>JAESFQ010000009.1_pt1 | contig 196145 bp, 186 predicted proteins | sample 9269431 | NCBI WGS metagenome assembly JAESFQ01 (sample SAMN14502588, study PRJNA617103) | algae metagenome | isolation source: Plectolyngbya sp. WJT66-NPBG17 and co-occurring heterotrophs from well... | place: USA: Mojave Desert, Joshua Tree National Park, California | collected 2006-08-06 | reverse complement strand
ATCCTGGTGCTCGCCACCCACGACATGAGCATCGTCCGCGAGTGGTGCACCCGCGTCATCCGCCTCGACGCCGGCCGCATCGCACAGGACGGAACCATCACCGAGGTGCTGGGGGAAGCGTGAGGCGCGCTCTCTTCCTCGACCGCGACGGCATCATCAACATCGACCACGGCTATGTCCACCGGCCGGAGCAGGTGGCGTTCGTCCCCGGCATCTTCGCGCTGTGCCGGCTGGCGGCGGCGCGCGGGCTGCTGCTGGTGGTCGCCACCAACCAGTCAGGCATCGGGCGGGGGCTCTACACGGAAGGCGATTTCCACGCGCTGATGCGCTGGATGGGCGAGCGCTTCGCGCGTGAGCGCGCGCCGCTGCATGCGGTGGAGTTCTGCCCGGACCATCCGGAACACGGCATCGACCCCTATCGGCGGGAGAACCTGCGGCGGAAGCCGGGGCCGGGGATGCTGCTGGATGCGGCGGCGGCGCATGGCATCGCGCCCGGTGCCTCGCTGATGCTGGGCGACAAGGCGAGCGACATGCAGGCGGCGCTGGCAGCGGGCATCGGCACGCGCATCCTGGCGAGCGGGGATGCCGCCGAGATCGCGCGAGCGCCGGCCGGGACCCTGGTGCTGCCGTCCGTCGATGCGGTCGCCGAGTGGCTCGCGGCTCAACCCTGGCGCGGCGGCGAGTCGGACAGCACCGGGACCGAGCGGCCGTAGTCGAGATTGGGGTTGGCGAAGGGGTCGCGCCGCAGCGCCTCGCCCCAGCGCCTTTGCATATGGCCGATCTCGCCGGCGAAGCGCCGCGCCTTCGCCCCGGTCACGTCGCCGCCGCGGGTGGCGGATTCGTGGTGGTAGAGCTCCGCCAGCGGCGTCCAGAGGATGCGCCATCCGGCCTCGCGGATGCGCAGGCAGAGATCGACATCGTTGAAGGCGACGGCCAGCGCCTCCGCATCCAGCCCGCCCACCGCCTCGAACACCGCGCGCCGCACCGCGAGGCAGGCGGCGGTCGCGGCCGAAACCTCGCGCACCAGGACGAGGGAGCCGGCATGGCCCGTGGCGCCGCGCGCGGCCTGCGGCAGGTAGTGTCCGGCGACGCCGCCCTGGCCGATCACCACGCCGCCATGCTGCAGGGTGCCGTCCGGATACAGAAGCTTGGCCCCGACCGCGCCGATGCCCGGCCGCAGCAGCAGCCCGACCATCTCCCGCAGCCAGTCGGGGCCGATGACCTCGATGTCGTTGTTCAGCAGCAGCAGCACCTCGCCCCGCGCCTCGGCCGCCGCCCGGTTGTTGAGGGCGGAGTAGTTGAAGGACCCGGGCGCGGCGAGGATGCGCACCCGCGGGTCCTGGCGCAGCCGGCTGAACAGGGCGAAGGTCTCCGGCGCCGCGCTGCCGTTGTCGACGATCAGCAGCTCGATCGAGGGATAGTCGGTGCGCTCCAGCAGGCCGGTGGCGCAGGTCTCGAGCATCGCCGCGCCGTCCCGCGTCGGAACGATGACGGAGACCAGCGGGGCCGGCTCCGGCAAGGCTGCCGAGAGCGGTTGCCAGGCGGGGGCCGGACCGGCCTCCCGCCGCCTGTGATAGAGCACCTGCGGGATGTGGCGGATGCGCGCCGGGCCGCAGGCGGCGGCGACGCGCGCTGCTAGGGCGTGGCCGGGCCCGTCCTCCGCCGCCAGCGCCGCACGCCGGACGACGCCGAGACGGCTCACAAGCTCCGGCTGCTGCTCCAGCAGGACGGCGTCGAAATCCGGCTTGAACCAGGGGCTGTGCCGGGCGCCGGCGTCATCGATCCCGTCCTCGTCGGAATAGACCAGCGCCGCCTCCGGCTGCGCCGCAAGTTCCGCGGCGACGGCCCCGAGCGCGTGCCCGGCCAGGCGGTCGGCCACATCCAGCATGGCGAGGAAGGGCCCGCTGCCGAGGCCGGCGGCCGGCCCGGGCGGCAGCAGGCGGACCCGGGGGTCGTCCGCCGCCCATGCAAGAGCTTCCGCCGTGACCAGGCAGAGCTCCCAATGCGGATAGGCCTGGCCGAGCAGGGCGTCGATCGCCGCCTGGACCGCCGCCGGCGACGCCCCGTCGGCCGGCATCACCAGGGAGATCAGCGGCCCTTCGGGCGGAGCGGTGCTGGCGGCCGGGGCGTGGCGAGCCAGCCAGGCGCGGTAGATCGCGGGATCATTCGGGCCTTGCAATTTTTCGTGAGTAAGCCAGGGCAGGCGGCGCGTGACCCGCCGCGCCAGGCCGCCGAGCTGCAGCCGCAGCGGCAGGGCGGAAGCTGGCAGCAGCCCCCACAGCCCGCGCCAGAGGCGCCGCAGGGTCAGGCGGGGGACGGGGCGCATCGCATGGTCCTCGGCTGCGATTCGTGCGAGACGGCGCCGTCTTGGCATCCCCGGGGATGCGGACCAAGCCCCGCCCTTCCTTCCAGCCGGATCGTCGCCGCCCGCCCATGCCTCCCGAGCCCTACCGGCTGACCGCGCTGACCGAGCAGCCGCCCGGATTGCGCCGCGCCATCCATGGCTACAGCACCGCCGGCACCTGGGGCCGGCTGGCCCGGCGCGTCCTCGAGGTCGGCGTCGAGGTCGGCCGCAGCCTGCCGCGCGATGCCTGGCGCCGCCTCCGCCCCGGCCCGCCGCCCCTGCTGCGGCTGGAGCCGGGAGAGGATCCGCGCCCCGGGGCGCGCAGCGTCGCCCTTTATGTGCAGTACGCCGCCTCCGGCCGCATCTCGGAGATGGTGCGGCGGCAGGTGGCAGCGCTGGCGGCGGAGGGCTTCGCCGTCGTCTTCATCACCATGGCCGCCGCGGTGCCGGAGGCGGACTGGCAGGCGATCCGCGCCCATGCCGCGCTCGTGGCGCAGCGGCGGAATTTCGGCCTCGACTTCGGTGCCTGGCGGGACCTGGCGCCGGAGGCGGCACGGCGCTGGCCGGAGGCCACGGAGCTGATGCTGGCCAATGACAGCGTGCTCGGCCCCATCCGCCCAATGGGCCCGGTAGTCGCGGCGCTGCGCGGCGGCGGCGACGGCTTCTTCGGCATGACGGAGAGCATCCAGGGCGGGCCGCACCTGCAGAGCTACATGCTGCTCGCCCGCGGCGCCGCGGCGGCCGGCGACCTGCTCCGGTTCCTGGCCGTGATGCGCATCAGCCATTCCAAATGGCTCGTCGTGCAGCGCGGCGAGCTGCGCCTGGCCCGCTGGATGCGGGGGCGCGGGCACCGGGTCGCCGCGCTCTTCGGCTATGAGCGGCTGGTCGGGGCGGTGCTGGCCGATCCGGCGGAGCGGGCGCTGCTCGCCGCCTCGCATCCGCTGCTGCACGGGCTGGAGGGGATGGCGCCGGAGGCCCGCGCGGCGCTGCTGGCGGAGCAGCCGCTCAACCCCACGCATCATCTCTGGGCGGGGCTGGTCCGCTGCCTCGGCTTTCCCTTCCTCAAGACCGAGCTGGTGCGGCGCAACCCGGGCCGGCTGCCGGGGGTGGAGGACTGGCCGGCGCTGGTGCCGGTCGAAGCGCCCTGCCCTCCGCCGGTGGTCCGGGACCATCTCGCGACACTGTCATTACGGAACTAGGGGGCAGTAACCAGATTCGTTACTAGGCTGTCGCAACTTGCTTTACACCGTGGGCCGGACGGCGCAGGCTGCGGGGCGGCACACGCTATGGTTGCAGATCCTGGCCTGGACATTGTTTCGTCCATCTGAGATTGTTTCAATTTATGATCGATTGCCTCACCCAGCCTGGCACGACCGGCTTGCCCCTATACGTGGTGGGGCCCGCGGCAACAGGCCCGCTGCTGGAGCGGCTGCCGGCCGGGGCGGCGGGCTTCCTCCGCGCCACCGGCTTCGCCGGCCGGGCGCAGGAGCTGGCGCTGCTGCCGGGCGAGGGCGGCATCGCCGGCGCCGTGCTGGGCCTCGGCGAGGGGGCGGTGACGCCCTGGTCCTTCGGCGCCCTGGCCCAGGCCCTGCCCGCCGGCAGCACATGGCAGCTGGCCGAGGCAGCGCATGCCGAGGCGGCGGTGCTCGGCTGGTGCCTCGGCGCCTATCGCTACACGCGCTTCAAGGCGCCGAAGCGGGCGCCGGCGCGGCTGGTGCCGCCGGCGGGCACCGAGACGGCGATCGCCACGGCCGAGGCCACCTACCGGGTGCGGGACCTCATCAACATGCCGGCCAACCTGCTCGGCCCGGCCGAGCTGGCGGCTGAGGTCCGCTCCCTCGCCGAGGCGCAGGGCGCCGCCTGGCGTATTATCGAGGGCGAGGCGCTGGCGGACGGCTTCCCCGCCCTCGCCACGGTCGGCCAGGGGGTGGGGCCGGGCAGCCCGCGGGCGCCGCGCCTCGCCATGCTGGAATGGGGCGAGCCCGGGGCGCCGCTGGTCGCGCTCTGCGGCAAGGGCGTCTGCTTCGACACCGGCGGGCTCGACCTGAAGCCGCCTAGCGGCATGCTGCGGATGAAGAAGGACATGGGCGGCGCCGCGACCGTGCTCGGCCTGGCCGAGCTGGTGATGCGGATGCGCCTGTCCGTGCGGCTGCTGGTGCTGGTCGGTGCCGTCGAGAATGCCGTGTCCGCCCATGCCTTCCGCCCGATGGACGTGCTGCGCACCCGTGCCGGCATCAGCGTCGAGATCGGCAATACCGACGCCGAGGGGCGCTTGGTCCTCTGCGACCTGCTCGCCTACGCGGCGGAGCGGGAGCCGGCGCTCATCATCGACTGCGCGACGCTGACCGGCGCGGCGCGGGTTGCACTTGGGCCCGACTTACCCGCGCTTTTCACCCCCGACGATGCGCTCGCGGAAACGCTACTGGCGGCGGGGCTGGTGACCCATGATCCAGTGTGGCGCTTGCCTTTGCATGAAGTTTACGATTCGTGGCTGGAGAGTACGGTAGCGGACATGAACAACGTGTCGTCTCGACCCATGGCGGGTGCGATCGTTGCTGCGTTGTTTCTGCGGCGTTTCGTGCCCCAGGGCGCCCGCTGGGCGCATCTGGACCTTTATGCCTGGAACGACGCCAACCGTCCCGGACGGCCGGAAGGCGGGGAAGCCCAGGCTTTGCGGGCCTTGGCGCAAGGCATTGCGACCCTGTTCGGACCGGCAAGCGGGCCGGTCCGGTAACGAGAACGAGATGGTGGGGAAACTTTTTTGGTCCAGCCGCTCTGATGCATAAGCGGGCGAACAGTATACAGAACTGAAGTGACTTCAAAAGTGGTGATGCCGGCTGGCAGGTCAGGGCCTGCTCGCCGGATGTGTTCAAGGGCCCAAATGGGCGAGGGGATTGGAGACATGGCGGTACAGAGCAACCCCGACCAGCTGGTCGGCATTCTGCGGGACACGGTGGTGGCGCTGGTCCGGCGCGACGGGCCCGACCTCTCGGCACGTCAGCTGGGGGTGTTCCTCACGGTCTACCTGACCGACGGTCCGCACACGGTCCGCGGCTTGGCGGCGGAGCTGAACGTCTCCAAGCCGGCCATCACCCGGGCGCTCGACCGCCTTGGCGAGCTCGACCTCGCGCGCCGCAAGGTAGACCCGATGGACCGCCGCAGCGTCATCGTGCAACGCACGCTGAAGGGCACGGCCTTCCTACGCGACATGCGCCAGATCATGTCCGAGGCGGAGACGCAGACCCACGAGATGCCGGCCGTCGCCAACGAGGCCGCCAATGCCGATACCTCGCGCGAGAACCGCAAGGCCGGCTGAACCGACTTCCTGCAAGGTCCCCGCAAGGCTGCGCGCCGGTTTTGTGGGGAGGGTTCAGTAACCAGCGGCGACGTCGACGAGGTTCAACGGCGGCAGCCCCGCACGCGCCCGGTGGATGTTCTCCACCACCTGAGGCGCCGCGCTGCGGGGGATGGTGATGCTGGCGGCATGGGGCGTCAGCACTACCTTCGGATGCGCCCAGAGGGGATGCTCCGGCGGCAGCGGCTCCGGCTCGAAGACATCGAGCGCGGCGCCGGCGAGGCGGCCGCCGTCGAGCGCGGCCAGCACATCGGCCGCGACCATATGGCCGCCGCGGGCGGAGTTCAGCAGATAGGCGCCTTCGGGCAGCAGGGCGAGGCGTACCGCGTCGAGCAGGCCGCGCGTCTCCGGCGTCAGCGGCAGCAGGCAGACCAGGATGTCGCTCCGGCCGAGCATGGCGGCGAGGCCCTCCTCGCCATGGAAGCCCTCGACGCCGGGCAGGGATTTCGGCCGCCGCGACCAGCCCATCACCGGGAAGCCGAGCGTCAGCAGGGCGCGGGCCGCATCGCCGCCGAGCGCACCGAGGCCGAGGATGCCGATGCGCCGCCGCGCCGTGTCGGGTGCCGGCAGCTCGCGCCAGACCCGCGCCGCCTGCTGCGCGCGATACTCGAGGTCCTGGCGGTGGAAGCGCAGCACGTTGAGCAGGACCCATTCGGTCATGCCCTGGGTGAGCCGCTCATCGACGAGGCGCGCCACAGGCACGCCGGGCGGGGGGCCCGGCGGGCGCAGCAGGTGGTCGACGCCGGCGCCCATAGAGACGAGCAGCCTGAGATTCGGGTAGCGGCGCAGCTCGGCCAGGTCATGCGCCGTCCAGCAGACCGCGGCCTCGATCTCGGCGGGGTCGCCCGCCTCGGGGAAGAGACGGATCTCGAGGCCCGGATCGACCTCGAGCAGGGCATCGCGCCAGTCCTCCATGGTGGAGGCCTTGGTGGAGAGCAACACGGCCATCGCCTAATTCCCTCTCGGTTCGAGGATCTGCAGCCCGTCCGGCAGGGCGCGGATCCAGGCGCGCCAGTCCTGCCGCGGGGTCGCCGCCCGCTCCTCGCCATCGGCCAGGCGCGCGTAGAGGCTCAGCACGCCCTGCGACCACCAGAGATCGAAGTGGCGCTCATCAGCGAGCACCAGCGCGGCGGTGCGGTCGAAGACACCGTCCTTCACCTGCGGCACATGCCTCGCCAGCCACCACCAGCAGCCGGCCGCCAGCACCGCGGCGCCGAGATAGAAATGCACCAGCACGGTGGCCCCGAAGGAGAGAAGCAGGATGACCGCCGCCGGCGCCACGTTCTCCCGCGTGCGATAAACCGGGCTGCCTGGCGAGTTCATCCGGCGGATATGCACGCCGAGCTTCACCTGCCCGGACGCCGTCAGGGCGCGCAGCCGCTCCAGTTCCGTCATGCTCCCGCCTCGGCGCGTAGGTCGAATGCCGCCGCCATCAGCGCGCGGGTATAGGGCTCGCGTGGCGCGGTGGCGAGCTGCTCCGCCTCGCCCTCCTCCACCACGCGGCCGTCCTTGAGCACGATGATGCGGTGGGCCAGCGCGCGCACCACGCGCAGGTCATGGCTGATGAACAGATAGGCCAGGCGGTGCCGCGCCTGCAGCGCCCGCAGCAGCTCCACCACCTGCGCCTGCACGGTGACGTCAAGCGCGCTGGTCGGCTCGTCCAGCACCAGCAGGCGCGGCTTCAGGACGAGCGCGCGGGCGATGGCGATGCGCTGGCGCTGGCCGCCGCTGAACTCGTGCGGGTAGCGCTGCGCCATGCCGGGGTCGAGGCCGACCTCCTCCAACGCGCCGGCGACGGCCGCCTGCCGCGCGGCCAGGGTGAGCCCGGGCTCGTGCACCTCGAGCCCCTCGCCGATGATCTCGCCGGCGGAGAGGCGGGGCGAGAGCGAGCCATAGGGGTCCTGGAAGACGATCTGCATCCGCTGGCGGAGCGGCCGCAGCGCCCGGCGGGAGAGCGGCTGGATGTCCTGGCCCTCGAAGCGGATGGCGCCCTCGCTCCCCTCCAGCCGCAGCAGGGCCAGGCCGAGCGTCGTCTTGCCGCTGCCGCTCTCGCCGACGAGGCCGAGCGTCTCACCCTCGCGCACGGCGAGCGAGACGCCGTCGACCGCCTTCACCGCCCCGACCTGGCGGCGCAGCAGGCCGCGGCGGATGGGGAAGTGGACGCGCAGCTCATCCGCCTCCGCCACCAGCGGGGCCCCGGGGGCGACCGGCGCCGGGCGGCCCTGCGGCTGGGTGGCCAGCAGCATTCTCGTGTAGGGGTGCTGCGGCCTGGCGAAGAGGGCGGCGGCAGCGTCCTGCTCCACCGCCTCGCCATCCCGCATCACCACCACGCGGTCGGCATGGCGGCGGACGATGGCGAGGTCATGGGTGATGAGCAGCATCGCCATGCCGAGCCGCGCCTTGAGCTTCGCGAGCAGCTCGAGAATCTGCGCCTGGATGGTGACGTCGAGCGCGGTGGTCGGCTCGTCGGCGATCAGCAGCTTCGGATCGTTGGCGAGGGCGGCGGCGATCATCACCCGCTGGCGCTGGCCGCCGGAGAGCTGGTGGGGGTAGGCGGCGAGGCGCTCCTCGGCGCGCGGCAGGCCGGCCCGGTGCAGCAGCTCCAGCACCCGGGCGCGCAGCGCGGCGCCGGCGAGCAGGCGGTGCAGCGTCACCGCCTCCCCCACCTGACGGCCGATGCCGTGCAGCGGGTTGAGCGAGGTCATCGGCTCTTGGAAGACCATCCCCGCCACGCCGCCGCGCAAACGTTGCAGGGCGCGCTCATCGGCACCCAGCACCTCGGTGCCGTCGAGGGTGATGCGGCCGGAGAGGATGCGCGCCGCAGGCGGCAGCAAGCGGAGCGTGGAGAGGGCCGAGAGCGACTTGCCGCTGCCGCTCTCGCCGACCAACGCCAGGGTCTCGCCGCGGCGGAGGGTGAAGGAGAGGCCGCGCACCACCGGCCGCGCGCCGAAGGCGATGGTGAGGTTTTCGACCGAGAGCAGCGGCGCCGTCATCGGCCGCCGCCCGGGAGCTTGCGCGGGTCGAGCGCGTCGCGCACCGCCTCGCCGATGAAGATCAGCAGCGTCAGCACCCCGCCGAGCACGATGAAGCCGGTGAAGGCCAGCCAGGGCGCCTGGAGGTTGTTTTTGCCCTGGCTCAGCAGCTCGCCCAGCGAGGGCGAGCCGGGCGGCAGGCCGAAGCCGAGGAAGTCGAGCGAGGCAAGGATGGTGACGCTGCCCGAAAGGGTGAAGGGCAGGAAGGTCAGCGTCGCCACCATCGCATTCGGCAGGATGTGCCGCGCCATCAGCCGCGTGTCCGACACGCCGAGCGCGCGGGCGGCGCGGACATAGTCGAGGTTGCGGCCGCGGAGGAATTCGGCGCGCACCACCCCCGTCAGGTTCATCCAGGAGAAAGCGAGCAGGAAGACCAGCAGCACCCAGAAGCTCGGCTGGATGATGCTGGCCAGGATGATCAGCAGGAAGAGCTGCGGCATGCCCGACCAGATCTCGATGAAGCGCTGGAAGAGCAGATCGGTCAGCCCGCCATAGAAGCCCTGCACCGCCCCCGCCGCGACGCCGATGACGGAGCCGAGGATGGTCAGGGTGAAGCCGAACAGCACCGAGATGCGGAAGCCGTAGATGACGCGCGCCAGCACGTCCCGCGCCTGGTCGTCGGTGCCGAGCCAATTGCGGGCGGAGGGCGGCGAGGGCGCCGGCCGGCCGAGGTCGCGCACCACCGACGCGTAGGAATAGGGGATGGCCGGCCAGAGCATCCAGCCGCCGCGCTGCGCGATCTCCTCGACCAGCGCCGGGTCGTGCCAGTCCGTCTCGGTCGGCAGGCCGTCGGGGAGGATGTCGCTCTCGGCATAGTCGGCGAGGACGGGGACGAACCATTGCCCATCCACCCGCGCCACCAGCGGCCGGTCATTGGCGATGAATTCGGCGAAGAGGGTGACGAGGAAGAGCGCGGCGAAGATCCAGAAGGACCACCAGCCGCGCCGGTTGGCACGGAAATTCGCCAGCCGTCGCGCATTCAGCGGGCTCATCGGCTGGTGGAGGGCCTGTCCGGGATCATCCCCCCTGCTTAAGCATGGGGGGATGGCTCCGGACAAGCGGGGTGGTTACGTGCCCCGGCCGGTCTTGGCCTGGAGCTCGTCGATGCGGCGGGAGGCATCGGCCTTAGTCATCTCCGGGTCAAATTCCTCGCCTGCCTCCTCGCTGAGGGTCTTCAAGTAACTGGCCTGGGCGCCGGTCATCTTCTGGTCGCCGGTAGTCCAGTCATCCGGGTCCTTGATGGTGTTGGAGCCGGGCTCCGGGTCGCGCTTCGGGTTCTCGGTCATGGTCGGCGTTGCTCCTCGCGGTCGTGTTCCCTTAACGTTCATGACAAGCAAGCGTTGCAGCCTGGAATGCGGGTCTGCCGAGACTTATGTTGCAGTGCAGCGAAACCAGGGCCGCACCGGCACGCTGGGGTCGCAAGAGATGCGGGCCATTCCGCTTCACCGCCCGAAAGGACCAGCCTTTGAACCAGATGCGCAGCCGCCTGTCCGACCTGGTTCGCCAGCAGCAGGCCAGGATGAGCGCCGCGGCCGGCGCCGCGACGGAGGCGGACGACCTCGTCGAGCTGGCCGGCTTCGGCGCCGACCCCGGCTCCGTCCGCATGCTCGCCTACCTGCCGGAGGGCCTGCCCCAGGGCGCGCCGCTGGTGGTCGCCCTGCATGGCTGCACCCAGACCGCGGCCGGCTATGCCGCGGGCACCGGCTGGACGGCGCTCGCCGAGGCCGGGCGCTTCGCCGTGCTGCTGCCGGAGCAGCGCCAGGCCAACAACCCGAACCGCTGCTTCAACTGGTTCGAGCCGGGCGATTCCACCCGCGGCCAGGGCGAGGTCGCCTCCATCCATTCCGCCATCCGGCACATGGTGGCGACGCGGGGGATCGACCCGAAGCGGGTCTTCGTCACCGGGCTGTCGGCCGGCGGGGCGATGGCGGCTAACCTGCTCGCCACCTATCCGGAGGATTTCGCCGCCGGCGCCATCATCGCCGGCCTGCCCTTCGGCGCCGCGGCCAGCATGCCGGAGGCTTTCGAGGCCATGGCGAGCGGGAAGCCCCGCTCGGCCGCCGAATGGGCAGCGCTGGTCCGCGCCGCCTCGCCGCATCGGGGGCCCTGGCCGCGCGTCTCCATCTGGCAGGGCGATGCGGATACCACCGTGCGGCCGGCCAATGCGGAGCAGCTCGTCCGGCAATGGGCGGCGCTGCACGGCACCACCGGGGCGCCAATCCAGTCCGGCAGCGGCGCGCACCGGGCCCTGGCCTGGCGCGATGCCGAGGGGCGGGTGGTGCTCGAGCACCATGCCATCGCCGGCATGGCCCATGGCGTGCCGCTCGATGGCAGCGGCATCGGCCAAGCAGGGCCCTTCTTCCTCCAGGCGGGGATCGGCTCCACCGCCGCCATCGCCGAGTTCTTCGGGCTGCCGGTGGAGCAACCGGCACGCCGGCCGCAGGGCCAGGCGCGCCCGGCAAGCCGTCCTGTCCCCGGCCGGGTCATCGACCAGGACGGAAACCAGGCCGAGCAGCCGGCGGGGGAGGATTTCACCCTAGGCGGGATCAAGCTCGACTCGATCGACCCGGGCGGGGTGATCCGCAAGGCGCTGACCGCGGCCGGGCTGATGAAGGGCTGACATCCCCGGGGGCTGACACCATGCTCCTTCCCGCATAAGGGGAGACGGGTGATGGAACAGCGCAGCCTCGGGCGGTCCGGCATCAAGGTTCCGCCGCTGATGTTCGGCGGCAATGTCTTCGGCTGGACCATCGACAAGGCCCAGTCGCACCGCATCCTCGACCGGCTGGTGGATACCGGGCTCTACGCCATCGACACGGCGGATGTCTATTCCGCCTGGGCGCCCGGCCACCAGGGCGGCGAGAGCGAGACCATCATCGGCGAGTGGCTGAAGGCGAGCGGCAAGCGTAGCCAGGTCGTCATCGCCACCAAGGTCGGCATGAAGATGGGCTCGGGCGACCAGGGCCTCTCGCGCGACTGGATCATGCAGGAGGTGGAGGCCAGCCTCCGCCGCCTGCAGACCGACGTCATCGACCTCTACCAGGCGCACAAGGACGACGAGACGGTGCCGCTGGAGGAGACGCTCGGCGCCTTCGCTGAGCTCGTCAAGGCGGGGAAGGTGCGGGCGATCGGCGCCTCCAACTACTCGGCGCCGCGGCTGAAGCAGGCGCTGGAGGTGAGCGCCCGGGAGGGCCTGCCGCGCTACGAGACCCTGCAGCCACTCTACAACCTGATGGACCGCAAGGTCTTCGAGGAAGCGCTCGGGCCGCTCTGCCAGGCGGAGGGCATTGGCGTCATCAACTACTATGCGCTGGCCTCGGGCTTCCTCAGCGGCAAGTACCGATCGGAGGCGGATTTCGGCAAGAGCAAGCGCGGCGGCAACATGGGCAAGTACTTGACGCCGCGCGGGCATAAAGTGCTGGCGGCGCTCGACGCCGTGGCGGGCGAGACGGCGGCAACGCCGGCGCAGGTGGCCATCGCCTGGTTGCTGGCCAAGCCGGCGGTGACGGCGCCGATCGCCAGCGCCACCAGCCTCGAGCAGCTGGGCGACCTGCTCGGCGCGACGGTGCTCGGCCTCAGCCCGGCGCAGGTGGCGGCGCTGGACGAGGCGAGCGCGGAGTAGCGCTCAACCTTTTCCGGTCATCTTCGCAAAGACGGCACGGTCCCGGTTCTCCTGCATCAGCATGCGGAAGCCCGGGATCGTGTCGAGGCCGAGGCCGAGCGGGATGCCGGTCTCCTCGTCCGCGGTGACCTTCGCATAGCTCTCGCCGGTGAATTTCTCCCATTTGCCGGCGGGTTTCTTCACCTCGATATGCACGACCGTCGCCTTCATCACCATGCGCACGATCGCTTCCTTCGGCGAGGAGGGCTTGGTGAGGCTCGGGTTGCCGGCGATCATCACCCAGCCGTTCGACATCGCCCAGGCGGTCAGCTCTTCTTTGGTCATCGGCGGTATCCTTTTGCACCCTGAGCGATAGGCCGAAAGCGTACGCCTTGCACGGGGGACTTCCATGGGCGCTTCACGGAAGGCGGAGAGGCGGGGCTCGTTGCCGGGCTCGGCCCGAACCCATGCCGGTGCCATCGGTTCGGTGGGTACCAACCCCGTTGGAGATCCAGATGTTCTATACCGATGGCAAGCTGCAATATCCCGTCCGCGTCGAGCGGCCCAACCCGGTCTTCGCCCGCGCCCTGCAACAGGCGATCGGCGGCGTCGAGGGCGAGATCCGCGTGATGATGCAGTACCTGTTCCAGGGCTGGGGCTCGCGCGGCCCGCAGAAGTACCGCGACATGCTGATCAACACCGGCACTGAGGAAATCGGCCATATCGAGATGCTCTCGACGGCCGTCGCGCTGAACCTCGAGGGCGCGCCGCTCTCCTTCCAGGAGGAGGCTGCGGCCGACCCGGTGGCGGGCGCAGTGCTGTCGGGCATCAACATGCGCCACATCCTCTCGACCGGCCTCGCGGCCACGCCCGAGAACTGCAACGGCGTGCCCTTCAATGCGAGTCATGTCTATGCCAGCGGCAACATCGCCGCCGACATGTACGCCAATGTCGCCGCCGAGGCGACCGGGCGCGTGCTGGCGACGCGGCTCTACAACATGACCGACGATGCGGGGATGAAGGACATGCTTTCCTTCCTCATCGCCCGCGATACCATGCACCAGCAGCAGTGGCTGGCGGTGATCGAGGAGCTGGGCGGGTCGACGGCGAACCTGCCGATCCCGAACAGCTTCCCGCAGGAGCAGGAGGCAAGCCAGTTCTCCTACGCCTATTTCGGCCATCGCATCGACGGCCAGGTGCCGGCCGGGCGCTGGACCGAGGGCGCCTCGATCGACGGCAAGAACCAGTTCACGACGATGAAGTCGGAGCCGCTGGGCGGGATGCCGACGCTGGCGCCGCCGCGGCCGGACAGCGGCGCGCAGTCCGACCAGATCAGCGCCTCCCCCGTCGCGGCCAACGACCCGCTGGCCGGCGGCACGCCGAGCGTCGCCTGATCGCCTGACAGGGCGCGGTACCCCGGCCGCCCGTGGGGCCAGGGGTACCGCGACCACCCCGTGAGGTGAAAGCCCGATGACCGCGTCCGCCGTCAGGAGTGGACGCGTCATGGCTTCGCCCAGCACCATCATCCCGGCTTGCCTGCCTTGGTCGGCATGCCCGAAGCGCCCGTCGTTATCGATCCGCACCTGCCGGAGAAGGCCGGGGCCGATCCGCGGCGGCTCCCGGCCAGCCTTGCCGGTCCCTGCCGCGCGGCCCCGGGCGCGACGGCGGGGAGGCAGGGCCAGGCGGCATGAGCGGCGAGGCAGCCGAGGTGCATGGCGCCGGCAACTCGGCTATGGGGGCCCCTCCCGAGCCCCTGGACCCCCTGATGCCGCCTGCCTCCTTCCCGAGCCTCGCCGAGGCGCTCCGCGTCTGGCTGCGCATCGGCTGCCTCTCCTTCGGCGGGCCCGCCGGGCAGATCGCTCTTATGCACCGCGAGGTGGTGGAGCAGCGGCGCTGGGTCTCCGACGCCCGCTTCCTGCATGCGCTGAATTTCTGCACGCTGCTGCCGGGGCCGGAGGCGCAGCAGCTCGCCACCTATCTCGGTTGGCTGATGCATGGCGTGCGCGGCGGCCTCGCCGCGGGCCTTCTCTTCATCCTGCCCGGCGCCCTGGTGATGCTCGCGCTCTCGGCCATCTATGTCGCCTTCGGCGAGGTGCCGCTGGTCGCCGCGCTGTTCTTCGGCCTGAAATGCGCCGTGCTGGTGCTGGTGGTGGAAGCGTTGCTGCGCGTGGCGCGGCGCGCGCTGAAGGGGACGATTCCGTGGCTGCTGGCGGGAGCGGCCTTCGCCGCGCTCTTCCTCTTCGGCCTGCCCTTCCCGGTGGTGGTGCTGGCGGCGGCGCTGGCCGGGCTGCTGATGCCGCAGGCCTTCGCCGCCGGCGGCCATGGGCGGGCGCAGGACGGCCCCCCTGCCCTCCTCGATGCGCTGATCGCGGCGGAGCCGGGGCGCATCCCCCGCATGGGCGCCTCGGCACGGCGGGCGGGGCTGGCGGCGCTGGCGATGTGGCTCTGGCCGGTCGTGCTGCTGATGCAGGCAGGTGGCCTCTACGGCGACCTCGCCTGGTTCTTCTCGAAGATGGCGGTCGTCACCTTCGGCGGCGCCTATGCCGTGCTGGCCTATGTGGCGCAGGAGGCGGTGGAGGGTTATCGCTGGCTCTCGGCGGACCAGATGCTGGCCGGGCTCGGCCTCGCCGAGACGACGCCGGGGCCGCTGATCCTCGTGCTGCAATTCGTCGGCTACCTGGCGGGCGGCACGGCGGGGGCGCTGCTGGTGGTCTGGGTGACCTTCGCGCCCTGCTTCGCCTGGATCTTCCTCGGCGCGCCCTATGTCGAGCGGCTGCACGACGTGCCGCGGCTGAAGGGGGCGCTGGCCGGGGTGACGGCGGCGGTGGTCGGCGTCATCGCCAACCTGGCGCTGTGGTTCGGGCTGCGGGTGCTGTTCGGCGTGATCCGCGAGGTGCCGCTCGGGCCCATGCGGCTGGAGGTGCCGGTGCTGGCGACGCTCGACCCGCTGGCGCTGCTGCTGGCGGTGCTGGCGGGGGTGGCGCTGTTCCGGATGAGGCTCGGCGTGGTGCAGACGCTGGCGCTGACCGCGGTGGCCGGGCTGGTGCTGAAGCCGGCGGCGGACTGGCTGCTGTCCGGGTTTGGTGGGTGAGGCGGGCCTGGGCGCTTCCCCGGCGCATGGCCGGCCATGCCGGTGGCCGCTGCCGGCGCGGGCGGCCATGATCGGGTCATGGCCCCGCACCCGGCATCCGCGATCGACCTGAGGCTGCTCCGTCAGTTCGTGGCGGTGGCGGAGGAGCTGCACTTCCGCCGCGCCGCCCAAAGGCTGGCGATGTCGCAGCCGCCGCTATAGAAGCAACCCCCGTGCATCAGCTGCGCATCTACGAGATCTTCGAGCACAACAAGGCCGCCTTCCATGCGCGCTTCCGCGACCACGCCGCCCGGATCATGCGCCGGCACGGCTTCGACATCCTGGCGATGTGGGAAGCGCGCGGCGAGGCCGGGCCGGAATTCGCCTATCTGCTCCGCTGGCCGGACGAGGCCGCGATGACGGCGCGCTGGGCAGGCTTCATGGCCGATGCGGAGTGGTCCCGCATCAAGGATGAGACCGCCGCGCAGCACGGCGCTCTCGTCGGCCGCATCGAGAACCGGGTGCTGCGGCTCACCCCCCATTCGGATGCTCCTGGCTGACACAGGGCGCGAGCGAAAGTCCGGGGAGGCCAGCCCCCCGTTGCGGTCAACTCTCCCCGAGTCACACGGCCTCGCCCGCGACCCAGCCGCTGCTCCAGGCCCATTGGAAATTATACCCGCCGAGCCAGCCGGTGACGTCCACCGCCTCGCCGATGACGAAGAGGCCGGGGACCGATTTCGCTTCCATCGTCTGGGAGGACAGCGCAGCGGTGTCGACGCCACCGAGCGTCACCTCGGCCTTGGCATAGCCTTCCGTCCCTGCCGGGCGCAGCTCCCAGCGCTTCAGCAGCGCGGCGAGCCCGTCGAGGGCACGGTTGGGCAGTTCGGCCATCGGCTTCGCCGGCAGATGCGCCTCTGCGAGCGCCGCGGCCAGGCGCGCGGGCAGCAGCTCGCCGAGCACCGTCTTCGGCTCGGCCTTGGGGCGGGCGCGCTTGCGCTCGCGCAGCACGGTCGGCGCGTCAATCTTCGGCAGCAGGTCGAGGGCGATCGCCTCGCCCTCCCGCCAGTAGGAGGAGATCTGTAGGATCGCCGGACCGGAGAGGCCGCGATGGGTGAAGAGCATTGCCTCGGGGAAGGCGCGCTTGCCGCAGCGGGCGATGGCCGGCAGGGCGAGGCCGGAGAGCGGGCGCATCAGCGCGAGCGGTTCGCCCTCGAAGGTCAGCGGCACCAAGCCCGGCCGCGGCGCGACCAGCGGCAGGCCGAAGCGGCGGGCGATGTCATGGGCGAAGCCGGTCGCGCCCATCTTCGGGATGGACAGCCCGCCCGTCGCCAGGATGAGGGCGGGCGCCGCGACGTCGCCGCCCTCCGTGGAGACTCGGAACTCCTCGGCCTTCTCCACGCCGGTGATGCGCAGGCCGAGCCGCAGCTCCACCCCCGCCGCCGCGCATTCCGCCAGCAGCATCGCCACCATCGCCCGCGCCGAGCCGTCGCAGAAGAGCTGGCCGAGCGTCTTCTCGTGGTAGGCGATGCCATGCTTCTGCACGAGCGCGACGAAGTCCTGCTGCGTGTAGCGCGCCAGCGCCGAGCGGGCGAAATGCGGGTTGGCGGACAGGAAGCGGTCCGGCGCGCAATGTAGGTTGGTGAAGTTGCACCGCCCGCCGCCGGAGATGAGGATCTTCCGCCCCGCCTCCGGCGCGTGGTCGAGCACCAGCACGCGCCGCCCGCGCCGGCCGGCGCTGATCGCGGCCATCAGCCCGGCGGCGCCGGCGCCGAGGATGAGGGCGTCGTAGGGGGTCAAGCGAGGGTGGAAGCGTCGTGGACCGGGGGCTGCACCGCGCCGCCCGCCACGTGGATCCAGCCGCCGATCCGGACGGCGGCCACTGCCTGGCGCCGCCAGCCATCGGTCTTCAGGTCGCAGCTCTCCATCTGGCCGAGAACACGGGCCTGGGTGAAGCGCCCGCGGTCGCCCCGCCCCGCGCCATTGCCGTGGATGACAGGCATGCGGCCGGTCGGGCCAGCAGGGGCCGAGCTGCCGGTGACGCGCTGCGCCTCCTGCCCGGCCGCCAGGCGGTGCGCCACGCCGCCCCGCAGGCGCTGGACGGCATCCAGCGACGGCGCCGCCGGCGGGAGCGGCGCGCCATGCCGGAGCCGGGCGAAGACTGCTGCTGCTGCGGCGGTCGGCAGGTGGCGGCGATGCATCGGGGGCGGGCGTCTCCGGCAGGGGGCACGGCAGCATAGCCGCGCCGCTCAGCGGCCGGTATCGCCCCCGGTACCGGTGGCCGCCAGGGGTGGGGGCGAAGGCGGCGCCTCCGGCAGCGGCGTGCCGCCTTCCGGCCGCTGCACGGGGAAAACCAGGCTCACCTGCGTCCCGCCCACCTCGCCTCCGACAAGGCTCATGCGTCCGCCGAGCTGCGCGGCGAGCGCCTGGATCAGCCGCTGCCCGGTCCCCTGGCGCGGCTCCTCGCCGGCGAGGCCGATGCCGGTATCGGCGACGACCAGGCTGTAGACGTCGTCGTCACGCCCGAAGGCGACGCGGATGACGCCGCTGCGGCTGCCCGGGAAGCCGTGCTTCAGCGCATTGGTGACGAGCTCGTTCACGACGAGGCCGAGATCGGCCGCCATGGCGAGCGGCAGGGAATGCGGCTCGGCGGTCACCGTCAGGGCGATGGGCCGCCCCGGCTCGATCCCGATGCGAAGGTCCTCGACCAGCCCGTCGAGGAAGACCTTGCTGTCGACGACCGCCGTCTCCGCCCGGCGGGACAGCCGCTGGTGCAGCCGGCCGAGCACCTGCACCCGCCCGGCCGCACGCTGCAGCGCCTGCGCCGCCTGCGGCTCAGTGCGCGCCTGGGCCTGGAGCATGCCGATGAGCCGCTGCATGTCGTTGCGGACGCGATGGGACATCTCGTCGAGCAGAAGCCCCTGCTGGTTGGCCGCCATCTCGGCCTCCCGCCGCGCCGCGGCCTGGCGCCGGAGCTGGCGGCGCTGCGTCGCGATCAGGGCGGCGGTCAGCTTGGCGACGGCGAACCATAGGAAAGCATCGATGAAGGCATCCAGGCCGATGCCGCCAGCCGCCCGCAAATCCTGCCAGAGGATGAGCGCGAAGCCGAGCGTGGCGCAGGCCAGTCCGATGGCCAGCCCGAACCCGGCGGAAGCCAGCACCACAGGGACGAGCAGCACCAGCATCCGCGGCGCGGCGCCGAGGCCGGGCACGAAGGCGACGGCCAGGAAGGTGGCTGCGATGACCAGAGCGGCGCCCGGGCGAACCCAGCCGGCGAAGGCTGGCGATCGAAAGGCAGGAACGGACAGGGGTGCACTCCTTTCGTGGCAGAACACACGATACTGCGGGGGGACGGCGCGGCATCGATACACTGCACGCAGAGTTGAGCAGCTCAGTCCCGCCCGGTGAGTGCCAGCGCCACGCGCCGGAAGCCGGCCCATTGCTGCCGGAGCCAGCCGCCGGTCGCCATCGCCTCCTCCATGCCTGGGGCGCCGGTGCGGGGATAGGCGCCCCGGTTCCAGTCGGCGGTGCCGAAGATCCAGTCCCAGACCGGCAGCAGCACGGCGTAGTTCTTGCCCGTCGCGCCCGCCGAGAGCTCCCCATGGTGCAGCCGGTGAAAGCGCGGCGAGACGATCAGCCGCTCCCCCACCCGGCCGTAGCTGAGGCGGACATTGGCGTGGCTCATGCTCTCGGCCAGGCGCAGCACGAGGAGGATGAAGGGGAACTGCCCCGGCGGCACGCCGATCAGCAGGGCGATGCCGCCGAACCAGAGGGCGGCCAGCACATCGTCCAGGATGTGGTTGCGGTCATCGGTCCAGAAGGTCATCTGCCGCTGGGCATGGTGGATGGCATGCAGCGCCCACCACCAGCGGAGGCCGTGCTGCGCCCGGTGGCGCCAGTACTCGCCGAAATCCAGCACCACCACGTAGACGAGGAAGGCGAGCAGCGGCGCGGCGCGGAGCGGCGGGAAGATCTCCTCCAGCGTCGGCGGCAGCAGCCCGGCCTCGGTCAGCCAGCCCTCCCAGCGGGATTGCAGCGAGGCGAGCAGCACGAAGGCGACGAGCGGCAGCACCCCGAGCCGGGCCAGGAAGGTGTAGACCATGTCGGTGCGGACGGCGCGGCGGTCGGCGACCGGCTCCACCGGCCGCCAGGCCTCGAGCGGCCGGCAGACCAGGTAGACGATGGCGATGGTCAGCAGCCCGTAGAGGCCGAAATCCAGCCAGTCATAGGCCTCCTCCGCCCAGTCCATCAGGCCGAGGGCATAGAAGGCGGGCTGCACCAGGGTCTCGAAGAGCCAGCCGGTCAGGCCGGCCCAGGCGGTGGTGAGGGCGTCCATCTCTCTCAGGCTCGGCCTTGCGGCGGCAGGGTGGCGAAGCAGAAGCCCCGCGCCTGGAGGCCGGCGATTACCTCCTCCAGCACATGGGCGAAGGGGTCCTGCCGGCTGCGGATGCCCCAGTGCACCACCACCACCTCGCCGTCGCGGGTATCGGCGATGGCGCGGCGGGCGAGCGCAGCGTTCGGATGGGCGGCGCTGTCCAGCTCGTCGCCCCAGAAGCCGCGTGCCGTCCAGCCCTGGTGGCGGAGGCCGCAGGCCGCGGCGAGGGCGATGGCATTGGGCGTCGTCCGCCCGCCCGGCGCGCGCCAGAGCGGCAGGATGCGCGCCTCGGGGGCCATCTGCCGCAGCCGGGCGATGGGGCGCTCGAGCTCGGCGCAGAGGGCGCGCTGGTCCAGCACCTCGCTGCCCGGGCCGGTGCGGTTCGCGTAGCGCACCTGGCCCGGGCCCGGGTCGGCACGGAAATACCAGTGCCGCCAGGTATGGCTGGCGAAGGCATGGCCCTCCGCCGCCCGGGCACGCCAGAAGGGCGCCCAGCTGTCGTCAAGGGTGCGGTCGCCGCGGAAGGTGGGCTCGTCGGCGAGGAAGAGCGTGGCGCGCACCTCCCGGCGGCGGAGGATGGCGGCGATCTCCTCCGCCTCGCGGCTCCAGCCGGTGTCGATGGTGAGGTAGACGGTGCCGCCGCAGGCTTGCTGGGCCCAGGCCCGGGTGGCCGGCAGGCCAGCGAGCCCGCCGAGCAGCGCCCGCCGCCTCACCGCCGCAGCCAATGCCGCCACCAGGACGCGGCCTCGGCCGGCGGCTGCGCAGCGGGCTGCGGCGTGACGACGGCGGGGACGGCCGCCGGCGCCGCCGGGGTCGCGCGCGCGGGCTGCACCGGGGCCTCGCTCTGCAGGTCCTCCGGCTCGGCCGCGAGGGTCGCCGGGCGCGGGCTGGCCAGGCCGGCGGTCGGGGCAGGCGCCATCGCCTCCCGCCGCGGCTGGACGAAGATGCCATGCGGCGAGCGGCCGACGGGGATGGTCTCCGCCTGGCCCGTCGCCGGATCCACCACCGCGACCTTGGCGATCCAGCGCAGCGTGACCCAGAGCCTGCCCTCCGGGTCGAAGGCGATGCAGTCCGGCCCGCCGGGGATGTCCCAGCGCGCCTTCGGCTCCAGCGTCTGCGGGTCGAGCAGGGTGATGCGGCTGTCGACGCGGCTGGTGACGTAGAGCGCCCGGCCATCGGGGGCGGGGACGATGGTATGGGCGCCGCGGCCGACGAAGACGGTGCGCTCGACCTTCGCCTCGGCCGGGTTGACCACCGCGACGTGGTCGGAGCCCATGATGCCGACCAGCAGCCGCCCGTTGTTCCAGATCACGCCCGCCGGCTGGGAGCCGACCTCGACGGACCAGGCAGGCTTCCGCTCCGCAAGGTCGATCGCCATCAGCCGCCGCGCGCCCTGCAGGGTGATGTAGGCGAACCGGCTGTCGGGGGAGAAGGCGAGGTGGCTCGGCTTGTCCGGCACCTTCAGCCGGGCGAGCAGGGTGCGGCTCCCGGCCTCGTAGATGTCGACCTGGTCGCGGCGGAGGCTGGTCACCACCAGGACCTTCCCGTCCGGGCTGTGCTCCATGTGGTAGGGGTTGCTGAAGCGCTCGCGCCGCGTCACCTCGGCCGTCGCCGGGTCGAGGAAGAGCAGCTCGTTGCCACCCGAATCGCCCACCATCAGCTCGCGGCGGTCGGGGGTGAGGATGAGGTGGTGCACCTCCCGCAGCACGGGGATGCGGCGCACCTCTTCCCGGCTGATGCTGTCCACCACGCTGATGGAGGCATCGGCCGAGTTGAGGACGTAGACCAGGTTGGCCCGGGCGAGGCCGGGCAGGGCGAGGGCGAGGGCGAGAGCCGCGGGCAAGAGCCGCATTCTGGAATGCCTTAGGACGGGATGACCCAGGAATTCAGCGCGGCTCGGTAAATGGCAAGTTGATAGTCGTTCAACCCTTGGCCGAAACGGGCTCGAAGCGGAGCGAGACGCCGTTCATGCAGTAGCGCTGGCCGGTCGGCGCCGGCCCGTCGGGGAAGACATGGCCGAGATGGCCGCCGCAGCGGGCGCAGTGCACCTCCGTCCGCGTCATGAAGAAGCTGCGGTCGGTGGTGGTGCCGACATTGCCCTCGATCGGGGCGAAGAAGCTCGGCCAGCCGGTGCCGCTCTCAAATTTCGTGCCCGATTCGAAGAGCGGCGTGCCGCAACCGGCGCAGACGAAGGTGCCGGGGCGCTTCTCGGCATTGAGTGGGCTGCTGCCCGGGCGCTCCGTGCCGTGCTCGCGCAACACGCGATAGGCCTCGGGCGAGAGGCTGGCGCGCCACTCGGCCGCGGTCTTCTGCACCGGGTAGTCGGCCTCGGGGGCGGTTTCCTTGCGGAAGAGGGACATGTCGTGGACTCCTTACGCTGCCGGGCGCTTCAGCCGGTCGGCATAGGCCTTGCGGAATTTGGCGACCTTCGGGGCGATGACGATGCGGCAATAGCCGCTCCCGGGGGTGCGGGCGAAGTAGTCTTGGTGCTCCACCTCGCCCGGCCAGAAGCGGTCGAGCGGCTGCACCTCGGTCACCAGCGGGGCGTCCCAGATGTCGCTCGCGCCGATCTCCGCCATCACCTCGGCGGCGATCCGCGCCTGCTCCGGCGAGTGGGTCAGGATGATGGAACGGTACTGCGGCCCCACATCGGCGCCCTGCCGGTCCTTGGTGGTCGGGTCGTGGATGGTGAAGAAGACCCGCAGCAGGTCCGCATAGGAGAGCTCGGCCGGGTCGAAGGTGACCTGCACCACCTCGGCATGCCCGGTCTTCTTGCCGCAGACCTCCTCGTAGGTCGGGTTCTCGGTATGGCCGCCGGCATAGCCGGAGACGACCTGCGAGACGCCGCGCAGGTCGCGATAGACCGCATCCAGGCACCAGAAGCATCCGCCGCCCAGGGTTGCCAGTTCCGTGCCGCTCATCGCAGCCTCCTTCCCGATGCTTGCGCCCAATATAGGGAGCCGGAGGCCGGGATGCAGCGGGCCGGCCTGCCCTGGCTTGGTCGCAATTGGCCAATATGTCCCAGCCGGATTGCGTGCCGTCCAACCGGGGTAGCCCATGACCACCGCCACCGATGCCTGCGACTGGAGCCTCGTCCTCTTCACCCAGGGCGAGGCCGCGCGGCCCGACCGATGCCTCGCCGCCATCCGCCGCGCCGCCGCGGGCCGCGATGCGCAGGTGACCGTGCTGCTGCGGGGCGACGAGCAGGCGGCGGCGGCGCTGGCCTGGCGGCTGGGCGCGGCGGCCGCGGGCCTCCGCCTCTATGCGCTGCCGCAGGGCGACTGGGCGAATGCCTGGAACCAGTACATCCATGCGCTCCGGCCGCAGGCGGCGATGCATGTCTTCGTCGAGGACCATGCCGCGGTCGGGCCGGGGGCGCTGCAGGCCCTCGCCGCCGCGCTGGCGGTCGAGCCGGTGGCCGAGGCGGCGACCGCCCTGCCCTCGGCGGGCCGGCAGGTGGCGGCGCGGCGGGCCCGGCTGCGCCGGGGCGGCCGGCTCCACGGCACCTTGCATGCGCTCAGCGGCCGCTTCGCCGAGGCGCTGGCGGCGGAGGGCTTCCGCCTGCCGGTCGGGCTGGAGCGTATCCGACCCGTCCTCGCCCGCCGCCTCGACGACCGCATCACCGTGGCGGAGGAGGCGAGCTGGCAGCCCCTGCCGCAGCGCATGGGCGAGGGCTGGGGCCGGCGCCTCCGCGCCGCCCGGGCGCGGATCGAGGAGGCGGCGCTGGCCGGCCAGGAAAGCCTGCCGGAATGCGCCCTGCCCCTGCTGCACGACTGGCTGGCGCGGCAGGCCGGGCCCGGCGAGGGGTTCTTCGACTGGCTGGCCCGGCGGCGGCTGGCGCTCGAATCACTGCCCTCGCCCGAGGCGCTGCGGCCGCGGCCGGTCCTGTCATGAGCGCCGCCCCCATGCGGGCGCGATGACGGCCGGGGGCGGCTTCGAGATCTTCCTCGCCACGGCGCCGGGGCTGGAGCCGGCGCTGCTGGCCGAGGTGCAGGGCAAGGGGTTCAGGCAGCCGAGGGCGGTGCCGGGCGGCGTCGTCCTCCGCGGCGGCTGGCCGGAGGTCTGGCGGGCCAATCTCTGGATCCGCGGTGCCGGGCGGGTGCTGGCGCGGATCGACGCCTTCCCCGTCACCCATCTCGCCCAGCTCGATGCCCGCGCCCGCCGTGTCCCCTGGGCTGGCCTGCTGCGGCCGGAGGTGCCCGTCCGGGTCGAGGCGAGCTGCAGCGGCTCGCGCATCTACCACAGCGGCGCCGCGGCCAAGCGGATCGCCACCGCCATCCACGAGACGCTCGGCGCCCCGCTGGCGAAGGCGGGCGGGGTGCTGGTCCGGGCCCGGATCGAGCGCGACCTCTGCACCCTCAGCGTCGACACCTCCGGCGAGCCGCTGCACAAGCGCGGCTACAAGGAGGCGATCAACCCGGCGCCGCTGCGGGAGACGATGGCCTCGCTCTTCCTGCAGCAATGCGGCTTCGACGGCACCGAGCCGCTGCTCGACCCGATGTGCGGCTCCGGCACCTTCGTCATCGAGGCGGCGGAGATCGCGGCAAGGCTCAACCCGGGCCGCAACCGGCACTTCGCCTTCGAGCGGCTCGCCACCTTCGATGCCGAGGCCTGGGCCCGCATGCGGGCGGTCCGCAGCGAGCGCGAGTCCGCCGCCCGCTGCTTCGGCAGCGACCGCGATGCCGGCGCGGTCGGGATGAGCCAGGCGAATGCCGCCCGCGCCGGCGTCACCGGCATCACCGAATTCCGCCAGGCGACGATCAGCGAGATCGCGCCGCCCGACGAGAGGCCGGGCCTTGTCGTCATCAACCCGCCCTATGGCAGCCGGATCGGCGAGCGGCAGGCGCTGCTGCCGCTCTACCGCGCGATGGGGCAGGTGCTGCGGAGCCGTTTCGCCGGCTGGCGCGTCGGGCTGGTCGCCAGCGAGCCGAGGCTCGCCCATGCGACCGGCCTGCCCTTCCTCCCGCCAGGGCCTCCGGTGCCGCATGGCGGGCTGCGCGTGACCCTCCACCGGACCGCGCCGCTGCCCTGAGCGGCCGGCGACGCGGCGATATCGCTCCGCAGCATTCTGCTCTAGCCTCACGGCCGATGCAGTTTCCCGGTCCCCCGTCCCGGCTCGCCCTCCTGGCGGCCGCTCTCCTCTCCGCCTGCGCTGCCAGCGGCCCCCGCGGAGCCTCCGGCCCGGCCGGTCAGCCCGCCTTCGGCGCCTATCTCACCGGCCGCTTCGCCGCCGCCGAGACGGATACCAGGACCGCCGCGGACGCGCTGCTGGAGGCGCTGAAGGCCGACCCGGACCAGCCGGAGGTGCTGAACCGGGCCTTCCTCGCCGCCCTGCTCGACGGCCGGTCCGAGGCCAACCGCCTTGCCCGCCGCCTGCCGGACAACCCGGCCGGCAACTTGCTGCTCGCTGGCGGCGACGTGCAGGGCGGCCGCTGGGACCGGGCGGAACAGCGCCTCCGCGCCATCGGCCGCAGCGGGCCGGTGCAGGTGCTGCAGCCGGTGTTGCTCGCCTGGGTGCAATTCGGCCGCGGCCAGGTGGACCAGGCGCAGGCGACGCTCCGCCCGCTGGTCGAGGCCAACCGGCTGCGCGCCCTGAACGCGCTGCACGCCGCCCTCATCGCCGACCTGGCCGGCAAGCCGCGCGAGGCGGAGCGGCTGGCCCGCCTCGCCATCGCCGACCAGCCGCAGGCGCCCTGGCGCCTCGCCGTGCTCGCCGCCGGGGTGCTGAGCCGCGCCGGCCGCACCGAGGAGGCGAACCGGCTGATGGACGAGGTGGTCGCGACCGGCGAGGATGCGGCGCTGGCCGCCGCCCCGGCCAACCGGCGGCTGGCGCTGGCCGCCCGCGGCGTCGCCTCGCCGACGGATGGCATCGCCGAGGCCTATACCGCGCTCGCCAGCGCGCTGCGCGGCCAGGGTTCCAACGACTTCGCGCTGATCCTGGCGCAGCTCGCCCTCCGCCTCCGGCCCGGCTTCGCCCCCGCGCTGGTGCTGGTGGCCGACACGCTGGGCGACCAGAGCCATCCGGAGCCGGCGCTCGCCGCGCTCGGCCAGATCGCCGCCGACGACCCGCTGGCGCCGGTGGTCGCGCTCCGCCGCGCCGGCCTGCTCGACAAGCTGGGCCGGACGGAGGAGGCGGTGGCGCTGCTGCGCGGGCTGGCCGCCGCCAACCCGACCCTGCCGCAGCCCCCGGCCCGGCTCGGCGACCTGCTGCGCCGGCACGATCGCTTCGCCGAGGCGGCGGAGGCCTATGACCAGGCGCTGGCCCGCAGCGGGCCGGTGGATGCCGCGGACTGGCCCCTCTTCTATGCCCGCGGCATCGCCCGCGAGCGCTCCGGCCAGGCGGCGGCGGCGGAGGCGGACCTGCTCCGCGCGCTCGAGCTCTCGCCCGACCAGCCCTATGTGCTCAACTACCTCGGCTACAGCTGGGCCGAGCAGGGCAAGAACCTCGACCGCGCCAAGGCCATGCTGCTGCAGGCGACGGAGCTGCGCCCGCAGGACGGCAACATCGCCGACAGCCTCGGCTGGGTGCTGTTCCGCCTTGGCAATCTGCCGGAGGCGGTGACCTGGCTCGAGAAATCGGTCGAGCTGGAGCCGCGCAGCAGCGTCATCAACGACCATCTGGGCGACGCCTACTGGGCCTCGGGCCGGCAGCGGGAGGCGCAGTTCCAGTGGCGTCGGGCGCTCGCCCTCGACCCCGAGCCGGCCGAGGTGCCGAAGATCCAGCAGAAGCTGCGCGAGGGCCTGCCGGGCTACCCCGCCTCCACCGCGCAGCGCTGATGCCGGCCGAGCCCGCGCCCGCCAAGGTCAACCTCTACCTGCACGTCACTGGGCGGCGAGCGGATGGCTACCACCTGCTCGACAGCCTCGCCGTCTTCGGCCCGGCGGCGGATGAGGTCGCGGCCGAGCCGGCGGAGGGATTGTCGCTCGCCCTTGACGGCCCCTTCGGCGCCGGGCTGGCGGCTGAGGCGGACAACCTCGTCCTCCGCGCCGCGCGCGCCCTGGCGGAGGCGGCGGGCATCGCCCCGGGGGCCGCGCTGCGGCTCACCAAGCGCCTGCCCATCGCCTCCGGCATCGGCGGCGGCTCGGCGGATGCGGCGGCGGCGCTCCGGCTGCTCGACCGGCTCTGGGGCCTCGGCCTCGGCGAGGCGCGGCTGGCGGCGATCGGGGCCCGGCTCGGGGCGGATGTGCCGGTCTGCCTCGCCTCCCGGCCGATGCGGATGCTGGGGGTGGGGGAGGTGCTCTCCGCGGCTCCGGCGCTGCCGGGCTGCGGCCTGCTGCTGGTCAATCCCGGCCTCGCCCTGGCGACGCCGGCGGTGTTCCGCGCTCGGCAGGGGGGCTTCACCCCGCCCGCCGCGCTGCCCGCCGCCTGGCCCGATGCGGCGACCATGGCGCGCGACCTGGCAGCGCTGCGCAACGACCTTGAGGCGCCGGCGATCGGCCTTTGCCCGCCGGTGGCCGCGGTGCTGGAGGCGCTGCGCGTCCTGCCCGGCTGCCTGCTGGCGCGGGTGAGCGGCAGCGGGGCGACCTGCTTCGGCCTCTTCGCCACGCCGGCCGCGGCGGAGGCGGCGGCGCCGACGCTGCCCCAGGCGTGGTGGCGCGCGGCCGGGCCATGCCACCCGCCCGGATGAGGCGCTTGGGGCTTTACGCGGCGAGGCGCCGGCCCTATCCAGTGCGCCGCCGCTGGGGCGTAGCCAAGCGGTAAGGCAGCGGTTTTTGGTACCGCCATTCCCAGGTTCGAATCCTGGCGCCCCAACCATCCCGCGTCGCCATGAGCCAGCATGGCGCCCGACCTGCACCCGGACGCCTCGGCCAGTTTGCCGGGGCAGGCTCGACCGATATGGCAACACGGGGCGGGGCAGCCTGCTCGCCCGGACAGGAGCCAGGGCGGCCCGGCGTCGAGGTCCTGCAGGCTTCGCCCGGAACCTTCGGCCTGGGGCCGGATACCGACGAGAGCGGCCTCCGTTCGCCCCGGCTCACGGAAGCCGCTCCAAGCTGTCGTGCGGTCGAGCAAATACCTCCGATCGGATGATCCCATCCGATCGGAGTTTGCTTCAGGCCGTGTCCAGCAGGGGCGATGGCCGCTCGGCGGGCGCGGCGGCCGCCGTCGGCTGGGCCGGATCGCCCGATGCCGCCAGCTGCCCCTCGAGCCCCTTCAGCAGGAAGCTGCAGCCGAAGGCCAGCACGGCCGATGCCATCAGGAACCAAGCGGGCGCCGCCAGGTTGCCGGTCAGGCCGATGAGCCAGGTCGCCAGCAGCGGCCCGAGCGCGGAGAAGATGACCGCGCCGAGATTCATCGAGAAGGCGACGCCCGAGAAGCGCACCGATGTCGGGAACAGGTCAGCCAGGATCGCGGCGAAGGTCCCGTGGGTGAAGCAGGCGGCCAGCCCGATCAGGCCGAACAGCAGGGGAAGCGGCAGGTCGCGGCCCAGGATCGCGCCATAGGCGGGGATGGCGCCCACCGCGAGGACGACCGTGCCGAGGCGGTAGACGTAGCGGCGGGGGACGAGGTCGCCCACCCAGGTCGCCAGGATCAGGGTCACCGAGGTCACCGCCACCGCGATGTTGATTGCCGAGGCCACCTCGGGCGGCGCATAGCCGACGGAGCGGACGAGGTAGCCGCCCATATGCGCGAAGAGCAGCCCGTTGAAGGCCGCCACAGCACCCGTCGCCCCGATGCCGACGAGGATGCGCCCGCGATGCAGCGCGAAGAGCTCGGCGAGCGGCCCGCGCGTCCGCACGCCGGAGGCGCGCATCTGCGCCAGCCGCGCCTGCATGCGGGTGAAATCAGGGCTTTCGGCGAGGGACCGCCGCAGGAGGAAGGAGAGCAGCCCCAGCACGCCGCCCAGGATGAAGGCGATGCGCCAGCCATAGGCCGCCATCTGGTCGGGCGTCATCACCCCGTGGAGGATGGTGGACGCCCCGGTCGCCAGCAGCACGCCGGAGGAGACGCAGCCGAAGACCAGCCCGCAGGCGAGCGTCGCCCTGTGCCGCGGCACGCTCTCCACCGCATAGGTCAGGGCGCCCGGCAGCTCGCCGCCGAGGCAGAGCCCCTGCACGAAGCGCAGCGCGACGAAGATGATCGTCGCCGTCACGCCCCATTGCTCGTAGGTCGGCATCGCGCCCATGGCGATCGTGCAGGCCGACATGCCGAGCAGCGAGAGCAGGAAGGAATGGCGGCGGCCCTCCGTGTCGCCCTTGCGGCCGAAGAACAGGCCGCCGATCGGCCGGGCCAGGTAGCCGACCGCGAAGGCGGCCAGCGTCTGCAGCTGCGACACCAGCGGGTCGCCGGCCGGGAAGAAGGCCCGCCCGACATAGGCGGCGAAGACCCCGAAGACAACGAAGTCGTAGAACTCCAGCGCCCCGCCGAGCGAGGACAGGAAGATGACGCGCAAGGCCGCGCGGTCGACGCCGCGGAAGGCTTCACCCATGGACGGACCTCCTCCTTGGCGGGCCGCCGGGCGGCCCGTCGTTGACCTCGCCGCGCCAGGCCGGCGCATGGCGCCGCCCGGCGCCGGCGCCCCTGGCATCGCCTGCGCCTTCGCGCGACGATGATGGCGTGCAGCCCGATCCCGACCGCGCCGCGGCGCCCCGACCCGAGCCTCTCGACGCGGCGCCAGCCGGCGCCGGCGAGACCACCTTCTTCAAGTTCGTGCTGCTGGTGAACCTCGTCGCGCGCCCCTTCGCCCGGCTGCACGAGCGGGCCGATGCCCTGCCGCTGGCGGAGTGGCGCGTCCTGCGCACCCTCGCCTTCGCGCCGGGCCCGATCACCGCGAGCATGCTCGGCGACCGGCTGGGGATGGACAAGATGGCGGTCAGTCGCGCGGTCCGCGGCCTTGAGGCCCGTGGCCGGCTGCATCGCGGCCCGGATCCAGCCGATGGGCGCCGCATCGCGCTTTCGATCACGCCGGCCGGCCGGGCGCTGGTGGCCCGCATCGAGCCCTCCGGCCAGGCGCGCGAGGCCGCCCTGCTGGCGGCGCTGAGCGAGGCGGAGCGCGCCACGCTGGACGGGCTGCTGGACCGCCTGGTGGCGCAGGCCCGCGGCCTGCCGGACCCGGCCACCGATCAGAAGCCGTAGGGGTCGGGCCGGCCCGACCCGTCGAGCCAGGCCACCGGCCCGTCCGCCCAGGCGATGAGCCGGGCGCCGTAGTCCGAGGCGATCTCGACCGAGGCCCCCGGCTCCAGGATCACGAAGGACCCGCCGCGGGCCTGGACCTCGCCGATGCGAACCTCGCCGCCGAGCACGAACCACTCGATGCCGGCGGAGAGCGTATGGGCCGGCACCTGCGTTTCCGGCAGCAGGTTGAGGATGGCGAGGCGCCGGTTCTCACCGATCACGCGGTGGTCGAACACCAGCCGGCGCGTCAGGCCGCCGATGCTCGTGCCCTGCGGCTTCAACCCGGCGACGGCGATGTTGATGTCGGGCGGGACCTCCGGCGCCGGGTTGCGGAACGCGGCCTCCCGCGCCCCGGTGTGCAGGCGCCCGTCGGCGCCCTCCTCCGGCGGGTAGAGCACCGGGCCCTCCAGCCGCGCCGCGAGCACGCAGCGGTCATAGGCGACGGCGTCATGCGTCGTGCCGGCGAGGTTGATCCCGAAATCCCCCTTGCGCGCCGCGCCGTCGTAGTCGTGCAGGGCGCCGTCGAGGAAGTAGGAGTAGGCCGGCGCCTGGTGCTGGTGCAGCCCGCTCCGCGTCATCGGGTCGAAGCCGACGAGGCCGAGATACTGCCCCGCCTCGCGGCTGGCCCGCACCGCCTTCTGGGAGAGGCCGGGGCGGCCGGTCGAGGTCCAGGGGGCGGCGAGCATGTCGAAGGCGTAGATGCCGGCCGGGCGCTGGCGGGCGGCGAGGATGGCGGCCATGGGCGGCTCCGCGGATGATGGTAACAAACGTTACCAAGGGCCGGGAGCCGATCGCCAGCCCTTTCTCCACACTCCCGCGATCGTGCGCCCGCCCGCGGGCGAGGAGGGGCGGCCGGGGCGCGGGCCCCGGATCAGGCCGGACCTGACGCGTCCGGTCAGCCCTCCGCCCGGTTCGGCGCGGCATGGCGCCGCACCTCCTCGACCAGGCTGGTGGTGTCCCAGCCCTCGTCGATGGCGATGCGGCCGCGCGCCCGGTCGCGCTCCAGCACGCTGGAGAGCTGCTCCGCCGCCTCGCGCACCGCCTTGCGGTAGCGCCCGTCATCGCTCCGCAGCGCACCCAGCCGGTGCAGCGTGCGCAGGTCATGCCGGCGGAACAGCCGGCCCGCCCGCTCCGCCTCATAGGCCGGCAGGCCGAGGCGGCGCAGCGCCTCCACGCCGAGTTCCAGCGCCGAGCCGAAGGTCTCGCGCACCATGGCGTGGGCGCCGGCCTCGATCACCGCATAGGCGTGGCTGCGGTCGGTCGCCCGGGCCAGGATCTCCGCCTGGGGGAAGTGCCGCCGCACCGTGCCGATGATGGAGAGCGTCGTCTCCGGCGCGTCCGTCGCCACCACCACCAGCGCCGCCTCCGCGGCGCCCGCCGCCTGCAGCAGGTCGAGCCGCGAGGCATCGCCGTAGAAGACGCGGAAGCCGAAGCTGCGCAGCGCCTCGATCGTCTCCATGTCGTGGTCGAGCACGGTGACGGAGTGGCCCTGCGCCATCAGCAGCCGCCCGACGATCTGCCCGAAGCGCCCGAAGCCGGCGATGATGACGCTGCCCTGCGGCTCGATCGCATCCGGCTCCGGCGGCAGGTCGGCATCGGCCAGGCGGTCGGCGAGCCGGCCATAGGCCATCATCAGCAGCGGCGTCACCGGCATGGAGAGGGCGACGACGGAGACCAGCAGGCTCGCCTCGGCCAGGGGCAGCACCTCGTTCTGGGTGGCGAAGGCGAGCAGCACGAAGGCGAACTCGCCGCCCTGGGAGAGCAGCAGCGTGGTCAGCAGCACCTCCGTCCGCGGCCGCCGCGCGGCCAGCCCCAGCCCCGCCAGCACCGCCGCCTTGACCGCCACCAGGAGGATGACGAGCCCGGCCACGGTGAACGGCGCCGCGGCCACCTGGGCGAAGTCGATCCCCGCCCCGACCGAGAGGAAGAAGAGCCCGAGCAGCAGCCCCTTGAAGGGCTCGATATCGCCCTCGAGCTCGTGGCGGAACTCGCTTTCGGCCAGCACCACGCCGCCGAGGAAGGCGCCGAGCGCCGGCGAGAGGCCGACGGATTCCATCAATAGCGCGATGCCGACGACGAGCAGCAGCGCCGAGGCGGTGAAGATCTCGCGCAGCTTCGTCTCGGCGATGATGCGGAAGACCGGCCGGGTCAGCAGCCGCCCGCCGACCACCACCGCGGCGACGGCGCCGAACACGGCGATCGCCTGGCCCCAGGGCGGCAGCGTCCCGATCCAGCCCTCGTCATGCGCCCCGCCGCCGCCGGCGACGGGCGCCAGGGCGAGCAGCGGCAGCACGGTCAGGATCGGGATGACCGAGACATCCTGGAAGAGCAGCACGGCGAAGGTCGTCTCGCCGCCGCCGGTCTTCAGCAGGCCGCGCTCGGCGAGGATCTGCAGCGCGATGGCCGTCGAGGACATCGCCAGGATCAGACCCGCGGCCAGCGCCGTCCGCCAGTCGTAGCCGAAGGCGAGGCCGATCGCGCCGACCGCCGCCGCGGTCAGCCCGACCTGCAGGCCGCCCGCGCCGAGCACCGGCCCGCGCATTGCCCAGAGCCGCGCCGGCTGCAGCTCCAGCCCGACCAGGAAGAGCATCATCACCACGCCGAATTCGGCGAAATGCATCATCTCCCCGGCATCGCCCGCGAGATGCAGGCCGAAGGGCCCGATCGCCACGCCCGCCAGCAGGTAGCCGAGCACCGAGCCGAGGCCGAGCCGCTTGGCGATCGGCACCGTCGCCACCGCGGCCAGGAGGTAGACGAAGGCCTGCGCCAGGAAGCCCTCAGCCATGGCTCAGGCCTCCACCATGTCGCGCAGCTCCTGCAGCAGCGTGGCGTACTCCGCCGCGTGCCGCTCCAGCTCCGGCGTTTCCATCAGATGCGTGCCGTGCAGGATGAAGGGCGGCAGCCAGCGCATGTGGCAGAGCCGCGCCGTCGCCTCGAAGGGGCGGAGGAACTCCTCGATGGCGTAGCGGTTCAGCCCGCCCGGCGTGTAGGCTGACTCGCCGCCGCCGGCCGTGACGGCCGAGAGCAGCGACTTGCCGGCCAGCGCCGTCCCCTCCCGCCCGTAGGCGAAGCCGTGCTCCAGCACCAGGTCCTCCCATTCCTTCAGCATGGCGGGGGAGGAGTACCAGTAGAGCGGGTGCTGGAAGACGATGACGTCGTGCTCCAGCAGCAGCGACTGCTCCGCCTCCACGTCGATGAGGAAGTCGGGATAGGCCTCGTAGAGGTCGTGCAGCCGGACGCCCTCCACCTGCCGCGCGGCGGCGGCCATCGCGGCATTGGCGCGGGAGCGCCGCCTGACGGGATGGGCGAGTAGCACGAGGATGCGCTGGGGCATGCGGGCTCCGGACCTGGGGGGCCTAAGGTCGGTGCCCTCCGCCTCCCCGGTCAAGCCAGCCGTTCGGCGCCTACCGCACCGTGGTCACCGCGCGGCGGTTCTCCGCCCAGGCCTGCTGGTCCGAGCCGAGGGCCACCGGCCGGTCCTTGCCGAAGCTGATCGTCGTCACCCGCGCCCCCGCGACGCCCTGCGAGACCAGCACGTCGCGCGCCGCATTCGCCCGCCGCTGGCCGAGGGCGAGGTTGTACTCGCGCGTGCCGCGCTCGTCGGCATGGCCCTCCACCATGACCGTCACCGGGCGGTATTGCTGCAGCCAGGCCGCCTGGCGCTCCAGCACCGGGCGCTGGTCGGCGCCCACGGTCGCGCTGTCGGTCACGAAGTAGACGCGGTCGCCGACATTCGCGGCCAGGTCCTCCTGGCTGCCCGGCCGCGCATTCGCCCCGCCGCGCCCGCCCCCGGGCCCGGCCGGCCCGCCGCCCGGCGCGGCCGCGCCGAGGCTGGAGCCCCCGCCCTGCCCGGCCGCGGTGGCCGAGTCTGAGTTGGAGGAGCAGCCGGCCAGCAGCGCCATGGCGGCCAGTGCAGCGAAGGTTCTGATGAGCATGCGATCCAAATCCCCGAAGCCGGCCGCATATGGCAGCAGGTGCTGACTGGTTTATGAGTGCCGCCCCGGCCGTGTCCACGCGGCACCGGCCCGGTCATAAGGCCAAGGAGGGATGATGGCGACCATTGGCCTGATGCTGCTGCATGCCATGCTGTCCTCGCTGGTGACGGTGCATGTCCTGCTGCGCAAGCGGGATGTCGGGGCCTCCATCAGCTGGATCGGCCTCGCCTGGCTTTCGCCCTTCCTCGGCTCGACGCTCTACTGGCTGCTCGGCGTCAACCGCGTCGCCAACCGCGCCAGGGCGATGCGGCGGCCGGGGGGCCGGCGGGCCGTGCGGGCGGAGGAGTCCTCCCCGTGCCGCTACTCGCCGGGGCTTGCCGCCCTCGACCGCACCGCGCGCCGCCTGACCGGCCAGCCCGCCCTCACCGGCAACCGCATCACGCCGCTGCAGGATGGCGATGCCGCCTATCCGCGCATGCTCGCCGCCATCGAGGCGGCGGAGCATTCCGTCCTGCTCTCCAGCTACATCCTCCGCGACGACGCGGCCGGCGGCCCGATCCTCGATGCGCTGATCCGCGCCGAGCGGCGCGGGATCGCGGTGCGGGTGCTGCTCGACGGCATCGGCAGCGGCTACTTCCTCTCGCCGGCCTACCGGCGGCTGCGGCGGCACGGCGTGCCCGCCGCCCGCTTCATGCACACCTCGCTGCCCTGGCGCATGCCCTTCCTCAACCTGCGCTCCCACAAAAAGATCCTCGTCGTCGACGGGTGCCGGGCCTTCACCGGCGGGCTGAACATCGGCCGCGAGAACCTGCTCGCCAGCCGCCCCCCGTCGCCAGTGCGCGACATCCACTTCGCCATCGACGGGCCGGTGGCGGCGCAGCTCGCCGAGGCCTTCGCCCGGGACTGGCAATGGGTCACCGGCGAGGCGCGGCCCCTGCCGGAGCCCCTGGCCGCGCCGGCCCGGGCGGGGGAGGTGACGGCCCGCGTCATCACCTCCGGCCCCGACCAGGACCTCGAGAAGATCGAGACCGTGACGCTCCAGGCCATCGCCTGCGCGGAGCGCTCGGTCCTGGTCCTGACGCCCTATTTCCTACCCGACGGCCGGCTGATGACGGCCCTCGGCCTCGCCGCCCTGCGCGGCGTCGCGGTCGACATCGTGGTGCCGGAGCGGAGCAACCACCGCATCGTCGACTGGGGCATGCGCGCGCATGTCGACCCGCTGCTGCAGGCCGGCTGCCACATCTGGTTCAATCCGCCGCCCTTCGACCACTCGAAGCTGATGGTGGTGGACGAGAGCTGGAGCCTCATCGGCAGCTCCAACTGGGACATGCGCAGCTTCCGGCTGAATTTCGAGCTGGATGTCGAGATCTACGACCCGGCCATGGCTGCCGCCCTCGCCGCGGTCATCTGGCAGCGGCGCGGCCGGCGGCTGCGGGCGGCGGAGCTGGCGCGGCGCCCCCTGCCGGTGCGGCTGCGCGATGCGGCGATGCGCCTGGCGCTGCCCTATATCTGATCATCGCCTCGCCCTGATCATCGCCTCTCGGGCCCGATCCGGCAGGGCACCGAGGCCGGCGCCCTGGCGTAGCTGCAAACGACGTAGCCGGGCAGGTCGAGCGCATCCTCGATGCGGGCGAAGCCGGTCTGCTCGCCGGGCCGCAACAGCCCGGTCTCGTGCGACAGCAGCTTCGAGCGGTCGGCGGCGTAGAGCACCTTGATCGGGAAGTCGCAGCGGTTGGTGAAGCGGATGGCGCGCTGCCTCGGCTCGCCCCCGGCCTCGCCGCCGCGCCGCAGGTCCCGCTCCGCGCAGGCCGGCGTGACCAGTGGGGCCACCGGCTCCGCCTCTGCGGGGACGACCGGCCGCGCCTCCATGGGCTTCACCGGCTCGGCCCCCGCGGAGGCCACCGGCGGCGCCTCGGCGGGAACCAAGGGCTGCGCCTCCCTGGAGGTGACCGGCCGCACCTCCGTTGGAGTGACCGGCCGTGCCTCCCCAGGGACGACCGGCTGCGCCTCCCTTGGAACGACCGGCTGCGCCTCGGGGGCAGCCGCCGGCTCCGGCTCAGGCGATGCCGGCCCGGTCGGCGCCGGCGCGGGCGCCGCCGCAGCCAGGACCGGACGCGCCTCGCCGCAATCCTCGCCGCGCCGCGCCAGCTCCCGCCGCATCTGGCCGCCGCTGATCGGGTTGCCGCGCCAGGTGCAGAGCTGCGCCGTCGGCACTTCCCGCATCCGCTCCGCCCCGACCTGATCGAGCACGGCGCAGGCGCCGAGCGGCAGGACGAGCCCGAGCAGGGCAGCGACACGGGACGGGCGCAGAGGCATTGGAGGGGAATTCCTGGGCAGGCGGCGCCATCCAAGCCCCACAGTTCCGCAAAGGTCTAGCCCGGGCCGGCGGTCGATGCGCAGGCGGCTTTCGGCGGCCGGGGGGTTGCTCCGCGGCCCGGCTTTCGGCACAGCCACCCCTCACCCGGCCGATCAGACAGCCCCGATGCCCGAAACTCCCCAATCCCTGCTGGCGCGCCTCGCCGCGCTCGGCATCGAGACCACCACCACGGAGCATGCCCCGGTCTTCACCGTGGCGGAGAGCCAGGCCCTGCGCGGCAGCCTGCCCCAGGGCGAGGAGGGCGGCCACAGCAAGAACCTCTTCCTCCGCCCGGCGAAGGCAGGCCCTGGCCCGCATCTGCTGGCGGTGCTGGAGGAGGGGCGCAAGCTCTCGGTCAATGCCCTGGCCCGCGCCGCCGGCGCGGGGCGGGTGGAGATGGCGCCCGCCGAGGACCTCCGCCGCCTGCTCGGCGTCGAGCCCGGCTCCGTCACCCCCTTCGGCCTGGTCAACGCCCCGCCCGGCGCGGTGCGGGTCGTGCTCGATGCCGGGTTGCTGCGGGACCATGCGGTGGTCCATTTCCATCCGCTGGTGAACAGCATGACCACCGCCATCCGCCCGGCCGACTTGCTACGCTTCCTGGACAGCCTCGGCCACCGGCCGGAGGTGCTGGAGATGCCGCCCCCGGCCGCGTGAAATATTGAAACGGACCCCGGGCGCCCACCATCTGCGCCCTGCCCATTGCCCTTGCGCCGGACCGGCGCATCTATGACCGCAGACCAAGGAAATCCGCCATGGACGTCATCTTCGACCCGAACCGCCAGGCTCCCCCTGCCGGGGCCCCTGCCGGCGGCGCCGACCTGATCATGGATGGCGACCAGAAGACCTTCATGAAGGACGTGGTCGAGGCCAGCCGCGAGGTTCCCGTCCTCGTCGATTTTTGGGCGACCTGGTGCGGCCCCTGCAAGACGCTGACGCCGGCCATCGAGAAGGTGGTCCGCGCCGCCGGCGGCCGGGTGAAGCTGGTCAAGATCGACATCGACAAGAACCGGGCGCTGGTCCAGCAGCTGACGCAGCTCGGCCTGCCGCTGCAGAGCGTGCCGACGGTCGCCGCCTTCTGGCAGGGCCAGATCGCCGACCTGTTCCAGGGCGCCCTGCCCGAAGGTGAGATCAAGCGCTTCGTCGAGGGGCTGCTGAAGCTGGCCGGCGGCCAAATGCCCGCCGCCGACCTGCTCGCCGAGGCCAAGGCGGCCGCTGAGGAGGGCGACCACCAGACCGCGCTCCAGCTCTACGGCGCCCTCGTTCAGGAGGAGCCGGAGAATGCCGAAGCCTTCGCCGGCGTCGCCCGCAGCCTGATGGAGCTCGGCCAGGAGGAGCAGGCGCTGCAGGTCCTCGACAACCTGCCGCCGAAGATCGCCGACCACGCCGCCATCGCCTCGGTTCGCAGCACGCTCGAGCTCGCCGCCGAGGGCCGCCGCGCCCGCGAGAAGACGGCGGAGTTCGAGCAGCGCCTCGCCGCCGACCCGGACGACCATGCGGCGCGGATCGAGCTGGCCGTGGCGCTGAATGCCGCCGGGGACCGCGAGGCGGCCGTCGACGCGCTGCTTGAGGCCTTCCGCCGCGACCGCGCCTGGAACGACGAGGCGGCGCGCAAGCAGCTGCTGAAATTCTTCGAGGCCTGGGGCTTCTCCGACCCGGCGACGGTGGCAGGGCGGCGCAAGCTGTCCTCGCTGCTGTTCCGCTAGCGCCGCCTCGGTGGCAGCCCCCCGCGCCGAGCGTGACGCGCTTCCGGCCGAGATTGCGGTCTTCCCGCTGTCCGGGGCCCTGCTGCTGCCCGACGGGCGGCTGCCGCTGAACATCTTCGAGCCGCGCTACCTAGCGATGACCGAGGACAGCCTGGCCGCCGGCCGGATGTTCGGCATGGTCCAGCCGGACCCGGGCGCCCCGCGCGGCGCGACCGGGCCCGGCCTCTACCGCATCGGCTGCCTCGGCCGGCTGACCTCCTTCGCCGAGACGGAGGACGGGCGCTTCCTCGTCACCCTGACCGGCATGGTCCGCTTCCGCGTCGCCGAGGAACTGGAGATGCGCCGGGGCTACCGCCGGGTGCGGGCCGATTACGGCGCCTTCCAGGCCGACCTCCAGCCGGCGGCGCCGCCCGAGCTCGACCGCCCCGGCCTGCTCGCCGCCCTCCGCCCCTTCTTCAAGGCGCGCGGGATCGAGGCGAATTGGGAGGCGGTGGAGCAGACCGAGGACGCCGCGCTGGTGACGACGCTCGCCATGGTCTGCCCCTTCGAGGTGCCGGAGAAGCAGGCGCTGCTGGAGGCGGCGACGCCGGCCGAGCGTGCCGCGATGCTGATCGCCTTGCTCCAAATGGGCGCCCATGGCACGCCATCCGGCGACGCGCCGCCCCGTGGGCGGCTGAGCTAGAGGACCACGCATGAGCCACGCCACGACCGACGCCCCCGAGGTGGATCCCGCCCTGCTCGAGATCCTGGTCTGCCCGCTGACCAAGGGCCCGCTGCGCTACGACCGCGCCGCCGGCGAGCTGGTCAGCGACCAGGCCCGCCTCGCCTATCCGATCCGCGACGGCATCCCGATCATGCTGCCGGACGAGGCCCGCCGCCTCGACGACTGAGCGGCCATGCCGACCCCGACCGAAATCCGCCTGAAGCGGGCCGAGCGCCTGCTGGAGGTCGCCTTCGACGACGGCAGCCGCTTCCGCCTGCCGGCCGAGTACCTCCGCGTCGAGAGCCCCTCGGCGGAGGTGCAGGGCCATGGGCCGGGGCAGAAGGTGCTGGTCGCCGGGCGGCGCGAGGTCGGCATCCTCCGCCTCGAGCCGGTCGGCCACTACGCCATCCGCATCGCCTTCGACGACCTGCATGACAGCGGGATCTATTCCTGGGACTACCTGCACCGGCTGGGTGCGGAGCAGGAGGCGCGCTGGGCGGCCTATGAGCAGGCGCTGGCGGAAAAGGGGCTGAGCCGCGACCCGCCACCGCGGCGGAAAGGCTAGGCGCAGCCGAGGACGGGGATGCCGTAGCGGGCGAGCTTGGGGTCGACGTCATCAACGTGAACCCCTCCGCCTTGGCCTGGGCCGCCAGCATGCGGTCGAACGGGTCGCCATGATCGGCGAAGCGAGGCAGCCTGGCAGCCGCCAGCACATGCGGCACCTCCAGGGGCAGCAGCCCGAACCCGCCCGCCTTCGCAGCCGCGGCGACCTCGCCGGCCTCGGCGAGCAACTTGCCGCGGCCGGATTTCAGGACGATCTCCCGAAGGGTCACGACGCTGATCAGCCGCTCCACGCTGGGATCGGCCAGCACCCGCCGCGCCTCCGGCCCCGGCCTGAGATGGTCGCCGACCAGGCAGATCAGCACATGGGTATCGACCAGCAGCCTCGCTTCGGCGGCTCGGCATCCTCGCCGTAGAACAGGGCGTTGATCTCAGCGTCCTCGTCGTCGAAGTCGCCGGCGACCCAAACCTTTCCCTTCAGCACGCCGAACACCACGGACGGCTTCGGCGTCACCGGGACGAGCTTCGCCAGCGGCGTCCCGCGCCGGGTGATGATGATCTCCTCTCCCGCCTCGACCCGCGCCAGCAGGCGCGAGAGCTGGGTCTTCGCGGCATAGGTGTCGATCCTGTCCGGTATGGCCGGGCTTCCTGACCAGACCAGGGGACTAGACCGGCCCTACCCCGCCTTCAACAACCCCTGCCCCGCCAGCAGCCCCGTCACCCCCGGCCCGAGCCCCATCGCCTGCCGGGCGAAGGCCCGCTTCAGCCCCGGCATCCGGTCGACTGCCGCGATGCCGAGCCGCCGCGCGATCCTGACCGGCGCGAAGTCGTTGCCGAAGAGCCGCTCCAGCGCATGCATGCCCGTCAGCATCAGCAGCGTGTCCGGCCGCCGCCGCGCCTGGTAGCGCGCCAGCACCGCCGGTGCGCCCGGGTCCCCGCCCGCATTCCAGGCGGCGATCACCTCCTCGGCCAGCGCCGCCACGTCGCGGAAGCCGAGGTTGAGCCCCTGCCCGGCGATCGGGTGCACCCCATGCGCCGCATCGCCGACGAGGGCGAGGCGCGTATCCGTCCAACGCTCCACCAGCAGCGCCGAGAGCGGGTAGGACCAGCGCCGCCCGATCGGCTTCACCCGGCCGAGATGCGGCCCGAGGCGGCGCCCCAGCTCCCGCCCGAAGGCCTCGTCGCCGAGCGCCAGCATCCGCTTGGCGATCGCCGTCCGGTCCGCCCAGACGAAGGCGGAGGCATGCGGGTAGGCCGCGGTGCCGAAGCGGTCCGGCCCGGCGAGCGGCAGCTGGGCGAAGGGCCCGTTCGGCAGGAACTGCTCGAGCGCCACCCCCTCATGCGGCAGCTCATGGGCGAAGGCGCCGACCATGCCGATCTGATGGTAGTCGAGCGTCGTCGCGCGGATGCCGGCCTGGCGCCGCAGCGGGCTGTTGCGGCCCTCGGCGGCGACCACCAGCCGCGCCCGCAGCACCTCCCCGGTCGAGAGGCGCACCGTCGCCCCGTCGGCCTGCCGCTCCACCTCGGCGGTCGCCGGGGCGAAGACGCGGAGGTTGGGCATCCCCGGCATGGCGGCGTTCAAGGCCATCCGGAGGCTCCGCGCCTCCACCATGTAGCCGAAGGGCTCGTCCGAGACCTCGCTCGCCTCGAACATCAGGGAGAGCGGCGAGGCCGGCTCGCCCGGCCGCCCGTCGGCGACGCGGATGCAGCGGATGCCGCAGGGCTCCGCCGGCAGCCGCTCCCACACCCCGGCGGCGTCCAACAGGCGCTTCGAGGTGAGGGCGATGGCATAGGCCCGTCCGTCGAAATCCGGCAGCGCCATGGGCGGCAGCGGCGCGCTGTCCACCACCGCGACGGGGAGGCCGGCGGCGGCCAGCGTCGCGGCGAGGGTGGCGCCGACCGGGCCGGCGCCGATCACGCAGGCGGCCAATTCGGGGTTCGATGTCATGGCTGGCTCATCCCATGGCTGCAGCTCGGGGTCCATCTGCCCAAGCCCTGCCCGCCCTGCCCGTAAAAAAGGCAGGCCTGCAAACAATCGCGACGCACTCCCTGGCCGCGCCACGGCCCGCGCCTGTGGCACGGGATTTGTAGGCAGCTCCAACCGGGACCATCGAGGAGGACCATGGGCAGATGAAGCTGGTGATGGCGTTCATCAAGCCCTTCAAGCTGGACGAGGTGCGCGAGGCGCTCACCCCGCTCGGAGTGCAGGGGCTGACGGTGACCGAAGTGAAGGGCTTCGGCCGCCAGAAGGGGCAGACGGAAATCTACCGCGGGGCCGAGTACCAGGTCAGTTTCCTGCCGAAGATCAAGATCGAGGTCGTCGTCTCGGACGAGCTGGTGGAGGCGGTGATGGAAGCCGTCGCCAAGGCCGCCCGCACCGACAAGATCGGCGACGGCAAGATCTTCGTGCTGGACGTGGAGCGGGCCCTCCGCATCCGCACCGGCGAGACAGACACCTCGGCGCTCTGACATCTCGGCGCCCTGGCGCCGCATGACGCTCAATCGGAATACAGGGGAACACATGATGAGGATGCCCGCACGCGTGCTGGCGCCGCTGGCCGCAGCACTGCTCGCCACGACGCCGGCCCTGGCGCAGGACGGCCCGAAGATCGACACCGGCGACACCGCCTGGATGCTCACCAGCACCGCGCTCGTGCTGATGATGACCATCCCCGGCCTGGCGCTCTTCTACGCCGGCATGGTGCGCAAGAAGAACGTGCTTGCCACCATGATGCAGAGCTTCTCGATCGCCGCGCTGGCGACGGTGGTCTGGATGGTCGCGGGCTACAGCCTGGCCTTCGGCGAGGGCGGCCCCTGGATCGGCGACCTCTCGAAGCTCTTCCTCTCGGGCATCGCCGAGAACTGGGACAAGCCCTTCACGCTCGGCAGCGGCGACGGGGCGGTGGCCTTCACCATCCCCGAGACGGTCTTCCTGATGTTCCAGATGACCTTCGCCATCATCACCCCGGCCCTCATCACCGGCGCCTTCGCCGACCGGATGAAGTTCAGCGCCATGGTGCTGTTCACCATCCTCTGGTCGCTGCTGGTCTACTCGCCGATCGCCCATTGGGTCTGGCACCCGAATGGCTGGATCTTCGCCCTCGGCGCGCTCGACTTCGCCGGCGGCACCGTGGTCCACATCAATGCGGGCGTGGCCGGGCTGGTCGCGGCCCTCGTGCTCGGCAAGCGGCTCGGCTTCGGCCATGACAACATGGCGCCCTACAACCTGGCGCTGGCGGTCATCGGCGCGGGGCTGCTCTGGGTGGGCTGGTTCGGCTTCAACGCGGGCTCGGCCGGCGGGGCCGGGGCGCGCGCGGGCATGGCGATGCTGGTGACGCAGATCGCAGCCGCCGTCGCGGCGCTCGCCTGGCTCTTCGCCGAGTGGGCGACCAAGGGCAAGCCGAGCGTGCTGGGCGCCATCTCCGGCGCGGTCGCGGGGCTCGTCGCCATCACGCCCGCCAGCGGCTTCGTGCTGCCGGTGCCGGCGCTGATCATCGGCGTCGTGGCCGGCCTCGGCGGCTTCTGGGGTGCGACCGGCCTCAAGCATCTCTGCGGCTATGACGACAGCCTCGATGCCTTCGGCGTGCATGGCGTCTGCGGCATCATCGGCAGCCTGCTGACGGGCGTCTTCGCCTATGGCGCCCTCTCGGCGACCACGGCGGTGCCGGCGGGCCTCAGCGGCTCTTTCGAGCAGTTCATCATCCAGGCCGAGGCGACGGGCGCGGTCATCGCCTACACCGCGATCGCCAGCTTCATCCTGCTGAAGGTCACCGACGTGATCGTCGGCCTCCGCGTCGCGGAGGAGGAGGAGCGCGAGGGCCTCGACGTCACCCAGCACGGCGAGCGCATCGCCTGAGACCAGGCGGCCGGATGGGAGCCTCGCTCCCTCCGGCCCTTTTTTTGTCCACTCACGTTACGACATCAGAACCTGGGGGTTACCCGAATGACGACAACCAAGCCCGGCCTGCTCGCCGCGCTCCGTAGTGCCTGGATCGCCGCCGCCGCCCTGCTGCTGCCGGCCATGCCCGCCGCGGCGCAGACCACCATCGACTCGCTCGGCCTCACCGTCACGCTGACGCCCGCCGTCGCCAACGACTACCTCTTCCGCGGCATCAGCCAGACGCGCAACAACTGGGCCTTCCAGGGCACGGTCGACGTCCAGCACGACAGCGGCTTCTACATCGGCTCCTTCCTCAGCAATGCGAAATTCCTGGCAAACCCCTGGAACGACACCCGGCAGGAGCTCGACCTGCTGGCCGGCTACCGGTTCACGCTGGGCGGCGTCGCGCTCGATGTCGGCTACATCGCCTATCTCTACCCGGGCCAGGACAAGGCGCCGGGGACGCAGCTGAACGAGTACCAGGAGGTCGCGCTCAAGGCTTCCTACACCATCGACATCGTCAAGCTGATGGGCGCCTTCAACTACTCGCCGAACTTCTTCGGCCGCTCGGGCGACGGCTTCTACATCGAGGGCGGCGCCGACGTGACGCTGCCCTACGGCCTCACCGCCTCCGCCCGCCTTGGCCATCAGTGGATCCAGCGCAACCCGCTCTTCGGCACGCCGGACTACCTGTGGTACTCGATCGGCGTCTCGCGCGAGATTTATGCCGGCGTGACCGCCTCGGTCGCCTGGTACGGCACGGACATCAACAAGCGCGACTGTGTCCCCGTCGCCGGCCGCGCCGATGGCGGCCAGCGGATCTGCGACGGCCGGGTGCTCTTCACCCTGAGCCGAGTCTTCTGATCCGGGCCTCTCCGGGGGCCAGCTCGGGGCGCCGGCCGCAGGGCCGGCGCCCTTTTTCGTGGATTCCGTGGCCCGGCAAGCATTTGCACGCTATCCTTGGGGCCTGTTCTGAAAACCGGACCCCGCGACCTATGCCCGCGCCCCGCCTTTCCGCCGCCGACCGCCCCAATGGCTCCGCCCGCCTCCGCCGCTTCGCCTCGCCGGCGGTGAAGGCGGCGATGCGGCGGCGCCTCTTCGAGCTCCTGGCCCTGCTCGCCGCCCTCGCCGGGCTCGGCCTGCTGGTGGCGCTGGCCAGCTACGACCCGGCCGACCCCTCCCTCTCCACCGCCACCGCCCGGGCGCCGACCAACCTCGCCGGGCCGGCGGGCGCCATGCTCGCCGACCTGCTGATGCAGGGCTTCGGCTGGGCGGGGGCGCTGCCGGGCCTCGCGCTGCTGGGCTGGGCCTGGCGGCTCGGCAGCCATCGGGGCCTCGGCCTCTTCCCGGCGCGGCTGGCCGCCCTGCTCGCCGCCATGCCGCTGCTCGCGGCGCTGCTGGCCCTGGCGCCCATCCCGGCCGGGATCCCGGTCGAGGCCGGGGCGGGCGGCGCGGCGGGCGCCGTGGTGCATGGCGCCGTCGCCCGCCAGGCGGTCGCCCTGCTCGGCCCCTTCGGCGGGGTGGTCGGCGATGTCGCCCTCGTCGCCCTGGCGCTCGCCTGCTCCGCCGCCGCGCTCGGACTCTCCCCCAGCGAATGGCTCGGCCTCGGCCGGGTGGCGCGGGCCGGCGCCGGCGGCGTCGCCCGCTTCGGCGCGGCCGGCCTGTCGCGGGCCGGCGGCGCCGGGGCGCGGCAGGCCCGCGGCCTGCTCGGCCGAATGGGCGGCGGCATCGCCAGCCTCTTCCGCTTCCGCCGGCGCCGCCCGGCCGGCCCGCCGCCGAACGACCTGGCGAGCGTCCTCCGCGCCGCCGATGCCGCGGCCGAGGCGCCGCGCGTGCCCCGCCGCGAGCCGCGCCTTGGCGAGGAGCGCAGCGAGCCATCGGTTGCCCCCGCCCCCGCCCCGCACAAGCCGCCCAAGGTCGCCGCCCCGCCCGCGCCCGCGAAGCGCAGCGAGTCGGTGCGCCAGCCGCAGCTCGACCTGCAGGACAGCCCCTGGCGCCTGCCCCCGCTCTCCCTGCTGCAGGAGCCGCCCGCCAAGCGCGTCGGCCGCCCCTCGGAGGATGCGCTGCAGGCCAATGCCCGGCTGCTCGAGCAGGTGCTGGAGGATTACGGCGTCCGCGGCCGCATCGCCGCCATCAACCCGGGCCCCGTGGTGACGCTCTACGAGCTGGAGCCGGCGCCGGGGACCAAGTCCGCCCGCGTCATCGGCCTTGCCGACGACATCGCGCGCAACATGCATGTGACAGCGGTGCGCATCGCCACCGTCCCCGGCCGCAACGTCATCGGCATCGAGCTGCCGAACGCCAAGCGCGAGACGGTCTATTTCAGCGAGTCGATGGCCGCCGAGGAATGGGTGCGCCACCCGGGCCGCCTGCCGCTGGCGCTCGGCAAGGACATCGGCGGCAACCCGGTCATCGCCGACCTCGCCCGCATGCCGCATCTGCTGATCGCGGGCACCACCGGCTCGGGCAAGTCGGTCGCCATCAACACGATGATCCTCTCGCTGCTCTGGCGCTTCAGCCCGGAGGAGTGCCGCTTTATCATGATCGACCCGAAGATGCTGGAGCTCTCGGTCTACGACCGCATCCCGCACCTCCTGGCGCCGGTGGTGACGGAGCCGCCCAAGGCGATCGGCGCGCTCAAGTGGACGGTGCGCGAGATGGAGCGGCGCTACCGCGCCATGTCCCAGCTCAGCGTCCGCAATATCGGCGGCTACAACGAGAAGGTCGTCGAGGCCCGCCGCCGCGGCGAGGTGCTGACGCGCAAGGTGCAGACCGGCTTCGACCCGGAGACCGGCAAGCCCGTCTTCGAGGAGCAGCCCCTCGCCCTCTCGCCGCTGCCGATGATCGTCGTCGTCATCGACGAGATGGCCGACCTGATGATCGTCGCCGGCAAGGAGATCGAGGCGGCGGTGCAGCGCCTGGCGCAGATGGCCCGCGCCGCCGGCATCCATGTCATCATGGCGACGCAGCGTCCCTCGGTCGACGTCATCACCGGCACCATCAAGGCCAACTTCCCGACGCGCATCAGCTTCCAGGTGACCAGCAAGATCGACAGCCGCACCATCCTCGGCGAGCAGGGCGCGGAGCAGCTGCTCGGCCAGGGCGACATGCTGCACATGGCGGGCGGCGGCCGCGTCTCCCGCGTGCACGGCCCCTTCGTCTCCGACACCGAGGTGGAGCGGGTGGTGGAGTTCCTGCGCGAGCAGGGCGAGCCGGCCTATATCGAGGAAGTGACCGAGAGCGACGAGGAGCTCGAGGGCGGCGAGGGCCTGTCGCTCTCCGGCATCGCCGCCGGCAGCGACAGCGAGAAGGGCCTGTTCGACCAGGCCGTCGCGCTCGTGAGCCGTGAGGGCAAGGCTAGCACATCCTTTATCCAGCGGCATCTCAACATCGGCTACAACCGCGCCGCCAAGCTCATCGAGCAGATGGAGAAGGAAGGCGTCGTCGGTCCCGCCAATCACGTAGGCAAGCGGGAGGTCCTGGCGCGCCGCACCGAGGAGGATTGATGCGCAGCTTTCCGATTGCCGGCCTGGTCGCAACGCTTGCGGCCATGTCGCCCGCCTGGGCGCAGGACCGCCCGCCGCTGGTGCCGTCGCGCGACGTCAGCGTCACCTACCACGTCGCCGGCGGCCAGGCGGGGCAGGACATGCGCATGGCCTGGCGCGTCGCCGACCAGAAGCTCCGCGTCGACATGCCCGGCGGCATCGGCTGGTCGGTGATCGACCAGCAGGCCAAGACGATGTTCGTGGTCATGGAGCAGCAGCGCATGATCATGCGCATGCCGATCAACAACGGCCCGGGCGGCATCAGCATCCCGACCCAGCCGCCGGAGACGGCGAGGTTCACCCGCGGCGGCACCGCGACCATCGCCGGCCAGGGCTGCACCCTCTGGCGCTACGAGAACCAGGGCGCCACCGGCGAGTCCTGCATGACGGCGGACGGCGTCATGCTGCGCAGCACCGGCACGGTGAACGGGCAGACCGCCGTCCTGGAGGCGACCGAGGTGAATTACGGCCCGCAGGACGCGGCCCGCTTCACCGCGCCCTCCGGCTATCAGCAGATGCAGATGCCGGCCGGCACCCCGCCGGCCCGCTGAGGCCACAGGCTGAGGGCCCGGAGCAGCAGCCGGGCCCGCACCCGCTCCGCCGCCAGCGCCCCGGGCGGCAGCGGCCGGAGGGCGAGCGCCGGGCTTGCATCCTCCACCGCCGCCCAGGCCGTGCCGAAATGCCGGGCTCGCAGCATCGCGGCGAGCGCCCCGGCCGGCAGGCCGAGCCGCCGCGCCAGGCGCCGCAGCGCCGCGTTCTCCGGCGCGGCGCTCCCCACGCCCCCGGTCCAGAGCCGCCGCAGCGCGGCCCGCGCCCGCAGCCGCCGGCAGGCGGGGCCGAGTCGCTCGAGCGCCGGCAGCGCCGCCGGGCCCGTCACCATCGCATCCGCCTGGCGGACCGGCACGTCCCGCGCCTGGAGGCCGGCGAGAAGCCCCTCCGGCCCGGGCAGCGGCATCGCCGTGCCGAGCAGCCCGGCCCGCAGCGCCAGCGTCCCCGCCGCCCCGGCCATCGGCGCCGCATCGCCCGCCGGGTCGAGCCGCGCCGCGATCGCGTCCAGCAGGCCGGCATAGTCCCAGCCCGGCTCCGCCGAGCGGACCCGCCCCGCCACGGCCGGCGCCCCGGCCGTCAACGCCCCGGCATGGGCGGCGAGCCAGCCCGGCTCCGGCAGCCGCTCCGCCTCGGCGACCAGCACGGCGCCCGCGGGCCCGACCCATTCGGCCGCCGCCAGCAGGCCCTCGCGCCAGGTCTCGCCGGGCCGCGCCATCCGCAGCGCGAAGGGCAGGCTGCCCGGCAGCGCCGCGGCCGGCATCGGCCGGTCCCGCGGGAGCAGGACGACGCCGAGCCCGCCCTCGGCCGGCCGCAGCCCATGCGCCATCCGCTGCGCCTCGAGCCGGTGCAGCCAGCCGGGCATGGCCGCCGCCGCCCCGGCCAGCACCAGGGCAAGCCGGGGCTGCGCCAGGCGCGGGCGGGCCGGGGCATACAGGGTGTCGAAGATCATGCGGGGCGCAAAGCCATCGTGCGGGCAGGGTGGCCCACCGGCGCCCAGCACCGGCATCACGCTGCCGATACGTGTCTTCACGGTCCGGTGGGGCTTTCCCTCGCCGCCCTGCCGGTCCACATGCTGGGCGATGGACCGCCGCACCCTGCTCGCCTTGCCGCTCGCCCTGTCGTCGCCCTGGGCCGCCGGCCCGGCCTCCGCCCAATCCCCCGGCCTCAGCGACCGCGACCGGGCCGACATCGCCCGCGCCGAGGCCTGGCTCGGCGCGCTCCGGACGATGAAGGCGCGCTTCCTGCAGATCGCCCAGAACGGCGCCGCCGCCGAGGGCACCGCCTGGATCCAGCGCCCCGGCCGCATGCGCTTCGAGTACGACCCGCCCGAGCCCTTGCTGCTCGTCGCCAGCTACGGCCAGTTCTTCTACTTCGACCGCCAGCTCAAGCAGGCAACGACCATCCCGCTCGCCTCGACGCCGCTCGGCATCCTGCTGCGCGACGAGGTGCGCCTCGCCGGCGACGTCACCGTCACCCGAGTGGAGCGGGGCGGCGGCGTCTTCCGCATCACCATCGTCCGCACCGGGCGCGCGGCCGAGGGGCGCCTCACCCTCGTCTTCGCCGACAACCCGGTGGAGCTGAAGCAATGGGCCGTGGTCGACGCCCAGGCGCAGGAGACGCGGGTGACGCTGTTCCAGCCGGAATATGGCAGCCGCTTCCCCGCCCTGCTCTTCGACTTCAACGATCCGCGCTTCCGCGAGGAGCTCGGCATCCCGCAATGACGAATTTGCGGCCATTCGTGCGGTTGTCGTCTTGAACGCGCCGCACTGCCGCGCGATTTTGCGGGGGTGATGAAGCCCCTCATCGGAATCTCCTGCTGCGTGAAGGCCTTCGGCATCTTCGCCACGCCGAACCACGCCGCCTCCGACAGCTATGTCCGCGTGGCGCTCGGCCCTGTCGGCGGCATCCCCGTCCTGCTGCCTGCCGCCGGGGAGGCCCTGGTGCCGGAGATCCTGCCGCGGCTCGACGGGCTGATCCTCACCGGCAGCCGCTCCAATGTCTGCCCGGATTTCTACGAGGGCCCGCCCCATGCCGAGGGCACGCCCGAGGACATCGCCCGCGATTCCACCACCCTGCCGCTGATCCGGGCCGCCATCGCCGCCGGCCTGCCGGTGCTGGCCATCTGCCGCGGCTTCCAGGAGCTGAACGTGGCGCTGGGCGGCACGCTCGACCAGCGCATCCAGGACCTGCCCGGCCGCCTCGACCATTCGACGCCGTCGGACCAGAAATACGGCCGCATCCGCACGGCGAAGGCGCATGGCGTCCGCCTGGCCCCAGGCAGCCTGCTGGCCCGGGTCAGCGGCCGGACCGAGATCCCGGTGAACTCGCTGCACAACCAGGGCATCGCCCGGCTGGCCCCGCGGCTCGTCGCCGAGGGCTGGGCCCCGGACGGGACCGTTGAGGCCGTCCGCGTCCGCGATGCGGTCGGCTTCGCCTATGGCATCCAGTGGCATCCGGAGTATGATTGGGAGACGGATGCGGTCAGCCGTGGCCTTCTCGAAAATTTTGGCGAGGCGGCGGAAGCCTGGGCCGCCCGGCGGCGTTTGCCCCTCGCAGCCGAGTAAAGGGGGCATCACGCCTGCGTGATACAGCCCCCACGGGACAGTCGCATGGCTGCCTCGCGCAAACGCCTTTTGCGTACGGCTCCGTCTTTCGCTACTGTCAGCACGCTGGCTGCCTTAAAAGGCCAGCGGTGATGCCCGGTTTCCCCTACCGGCTCGCCCGACCATTCCGATCGGAACTAGCGTACCGACGCCCGGGCACCCCCCTGTCCGGGCGTCTTTTTTATGCGTTCCATCAACTTACAGGCGATTTTTTTCCGGGTCCATAAGCAACCACGCGCAAGCGGCGGCTTCCTGGCCCTGGCCCGCGCTGCTATGCCCGCGCCGAACGATATCCGCGTCAGGGAGGCATCCAGCGCATGTCCGACTATGTCATCACGCCGCCGGTGGTGGCCGCCGTCCCCATCCGGGGCAGCAGCCAGATGTTCCCGGTCCGCCGCATCTTCTGCGTCGGGCGGAACTATGCCGAGCACGCCATCGAGATGGGCAGCGACCCGACCCGCGAACCGCCCTTCTACTTCGCCAAGCCAGCCGATGCGCTGGTGGTGAACGAGGCCGACATGCCCTACCCGCCAATGACCAAGCAGCTCCACCACGAGATGGAGCTGGTGGTCGCCATCGGCTCCGCCGGCGCCGATATCGGCGTCGAGGATGCGCTAAAGCATGTCTGGGGCTACTGCGCCGGCCTCGACATGACCCGCCGCGACCTGCAGAACGAGGCGAAGAAGACCGGCCGGCCCTGGGACATGGGCAAGGGCTTCGACAACTCCGCCCCGATGGGCGCGCTGGTGCCGGCCAAGGGGGTCGACGTCTCGAAGGGGAAGATCGAGCTGCGGGTGAACGGCAAGGTCACCCAGACCTCCGACCTCTCGAAGCTGATCTGGTCGGTGCCGGAGGTGATCTCCAACCTCTCCCACCTCGTCCGCCTCGCGCCGGGCGACCTCATCATGACCGGCACGCCGGAAGGCGTCGCCGCCGTGCAGCGGGGCGACCTGCTGGAAGGCTTCGTCGAGGGCGTCGGCGAGGTGCGGACGCGCATCGTCTGATCACGCCTCACAAAGCCGCGGCGCGGTTCCGCGGGGGCCCCGGTCGGCGCTTCCCGCGGTTCGGCGTCGCGGGGGCCGCGCTATTGTGGCCCCTGCCCGGCCCGTCTATCCCTCGGCCATGCCGCACGCTGCCCCATCCGACGCCGTTCCAGCCCGGACCCTCCGCATCGCCACCTGGAACATCAATTCCGTCCGCCTGCGGCGCCCGCTGCTGGCCGGGCTGATCTCGGCGCTCGACCCGGACGTGCTCTGCCTGCAGGAGACCAAGTGCCCGGACGACCTCTTCCCGCTGGAGGAGATCCGGGCGATGGGATTCCCGCACATCGCCCATCGCGGGATGAAGGGCTACAACGGCGTTGCCGTCCTCTCGCGCATCCCCTTCGAGATCCGCCACGACGACCCGGACTGGTGCTCGAAGGGCGATTGCCGCCATCTCGGCGTCGCCCTCGATGTCCCGGGCGGCCCGGTCGAACTGCATGACTTCTACGTCCCCGCCGGCGGCGACACGCCGGACCGCGAGGCCAACCCGAAATTCGCCCACAAGCTCGACTTCGTCGCCGAGGCCACCGCCTGGACGAAGGAGCGTGGCCCGGCGCGGCGCAGCGTGCTGGTCGGCGACCTCAATATCGCCCCGCTCGAGCATGACGTCTGGAGCCACAGGCAGATGCTCGGCGTCGTCTCCCACACCCCGGTGGAGGTGGAGGCGCTGACCGGCTGGCAGCAGGCCGGCGACTGGCACGACGCCCTCCGCCACTTCGTCCCGGCCGAGGAGAAGCTTTATACCTGGTGGTCCTACCGCGCGAAGGACTGGGAGACCTCCGACCGCGGCCGCCGCCTCGACCATGTTTGGGTCAGCCAGGACCTGGCCGGCGCGCTCACCCGCCACCAGGTGCTGAAGCCCGCCCGCGGCTGGACCCAGGCGAGCGACCATGTGCCGGTGATGGTCGAACTCGCGCTCTGAGATGGCGCTGATCCTCGCCCTCGACGCCGCGCTGGCCGGCTGCTCCGCCGCCCTGGTCGAGGGCGACCGGGTCCTGGCCGCCCGCGCCGCGCTGGGCGAGCGCGGCCATGCCGCCTTGCTGCCGCCGATGGCCGAGGCGGTGCTGCGCGAGGCCGGCCTTGCCGCCCCTGGCCTCGATGCCGTCGCCGCCGTCGTCGGCCCGGGCGGCTTCACCGGCATCCGCGCCGCGCTGGCCCTGGCCGAGGGCCTGGCCCTCGGCGCCGGCCGCCCCGCCATCGGCGTCACCACCGGCGAGGCGCTGGCGGCCGCCCTCCCCCCCGGCCCCCGCGCCGTCTGGTCGGTGATCGACAACCGCCGCGGCCGGGTGATGCTGGAACGCTTCCCGCCCGGCAGCCTGCAGGTCGAGGGCCCGCCGGAGGTCGTCGCCGAGGCGGACCTGCCCCGCCCGGGCGGCCCCGTCGCGCTGGCCGGCGACGCGGCGCCCGGCGTGGCCGCCCGCCTCGCCGCCCGCGGCCTCGATGCGCTGCTCAGCGATTCACGCCTGCCGAGCGCCATCGCCGCCGCCCGCGTGGCTGCCCTCCGCCTCGCCGGCGCCCTGCCGCCGCTCCCGGCCCGTCCGCTCTATGGCGAGCCCCCGGCGGTGCGGCGCCCGGGACGCCCGGGATGAGCCCGGCCCAGCCGGAGGACGCGGCATCCCTCGCCGCGCTGCATGCCGCGGCCTTTCCCCCGGCCGAAGCCTGGGGCCCCGATGCGATGCGGCTGATGCTGGAGATGCCCGGCGCCTTCGGCCTCTGGCGCCCGGCGGAGGGGCTGGTCCTCGCCCGCGCCGCCGCCGGCGAGGCGGAGATCCTGACCCTCGCCGTCGCCCCCGCCGCCCGCCGCCGGGGCCTCGGCGCTGGCCTGCTCGCCAGCGCCATGCAGGGCGCCATCCTCCGCGGGGCGCGGGAGATGTTCCTCGAAGTCGCCGCCGGCAATGCCCCGGCGCTGGCCCTCTACGCCGCCGCCGGCTTCGCCGAGGTCGGCCGCCGCCGCCGTTACTATGCCGGCGGCGAGGATGCGCTGGTCCTCCGCCGCCCGTTCAGCCCTTCCTGAGGAGCAGCAGCGCCGTCCCGTCCCCGGCCTCCGCTTCGGCCAGCACCGCGTGGCCCTGCTCCGTGGCGGTCCTCGGGATGTTGCGCCGCGGCTCCTCGCCGCGCAGCCGGACCAGCAGGGTCTGGCCGGGCGCCATGCTGTCGAGGGCCAGCCGCGTGCGAACGAAGGTCATTGGGCAAGTCTCGGCCGTGATGTCTATCTGACGGTCACCAGTCAGTTCTTTCGCGTTTACAAGACTCAAGGTTTGTTGCCCTTCAACCGGTCGAAACGGATTGCGAAACGGCCTCGACAGGTACTATAGGGCAGAGACTTCAAACAGGAAGACGTGCCAGATGGCTGAAGAATCCCCCTCGACTGAACTGCTTGGACTGACCGCTGAAATCGTTGCGGCGCATGTGTCCAACAATCCGGTCGCCTTGGCTGATCTGCCGAACCTGATTCAGGAAGTATATAAGACGCTGGCCTCGGTCGGTCAGCCGATCGTGAAGTCGCAGCCTGACCGGCCGCAACCGGCTGTGCCCGTCAAGAAGTCGATCACCCCCGAATACCTGATCTGCCTCGAGGACGGTAAGAAGCTGAAGATGCTGAAGCGGCATCTGCAGACCTCCTACAACCTCACGCCCGAGCAATACCGGGAGCGCTGGGGCCTCGGCTCGGATTATCCCATGGTGGCGCCGAACTATGCCAAGCATCGCTCGTCGCTCGCCAAGAAGATCGGCCTCGGCACCAAGCCGCGCGGCCGCCCGCCGCGGGCCGGCCGCCGCGAGGCCGCGCCCGCCGCGGCCGCCAAGACCGCCTGATCCGCCAGCGTCGCCCGGGGGCCGCCCCCGGGGCTCCGCCCCTGGATTGCGGGGCGGCGCCGGGGGCTGCCTCCGCCATGGTCGCGGGCGCGGCATCGGTTTATGGTCGCCCGTCCGATCTCAGCGACCCCCAGGAAGGGCAGACCGCCAGCCGCATGGATACGCCCGCTTCCGCCGACCGTGAGGGCATCTCCCGCATCGAGAGGATGTGCATCGAGCGCGGCCTCAAGATGACCGGCCAGCGTCGGCTCATCGCCCGTGTGCTCTCGGAGAGCGAGGACCACCCCGACGTGGAGGAGCTGTACCGCCGCGCCGTGGCGCAGGACAGCCGCATCTCCATCGCCACCGTCTACCGTACCGTCCGCCTGCTGGAGGAGAAGGGCATCCTCGAGCGGCGCGACTTCGGCGGCGGCCGCGCCCGCTACGACCAGGCCGATCGCGGCCAGCACTACCACCTGATCGATGTCGACACCGGCAAGGTGATCGAATTCGCCGACCCGCGGCACCAGGCCCTCGCCCAGGAGATCGCCGCCCGCCTCGGCTTCGAGCTGGTGGACCACCGGCTGGAACTCTTCGGCCGCCGCTTCCCGGAAGGCGCCGCGCCGCGCCGCCCGGCCAAGCCGCGGGACGAGGCATGAGCGCCGATCCCTTCGCGGCGCCTGCCGCCCCGACCGCCGATGCCGGATTCGGCGAGCTACGTGCCGGCAATCTCGGCGTCCGCATCGCCGAGACGGTAGGGGAGGTGGACGCCGCCCAAGCGCTCCGCTTCCGCGTCTTCTACGAGGAGATGGGCGCCAAGCCGGATGCGGAGACGCTGGCCAGCGCCCGCGACCGGGACGCCTTCGACGCCGTCGCCGACCACCTGCTGGTCATCGACCACGACCTGGGCGAGGGCCCGGCCTCCGTCGTCGGCACCTACCGGCTGATCCGGCGGGAGGCGGCCCGGGCGGTCGGCGGCTTCTACTCCGCGGCCGAGTACGACATCGCGCCGCTGCTGGCCCTGCCGGGGCCGATCCTCGAGCTCGGCCGCTCCTGCGTCGATGCCAACCATCGCACCCGGGGGACCCTGCAGCTGCTCTGGCGCGGCATCGCCGCCTATGTCTTCCGCCACCGGATCGACCTGATGTTCGGCTGCGCCAGCCTGCCGGGCACCGACCTCGACGCCCTGGCCCCGGCGCTCAGCTACCTGCACGCCCATCACCTGGCGCCGCCGGCGCTGCGGCCCCGCGCGCTCCGCGAGCGCTACGTGGCGATGGACCGGCTGGACCCGGCCGGCCTCGACATCCGCGCGGTGCAGAACGACCTGCCGCCGCTCATCAAGGGCTATCTCCGCCTCGGCGGCTTCGTCGGCGACGGCGCGGTGCTCGACCCGCAGTTCAACACCACCGATGTCTGCATCGTGGTGAAGACCGAGCTCATCACCGACAAGTACTCGAAGCATTACGAGCGGAAGCTCGGCCCCGGCATCTTCGACTGACGGGGCGGGGGTCGCCCCCGCCCCGCCCAGCTCGTCACCCCCGGTAATGCCGCTTCGCCCGGCGCTCCGCCTCGCGCGCCGCGGCCTCGGGCGTCGCCTGGCCGGCGGCGACGGAGGCGCACATCTGGATCAGCACGTAATCCGCCGCGACCGCGCCGGAGGCGAGGCTGATCGGCCCGCGATAGCCGCTCCAGAAGGGCGTGTTCATCGTATCTGCGAAGACGGCGAGCTTGGGGTCGGAGGACCAGACGCTGCTCTGCCGGTAGGCATTCAGCGGATGCGCCCAGTAGCCGAGGCAGCCGACCAGCCAGGGGTCGTACTGCTCCGCCTCCATCATGAAGGCGAGGAAGGCCTTGGCCGCATTCGGGTAGCGCGTGTGCTTGAAGACCATGGCGTTCATCACCGTCGTCGAATGCGGCGGCGCGGCGGCCAGGCCCTTGGGCATCGGCGCATGGTTCATGTCGTCGGCGATGGCCCGCGTGTTCGGGTCGTTCTTCACGCTGAAATAGAGCGAGACGCCATTGGCCGTCAGCCAGATATCCTGCGAGGAGAAGGCCCGGTTGTTGGAGATGTCTGACCAGGACAGCGTGCCGGAGATGAAGGTCGGGTACAGCTCCTTCAGGTAGGTCAGCGCCGCCACCGTCTCGCGGCTGTTGATGGCGACCTTGCCCTCCTCGTCGACCAGCGCGGCGCCGTGCGACCAGAGCAGCCACTGCGCGAAGCCGTTGCCGTCGCCCACCGCGTTGCCGAGGGCGAAGCCTGGCGGCTTGCCTGCCTGCCGCAGTGCCTGGCAGAGCTTGAGGAAACCCGCATGGTCATCCGGGATGGCGTCGAACCCGGCCTCCTTGACGGCCGAGATGCGGTAGTTGGCAGGCCCGATATTCCCGCCGATCGGCAGGCCCAGCCAGGTCTGCGACCGGTCCTTCTTGCCGTATTTCTCGGCGAGGAAGGTCCATCCCCCATAGCGCTGCCCGAGATACTCGGCGATGTCGGAAACCTCGACGACCTTGTCCTGGTAGATATGCGGATCGTCGCCCCAGCCGATGACGACGTCCGGGCCGCTGCCGGTATTGGCGACGACCGCGGTCTGCGGCCGGAGGTCCTCCCAGCCGACGAAATCGACCCGGACGGGGATGTTGTACCGGTCCTGGAAGGCCTGCGCGTTGCGGCGGAAGATGACCTCGTCCGGCTCGACGAAGCGCGCCGGGCGGATGATGCGGAGGCTCGCCCCCTGCTCCGGCGTCAGGCGCGGCGGCGCCACGTCGCGGCGCGGGATGGCGGATTGGCCGAAGGCCGGGCCGGCGAGCGCGGCGGCACCGAGGGCGAGCGTCGCCCTGCGGGTCAGGTCGTGCATGCTTTGTTCCTCCCCAACTCGAATTGGGCCGAGGCGTCGCCCAGGGCGCCGGCCTGGCCGGGCGAGGATGCGCCGCGTTCGGTGCGGAAAGCGAGAAAAAGCCGCAGCGGGTGTCAGTCAGGCTGGTCCACGAAGCCGCGATAGACCGCGAGCACCGTGTCGTCGACCAGCAGGCCGCGGTCGAGGAAGCGGTGCAGGATCTTGGAGTCGACCTTTCGGCCGGAGGATTTCATCCGGGCCGCGAGGTCATGGATGCTGAGGCCATGCCGGGCGACATAGGCCTGCAGGTCGGTCTTCACCCGCTCGCGCTCGGACGGTGTCATCGGCCAGGCTCCTCCTCGATGCGGGCCGCTGCTGACGGCGACCTCGCCGGGGGAAATCAAGGCAGAGCCGGGCGACGAAGTCTACCGCCGCAGCTCCATCTGGATCGGCCCCTCGCGCTCGCCATTGGCGAACTGGTCGACCATCGCATTCCCGCTATGGCCGAGCTCCGCCGCCGGCCCGGTCCAGACGATGCGCCCGCGATGGATCATCGCCGCCGTCTCGCCGATCCGCCGCGCGCTCGCCATGTCATGGGTGATGGAGACCGCGGTCGCGCCGAGGCGCGTCACGCAGTCGACGATCAGCCCGTCGATCACCGCGCCCATGATCGGGTCGAGCCCCGTGGTCGGCTCGTCGAAGAAGATGATGTCGGGCTGCGCGGCAATCGCCCGCGCCAGCGCCACGCGCTTCTGCATGCCGCCCGAGAGCTCCGCCGGCGAAAGGTCGCCGACCGTCTCGGCGAGGCCCACCTGCGCCAGCACCTCGACCGCCCGGTCGCGCGCCTTGCCGCGGGTGATGCGGTTCTGCGCCAGCAGCTTGAAGCAGACATTCTCCCAGACGGGGAGGCTGTCGAAGAGCGCGCCGTTCTGGAACAGCATGCCGATGCGGTCGCCGAGCGCCTCCCGCTCCCGCCGCGGCAGCGTCAGCACGTTGACCCCGTCGATCTCGATCACGCCGGCATCCGGCTCGATCAGGCCGAGGATGCACTTGATCGTCACCGACTTGCCGGAGCCGGAGCCGCCGAGGATCACCATCCCCTGCCCCGCCGCCACGTCGAGGTCGACGCCGTCCAGCACGCGCTTCGGCCCGAAGGACTTGGCCAGGCCCCGCATCCTGATCTTGGGCGTGGCGTCGGCGGCCCGCTCCAGGCCTCCGCTGCCCGGCGCCGCCTGCACCCTGCGGTCGTCGGATCCGATGCTCATCGCGCGAAGAAGATCTCGGTCAGCACGTAGTCGAGCGCCAGGATGAGGATGGAGGAGGCGACCACGGCCGCCGTCGTCGCCCCGCCCACGCCCTGCGCGCCGCCCTTGCTGCGGTAGCCGCACCAGGTCCCCATCAGCGCGATGATAAAGCCGAAGACCGCCGCCTTGACGAGGCCGGATATCACGTCATCCGCCTCGAGGAAGTCGAAGGTCGACTTCAGGTAGGCCGCCGAGACGAAGCCGAGCTTCAGCGTGCCGATCAGCCAGCCGCCCATCACGCCGAGGATGTCGGCGACGAGGACGAGCAGCGGCAGGGCGATGGTCGCCGCCAGCAGCCGCGGCGCCACCAGGTACTTCATCGGGTTGGTCGAGAGCGTGGTCAGCGCGTCGATCTGGTCGGTGACGCGCATGGTGCCGATCTCGGCGGCGAAGCTGGCGCCGATGCGCCCCGCCACCATCAGCGCCGCCAGCACCGGCCCGAGCTCCCGCACCAGGGAGATGACGACGACGCTGGCGATGGCGCTCTGCGCGTTGAAGCGGGCGAAGCCGGTATAGCTCTGCAGAGCGAGGACCATGCCGGTGAAGACGGCGGTCAGCGCCACGACCGGCAGCGAGAACCAGGCGACCTCGAGGAAGGCGCGCCAGAACAGCCGGCCGTAGAAGGGCGGGCGGACCAGATGGCTCACCCCTTCGAGCGCGAAAAGGGTCACGTCGCCGATCGCCCGGCAGGCGCCGAGCGTCGCGCGGCCGAGGGCCGCGAGCGGATCGAGCAGGACGGCCGCCATCAGGCGCCGATATGGTCGCGGCGGTAGCGGGCGCCGAGCGAGGTCAGGATCTCGTAGCCGATGGTGCCGGATGCATCGGCCAGGTCGTCCGGCGTCTGCCCCGGCCCGATCAGGCCCATCCGGTCCCCGGGCGCGGGCAGCGGGACATCGGTCACGTCGAAGGTAATCAGGTCCATGGATACCCGGCCAACCAGGGGCACGGGCCGACCGGCGAGGATGCCGGTGGCCCGCCCCGAGAGGGCGCGAAGGTAGCCATCCGCATACCCGGCGGCAACCGTGGCAATCCGGGAGGGCCGGGCGGCGGTCCAGCTCGCCCCGTAACCCACTGGGGCGCTTGCTGGAATCTCCCGCACCTGCAGGATCGGCGCCGCCAGCGCGACCACCTGGCGCATCGGGTTCGGCCGGCCCGGGGTCGGGTTGATGCCGTAGAGGGCGCAGCCCGGCCGCCCCAGGTCGCTGGCGAAATCCGGCCCGAGGAAGAGCCCGGCGGAGTTGGCGAAGCTCCGCGGCGCCGGCGGCAGGCGCGCGCAGGCGGCCCGGAAGCGCCGGGCCTGCTCGGCATTGAGCGGATGCTCCGGCGCATCCGCGCAGGCCAGATGCGTCATCACGTAGCGGAGGTCGAGCCCGGCCAGCAGCCCGTGGTCGGCGGCGACCCGCTCCAGCTCCGTCGCGTCGAGGCCAAGCCGCGCCATGCCCGTATCGACATGCAGGATCGCCGGCAGCGCCCGGCCCGCCCGCCGCGCCGCGGCCCCCCAGGCCGCCAGGTCCGGCAGCCCGTTCAGCACCGGCACCAGCCCCTCGCTGCCATCCGCTCCCGGCGGGAAGCCGTTGAGCACGGCGACCATCGGCCCCGGCCCGATCGCCTCGCGCACCGCCACCCCTTCGGCCAGATGGGCCACGAAGAAATGCCGGCACCCGGCGGCCAGCAGGGCGCGCGCCACCGGCGCTGCCCCGAGCCCGTAGCCATCCGCCTTCACCGCCGCGCCGACCGCCCCCGGCGCCGTCTCGGCGAGCTGCCGCCAATTCGCGGCCAGGGCGGCAAGGTCGACGGTGAGGACGCCCTCAGTACCCGTCATGGCCGATATGCGCCTGGTCCAGGTCGCCGAAGCGGGTGAACTCCGCCTCGAAGAAGAGCGGGATGGTCCCGGTCGGGCCATGGCGCTGCTTGGCGATGATCAGGTCGGCGCGGTTGTGGACGGCCTCCATGCGCTGCTGCCACTGGTTCAGCGCCTCCTGGAACTTGTCCTCGCTGTCATGCGCCACCTGCTTCGGCGCCCGCTGCGCCTCGTAATACTCGTCACGGTAGACGAACATGACCATGTCAGCGTCCTGCTCGATCGAGCCGGATTCGCGGAGGTCGGAGAGCTGCGGCCGCTTGTCCTCGCGCTGCTCGACGGCGCGGGAGAGCTGGGAGAGCGCCATCACCGGCACCGCCAGCTCCTTTGCAATCGCTTTCAGCCCCTGGGTGATCATCGAGATCTCGAGCACCCGGCTCTCCGGCCGCGTCCCCGCTGCCGGGCGCATGAGCTGGAGGTAGTCGACAACGATGAACTCCAGCCCCCGCGTCCGCTTCAGCCGCCGGCAGCGGGTGCGGAGCGCCGAGATGGTGATGGCCGGCGTGTCGTCGATGACCAGCGGCAGGGTCGCCAGCTCCCGGCTGACCTCGACGAAGCGGTCGAAGTCGCGCTGCGAGATGTCGCCGCGGCGGATCTTGTCGCCCGAGATGCGGGAGGCCTCGGAGAGCAGGCGGGTAGCGAGCTGGTCGGCGCTCATCTCGAGCGAGAAGATGGCGACGGTGCCGCGCGGCTGCACGTCCGGCCCCTTCTCCCGCGCCTCCCGCACCAGGGCCTGGGCGGCACCGAAGGCGACCTTGGTGGCGAGCGCCGTCTTGCCCATGCCCGGCCGTCCGGCCAGGATCAGCAGGTCGGATCCATGCAGGCCGCCGGTCTTGGCATCGAGGTCACGGAGGCCGGAGGACAGGCCGGAGACGCCGCCCGGCGTCGAGAAGGCCCGCTCAGCGGCCAGCACCGCATCGGTCAGCGCCCGCTCGAAGGTGACGAAGCCGCCCTCCGAGCCGCCATCCTTGGCGAGGTCGAAGAGCCGCTGCTCGGCCGCCTCGAGCTGCGCCTTGGCATCGAGCTCCGCCTCGGCGCCATAGGCGCGGTTCACCACCTCCTCGCCCACATCGACCAGCTGCCGGCGCAGCCAGGCATCATGGATCATCCGGCCGTATTCGCCGGCATTGATGATGCCGATCATGGCCGAGAGGAGCTGGGCGAGGTAGGCCGGGCCGCCCACCTCGTCGAGCAGGCCGGAATGCTCGAATTCCGGCCGGAGCGTCACGACATCGGCCAGCTGCCCCGCCTCGATCCGCCGCTGGATGGCGCGGAAGATCCGCCCGTTCACCGCATCGGCGAAGTGCTCGGGCGCGAGGAATTCGGAAACCCGTTCATAGGCCTTGTTGTTGGCCAGCAGCGCGCCGAGCAGCGCCTGCTCCGCCTGGAGGTTGGAGGGCGGCAGCCTCTGCGAGAGGCCCAGCAAGCCGCCATCGAGGCCGGCGAATGGGGCAGACGGGTCCATGGTGTTCATGACGCCAGTCTAGCCCAGTCGGACGCCTGTGGATCATGGGGATGCCTGTGGATAACGGGGGCAACCTCAGCGGCTGCCTCCAGCGTGGCTTCCCGGTCGCCCTGATCCCGCCGAGCCGGCGATCCACGCCCCGAGTGGTCCCACCCAGGGCGATCGCGGGCCGCTCAGCCGATCCAGGTGTCGGTGTAGCTCACCTCGTAGACCGTCAGCGAGGTGTGGCTGTTGTTGTTCAGCATGCCGAAGACGGAATCGACCCCGCCGTGCTCGAAGTCCTTGCCGACATTCTGGGTGATGGTGCCGAAGGTATGGCCGTCCACCTTGAAGACGAGCTTGCCCGGCGTCCAGTCCAGCGAATACTTGTGCGGCTTGCTCTCGTCGATCCCCTCATAGGTCGCGGTGCGATAGCCGTCCCCGCCGCTGGCGGTCCTGTGGTGGGCGGTCCCGTAGACCTTGCCATTGTAGATCTCGGCGAGGTCCATCTCGTTGCCCGGCCACTTGTCGTTGCCCGGCCAGAGCATGACCGCGGAGCCGGCCTGGTTGCCCTTCAGCGCGGCGACCACCTCGTAATGGCCATAGCCGTTGCCGGCGCTCGCGCCGCTCGGCCACTGCATCATGCCTGAATTGCCCGTGAGCGTGACCTGCCCGGCAATGCTCGTGTCGATCTTGCCCCAAGCGTGATTGAGCTTGCCGACACCATTGGAAAAGGTTTCATAAAAGTTAGCCAAAACTGCGACCCTCCATCACTTCAATGAAACACCGTAAACGGTTGCGTGAACACGAAGAGGTGTTACGGCGTATTTCAGCGGAAGGTCAACAGAAACAATGCTGCTGACATTCAAAGTCATTGTCGATCGGGATCATTCCTTCGCCTGGCCGAATGCGGAACGATAGGCCGGATACTTCCCGCCCCCTGGCTTTCCGGGATCGACGCTTGCCCGGTACTCAACCTGGAGCCCGCAGGATCAGGCGCAGCCGCGCCGCCACCGGCAGGGCGATGGCACAGAGCCCGGCCATGGCCCAGAAGCCGCCGCCGCCATAGGCGGCATAGAGCGGCCCGCAGAGATAGGTGAGCACCCCCGCGGCGAGCCCGACCCCGAGCGAGGCATGCAGCGTCTGCGCCGTCGCCGCCTGGCCCGGCGGCAGGCCGCCCAGCACCCGCATGGCGCCGAGATGCATCGCGCCGAAGGTCAGCGCATGCAGCAGCTGCACGGCGACGAGCGCCGGCAGCCAGCTCGTCGACGCCGTCACGCTCCAGCGCAGCACGCCGGCGAGCGCCGCCAGCATCGCCATCCCCGCCGGACCCAGCCGCTCCACCAGCGGCCTGCCCCAGAGGAACAGCAGCACCTCGACCACCACCCCCTCGCCCCAGAGCAGGCCGATGACGCCGGAGGAGAGGCCGGCCGCTTGCCAATGCAGCGTGGCGAATCCGTAGTAGAGGGCATGGCTCCCCTGGATCAGCGCCGAGACGGGCAGCAGCCAGCGGAAGGCCGGCTCGCGGAAGGGCGCCCGGAAGCCGCCGCGCCCGCCGCCCGGGACCTCCAGCCGCGGCAGCCCCCGCGCCGCCAGCGCCGTCAGCAGGAAGCAGAGCGAGGCGATCCAGATCACCGCCTCCGCCCCCGCCACCTGCACGGCGAAGCCCGCCAGCACCGCGGCCGCGATGTAGCTCGCCGACCCCGCCGACCTGGCCCGCCCGTAGTCGAACCCCATCCGCCGCGCCGCGCCGAGGCAGAGCGCATCCGAGAGCGGCACCACCGGCGCGCTCACCAGCGCATGCAGCATGGCGACGGCGACGAGCGCCCCGAAGCCGGGCGCCCAGGCGAAGCCGGTCACCATGCCGGCCGCCAGCCCCGCGGCCAGGACGAGGATGCTCCGCGCATCGCCGAAGCCGTCTGCCCCCCGCCCCACCGCTGGCGCCGCCAGCAGCCGAACGGCGGAGGAGACCGCCAGCACCGCCGCGATCTGCCCCGGCGTCAGCCCATGCCCGACCAGCACGGCGGGCAGGAAGGGCTGCAGCACCCCCACGGTGGCGAACTGCGCGGCATAGAGCAGCGCGAACCGCAGCGGTGCGCTCATCGCGGCGGGTGAACAGGCAGGGGCTTCGGCATGCCGCCGAGTAGCGCGGCCCTGGCCGAGGTTGCAATCCGCGGCCATCCGGCCCATGCATGGCGCCGCATGCCGGACACCCATCCCCCTATGTTCGACGCCAGGGTTCGCGCGGTGCTTGGCCCGACCAACACCGGCAAGACCCATTTGGCGATCACCCGCCTGCTGGCGCACAGCAGCGGCATCATCGGCTTCCCGCTACGCCTGCTGGCGCGCGAGAATTACGACCGCATGGTCGCGGCCAAGGGGGAGAGATACGTCGCCCTCATCACCGGCGAGGAAAAGATCGTCCCGCCCGAGGCGAGGTGGTTCGCCTGCACGGTGGAGGCCATGCCGCTCGACCGCCGCGTGGAGTTCCTCGCCGTCGACGAGATCCAGCTCTGCGCCGACCCGGATCGCGGCCATGTCTTCACCGACCGGCTGCTGAATGCCCGCGGCATGGTCGAGACCATGTTCCTCGGCGCCGAGACCATCCGCCCGCTGCTGCAGCGCCTCATCCCGCAGGCCGAGATCGAGACGCGCCCGCGCCTCTCCCAGCTCACCCATGCCGGCCCGCAGAAGCTGACGCGCCTGCCGCCGCGCAGCGCCGTCGTCGCCTTCTCCGCCGGCGAGGTCTATGCCATCGCCGAGGCCATCCGCCGCCGCCGCGGCGGCTGCGCCGTGGTCATGGGCCGCCTCTCGCCGCGCACCCGCAATGCCCAGGTTGCGCTCTACCAGAACCGCGAGGTCGATTTCCTGGTGGCGACGGACGCGATCGGGATGGGCCTCAACATGGATGTCGACCACGTTGCCTTCGCCGCCCTGCAGAAATTCGACGGCCACAAGCCCCGCCAGCTCACCGCGCAGGAGGCCGCGCAGATCGCCGGCCGCGCCGGCCGCGGCATGCGCGACGGCACCTTCGGCGTGACCGGCGACTGCCCGCCGCTGCCCGACGAGATCGTGCAGAAGATCGAGAGCCATAATTTCGAGCCGCTGCAGACGCTGGCCTGGCGCAACAGCGAGCTCGACTTCACCAGCGTCGACGCGCTGCTTGACAGCCTCGCCGCGCCGGCGCCGCAGCCGGGCCTCGCCAAGGGCAACGACGCGACCGACCACATCACCCTGTCCATGCTGGCGCGGGAGGATGAGGTCCGGGCGCTCGCCACCGGCCGCGCGCGGGTGCGCCTCCTCTGGGAGGCCTGCCAGATCCCCGACTTCCGCAAGCTCTCCGACGACAGCCATGCGGCGCTGTGCAGCCGCGTCTTCCGCCACCTGGCCGAGGACGGCGTGCTGCCCGACGAATGGGCGCTCGGCCAGATCGCGCAATGCAGCAGCATCGAGGGCGACCTCGACACGCTGATGGCCCGCCTCGCCAGCATCCGCGTCTGGTCCTATGTCGCCGCCCGCGCCGACTGGCTGAAGGACGCCGCGACCATCCAGGGCGAGGCCCGCAAGGCGGAGGACGCCGTCTCCGACGCGCTGCACGAGCGCCTCACCGCCCGCTTCGTCGACCGCCGCGCCGCCCACCTGATCCGCCGCCTGGACGACACGGAGGAGGAGCTGCTCTCCGCCGTCACCCGCCAGGGCGAGGTGGTGGTCGAGGGCCATCCGGTTGGCAAGGTCGAGGGCTTCCTCTTCCACCCCGAGGCCGAGGCGGAGACGGAGGAGCAGCGCAAGCTCATCCTCCGCGCCGCCCGCCGCGCGCTGAAGGAGGAGATGCCGCGCCGGGTCGCCGCCCTCGAGGTGGCGAAGGACGATGCCTTCGCGCTCACGCCCGCGCATCGCATCACCTGGAACAACGGCGCCGGCATCGCCGAGGTCGCCCGCCTCCGCCCAGGCTCCGAGCCCTCGAAGCCGCTGGTGGAGCCGCTGCCGAGCGAGTTCATCGACGGCGCCCAGCGCGAGCGCGTCCGTGCCCGCCTTGCCAAATTCGTCGAGGGCCTGGTCGCCAAGGAGCTCGGCATCCTCTCGGCGGTCGAGGCCAAGGCCGAGGCGGAGGGCGCGCTGCGCGGCCCCGCCTTCCTGCTGCGCGAGCAGCTCGGCCTCGCCCTCGGCGGCACCGAGGGCAACATCAACCCGGACCTGCGGCAGAAGCTGAAGGCGATCGGCGTCCGCGCTGGCCGCTTCGCCCTCTTCGTGCCAGAGGCGCTGAAGCCGCGCGCCATGGCGCTGCGCGCCCAGCTCTGGGCCATGTCGCGCAACATCGACACGCCCGGCCTGCCCGCGCCAGGCCTCGTCGCCCTGCAGAAGCCGGAGCCGGGGATGGCGACGCCGCCGGTCTGGGCCGACTGGCCGCCCGGCTTCGCCGCGACCATCGGCTGGATCGAGGCCGGGCCGGTGCTGCTTCGCCTCGACGTCGCCGAGCGCATCGCGGCCGAGCTCGGCTACCTGACGCGCCGCGCCCCGGCCCCGCCGCCGCCCGACCTCGCCAGCCGGCTCGGAGTGAAGGCGGACACCCTCGGCGTGACGCTGACTGCGCTCGGCTTCCGCCTGATGGAGCCGCAGGCGCTGGAGGAGGGGCAGTACGGCCCACCGACGCCGCTCCGCATCGCCCAGCCGCGGCCGCAGCACCATGCCCGCGGCGGCGACCGTCGGCCGCAGCCTCACCAAGGACAGCCGCAGGGCCAGCGCGACCGCCGCCCGCCGCAGCAGGCGCGGCCGCAGCCGCCCGCCCTGCCGGAGGGGATGTACGGCCCGCCGCTGCCGCCCGAGCTGCTGCGCGGCCCGCGCCCGCCGCATCACGGCAAGCCGCACCACCAGCACGGCCGGCCGCAGAACCAGGGCAAGGGCCCGCCGCCGCATCGCGGCCCACGTCCCGAGGGGCGCGGAGAGGGGCGTGGCGAAGGCCGGCCCGAGGGGCGTCCCGAGCATCGCCCCGAGGGACGGCACGAGGGCCGCCCCGACCAGCAGCGCCCGCGCCATGACGGCCCGCCCCGCGGCCCGCGCCCGCCGCAGCCGCCGCGCAAGCCGGAGCCGCGGATCAACCCCGACTCGCCCTTCGCCATCCTGGCGCAGCTCAAGCTGCGCTAGGCCGTGCCTTAGGTCATGGCCGAGGCGGAAGACCAGGACTGGCAGCGGCTCGACAAATGGCTCTGGTGCGCGCGGGTGGCGAAGTCCCGCGCCGCCTGCGCCCGCATCGTCGAGAAGGGCGGCGTCCGGGTGAACCGCCAGCCGACGGACAAGCCGCACTACAAGCTCCGCCCGGGCGACGTGCTGACCTTCGCCCTCGGCAGCGCCGAGCGCGGCGTCGTCCGCATCTGGCGCGTGCAAGCGCTCGGCGACCGGCGCGGGCCGGCGAGCGAGGCGCAGACGCTCTTCGAGGACATCTCCGGCGACACTTCAGCCTGACGGCTTGCCAGCCGGGCCGCGCCGGTCCATGTCTCCGCCCTGCCGCATGGGCTGCGCCAAAGGACCGAGCCGCCGTGACTTATGTCGTTATCGAAAATTGCATCAAGTGCAAGTTCATGGACTGCGTGGAGGTCTGCCCGGTCGACTGCTTCTATGTCGGCGAGAACATGCTGGTGATCCACCCGGACGAGTGCATCGACTGCGGCGTCTGCGAGCCGGAATGCCCCGCCGAGGCCATCGTTCCCGACAGCGACGACCGTGCCGCCCCCTATGCCGAGCTCAACCGCACTTATGCCGGGGAATGGCCGAACATCACCCGCAAGGGCGAGCCGCCGGCCGATGCCGACGAGTGGAAGGACAAGCCCGGCAAGCGGGACCTGTTCAGCACCAATCCCGGCAAGCCGTGAGGGCTTGGCCGTCTCAGTCCTGAGACTGCGCTCTCCGGCTGGGCAGCCGGGTGACACCCCCGGAAAATAATGCTATGCTGGCGGCATAAAGGCGGAACCGTTCCGGCGGGTTCGGCCGAGCCTCGCAGGCGCCCAGGATGGCCTGCTCGCGGCGCTGCGGCCCTCGAATGAACCGGATCGGTCTTGAGCCGATGACATGTCCTGGCGATCACCCCATCTGTGCGCCCCTTCCCGGCGCGCCATGGCATCGCCGGTGACGCAGGAGAGTTACCTGGAATGAAGCAACCCGCCCGCGCCAAGCCATCGGCCCCGAAGGCCGAGAAGGGCCGCCCTTCCGGCCCTGCGGCGCGCCCGGCCGAGGCGAAGCCTGCCCGTGCGGTCGCCGCCTCGGTTGCCAAATCGCCCGCGAAGCACGCTGTCAAGCCCGAGGCCGAAGCCCCGGCCCCCCAGGGCATGGCCGAGGCTCAGGCCGCTGCCCCGCTGCCCCCGCCCATGGCGACGCTCTCGAGCCCGGTGCCGCCCAGCGGCCCGATGCCGATGCGGCGCGACACCCATCCCTCCATCCCGCCGCGGCAGCCCTCGAAGCCCGTGGAGTTCAAGGCCGGCGACCATGTCGTCTACCCGACCCATGGCGTCGGCACCGTGCAGGGCATCGAGAGCATGTCCGCCGCCGGCCTGTCGCTGCAGGTGATCGTCGTCACCTTCGACGAGAACCGGATGACGCTTCGCGTGCCGATCAACAAGGCCGCCTCCTCCGGCCTGCGCAAGCTCGCCGCGCCGGATTCCATGCAGGAGGCGCTGGACACGCTGAAGGGCCGCGCCCGCATCAAGCGCACCATGTGGTCCCGCCGCGCCCAGGAATACGAGGCGAAGATCAACAGCGGCGACCCCGTGGCCATCGCCGAGGTGGTGCGCGACCTGCACCGCAATGCCGGCCAGCCGGACCAGTCCTTCTCCGAGCGGCAGATCTACGAGCAGGCGATGGACCGCCTCGCCGCCGAGCTCGCCGCCATCGACCGCACCGACAAGGCCGCGGCGACGACCAAGCTGCTGGACCACCTGAAGGCCGGCTGAGCGTGCGCATCCTCTGCCTCGGCGCCGGCGCCCTGGGCGGCTATTTCGGTGGCCGCCTGGCGCAGGCCGGGGCGGACGTGACCTTCCTCGTCCGCCCGCGCCGCCAGGCCCAGCTGGCGGCGGAGGGCCTCGTCATCGAGAGCCCCTTCGGCGATGCCCGCCTCCCCGTCCGCACGCTGGCGACGGCGGGGCCGGGCTTCGACCTCGTCCTCCTCACCTGCAAGGCCTACGACCTCGACGCCGCGATCGAGGCCATCCGCCCCGCCATGGGGCCGGGCACGGCGGTGCTGCCCGTGCTCAACGGCCTGTCGCACATCGCCCGCCTGCAACGGGAATTCGGCCAAGGCCAGGTCCTCGGCGGGCTGGCCAAGATCCAAGCGACGCTGACGCCGGCCGGGGTCGTGAAGCAGCTGAGCGACTGGCGCTGGCTCACCTTCGGCGAGCTGGACGGCACCGCCTCCGCCCGCACCGAGGCGCTCGCCGCCCTGGCCGCCCCCGCCACGGGGATGGTCGCCGAGGCCGTGCCCGACATCACGTCCCGCATGTGGGAGAAGCTGGTCCATCTCGGCACCACCGCCCTCGGCACCGTGCTGATGCGCGCCAATACCGGCGAGATCGCCCGCGCCCCGGGCGGCATCGCCCTGATGCACCGCATCCTCGAGCGCAACGCCGCCATCGCCGCCGCCCATGGCCACCCCGTCCGCCCCGGCTTCATGGACGAGTTCCGCCGCCTCTTCGCCGACCCGGCGGGGGCCTATGCGGCCTCCATGCTGCGCGACCTCGAGGCCGGCGGGCGGATCGAGGCCGACCACATCCTCGGCTTCCTGCTCGAGGCCGCGCAGGCCGCCGGCATCCTGCACGAGCTGCACCAGGCCGCCTACATCCACGCCAAGGCCTTCGAGCAGCGCCGCGACGCCGGGCGCCTACCGGCGCCGCAGCCTTAGCCCCAGCGCCAGGATCGCCGCCGCCCCCACGGCCAGGGCCGGCGCCGCGCCCATCCCGGCGATCGCCAGCCCGATCACCACCGGCCCCAGCGACTGGCCGATGAAGAAGTGGAAAGCGTGCAGCGCCACGGCCGAGCCGCGCGCCTCCGGCGCCAGCTCCGTCACCCGGGTCTGGATGCTGTTGTGGATCATGTAGAAGCCGGTCCCCAGCGCCAGCCCCGCCGCGACGAAGACCGCCACCGCCGGCGCCAGCCCGAAGCCGATGAGGGCGAGCGCCGCCAGCCCCGCCCCGAGCACCACCATCCGCCCCTGGCCGATCCGCGCCAGCAGCGGCCGCGCCACCATGGCATAGACGACGCCGCCGAGGCCGAAGGCGGCGACCGTCAGCCCCGCCTCCGCCGTCGCCCCGAGCGAGCCGCCGAGCCCCCGCCCCTCCAGCATGGGCGCGAAATAGGGGAAGGTGCCGAAGACCAGCAGCCCCTCCACCGCCACCGCCCCGTAGAGCAGCCGCGCCTGCGGCAGGGCGAGGAGCCCCTTGTACCGCCGGACCGCCCGCGCCGCGTCGAACCGCCCGCGCGGCTCCGGCGCCCGGCCGAGCGGGAAGGCCAGCATCACCGCCGCCGCCACGGCGGCGAGCCCGGCGCAGAGCAGCATCACCCCCCGCCAGCCGATCGCCTCGCCCAGCGCTCCCGCCACCGCCCCGCCCGCGATCTGCCCGACGATGGCGAAGACCAGCAGCCGGCTGAGCGCCACCTGCCGCCCCTCGATCGGCACCGCATCGCCGACGGCCGCGAGCGTCAGCGGCATGATCCCGCCCGCCGCCGCCCCCGCCAGGGCCCTGAGCGCCAGCAGCAGGCCGAGGCTCGGCGCCAGCAGCGCCAGCAGGCTGAACACCGCCAGGGCGCATAGCCCGCCGAGGACGACCCGCCGCTTCCCCACCGCATCGCCGATCGGCCCGAGGATCGGCTGGATCAGCGCATAGGGCAGCGCATAGGCCGAGGCGAGCAGCGCCGCCTGGCCGACCGGCGCGTTGAACTCGGCCGCAAGCGTGGTGACGAAGGGATCGAGCACCCGCCCGCCGAAGGATCCGGCGAAGCAGGCCGTGCCGAGCAGCAGGATCAGCCGCCGGACATCCGTTGCGGGTTCGGTGACAGGCGTGATCTGGTCGGGAGGCATCGGTGCGAGTGTGCGCTGCACCGCAGCATGGGGCAACAGGCGATGCCCCGGCCCGGTCAGGCGCCCTGCGGATGGTGCCGGTCGGCCTCGACCTGCACCCAGCCCCGCTGCGATTCCTCCCAGACCGACCGGGCGGGGCGCGGCTGCTCCGCCTCGGGAAAGCAGCCGACCGCCACGGCGACGAAGCCGGGCGCCCGTTCGGCCGTCCAGTAGACCGAGGAGCCGCAAGCCGGGCAGAACCGGGTCCGCACGGCGCCGCCCGACGCGCCGGCCCGGGTGTATTCGCTGGCGGCTCCCGCGATCCGCACCTCGCCGGCGGGATAGAAGGCCCCGGCGCCGAACGGTGCGCCGGTCCGCCGCTGGCATTCCGTGCAGTGGCAGGCGACCACCAGCCGAGAGGGGCCGGGCACCCGGGCGGTCAGCGCGCCGCAGCTGCATCGGGCCTCGATCACGCCGCCCCCTGCCCTGCCCGCCCGATCAGCCGGCGAGCCGCGTCGCCACCCGGGCCAGCAGCGCCTCGCGCTCCGCCCGCATCGCGGCGCCCCGCCGCCGCGCCGCCTCCAGCACCGCGGGCGGCGCCGTTTCCGGCCTCCCGGCCTGGAAGGGCGGCGCGGGGGCGTATTCGATCTGCAGCTGGATCGCCTGCGCCGCCTCCGGCCCGGCGATCTCGGCGGCGATGGTCAGCGCGAAGTCGATCCCCGCCGTCACCCCGCCGCCGGTGACGAGGTTGCCGTCCCGCACCACCCGCGCCTCCACCGGCACGGCGCCGAGCGCGGCGAGGAAGTCGTGGCTCGCCCAATGCGTCGTCGCCTGCCGGCCCCGCAGCAGCCCCGCCGCGCCCAACACCAGCGCCCCAGTGCAGACCGAGGTGAGGTAGCGCAACCCGGGGGCCTGGGCCCGGAGGAAGCCGAGCACCGCCTCGTCCTCCATCAGCGCCGCCACCCCGGGCCCGCCGGGCACGCAGAGGATGTCGAGCTGCGGGCAGTCCGCCATCGCCGTATCCGCCAGCATGACGAGGCCGGTATCGGCCCGCACGGGCCCCGCCTCCTTCCAGATCAGCCGGACCGCCGCCCCCGGCAGCCGGCTCAGCACCTCGAAGGGCCCGGTGAAGTCGAGCTGGGTAAGCTTCGGGAACAGCAGGAACCCGATGGCGAGCGGCGCGGTCATGGCTGGTCCTCCTGGGGCCGGTTGAACGAGGCCGGGTCGGCCCACCGGATCCTGGCCGCCCCGGTCCGGCGGCTCTCGACCGCGAGCCTTGCCCACGGGCCTTGCGCATCCTGGCACGGCTCCGCGCGAGCCGGCCACCCGTGACCTTCCCTATCGCAGCGCCCGCAGGTCGGCCGCATGGTCCACGTCGCGCAGGCGCCGCAGCAACGCCACCCGGTGGCGGGAGAAATTGGCGAGCGTATCCGCCAGCGCATGCTCGCTCGACCAGCGCACCCGGGCAAAGGGTCGCTCCGGCCGCCGCGGCCCGAAGCCGACCAGCCAGTAGCCGCCATCCTCCGAGGGGCCGAACACCGCATCCACCCGCCCGAGCGCCCGGAAGGCGGCGGCGATGTCGGCCGGGCCGAGGCCCGGGATGTCGCTGCCGATCAGCACCGCCCGGCGGTGCCGCCCGAGGGCGCGGGCCATCCGCTCGCCGAGGTCGCCGCCGCCCTGCGGGTGCAGCGCCACCCCGGCCCGCCAGCGCGCCCGGTCCGGCGTCGCCGCCAGGACGAAGCGCCAGCGCCGGTCATGGCCGAGCCGGCGGACGAGCCGCGCCACCTGGCCGCGATGGAAGCGCAGCGCCGCAACATCGCCCACCTCGCGGGCCAGCCGCCGCTTGACGGTGCCGAGCCGCGGCGCCCGGGCGAACAGGATCAGCGCGTCGCCCTTCATCCGTAGAGCCTTCGGATCACCCCCGGCGGCAGGCCGAGGAACCAGAGCGAGAGGCAGAGCAAATTGCGGGCCGAGCGCCGCCGCCACCCCTCCCGCCGCCAGCGCGCCGCCGAGGTGAGCGCCAGGGCTGGCATCGGCGCCAGCCGCCGCCGGCCGAGCCGCCGCACCAGGTCGACATCCTCCATCAGCGGGACCGGGCGGAAGCCGCCGACCTGCTCGTAGAGCGCCCGGCTGATCAGCAGCCCCTGGTCGCCATAGGGCAGGGCCAGCACCCGGCAGCGCCAGGCGACCTGCCGCTCCAGCCGTCGCGCCTCGGGCGAGGGGTCGTCGAGGGCGAAGCGGAAGTAATGCGCCCGGCCGGCCTCGCGCATCGCCGCCCGCACCGCCTCCCGCCAGCCCGGCCCCGGCCTGGTATCGGCATGGAGGAAGAGCAGCCACGCGCCCTCGGCCGCCGCCGCCCCGGCCGCCAGCTGCACCCCCCGCCCGCGCGGCGAGGCGAGCACCCGCGCGCCGGCGGCCCGCGCGAGGTCGGCGGTGGCATCCGTGCTGCCGCCATCCACCACCACCACCCGCAACCCGGCGCAGGCGGCGAGCACGGGGCCGAGGCTCCCGGCGGCGTTCAGCGCCGGGATGACGATAGTCAGGCTTTGTTCCAAGGATTCTTTAACCAAGCGTTCCTACGATGTTCTTGACAGGCCGGTTCCGCCTTGGCAGGGTTCCAAGGAACAGAGAAGGAACGGTCGTCATGCCGGACGGATCGTCTGTTTCCGCCCTCCTGACGGGCACGCGCAAGGGCCGCGGTGCCCTCTCCAACCCGCCCGTTCGCTTCGAGAGCACGGCGCGGGAGGCCTTCGACGACGGCTGGGACAGCCTGGCCGACCTTGCAGACCTGCCGCCGCTGCCGACCACGCTGCTGCGCGAGCGCTCGCGCAGCGCGCTGACCTACAACGACAGCCCGGATCTCGGCTTCGACCGCTCGATCAACAGCTATCGCGGCTGCGAGCATGGCTGCATCTACTGCTATGCCCGTCCGAGCCACGCCCATATCGGCCTCTCCCCCGGCCTCGACTTCGAGACGCGGCTGCTCTTCAAGCCCGACCTGCCGGCGCTGCTCGAGAAGGAATTGCGCCGCCCCGGCTACGTCCCGAAGCCGGTCGCGCTCGGCGCCAATACCGACCCCTACCAGCCGGTCGAGCGGACCCTGCTGCTGACCCGCCAGGTGCTGGAGGTGCTGGAGCGCTTCGGCCACCCCGTCACCATCGTGACCAAGTCGGCCGGCGTGCTGCGCGACCTCGACATCCTGACGCGGATGGCGCAGCGCAACCTCGTCCATGTCTGCCTCTCGGTGACGACGCTCGACGCATCCCTCGCCCGGCGGATGGAGCCGCGCGCCGCGACGCCGCTGCGGCGCCTGCAGGCCATCCAGGCCCTCGCCCGCGCCGGCATCCCCGCGGGCGTGCTCGCCGCGCCGATGATCCCCGGCCTCAACGACGCGGAGCTGGAGCGCATTTTGTCCGAAAGCTGCAAGGCCGGCGCCACCCGCGCGGGCTATGTGCTGCTGCGCCTGCCGCTCGAGCTCCGGGCGATGTTCGAGGAGTGGGTTCGCACCCACCTCCCCGACCGCGCCGCCCGCATCCTGGCCCTGGTGCGCGAGACGCGCGCGGGCGCCATGTATGACAGCCGCTTCGGCACCCGCCAGACCGGCACCGGGCCCTATGCCGACATGCTGGCCAACCGCTTTCACCTGGCAGCCCGCAAGCTTGGCTTCGGCAACAGCCGCGTCGCCTCCCAGGCCCTGGACTGCAGCCAGTTCGCCCCGCCGCCGGAGCCCCCCATGCCGGCGCGGCAGTTGGAACTGCTGTAGAGGATGGTCGGGCCAGCATCCCCCGGCCCGGCCATCCGCCCCCCCTACTCCTCCGCGGTGAAGAATTTCTGCCCGGCGGCGAAGACATTCGGCCTGAGGAAGATGCCGAGGATCAGCGCGCCCTCCGGCCCCGCCCAGGCGACATGGGTGTTACCCTGCGGCCGCCAGACGAACTGGCCCGGCAGGCACTCCCCCTCCTCGTCGACGAAGCGGCCTTCCAGCACATAGGTCTGCTCGATCGCCGTGTGCTCGTGCAGGGGCACCTCGGCGCCCGGCTCGAGCTTCAGCAGCAGCGTGCACATGCCGGACGGGTCGCTGTAGAGGGTCTTCGAGCGGATGCCGGGGAAGGCGCTCTCCTCCCAGGGCATGCTCGCCGGGTCGAGGAAGACGGAGGGCGGCGAGGGTTCGGGCGCGAGCAGGCGTTGGCGCATCGGGACGCTCCCTTGTTTGGTTGATCGAAAGCCTATGCCCCCGCGCGGCCCTTCGCTAGGATTCGTGCGCTTGGGAAAGGAACGGACGGATGCGCTCGCGTCGGGGATTCATGGGTTGCGCCCTCTGCGCCGCGGTCGGCCTGGCGGCGACGCGGGCGGCGGCGCAGACGGGCGGCGTCAGCCGCAGGATGCTCGGCACCATCGACTATCCGGGCGACGGCAAGGTCTCCATCCCGATGACGATCGAGATCGCCCCCAATGCCGTCATCGCCCGCCACACCCATCCGGGCGTCGAATCCTCGGTGGTGACCGAGGGCGAGGTGATGCTCGAGGTCGAGGGCCAGCCCGCCCGCACCTACAGGGCCGGCGAGGGCTTCCAGGTGCCGCCCGGCGTGCCGCATGGCGGCCGGGGCGGGCCGGTGACCTCGAAGATCGCCGCCACCTACATCGTCGAGAAGGACAAGCCCCTCGCCTCCCCGGCCTGACTTCGCGCTGGAGGCCGAGGCCGGCGGCCGCGTCGCCGGCGTCGACGAGGCCGGGCGCGGCCCGCTGGCCGGGCCGGTGCTGGCGGCCGCCGTCGTCTTCCCGCGCGGCGTGCCGCCGGCGCTGGCCGCGCTGCTCGACGACAGCAAGCGCCTGACCGCCGCCGCGCGCGAGGCCGCCTTCGCCGCGCTGCGCGAGGCTGCGGCGCGGGGCGAGGCGGAGTGTGCCATCGCCGCCGCCTCCGCCGCCGAGATCGGCCGCCTGAACATCCTGCGCGCCACCCACCTCGCCATGGCGCGCGCCGTCGCCCGGCTGGCCGCGCCGCCCGCCCTCGCCCTGGTCGACGGCAACCGCGCGCCGCCCCTGCCCTGCCCGGTGCGCTGCGTGGTCGGCGGGGACGGCCTCAGCCTCTCCATCGCCGCCGCCTCCATCCTCGCCAAGGTGGTGCGCGACCGGGCGATGGCGCGGCTCGACCCGCGCTGGCCGGCCTATGGCTTCGCCCGCCATGCCGGCTACCCGACGGCGCTGCACCGCGCGGCGCTCGCCCAACATGGGCCTTCGCCGCATCACCGCCGGGGATTCGCGCCCGTCGACCAGGCGGCGCTTCGCTTTGGTTGACCCGGCGAGTCCGCCCGGCGATTGTGGCGCCTCGCCGATTCGGTGCGGGAAGGGTTGTGGGGCCCAGTCTTGGGGGAGGCTATCTTGGGGACCGGGCTCGACCTTGCACTCGACCAGATCCTGGTCGGGGACTGCATCGAACAGATGCAGCGCCTGCCGCCGGCCTCGGTGCACGCGATCTTCGCCGACCCGCCCTATAACCTGCAGTTGAAGGGCGACCTGCGCCGGCCGGATGACAGCCTGGTCGACGGCGTCGACGACGAGTGGGACCGCTTCGCCGACCTCGCCACCTATGACGCCTTCACCCGCGCCTGGCTCGGCGAGGCGCGGCGGGTGCTGCGCAAGGACGGCACGATCTGGGTGATCGGCAGCTACCACAACGTCTTCCGCCTCGGCACCGCCTTGCAGGACCTCGGCTTCTGGGTGCTGAACGACGTCATCTGGCGCAAGGCGAACCCGATGCCCAACTTCCGCGGCCGGCGCTTCACCAATGCGCATGAGACGCTGATCTGGGCCGCCCGGGGCGAGGAGAGCCGCTACCGCTTCAACTACGCCGCCATGAAGTCGCTCAACGAGGACGTGCAGATGCGGAGCGACTGGTTCATCCCGCTCTGCACCGGGCAGGAGCGGCTGCGGGACGCGAAGGGGGCGAAGCTCCACCCGACGCAGAAGCCGGAGGCGCTGCTGCACCGGGTCATCCTCGCCTGCACCAATCCGGGGGAGGTGATCCTCGACCCCTTCCTCGGCACCGGGACGACGGCCGCCGTCGCCCGGCGGCTCGGCCGGCGCTATGTCGGGATCGAGCGCGATCCCGCCTATGCCGAGGCCGCCCAGGCCCGGGTGGATGCGATCGAGCCCCTGTCGGAGACCGCCGCCTTGACCATGGCCGGCAAGCGCGAGCAGCCGCGCATCCCCTTCGGCGCGCTGGTGGAGCGCGGCCTGGTGCCCCCCGGCTCCCTCCTGGTGGACCGAGCGCGGCGCTGGCAGGCGACGGTGACGGCGGATGGCTCGATCCGCTGCGGCCGGGCGCAGGGCTCAATCCACCAGGTGGGCGCCGCGGTGCAGGAGGCGCCGAGCTGCAACGGCTGGGCCTTCTGGCATGTCGAGCTGCCGGGCGGCCGGCTGCGCCTGCTCGACGAGATCCGGGCGGAGCTGCTGGGAGGGGGCCAATGAGCGCCGCGGACACCATCGCCGCCATCCTCGCCGACCCGCGCTTCCAGGCCGCCGTCGCGGTGATGGAGCGGGAGCATGACCGCACCGTCGGGGACATCATCCGCCTGACCGAGATCCCCTCGCCGCCCTTCAAGGAGGAGCGCCGCGCCGCCGCCTATCTCGGGATGCTACGCGAGCACGGGCTCGAGGAGGTGGAGCAGGACGCGGTCGGCAACGTCATGGGCTGCAGGCGCGGCACGGGCAACGGCACCACCGTCGTCGTCGCGGCGCATCTCGACACCGTCTTCCCAGAGGGGACCGACGTGCGGGTCAGGCGCGAGGGAACCAGGCTCTTCGCCCCCGGCGTCGGCGACGACACGCGGAGCCTCGCCGTCAACCTCGCCTTCCTCCGCGCCATGGATGCGGCGGGGATCCGGACGCAGGCGGACATCCTCTTCCTCGGCGATGTGGGGGAGGAGGGGCTCGGCGACCTGCGCGGCGTCAGGCACTTCTTCACCGAGGGGCGGCACCGCGACCGGGTCGGCGCCTTCTTCACCGTCGACAGCCCGGAGGTCGACCGCATCGTGACGGGCGGCATCGGCAGCAAGCGCTACCGCATCGCCTTCCGGGCCCCTGGCGGGCACAGCTTCGCGGCCTTCGGCCTGGTGAACCCGGCCTATGCGATGGCGCGGGCCTCCCTCACCCTCGCCCAGCTGACGGCGCCGCGGGAGCCGCAGACGACGCATTGCGTCAGCGTGCTCGGCGGCGGGACCTCGGTGAATGCCATCCCGAACGAGGTGTGGATGGAGGTCGACCTCCGCTCGCAATCCGCGAAGGAGCTGGCGCGGCTGGAGCGGGAGTTCCTTGCGGGCGTCGAGGCGGCTGTTGCCGCCGAGAATGCCGCGCGCTCGACGCGGGAGGGGCCGGTCGTGGCGGAGGTGACGCCGATCGGCGACCGGCCGGCCGGGCATACCGCGCCGGGAGCGGAGATCGTGCAGCTCGCCGTCGCCGCCGTTGCCGCGCATGGCTTTGCGCCGCGGCAGGAATATTCCTCGACGGATGCCAACATCCCGATGAGCCTCGGCATCCCGGCGATCAAGATCGGCTCCGGCGGGCGCGGCGGGCGGGCGCATTCGCTGGAGGAGTGGATCGACGTGGAGCCGGGCGAGAGCCTGCGCGGCATGTCGGCGAGCCTGGCGGCCATCCTGGCCGTGGCGGGGATGGAGCCGGGCTGAGCGGCCCTCAGCCAGCGAGGGCCAGCAGCCGCCGCATCACCGTCGGCAGGGCGGTCGCCGCCTCCGCCCTGTCGCGCGCCTCCATCCCCTCCGGCGGGTCGAGGCGCGGGACGGCTGCGGCGTAGAGCAGCATCTCCAGCTCGAAATGCGTGAAGCCATGCCGCGCGACGCCCGGCAGGCGCCGCCAGGGGAGACCGGGGACGGGCGCATGGGCCAGGGCCTCCGCCTCGGTCCAGGGCTCGTCGCGCCAGGGGGTGCCGGGGAGTTCGAGCATGCCGCCGAGCAGGCCGCGCGGCGGGCGGCGGCGGAGCAGCAGTCGCCCCTCGGAATCGGCCAGCAGGAAATGCGCGCCGTGGCGCAGCAGGCGGGCGCGCTTCGGCGACTTGCGCGGCAGCTCGCCCTGGATGCCGCGCTGCTGGGCGAGACACCCGCCGCGCCAGGGGCAGAGGGCGCAGGCCGGCGCCTTCGGCGTGCAGATGGTGGCGCCGAGGTCGAAGAGCGCCTGGGCGAAGTCGCCGGGGCGGGCGCGGGCCGCCGCATCCACCATGAAGCCGGAGGCCGCGGCGGCGAGGCGCTGCTTGGCGGCCGGCAGCGGCGTCTCCTCGGCCAGGAGGCGGGCCGTGACCCGCTCCACATTGCCGTCCGCCGGCATCACCGGCTCGTCGAAGGCGATGGCGGCGACGGCGGCGGCGGTGTAGGCGCCGATGCCAGGCAGGGCGCGCAGCGACTCGGCGGTGCGGGGGAAGCCGCCCATCGCCGCGACGGCCCGCGCGCAGGCATGCAGGTTGCGCGCGCGGGCGTAGTAGCCGAGCCCGGCCCATTCCTCCATCACCGCGCTCTCCGGGGCGGCGGCCAGAGCCTCGACATCCGGGAAGCGGGCCAGGAATCGCTCGAATCGCGGGCCGACCGCGGCCACCGTCGTCTGTTGCAGCATGACCTCGGAGAGCCAGACGCGGTAGGGATCGGGGCGGCCGCCATCGCTGCGGCGGAAGGGCAGGGTCCGGCGGTGGCGGTCGTACCAGGCGAGCAGCGCGGCGGCGGGGGGTAAGGGCATATGGCGAAAGATAGCGAGGATCGGCGATTCGTCTGGGGGCCGCGCCCGCTCGGGACGCTCATTCCGCATCTGACGCGGCCGGTCTTCCGCAAGAAGAGCCCGGCCGGCGCCCTGCTGATGGCCGACTGGGCGGAGATCGTGGGGCCGAGCCTCGCCGCCGTCACCAGCCCGAAGCGGGTGACGGCGGGCACGCTCACCATCGGCTGCGTCGGCCCGGTGGCGATGGAGCTGAGCCATCTGGCGCCGCAGCTGATCGAGCGGATCAACGCCCAGCTCGGCAAGCCGGTGGTGGAGCGGCTGCGCTTCGTCCAGCAGGCCGCCAGCGCGGCCCCGGCGCGGCCGCGGCCGAAGCCGGAGGCGCCGCTGCCGGAGCGGGTGGAGGCGGGGCTCGGTAACCTTCCGGCAGGGGATTTGCGCGAGGCGCTGGCAAAGCTCGCCCGGGGCGTCTATCGGAACCGAGGATGACACTGCCTGGAGGCCGCATGCCCCTCTCCCGCCGCCTGATCCTGGCGATGCCGGCCCTCGCCGCCGCGCCCGCCCTCGCCCAGACCGCCGATCCGCGGATGGCCGAACGCGGCACCGGCCGGCCCGATGCGCCGGTGACGGTGACCGAGTTCTACTCCCTCACCTGCTCCCACTGCGCCGCCTTCCACCAGAACACCTTCCCCATGGTGAAGCGCGACCTGATCGAGACCGGCTCGCTGCGGCTGGTCTGGGTGGATTTCCCGCTCGACCAGCTGGCGCTGGCCGCCGCCTGCGTCGCCCGCAGCCTGCCGATGGAGCGCTACGAGGGCTTCATCGGCGCCCTGCTGGCCAACCAGGACCGCTGGGCCTTCACCCGCGGCGACCCGCGCGAGGAGCTGGCGAAGATGGCCGCCCTCGCCGGCATGAGCCGCGCCAGATACGACGAGGTGTTGGCGGATGACGGGCTGAAGCGCGCCATCCTCACGCAGCGGCAGGCGGCGGAGAAGGAGTTCAACGTCTCGGCCACGCCGAGCTTCTCCTTCAAGGGCCGCAAGACGATCAACCAGTCGGGCGACATGCCCTTCGATAAGTTCAAGCAGCTGTTCGAGGAAGCGAGGCGCGGTTGAGCGACGAGGTCCAGACGGAGGAGGCCCCGGCCTCGGAAGAGCCTCGGCGCGATGCGCCGAGGGCGACGCTCGCCCGGCTGCGCATCGCCGGCTTCAAGAGCTTCGCCGAGGCGACGCTGGTCGAGGTGCTGCCGGGGCTGACAGGCATCGTCGGGCCGAATGGCTGCGGCAAGTCCAACGTCGTCGAGGCGCTGCGCTGGGCGATGGGCGAGACCTCCGCCCGTTCCATGCGCGGCGGCGAGATGGAGGACGTGATCTTCGCCGGCACTGCGACCCGGCCGGGGCGGAACCTGGCCGAGGTCTCGCTCTACCTGGAGGAGGCAGCCGGCCTCGCCCCGCCGCCCCATACCGACGCGCCGGATCTCGAGATCATCAGGCGCATCGCGCGCGGCGACGGCTCCTCCTTCCGGATCAATGGGCGCGAGGTCCGGGCGCGCGACGTGCAGACCATGTTCGCCGATATCGGCTCGGGCGCCCGCGCCTCGGCCATGGTGAGCCAGGGGCGCGTCTCCGCCATGATCGGCGCCAAGCCGGAGGAGCGGCGGCAGGTGCTGGAGGAGGCGGCCGGCATCAGCGGCCTCCGCGCCCGGCGGCACGAGGCGGAGCTGAAGCTGCGCCAGGCGGAGACGAATCTGGGCCGTGCGGAGGACCTGCTCGGCCAGCTCGAGACCCAGCGGCAGTCGCTGCAGCGCCAGGCGCGGCAGGCCAACCGCTACCGCAACCTCTCGGGCCTAGTGCGCGGGGCGGAGGCGGAATGGCTCGCCCTGCTGCGCGCCCGGACGCAGGCGGCGCTGGCGCTCGCCTCGGCGGAGTTCGCCCGCGCCTTGGCGGTGACCAAGGCGGCCGGGGCCGAGGCCGAGGCGGCGGCGATCCGGAGCTTCGCCGCCGAGCGGGGCATCCCGGCGCCGCGCGAGGCGGAAGCCATGGCGCGCACCGCGCTGGAGCGTCGGCGCGTCGAGGCCGAGGGGCTGGATGCCGAGGAGCGCCGCGCGCGCGAGGCGCTGGCCGCGGCCGAGGCGCGGCTCGCCCAGATCACCCGCGACCTCGCCCATGCCGAGGCGGTGGAGGGCGATGCGCTGGCGGCCGAGCGGCGGCTGGCGCGCGAGGACGCCGCGCTCGCTGAGGCGGAGGCGAGCCTGCCCGCCCGGCTGGAGGCCGCCGCGGCGGCGCTCGCCGAGGCGACGGAGGCGGCGCGGGCCGCCGAGCGCGCCGCCAATGCGGCGACGGAGGATGCGGCCGCCATCGCCGCCCGCGTCAATTCGGCGGGCATGGAGCTCGCCGCCAGCACCGAGCGGGCGCGGCGGCTGGTCTCGCAGCGCGATGCGCTGGCGGCCGAGCATGCGGCGGCCCTGGCCGCCTGCCTCGCGCCCGCCCGGCTGCAGGCGGCCGAGGCGGCCTCCAGCCAGGCCGTGACGCGGCTGGAGGGTGCCCGCACCGCCCTCGCCGAGGCCGAGGCCGCCCGCGCCGCGGCGCAGGAGGCCCACGCCACGGCCCGGCGCGACACCGCCGCCGCCGAGGCCGAGGCGGCCCGCGCCCGCACCGCCCTCGCCGAGGCCGAGCAGCGCACAGGGCGCATCGCCGCCCAGCATGGCCGCCTCTCCACCGACCATGACGCGGCCCTCGCCCAGCGCATCGCGCCGGAGCGGCTGGCCGAGGCGGAGGCCGCGACCGCCGCCGCCGAGGTCGCCCTGGCCGAGGCGCGTACCCGCCTCGACGCCGCCGAGGCCGCCCGCGTCGCCGCGCAGGAAGCGCATGCCACCGCCCGCCGCCGCATGGTCGAGGCCCGGAGCGGCCGCGACCGCGCCCAGGCGGAGCAGGCCGCCGCCGGCCAGCGCGCCGCCGGCGCCCGGGCGCAGCATGCGAAGCTGCTGGCCGAGCGGGATGCCGCCCGCGCCGCCGCCGTGCCGGCCGAGACCCTCGACGCCGCCCAGGCCATGGCCGCGGAAGCCGAGGCTGCCCTCGCCGCCGCCCTGGCTGCCGTCGGCGAGGCAGAGGCTGCGCGCGCTGCCGCCGCCGCCCGCCATGCCGAGGCCCGCGCCGCCGCCGCTGAGGCCGAGGCCGACCGCGCCCGCGCCGCCGCCGAGGTCGAGGCGCTGAGCGAGACGCTGGCTGCCGGCGAGGCGGCCGGGAGCGCGTCACCGCCGGTGCTCGATGCCGTCTCCGTCCCGCCGGGGCTGGAGGGCGCCCTGGGCGCGGCGCTCGGCGAGGCGCTGGAAAGCCCGGCCGACCCCGCCGCCGCCCGGCACTGGCGCCAGCTGCCGGCCTTCGAGGCCGCGCCCGCCCTGCCGGCCGGGCTCACGCCGCTGGCCACCCTGGTCGAGGCACCTCCCGCCCTCGCCCGGGCCCTCTCCCAGATCGGCCTGCTGCCCGAGGGGGCAGATGGGGCGGCGATGCAGGCGCGGCTTGCACCGGGCCAGGCCGTGGTGGCGCGCGACGGCGCCGCCTGGCGTTGGGACGGGCACACCGCGCGCGCCGATGCGCCCAATCCCGGCGCGGTGCGGCTGCAGCAGCGCAACCGCCTCGCCGCGGCCCGCGCACGGCTCGGCGATGCGGAGGCGGCAGCGTCCGCCGCGGCCGGCCTGCGCACGGCGGCCGAGGCGGCCGAGGCCGCTTCCGGCACCGCCGAGGCCGGTGCGCGCGAGGCCCGGCGCCTTGCCGAAGCCCGGCTCGCCGCAGCGCGGGCCGAAGCCAGCCGTCTGGCCGCCGCCGCCGCCGAGGCGGCAAGCCGGCTCGGCGCGCTGGAGCCGCAGCTCGCGCGGCTGGCCGAGGCGCTGGCAGAGGCAGAGGCGGCCGAGCAGGCAGCCGCCGAGGCGTTGGCCGCCCTCCCCGCTCCCGAGGCGGCGGCGGCCGAGGTTCAGGCTGCGGCGCGGGCTGAGGCGGAGGCCGGCGCGGCCGAGGCCGCCGCGCGTCGCCACCGCGCCGAAGCCGAGACCGGGCTCCAGCGCGCGCGCTCGGCAGCCGCCGGCCTCGTAGCCTCGGCCGCGCAGGCGGAGAGCCGGATCGGCGCCCTCGCCCCGCAGCTCGAGCGGCTCGGAGCGGAGCGGGCGGAGGCCGAGGCAGCGCTGGCCGCGCTGCGCGAGGCGCAGGCCGGCCTGCCCGATCTCGATGGCTTGCGGCGCACGGCCGAGGCCTTGCGGCAGCGCGAGGCCGAGGCCGTCGCGGCCGAGGCGGCGGCGCGCACGGCGCGCGGCGGGGCCGAGGCGGCCGTGCAGGCGGCGCGGGAGGAGGCGGCACGGCTCACCGCCGCCGCGGCGCAGGCGGAGAGCCAAGCCGCCGCCCTCGCCCCGCAGCTCGGGCGCATCGCCGCCGATGCGGCCGAGGCCGAGGCGGCGCTGGAGCGGGCACGGGCGGCGCAGTCGGCGCTGCCGGACCTGGGCGGCATCCGCTCCGGCGTGGAGGCGGCACGGGGCACCTTGTCCGGTGCGCGGGCGCAGGAAGGGGCGGCGCTCGAGGCGCAGGCCGCGCTGCGGGCCGAGCGCGAGCGGCTGGCGACCCGCCGGGCCGCCATCGCCGCCGAGGGCGCGGACTGGGCCGGACGCCGGGCCGATGCGGCCGGGCGGCTGGAAGAGCTGCGCCAGCGCACGGCGGAGGCCAGGGCGGCGCATGACGAGCTCGCCGCATTGCCGGAGGCGGCGGCGGCAACCCGTCGCCAGGCCGGGACGGTGCTGGCCGAGGCCGAGGCGGCGCATGCGACGGCCGCCGCCGCCCTCGCCGCCGCCGAGGCGGAGCGGCAGGCATCGGCCGAGGCACGGCGGGAGGCGGATGCCGCCTTCGCCGCGGCGCGCGAGGCGCAGCTGCGGGCCGAAGGGGCCGCGAGCCAGGCCGAGGCAGCGGCCGCGGCCGTCGAGGAGCGCGTTAACGAACGCCTCGGCGAGGGCGCGGCGCTGCCGGCGCCGGAGGAGCTCTCCGATGCCGCCGAGGACCGCGCCCGGCGCAAGCTGGAACGCCTGGCCCGCGAGCGGGAGGAGATGGGCCCCGTCAACCTCCGCGCCGATGTGGAGATGGAGGAGATCGAGGCCCGCATCGCCACCATCACCCGCGAGCGGGAGGAGATCGGCACCGCCATCGCCAAGCTGCGCGGCTCGATCGGCGCGCTGAACCGCGAGGGGCGGGAGCGGCTGCGGACGATCTTCGACCGGGTGAACGCCGAGTTCCAGAGCCTCTTCGGCCGGCTCTTCGGCGGCGGGCGGGCGCATCTGGCGCTCGTCGGCTCGGAGGATGCGCTGGAGGCGGGGCTCGAGATCTATGCCGAGCCGCCGGGGAAGAAGCTTTCGGCCCTCTCGCTGCTTTCGGGCGGCGAGCAGGCGCTGACCGCGCTCTCGCTCATCTTCGCGGTCTTCCGCTGCCAGCCGGCGCCGGTTTGCGTGCTCGACGAGGTGGATGCGCCGCTCGACGACGCCAATGTCGAGCGGCTCTGCGACCTGCTGGAGGCGATGGCGGCCGAGAGCGGCACGCGCTTCCTCATCGTCACCCACCACCCGCTGACCATGGCGCGGATGCACCGGCTCTACGGCGTCACCATGCAGGAGCGCGGGGTGAGCCGGCTGCTCAGCGTCGATCTCGGCCGGGCGGTGGAGATGGTGGAGGGGCAGCAGGCGGCGGAATAGGGCTCACCCCCTGCGCCCGGGCGCCTGGGCGGGGAAGCGCAGCTCCACATGGGTGCCGGCGCCGCCCGCCCCCGGGCCGCGGGTGAAGCTGCCGCGCAGCTGCGCGGCCATGCCGCGCAGCAGCCGCGTGCCGAGGCCGGTGCCGAGCGGGCGGGTGCGGCTGCCGCTGCCGGTCTGGTCCTCCGGCGAGGTGCCGGTGCCGTCATCCTCGATGGTCAGCAGGAAGTGGCCGTCGAGCCGCGTGAAGCGCACCTGGACCCGTCCCGGCCGGTCGTCGGGGAAGGCGTATTTCAGCGCGTTGGTGACGCATTCGTTCAGCACCAGCCCGACCAGGATGGCGCGCTCGGAATCGAGCGGATGGGTCTCCGCCTCCGCCGTCAGCACGACGGGGCGCAGGCCCTCCGTCGCATGGGTCCGGGCGAGTTCCATCGCCAGGCCCTCGACGAAGGCGCGGCTGTCGACCAGGGCCGGGTCGTCCTCATGGATCGCCTCCTGGGCGAGGAGCGTATGGACGCGGGCGAGTGCCCGGGCGTGCTCGGCCGCCTCGCGCAGCCCGTCCTGGGCCGCGGAGGAGGGTGCGGCGCGGGCGCGCAGCAGCAGCAGGGCGACCAGCGACTGCAGGTCGTTCCGGGTCCTGTGGCGGAATTCCTGCAGCAGCAGGCGGCGCTGGGCGTCGGTGCGGGCCAGCGCCTCATGCGCGTCGCGAAGCCGCAGCAGCGTCGCCTGGGAGGCACCGATGACCAGGCTGATGAAGATGCAGATCAGGATGAACAGGCCGAGCGCCCAGAGCTGCCGGGGATCCCCCACCTGGAGGCTGCCATGGGGCGGCAGGTAGGCCCAGCACAGCCAGAAGGCGGAGATGGCGGTGGCGAACAACCCGGCCGTGCTGCCGAACAGCGTGGCGCTGACGAGGACGCCGAGGATCGGCATCAGGAAGACGTTGGTGCTTGGCAGCAGCGTGCCGACTCCCTCCCGCGCGACGAAGGCGCCGAGGACGACCAGCCCGGTCAGGAGAAGGCGCAGCCAGAGCGGCAGGGATTGCGCCCGGCCAATGGCGGCCATGAAAGCCGAAAAGTAGATCATTGCGCTGACAACGATCTCAGGCGTCGAGGGACGCCTCACCGCGCGATTTCGTGAAGCGGGAGCGGCGGCCGGCCTCGCCATTGCTTGACCTCGGAGGCCGGCGGGCGCGTTGTGGCGCCATGCCTTTCCGCTTCTTTGAGCGCCTGGTTGACCCGGTCGCGCCTCCCGGATCCCCTGCCACGCGGATCCTCGGCACTGCGGTCCCCGGGGGGCCGCCGCCGCGGAGCCTCGCCGGTTTCTACTGGCACTTCATCAGCCAGGCGCGGGCGCTCTTCGCCGCGCTGTTCTTCGCCGGGCTGCTGGTGGCGCTGATGGATGCCGCCATTCCGGCGATGATCGGCCGGGTGGTCGCCCTGCTGACCAGCCATGCGCCGGACCGGCTCTGGGCCGAGGCCTGGCCGAGCCTGGTCGGGATGGCGGCGCTGGTGCTGGTCGGGCGGCCGGGGGCGCTGCTGCTGCAGAACCTCATCACCCAGCAGGGCATCAACGGGAATTTCACCTCGCTGGTGCGCTGGCAAAGCCATTGGCAGGTGGTGCGCCAGGGGCTGCCCTTCTTCCAGGAGGATTTCTCGGGACGCATCTCGAACCGGGTGATGCAGGCGGGGCCGGCGCTGCGCGAAAGCGTGGTGCAGGTGGTCAATGCCGTCTGGTACATCCTGGTCTACGGCACCGCGGCGCTCGGCCTGCTGGCGGGGGCCGACTGGCGGCTGGCCATGCCGATCGCCGTGTGGTTCTGCGCCTATGCGACCTTGCTGCGCTTCCTCGTGCCCAGGATGCGGGACCGATCCCGCGAGGCGAGCGCCCAGCGCAGCCAGCTCACCGGGCGGATCGTTGACAGCTATACGAATATCCAGACGGTGAAGCTCTTCGCCCGGGCCGAGCAGGAGGATGCCTTCGTCCGCGAGGGGCTGCTCGGGCTGAATGCCGCCTTCCAGCGGCAGATGCGCCTCGTCACGCTGAACGGCTTCCTGCTCGGCACCCTGAACGCCGCGATGCTGACGGCCACCGCGGCGACCGGCATCTGGCTCTGGAGCCACGGGCAGATCGGCCTCGCGGCGGTGGCGACGGCGCTGCCGATGGCCTGGCAGATCGCCAACATCTCCGGCTGGGTGGCCTTCAACGTCACCGCGATCTTCGAGAATCTGGGCGTGGTGCAGGAGGCGATGAACTCCATCGCGGTCCCCCCCACCGCGCCCGACCCGCCGGGGGCGGTGCCGCTCCGGGTCCCGCGCGGCGAGATCCGCTTCGAGGGGGTGCGCTTCGCCTATGGGCGCGAGACGGGGGTGATCCAGGGCCTCGACCTCACCATCGCGCCCGGGGAGCGCGTCGGGCTGGTCGGGCATTCGGGGGCGGGGAAGTCGACCCTCGTGAACCTCATGCTCGGCTTCTTCCGCCCTGAGGGCGGGCGCATCCTGATCGACGGCCAGGACATCGTCGGGGTGACGCAGGAGAGCCTGCGCGCCGCCATCGGTGTCGTCACCCAGGACACCGCCCTGCTGCACCGCTCGATCCGCGAGAACATCCGCTACGGGAGGCCGGAGGCGGGGATGACGGAAGTAGAGGCCGCCGCCGCCCGGGCCGCCGCCGCCGGGTTCATCGAGCAGCTGCAGGACTGGCGGGGACGGGCGGGCTACGACGCCCATGTGGGCGAGCGGGGAGTGAAGCTCTCCGGCGGGCAGCGCCAGCGCATCGCCATCGCCCGCGTCCTGCTGAAGGATGCGCCGATCCTGGTGCTGGACGAGGCGACGAGCGCCCTCGATTCCGAGGTGGAGGCCGCCATCCAGGACCAGTTGGCCGAGCTGATGGCGGGCAAGACGGTGATCGCCATCGCCCACCGCCTCTCGACCATCGCCCGGATGGACCGGCTGGTGGTGCTGGAGCACGGCCGCATCGCCGAACAGGGGACGCATGAGGGGCTGCTGCGGCGGGGCGGGGTCTATGCCCGGCTCTGGCGGCAGCAGAGCGGCGCCTTCGAGGCGGTGTGAAACCGTACCGACCCGCCATGAATCGGCTGAAAAGCGCGTGCCCTCGGCGATAGCGGCGCGCGACGGATTGACACTCCGCGGGGGGGGCCTTAGGAGCCCGGTGCCTTCCGCCGGGGTCCGACGGAGGAGCGAGGGTGAACGAGCGCGACGACTTCGAGCGGCGACTTCGGGAGGCACGGACCCGCCAGGGTCTCGACAAGCCGGCCGAGGATGCCAAGGGGGGTCTTCCGCCCGGTCCGATGGGGATCGGGTTCCGCGTCGGCGTCGAACTGGTCTCGGCCCTGGTGGTCGGGGTCGGGATCGGGCTGCTGCTGGACCGGTGGCTCGGGACGAAGCCCTGGCTTTTCCTGCTGTTCTTCGTGGCGGGCGCCGCTGCCGGAATCATGAACATCTACAGGCTGTTCAACCCGCGCAGTGGCCGGAAGATTTGACGCGACGGGAGAGGCAGCTGTGGCCGCTGAAGGCAAAGCTATCGACGCGCTGAGCCAGTTCGAGCTGGTGCCGTTCATGGGCGCCCTCGGCGAGTCCGTGCGCTTCAGCCAGTCGAACGCGCATATGCTGCTGGCCTTCGGGCTCATCACCGCGCTGATGATGTGGGGCACGGCCAAGCGCGACATCGTCCCCGGTCGGCTCCAGGCCCTGGCCGAGAGCGGCTACGAGTTCGTCCACGGCATCGTCACCGGCCAGGTGGGCGACCAGGGCAAGCGCTACTTCCCCTTCGTCTTCTCGATCTTCATGTTCGTCCTGTTCGGCAACATGATCGGCCTGTTTCCCTACGCCTTCACCTTCACCAGCCACATCGCGGTGACCTTCGCCCTCGCCGCGCTGGTCTTCGTCGTGGTGACGGTGGTGGCGCTGGCCATCCACGGCACACATTTCTTCGGCTACTTCTTCCCGGAGGGGGCGCCCAAGGCGCTCGCCCCGCTGATCATCCCGATCGAGGTCATCTCCTACCTCTCGCGGCCGATCAGCCTCTCCGTCCGTCTCTTCGCCAACATGGTCGCCGGCCACGTCATGCTGAAGGTGTTCGCCACCTTTGTCGTGATGATCGGCTCGGCGGCCGGCGTGCTGGGCCTCGTCGGCGCGGCGCTGCCCATGGCGATGAACGTCGCCCTGGTCGGGTTCGAGATCCTGGTCGCTTTCCTGCAGGCCTATGTCTTCGCCATCCTGACCAGCATCTACCTGCACGACGCGGTGCACCTGCACTGAGCCCGCCGTCGTTCGGACCTTCCACAACCACACCACCCCTGAAGGGACACTCACATGGAAGTCGCTGCCGCCAAGGCCCTCGGGGCCGGTATCGCCGTCATCGCGCTGTTCGGCGTCGGTCTCGGGATCGGCAACATCTTCTCCTCGCTGATCACCAGCGTGGCGCGCAACCCGGCCGCCCGTGACGCCGTCTTCCCGATCGGCATCCTGGGCTTCGCCCTGACGGAAGCGGTGGCGCTCTTCGCCCTGCTGATCGCCTTCCTCATCCTCTTCACCTGAGCCTGGCCGCACGGGGGGCGGCAGCCGGCTGCCCTCCGTTCGCCATGCAAGGGAGACGAGCATGAAGAAGACCATCCGGATCGCGGCCCTGCTCTCGCTCGCCACCCTGCCCGCCATGGCGCAGGTGGCGTCCGAGCATCCGGGCGCGACCAGCAGCGCCGGCATGCCGCAGCTGGATTTCGGCAATCCGTGGACGATCGCCCAGGTCATCTGGATGCTGATCATCTTCGGCGCCCTCTACTACGTGATGGCGCGCTACGCGCTGCCGCAGGTGGAAGGCGTGCTGGAGGCGCGGCGCGCGCGGATCGAAGGCGACCTCGAGAGCGCGCAGGCAGCGAAGCAGCGGGCCGATGCCGCGATGGCCGACCACCAGGCCGCGACCGCCAAGGCACGGGCCGAGGCGCAGGCTGCGGTTGCCGCCGCCACCCAGAAGGCGCAGGGCGAGGCAGCGGCGCGGGCCGAGGCGCTCAACGCCAGGCTCGCCGCGCAGATCGAGGCGGCCGAGCAGCAGATCGCCTCGGCGCGGGACAATGCCATGGGCGCGCTGCGCCAGGTGGCGACCGACACCGCGGATGCGCTCGTCACCCGGCTGATCGGCCGGAGCGACAGCGCCGCCATTGCCAAGGCAGTCGAGCGTGAGCTCGCGGCGCGGGGGCAGGCCTGATGGGTCACCATTACGAACACTTCTGGCTCGACCCGAAATTCTGGGTCGCGGTCTCCTTCGTCATCTTCTTCCTGCTCGTCGGGCGGATGGCCTGGGCGCGCATCACCGGGATGCTGGATGCGAAGGCGGACCGCGTGCGGGCCGAGCTCGCCGAGGCCTCCCGCCTGCGGGTCGAGGCGGAGGCGCTGCTGAAGCAGGCCGAGGCCGACCGCGCCGCAGCGCTGACCGAGGCGCAGGAGCTGCTGGCCCGTGCCCAGGCCGAGGCGCAGCGCGTCGGCGAGGCCTCGGCGGCGGAGGCGGAAGCCTCGGCCAAGCGGCGCGAGCGCATGGCGCTCGACCGCATCGCCGCGGCGGAGGCCGGGGCGGTGGCCGAAGTGCGGGGCGCTGCGACCGACATCGCGGTGGCGGCGGCGCGCAGCGTTATCGCCGAACGGATCGACGCCAAGGCCGATGCGGCACTGATCGACAGCGCGGTCGCGGGACTGCCGGCGCGGCTGCGCGCCTGACGCCCGCTGCCGTCTCCTGGATTGTTACGGACGGAGGCCGAAAGGCCTCCGTTCTGCTTTTCGGGCGCGGCGCTCCGGGTTAGGTTGCCCAGGTCGATTTCGCTGGGAGACCCAACAACAATGCGTCGTTTTGCCCTGGCTGCTGCCCTGCTCTGCGGCACCGCCCTCTGCGCCCAGGCCCAGACCTTCCGCTGGGCCAATGATGGCGACACCAACTCGATGGATCCCTATACCCGGCAGGAGACCTTCCTGCTGTCCTTCGGGTCCAACTTCTACGAGCCGCTGGTGCGGCGGAATGCGCAGATGGAGCCGGAGCCGGCGCTGGCCGCACGGTGGGAGCAGCCCTCGCCCACCGTCTGGCGCTTCCATCTCCGCCAAGGGGTGAAGTTCAGCGACGGCACGCCCTTCACCGCCGACGACGTGGTGTTCAGCGCCCAGCGCGCTCGGGCGCAGGGTTCCAACATCCAGTCCGTCCTGGCCTCGGTGAAGGAGATCCGCAAGGTCGACGACCACACCGTCGACTTCGAGACGCACCAGCCGAACCCCATCCTGATCCAGGAGATCACCAACTGGGGCATGTTCTCCCGCGCCTGGGCCGAGAAGAACAACGCCACGCGCCCGGCGGACCTCACCTCGCGCGAGGAGAATTTCGCGACGCGCAACGCCATGGGCACCGGCCCCTTCCTGCTGGTGAGCCGAGAGCCCGACCGCCGCACGGTGCTGCAGCCGAATCCCAACTGGTGGGACAAGCCGGTGCACAACCTCCAGCGCGTCGAGTTCAACGTCATCGCCAATGACGCCACGCGCGTCGCGGCGCTGCTCTCGAACGAAGTCGACTTCATCTACACCGTCCCGCCGCAGGACGTGACGCGCATCTCCAACACGCCGGGCGTGCGCATCATCCAGGGGCCGGAGCTCAGGACCATCTATCTCGGCCTGGACCAGTCGCGGCCGCAGCTGCTGAAGTCGGACGTGGAGGGCAAGAACCCCTTCCAGGACGTGCGGGTGCGCCGCGCCATGCTGCTGGCGATCGACGTCAACGCCATCCAGCGCACCGTCATGCGCGGCCAGTCGCGGCCGTCCAACCTGCTCTACGGGCCGGGGGTGAACGGCTTCGTCGAGGCGGATGACGTCCGCCCGGCGGTCAACGTCAACGAGGCGAAGAAGCTGCTGGCCGATGCCGGCTACCCGAACGGCTTCGGCGTCACCATGGACTGCCCGAACGACCGCTACGTGAACGACGAGGCGATCTGCACCGCGACCGTCTCCATGCTGGCGCGCATCGGCATCCGGGTGACGCTGAACGCCCAGACCCGCGCCCGCTTCTTCGCCGAGGTGAACGCGCCGCGCTACAACACCAGCTTCTACATGCTGGGCTGGACGCCGGCGACCTCGGACGCGCACAACGCGCTCTTCAGCCTGGCGGGCACGCGGAACGGCACGCGCGGCGTCTTCAACAACGGCGGCTACTCCAACCCGCGCTTCGACGCGCTGGTAGACCAGATCGCGGTGGAGACGGACCCGGCGAAGCGCCAGTCCTTCATCAGCCAGGCGAGCAAGATCCTGCAGGAGGATGTCGCCTATATCCCGCTGCACCAGCAGCAGATCGTCTGGGCGGCGCGGCAGGGCGTCGAGGTGCCGCAGACGGCGGACAACTACATCCAGCTCCGCCTGGTGCGGATGCCGGCGGCGCGCTGAGCGCCGGAACGGGGGCGGCCTGCGGGCCGCCCCCTCCCCCTCACCGCTGCGCGGTCGCGGCGGCGAGGAAGTTGCCGAGCGAGTCCTCGGCGACGCGCAGCCACTGGGTCTGCTCGAGGCGGAAGGCATCCCATTTCTCGTGGATGCGCTTGAAGCGCGGATTCTGCCCGCCGATCTCGGCATAGAGGTCCTGGCTCGCCTTGTAGCAGGCGGTCAGCACGTCGCGCGGGAAGCCGCGGAGCTGGGTGCCGGAGGCGAGGAGCCTGCGCAGCGCGGCCGGGTTCAGCACGTCATAGCGCGCGGCCATCCAATGCCAGCCCTCGGTGCAGGCGGCGTTCAGCACGGCCTTGTACTGGGCCGGCAGCTCGTCATAGGCCTTGGCATTGACCATCATGTCGATGGAGGGCGAGTACTCCCACCAGCCCGGATAGTAGTAGTACTGGGCGACGCGGTTGAAGCCGAGCTTCTCGTCGTCATAGGGCCCGACCCATTCCGCGCCGTCGATCACGCCGCGCTCCAGCGCCGGGTAGATGTCCGACCCGCCGATCTGCTGCGGCACCACGCCGAGCTTGCTGAGCACATTGCCGCCATAGCCGGCGATGCGGAATTTCAGCCCCTTCAGGTCCTCGACCGACTTGATCTCCTTCCTGAACCAGCCGCCCATCTGCGCCGCGGTGTTGCCGGCCGGGATGCCGACGACACCCTGGTCGCGGTAGACCTCGGCATAGAGATCACGCCCGCCGCCATGGGTCAGCCACGCCCAGTGCTGGCGGGTGGACAGGCCGAAGGGGATGCAGGTGGCGATCGCCAGCGACGGATCCTTGCCGAGGTAATAGTAGGCGCTGGTGTAGCCGCATTCGACATTGCCGTTGCCCACGGCATCGAGCACCTGCAGCGCCGGCACAAGCTCGCCCGGGCCGAAGGGTTGGATCTGGAAGGCGCCGTCGGTCATCTCCGAGACGCGCCTGGCGATGAACTCCTGCGTGCCCCAAAGGGTGTCGAGGGATTTCGGGAAGCTGCCCGGGCAGCGCCAGCGGATGCGCGGCTGGGCGGAGGCGAGGTTCGGCGTGGCCAGCGCAGCGGCGCCGGCCGTGCCGGCAGCGCCCGTCGCGATGAAGCGGCGGCGGTTCATGCAGGAAGACTCCCTTGTTTCGTTTCCCAGGCCCAGCTTGCGCGGAAGCGGCGCCCAGCGCAACGAGCGGATGGCTTTCCGCGCCGGCGGCGCGATGCCAGTCTTCCCGTTCCAAAGGGAGACGACGCATGGGTGACAGGATCGGGTTCATCGGCCTCGGGCGGATGGGGCGCGGCATGGCCTCCAACATCCGCCGCAAGCAGCATCCGCTGACGGTGCACGACATCGCGCCGGGGCCGGTGGCGGCGCTGGAGGAGCTGGGCGCCGCCTCGGCCGGCAGCGCTGCCGCCGTCGCCCAAGCGAGCGACGTGGTGCTGACCATGCTGCCCGGGCCGCGGGAGGTGCAGTCCTCCATCCTCGGCGCCGACGGCATCCTCGCCAACATCAAGCCGGGCGGGCTGGTGATGGACATGTCGACGGTGGACCCGGAGACCACGGATGCACTGGCCGCCGCCTGCGCCGCGCGCGGCATCGGCTTCGTCGATGCGCCGGTCGGGCGGCTGGCGCTGCATGCGGATCGCGGCGAATCGCTCTTCATGGTCGGCGCGAGCGAGGCCGACTTCGCGCGCGTCAAGCCGCTGCTGGAGGCGATGGGGACGACCATCCACCATTGCGGCGGGCCCGGCGCGGGGACGCGGACCAAGCTGGTCAACAACTACCTCGCCATCATCCTCTGCCAGCTGAATGCGGAGGCGCTGTCGCTCTCCGCCGCCTTCGGCCTCGACCTCGAGAAGACGCTGGAGGTACTGCACGGGACGACGGCGACCAACGGCCAGCTCAAGGTGAACTGGCCGAACAAGGTGCTGGCGGGCGACACCGAGCCGGGCTTCGCCATCGACCTGGCGCACAAGGACCTGTCGCTGATCGTCCAGGCGGCGAATGCGGCGAAGGTGACGCTGCCGGTGGCGGCTGCCGCGCGCGAGGCCTTCAGCAGCGCCCGCGGCCGCGGCTGGGGGCAGAAGGATTTCTCGGCGATGCTCGATGCGCAGTGCGAGCTGGCGGGGATCAAGCCGCCGCGCCTCGGCGCCTCCAGCGGCTGACGAGGCGCCCGTCGATCAGCGCCAGCCCCGCCGCGACCCCCGCCATGCCGAGCGCATGGCGGGGCGCCAAGGCCTCCCCCAGCACCAGCGCGCCGAGCAGGATGGCGGAGACCGGCACCAGCAGGGTCACCAGCAGCAGGTTCACCGGCCCGGCCGAGGCCAGCAGCCGGAAATACAGCAGATAGGCGAGCGCGGTGGAGAGCAGGCCGAGCCCCGCCAGCGCCGCCGCCATCGCGGGCGAGGGCACCGGCAAGGCCCAGGGCGGCGAGAGCAGCAGGACCGGCGGCAGCAGGAGCAGGGTCGATGCCGTGGTCTGGCCCGCCGCCGCGACCAGCGGCGGGATGCCGAGCGCGCGGACCCGCAGGCCGAACAGCCCGGCCAGGGCATAGGCGAAGGTCGCCAGCAGCATCGCCGCCGTCGCCAGCGCATGGCCGGAGAGGCCCCCCGCAAGGTCGGCGCCGACCATCGCCGCGACGCCGGCGAAGCCCAGCAGGGTCCCCGCCAGGCGGCGCGGCGTCGCGCGCTCGGCCCCCGCCGCATGCGCCACCAGCACGCCCCAGAGCGGCGTCGTGGCGTTCAGGATGGAGGCGACGCCCGAGGGCAGGCTGCCCTGCGCCCAGACGATCAGGCCGAAGGGAACCGCATTGTTCAGCAGCCCCATGCCGAGGAAGGCAGCGAGCGCCGCGCGGTCGCGCCGCACCGGCAGCCGCAGCGCGGCGACCAGGCTCCAGAGCGCCGCCGCGGCGATCGCCACGCGCAGCAGCACGATCGGCAGCGGCGGCCATTCCCTGACCGCCACGCCAACGAAGAAGAAGGACCCGCCCCAGAGGACGGAGAGAGCGACCAGCAAGGCCCAGTCGCGGGAGATCATCTGCGGCGCGTGTTGCATCGGGCCAGCCTGCCCGCGGCGCCCCAGGCCGTGCCATCCGCCGGTTGCGCTTCAGTCGTCGCGTCCGCCCGGCGTGCTGTCGGTGATGCCGGGCGGGTCCGGGTAGAGGTCGGAGGGAACCTTGGCCTTCGGGTTGGTCGTGGTGCCGCCCTGCTGCACCTTGGCCGCCGTCGTCTTGGAATTGGGGTCGGCGGTGTTCATCGTCTCGGCAGCGCCGGTCGGCTTCTGGTCGGCCATCATCCGAAATCCTTGCAGGTGAGGCGGTCGCCCGGCGCCAGCAACCCGGGCATGCCGGCGAGCAGCGCCGCGCGCGCGGCGGCATCGCCGAGCAGCGTGGCGCGGAGGAAGGCCGTGGCGAGGCCCGCCGTGCGGGCATGGAAGGCCGGGTCGGCCCAGCGCGGGCCGGCGGCGCGCTCATCGGCAAAGGCGGCATGGGTGGCGCCGGCCAGCACCGCCAGGGCCTGGGGCGGGCCGCTGATGGAGCGGAAGGGCAGCTCCCGGTCCTCCGCCGTGACGCTGTCGATGAAGCCGGAATCGAGCGTGCCGGTGACGTGCAGCATCGGCCGGGCGATGCGGCCGAAGGCGAAGCGGGGCGAGAGGCCGCGCGGCGGGATGGGCGAGAGGGCGATGCCGGCCTTCAGCCGCGCATCGGGCAGGGCGAGGCCATGGTCGCCGCCCGGCAGGCGCTGGCCGAGCAGGTGCTGCACCAGCCAGGCGCCGTAGGAATGGCCGGCGGCGGCGAGGCGCTGCGCGTCCACCCGCTCCCGCAAGCCGGGGCGGCGGGTCAGCTCGCCGAGCGCGAAGATCCCGTCCTGCAACCGGGCGAAGGCCTGGCCGGCATCGAGCGCCGCGGCGGCCATGGCGGCCGAGATGTCGGCCCGGCCCTGCCACAGGCCGGCATCGGTGCCCGGATGCTGGACATGGAGGACGAGGAAGCCGGCCTCGGCCAGGGCCTGGCCCAGATAGGCCAGCCCCTCGCGCGAGCCGCCGAGGCCGTGGGAGACCAGCACCGCCGGGGCCGGGCCCTCCGCATCGGGCAGGCGGATCAGCACCGGCAGGCTGCGGTTGCGGGCGGGGTCGGTCCAGGTGTCGCGGATCATGGGCGCCGGCGCGGCGGCCAGGGGGGCGGGCCTGGTGGCGAGGCCCGCAAGGGCGAGGAAGCGGCGGCGTTGCATCGGGTCCGGAGGGTGGTCACCCGGGCGGAACGCCGCGTCCCGCTGACGGTTCAGGCGCCCAGCCGGCCGCTTTCCCGCAAGGCGAGCAGGAGGCCGCCGACATGGTTGGCATTGGCGACCGCCCCCTCGGCCAGGCCGGCGAGGACGGCGGCCAGCGGCAGGACCTCCACGGCGATCTCCTCGCCATGATCGAGGCGCTGGGCGCCGGCCGGGACGGCGCCCTCGGCGAGGACGACGTGGACGCGGTTGCCGGCATGGGCCGGGTCGTTCCGCAGCGTGGCGACGAGGCGGAAGGCGGGGGCGTCGTAGCCCGTCTCCTCGGTGAATTCGCGGCGGGCGGCGGCGACCGGGTCGGCTTCCCCTGGCTCCACGATGCCGCCGGGGAGCTCCAGCGTCATGCCGCCGAGGCCGGGGCGGAACTGGCGCACCAGCACCAGCCGGCCATCCGGCGTCAGCGCCACGACATTCACCCAGTCCGCCCAGTCGAGCATGTACCAGGGGTCGAGCACCGCGCCGGCCCCGGTCTCCCAGGCCTCGGCGCGGAGATGGACCCAGCGGTCGCGGTGGACGGTGCGGTTGCCCGTCCGCCGCCAGGGCCGCACCGTCACTCCGCGGCCTGGAGGTGCATCCGCTCCGCATAGGCCTCGAGCGGCGCGCAGGTGCAGACCAGGTTGCGGTCGCCATGGACATTGTCCACGCGCTTGACCGGCGGCCAGTACTTGTTGCCGCGGACGAAGGGCAGCGGGAAGGCCGCCTCTTCCCGGCTGTAGGGATGCGTCCACTCGCTCGCCATGACCTCGGCGGCGGTATGGGGCGCGTTCTTCAGCGGGTTGTCGGCGCGGTCGCTGCGGCCCTGCTCCACCGCGCGGATCTCGGCGCGGATGGCGATCATGGCGTCGCAGAAGCGGTCCAGCTCCTCCTTCGGCTCGCTCTCGGTGGGCTCCACCATCAGCGTGCCGGAGACGGGCCAGGACATGGTCGGCGCGTGGTAGCCGTAGTCCTGCAGCCGCTTGGCGATGTCCTCGACCATCACGCCGCCGCCCTGCTGGAAGCCGCGGCAGTCGAGGATGCACTCATGCGCCACCATGCCGCGCAGGCCGCGGTAGAGCACGGGGAAGTGCCCCTCCAGCCGGCGGGCGATGTAGTTGGCGGAGAGGATCGCAACCGCAGTCGCCCGCGTCAGCCCCTCGGCGCCCATCATGCGGATATAGGCGTAGGAGATGGGCAGGATGGCGGCGCTGCCGAAGGGCGCCGAGGAGACGGGGCCATAGCCCGTCGCCGGGCCGGCGCCGCGGTGGAAGGGGTGGTTCGGCAGGTGTGGCGCAAGATGCGCCGCGACGCCGATCGGGCCGACGCCCGGGCCGCCGCCGCCATGCGGGATGCAGAAGGTTTTGTGCAGGTTCAGGTGGCAGACATCGGCGCCGATGGCGGCCGGCGAGGTCAGGCCGACCTGGGCGTTCATGTTGGCGCCGTCCATGTAGACCTGCCCGCCATGGCGATGGATCAGGGCGCAGATCTCGCGGATCTGCTCCTCGAAGACGCCATGGGTGGAGGGGTAGGTCACCATCAGCGCGGCGAGCCTCTCCGCATGCTGCGCCGCCTTGGCCTCCAGGTCCTTGAGGTCCACGTTGCCGTCGCGGTCGCAGCCGACGACGACGACCTTCATCCCCGCCATCACCGCCGAGGCCGGGTTGGTGCCATGGGCGCTGGAGGGGATGAGGCAGACATCGCGCTGCGCGTTGCCCTGGGCGCGGTGCCAGGCGCGGATGGCGAGCAAGCCGGCATACTCGCCCTGGCTGCCGGCATTCGGCTGCAGCGAGACGGCGGCGAAGCCGGTGATGGCGCAGAGCCAGGACTCCAGCCGCTTGATCATCTCGAAATAGCCCTCGGCCTGATCCTCCGGTGCGAAGGGGTGAATGTCGGCGAAGCCCGGGAAGGTGACCGGGATCATCTCCGCCGTCGCATTCAGCTTCATCGTGCAGGAGCCGAGCGGGATCATGCTGCGGTTCAGCGCGACGTCCTTGTCCTCGAGCCGCTTGAGGTAGCGCAGCATCGCATGCTCGGAGTGATGGCTGCGGAAGACCTCGGCGGTGAGGTAGGGGCTGCGGCGAACGAGGGCCGGCGGCAGGCTGGCCTCCGGCCGCAGCGCATCGAGCGCGCCGCCGCCGAGCAGCTCGGCGAGAGAGGCGAGCTCGTCCCGCGTCACCGTCTCGTTGAGGGCGATGGAAACGCAGCCCTCATCGACGCGCCAGAGGTTGAAGCCGCGCGCCACGGCGCCCTGCACCAACGAATCCGCACGGTCGCCGGCCTCGATGGCGATGGTGTCGAAAAAGGCAGCATGCCGCAGCGTAAAGCCGCCGCGCCGCGCCGCATCGGCCAGCAGCCGCGCCTGGAGGTTCACCCGGCGGGCGATGCGCGCCAGTCCCTCCGGCCCGTGCCAGACGGCATACATCCCCGCCATCACGGCGAGCAGCACCTGCGCGGTGCAGATGTTCGAGGTCGCCTTCTCGCGGCGGATATGCTGCTCGCGGGTCTGGAGCGCGAGGCGCATGGCCGGATTGCCCGCGGCATCAACCGAAACGCCGACGAGGCGGCCGGGCAGCAAGCGCTTGAGCGGGTCCTTCACCGCCATATAGGCGGCATGCGGCCCGCCATAGCCGAGCGGCACGCCGAAGCGCTGGGTGCTGCCGATGACGACATCGGCGCCCATCTCGCCGGGCGGCGTCAGCAGGCAGAGCGAGAGCGGGTCGGCGGCGACGATGGCGAGGCCGCCCACGGCCTGCACCGCGGCGATCTCGGGCGCGAGGTCGCGCACCTCGCCGGTCGTGCCGGGATAATTCAACAGCAGGGCGAAGGGCTTCTCGGCCGCGGCCGCCTCGGCGATGCCGGCGGGCGGGGCGACCACGACGCGGAGCCCGACCGGCTCGGCCCGCGTCCGCACCACTGCCAGCGTCTGCGGGTGCAGGTCGGCGGCGACCAGCAGCGTGTCGCCCTTGCCCTTATGCGCCGCATGGGCGAGCGCCACCGCCTCGGCCGCCGCCGTGCCCTCGTCGAGGAGGGAGGCATTGGCGACCGGCAGGCCGGTGAGGTCTGCCACCATGGTCTGGAAGTTTACCAGCGCCTCGAGCCGCCCCTGGGCGATCTCCGCCTGGTAGGGCGTGTAGGCGGTGTACCAGCCGGGGTTCTCCAGCACGTTGCGCAGGATCACCGGCGGCACATGGGTGCCGTGATAGCCGAGGCCGATCAGCGACTTCACCCGGCTGTTCCGCTCGGAGAGGCCGCGCAGCTCGGCAATGACCTCGGCCTCCGTCGCCGGCGGCGGCAGGCCAGTCAGGTCGGCGCCTGCGATGGCGGCCGGCACGGTGCGGCTGGCCATCTCCTCGAGGCTCGCCGCGCCGACGACGCGCAGCATCTCGGTGATGTCCTCGGGGCCCGGGCCGATATGGCGGCGGGCGAATTCCGTGCCTTCCTCCAGCGCGGCCAGTTCGACAAGAGCGCTCATGCCTGGCTGTCCACGAAGGCGGCGTAGGCGCTCTCATCCATCAGCGCGGCGACGGCGGCGGGGTCGGCGGGCTCGATCTTGAAGAACCAGCCCTCGCCCGTCGGCTCGCGGTTGATGAGGCCGGGGTCGTCCGTCAGCGCCGCATTCACCTCGACGATGCGCCCGGCGATCGGGGCATAGACGTCGGAGGCGGCCTTCACGCTCTCGACCACGGCGATCGCCTCGCCGGCCGCGACCTCGCGCCCGATCTCGGGCAGGTCGACGAAGACCACGTCGCCAAGGGCGTTCTGCGCATGGTCGGTGATGCCGATGGTGGCGGCATCGCCCTCGGCCCGCACCCACTCATGGTCCTGGGTGTATTTCAGCTCTGGCATGGCTCGGTGTCCTCAGCGGGCGTAGCGGTGGGGAACGAAGGGCATGGGCGCGATGCGGGCCGCAAGCGGCCGGCCGCGCACGATCAACTCGATAGGGGTGCCATCGGCGGCATGGGGGCGGGCGACATAGCCCATCGCCATCGGCGCCTCGAGCGAGGGGCCGAAGCCGCCGGAGGTGACGCTGCCGATGGTCTCGCCGCCCGGGGCATGGATCATTGTCTCGCCGCGGGCCGGCTGGCGCCCCTCGGGGCGGAGGCCGACGCGGACCCGGGCGGTGCCGTTGGCCAGCTCCTCCCGCACCCGCTCGGCGCCAGCGAAGTCCCAGGCCATGCGGCGGCGCTTGCCGATGGACCAGGTGAGGGCGGCCTCGACCGGGCTCGTCGTCTCGTCGATATCGGTGCCGTAGAGGCAGAGCCCGGCCTCGAGCCGCAGCGAATCGCGGGCGCCGAGGCCGGTGGGCTGCACGCCGGGCAGGCTCAGCAGGTGCTTCGCCAGCGCCTCGGCCGATTCGGCGGGGGCGCCGATCTCCCAGCCATCCTCGCCGGTATAGCCGCTGCGGCTGGCGATGACGGGGATGCCGCCGATCTCGGCCTCGGCGATGCCCATGAAGGAGAGCGCCGCGAGCGCCGGGGCGACCGGCGCCATGGCCGGCGCGGCGCCCGGCCCCTGGAGGGCCAGCAACGCCCGGTCCGGCCGGCGGTGGAGGCGGACGCCGGCGGGCAGGACCGATTCGACCAGGTCGAAATCATCGTGCTTGCGGCTGGCATTGACCACCAGCAGCAGCCGGTCGCCCAGATTGGCCACCATGAAGTCGTCGAAGATGCCGCCCTCCGGCGTCATCAGCAGGCCGTAGCGCTGGCGGCCGGGCTTCAGCCCCTGCACATCGGCGGGCGTCACCTGCTCCAGCGCCGCCGCCGCGCCGTCGCCAACCAGCTCGGCCTGGCCCATATGGGACACGTCGAAGAGGCCGGCCGCGCTTCGGACGTGCAGGTGCTCGGCCATGATCCCGGCCTGGTACTGGACCGGCATGGCATAGCCGGCGAAGGCGACCATCCGGCCCCCGAGGGCGCGGTGCAGGCCGGCGAGCGGCGTCTCGAGCAGTGTATCGGTCTCGGCCACGGGTCCCCCGACCGCATCTGCGGCGTGAGTTGAAGTCCGTGGCCCCCCTCTGTCCGGTGAACCTGAGAGATTCGGCGGGCGGCCTTGGGCCGGGCCTTACTCCTTCGGTGCCGGTGCCTTGCGGCACCAGGCTTTCCAGAGGCCCCTTCTCCGCGCGGCCCTTCTGCCTGAGCGTTTCCGGGGGCCGGTTGCGCCTTCGGCGGGGGCGTCGCCACCCCTCTCTCCCGCGCGGTATCTGCGGGTGAGACTGTCTACTCCCGCAGGGGCTGCGGGCGCAATGGCCCGTTGCGGGCGATCAGCGCGGCCCGCGGCGGCGGTTGAGCGCCAGGTCCTGCTCGTCGAGCTGGAAGGAGACCAGGATCCGGTAATCCCCCGCCCGCCGATTCGCCCCGACCGGCAGGCTGATGGAGACCGGTGCGCTGCTGACCGAGGCCCGCGTCTCGTTCCGGCCGAAGACCACCCTGTCGGTGAAGTTCTGCCGGCTGAGGATGGCATCCGTCTGCCGGTCGAGCACGGCGACGAACCAGGGCAGCTCGACCGCCCGCCCCTCGGAGGCCGGGCCGCGCTCCACCGAGAAGCCGGCCGTCATCGTCACGTCGATGCTGCGCTCGCCCCGCCCGGCCTTGCAGGTGCCGTTGATGCTGACCAGCCGGGCATCGTAGTCGAGGCCGGTGAGGTCCTGCGGGCCGCCGGCGCGGTAGCGGGTGAGGTCGGCCCCCTCCCCCAGCAGGCCCGGATTCGGGCAGGCGATCGGCAATTGGGTGCCGATGCCGCCGCCGCACCCGGCCAAAAGCAGCGCCAACAGGACAAGACTCGACCGCATCACCATATCCCCCTTGAGCCCGGACGGCGGGCCGCTAGTGTGCGCCCCGCCCACTGTGCCCGCCGGCCCTTCGGCACGGCAAATAGCGCCAGCGAGCGAGAGGCACCATGGACCTGCACCCCCACGCGCCCGAGCGCAACCTGCCCCGCCTGGACGTCCTCCTGGCCGGACCCCGCGGCTTCTGCGCCGGCGTCGACCGCGCGATCAAAATCGTGGAGGAGGCGATCCGCCGCTACGGCGCCCCCGTCTATGTCCGGCACGAGATCGTCCACAACCGCTTCGTGGTCGAGAGCCTGGAGCGGCAGGGCGCCATCTTCGTGGAGGAGCTGGACGAGGTGCCGGACGATGCGCCGGTCGTCTTCTCCGCCCATGGCGTGCCGAAATCGGTCCCGGCCGAGGCCAGCCGCCGCAAGCTCTTCTACCTCGACGCCACCTGCCCGCTGGTCAGCAAGGTGCACCGCGAGGCGGAGCAGCATTTCAGCCGCGGCCGGCACATCCTGCTGATCGGCCATGCCGGGCATCCGGAGGTGGTGGGCACCATGGGCCAGCTGCCCGAGGGCACCGTCACCCTGATCGAGGACGAGGCGCAGGCCCGCACGGCGCCGGTGCCGGAGGACCGGCCGCTGGCCTTCATCACCCAGACCACCCTCTCGGTCGACGACACGACGGATATCGTGGCGGCGCTGCGCGAGCGCTTCCCCGGGATCCACGCGCCGGCGAAGGAGGACATCTGCTACGCCACCACCAACCGCCAGGCGGCGGTGAAGGCGATCGCCGACCGGGCGGAGCTGATGGTGGTGGTAGGCGCGCCCAATTCCTCCAACTCGCTGCGCCTCGTCGAGGTCGCCGAGCGCGCCGGCTGCCCGCGGGCGGTGATGGTGCAGCGGGGCCGCGACCTCGACCTCTCGCTGGCCGAGGGGCTCTCCACCATCGGCGTCACCGCCGGCGCCAGCGCACCCGAGGTGCTGGTGGAGGAGGTGCTGGCCCGGCTGCGGGAGCGCTTCACCCTGGCCATCGAGGAGGTGGTGGTGGCGGAGGAGACCATCACCTTCAAGCTGCCGGGCGCGCTGCAGACCGAGGGCGCGCGCTAGCCCCGCAATGGCCGTCTATACCGAGGTCACCGACGAGGCGCTCCGGGCCTTCCTCGCCGCCTATCCGCTCGGCGGGCTGCTCGCCTTCCGCGGCATCGCGGAGGGGGTGGAGAACTCGAACTACGCGCTGAAGACCGAGGCGGGCGACTTCATCCTCACCCTATACGAGAAGCGCGTCGACCCGGCGGAGCTACCCTGGTTCCTCGCGCTGATGGAGCACCTGGCGGGGCGCGGCCTGCGCTGCCCGCAGCCGGTGCAGGCGCGGGACGGCCTCGCGCTGCGCGAGTTGGCGGGGCGGCCGGCGGCGATCTGCACCTTCCTCCCCGGCGTCTGGCCGCGGCGCGTGCGGCCGGAGCATGGGGCGCCGCTCGGCGATGCCCTGGCGCGGCTGCATGCGGCCGGCGCCGACTTCACGGCCGAGCGGCCGAACGGGCTTGGACCTCAGAGCTGGCGGCCGCTGCTCGACCGCTGCCGGCCGGGCGGCGATGCGGTGCAGCCGGGCCTCGTCGCCGAGCTGGACGGGCGGCTGGAGGCGATCCTTGCCGACTGGCCGGCGCCGGGGCGGCTGCCGGCCGGACAGATCCATGCCGACCTGTTCCCGGACAACGTCTTCTTCCTGCCAGGCCCGGGCGGCAAGCCCGAGGTCTCCGGACTGATCGACTTCTACTTCGCCTGCACCGACCTGCTGGCCTATGACATCGCCGTCTGCCTCAATGCCTGGTGCTTCGATGCGGACGGCGCCTACAACGTGACGCGGGCGCATGCGGTGCTGGCCGCCTACCAGCGGATCCGCCCGCTCTCGCCAGCCGAGCGCGCGGCGCTGCCGGTGCTCTGCCGCGGCGCCGCCATCCGCTTCCTCCTCACCCGCCTCTACGACTGGACGGCGACGCCGGCCGGCGCGCTGGTGACGCGGAAGGACCCGCTGGAATACCTGGGGAAGCTCCGCTTCTTCGCCGCTGCCGAAGGACCGGGCGCCCTTGGCCTCTGACGACCCCCAGGCACCGGTCGAGATCTGGACCGATGGCGGCTGCAAGCCCAATCCCGGCCCCGGCGGCTGGGCGGCCATCCTGCGCTACGGCGAGACGGAGCGGGAGCTCTCCGGCGGCGACCCGGAGACGACCAACAACCGCATGGAGCTGATGGCGGCGATCAGCGCGCTCGAGGCGCTGAAGCGCCCCTGCCGCGTCGTCCTCCACACCGACAGCGAGTATGTGCGGAACGGCATCAGCCGCTGGATCAACGGCTGGGTCAGGAACAACTGGCGCAACGCGGCGAAGGAGCCGGTCGCCAACATGGCGCTGTGGCAGCGGCTGCTGGCGGCGGCCAAGCCGCATCAGGTGGAGTGGCTCTGGGTGCGTGGCCATGCCGGCGACCCGATGAACGAGCGGGCGGACCGGCTGGCGACCGAGGCCAGGCTGCGGCTGGCGGGCCAGCCGTAAGCGCCTCCGGACGAAGAGGGGCCCGTCGGCGGAAACCGCGAATCGGGCCCGGCCGTTGGCACCGGTACAGCGTCGGAGTCCGCCATGCCCATCGCAGCCGCCAGCGCCGCCCTCACCCGCCACCTCCGCGACAGCCTGGAGCGCGACGGCGCGCTGCAGGGGATGGAGGTGGAGGCGATGACCCTGTCCCAGGCGCGGACCAATCCGGGCCATGGCATCGCCCTCATCCTCTGGCGCGTCCAGCCGGAGGAGCCCCCCGGCGACACCTCGCCGCTGCGCACCGCCTCGAAGGCCGATCCGCCCGAGGGGACGGGCATGCGCCTCCGCTACCTGCTGACGGTGCGCGGCCATGACAGCGCGGCGGAGCAGGCGATGCTCGGCCATTGCATGCAGGCCCTGGAGCGGAACCCGGTGATCCAGTCCGCCGGCGAGCCCGGCGACATCGAGGCGGAGGCGCTGGTCGTGACCCTCGAGCACCTGCCGGACGAGACCTACCTCCGGCTGCTCGAGGCCTGCGGCGATCCGCCGCCGCTGCTGTTGCCCTACATGGTCCACAGCATGCGGCTGCGGCCCGGCTTGGGCTGAGGGCGGAAGGAACCCCCGAGCGGGGCGGCTCGTTCCTCCTGTCATATTGCATCGCAACATGACTGGCACAGGATACCCGATGCCCGAGTCTCGTATCATCGTCATCACCGGCGCCTCCAGCGGCATCGGCCGCGCCACGGCGCTGGCCTTCGCCCGCCGCGGCGACCGGGTGGTGCTCGCCGCCCGCCGCGCCGCCATGCTCGAGGAGGTGGCGCGAGAATGCATCGCCGCGGGCGGCGAGGCGCTGGCCGTGCCGACCGACGTCACCGACGAGCAGCAGGTGGAGGAGCTCGGCCGCCGGACGATCGCGCGCTTCGGCCGCCTCGACGCCTGGTTCAACAATGCCGGCGTCGCCGCCTTCGGCCGGCTGGACGCCATCCCGATGGAGGCCTGGCGGCGGCTGATCGAGATCAACCTCTTCGGCTATGTCCATGGTGCCAGGGTCGCCATGCGGCATTTCCGCGCCCGGGGCCGCGGCGTGCTGGTGCAGAACGCCTCCATCGTCGGCCGCACGGCGAAGCCGGACGGCACCGCCTATGCCACCAGCAAATTCGCCATCCGCGGCTTCTCCGAGGCGCTGCGGCAGGAGGTGCTGGACCAGCCCGGCATCCAGATCTGCACCGTGCTGCCCTCGGTGATCGACACGCCCTTCTTCCAGCATGCCGCCAACTACAGCGGCCGCCAGGTCCAGGCCGCGCCGCCCATCTACACCGCCGAGGAGGTGGCGGAGACGGTGCTCCGCTTGGTCGAGCGGCCGGAGGCGGAGGTGATCGTCGGCGGCTTCGGCCAGATCGCCGCGGCGCAGGAGCGGTTGGCCCCGACGCTCGCCACCTGGTTCACCGGCCGCAGCCTGCACCGCGGCTTCCTCGCCGATGAGCCGAGCGGCGACAGCCCCGGCATCCTCTTCGCGCCCAGCGAGGATGGCCTCGGCGTCGATGGTGGCTGGCGTGAGCGGGCCGGCGCCGGCGGCGCGCCGCTCGCCGCGGCGACCAGCCTGGCCGCCCTGCCGCTCGCCTGGGCGGCGCTGCCGATGCACCTGGCCGATCTCGGCCTCACCGCCGGGGCGCGATTGCTGGAGGCGATGGTCCCGGCGGCCAAGCCCGGCCCGGTCTCGAGGTAAGCCGCCATGGACATGCATCATCCGAGCCCGGCGGCCGAGGCCGCCCCGGCCACCGCCCCGCGCCGTGCCCTCGTCCTCTCCGGCGGCATCGCCCTCGGCGCCTTCGAGGCCGGGGCCTATGCCGCCTATGACTCCATCGAGGGCGGGGCACCGCCCTGGGTGCTCGGCGCCTCGGTCGGGGCGCTGAACGCCGCGATCATCGTCGGCAACGCGCCGGGGCAGCGCGTCGCCGCGCTGCGCCGCTTCTGGGACAGGGCGGCGACGGAGCCGATGCCGGTCGCCGGCGCGCTCTTCGGCCCGCCGCCGGACGCCGGGCTCTGGCGCCGCGGCTACAACCAGCTGAGCGCGGCGCAGACGTTCTTCTTCGGCAACCCAGCACTCTTCCGGCCGCGGCTGCTGCCGGAATTCGGCCCCGCCGCCTCGCTCTACGAGCTGGGGCCGCTGATGCGGCTGCTGCCGGAATTCATCGATTTCGACCGGCTCAATGGCGGCGAGGTGCGCCTCACCATCACCGCGACGGATGTGGAGACGGGCGAGCGCATCGTCTTCGACACCGCCGAGGGCGCGCGGATCGGGCCGGAGCACCTGGCGGCCTCCTCGGCGCTGCTGCCCCTCTTCACGCCGGTGGAGGTCGAGGGACGGCTGCTGGCCGATGGCGGCATCTCGACCAACGCGCCGATCGACATCGTGCTGGATGCGCCGGGGGCCGGGCCGCTGCAATGCCTGGTGGTGGAGCTCTTCGCCCGCTCCGGCAGCCGCCCGGCCTCGCTGAGCGCGGCGATGGCGCGGGCCGGGGACCTCGCCTTCGGCAACCAGACGCGGCAGGCGCTGGAGAGCCGCATCCGCGAGTACCGCATGCGCGCCCTGATCGGCCGCCTCGCCGCCGAGCTGCCGCCGGAGCGGGAGCGCGAGGCGGAGCTGGCCGCGCTACTCGCCCATGCCGAGGCGATGGTGGTCTCGCTCAACTACCATGCGGCGGAGGACGAGGCGGGGGCGGGCAAGGCCTTCGACTTCTCCCGCGCCACCCTGGCCGACCGCTGGGCGGCGGGCGAGGGCGGCATGCGCGAGGCGTTGGCGCGCATCCGCCAGCCGGAGGCGGCCACCGTGCTCGCCCCTGGCCTGCTGCTGCATGAGGTGGAGGCGGTCTCCCGCCCCGCCGATCAGCCCCGGTAGCGGCTGCCGGCGGGCGGGAATTGCCGCTCCTGCGCCCGCCGGGCAAAGCCGTGGCATTCGCGGCAGGCGGCTTCGAGCCCGGGACGGTCGGCGATGGTGATCCGCCCGCTGCCACAGCGGATCATCCCGGCCTGCCGCGCCGGCGGCGACGGTGACGCCGGCGCGGCGCAGGCCGGGCATCATGGACAGGAGCTCGTGGGTGATCGGGAGGGTGTCGCCCTCGCTGCGGTCATGCGCCATCAGCAGCCAGCGGGCCAGGCGCCGCTCGATGCTGTGGCGGCCGTTGCAGGCCGCGGTCTAGGCGACCTGTCCCTGATGCGCCAGCACGAAGCGCAGCGCCGTGCTGGCCTCCAGCGCCTCCCGGAAATCCGTCGCGGCGAAGCGCCAGGCGGTGCCGGTGGATGGCGCCATCACCTCGCCTGGCCCGGCAGGCAGCGAGCAGCCGCTTCCGCGGCGCCGTCTCGGGCGCGTCGATGCAGGGCACGCCGGATGGACGTGGCGGCGACGGAACCCGTGCCAAGGGCGTAGCCTGTCGGGCTCACGCCAAGGAGGTTCCAGTCCCGCCTCGGGCCAGGAGGGAGGACGACCTCGGCAACCAACCGCTCCCCTACGCGCCGTCCGCGATGCGGGTGCCTTGCGGGTGGCCACCGACACGGGTGAAAACGCTCGGCAGCACGGTCAAGAAGGCACTATCCGGCGGTCAGGCGTTCCAGTCGGGTGCAATGCCGGGGTTCACCATGCGCCTGTCCTTCGGCAAGGCGGCGAGGGCCGCCCGGTCCTCGGCATCAAGGCGAAGGGACACAGCCTCCATGTTCTCCCGCTGCCGCGCCGGCGAGGCGGCCTTGGGGATGGCCGCCACGCCCTCCATGCCGAGCAGCCAGGCCAGTGCCACCTGCCCGGCCGTCGCGCCATGCCTCGCCGCGATGCGGGCGATCACCGGGTCCTGCAGCACCTCGCCCTTGGCGACGGGCGTATAGCTGGTCAGCACCATCCCCTGCTCGCGGCAATAGGCCAGCAGGCGGGACTGGTCGAGATAGACGTGGTGCTCGACCTGGAGGCAGGCGAGCGGGACGATGCCGAGCTCCACCGCCCGGCGCAGCAGGCCGAGGGGAAAATTCGCCACGCCGACGGCGTGCGCCAGCCCCTCCTCCCGCATCTGGGCGAGGGCCTGGAGTGCGTCCGGCAGGTCGAGCTCGGGGCTCGGCCAATGGATCAGCAGCAGGTCGACATGGGGCTGGCGCAGGCGCCCGAGGCTCGCCTCCGCCGCACGGCGGATCTCGGCGCCGCGGGGCTTGTCGTTCCAGACCTTGGTGGTGAGGTAGATTTGCTCGCGCGGCAGGCCGGAGGCGGCAAGTGCGGCGCCCACCGCCTCCTCGTTGCCGTACATCTCGGCGGTGTCGACATGGCGGTAGCCCATGCCGAGGGCGGATTCGACCGCCGCCTGGCACTCCGCCCCGCGCATCGGCCAAGTGCCGAAGCCGAGCGCCGGCATGCGGGTCAGCGCCGTCTCAAGCAGCGGAATGGTCATGGGCAAATCCCCTGTCGATGGCGAGAGGTCGGGTTTCCGGCATGGTGAGCCAGAACAGCGCCGCGCCCAACCCCGCGATCGCCGCCAGCCCCAGGAAGGCGGCGTCATAGCCGTAGCGTACGACGAACAGGCCGGAGAGCGCCCCGCTCACCACACCGCCCAGGCCATGGACGGTGCCGACCGCGCCCTGCGCCGCGGCGAAATGCCCGGTGCCGCGCGTCAGGTCGGCGATGACGACGGGGAAGAGCGCGCCGATCAGCCCGGCGCCGACGCCGTCCAGCAGCTGCACGCCGATCAGCCAGGCCGGATGGTCGAAGGCGGTGTAGAGCACCCCGCGCAGGGCCAGCGCCAGGAAGGCGGCGAGCAGCAGCGGCCGCCGCCCCCAGGCCTCGGCCCGGGCGCCGGCCAGCGCCGCCACCGGCACCATCACCGATTGCGCGGCGATGGCGCAGATAGCGGTCAGCGCCACGCCCATGCCGATATTCTGCAGGGCGAGCTTCTGCGCCACCAGCGCCAGCATGGAGCCGTTGGCCATGTGGAAGAGCGCGCCGGTCAGGGCGAAGGCGATCAGCGGCCGGCTGCCCACCAGCACCCGCCAGCCCTGGCGTGGGGCAAGCCTTGCGGCCCCGGGCAGCAGGCCACGCGCCACCGCATGGTCGATGCAGCGGGCGGGGATGGCGAGCGCGGCGGCGGCGCTGGCAAGGCCCGTCCCCGCCATCACCCAGAACAGCACCGGCATGCCGAGGAAGGGCGCCGTCGCCAGGATCAGCAGGTTCACCGCGCCGTTGCCGGCATGGAACAGCGCCTCGTTCCGGCAGGCGCGGCGGGCGAAGGCGGCGGGCCCGACGATGCCGAGGGAGATGGCGGCCAACGTCGGCGCGATGGAGGTGCCGGCCAGGCCGCCGATCACGCCCGCCAGCGCGACGGGCCAGAAATGCGGCGCCAGCGGGATGACGAGGCAGGAAGCCGTGACCACCAGCACGGCGCCGGCGATCAGGGCGCGCTTTGCCCGGATGGCGTCGACCATGAGGCCGATCGGCGTCTGCGCCAGCAGCCCGGCGAGGCCGCCGATGGACAGCGCCAGGCCGATCTCCCCGGCATCCCAATGATGCTCGGTCAGCAGGTAGACGCCGAGATAGGCCCCGAGCCCGTAGCGGACATCAGAGAGCAGGATGTTCAGGACATCGAGGGCCCGGGTGGGGCTCACCCGGTCTGGCGCAGCTCGGGATGCACGCGCTCCTCCCGTGTCCACCAGCCGGGCGCCTCCAGCAAGGGGTGGTTGATGCGGCCATGGCGGCCGAGGGCGGCGATGCCTTCCGCCACCAGCGTCGGGCGGGGGCGGCCGGGGGCGCGGATGTCGAAGGCGCCCGGCTCGTACAGCCCGCCGCGGCGGGCGAGCAGGCTGCACCAGTCGACGGCGCCGAACAGCGCCCAGGGCGTCACCGCATCGAAGGGGGCGCCCTCGCCCCGCAGCGTTCCGACCGCCGCCCAGCATTCGGCGAGCCAGCGAAGCTGCTCGTCCTCGGTGCAGCCGATATGCGCCTCGGTGACGGCGAGCGGCAGGCCGGGGTAGCGCTGCCAGGCGTCACGCAGCCGCGGCAGCCAGCCGGTGCTGCCGGGCTGCATCGGCACGCGCACGGCCTCGGTATCGGCATAGCGGTGACGGCCGTTGCCGCCATGCGTCGCCGCCGGGTAGAGGCCGAGCCGGTGGTCGAGGAAGCGCTCGCTGGTCACGTAGTAATTGAGGCCGAGCAGCATCGGCGCGGTGTCGCCCGTGGCCAGATCCTCCAGCAGTGCCTCGGGCACGCCGGCGGCGAGCAGGCGGCCATGCCAGGGATGGTCGTGCCCAACCCGGCCGCACAACAGGTCGATGCTGAGCCAGCGCCGGCTGTTCTCGTAGCGGGCCTGGTAGGCGAGCGGCGCGGTCGAGAAGGTCCAGCCGAGATCCTCGGTCTGCACCAGGCGGGCGCCGGGGACGGAGGCGCGGATGGCCCGCATCGCCAGCAGCACGCCGTGGCATTCATGGGCAAGGATGCGGAGGAAGCAGGCCTCGTCCGTGCCATGCGGGAACCAGTGGCCGTAGAGGCCGGAGAAGCGCGCCGTGGTCAACGGCTCGTTCACCGGCGTCCAGTCGGTGACCCAGGGATAGCGGCGGGCGACGCGGCCGGCGAAGTCGGCCAGCAGCGAGGGGAAGCGCGGGTCGTCGAGCCCGGTATAGGCCGGGCCGCTGCCGTGATGGACCAGGCCGAGGATCGGCTTGATGCCGAGGCGGCGGAGCTCCGCCAGCCGCTCGTCATGCCAGGCCCAGTCGCAGTTCAGCGGGCTGTCCGGCGCCACTCGCTCCCACGAGACGGTGTAGCGCAGGCGCTCGATGCCGAGTGCGGCGACCGCCTCGAGATCGGCGATCCGGTCATGATGCCCGGTTTCCCGGATCTGGTCGCGCCATCCGCAGGCGGAGCGGAGGACGCTGCATTCTAGGCCACCCCAAAGCGCCGGCCTCACGCGGGGCGCTCCTGTCCGATCCCATCCGCTGCCATGCATAGCCGCTCCAATCAGTAACTCATAAGCGCGGCTCGGCAAGATAGAGTTCCTAGCCAGGAAGCAGCGTTTTCGTGGGCCGTCCCGTCAACGCGCGACAGCGCAGCGCGTTACGCCCCGACCCATGCCGCGGACGGAACCATGAGCGACTCCCTGCATCCCACCGAAGCCGCGCCGATGCGGAGCGCGGTGATCCTGCCCCTGGCCGACGCCGCCGCGGGGGACCGCAGCGCCGAGGCGCGGCTGGCCGAGGCGGAGGAGCTGGCGCGTTCCATAGGATTGGATGTGCGCTTGCGTACCGCGCTGCCCCTGCGCCACCCGCGGCCGGCGACGCTGCTCGGCTCCGGCCAGGTGGCGAGCCTGGGCGAGCAGGTGCGTGCCGGGCAGATCGGCCTCGCCGTCGTCGACGCGGCGCTGAGCCCGGTGCAGCAGCGCAACCTCGAGCGGGAATGGGGCTGCAAGGTCATCGACCGCACCGGTCTCATCCTCGACATCTTCGGCGAGCGGGCGCGGACGCGGGAGGGCGCGCTGCAGGTGGAGCTGGCGCATCTGCAGTACCAGCGCAGCCGCCTGGTGCGGTCCTGGACCCATCTCGGCCGGCAGCGCGGCGGCTTCGGCTTCCTCGGCGGCCCCGGCGAGACGCAGATCGAGGCGGACCGGCGCATGATCGGCGAGCGCATCGCGCGCCTCCGTCACGAGCTGGAGGAGGTGCGCCGCACCCGCGGCCTGCACCGCGAGGCGCGGCGGCGCGTGCCCTTCCCCGTCGTCGCGCTGGTCGGCTACACCAATGCGGGCAAGTCGACGCTGTTCAACGCGCTGACCGGCGCCGGCGTACTGGCCGAGAACCAGCTCTTCGCCACGCTGGACCCGACGCTGCGGGGGGCGCAGCTGCCCTCCGGCCGGCGCGTCATCCTCTCCGACACGGTCGGCTTCATCTCCGAGCTACCGACGCAGCTCGTCGCCGCCTTCCGCGCAACGCTGGAGGAAGTTGCCGAGGCGGACCTCATCCTGCATGTGCGGGACGCCGCCCATCCCGACAGCCAGGCGCAGCGCGAGGATGTCATCGGCGTGCTCGACGGCATGGTGCGCGACGGCACGCTGCGCGAGGACTGGCAGCGCCGCAGCCTCGAGGTGCTGAACAAGGCCGACCTGCTGGGCGGTGTGGCCCAGGTGCCGGCGCGGCCGGGCAGCATCGCCATCTCGGCGCGCACGGGGGAGGGGCTGACCGACCTCTTCGCCGCCATCGACGCGCGGCTCTCCGAGGGGATGGTGACGGTCGGCTACGACATCCCCGCTTCGGACGGGGCGCAGCTCGCCTGGCTCTACGGCCATGGCGAGGTGATCGGACGGCAGGACAGCGACGATGCCATTCACGTGACCGTGCGCCTCGCCCCCGACGACCGCGCTCGGTTCGAGCGGCAGCAGCAGGCGGGGCTGGAGCGCTAGCGCCGAATATCCTTCTTGCCGCGGCACCGTCCGGGTGTAGCCTTCGGCCCAGATAACGGAGGAGAAGGTCCATGGACGGTTCCGTCGCGGGCGCTGCGCGTCCGGAGATCAAGCTCACCGTGGCGAAGAAGGAGGACCAGCCCTTCGTGAAGGGCCGGCGCAAATTCTTCCGCTACCGCGACCTCGGCGTGCAGGCGGCGACCGGCGGCAAGCTTCGGGCGCAGGTGATGGAAGCGATCACCGGCATGACCGAGCCGACCGGCTGGCACACCCATGAGTGCGAGGCGCAGTTCATCTACATCCTGAAGGGCTGGGTGGAGCTGGAATTCGAGGACGGCACGCGCACCCGCTCCGGCGTCGGCGATGCGATCCTCATCCCCGGCGGGATGAAGCACAACGAGATCGCCACCTCCGACGACGTGGAGATCCTCGAGCTCTCCATCCCCGGCGACATGGCGACCCGGGCCTGCGACCCTCCCCAAGGGGGCTGATGCCGAGGATTGACCGCCGCCGGGCGGAACGAGCATCCTCGCCGCACAGCAGAGGGAGGAAGCCGCCATGGCCGATCTCGACCGCGAGAGCGTGACCCGCGAGGCGCTGGCCCAGATGGCGGCGACGCCGGACCCCAGGCTGCGGGAGATCATGGAGGCGGCGACCCGTCACCTCCATGCCTTCGCGCGGGAGGTGAACCTCAAGCCGGATGAGTGGCTCGCCGGCATCGCCTTCCTCACCGCGGTCGGCCAGGCCTGCACGCCCTACCGCCAGGAGTTCATCCTGCTCTCCGACGTGCTCGGCCTCTCACGCCTCGTCAACCTCATGCACGATGCCGAGGGGCGCGAGGCGGCAGGGACGGAGACCAGCCTGCTCGGCCCCTTCTTCCGCGAGCAGGCGCCGGAATTCGCGCTCGGCGAGAGCATCGCCGTGCACGACACGGGGGGGACGGAGATCGTCATCTTCGGCCAGGTGACGGATGCCGAGGGCCGGCCGCTGCCAGGCGCCGGAATCGATGTCTGGCAGACCAATGCCGAGGGGCTCTACGACCTGCAGGCGCGCGACGCCACGGTGATGGACATGCGCGGCCGCTTCCGCGCCGATGCCGAGGGGCGCTTCCACCTCCGGACGGTGAAGCCGATCGGCTACAGCATCCCGATGGACGGGCCGGTCGGGCAGTTCGTGCACCGGCAGAACCGCCACGGGATGCGGCCGGCGCATATCCACATCCTCGTCAGCGCGTCCGGCCACCGCGAGCTGGTGACGGCGCTCTATTTCGGCGACGACCCGAATATCGACAGCGACACGGTCTTCGGCGTCTCTGACTCGCTGGTGGTGCGGGAGGCGATGGGCCTGCCCGGCGCGCCGCGCGCGGACCTGCCGGCAGTGCATTACGATTTCCGCCTCTCGCGCCTCGGCGCCGGTGACGGCGGCGGAAGGGTTGGTTCTGATCCATCACGGCTGATGCCGGCGGCGGAATAGCCGCGGCGGGGTTTCGGGGAGGACAACACGAATGACCAGGATGACGCGGCGGGAGCTCGGCCGGCTTGCGGCCGGGGCGACCGTGCTGGCGGCGGCGCCGGGCCTTTCCTTCGCCCAAGGGTCCAACCCGATCCGGATCGGCTATTCCATGTCGCTCTCCGGCGGCCTGGCGCCGAATGGGCGTTCCTCCCTGCTCGCGCACAAGATCTGGCAGGAGGATGTGAATGCCCGCGGCGGCATCCTCGGCCGGCCCGTCGAGCTGGTCTTCTACGACGACCAGAGCAACCCGGCCAATGTGCCCGGCCTCTACACGAAGCTGCTCGATGTCGACAAGGTCGACATGGTCACCTCCTCCTATGCGACGGTGATGATCGCGCCCTCCATGCCGGTCGTGATGCAGCGCAACATGTGCTACGTCACACTCTTCGGCGCGGGCGTGAATGAGGCGTTCCAGTACAATCGCTACTTCAGCATGAACGTCACCGGCGACGACATCCGCGCCACCTACGCGAGGGGCTTCCTCGACGTCGCGGCCAAGCTGCCGACGCCGCCGCGGACCATCGCCATCCTCGCCGTCGACAACGAATTCGCCCAGAAGGCGGCGGAGAGCGCACGCTACCTCTCGAAGCAGCGCGGGTTGCGGATCGTCTATGACCGGTCCTACCCGCCGACGACCGTCGACTTCACCCCCACCCTGCGATCCATCCAGGCGGCGCGGCCAGACCTGATCTTCATCGGCTCCTACCCGCCGGATTCCAACGGCATCCTGCGCGCGGCCAGCGAGTTGCGTGTCACCGCGCAGATGTTCGGCGGCGGCATGATCGGGCCGCAGATCGCCGCCGTGCAGGCGCAGCTCGGCCCCATCCTGAACAACCTGGTGACCTGGGACGTCTACGCGCCGGAGCCGACGATGGACTTCCCCGGCGTCCGCGCCTTCCAGGAGAAGTACCGGGCGCGCGCCGTGCAGGAGCAGGTGGATGTGCTGGGCAACTACCTCCAGCCCTATGCCTATGCGCAGATGCAGGTGGTGGAGCAGGCGGTGGGCCGCGTCGGCAAGGTCGACCAAGCGGCGCTGGCCGCCGACATGCACGGCAATGTCTTCAGGACCGTCGTCGGCGACATCAAGTTCGGCGCCAGCGGCGAATGGGCGGAGCCGCGCAACCTGCTGGTGCAGTTCCAGGGCATCACCGACGGCGACCTCGAGAAGTACAAGCGTCCGGGCACCAAGGTCATCCTCTTCCCAGAGAACCTGAAATCCGGCGAGCTGCGCATCCCCTACGGCGCCCCGGCCTGACCGCGCATGGACGCCGACCTCGTCCTGCTGCTGAACGGCGTCGTCTCCGGCCTGCTGCTGGGCGGGCTCTACGCCGCAGCGGCGGCGGGGCTCGCGGTCTCCTTCGGGATGCTCGATATCGTCAACATCGCGCATCCGGCGCTGATGGTCGCGGGCGGCTTCCTCGTCGTGCTGGTCGGCACCGCGCTCGGGCTCGACCCGCTGCTGGCGGCGGTGCTGCTGGCGGTGCCCTTCTATGTCCTCGGCGTCGCCATTTACACCTTCTATCACCACTTTTTCGAGCGACGCGGGGATGAGGCGCTGCAGGGCCTCGCCTTCTTCTTCGGCGTGATGTTCATCATCGAGGTCGGGCTGGTGATGGCCTTCGGGCCGGAGCAGCGCTTCCTCGACCCGCCCTATGCCTTCGTCACCTGGCGGCTCGGCGAGATCGATATTCCGCTCCGGATGCTGGCGCCGGCGTTGCTGGCGATGGCGGCGATCGGGGCGCTGTGGCTCTTCCTCCGGCGGAGCTTCACCGGGCTCGCCATCTCCGCCGTCGCGCAGGATGCCGAGGCGCTCCGGCTGATGGCCGTCGATCCGGTGCGGATCAAGCGGCTGGCCTTCGGCCTGTCCGTCGCACTGGCGGCCATCGCCGGGGGTGCCCTGGTCGTGGTGCAGCCGGTGGAGCCCTCATCGGGCCAGGTCTTTATCGGCCGGGTCTTCGCCGTCTGCATCATGGGCGGCATGGGCAGCCTGCCGGGCTGCATCCTGGCCGCCTTCGTCTTCGGCGTTGTCGAGAATGTGACGGCGAGCTTCTATGGGCCGTCCTGGTCGCCGGCGGTCGCCTTCGGCTGGCTGCTGGTGGTGCTGGCGGTGCGGCCGCAAGGCCTGTTCGGGAAGCTGGCATGAGCGGCGCCTCGCTTCCCCTCGCGCCGGCGCCGGCGATCGCGGCGGTCGGCCGGCGGCACCTGCCCTTCTGGCTCGGCGCGATGGCCGTCGCCGTGGTGCTGTTCGCGGCACTTCGGGCCATCGGCAACGACTACGGCTACTTCGCCGGCTACTTCATCCTCCAGTACGTCGTGCTGGCGACGGCGTGGAACATCCTCGGCGGCTATGCGGGCTACGTGAATTTCGGCGCGGCCGGCTTCATGGCGGCCGGCGCCTATACGGCGATCGCGTTGCGCAAGGCGACGGGGCTCGACCTGCTGCCGGGCATCGCGGCGGCGGCGGCGGTCGGGGCGCTGCTCGGGCTAGGGACGGGATACCTGACGCTCAGGCTGCGCGGGGTCTATTTCTCCATCGCCACGCTCTGCCTCGCCGTCGTGCTGCAGACGCTAGTGGTAAACTGGGACTATGTCGGCGGCTCGCGCGGCGCCTATATCGTCCGCCCGCGGGAGGTGGCGCCCTTTACCAGCTATGGCGAGTACCTGTTCCTCGTCATGCTGGTGCTGGCGGTGCTGGCGGTCGGCATCGCGCGCACGGTGGAGGTGACGCGTCTCGGGCGCGGCCTCCAGGCCATCCGCGACAACGAGCGCGCGGCGGAGGCGGTGGGCGTGCCGACCCTTCGCCTCAAGCTGGTCGCCACCGCGCTCTGCGGCGCGCTGATGGCCGTCGCCGGCGCGCCGCTGCCCTATTACAGCGGCTACCTCAACCCGGAGGGCGCCTTCAGCCTGGCCTATGCGGTGAACGCCATCGCCATGCCGCTGATCGGCGGGGCGGGCACCTGGGCCGGGCCGGTGATCGGCGCGGTGCTGCTCGGCAGCCTGCAGCAGGCGGCGACGGTGACGATCTCCTCCGCGCTCAACCTCTTCATCGTCGGCTGGATGCTGGTGATCTTCGTCGCCGTGGCACCGCGCGGCATCCTCGGCTGGTTCAAGAAGCGCCGATGAGCGAGGTGCTGCTCAAGGCCGATGGCGTCGGCAAGCGCTTCGGCGGCTTCACCGCGCTGCAGGCGGTCGACCTTGAATTGCGCACGGGCGAGCGGCTGGGGTTGATCGGGCCGAACGGCTCCGGCAAGTCCACCTTCGTCAACTGCATCTCGGGCGACTTCGCGGCCCATGACGGCCGGGTGAGCCTGGGCGGGCGCGCGCTGGACGGGCTGAAGCCGCATCGGCGGGCGCGGCTGGGCCTCGCGCGGACCTTCCAACTGCCGCAGCCCTTCGGCAGCCTCTCCGTGCTCGAGAATGTCCGGGTGCCGGTGCTCTTCGCCGGGCAGGCGGGCTCGGCGACCGCGCGGGCGATGCAGTGCCTGGAGCAGGTGGAGATGGCCGGCAAGGCGGAATGCCTGCCGAAGGAGCTCACCCAGGTGGAGCTGCGGCGGCTGGAGCTGGCGCGGGCCATCGCGCTCGAGCCGAAGCTGCTGATCGCGGACGAGGCGATGGCCGGCCTCTCCAATGCAGAGGTGGACCAGATCCTCGCCTTGCTGTTCCGGCTGAACGCCGCCGGCACCGCCATCATCATGATCGAGCACATCATGCGGGCGGTGACGGCCTTCGCCGAACGTCTGGTCGTCTTCGTCGCCGGCCGCAAGATCGCCGATGGCGTGCCGCGCGAGGTGCTGGCGCTCGGCGAGGTGGAGGACGCCTATCTTGGCCGGCAATAGCCTCGAGGTCGTGGGCATCGATGCCGGCTATGGGGCGGTGCGGGTGCTCCAGGGCGTCTCGCTCAGCGTGCCGGCGGGGCAGACGGTGGTGCTGCTCGGCACCAACGGCAATGGCAAGACGACGCTGATGCGCAGCATCATGGGCCAGATCCGCGCCACGGCCGGCCGCATCCGCGCCAGCATCGAGGGGCGGGAGACCGAGCTGGTCGGCCTGTCGCCGGAGCAGGTGGTGGAGCTCGGCATCGTGCTGGTGCCGGAGGGGCGGCGGCTGTTCCCCCGCCTCAGCGTCGAGCAGAACCTGCGGCTCGGCGCCTACCGGGCGACCGCGCGGGCGGCGATCGCCGAGAACATGGCGCTCTGCTACGACCTCTTCCCCCGCCTCGCCGAGCGCCGGGCGCAACTGGTCGGCAGCATGAGCGGGGGCGAGCAGCAGATGGTGGCGCTCGGCCGGGCGCTGATGTCGGCGCCGCGCATCCTGCTGGTGGACGAGCCCTCGGTCGGCCTCGCGCCGATCATGGTGGCGCGGACGATGGAGATGATCGCGGAGATGAAGGCGCGGCTCGGCCTAACCGTGCTGATGGCGGAGCAGAATTTCCACCAGGCGGTGCGCTTCGCCGACCGGGGCTATGTCATCGTCCACGGCCATATCGAATTCGAGGCCGAATCCACCGCTGCGCTGCACGACAACGACCTGGTGCGGCAGGTCTATCTCGGGCTTTAGGCTAGCCCGGGAGCGCGTGCGCCTTCAGGTCGTCCAGCGCGCAGATCTCGAGCGTCGCCACATGCGTCGCCTCCAGCAGCACGCGGGGCGCGGCGCCGGCCTGCCGAGCCTGCTCCCAGCGCGCGGCGCAGAGGCACCAGCGGTCGCCCGGCTTCAGCCCGGGGAAGCCGTATTGCGGCACCGGCGTCGAGAGGTCGTTGCCGCAGGTGCGGGAGAAGGCGAGGAATTCCTGCGTCACCTCCACGCAGACGGTGTGCAGGCCGCGATCATCCGGCCCGGTATTGCAGCAGCCGTCACGGTAGAAGCCGGTGAGCGGCGCGACGGAGCAGGGCAGCAGCGCGCCGCCCAGCACATTGGTCGAGGGCGGCTGGCCCTTGGGTGGCCAGCGCCCCGGTCCCATTCCCCCATCCGGCATCGGCAAGCCTCCATGTAACGCGGGCGGTCAGCACCCGGCCGTGGCGCCGGGCAGGGGAAATCTGCGCCGGATCGCCGGGCGCGGTCCACAGGCTTGGCCAGGGCCCATCAGCGCGGCTCCAGCCTGACGGCTTCGAGGCCGAGGACGCGCTGGCGCTCGTCGATCGAGGCCCCGCCGCCCTGCGCCAGCAGGACGCGAAGGGCGAGCAGCCCGTCCTCCCAATCCTCCGGCGGCACGGCGAGGGTGATGCTGTTGCCCGCGGTGCCGGCCTGGCGCGCGAGTTCACGTCCCTTCGCCTTGACGATCACTGTCTGCCCGGACGCCGCCAGGCCATGCAGGCGCAGGGTCAGGCTTGCCGCCCCCTCCCAATTCGGCGGCATGGGCAGGACCAGCTCGGCCTCGGGTGCCGTGAGGCGGACGCCCCAGCGCTCCGGCATGGACCAGCCCGGGCCCAGCAGCCTGCTGCCGCCCTCGCCGGTGGCGAAGCGCAGCTCGGCCCCCGGCTGCAAGGGCGCGGGAGCGGCTGGCGGGGCCTCGGTGAAGCCGGCGATCAGGCCAGGGTCTCCGCAGGCCAGGCCCATCTCGAAGCCGCGGCAGGAGGCGCTGGCGGCCGCGCGCAGCAGCAGGCTGTCCGGCCATTGGCCCGCGAAGAAAACATGCAGCCTGTCGCGGTCCGCCAGCCCCGCCAGCGCATCCCGGTGCGCGGCCTCGCAGTTCCGCCCGTCGGTCAGCCGCGTGACCGGCCCTCCCTCGACGCGCAGCCCCGCCCGCATCGCCGCCATGGCGAATTGGGACAGGTCCAGCGGCCATTTGCCGGGGCGCGTGCAGGCCAGCGGCGGATGCAGCATCACCGTCCGGCCCTCCAGCCCGGGATGCCGCAGCGGGGACGGGTCGAAATCCGCCGGCATGGGCTCGCGGAACGTTGCGCGCAGCATGCGGTCCAGCTGCGCCATGTCGCCTGCCTGCAGGAGGACCAGGCCCGCCAGCACGGCGCCCATGGCGCGGCGGTGCCGTGCCCGCGCCAGCACCGCCAGCGCCAGGACCGGGAGCAGATAGGCCAGCGGCCAGAGGAACCGGCCGGAAGCCCGCAACTGGTTCACCAGGCCGTCCAGGCTGCGCGGCAGGGGGATGACCGGCAGCGGATGGCCGCCGATGAGGATGCGGTTGCTCAGCGCGAAGAGAAGGCAGCCGAACAGCACCAGGCCGAGCGGCAGGGCCGCCCGCCAGAGGCCGGGCGGTGCCTGCACCCCATGGCGGGCCAGATGCAGCGCCGCGGCAGGCAGCAGCAGCAGGATGCCGATGCCGAGATAGTTGAAGCCCTCATACTGGCCCCCGGTGGCGTCGATGATGCCATTGACCAAGGGTCCCGCCGGCAGCGTGCCGAACAGGCCGGACAGCTGCGGCACGGCGGGGCTCAGCAGGTTCATCGAGAAGAAGCCGAAGCCGGTCGGGGTCCCGTTCTCCGTCTGGTAGCCCAGCAGCCAGGCCGCGAGGACGGAACTCGCCAGGAAGCCAGCGAAGCCGACGCCGCCGCGCAGGACGGAGCCCGCGGCAGGCCGCCGCGCCGCATCGGCGAGGAGGCCGCCCAGCGCCACGCCCGCCACCATGGCCCAGAGATAGGCGTGCAGCCCGATCACCAGGAAGCCGAGCGCCGCGAAGCCGGCCATCACCGCCAGGGAGACCCCGCGCCGCACAGCCTGCACGGCCAGCGCCAGGGCCAGCAGCAGCGTCCAGTGCGAGGCCAGCGCCAGGTGGTGCATGTGCAGGCGCATGATCCAGGCCGGCACGAAGGAGGCGAAGGCGATGCCCGCCAGCAGCACCTCCCACCGCCGGATCCCCGCCGCCCGCAGCAGGGCCAGGGCCGCGACCGGCTGCAGCACGAAGCCGAGCATGATGCAGAGCCCCATCGGCGCGACCCGGTCTGCCGAGAGGCCGAGCGCCTTCAGCAGCACCACCAGCCAGGGCATGCTGTCGGTATAGACGATGGGCAAGGGAGCTCCCGCCGAGAGCAGGGCCGTCGCCGTGAGCGGGAGGCGCCAGCCGTCGCGCAGCAGCGCCTCGGCGCCGATGACGGCCATCGCCATGTCGCCGGGCGGCCGCTGCCAGAAGGCGTCGCCGGCCGCGACAAGGCCGGGCCGCAGGAGCAGGGCGAAGTGCGCCAGCCCGAACAGCCCCGCCAGGACGGCCTGCAGCCAGGCCGGTGACCGGTCGGCGCGGGCCGCTGCCGGGCGTCGCCCGGCGCCATCGGCCGGGGCGAAGGAATGTCGGCCGCCGGCGCTCGCCTCGGTCGCATGTCCTGGCTGGGGCAATGGCCTCGCGCTCCTCATCTGCCACCGCGGTTAAAGCGCCCGGGATGGCAGTGCGGCAAGACGCGGTCTGGCGAGGAACGGGTTCCTACCGAAGCTCTGGAGCGGTCTCCATCCGCCTCGGCTCACGGAAGCCGCCCCAAGCTATCGTTTGTCGAGCAAACACCTCCGATCGGATGATGCCGTCCGATCGGAGGCTGCTCCAGGCCGGAGAGGGCCCGCGCCGCGGACGGCACCGATCACGGGGACCAGGAGCGGGAAGCACGCCCGCGAGCGATGGTGGAGGCCCCGGTGCGGGCCGCCACCATCATGCAGGGCGCCGGCGCCGCGGCCTTCGCCGCGGCGCCCGGTTCCTCAGGCGGCCGCGCGGATGGCGGCGGCGAGCACCGCCTCGCTGACATCGCCCGAGAAGCTCTCGAAATTCTTCTCGAAGCGCGCGACCAGCTCCTGCGCCGTGCGGTCATAGGCGGCCTTGTCGGCCCAGGACTCGCGCGGGTTCAGCACCTCGGCGGGAATGCCAGGGACGGATTTCGGGATCTGCAGGCCAAAGAAGGGGTCGGTGACGTATTCCACCTCGGCCAGCGAGCCGTCGAGCGCCGCGCGCAGCAGGGCGCGGGTGTGCTGGATCGACATGCGCTTGCCGATGCCATAGGCGCCGCCGGACCAGCCGGTATTCACCAGCCAGCAGCTCGCGCCATGGCGCTTGATGAGTTCTTCCAGCAGCTTGCCGTAAACTTCCGGGTGCCGCGGCAGGAAGGGCGCGCCGAAGCAGGTGGAGAAGGTCGCCTGCGGCTCGCGGCCCAGCCCCTTCTCGGTGCCCGCGACGCGCGCCGTGTAGCCGGAGAGGAAGTGGTACATCGCCTGCGCTGCCGAGAGCTTCGAGATCGGCGGCAGCACGCCGAAGGCATCCGCCGTCAGCATGACGACGTTCTTCGGCACGCCCGCGCGTCCCGCCTTCACCGTGTTCGGGATGAAGTCGAGCGGGTAGCAGGAGCGGGTGTTCTCGGTCAGCGAGCCGTCATTGAGGTCGAGCCGGCCGCGCTCGTCGCCGACGACATTCTCGAGCACCGCGCCGAAGCGGTGCGAGGCGTCCCAGATCTGCGGCTCCGCCTCGCGCGAGAGGCGGATGACCTTGGCGTAGCAGCCGCCCTCGAAATTGAAGACGCCCGTATCCGACCAGCCATGCTCGTCATCGCCGATCAGGCTGCGCTCCGGGTCGCTGCTCAGCGTGGTCTTGCCGGTGCCGGAGAGGCCGAAGAACAGCGCCGTGTCGCCGCCCTTGCCGAGATTGGCGCTGCAATGCATCGGCAGCACGCCCTTCTCGGGCAGCAGCCAGTTCATGACGGTGAAGATCGACTTCTTGATCTCGCCGGCATAGGAGGTGCCGGCGATCAGGATGGTCTTCGCCGCAAAGGAAAGGGCGATGCAGGTGCCCGTGCGGCAACCGTCCTCGGCCGGGTTTGCCTCGTATTCCGGCGCGTGCAGGATGGTGAAGTCGGGCGTGAAGCCGTCCAGCTCCTCCCGTTCCGGGCGGATGAACATGTTGCGGGCGAAGAGGGCGTGCCAGGCATTGGTCGTCACCAGCCGCACCTTAATGCGGTGCGCCGGGTCGGCGCCGGCATAGAGATCCTCGGTGAAGAGCTCCGGCCGGGCGCCGAGCCAGTTGCGGACCTTGGCGGCGAGCCCGCGGAACTTCTCGGGCGCCATCGGCTGGTTGATCTTGCCCCACCAGATCTGGTCATGCACCTCGGGGTCGTCGACGACGAACTTGTCCTGGACGGAGCGGCCGGTATGCACGCCGGTCACCGCCATGAAGGCGCCCTCGGCCGAAAGCCGGCCCTCGCCCCGCCGCAGCGCATGAGCATAGAGGCCGGCGGCAGTGAGGTTGGCATGGACGGTCGTGGCGCTGGCCACGCCGGTCCCGGCAAGGGCGGTCTCGGGCGCTGACATGCAGTGTCTTCTCCGGTTCGTTCAGGGCGGCAGCACCCCAACCCGGTGGGGCGAGGCGCCTTCGCGGGACGTGCAGCCCACGCATACTGGCTTAAATTAAGGCGCGATCACGGCCGGGGTCAACGCGGGAGACCACACATTGCCGCCAGATCATCAACCTTGGCGTGAGCGGCCATCCCGTGCTGCCCGCACCAGTTCGGCCCGCACCCCGCCCGGATCGGCGACCGGCGCGCTGAAGGGCAGGCGCCGCACCGCCTCCCCGGCGGCGAGGTCGGCGCCGTCGACATCGACGGTGACCATGCGCCAGTCGCCCGGGGCGCCGCCGAGCAGGCCCGTGGCGATGGCGGCGACGGCGTCGGCATGGTCGGCATTGACATGGCCGATGATGTCCTCCGCCGCCGCCTCGATCGCCGCCACCGCCTCGGCCGCCGGCATGAGGTCGCCGAGGCGGATGCGGTGGGCGCGGGCGAAGCCGCCGACCAGCAGGGCCCCGCCCGGCCGGATGCGCCAGAGGGCGAAGTCGCCGAAATCGGCATACATCGCCGCATAGGGGTGCTTCGCCAGCCAGCGCGCCTTCAGCGCGGGCAGCTCGGCCTCCGGCACCGGCTCGGCGAGGCCGGTCAGCGTCACCCGGGGCGCGGTCTGCGGGTTCACGCTCTCGGGCGTGCCGCTGACCAGCAGGGCGCAGCGCGGCTCCGCCCGCAGCTGACGGGTATGCTCGGAGAGGGAGGAGAGCAGCAGCAGCGGCGCCCCATCCGGCGCCGTCCCCGGCGTCACCAGGCTGGCGAAGGGCTGGCCCTCCGCCGCCGTCGCCAGGGTTGCCGCCGCCGCGGCGCGGAGCAGGCAGCGGGCCTCGAAGCCCAGGTTTTCGGTCCCCATCACGCGATCCCGTCCGGGTTGTGCCACAATGCCATCCTATATGGAGTGTCTGACCCAACGGACGAGCCGGCGGAGACCCGACCATGCCAGCCACGATCGCCCTGGTGGACGACGACCGCAACATCCTCACCTCCGTCTCCATGACGCTGGAGCAGGAGGGCTTCACCGTCCGTACCTATACGGATGGCGAGAGCGCGCTGCAGGGCCTGCTCGCCCGCCCGGCGGACCTCGCCGTGCTCGACATCAAGATGCCGCGCATGGACGGGATGGAGCTGCTGCAGCGCCTCCGCCAGCGCAGCGCCATGCCGATCGTCTTCCTCACATCCAAGGACGAGGAGGTGGACGAGCTGATGGGGCTGCGGCTCGGCGCCGACGACTACATCACGAAGCCGTTCAGCCAGCGCCTGCTGCTGGAGCGCATCCGCGCCCTGCTGCGCCGCAACGAGGCGAGCCGGGCCGAGGGCAGCGGCCAGCCTTCGGGCGGCGTCATCGTCCGCGGCGACCTCGTCCTCGACGAGACCAAGCACACCTGTCACTGGAAGGGCACCGACATCCAGCTCACGGTGACCGAGTTCCTACTGGTGAAGGCGCTCGCGCTGCGCCCCGGCATGGTCAAGAACCGCGACCAACTGATCGACGCCGCCTATGGCGAGAACATCTATGTCGACGACCGCACCATCGACAGCCATGTGAAGCGGGTGCGGAAGAAGTTCCGCCAGGCCGACGACGACTTCGCCCAGATCGAGACGCTCTACGGGATCGGCTACCGCTACAAGGAGAGCTGATCTCCCTCCGGGCGGCGGGCGCACTCCCCGCCGCCCGGAGCGACATCCCGCGCTGCCCGTCAGGCCCGCCCGATCGTCTCCGGCCGCGTTGCCGCCAGGCTGGCCAGGTTGGCGTCGATGGCACTGATCAGGCCCCAGTTCTCGATATAGCCGGAGGGGAAGCCGGGCGAGCCGGCCTCGAGATCCTGCTGGCGCGCATGGATGTAGTCGGTCCAACGCCGCGTCGCCGGGCGGCGGTGGTGGAAGTCGTGGCAGGGCGCATCGCCGACCAGCACGAAAAGGCGGACGAAGAGGTGCACGGTCAGCATCTCCAGCCACCAGCCGGCCCAGAGCGCCAGGCCGCGCGGGCTGTTGGCGCGCGCGGCCGGCGGCTCCCGCCCGGGGAAGACGCCTGCCGTCGCATGGCAAACGAATTCGCGGTTGCGCATGGCGATGAGGTCCGGCTCGGGGAAGCGATGCTCGCAGAGGATGCGGAGCACGGTCGCCGCCTGCAGCAGCACCGTCACCGGCAGCACCCAGGCGACGAGGAAGGCGGGCAGCACGCCGCAGGCCGCGGCGAGGAGGAACGCACCCGCCCAACCGATGCGCCCGACCCGGTCATGCGCCGCATCGCCGGTGAAGAGGCTGGCGCCGATCCGCCGGCGCAGGAAGCGGGTGTGGAAGGCCGGCGAGACCAGGCTGACGCAAACCCGGCGCCACAGCTCCCGCTTCGGCAGGCCCGCCTCGAGCCTGCAGAGGCCGAGGACGAAGTCGGCGAACTCGTCCTCCTCCGTCAGCAGCTTCTTCGGGCTGTGATGCAGCATGTGCTCGTGCTGGTAGTCGTCGAAGCGCTTGAACAGCAGCAGTGCCGAGACCAGCCGGCCGACCTGGCGGTTGCGCTCCCGGCTACGGAAGACGGTGCCGTGCGAGCAATGGTGGAAGATCACCACCTGGAACAGCCCAAGCCCGCAACTCGTCGCCAGCAGCCCGAGCGGCAGCAGCAGCCAGAGGCCGAGCGTCGGCTCGGCAAGGAGGAAGGGCAGGGCGGAGAGGGCGACGCCACCGAAGGTCCAGAGCAGGGCGATGGCGACGAAGCGCTCGCCTGGCCGCTCGACCATGGCTTCGCCGGGCGCGGGCCGCGCCGTCAGCCATGTGAGGAAGGGCTGCATCCAAGGCTGGATGCGCCCCGCCATGACTTCCCTCGGATTGGTAGTTGCGGGCTTCGAGACGAAAGCCTGATCCGCTGAATCACTGAGCCTGACAAAGGTCATCTGTAGCACTCCAAGACCACGGGAGAGCTATAGCGCGGCTCAAGGTGTATACTTCAGCAACTATTTCGTTTCAGAGCGCCACAATCGTCCCAGCAACCCCGCCTTTCCTCGGTAGCTGCGACGATAGCTGCGGGAGGTCATGCGTCAGGACAGGCCGAGCCAGGACTCCCACGGGGCGGGGCTAGGCGGGGTGAGGCGGTTGAGCCGGGTGGCGGCGAAGCGGCTTGCGACGGCGGCGGGCATCGCCACGGGGCCGAAATAGGCCGCGTCGCGCATGTCCTCCGGCGCGCAGACCACGATGCCGTCCTCCCACTCCCCCCGATCCATAACCTCGGGCCAGTCATGACCGCGCCAGAGCAGCGGGCGGAGGCCGGAGGCGTCCTCGACCCAGTGCCACCCGCTCCGCTCGGGTTGCGCGGGAACCCCGTTCCAAAGACTCGTCATGCGGGTCCCTCCCGAACCACCGGTGCTGTCCGTCGAATGCAGAGGCCCCGGGCGCCAGGGCAATCCCAAGCGTCCCACGGGATTCGACCAGGGGCGCAGGATGACAAGCCGGGACACAAAATGAAACAGCAATGCGCTGCGTCGGCCGGGAAGGGCTGGCACATTTAGATGACTGTGGGGTCCTTGCCTCTCGCCGACTGGAGGCGGGGATCGCCCCGCCCTGCCCGGCGCCATTCCTGCGGCTTAGGCGCCGCCCGCCATCCACCGCGTGGATGATGTCCATCCGACCTTCCGCTTGGCCTTTTGCCGCGGCCGGACCGATCTTCCAGCCCAAGGAGCGGGCGGCCGCCGCGCTGCCGCCAGACCAGGAGACTCGATCATGCTGCACAACCTCATCGCCTCCGACCGCCTCGGCGAGGCCGCCGCCTATGCCCTTGCCGCCGCCTATTTCGGCGCCTTCATCCTCGCCCTCGAGGCGGCGCTGAGCAAACTGGTCTATTAAACGCTTCATTATTCCCTATAGCGGAACAGTACCTTCCCTGGCGAGCGGCTTCAGCGCATCGGCGGGTTGCCTGACACTCCGAACGAGAGGCAGGGCGCAGCGCCCGCGCCGCCCGCATCGGAGAACAGCAGCATGATCACCCAACACTCGCCATGGCATGCGGGCGAAGTCGCCCTGCAGTCCTCGCTCGGCATGGCGGAGCGCATGGCCGTGGTCGGCCAGCATGTCCTGCGGGACCACCTGATCGAGCAGCACCAGCTGTTCTACCCCCAGCTCCCCTTCCTCATCCTCGGTGCGGTGGATCCCGAGGGCGACCCCTGGGCTACTATCCTCGTCGGCCGGCCCGGCTTCCTCTCCGTGCCGGATGCCGGGACGCTGCATGTCGCAGCCCGGCGCGACCCGGCGGACCCGGCCGATCGCGGCATGGAGGCAGGCGATGCCGTCGGCCTGCTCGGCATCGAATTGCCGACGCGGCGGCGCAACCGACTGAACGGCCGCCTCCGCCGCGAGCCCGGCGACGAGGGCTTCGCCGTTGCGGTGGAGCAGAGCTTCGGCAATTGCCCGCGCTACATCATCCCGCGCGGCCTCGCCTTCACCGGGGACGGAGCCGAGGCCGGCGCCGCCGCCCTGCCGCGCCTCGACCCGGCCGCCTTGGCGATGATCGGGCGCGCCGACAGCTTCTTCGTCGCCAGCCATGTCGGGGAGGCGGGGCCGGGCCGGCAGGTCGATGTCTCGCACCGCGGCGGGCGTCCCGGCTTCGTCCGCGTCGAGCCCGATGGCTCGCTCACCATCCCCGACTATGCCGGCAACATGTTCTTCAACACCCTCGGCAACATCCTGGTGACGCGGCGGGCCGGGCTGCTCTTCATCGACTGGGCGACCGGCACCCTGCTCCAGCTCACCGGCCCGGCGGAGATCCTGCCGGACGGGCCGGAGCCTGCCGGCTTCGAGGGCGCCCAGCGCCTCTGGCGCGTCACGCCGCGGCGGATCATCCGCCGCCGGGCCGCCCTGCCGCTGCGCGGGGCATAGGATGGCGGGGCCGTGCTAGGCTCCCTCGGCAGGAGGGCGCGATGGACCGCTGGCAGGCGATGCGCATCTTCGCCAAGGTCGCCGAGACCGGCAGCTTCGCCGCGGCCGGCCGCCAGCTCGGCCTCAGCCCGCCCGCCGTCACCCGCGCCGTCGCCGCGCTCGAGGAGGCGATCGGCACCCGCCTCCTCACCCGCACCACGCGCCTCGTCCGCCTCACCGAGGCCGGGGGCCGCTATGTCGAGGATTGCCGCCGCATCCTCGCCGACGTCGCCGAGGCGGAGGCCGCAGCCGCCGGCGCCTACGCCACCCCAACCGGCACGCTGAGCGTCACCGCCTCCGTCCTCTTCGGCGAGGTCTATGTGCTGCCGATCCTGACCGAGTACCTGGACCGCCACCCGGCGGTCAGCATCCGCGGCCTCTTCCTCGACCGCGTCGTGAACATCGTCGAGGAGGGGATCGACGTGGCGATCCGCATCGGCCACCTGCCGGACTCGGGGATGGCGGCGCTCCGGGTCGGCACGGTGCGGCGCGTGGTCTGCGGCGCGCCGGAGTATTTCGCCCGACACGGCGTCCCGGCCCATCCGGGCGAGCTGGCCCGGCACCGGACCATCGCCCCGATCGGCGCCTCCGCCTCGCTGGAATGGCGCTTCGGCCCGGGGGGATCGCGCAGCGTCACAGTGCAGCCGCGGCTTGCCTGCAACACCAACGCGGCGGCGATCGCGGCGGCCGCGGCCGGCTGGGGCGTCACCCGGCTGCTGAGCTACCAGGTCGCCAGCCTGCTCGCCGAGGGCAGGCTGCAGCGGGTGCTGGCCGAATTCGAGGAGGAGCCGCTGCCGATCCACGTCCTTCACGTCGAGGGCCGGCATGCCGCGGCCCGGGTGCGGAGCTTCGTCGAGCTCGCCGCGGGGCGGCTGCGCGCCAATCCGCTGCTGCAAGGGTAGGCTGGCGCGGCTTGCATTCATGCCGTGGCCTGTGATGAAAGGATAAGGAGAGTCTATTCCGGGAGGTCCGGCCCCGCCGATGCATCACCTGCACAGCGCGCATGAGCCTGTCCTCGTCATGCTCTCAGTTCTCATCGCGGTGCTCGGGTCCTGGACGGCGCTCGACCTGTTCCACAGGGTCCGGGCGAATGCCGGCGCCGTCCGCCTGTGGTGGCTGGCCGGCGCCGCGGCGGCCACCGGCGGCTCCATCTGGTCGATGCATTTCGTGGCCATGCTGGCCTACGACCTCGGCCTCCCCGTCCGCTACGATGTCCGGCTGACCATCCTCTCCCTGCTGCTGGCCGTCGGCGCGACCGGGCTCGGCTTCGCCCTGGCCGCGGGGCGCACCGCATTGCCGGGGCGCGGGCGCATCGCCGCCGCCGCCCTCGCCATGGGGCTTGGCATCTGCCTCATGCACTATGTCGGCATGGAAGCGATGCGGATGGCGGCGCTGCCCGTCTACGAGCCGCTTCTGGTCACGGCCTCCGCGGCGGTGGCGATCGGCGCCTCGGCCCTGGCCCTGGTGCTTGCTTTTGATGAGCGGTCGGCGCCGACCCGGGCCATGGGCGCCCTCGCCCTCGGCCTGGCGATCGCTGGCATGCACTATACCGGCATGGCTGCCGTCAGCTTCCTGCCGGTTCCCGGCCCGCCCTCCCGGCCGGCCGAGATCCCGGCCCAGGCGCTGGCGATCGGCATCGCCGCATGCACCCTGCTGCTGCTCGCCCTGGCGCTGGTCGCGGCCATGGTCGACCGCCGCGTGGAGGCGCTGGCGCTGCGCGAGGCCGTCGCCCTGCGCCGCAGCGAGGAGCGGCTGCGCGGCGTGCTGGAGCGCATGCCCGTCGGCATCCTGGTCATCGACGCGGGCCTCGGCCGGATCCTCCTCGCCAATCCGGAGGCGGAGCGGATCCTCGGCCGCCAGCTGGGGGCGGCAACGCCCGCCACGCTGGACCAGCTGGACGACCCGCTGGCCTCCGCCCTCCGGCAAGGCGTGGCGATGGGGCGCCAGCCCCTGGCCCATCGCCACCCCGATGGCACCACGCTGCATTTCGATCTCAGCCTTGCCCCGATGCCGGACGGGGAGGGGCGGCAGGACCTCGCCATCGCCACGCTGCAGGATGTCACGGCCCGGGTGCAGGCGGAGCAGCGGCTACGCCGGGCCCAACGGCTGGAGGCGATGGGCCAGCTCACCGGCGGCGTGGCGCATGACTTCAACAACCTGCTGATGGTCGTCTCCGGCAACCTTCAGCTGCTGATGCGCCGCACCACGGACGAGGCCCTGCTGCGCCTGGCCCGCAGCGCCGCCCAGGCCGTGCGGCGCGGCGCTGACATCACCGCCCGCCTGCTGGCCTTCGCCCGCGAGCAGGCGCTCAGGCCGGGGCCGGTGGAGCTGACGGAATTGCTGCCCGATGTCGCCGAGAGCGTCCTAGGCCGGACCCTCGGCGGGCTGATTCGCATCGAGACGCAGGTGGAGCCGGGGCTTTGGCCGGTGCTCGCCGACCAGTCCGAGCTGGGGGTCGCGCTGCTGAACATCGCCATCAATGCGCGCGATGCCATGCCGGAGGGCGGGCGGCTTGTCATCGCCGCCGCCAATGTCCCGGCGGACGAAATGCCGGACCGGTTGCCCGGCGGGCTGGTGCCCGGGGATTACGTCGCCCTCACCCTGACCGATAGCGGGGCGGGGATGAGCGAGGAGGTGCTGGCCCAGGCCTTCGAGCCCTTCTTCACCACCAAGCCGGTCGGCCGGGGCTCGGGCCTCGGCCTGTCCCAGGTCTACGGCTTCGCCCGGCAGTCGGGCGGCACGGCCCAGCTCGCCAGCCGCCCCGGCGAGGGCACGCAGGTGACGCTCTGGCTGCCGCGCGCGGCGCCGGCCACGGCCGACGCCCTGCTGACTGGCGAGCGCGTCGCATGAGCGCCCTGCCGTCCCGCGCCCCGGCTTCCGCGAGGGCATGAGCATGGCCCCTTCGACAACGCTCCGCCACCTCATCCTCGGCCCTGGCCCTGGCCCGGGCGGGGACGGCCTGGCCGACAACGGCTCCTGCGGGACGCCTGCGATCTCGCCGGTCCCGGCATACGTGGAGCCCTCGCTGGCCGGCCACCGCGTCCTGGTCGTCGACGACGAGCCCATGATCCTCGAGATCCTGGTGGAACATTGCGCCGCGCTCGGCCTCACCGTCTTCGAGGCGCCCGACGGCGAGCCGGCGCTGCGGGAGATCGAGCGGCATCCGGAGATCGAGGTGCTGGTCACCGATGTGCGGATGCCGGGGCTGGACGGCCCGGCGCTGGTCGAACGAGCGCTGGTGCTGCGGCCGTCGCTCAAGGTGATCTTCGTCACCGGCTACACCACCCACCACAGCAGCGCCTGGCCGATCCTGCGCAAGCCCTTCGAGCTCGATGAGCTCGACACGGCCCTGCGCCAGGCGCTGCTGCGCTGAGGACCGCGCGGCCATCGCCGCGCCCGGTGCGGCTTCGGTGGCGCTGCCAACCCCGCCGCGGACTTCCCCCGCGAACCGGCGCACCGGTTTGAAGAAAAGCATCAGGTTGTGTATTACCCGTTGATACAACTTGTGCGAGTGATTAACCTTGAGATGGGTGAGGTGCCGGCGGGCACTTCCGAGATGGATTTCTCGGCCGGTTGATGACAGGATCGTGAGACAGCCCCGCCAAAAGACGGGGGACCTTTTTTCTATCTCTACCCGCGATGTATGCCTTAAGGACCAATGCAATCCCACGGAGCGGCAGCGTCTGGTATTGCAACCACCGTTGTGGCCACGGTTTGGGAGTGTTTCAAGATGCCAATCCGTTCCAGAGCGAGCGAGGCGCCCTTCCATGTTTGATGCCCATGTCACGGCACCGCCGCAGGATGCTGGCACGGTCCGGCTGGGTTACGCCAGGCATGCCGACCCACGCATCGCGGTCCGGCAATGTGCCACAGCCATGGGGCAGATGACGCCCCTGCTGATGCTGGCCTTCTGCGGCGGGCGGCATGCGCCGGAGGCGGTGCAGGCGGCGCTGCGCGAGGAGTTCGGCCCGGTGCCCGTCTATGGCGGATCCGCCGCCGGGGCGATCGGGCGGGACGGCTTCGGCTATGGCGGCTTCGAGATCGGCCTCATCGCCTTCGAGGACCCGGCGCTGGCGCCGCAGGCGGTGGTGACGCATGGCCTGCTCGCCGATGCCCGCGCCGCCGGAGAGGAACTGGGCCGGGCCGTTGCCGCCGCCGCCTCCGAGGGCGCCGCGGTGCTGCTCCTGTTCGACAGCGTCGCCAGCGGCTCCCCGCCGCGGCTGCACCATGCCAGCCGGATCGTCGAGGGCTTCCACGCCGGGGCGGGGAACAAGCCGGTCTGCCTGTTCGGCGGCGGCCTGCTCACCGACATGAACCTCTCCGACGGCTGGGTCTTCGACGGCGCTGGCATCTCCAAGCATGCGGCCGTCGCCCTCATCTTCCCGCCCACCGTCGTCGCCGAGACGATCATCATGCATGGCTGCCGCCCGGTTAGCGCCTTCATGGAGATCACCCGCATCAACGGCGCCGAGGTCTACGAGCTCGACGGCAAGCCCGCGCTGGAGGTGATCGAGGCCATGCTCGGCCTGCCGCTGGGCGGCTCGCGCGGGCAGGAGCTGTCCCTGGTGGCGACGCTCGGCCAGAAGCAGGGCGACCCCTTCGCCCCGCATGACGAGAATGCCTATGTCAACCGGCTGATCCTGCGCGCCAATCCGCAGACCGGCTCGGTGACGCTGTTCGAGCCCGATTTCGCCGAGGGCGACCGGGTGCAGATCATGAGCCGCGACAACCGGTTGATGCTCGATTCGGTCGAGCGCGGCGTGGCCGATGCCAACCGCCGCCTGATCGGGCCCGACAGCCTGTTCGGCCTCTACATCGATTGCGCCGGCCGGGCCAGCGCCCGCAGCGGCGCACCGATCGAGGAGGCGGAGGTGATCTGCCACGGCCTCGATCCCAGCCTGCCCTTCCTCGGCTTCTACTCCGGCGTCGAGATCGCGCCCTTCGCCAACCAGCCGAGCCGGCCGCTCGACTGGACCGGCGTCCTGGCCGTGCTGAGGAGGCGCAAATAATGACCACCAGCGCCCCTCTTGCCTCCCTCGGCCAGGTCGAACGCGAGCTCGCCTACTACCGGCGGGAATGCAACGACCTCGGCGCCCGCCTGCTCCGCCTGCAGGAGGAGCAGAGCCAGGCCTTCCGCGAGGCGCGGCGCAGCCGCACGGTGGCGAAGCTGATCCGCGAGGCCTACCGCCTGGCCGACCTGCACATGACGGCGGGGGAGATCGGCGCGGCGCTGCTCGAGGTGGTGGTGGAGAACGTGCTCTGCGACGGCGCCGCCCTGCTGCAGCGGGACGCGACGGACGAGGGCTGCTTCCGCGTCGTCCATGCCATCGGCCAGGTCGCCACGCCCACCCTTCGCCTGCCGATGCCGCCGGGCTTCTTCTTCACCACCGCCCGCAGCGTGCTCGAGCCGCAGGCCTATGCGCTGACCAGCATCCTCGGCCTGCCCTACATCCTCTGGGCCTATGACCGCTCGACCGGCCATGCGCTGATCCTCGGCAACCGCTCCGAGAGCAATGTCAGCCGCCCCTACGAGCCCGGCGACCAGGAGCTGATCGAGGGCGCGCTCTCGGTCTATATCGACGTGCTGCTGCGCAAGCAGGCGGAGACGGAGCTGCGCGTGGCGAAGGCCGCCGCCGAGCGCGCGAGCGAGGCGCGTAGCCGCTTCCTCGCCACGCTGACGCATGAGCTGCGCACGCCGCTGACCGCGGTCATCGGCTTCTCCGAGATGCTGCTGCCGGGCTCGCGCCACAACGCCTCGCAGGCGAGCACCGAGCGCTATGCCGCGCATATCCACGATGCCGGGCGACACCTGCTCGCGCTGATCGACGGCATCCTCGACTATTCGAGCCTGGAGCAGGCGCTGCCGCGCCTCTCGCCGCTCTGGCTGCCCGCGGCGCAGCTGCTGGAGGAGACGTCGAGCCTCGTCAGCGGCGTCGCGCAGATGCGCGAGGTGACGGTGGAGATCGGCCCGGCGGCGGAGACGCCGCTGGCCGTCTTCGTCGATCCGCTGCGCTTCCGCCAGGTGCTGCAGAACCTGCTCGGCAATGCGGTGAAATTCGCCCCGCCCGGCAGCGCCGTCGAGGTCTCCGTGTGCCGCGGCGGGGATGGCGGCGCGGTCTTCTCCGTGCGCGACCACGGCTGCGGCATGCTGCCGGAGGACATTCCCCGCGCGCTCGAGCCGTTCCAGCAGATCGATGGCGGCGTGGCGAGGCGGTCGGGCGGCATCGGGCTCGGGCTGCCGATCGCCAAGGGGCTGGCCGAGGCACATGGCGGCCGCCTCATCCTCGACAGCGCCCCCGACCAGGGGACGACGGCACGGGTGACCCTGCCGCCGGAGCGGGTGCGGGAGCAGGGCTGCCGCTGAAGGCCGGTTGCCAAGCGGCATGCGGGTGGCGAAGCTTCCGGGCGTGACCCCGCCGGGGGATGGGCCCACGGCCGGCGCCATCCGCCCACAACCCGCATCCAGGATGATCGGCATGGAAATCCGCACGGTCGGCGTGGTCGGCCTCGGCAATATGGGCCTCGGGATGGCGTCCAGCCTCGCCCGGGCCGGCTTCGCCGTGGAGGGCCATGACATCGATCCGGTCCGGCGGGACGCGGCCGAGGCGGCCGGCATCCGCTTCCGCACGGACCTCGCCGGCTTGCTCGGCACGGCCGATGCGCTGGTCTTCTCGCTGCCCTATGCCCGCGACGTGGAGGCGGTCGCCACCGCCCCCGGCGGGCTGCTGGAGCGGCGCGACCGCAAGGTGGTGGCGATCGACACCTCCACCTCGGACCCCGGCACCTCCCGCCGCCTCGCCGCGCGCCTGGCCGAGGCCGGGCATGGCCTGCTCGACGCGCCGGTGAGCGGCGGCCCCTCCGGCGCAGCGGCCGGCACGCTCACCATGATGGTCGGCGGCAGCGAGGCGGACCTCGAGGCGGTCCGCCCCGTCCTCGCAGCCCTGTCCGGCACGGTGATGCATGTCGGCCCCTCCGGCGCCGGCAACGTCGCCAAGCTGGTGAACAACATGCTGGTCGCCGCGCATCTGGTGACGACCGGGGAGGCCCTGCGCCTCGCCGTGGCCGCCGGCCTGCCTGCCGAGGCGGTGCTGCCTGTGGTCAATGCCGCGACCGGGCGCAGCGCGGTGAGCGAGGCGATGGTGCCCCGCTGGGTCCTGCCCGGCAGCTTCGACAGCGGCTTCTCGGCCGGGCTGATGCGGAAGGATGTCGGCCTCGCCATCGCGCTCGCCGAGGAGGTCGGCTGCCCGCTGCCGCTCAGCGCCGCCGCGGCCCGGCTCTGGACGGAGGCGCGCGACCGCATCGCGGATGCGGACGACTTCACCCGCATGGCCGATTTCCGCGCCCTGCCCGCGGGCTGAGCTCAGTCGCGGAAGGCGCGGCGGAGGAAGTTGCGGACCGGCGCCAGCACCATGGTGATCGGCGTACGCGGCGTGCCGAGGATGTAGAGCTCGGTCGGCATGCCGGCCATCAGCTGCACCTCCGGCACCAGCTCCAGCGCGCGGGGGTCGAGCGTGATGCGCACGGGGAAATAGGGCGCGCCGCCGTCCGGCGGGGTGACCGCATCGGCGCCGACGGTGGTGACATGGCCATGCACCATCGGCACGCTGCGCATCTTGTAGGGCGTCAGGCGGATGTTTACCGCCTGGCCGACCGTGACCCGTTCATTTCCCTCTTGCTCGACCCGGCCCTCGATCACCAGCCGGTCCCGCAGCGGCACGAGGTCGAGGATGGGCTGTCCCGCCAGGATGCTGGCGCCCGGGGTGAAGGCCTGGACATTGGTCACCCGCCCATCCTCCGGCGCCAGCACCTCGCGCCGCGCCAGCACGTCCTCCGCCGCGCGGAGCTGCTGCTGCGCGCTGGCGATGGCGGCCTCGGTGGCCTGGATGTCGGTGGCGATGTCGGCCAGGCGCTGCAGGCGGATGCCCTCCAGCTGCCGCTGCGCCTGGACGATGCCCTCGCGCAGCTGCGCCTCCTGCGCCGCCGCCCGGCCGATGGCGGCGACGAAGCCCGCCTCCTGCTGCTGCAGGTTCAGCACGAGGAAGCGCGAGGCGAAGCCCTCGGTCAGCAGGCGGCCATAGCCGGCGATCTGCTCGCGCACCGCCAGCACCTGGCGCTGCGCGCCCTCGCGCTGGGCCCGGGCGCCGGCGACCTGCGCGTGCAGCTGGGTGACGGCGCGCTCCTGCACCGCCGCCTGCCCGTCGAAGGCTGCCCAGCGGGCCGCGAAGAGCGCCTGCTCGGCCTGGAGGAAGACGGCGATGGCGGGGTCCGCCTCGCCCTGCGCCGCCACCTCCGGCGGGAAGGCGAGCTGGCGCTCCCCGGCCTGCTCGGCGGCGAGGCGGGCGGCCCGCGCCCGGCCGCTCCAATAGGCGGCGCGGGCCTGGATGGCATCCGCCTCGGCTTGGGTGACGTCGAGCTGCAGCAGCGGCTGGCCGGCCTGCACCACGCTGCCCTCCTGCACCATGATCCGGCGCAGGATGCCCGGCTCCAGCAGGTTCACCGTCTTCCGCCGCCCCTCGGGGACCAGCTGGCCCGGCGCCACCACCGCCTGCTCCACCCTCGTCATGGTCGCCCAGGCGATGAAGGGAACCAGCGCCAGCCCGAGCCCCAGCGCCGTCAGCCGCAGCATGTGGCCGAGGCCCGGGCGCTCCGGCACATGCCCGACCTGCTGCCGCAGCACCTCGAGCGGCACCGGCGGCAAGGCGGTGGGGCGGCCTTGCGGGACCATGAGCTGCAACGGCTGGGGCTCCTTCACTGGGTCGGGAGGCGGATCGGGGCGGTCTCCCCTCATAGTTGAGCCATCTTACCAGATTTTTGCGGCAGGCGGCGAAGGCCCCGGCGCCTGCCTCCGCCGATGATGTGGCCGAGGGAGCACAGCGAGCGGTTCGCGGTGGTGCCGGCCCGTGCAGGCGAACGGTTGGAGAACGCCGTGCCGGTGCGTGTCGGCGCCGCCATCGGTCCAGGCTGTCCCGAGACTTGTCCCCAAGCTTCTCCACGATGCTGGGGATAAGCGAATGCTTGACCTTCGCGCCAGGATACCGGCGGGTCCGGCGAAGCGGCCTGGACCGAACCCCGAGCAGGTGGAGGCACTTGGTCGGCGTAGTTCGCCTGCCCGGCCAAAGGTCAGGTCAGCTTCCGCAAGCCGCCCGGCATCGGCAGGGGCGACGGCGCGGATCGGGCTCCGCGATGATCCCAAGCGCAGGGGCGGCCTGCGAAGGCCAGCCGGTCAGGACTCCGCCGCGGCGAACTCGGCCAGCAGGCCAGCCTGCGCAGCCAGGTCGAGGAAGCAGTACCGGTCGCGGATCTCGTGCGCATGGCCGACCGCATCGGCATAGAAGCCCGGCGCAAGGCCGAGCGCCTCGCCGGTGGCCGGCATGCTGCTCGCGGCGATGATGCGCTCCATCTCCTCCAGCGGCAGCATCACCCTCAGCAGGGCGGCGCGGATGGCATCCCAGCGGTCGGCGAGGCGCGCGTTCAGCCGCTCGGTCGCTTCGGCATCGAACGGCTTCTTCGCCATCGCCGCCCGGCAGGCCGGGGCAAAGCGGCCGAAGCGCACGGCGAAATCCGCATCGGGCTCGAGGGCGCGCAGCACCGGCGGCGCCGTCTCGGCCAGCATCCGGGCCTGCAGCCGGGCCATGGTCCAGGTGGCGACGCCCACCTGCTCGCCATGCAGGCTGCCGGGATGCGGGGCGGCCAGCATGTCGATGTAGTGGCTGATCTGATGCTCGCCCATGGAGCCGCAATGGCTGGTGCCGGTGACCAGGACGCCGAGGCCGGAGAGCACCAGCAGCCGCGTCAGCAGCCGCACGCCCTCCGCATCCCCCTCCCCCAGCCGCGCGGCCGCGGCGAGCAGCGGCGGCTCCTCCTCCCGCATCAGGGCATAGGGCGTCTCGGCATAGCGCGTGTCGAGCAGCAGGTGGGAGAGCAGCCAGTCGACCTGCGCGGTCGAGCGGCAGATGGTGTCGCCGAGCCCGGCCAGGATCATCCGCCGCGGCGCCCGCGCCATCACGCCGAGATCGAGGAAGACGCCGAGCGGCGCATGCGCCGGCAGGCTGAGCTTGAAGCCGTCGCGCGTGATCGAGACGGTGTTGGTGACATAGCCGTCCATGGAGGGCGCGGTGCCGAAGACCGCGCAGCGCCGCCCCGTCCGGTGGGTGACGTATTTGCAGAGGTCGTTGACGGTGCCCGAGCCGATGGCGACCAGCCCGTCCGCGCCCCGTGCCCGCTCCTGCAGCGCGTCGGCCGTCGCCTCGTCCGCCTTCGGGTGATCGAGGACGATCAGCTCCGCCCCCGGCAAGGCGCGGTGCACGCGGCGGCCCAGCACCTCCGCCGTGTTCTCGTCGGCGACGACGGCCAGCCGCTCGCCGAGGCCGAGGCCGGCGAGCATCTCCTGCTCCCGCCCCTCCAGGCTGTCCTCGATGGCGATGCGGCGGATGGTGGTGCGCAGCGGCCCGCCGAGCTCGGGCGCCTGGAAGCGGCCGGCCAGCACATCGGCGATCGGATCGGTCACGTATGGTCTCCGCGGAAGGCGGCAAGCCGCGCGAAGCTGTCGCGCAGCGCCGGGTAGAGGCTGCGATAGATCGCCAGCAGCTCGGCGTAGCGGGCGGCGCGGGCGGGGTCGGGCTGGTGGCGCTCGCGCAGCGCGCCCTCCATCGCCCGCGCCGCCGCGGCGGGGGTGGCGTGCCAGCCTGCGGCGACGGCGGCCAGCATGCCGGCGCCGAGCGCCGAGGCCTCGACCGTCTCGCTCGCCACCACGGGCTTGTTCGTGGCATCCGCCATCACCTGCCGCCAGAGCCGGCTGCGCGCGCCGCCGCCGATGGCGAGGAGCTCCGTCACCGGCTCGCCGGTCGAGGCCTCCATGGCGGCGAAGCCCATGGCGCAGTCGAGCGCGATGCCCTCGACCAGGGCGCGGTAGGCATGGCCGCGGCCATGCTCCGGCGCGAGGCCCACCAGCGCGCCGCGCGCATCCGGGTCCCAATGCGGGCACATCACGCCGCTCCAATAGGGCAGCAGCAGCAGCCCGTCCGCGCCGGGCGGCAGCGCCTCCGCCTCCGCCTCCAGCCGGTCGTAGCAGCCGGGATCGGTGCCGGGGTCGAAGCCGAGCAGGCGGCGCACCAGCCAGTCGGTCAGGAAGGCGCCGGTGCGCAGGCAGAGCTCGAGGATGTAGCCCTCGTTGTCGAGGGCGAGCTCGGTGCGGAAGGCGGCGTCGGTCCGGTAGGCGCGCGAATGCACGCCCGCGACCGTCGCCGTGCCGAGGTTGAGATAGGCCCGCCCGCCGCCGAGCACGCCGCAGCCGAGCCCCGCCGCCTGCCCGTCGCCGCCGCCGGCCGCGACGATGGTGCCGGGCCGCAGCCCCGTCTCCGCCGCGGCCTCCGGCGTCACCGCCCCGATCGCCGTGCCGGGCGGCAGGGCGGCGAAGAAGCGGCGCTCGTCGAGGCCGATATGGCCGAGGATCTCGGCCGAGTAGCGCCGCTCCGCCATGTCGAAGACGGCATGCGGATCGGCGCTCGCGGCGCTCGTCGCCCGCACGCCGCTGAGGCGCCAGGCAAGGTAGCCGTGGACATCGACGAAGTGGGCCGTGGCGCGAAAGGCCTCGGGCTCCACCCGCCGCATCCAGTGCAGGGTGTAGAGCGAGGGCGTCAGGTCCGGCATGCGGCCGGTGATGCGGTGCAGCCGCTCCGCCCCGAAGCTCTCGGCGAGCAGCGCGACGTCGCGCCGCGCCCGGCCGTCGAGCCAGAGGATGCCGGGCCGCACCGGCCGCCCCTCGGCATCCAGGAAGCCGAGCGTCTCCCGCTGGTTGGAGATGGCGAGCGCGGCGATGCGCCCCGGGTCTACCGCCGCGGTCAGGCCCTGGAGCGCGGCGGCCGCCGCGCCCCACCAGTCCTCCGGCGCCTGCTCGAAGGCCGCCGGCGCCGGGTTCGCCATGGGCACCGGCGCGCGGCCCTCCGCCACCGGCCGCCCCTGCGCGTCCCAGGCGATCGCCTTGGTCGCGGTCGTGCTGCTGTCGAGGCCGATGACGAGGTCCATGCGCCCGCCCCTAGCGCCCGCGGAAGGGCGTCGCGGCGCGGTCGGCGACGCGCTTGATCGCCGCCATGCACTCCGCCGGGCTGCGGTGCTGGCCGGCCAGCAGCTTGCCGAGCTCCACCGGGATGGTGTTGTTCGACAGCTCCGCCCAGGCGGGGAATTTCGGCTCCGAGCCCATGGCGTTGTTGATCGTCCACTCAATCGCCGGGAAGTGGCGCGTGGTGCCGGGCCCGACGCGGGCATTCTCAAGCACGCGCGGGTCCTTGAAGGCCGAGCTCCGCACCGGCGAGGCGCCGCCGCCGAGCGTCGAGCTGCGCGCCACCACGTCCTTCGAGCAGACCCACTGCATGAAGATCCAGGCCGCGTCCTGGTTGCGCGAGTAGCGCGAGATGGCGAGCGAGGAGCCGCCCTGGTGGCCGATATGCGGGATCTCGAGGAAGCCCGCCTCGGAGGGCGGGCGCAGCTTCGCCTCCTTCGGCGGCCGTGCCGCCTCCATCAGCCCGCGCACCTTGCTGTCCGGGCCGTCGAAGGCGGGGAAGAACTCGCCCCAGCTAATGCAGAGCGCGGCGTTGCCTTGGGTGAGGGATTGGCCCTCGCCGTCCCAGGTCCAGGTCCTGGCGGCGGGCGGCATGTGCTTGACGAGCTCGAGCATGTACTCGAGCCCGGCGATGCCCTCCGCATCGCCGCCCGAGAAGGTGCCGTCCTTGGCGAAGACCGAGCCGCCCTGCGACCAGAGCCAGGCCGTCCAGTCGCAGTTGAGCGAGTAGTGGCCCGAGCGGAGCTGGCCGGTGGTGCCGAAGATGCCGATGCCGCGCTCCGCCTGGTCGATGGTGCGGACGGCGTTCAGGTACTCGTTCATCGTCGTCGGCACCTGGAGCTTGTGCTTCTCCAGCAGGTCGCGGCGGTACATCATGATGAAGATCGGGATGTCGAAGGGCAGCCCGATCATCTTGTCGCGGAACATCGAGATGCCCTCGACCAGCGGCTTCGAGAAGTCGTCGATGTCGAAGCCGGGCATGGCGAGGTCCGGCTTCCTGGCCAGCAGCTCCCGCGGGTCCAGCGTGTCGGGCGCGAACAGCGCGGTCCAGGACTGGTCGAGGTAGTAGAGGTCGTAGGTGCCGAGCTTGCCCTGGCTGTCCACCGTCGCCTTCTGCAGCACCTGCTCGAGCGGGACGATCTCGATCTCCACCTCGATGCCGGTATTTGCCGTGAACTCGTCGCGGGCGAGCTGGTTGGCGACGATGGTGGGCGGCGTCGCCTCCGAGGTGTAGCGGATCTTCTGACCACGAAACTTGCTGCCGACGTCGCGCAGCCAGCGGATCATCGCCTGGTCGGCCTGCGCCGCGGCGGGGTTGCCAACGGCCGGCAGCAGGCTGCCGGGCCGCTGGCCGCCGAGGAAGCCGGCGGCGAAGGAGGAGAGGCCGACGCCGGCGAGCGACAGGCGCCGCAGGAACTCGCGCTTGCCGATGCGGCGTGCCGCGAAGTCGCCGGATGCGTCGGCGATGAAGGTCTTTCGGTCGTGCTCGCTGAAGCTCATTGTCCTTGTCCTCCCTGTTGCGCGACCGGGTCGCGCCGTTACTCCTTGATCGATCCCAGCGACAGCCCGCGCACCAGGTGGCGCTGCGTCGCCAGGATGAAGATGAAGGCCGGCACCAAGGCGGCCGTGCCGAGCGCCGTGATGAAGCCCCACTCCGTGCCGGTCGAGGTCACGAAGGTCGAGATCTTGACCGGAACCGTCCTGATCTCGCTGGTCAGCTGGAGCGAGATCAGGAACTCCGTCCAGGAGAAGACGAAGCAGAGCACCGCCGTCGCGGCCAGGCCGCCGCGGACCAGCGGCAGGGCGATGCGGCGGAAAACGTCGAACCGCCCTGCCCCGTCGATCATCGCGGCCTGGTCCAGCTCGAGCGGAACGTCGTCGAAGAAGCTCTTCATCAGGAGCGTCGCCACCGGCAGGTTGACCAGCATGTGCGCGAGCACGAGGCCGAGCAGGGTGTCGCGCAGGCCAAGGTCGCGGAAGACGAAGAAGAGCGGAATGGCGACGGCGACCGGCGGCAGCATGCGCTGGCCGAGGACGAAGAGCAGCAGCCCCCGCCGCGCCCTGAAGCCGAAGCGCGAGAGCGCGAAGGCGGCGGGCGTCGCCAGCATCAGGGCGAGCAGGGTGGAGCCGGCGGCGGTCACCATGCTCTGGGCGATGCTGGGCAGCGAGAAATAGCTGCTCGCCCCGCCGGCGGCGCCGGCCGCCGTTGCGCCGGGCGCTAGCTCCAGCCGCGACTGCCCCAGCAGCGTCACCGCATAGTTCCGCAGCGTCGGCGTGAAGTCGAAGAAGACCGGCGGGTTGGCGAAGATCGCCGAATAGGGCTTGAAGGAAGCGAGCACCCACCAGAAGACCGGGAAGAGCAGCAGCCCGACCGCGAGCAGCGCCCCCGCATCCCGCAGCAGCCCGAGGCGCGCGGAGCGGCCGGCCATCCGCCCGCTCACAGCCGCACCCGCGCGAGGCGCATGAAGGTGGCGGCCGCGGCGTTGATCAGCAGCAGGGTCAGCAGCGAGAGCACGGCGGCGCCCGGGAAATTCGCCAGGCCGAAGAGCCGGCCGGCATACCAGCTCAGCGTCTCGGTATCCGTCCCCGGCCCGCCCGAGGTCATCACATAGACATAGTCGTAGACGCGAAAGAGATCGATGCCGCGGATCAGCACGGCCAGCGCGATGATGCGCCCGAGCATCGGCAGGGTCAGGTAGCGGAAGGCGGCGAAGGGGCTCGCGCCGTCGATCGCCGCCGCCTCGAAGGGCTCGGGCGGCAGGGCGCGCAGGCCGGCGAGGAACATGAGCACCATGAAGGGCACCCATTGCCAGACATCAACCATGACGAGGCCCGCGAAGGCAAGGCCCGGCGTGCCGAGGATCGGCGTGCGCGGGTCGAGCAGACCGGCGGATTGCAGCCCGATCGCCAGCACGCCGTACTGCCCGTCCAGCATCAGCAGGAACATCAGCCCCGCGACCGCGGGCGGGATGACGAGCGGCAGCGACACCAGCGCGCGCAGCACGCCGTAGCCGCGCCGGTCGCTGTCGAGCAGCAGCGCAAGGCCGAGGCCGAGCACGAGCTGCAGCGCGAGGGAGCAGCCCACATAGAGCAGCGTCGTCCCCATCGCCTCCCACATGCGCTGGTCGGCGAGCATCTCGGCCCAGCCCTCGAAGCCGACATATTCCAGGCTGCGCGTGTAGATGTTCTGGCGATGGAGACTGAGCCAGACGCTGTATCCCAGCGGGTAGATTCCGAAGGCCAGCAGCACCGCGATCAGCGGCGCGATCCAGGGCAGCGGGTGCTCGGTGCTCAGGACACGCGTCAGGCGGAGCAAGGGGGCGCGCGACGCGCGCCCCGGCGGCATCGTTGGAGCCTCGGCTGCGGCGCGGTGCTGCACGCTATTCTTCCTCCGGAGGCCGCGCTGCTTGCGCGCGTGCAAATGCCTGTTGTACTGCGGGAATTGCGCGAGAGGCTGCCGGAGCGCCGCTCGCGGTGTCAAGCAACAAGCCGTTCACGGCGAAGGGGGTGACAGGATGGATGCAGGCAGCATGCGGCCGATCGCGCAGTGGCCCCACGAGGAGCGCGCCGGGATCGACCTCCTCTTCACCGACATCGACGACACGCTGACGCTGCACGGCCGCCTGCCGGCGGCAGCCTATGCGGCGCTCGAGCGGTTGACGGCGGCCGGCATCCTCGTCGTGCCGGTCACCGGCCGGCCCGGCGGCTGGTGCGACCAGATCGCGCGCCTCTGGCCCGTCGCCGGCGTGGTCGGCGAGAACGGCGCCTTCTGGTTCCGCCATGACCCGGCGACCGGGCGCATGCAGCGGCGCTTCCTGCAGGATGAGGCGACACGGGCGGCGAACCGCGCGCGCCTTGCCTCGCTCGGCCAGCGGATCCTCGCCGCGGTGCCGGGCACCGCCCTCGCCTCCGACCAGGGCTACCGCGAGAGCGACCTGGCGATCGACTTCTGCGAGGACGTGCCGGCGCTGCCGGAGGAGGCGGTGGGGCGCATCGTCGCGCTGTTCGAGGCCGAGGGCGCGACGGCCAAGGTCAGCTCCATCCACGTCAACGGCTGGTTCGGCGACTACGACAAGGTGACGATGGCGCGGATCTTCGCGCGCGAGGCGCTGGGCATCGAGCTCGACGCCGCGCTCGGCCGCGCGGTCTTCCTCGGCGACAGCCCGAATGACGGGCCGATGTTCGCGGCCTTCCGCCACGGCGTCGGCGTCGCCAACCTGTGCCGCTTCGCTGGGCGGATGCCGGTGCTCCCGCCCTATGTGACCGATGGCGAGGGCGGCCACGGCTTCGCCGAGGCGGCGGAGGCGATCCTCGCGGCGCGCGGCGCCTGAGCGGGGCTCAGCCGCGCGCATCGGCCGCCTCCGCCGCGAAGCCTTCCATGACGAGGTCGGGCCGCGCGCCGTGCTCGGCGCAGGCCGCCTCCAGCGCTGCGCCGCGCAGGCCGGCGGCGACGCCGGTCAGGACCAGCCCGGCACCGCAGCCCGCGCGGCGCGCGCCGGCGATGTCGTGCTCTAGGCTGTCGCCGAGGCCGAGGATGCGCGCCGGCGGCGGGTCGCCCAGCGCGCGCAGCGCCGCGGCATAGATCGCCGGATGCGGCTTGCCGATCCAGGTCACCTGTCCGCCGAGCGCCTCATAGAGTTCGGCGATCCGGCCGGCGCCGAAGGCCTGCCCGCCGGCGACGAGCATGGTTCGATCGGGGTTGAGGCAGAGCGCCGGTACGCCGGCCTGCGCCGCCGGCGCCAGCAGCGCGGCATAGTCCTCGATCGGGACGCGCTCGCCCTCGCTCGCCGCGATGATGACGAGGTCGGCCTTCGCCGCCTCCGGCACGACCTCGATGCCGAGGCCCTCGACCGGCGAGCGGTCGCCGTCGCGCGAGAGCAGCAGGCAGCGCCGCGCGTCGCGGGCCTCCGCCAGCGCGCCCTCGGCCAGCAGCCTCCACCCGACCTCGCCCGAGGTCAGCAGGATGTCGTACAGCGCGTCCGGGAAGCCGAGCCGCGCGAGGCGCTGGCGGTTGCCGGCCGCGCGCTTGCCGGAGTTGGACAGCAGCACCACGCGCTTGCCGGCGGCGCGCAGCGCCGCCAGCGTCTCCGGCGCGCCGGCATAGGGGCGCTGTCCGTCATGCAGCGTGCCGAACTGGTCGAGCAGCAGCCCGTCATAGCCTTCCGCCGCCGCGATGGCATCGGGGACGGGGCGCATCGCCCTCAGGCCCCCTGCGCCGCACGGAGGGCCAGGCGCGCGGCGCCGGCCGCTGCCTCTTCGGACGCCGCGGGCAGGAGCGGCACGCCGAGGAGGCGCGCGCGGATGGCGCCCCAGGCCGCGTTGCGGGCGCCGCCGCCGACGGTGCGGACCGAACGCGGCCGCGGTGCCCCGAGCGCGGCAAGCCGCGCATAGCCCGCGGCCTCCACCCGGGCGATGCCCTCCAGCAGCCCGTGCAGGAAATGCGCATCGTCCGCGGGCCGCGGCGCCTCGCGCGGGTCGAGCCCGGGGTCGCTCACCGGGAAGCGCTCGCCCGGCGCGGGGAGCGGATAGTAGTCGAGCCCGCTGGCGCGGGCGGGATCGATGCGCGTGCTCAGCCTGGCCAGCGCCGCCGCGTCGAAATGCCGGGCCAGCGCCGCCCCGCCGGTATTGGAGGCGCCGCCGGCCAGCCACATCGCTCCGAGGCGGTGGCTGTAGACGCCCGAGGCTGGGTCGGAGACCGCCCGGTCGCAGGCGAGTTTGAGCACGAGGGTTGAGCCGAGCGAGGTGACGGCCTCCCCCGGCTCCGTCGCGCCGGTCGCCAGGAAGGCGGCGCAGCCATCCGTCGTGCCGGCCGCGACCAGGGCATTGCGCGGCAGGCCGAGCCGGGCCGCCATCGCCGCATCGATCGGCCCGAACGCCGCGCCCGGCTCCGCGACGCGCGGCGGCAGCAGGGCCGGGTCGAGCCCCGTGCGCCCGATCCAGCCCGGCCAGCGCCGCGCCACCGGGTCGTAGCCGGTCTTCAGCGCGTTGTTCTCGTCCGTGGCGTCGAAGGCGCCGCGCAGCCGCCCCGCGATCCAGTCCGCCTGGTGCAGCAGCCGCGCGAGGCCGGGTCTCTCCCGCATCGCCAGCGCGCGGGCGAGCGGCGAGCTGCCGCCGAGCGCCGCGCTGTCCGAAGGTGCCGCGCGGCGCACGGCCTCCACCGCCGCCTCCGGCGCCTGGTCGTTGTAGAGGCTGCCCTCGCCGAGCGGCGCGCCCGCGGCATTCACCGCGACGAGGGTGCCCGAGGTGCCGTCCACCGCGACGGCCGCAACCGCGCCGAGATCGGCGCTGCCGCGGAGCGCGGCGAGCGCGGCCTCGACGCCCGCCCACCAGCCCTCCGGCGCCCGCGCCCGGCCCTCCGGGAAGGGCGCGGCGGCGACGGCGAGCACCGCGCCCGCCGCATCCAGCAGCGCCGCGCGCACGCCGCCCGTGCCGATGTCGAGGCCGAGGGCGATCCCGCTCATGGCGCGGCCGCCGCCTGGCGCAGCTTCTCGGCATCCCAGCCGAGCAGCTCCGCCTCCGCCGCCGCGGTCAGCGCCAGGATCGGCTCCTCCGGCGCGAGGCGCCCCGTGACATCGGCGAGGCAGCGGGCGAGCGCGGGCACCGCGGCCACCGCGTCGCGCCGCCGCAGCGCGCCGAGGCCGGGCGCGAGCAGCAGCGGCTCCGTCCGCTCCGCCGCGCCCTCGCCGGGGGCGAGGCAGGCGATGCCCGGGCCGAGGAACACCACGTGGTCCGGATAGAGCGAGCCGCGGCGCGCGACGGCGAGGCGCTGCGGGTCGGTCGCCACCGCATGCGCCTCCTCGGCCGGCTCGTAGGCGCTGCCCGCGGCCAGGCGCCCCAGCGCGGGCAGGTCGGGCGGCGGGGCGGGACGGGGCGGGCGGCGCAGGCGGCGCGCCACCTCGGCCAGCCGCGCCGCCGCCTCCGCCGCGGTCGCGCCGCCAGCGACCAGGCCGTGGTTGCCGAGGACGACGACATCGGCCTCGCCCGCGCCGCGCGCCAGCATCAGCCGGGTCAGCGGCAGGCCGGGGCGCACATAGGGCGCGAAGATCCAGCGCAGCCCCCGCAGCCGCTCCGCCAGGGCAGCCTCGGCATCCGCGCGCGCCGCCCAGGCGATGGTCTCGACGCAGTGGGTGTGCAGCACCACCGGATGCGGCAGGGCGGCATGGAAGGTGGTCTCGATGGAGGGGCGGAGGCCGGCGGCATTCGCGGCCTGGTCGACGAAGTCCTCGGCGCGCTCGGCGGCATCGCCCGGCGCGGCGATGGCCTCGCGCAGCGCATCGAGGCGCACCGGCACCAGGATCGGCCGCCGCTCCGCCTCGGCAAGCCAGGTGCCGGAGGCCTTCACCCAAAGCAGGCCATCGCGCTTCAGCGAGACATTGCCGCCCGGTCCCTGCACCTGCGCGGGGTCGCGCCCGAGCGCGGCGGAGACGGCGAGGAGGTCCGCGAGGCCAGGATCGGTGCTCATGCGACCGGCGCCCCGGTCATCCAGTCGGCGAAGGCGGCGCGCTCGGCTGGGCTCATATGCAGGCCGTGGCGGGTGCGGCGCTCCAGCACGTCCTCGCCGGTGCGGGCCCATTCGGTGCGGCGGAGGAAGTCCGCCTCCCGCTCGTAGAGCGCCGCGCCGAAATGGCGGCCGAGATCGCCGCGATCGCGCGCGCCCTCCAGCAGCGCCGCCGCGCGGGTGCCGTAGCTGCGGGCGTAGTGGTGCGCGACGTCCGGCGGCAGCCAGGGATGCCCGCGCCGGAGCGCGGCGAGGAAGGCGTCGAAATCGCCGCCGGGCAGGTCGCCGCCGGGCAGCGACGCCCGCGCCGTCCAGTCCGGCCCCGGCCGCCGCGGCAGGTGCGGCGCGAGCTTGGCGAGGGCATGCTCGGCCAGCTTGCGGTAGGTGGTGATCTTCCCGCCGAAGACCGAGAGCAGCGGCGCCGCGCCCCGCGGCGCCTCCACGTCGAAGACGTAGTCGCGGGTCACGGCGGAGGCATTCCTGCCGCTGTCGTTGTCGTAGAGCGGCCGCACGCCCGAGAAGCTGTGCAGGATGTCGCCGGGCCCGAGCTCGGCGCGGAGGTAGCGGTTCACCGCGGCCAGCAGGTAGTCGCGCTCGGCCTCGTCGATCGCGACCTTGCCCGGGTCGCCCTCATAGGGGGTGTCGGTGGTGCCGATCAGGGCGAGGTCGCCGGCATAGGGCACGACGAAGATCACGCGGCGGTCGATGTTCTGCAGCAGGTAGGCGTGCGGCCCCTGCCAGAAGCGGCGGATCACCAGGTGGCTGCCCTTCACCATCCGCACCCGCGCCGCGGCATTGCTGCCGACCACGCCGCGCAGCACCGCCTCCACCCAAGGGCCGGCGGCATTGACGAGGACGCGGGCACGCACCCGGCGCTCGGCGCCCCCGTCCGGGGCCAGGGTGACCTCCCACAGCCCATCCTCGGTGCGGCGGGCCTGGCGGGCGGCGGTGCGCACCAGGATTTCGGCGCCGCGCGCCTCGGCATCGAGCGCGTTCAGCACGACGAGGCGCGAATCCTCCACCCAGCAATCGGAGTACTCGAAGGCGAGCGGATACTCGGGACGGATCGGCGCGCCCTCCGGCGCCTGCCGCAGGTCCAGCTTGCGGGTGCCCGGCAGCGTCTCCCGCCCGCCCAGATGGTCGTAGAGGAAGAGGCCGAGGCGGACCAGCCAGGCCGGACGCTGCTCCGGGCTGTGCGGCAGCACGAAGCGCAGCGGCCAGACGATATGCGGCGCGGCGCGCAGCAGCACCTCGCGCTCGATCAGCGCCTCCCGCACCAGGCGGAACTCGTAGTATTCGAGGTAGCGCAGCCCGCCATGGATCAGCTTGCCCGAGCGCGAGGAGGTGCCCTGCGCCAGGTCGTTCTTTTCGCAGAGCAGGACGGAGAGGCCGCGCCCCGCCGCGTCGCGGGCGATGCCGGCGCCGTTGGCGCCGCCGCCGACGACCAGCAGGTCGTAGGGCTCGCCCTCCCCGCGGCGGGCCGGCGCCGCGCTCACTCGGCGGCGGCCTGGCGCGGCCGCTCCTGCAGGCCATAGGTGGCGAAGCTCCTGTGCGTCTCGGCGATCTCGGCGTCGGTCAGCATCACCGGGCCGCCGACCTGCAGGCTCAGCCAGTATTGCCGCGCGATGGTCTCGAGCTCGACGGCGAGCCAGATGGCCTTGTCCATGCTCGGCGCGCAGACGGTGATGCCGTGGTTCGCCATCAGGCAGGCGTTGCGCCCCTCGAGCGCGGCCAGCACATGCTGCGCGAGCTCGGCCGTGCCGAAGGTGGCGTAGGGGGAGCAGCGCACGTCGTTCCCGCCGAAGGCGGCGATCATGTAGTGGCAGGCGGGGATCCCGCGCCGGGTGATGGCGAGCGCCGTGCAATAGGTCGGGTGCGCGTGCACGACCGCATGCGCATCCGGCCGGCCGAGCATGATGCCGTGATGGAAGCGCCACTCGGTCGAGGGCTTGAGCGGCCCTTCCCAGGCCTCCGGGTCGCCCTCGAGCGGGATGGAGGCGACCATCTCCGGCGTCATCGCCTCATAGGGCGTGGCGGAGGGCGAGATCAGCATCCGGTCGCCGATGCGGACGCTGACATTGCCCGAGGTTCCCTGGTTGATGCCGAGCGCATTCATGCGCCGGCAGGCTCCCACCACGCTCTCGCGGGCCTCCATCTCGGTCATGCTCATGCGGTGCTCCTCCTCAGCACGGGTTCAGCGGCGGCAGGCCGAGCAGGTGGCGGCGCACCTCCTCGGCGGCGGCCTCGGCCGCGATGGTGACGGTCTTGACGGAGGCGCCGGCGATGTGCGGCGTCAGCGTCACGTTCGGCAGGCGGAGCAGCGGCCAGTCCGGCGGCACCGGCTCCACCGCGAAGGTCTCCAGCATGGCGCCGCCGAGATGGCCGGCGGCGAGCGCCTCGTACAGCGCGTCGTAATCCACCAGCGGGCCGCGCGCGGTGTTCACCAGCACCGCGCCCGGGCGCATCCGGGCCAGTGCGTCGCGGTCAATCATATGCGTGGTCTCGGGCGTCACGCGCGGGTGCAGGCTGACGATGTCGGCTTGCGCGAGCAGCCGGTCGAGGGCGACCTGCTCCACCCCGTCCTCGCGGTCCGCGGCGGAAAGCTGGACGTAGGGATCGGCCACCAGGACGCGGCAGCCGAAGGCCTTGAGCAGCCGCACCACCCGTGTGCCGACCTGGCCGTAGCCGATGATGCCGACCGTCATCTCGGACAGCTCGCGCCCCGTGCGGTCGGCGCGGTAGAGGTCGCCGCGCCACTCGCCGGCCCTGAGCGCCTCGTGCCCCGCGCGGATCAGGCGCGTCTCGGCGAGGATGGCGCCGATGGTGAACTCGGCGACGGCTGAGGCATTGCGACCCGGCGTGTTCACCACCCGCACCCCGCGTGCCCGCGCCGCCGCCATGTCGATGTTGACCGGGCCGCCACGTGAGACGGCGATGAGGCGGAGCGCCGGCAGCCGCGCCAGCATGCCGGCCGAGACGGGGGCGAGCTGGGTGACCAGCACCTCCGCACCGCCCACGAACTCGACAATCCTGTCCGGGTCGCCCTGGTACTCCTTCAGCCCCTCAAGGCCGGCGGTGGCGTAGCCATGCTCCATCGGCTCGTCCGGCCAAGGCAGGCGGAGGCTGCGCAGCCGCACGGCCTCCTCGCCGCAGGCAGCGCGGATCGCCGCCTCGAAGCGTTCGGGCAGCATGAAATTGTCGCCGATGATGGCGACCTCAGGCGGCATGGCCATCCGCCTCCTCCCGGACGTTATGCAGGTCGCGCCACCAGCCGCGCAGCGCCGAGCAGCCCTCGCGGTAGAGCGGAAAGAGCGCGGCGTAGCGGGCGGCAAGCGCCGGGTCGGGCGGCTCCGCCTCGCTCAGCAGCGGCGCGATCCAGGCGCGGGCGCAGGCCGCCATGTCGGGGAAGAGGCCGAGATGGACCGCGGCGATCATCGCCGTACCCGCCGCCCCCGCCTCGGGCTGCGCCACCACCCGCACCGGCCGGTCGAGGCAGGCGGCGAGCACGGCGCGCATGGTGGCGGAGCGCGCGGCGCCGCCCGCCACCCGCACCTCGGCCGGCACGCCGCCGGCGGCGAGGTAGCAGTCGCGCGCTGCGAAGCCGAGGCCCTCGTAGACGCCGCGCATCAGCCCGCTGAGGCCGACGCTGGTGTCGAGGCCGAGGAAGGCGGCGCGGGCATGCGGGTCGGTGAAGGGTCCGCGCTCGCCGGCCGTCGAGATGAAGGGATGGAACAAGGTCCCGCCCGGCCGCGCCCCTGCCGCTGCGCGGTCGAGCGCCGCCAGCAGCGCTGCGCGGTCCGGCGACGCCCCGCCGAGCGACGCCGCTTCCGCCGCGATGCCGAGCAGCCAGTCGATGTTGAGCGTCGCCGCCATGTTCGACTGCGCCTGCAGCGTGTGCCCGGGGACCGGGAAGGCCATGCAGTAGCCGGTCATGTCCGCCGCGCAGGGCTTGACGGCCTCCGGCCCCGCCGCCAGCCGCAGATGCATCCCCGTGCTGCCGAGCAGCGAGACGCCCGCCTCCCCCACGCCGTAGAGCCCGCCGCCGAGCGCGGAGCAGACCACGTCCACATAGCCGGGCACGACGGGCAGCCCGGCCGGCAGCCCGACCCGCCGCGCCGCCTCGGGCGCGAGGGGCCGCGTCTCCCGCGTGCCGTCGAGGATCGGCGGCAGCAGGCGCGCGAGGTCGCGGAGGCCGAGCGCCTCGGCCACCTCCGCCCGATAAGCGCGGTCGCGCCAGGCGCCGAAGGTGAAGCAGGCCTCGGAAGGATCGGTCGCGGCGACGCCTGTGAGCTTCAGGAAAAGCCAGTCCTTGCAATGCATCGCCGAGGCGGCGCGCCGCAGCGCCTCCGGCCGCCGCTGCGCCAGCCAGAGGAGCTGCGCCGATTGCTGGCAGGCCGCGAGGCCCGTGCCGGTATGGGCGAAGGCCGCAAGCGCCGCCGGCGTCCCGCGCAACGCATCGACGATCGCCCCCGCACGGCCGTCCAGCCAGAGCAGCGCCGGCCCGACAGGCTCGCCCGCCGCGTCCACCAGCCAGGTGCCGTCGCCCTGGCCCGTGACGGCGAGGACCAGCACCTCCCGCCCCTCCAGCCGCGCGGCGAGCTCGGCCAGCACCGCGGCGGCATCCTCCCAGGTGCGGGCCATGTCCTGCTCCGCCCCGCCGCCGGGCAGGCATTCATAGGCGTTGCGCCGGCTGGCCGTGGCCACCACCCGGCCCTCCCGGTCGAAGGCGACCGCCTTGCAGACCGAGGTGCCGGAATCGAGGGCGAGCAGGACCGCGCCGCTCATACCCGCCGCCCCCCATGCGCGAGGGCGCGGCCCGAGCCGGCCTCGAAGAGATGCGCCTCCGCCGGGTCGAGCCCCAGCGCGATCCCCTCCCCGATCCGCGCCGGCACGCGGGCGAGGGAGACGGCGACGAGCAGCCTGCCGCAGACCTCCAGCGCCACATGCGCCTGGTCGCCGAGCCACTGGTTGGAGACGACGGTGCCGCGCCACGGTCCCTCGCCCAACCACAGCCGTCCCGGCCGCACGCCCAGCACGACCTCGCCCTCCGTCACCGGGGCAGGCAGGTCGAGGCACCAATCCGGCGCGACCTCGCCATCCGCGCCGCGCAGCCGGAGACCGCCCGGCCCGGCGATGGCGGGGATGGCGTTCATCGGCGGCTCGCCGAAGAAGGTGGCGACGAAGAGGTTGGCCGGCGCGTCGCGCAGCGCGGCGGCAGGGCCGAATTGCTGCAGCTCGCCCGCCTCCATCACCGCGATGCGGTCGGCCATCGCATGCGCCTCCGCCTGGTCGTGCGTCACCAGCACGGCGGTCAGGCCGCGCTCCTTGATCAGCGCCTTCACCCGGCCGCGCAGCACCGCGCGGAGCTGCGGCTCCAGCTGGCCCATCGGCTCGTCCAGCAAGTGCAGGTGCGCGTCGCGCACGAGGGCGCGGGCGAGGCCGGCGCGCTGCTGCTCGCCGCCCGAGAGCGCTGCGGGCTTGCGGTCCATCAGCGGCGCGATGCCGAGCAGCTCCGCCACCTCGGCGACCCGCCGCCGCCCCGCCTCCCCGCCCCGTCCGCCGAGGCCGAAGGCGATGTTCTCCCGCACCGTCAGCGGCGGGTAGAGCGCGTAGCCCTCGAAGGCCATGGCGACGCCGCGGCGCGCGGGCGGCAGCGCCTCGATCTGCTTGCCCGCGAGGGTGATGCCGCCGGCGCTGACGGCCTCGAAGCCCGCGACCATGCGGAGCGTCGAGGTCTTGCCGCAGCCGGAGGAGCCGAGAAGTGCCACGATCTCGCCCGGCTGCACCGCAAGGTCGAGGTCGCGCACCGCCTGCACCGGCGCGCCGCCGCGCCGGCCCGGATAGGTCTTGGAGACGGCCCGGAGCTCGAGGCTCATGCGACGGCCACCTCCCGCCGTGCGCCATGGGCGATGCGCCGGCCGCCGGAGAAGAGCAGCGCATGGCCCCGCTCGGCCGCGGCCCAGACGGCGGCACCGACCGGGGGCGCGGCGCCGGGCAGGCTCGCCACCAGCTCCTCGCCCGAGGCGGCGCGCAGCAGCACCACCTGGCGCTCATGCAGCGGGGTCACGGCGACGACGCTCACCGGCGCCGCGCCGGGCGTGGAGCTAGGCAGCAGCGAGAGATGCTCCGGCCGCAGGCCGAGCTGCGCATCCGGCGGCAGCGCGCCGAGATCGTCGGGCAGCGGCAGCTCGAGCCCGGCGGCGCGCAGCCTCCCGCCCGGCATCGACTCGGCGGGCAACAGGTTGATCGGCGGATCGCCGAAAAGGCGTGCGACCTCGACCGTCGCCGGTCGGTCGTAGACCTCGTCCGGCGCCGCGTCCTGGGCGATGCGGCCGTCGAGCAGCACGGCGACCCGGTGGCCGAGCGCCATTGCCTCTCGGTAGTCCTGCGTCACGTAGATCGCCGCTGCGCCGGAGCGGGCGAGCAGCCGCGGCAATTCCAGCCGCATCTCGTAACGCAGCTTGGCGTCGACGTTGCGGAGCGGGTCGTCGAGCAGCAGGGCGCGCGGCTCGGCCGCCAGCGCCCGGGCCAGCGCGGTGCGCTGCTTCTGGCCGTTCGAGAGCTCCCGTGGCGCGTGGTCCAGCACATGGCCGATCCGCAGCAGCGCAGCGACGGCGCCGACCCGGCGGGTGATCTCGGCCTCCGGCAAGCGGCGGGCGCGCAGCGGGCTGGCGATGTTCTCCCGCGCCGGCAGGTGCGGGTAGAGCGCGAAATTCTGGAAGGCCATGCCAAGTCCGCGCGCCTCCGGCGGCAGGCCGGCCACCTCGCGGCCGGCGACCCAGACCTCGCCCCCGGCGCGCTCGAGGCCCGCGACGGCACGCAGCAGCACCGTCTTGCCCGCGCCCGAGGGGCCGAAGAGCACCACCGTCTCGCCCGGCGCCACCGCGAGATCGACGCCGCGCAGCACCTCCTGCTTGCCGAAGGCCGCCGTGAGGCCGCGGATCAGAAGCCCCTCCGCGCCGCTCATCCCTTCACCGCCCCGAGGCTCAGCCCCTCGACCAGCCAGCGCTGCGCATAGAGGGCGAGCGCGAGGGTGGGCAGGATGGAGAGCACGATCGCCGCCGCGATCTGCCCGTACTGGATGCCGGAGGCGGTGACGAAGGCGAGCGCGCCGACCGTCACCGGCTGCTTGTCGGCCGAGGCCAGGATGAGCGCGAAGACGAAGTTGTTCCAGGCGAAGATGAAGGCGAGCAGGCCGGCGGCCGCGATGCCCGGCATGGCGAGCGGGATAGCGATCTTGCGGAAGCCCGCCCACCAGGAATGGCCGTCCAGCCGGTAGGCATTCTCCACCTCCGCCCCCGCCTCCTCGAAATGCGAGCGGACGATCCAGAGGACGAGCGGCAGGCAGATGAGCTGGTAGACCCAGACCAGCCCGGCATAGGTGTCTGCCAGGCCGAGCTGGTTGAAGTAGAGCGAGAGCGGCAGCAGCACCAGCAGCGGTGGGGCGAAGCGGAAGGAGAGCAGGGTGAAGGCGATGTCCTCGCCCAGCCGGAAGCGGAAGCGCGCGAAGGCATAGGCCGCCGGCACGCCGAGCAGCAGCGACAGCCCGACCGAGAGGCTGGCCAGCAGCACGGAGTTGCCGAGGTTGCGCAGGAAGGTCACCTGCAGGGTGCCCGATGCCGTCTCCATCGTACCCGTCAGCAGGGCCTTGTAGTTCGCCAGCGAGGGCTCGAAGGCGAGGCTCGGTGGCAGGCGCAGGATGGTCTCGTTCGTCTGGAAGGACATCAGCAGGATCCAGACGATCGGGAACAGGAAGAAGACCAGCACCAGCGCGAGCGCAAGGCCGCGCAGGACCCGCAGCAGGAGGTCAGCCATGCGCCCGCCCTCCCTGCCGCAGCCGCATCCAGTGGCGGATGAAGAGGCGCGAGAGGGCATATGTCACGGCCCAGAGCACGACCAGCAGCGCCGCGGAGCGGCCAACATTGGTGTACTGGAAGAACTCCAGATAGGCCTGCACCTGGAAGACCATCAGCGCATCCCCCGGCCCGCCCTGGGTCATGGCGTAGACGATGTCAAATTGCTGGATCGAGTCGAGCGTGCGGAACAGCGTCGCCGTCAGCAGGAAGGGCGCCAGCATCGGCAGGGTGATGCGCAGCAGCACGAAATGCGCCGGCACGCCATCCAGCCGCGCCGCCTCGAAGGGCTGCGGCGGCAGGGAGCGCAACCCCGCCAGCAGCAGGATCACCATGAAGGGCGTGTAGACCCAGACATCGACGAGGACGACGGTGAACATCGCGCTCGACGGGGCGGAGGCCCAACGGAAGTCGCCCGCGCCGAGCTGCGCCGCGCCCCAGGCCAGCACGCCGAAGCTCGGGTTGGTCATCAGCTTCCACATGAGGGAGGCGAGCGCCGGCGCCGTCATCAGCGGCAGCAGCAGCACCACCGCCGCGGCGTCGTTCACCCGGCTGCGGCGCCAGAGCAGCAGCGCGATGGCGAGGCCGAGCAGCAGCTCGACGCCCACCGTCGCCAGGGTGAACACCGCCGAGACGCGCAGCGTGTTCCAGAAGGCCGGGTCGCTCAGGAAGTCGGTGTAGTGCTCCACCCCGATGAAGCCCCGGGTGAAGGGCATCGCTAGGTTGTAGCGCTGCAGGCTGTACCAGAGCGCGGTGAAGAAGGGCACCAGGATGCCGACGCAGACCAGCAGCGCCGGCAGGCTCAGCAGGTAGGGCAGCCAGGCGCCGGCGCGCCGAGTGCGGCGGCGGGTCGCGGCGGCCGGCAGGGGTAAGGTGGGTGCAGACTGGCTCATGCTGCCCTTTCGGCAGGGCGCGGCAAACACCGCGCCCCGCGCCGCCTCAGCCTAGGCCGGCCTGGCGGAGCTGGCGGGTCACGCTCTCGGCCAGGCGGTCGAGGCCCTCGTCCACCGGCACCTCCTTCGCCACCATCCGCTGCAGCGAGGCCGCCCATTCCGTCGTCAGGTTGAAGAAGAGCGGCTGCGGCGTGAAGTAGATCTTCGAGCCGGGTGCCGAGGCGTCGTACTGGTCGAGGTAGCCGGGATAGGACTTGGCGATGCGCGCGCGGAACTCCTCGTCTTTCCAGACGCTCGCGCGCACCGGGTTGACGAAGTCCATCTTGCGGGCGCCGAACAGCCCGTGCTCCGTGCCCGAGGCCCATTGCATGAAGGCCCAGGCCGCGTCCTTCTGCCGCGAGAAGGAGGACATGGCCAGCGACCAGATCCAGACATTCGGCGTCGGCGCCTGCGCCGCCGGGTTCGGCTTGAAGGCGGCATAGGCGATGTTGCCGCGCTCCCGGTTGTCGCCGCCATTCATGAAGTAGCCGAGGATGTCGGCGTCGAAGATCATGGCCGAGGCCCCGGCGCCGAGGTCGGTGCCGACCTGGTACCAGGTGTAGGTCGCCCAGTTCTTCGGCCCGCCCTCCTGGATCATCCTCACCCAGAGGCGGTGGAACTCCTTCGACTGCGGCGTCGCCATGGCGGGGCGCAGCTTGCCGCCCTCCACCGTGAAGTCGCGCTGGCCGTAATTCGCATAGCCCGAGAGGAAGCCCGGGTGGATCGTCGCCCAGGAGCGGCTGCCGCGCACGCCGACGCCGTAGAGCTGCCCGCCGCCGTCGCGGCTGACCTTGGCCGAGGCCTCGACCAGCTCCGGCAGGCTCTTCGGCACGCCGACGCCCATGCGCTCCAGGATGCGGCGGTTGTAGGCGAGGCTGTTCAGCTCGAAGCCCCAGGGGATCGCCCATTGCTTCGAGCCCGGCCCGCCGAGCTCCGCCCCCGGCTGGCCGGACCAGGCGGTGGAGGCGCGGAGGTTCGGCAGCACGTCGTCCCAATTGTAGTTCGGCGCGGTCTTGCCGGCGTCGCGGATGTACTCGTTCAGGTCCACCAGCCAGCCGGCCGGGCCGTACTGCCAAGTCTGGTAGGCGCCGGTCATGAAGGCGTCGTATTCGGCCGAGCGGCCCGAGAGCGTGGCGGTGACCCGGTCGAAATACACATCCTCGGGGAAGACGTCGTAGGCGACGTTCATGCCCGTCAGCTGCTTGAAGCTGTCGAGGTTCGCCACCATCGCGTCGGTATAGGGATGCTTGTTCAGCAGCAACTTGATGGAACGGCCGCGATGCCGGCCCCAGTCGAAGCCCTGCGCCAGCGCCTGCGTGGAGGCGGCGTTGAGCATCGCGCCCGCGGCGCCCGCGCCGATGCCGAGCGCGGCCATGCGCCGGCCGAATTCGCGCCGGCCCAGGCGGCCCTGTACCAGCGCCTCGCAATAGTCCCGTGCCTTCTCGGTCATTGCTTGTTCCTCCCTCGGCCTATGGTGCAGTTCTCCGGGCGAGCCGGCCTGGACGCGCCTTGGCGCAGCGGCTTCTCGAGCAACTGGCGCGCCGTCAGCTCGTCGGTGATGAGGCCGCTGACGAACCCGCCCGCCAGCACGGCCTGGATCGCCTCGGCCTTGCCCGGGCCACCCGCGATCGCCACCGCCTCGCGCCCTGCCAGGGCAGCGGGCTCGAGCGCCAGCACGCGGTCGTGCAGCGGCGTGTCCACCGGTCGCCCGCGCGCGTCGAGGAAGCGCCCCAGCGCCTCCGCCACCGCACCGGCGCGGCGGAGCGTCTCGATATCGGCCGATGAGATGATGCCCGACCGGTGCAGGAAGCCGCCGCTCCGGGCATCGCCCACGCCGAAGACGAAGAGCGTCGCCTCCTGCGCCACGGCGAGGGTCTCGGCGATCGGGCGCTGCGCCGCCAGGACGGCGCGGGACGCGGCGTCATCGGCATAGAAGGGCGCCGGCAGGAGCCAGGCCTCCGCCTGGGTCTTCTCGACTAGGCGGTGGATGACGTCGAAGGGCCCGATGCCGCTGCATCGCGGCACGCCGCCCAGGATGGAGACGAGGCGCACCGGCCTCGGCGCGGCGAGGCGCGGCAGGCGCTCCACCACCGCCGAGAGCGTGCGCCCATGGCCGACGCCGATCAGCGTATGCGTGCCCCGCTCGAAGACATCGAGGAGGAAGGAGGCACCGGCCGGGCCGAGGGCGGCGAGCGGGAGGCCGTCCTCACCCAGATCGGGGACGACCTGCGCGATCGTCAGGCCGAAGCGGTCGGCGAGCCGGCGCTCGAGGTCGAGGCAGCCGGCATGCGGACCTTCCACATAGACGCGGACCAGGCCGTCGCGGGCCGCGCGGGCGATGAGGCGATGCGCCTTGGCCGGCGCGATGCCGAGGCGCGCGCCGACTTCGGCTTGGGTCAGGCCGCCGGCGTGGTAGAGCCAGGCCGCGCGCGCCGCAAGCGTCGCCTCGGCAACTGGCTCCCTCGAATCATCTCCTCCGTTCAGGACCATGGCAGACCTGAAATTTATTTTCTCGGCTGAAAATCTTCGCGCCCGGCGCTGCCGGCTTGCAAGCCCGAATTCTCAGGCAGCCAGCCTCCACCTTGGCAAAGGGAGCGGTCTCGCGCCGACGTGAAGCGCAAGCCAAGCCGATTGCCGGCTCGGTCAATCTTGGGGACGTTGCGCCGCGTCGACGTTGTTGAGCGGCGGCACGCAAGTTCGCGCTATCGGCGATGCCTCATGGGCAAGCCGGATACGGCAAGTAAACGGATGACAACGGCGGGCACGAAACGGGCGTCTGTGCGCGGAGCCTGCGCGGGACGCGACCGGGCGGCATCGTCCGGACGCGCAGCCTCAGCGGCCCTTGCCGCTCAGCGTCTGCTCGAGGATCATCGCGGCGCTCCGCCGCAGCACGGAGGCGGCCTGCGCGCTGCCCATGTAGGGCAGGCTCGACCAGGCACCATCGACCAGCATGGCCAGCGTATCGCCGAGCAGCGTCGGATCCTCGGCTCCCGCCTCCCTCGCCAGGCCCGCAAGCTGCTGGCGCATGCGGGTCTTGTGGACGGCAACGAACTGGTGCGTCGGATGGTCCGGATCGCGGAACTCGGCCTGCGCCAGCAGCAGCGGGCAGCCGCAATACTCCGGGCGCTCCAGCTTGTCGGCGACGGCGAGGATCACTGCGCACAACTTCTCGGACGGGCTTTCGGCCCGGCCCGTCGCCTCGGCGAACCAGGCTTCATAGGCCGCCGCATCCTCCTCGAGGATGGCGGCGACGAGCGCATCCTTGCTCGGGTAGCTGCGGTAGAGGCTCATCTTCGTCGCCTCGGCGACGCGGCAGACCTCCTCGATCCCGGTGGCGCGGATACCCTGACGGTGGAACAGGTCCTTGGCCGCGCTCTGGATGCGCTGGGCAGCCTTGGGCTTGTCGGCGGTCACGCTGGACATGATCACTCCCGTTCCCGCGATGCCGGAACCATGCGGCACCGCAAAATTACCTCTTGATGAGACTGACCGGTCACTTACTATATGGGACGAACCGGTCGGTAACATCCGGCCCCGGAGATAAGCGATGCTCCCCGATCCCCGCAAGGCCCCCGCTGAAACAAAGGCCGTGAACCCTTGGTTCGGCTGGTTGGCCCGGACCCTTCCCGCCCCGACCACCCTCGCCCTGCTCGCCGGCACCACCCTGCCCGCCCCCGGCCTCGCCCAGGGCGGGCCGCCGACCCCGAGCGTCGTCGTCGCCACCCCCCTCGCCCGCCAGGTCATGGAATGGGACGAGCACACGGCCCGCATCGAGCCCTCCGCCCGGGTCGAGATCCGCCCCCGCGTCTCCGGCCAAGTGGCCGAGGTGCATTTCCGCGACGGCGCCCTGGTGCGCACCGGCGACCTGCTCTTCACCATCGACCAGCGACCCTTCCAGATCGCCGTCGAGACCGCCCGCGCCGAGCTGGCCCGCAACGAGGCGCGCCTGACCCTCGCCGAGCAGCAGGTGCAGCGCTACACACCGCTGGTGCAGCAGCGCTTCGCGCCGGAATCCGAGATGGACACCCGGCGGAGCTCGCTGCGCGAGGCCCAGGCCGGCATCGCCGCCGCCCGCGCCGCCCTGCGCCAGGCGGAGCTCGAGCTGGAATGGACCGAGATCCGCGCCCCCCGCCCCGGCCGGGTCAGCGACCGCCGCGTCGATGCCGGCAACCTGGTGCAGCAAGGCACCACGCTGATGACGACCCTGCTCGCGCTCGACCCGGTTTATGCCACCTTCGATGCGAGCGAGGCGCAGTACCTCCGCTTCGCCCGGGCGGCGGGGGGCGGGCTGCGGCAGGGCGGCGCCACCGTCCACCTGCGCCTGCTGGACGAAGCCGATTACGGCCATGAGGGCCGGCTCGACTTCGTCGACAGCACCTTCGACGCCCGCAGCGGCACCATCCGCGGCCGCGCCGTGGTGCCGAACCCGGACCTGTTCCTGACGCCGGGCAGCTTCGCCCGCCTTCGGCTGCAGGCCGGGGAGACGCCGGCGCTCATGGTGCCGGATGCCGCCGTCACCGCCGACCAGTCGGGCCGCATGCTGATGACCGTGGCGCCGGACGGCACGGTCGCGCCGCGCACCGTGCAGCTCGGCCCGCTGGTCGACGGGCTCCGCGTCGTCCGCAGCGGCCTCGCAGCGGAGGACCAGGTGATCATCGGCGGCCTGCACCGTGCCCGGCCGGGCTCCAAGGTCGCCATCGAGCAGGGCCGCATCGGCCCGAGCCCGCTCGCCGCCCGCTGATCCCTCACCGGGCAGACCCTCGCCGGCCCGGTGAAGACCCCGCTTTTGCCAGGCCTGCGATTGACGCCCTGGGTGCTTCCCCCCAGGGCCATCGCGGCCAAACCGCACCCTGAAAGGCTCCGTGCCGTGCGCCTCGCCCGCTTCTTCATTGACCGCCCGGTCTTCGCCGCGGTGCTGTCGATCGCCATCACCCTCATCGGCGCGCTGGCCGCGCTGCGCCTGCCCATCGCCGAATACCCCGAGATCGCGCCGCCCACCGTGCAGGTGACGGCGCTCTATCCCGGCGCCTCCGCCGAAACCATCGCCGGCACCGTCGCTGGGCCGATCGAGCAGGAGGTGAACGGGGTGGACGGCATGCTCTACCTCTCCTCCCAGTCGACCGGCGACGGGCGGGTGACCGTCAGCGTCGTCTTCCGCCAGGGCGTCGATGTCGACCAGGCCCAGGTGCTGGTGCAGAACCGCGTCGCCATCGCCGAGCCGCGCCTGCCCGAGGAGGTGCGGCGCCTCGGCATCACGGTGAAGAAGGCCTCGCCCGACCTGCTGATGGTCGTGCACCTGACCTCGCCGGACGGCAGCCGGAGCCCGGACTACGTCTCCAACTACGCAACCCTCGCCATCAAGGACCGGCTGACGCGGCTGGACGGCGTCGGCGACGCCCAGGTCTTCGGCGCCCGTGACTATGCGATGCGCGTCTGGCTCGACCCGGACCGCACCGCTGCCCGCGGCCTCTCCCCCGGCGACGTGGTCCAGGCGCTGCAGCGGGCCAATGCACAGGTCGCCGCCGGCGCCATCGGCCAGGCGCCGCGCGCCGCGGAGGCCGGCGCCTTCGAGGTGAGCGTGCAGGCGCAGGGCCGCCTCGTCTCGCCCGAGCAATTCGACGAGCAGGTGGTGGCAACCGGCGCGGGCGGCGCCCCGGTGCGGCTGCGCGACGTGGCGCGCACCGAGATCGGCGCGGCCGACTACACCATCAACGCGCTGTTGAATAACCAGGTGGCGACCGCCATCGTCATCTTCCAGCGCCCCGGCAGCAACGCCCTGCAGACCGCGGCCGCCGTGCGGGCGACGATGGAGGAGGCGGCGCCGACCTTCCCCACCGGCATCGGCTACAGCGTGGTCTACGACCCGACGCGCTTCATCGCCCAGAGCATGGAGGCGGTGCTGCACACCTTCGCCGAGGCCGTGGCGCTGGTGGTGCTGGTGGTGATCCTCTTCCTGCAGAACTGGCGGGCGGCGGTGATCCCGCTGATCGCCATTCCGGTCTCCATCATCGGCACCTTCGGCGTGCTGCTCGCGCTCGGCTTCACGCTGAACTCGCTCACCATGTTCGGCCTGATCCTCGCCATCGGCATCGTCGTCGACGACGCCATCGTCGTCGTCGAGAATGCCGAGCGGCACATGGCCGAGGGCCTGTCGCCGCTCGAGGCGGCGCGGCTGACGATGGACGAGGTGGGCTTCGCCCTCATCGCCATCGCCCTGGTGCTGGTCGCGGTCTTCCTGCCGACCGCCTTCATCACCGGCATCGCCGGCGCCTTCTACAAGCAGTTCGCGGCGACGATCTCGGTCGCCACGCTGCTCTCGGCGCTGGTCTCGCTGACGCTCTCGCCGGCGCTGGCGGCGCTGCTGCTGAAGCCGCACGGCCACGGGCCGCGCTCGCGCTGGCTGCTGCCGGTCGGGCTGTTCTTCCGCGGCTTCAACTGGGTGTTCGACCGGCTCTCGCTCGGCTATGGCGGGCTGACGCGGCGGCTGGTGCGGCTGCCGGTGCTGCTGCTCCTGGTCTATGCCGGGCTGCTGGGGCTGACGGGCCATGGCGTGCTGACGACGCCGACCGGGCTGATCCCGCCGCTCGACCGCGGCTACTTCATCGCCGCCTTCCAACTCCCCCCGGGCGCCAGCCTCAGCCGGACGGATGCGGTGGTGCGCCGCGCCTCGGAGGCGATCCTGGCGACGCCCGGGGTCGAGAGCGCCGTCGCCTTCGTCGGCTTCGACGGCGCGACCTTCACCAACGCGCCCAATACCGGCGTGGTCTTCGCCAGCCTCAAGCCCTTCGAGGAGCGGACGCGGGCCGGCCTCACCGGCAACGGCATCCTGGCCGACCTGCAGCGCCGGCTGATGGGCGACCCGGACGCGCAGGTCCTCGTCATCCCGCCCCCGCCGGTGCCCGGCATCGGCACGGGCGGCGGCTTCAAGCTGATGATCCAGGACCGCGCCGGCCGCGGCCCGCAGGCGCTGGAGGCGGCGACGCGCCAGGTCATGATGGCGGCGAACGGGACGCCCGGCATCGCCTTCGCCTTCAGCCTCTACAACACGGCGACGCCGCAGATCCGCGCCGACATCGACCGGACGCGGGCGGAGATGCTCGGCGTGCCGATCTCCCGCGTGCACGAGGCGATGGGCATCTACATGGGCTCCGCCTTCGTCAACGACTTCAACCTGCTCGGCCGCACCTGGCGCGTCACCGCCCAGGCCGACATGCAGCACCGGATGGCGGTGGAGGACATCGCGCGGCTCCGCACCCGCGCCGATGACGGGGCGATGGTGCCGCTCGGCAGCCTTGCCACCTTCCACGAGACCTCCGGCCCCTACCGCGTGCCGCGCTACAACCTCTACCCGGCGGCGGAGCTGCAGGGGGCGGCGCTGCCCGGCATCTCCACCGGCCAGGCGATCGCGGCGATGGAGGAGGTGCTGAAGGCCAACCTGCCGGAAGGCTTCGGCTATGAGTGGACCGAGCTGGCGCTGCAGGAGCGCATCGCCGGCAACACCGCGCCCATCGCCTTCGGCTTCGCCGTGGTCTTCGTCTTCCTCGTGCTGGCGGCGATGTACGAGAGCTGGCTGCTGCCGCTGGCGGTGGTGCTGATCGCGCCGATGTCGGTGCTGGCGGCGCTGCTGGGCGTGAAGCATGCCGGGCTCGACAACAACGTGCTGGTCCAGGTCGGGCTCGTCGTGCTGGTCGGGCTGGCGGCGAAGAACGCGATCCTCATCGTGGAATTCGCCCGCGCGGCGGAGGAGGAGGGGATGAGCCGCTGGGATGCCGCCGTCGCCGCGGCGCGCACCCGGCTGCGGCCGATCCTGATGACCAGCCTCGCCTTCATCCTCGGCGTGCTGCCGCTGACGGTGGCGACCGGGGCGGGTGCGGAGATGCGCCAGAGCCTCGGCGTCGCCGTCTTCTACGGCATGCTGGGCGTGACGCTCTTCGGCCTGGTCTTCACGCCGGTCTTCTACGTGGTGGCGCGTGCCCTGGCGCGCCGCCGCAGCCCGCGCCTCGCCGAAGGGCAGCCGGGCATATCGCCTGGGTGAGCGGACAGGCCGCCGCGGCCCGGGAATGACCGAGGTCGGATGGACGAAGCCATGCGTCCATCCCATTCTCTCCCAACCTGTAGTGACGGCACCGTCGCAGCCGGTCATCCGCCGGACATCCCTCGTGCGGTGCGCCAGGGTTGCCGAAGCTCCGCCTTCCTCAGCGGCCCGACCCCATCCGGCGCGGGGAATCCGCAGGCGCTTGGCACGGCGGCGTGCCGTGTCGTCCTTCCCGATCCTTGTCCGGGTTGCGGCGTGCGCTCCCGCCCTCGTCGGCTTCCGGCTCCCGGCGCCAAGGGTGCGCGACGCAGCGCGAGCGCAAGGTCGTCCGCCGCACAAGGCTTCCGGAGGCGTTCGAAGTCCTGCTGCCCCTTCGCGGCGAGACCGTGGTCGTAGCTGGATCACGCAGCCGGCACGCGCTCCTCAAGCCCCTGACGAATGACCGGCTCTCGCCGCGCTCGCCGGTGATGGCGGCGGCCAGCCTGCGGTCCTTGAGGTCCTAGCCATTGGGTGGCGACGTTGGTGACGAGGCTCTCGGCCCGTTTCTTCGAAGCTCATGCGCAGGCTCGGCTCGCCATAGAGCGTCGCCTTTGCAGGAGGAAGGCCATGGCGAAGGGCGTCCTGCCGCAGCCTGCCCCGCAGCAGAGAAGCGAGTGCCGGCGGGCCTGCTGCCGAGGGTGACGTCGTCGAGGCCGGCGATGCCGGTCGGCGCCCTCGGCAGGGCTAGCCTCGATGCCGACACTCGGGGGCATCGCTTGGCTCATCCTGGGGGCCCGCGTCCCCCAGCGAATAAGGAGGCGCCATCTCGTATCACCCAGCCCATGCCATGGTCGGCCTGCCAAGCCGCGGACAGCCCCCTCGCACGTCTTCCACCGTCGGCGTAACCGGACATCGAGTGAACACCGCCCTGCCCCGCCGCCGATCCAGGGCGGTGGCAGCGGGAACGCCACCTCCCCAAGATGTTTTCCGGCAACCTTCTTGTCATGTTCCCCGTTTTAGCCACGGTGCCGGCGGCGAGCGGCAGCCCGTCAGGAGAGGCAGCCTTGGACGAACGCAGTCATCCGTCCGGGGAGGATGATCCAAGCCAAATCGTCGAGGCGTTGCGCCTCGCCCGCGCCGAACTCGCCGCGGCCCGCCAGGAGGCAACCGAGGCGCGGGCCCGCGCCGAGAGGGCGGAAAAGTCGGCCGCCATCCTCTCGGACCTGACGGCAGCGCTCGGTGCGCTCTGGGTCGCCAACGCGGACAGCGGCGAAGGCCTCTACGTCTCGGATGGGGTGAGAGGCCTGCTCGGCGTCTCGCCCGACGACGTGCTGCCCGAGGCCGGACGCTGGCTCGCCCGGGTGCATCCCGATGACCGCGACGCCGTCGCAAACCGGTTCAACACGCTGTGCCGCGGAAAACCGGCCGAGGTGACCTATCGCGTGCTGCCGCCCGACGAAGGGCGCGCCGGCGCGGCAGGCCGGCCCGCCGCGCGCTGGGTCAGCGATCTCGGCTTCCCGATCATGGATGACCGTGGGCGCGTGCGGCGCGTTGCCGGCTTCGCGCGCACTGCCGGTTGCGAGGGAGGGGAGGAAGGGCTGCGACGGCTGCTGCTGGCGGAGCTGAACCATCGCGTGCGCAACGCCCTGGCCGCCGTGCAGTCGGTCGCCGCCAGTACGGCCCGGGGCGCGGCGGATGCCGGCAGCTTCTGGGAAGCCTTCGCCGGCCGGCTGCGCGCGATGGCGCGGGCGCATGACGTGGTCGCCGGCCGCGGCTGGACGGAGGGGGCGGACCTGCGTGCGCTGCTGGAGGCGGAGCTCGCGCCCTATCTCCAGACCGCCGGGGCGCATGGGCCGCGGGCGGAGATCAGCGGCCCGCCGGTCCAGTTCGGTCCGGCGACGGCCCTGGCCCTCGCCCTCGCCCTGCATGAGCTGGTCACGAACGCGGCCCGCCACGGCGCGCTGGCCGTTGCGTCGGGCCGCCTGCAGGTGCGCTGGTCGGTCTCGGCCGAGTCACCAGTCGACCGATCCTCCCCGTCGCGGCTCCGCCTCGATTGGCTGGAGCAGGGGGGGCCGGCGCCGGCGCCGCCATTGCGCCGGGGCTTCGGCACCCGCCTGTTGTCGAACGCCCTGCCGGCGCAGCTCGGGGGCCGGGTGTCGCTCGACTTCGCCCCGTCCGGTCTGCATGCGGTCATCGAGGCGACGCTCCCGAGCCTTGGCGAGCCGGTCTACGCACCGCCCCCGGCCCACCGGTAACGCGGCCGGACCGGCGCCCTGCCTGGCACGGGCCTCCGACAGCCTTGGGGTCTCGGGCCCCCTGCACGGGGGGCCGACCCGCAGCACCGTGGCGGTGCGGAAACTGGTCCTTCAAGCCCCTGCACGATAGCGTCCCGCCCCGCTCGCCCAGACCGCGGCCGCGGCTCCGCACCCGACACCCGCGACCGGCCTCAGGCTGCTCCGCCCGACCGCCGCGGATGCGCTGCGAACCTCGGCAGCCTGTCAGGACAAACTCCGGCCGGGCGGCCTCACCCGTTCGGGGCGATTGACGCGCCTCGGCAAAAGGCCAGAGCGGCTTCCGTACGCATTAGCTACGGGCGCCGTTCTAGATCAGGTGATAGTCCGGCAGCGCATAATGCTCCGGCACCGGGTCGAGCGTCGGCAGCAGTTCCGGCAGGAGCGCATGATCGAGCCCGGGATCGAATGTCCGGATCGGCTCATGGCCAAGCGACGGCATGGTGTCCGACGCCGGCCCGAAGGTGAAGCTGTCCGTCAGGATGGTGTCGCCCACGACCGGATGCAGCCCGGCCTGGTCGGCTCCTTCCTTGCCATCCAGGGCCGAGGTCGCAGGGATGCCCTGCTCCGTTACGGGCACCGTCCCAGGCTGTTTGGCGCCTGCCGGGTCCACGGCGGCCGAAGCCGGTACGGACGAACCCTCCAGCGCACCACGATCCGCCGCTGGCACGGCTTCAGGGTTGAGCGCCCCTAGCGGAGTGCTCACGATCGGCCCAGCAGGCGCCGCATCAACCGTCGTCGACGCTTCAACCCCGGTCTTCGCCGTATTCGGCAGGCCGGTGACAACCGGCTCAACCGCGCTCGCAACGGTCCCGTGATCCGTTGGCGTTCCAGCCGCCGGAGCCTTCGTGTCACCGCCCGGCACCGGCACAGGCAGCCCGATATCGGCTCCCGGGCCACCAGCCTTCGGCAGGCCGGCGAGAACCGGCTCGATCGTGCCCGTTGGGGTCCCGTGATCCGTCGGCGTTCCGGCCGCTGGACCTTTGGTGTCGCTGCCCAGCACCGGTCCCAAGACCGGACCAGGCAGATCATGGTCTGCTACAGGACCATCCGCTTTCGGCAGGCCGGCGAGAACTGGCTCGACCGTGCCCGTAGGAGTCCGGTGATCCGTCGGCGTTCCAGCCACCGGATCCTTCGTGTCATCGCCGAGCACCGGCTTCAAGACCGGCACAGGCGGCCCGTGATCGGTTGCAGGGCCATCCGCTTTCGGCAGGCCAGCCAGCACCGGCCTCAAAGCACTGCCGGCCGCGCCGGAATCCATTGCCGCCCCTGATGCATCGGTGATCCCGGGCGAGACGCCCGATACCGGTCCAGGGGCCTCGCCAGATGGGCCATGAGCGGCATCCGATCCGGTTCCTGGATCGGGCATTCCCGGCAGGCCGGCCAGCACCGGCCCCGCCGGGCCAGTTGGCGTGCTCTCGTCCTTCGGCGACGCGGTCGCCGATTCGACGGTCGTAGGCAAGCCGCCTAGCGATGGGCCCGAAGGTCTGCCAGGCGCATCATCGCCATTCCCCGATCCAGCCTTGGAGCCACCGGCATCGAGTTGGCCGCCCAGCACTGGCCCCAGCGGCTCGCCGGACGGGCCATGCTCCGTCGACTGCCCCGGATCGGCCGGCCCCGGCAGGCCGCCCAGCACCACGTCCAAAGCCCCGCCGAAAGGTCCGTGATCGGGGTCCGACCCGCCTCCTGGATTGCCCGCGCCCGGCAGGCCACCCAGCACCGGCCATGGCGCGTCGCCAGCCGGCCCGTGATCGGCTCCTTCCCAACCAACCGGATCGGGTGTCCCCGCCAAGTCACCGAGCACCGGCCCGACCGCGCCGATCGGCGTGCCCTCGTCCTTTGACGGGCCGGCCTCGGACTCCGCCGTTCCGGGCAGGCTGCCGAGCACGGGCCCCAAGGGCCCGGCAGGCGACGCATGATCGCCTCCCAGCCCGGTCCCCAAATCGACCGTCGCTGGCAAGCCACCCAGCACCGGCAGCGAAGGGCTGCCCGGCACGCCGTGATCGGTCCCCGATCCGGCCGCTGGGTCGATCACCCCTGCCAGGCCACCCTGCACCGGCTCCAGAAAGCCGGGCGACGCGCCATGATCGCTCCCCGGAATACCTCCTGGATCGACCGCTCCCGGCAAGCCGCCGAGCACCAGCCCCGGCGGCCCGTCAGTGGTGCCAGGACCTGCCGCCAACCCGCCCCCGGGATTGATCGCCGCCGACAGGCCGCCCTGCACCGGCCCCGAAGCGCCAGCCGCCGCGCCATGACCACCCGCCGGAGCGCTTACCCCCGGCAAGCCGCCGAGCACCGGCCCCAGCGGCCCGTCGCTCGTGCCGTGATCCGCCGCCAGCCCGCTCCCGGAAGCGATTGTCTCCGGCAACGCTCCAGCCATCGGCCCGGCCGTGGCGTCGGCTGCCGTGCTGCCCAGGCCGGAGGCCAGCGCCCCTTCGGCAACCGGTCCGGCCGAGCCGAGTCCGGTGCCGACAACGCTTCCCAGGACCGGCAAGCTGGCTCCTCCGGAATCCGGGCCCGGCACACCGCCCTTCGCCAGCTGGCCGACGCCGCCCTGGTCGATGGCCCCGTGGGTCGTGCCGAGGGCCGGGACCGCCGCATGGTCGCTCCCGCCGCGGCCGGCCAAGGCTGTCGGCTGCTGATCTGCCTGCGGGGCCGAGCCAGACGCGCCGCCATCCGCCTTCGTCTCGGCGATCACGGCCTTCACCGGCGCCGCCACCTTCCCCAGCTCGACCCCGGGGAGATCCAGCGACGCCAGCCCCCCCACCGCCATGCCCGGCCCCGCCCGCGAGGCGACGTCCGCCGCCGGCGTCGCCCAGGCCACCGCCGCGTGATCGGAATCGGCGACGGCATGGCTGGACTGGCTCGGCATATCCAGCTTGGCGGCAACCACCTGGGCGACGGCCGGCGCGGCATGCACCACCTCCGCGGTCGGCGCCTGAGGCTGCGCTGCATCCACCGCCTTGGCGCCTTCCACGGCCTTGGCGCCCTCCACAGCCTTGGCCGCTTTCCCGGCATCGGTGACGGCACGGGCCTGCGCCACCGCCAGCAGGGCCGCATCGGCCCCACCGACCGCCTGCGCCTCCGCCGCCTGCACCATGCCAAGCCCCGCCGCCGCCTCGGCCAGCAGCCACGCCTTGCCGATCACCTCCGCCCCGGTGGATCGCACCTCGCGCACCGCCCAGGCATCGGCCTCGGCGCGCAGGATGTTGGAGGGGATGATGGTCGTCCCCCGCGCCATCTGGCGCTCCTCCCCGGTGTCGCCGCCCTGCCCGCCACGGGCCGGGGCGCCCGCGTCGCTCCCGCCCTGGTCCAGAAGGCTTCCCGGCTCCGACCCGGCCATAGCGATGCTGGCCCCGGCGGCGCCGGCGCTGCGCCCCGCGGCCATCTGCTCCGGCGCCACCGCCGCCGCCTCACCCGAGGCGGAGGTCCCGCCCTGCGGCCCCAGATTGTCCAGCACCGCCGCCAGCATCGCCGCGCTGAGCCCGAGCCCCGCCACCGGCGGCGAGATCATCCGCTCCTGCAGCCGTGCCCGCGTCCAGCGCCGCGTGCTCTCCTGCAGCTCCTTCTGGCTAAGGGGCGGGGGTGCCGGCCGCGGGCTCGCCTCGCCGGGCTCGAGGAAGGCGGCATCGGCCTGCGCCGCGCCACGCCGGAACATGCTCGCCCGCTGCCAGGTGTCGATGCCCATCCAACACGTCCTTCGTTGCGCGCGGTAAGCGGCTCCAAAGAAAATTGTATACAATAACCCCAGGCAATCCCGCCCATCACGCTCCGGCTAGCGGCACGGGCCGAGTGCCAGATGCGCCGCGGGGTCCTGCCGCACCCCATCCGCCAGCAGCTCGAAATGCAGATGCGTGCCGTAGGTGATGCCGGTCCGCCCGACCCGCCCCAGCCGCTCGCCCTGCGCGACCTCGCGCTTGCCCGAGGCCAGCGCCGGCACCACCGCACCCAGATGCGCATAGCGCGTCACCCAGCCGCCTGGATGGGTCAGGTCGATCTCGAGCCCCGCAGCCCCGCGCCGGCGGATCGCCGCCACCCGCCCCGCCGCGGCGGCCGTCGCCCAGGCCCCTGCGGGCGCCGGCAGGTCGATGCCGCCATGCAGGCGCGAGGCCCGTGGCCCCGCCCCCTCCCGCGTCCCGAAGGGCGAGGAGATGCAGGCCGGCGCAACCGGCGGCACGAGCGAAGGCGCCTCCCCCGCCGCCCCCAGCATCAGCGCGCTGAGGCCGAGCAGCGCCGGCCTCACCCGCGCGCCGCCACCTCGCCCGGCAGCGCCATCCAACCCGGGATGCGCGGGCGGATCACCGCCTCGCCGCAGCGCAGGGCCCGCCCATCCAGCGCCTCCAGCCGCAGCTGGGCGATGCCCCGTGCTCCACGCCCGGAGCGCATCTCGCCCATCTCCACCCCCTCGGCGGTGACGGGGGTGCCCGGCCCCGGCAACGGCCCCTCGACCTCGACCGGCACCAGCCGCCGCTTCAGCAGGCCGCGATACTTGGTCCGCGCCGTCAGCTCCTGGCCCATGTAGCAGCCCTTGCTCCAGGAGACGCCGTGGAGCTCGTCGAACCCCGCCTCCAGCAGCAGGCTCTGCTCGCCGAGGAGATCACGGCTGCCCTCGGGCAGGCCGAGCGCCAGCCGATGCGCATCCCAGTCCTCGGCGGCGGCATCCGCCGCCGGCGCCTCGGCCGCGACCAGGCGCCACCCCGCCGCCTCCAGCCGCGGATCGGCCACGGCACCCGCCGGCATCGGCGCCCCGCCCCAACCGACGGCCACCGTCATCTCCCCGGACAGGTCCCGCAGCGCGACCTTCGAGCGCAGCCGGAACCGCCCGAGCCGCTGCGCCAGCATCCCCGCCTGCGCCCGCTCGCAATCGAGCAGCAGCCGCCCGCCCTCGGGCCCATCCTCGGCATGAATGAAGAAATCCGCCAGCCACTTCCCCTGCGGCGTCAGCAGCGCGGCGAAGACCGCCCGGCCCGGCCCGGCCGCGGCCACGTCGTTGGAGACCAGGCCCTGGAGGAAGGCCACCCGGTCCTCCCCCGCCACTTCCAGCACGCCCCTCTGGGGCAGGATCGCTATCGGCATGCAACGGAGTTGGCCCGCCCGCCCCGCCGCGACAAGCCCGGCGCGCGCGGAGCGTGATCGCCGCTTCTACAGGCGACGCTCATGCTCTAAGCCCGCCGCCGTGCGCATCCTCTTCATCACCGCGACCCGGATCGGCGATGCCGTCCTCTCCACCGGGCTGCTGGACCACCTCATCCGGCAATACCCGCAGGCGCGGATCGTCGTGGCCTGCGGCCCGGCCGCCGAGGGCGTCTTCGCCCGGATGCCGAACCGCGCCTGGACCATCGTACTGACCAAGCGCCGCTTCCGCCTGCACTGGCTGCAGCTCTGGCAGGAGGTCGGCACCCAGCGCTGGGACCTGGTGGTGGACCTGCGCGGCTCCGCCTTCGCCTTCCTCCTCTGGGCGAAGCGCCGCCTGGTGATGCGGGGCGGCCGCCAGCCGGGGCCCCGCACCGCCCATCTCGGCGCCTTGCTGGGCCTCGACCCGCCCCCGCTGCCAGTCGCCTGGTTCAATGCCGCCGACCGGGCCCGCGCCGCCGCCCTGCTGCCGGGCGAGGGGCCATGGATCGCCCTCGGACCCACCGCCAATTGGGACCGCAAGGTCTGGCCCGCCGAGCGCTTCGTGGCCTTGTTCGAGGCGCTGACCGCCCCCGGCCAGCCCCTCGCCGGCGCCCGCGCCGCCATCCTCGGCGGGCCCGGGACGCAGGAGGCCGCCATGGCCGCCCCCGTCCTCGGGGCGCTCGGCGACCGTGCCGTGGACCTCGTCGGCACCCTCTCCCTCCCCGAGGCCGCCGCCGTCCTCGCCCGCGCCGCCCTCTTCGTCGGCAATGACAGCGGGCTGATGCACCTCTCCGCCGCGACCGGCACCCCGACCCTCGGCCTCTTTGGCCCCTCCCGTGTCGAGGAATACGCCCCGGCCGGCCGCCGCACCGCCACCGCCATCGCGCCGGGCAGCCCCCGCCTCGACAGCATGGCCGACCTCACCCTCGACCAGGCCCTCGCCGCCGCCCAGACCCTGCTGGCCGAGCCGCAGCCGGCATGAGACTCTCCGCCCTCGTCGTCGCCCGCAACGAGGCCGCCCGCCTCCCCGCCTGCCTGGCGAGCTGCGCCGCGGCCGACGAGCTGGTCGTGGTGCTCGACCGCAGCACCGATGCAAGCGCCGAGGTCGCCCGCGCCCATGGCGCCCATGTGCTGGAAGGCGAATGGGGGCTGGAAGGCGACCGCCGCAATGCCGGCATCGCCGTCTGCAGCGGCGACTGGATCCTGGAGGTCGATGCCGACGAGCGCGTCCCGCCCGAGCTCTGGGCGGCCATCCGCCAGGTGATCGCCGCCTCGCCGCACGGCTTCCATCGCGTCCGCCTCGACAATTACGTCGGCGACCGGCTGATCCTCCATGGCTGGGGCGGCAGCTTCGGCACCACGCTAAAGCCGGTGCTCTTCCGCCGTGGCGCCAAGCGCTGGCGGCCGCAGCGCGTCCATCCGGGCCTCGACTGGACGGGGACGGAGGGCGAGCGCATCACCTCGGCCGGCATCCGCCACGAGGTCGACCGCGACATCTCCGACATGCTGCGCCGCCTCGACCGCTACTCCTCGGCGAAGGCGGCGGATCTGCTGGCGGCCGGCGACATCGGCTCCCTGCCCGATAACATCCGCCGCTGCCTTTCCCGCATCATCAAGTGCTACCTGGGACGGCGCGGCTACAGGGAGGGCGCCTGGGGATTACTGATCGCCCTCTGCGCCGGCCTGTTCCCCCTGCTCGCCCATCTCAAGGCCCGGCTGGAGCCGGAGCGGCACCGCGGATGAGGCCGGCTTCGTCCCCGCAGAACCACCAGCGGCACTGCGCATGAGGATCGCCCTTGCCACGGAAGGCCCCCGCCTTGGCCCCGCCGCCCTCGCCGAGCGGCCGCTCGGCGGCGTCGAGACCGCCTTCGCCCTGCTCGCCGCCGCCTTCCTCGCCCGTGGCCACACGCTCGACCTCCGCGCCGGCACCGATCCGCCAGAGACCCGCGACGGCCTCCCCTGGTCCCCCCTCGCCCCCGGCGGCCCACCGGCCGAGCTTGTGATCGCCAACCGCCTGCCCCGCCTCTTCCGCGCCCTGCCGCGCGGCCGGCGCGTGCTCTGGCTGCACAATCCCGGCGGCTACCTGCGGAAGCCCCGCCACCTCCTCCCCCTGCTCGCCGCCTGGCCGCGCCTCGTCACCCTCGGCCCCTCGCACAGCGCGAGCCTGCCCCGCCGGCTGCCCTTCCGCCCTGCCGAGATCCCCCTGGCCCTCGCCCCGCCCTTCGCCGCGGGCGCCGCGCCCCGGCGGCCGCCGCCGCCCGTCGCGGTCTTCACCTCCAACCCGCTGCGCGGCCTCGACTGGCTGCTCGATCTCTGGACGGGGCGCATCCGTCCCGCCGTGCCGGGAGCGGAGTTGCACCTCTATGGCGGCGCTGCCACCTATGGCGGCGATGCCCGCCTCACCGCCCGCGCCGCCCCGGTGCTCGCCCGCGCCGCCTCCCTGGCTGCGGAGGGCGTCCGCCTCCTGGCCCCCCTGCCGCGCCCGGCCCTCGCCGCGCGCCTCGGGGAGGCGCGGGTGATGCTCTATCGCGGCGACCCCGGCGAGACCTTCTGCCTCGCCCTCGCCGAAGCCCAGGCCCTCGGCCTTCCCGCCGTGGTGACGCCCCTCGGCGCCGTCGCGGAGCGGATCGTGGATGGCGAGACCGGCCTCCTGGCCCGCAGCGACGCGGCCTTCGCCGCCGCCGCCATCCGCCTGCTCGCGGACGACGCGGCATGGGAGCGCCTGCATGCCGGCGCCATCGCCCGCGGCCCCGGCCCGTCCTGGCCCGACATCGCCGCCCGTTTCGAGACGCTGGCCGGATGAGGCGCCCCGATGACCGGAGCGCCGGCCCCGGCCGCGGCGGCATGAGGATCGCGCATGTGATCGCCGGCGCCCCCATGGGCGGCGCCGAGGCCTTCTACGAGCGCCTGACGCTCGCCCAGCACCGGGCGGGCGAGACGGTCCTCGCCGTCATCCGCACCGATGCCGCCCGCGCCGCCCGCCTCGCCTCGGGCGGGCTGGAGCCGGTGCAGCTTCCCTTCGGCGGCTATTTCGACCTGCGCACCGGCCCGGCCCTGCGCGCTGCCCTGGCGGCCTTCCGCCCCGATGCCGTCATCTCCTGGGCCAACCGCGCCAGCCGCTTCACGGGGGCCCTGCGGCGCCGCGGCGCGCCCTGGCCGCTCATCGGCCGCCTGGGCGGCTACTACAACCTCAAATACTACCGCCATTGCGATGGCCTGATCGGCAATACCGAGGATATTCGCGACTGGCTCGTCGCCCGCGGCTGGCCCGCCGCCCGCGCCCACTACGTGCCGAATTTCGCCGCCGACCTCGCCGGGGCCAGGCCGGCCGCGCTGCCCGCCCCGCCCGGCGCCCGCCGCCTGCTCGCCCTTGGCCGCCTGCATGCGAACAAGGGCTTCGACGTCCTGCTTCGCGCCCTCGCCCTGCTGCCCGAGGCGCATCTCTCGCTCGCCGGCGAGGGGCCTGAGCGTCCGGCCCTCGAGGTCCTGGCCCGCGAGCTCGGCCTCGGCCCCCGCCTCGCCTTCCTCGGCTGGCGCCAGGATGCCGGCGCCCTGCTCGCCGGCTGCGAGGTCTTCGCCTGCCCCTCGCGCCACGAGCCGCTGGGCAATGTGGTGCTCGAGGCCTGGTCCGCTGCCCGGCCCGTCGTCGCCGCCGCGGCCGAGGGCCCGGCCGCCCTCATCCGCCCCGGCGAGACCGGCCTCCTCGTCCCGAAGGAAGACCCGGCCGCCCTCGCCGCCGCCATCCGCGGCCTGTTGGCCGACCCAACCCGCGCCGCCGCCCTCGCTGCCGCCGGCCGCGCCGAGTATGCCGCGCACTATGCCGAAGCCCCGGTGCTCGCACGCTGGCGCGCGTTCCTCACCGCCCTCGTCCCGCAGGAGACGGCCTGATGTGCGGCCTTGCCGGCCTCGCCCTCCGCCTGGGCCAGGTGCCCTCCGGCGCCACCCTCGACGCGCTGACCCGGGCGCTCGCCCATCGCGGCCCGGACGGGCATGGCCACCATGTCTCGGGCAATGTCGCCCTCTCCCACACCCGGCTCTCGATCATCGACCTGGTGACGGGCGACCAGCCGCTCTTCGCCGGCGCCGCCGCCCTGGTCGCCAATGGCGAGGTCTACAACTACCGGGAGCTGCGCGAACAGAACCAGCTGCACTGCGCGACCGGCAGCGATTGCGAGCCGCCGCTCCACCTCTTCCGCCGCGACGGCATCGGCTTCGCCGACCGGCTGCGCGGCATGTACGCCATCGCGCTGCACGACCGGGGCACCAAGCAGCTCGTCCTCTCGCGGGACCCCTTCGGCATTAAGCCGCTCTACCTCGCCGAGGTCGCGGGCGGCCTCGCCTTCGCCTCGGAGCCCCAGGCGCTGATCGCCGCCGGCCTGGTCGAGCCGCGCATCCGCCCCGAGGCCCGGGCGGAACTCCTGCAGATCCAGTTCACCACCGGCGCCGAGACCATCTTCGAGGGCATCCGCCGCATCCTCCCCGGCGAGACGGTGGTCATCGCCGACGGCGCCGTGACGGAGCGCCACCGCCGCGCCGCCCTCCCCGAAGGCGGCCCCGAGGAGATCTCGGCCGACGCCGCCCTCGCCCGCCTCGACGCGGCGCTCGAGGAGAGCGTCCTCCTCCACCAGCGCAGCGACGTGCCCTACGGGATGTTCCTCTCCGGCGGCATCGACAGCAGCGTCGTGCTCGCCCTGATGGCCCGCCTCAACGACCGCCCGGTGCTGGCCTTCACCGCCGGCTTCGACGTCCCCGGCGCGGCCGACGAGCGCGCCGCCGCCGCCCATCTCGCCGGGGCGGCCGGCGCCCGCCATGTCACCGTCTCCGTCACCGAGGCCGATGTCTGGCGCCACCTGCCCGAGATCGTCGGCGCCATGGACGACCCGGCGGCCGACTACGCCATCATCCCCACCTGGTTCCTCGCTCGCCGCGCCCGGCAGGAGGTGAAGGTCGTCCTCTCCGGCGAGGGCGGCGACGAGATCTTCGGCGGCTATGGCCGCTACCGCGCCGCGATGCGCCCCTGGTGGCTCGGCGGCAAAGCGCCCCGCTCGCGCGGCAGCTTCGACCGGCTCGACCTGCTGCGCGAGGCCCCGACCGGCTGGCGCGACGGCACCGGCGCCGCCGAATCCGCCGCCGCCAGCCCCGGCCGCACCCGCCTCCAGGCCGCCCAGGCCCTCGACATCGCCGACTGGCTGCCGAACGACCTGCTGGTCAAGCTGGACCGCTGCCTCATGGCCCATGGCGTGGAGGGCCGCACGCCCCTGCTCGACCCCGGCATCGCCGCCGCCGCCTTCCGCCTGCCGGACGCCATGAAGGTCCAGCGCAGCAGCGGCAAGTGGCTGCTGCGCGAATGGCTCGCCCGCCACTTCCCCGCCGCCGAGCCCACCAAGCCGAAGCAGGGCTTCACCGTCCCGATCGGCGCCTGGATCGAGGGGGTGGGCGACCGCCTCGGCCCCCTCGTCGCCGCTCAGCCGGGCGTCGCCGAGATCGCCCGGCCCGACCGCGTCGCAGCCCTCTTCCGCCATGCCGGGGGCGAGAAGCACCGCGGCTTCGCCGCCTGGCACCTGCTCTTCTACGCCCTCTGGCACCGCCGCCATGTCGAGCGGCGCGCCGTCCGGGGTGATGTGTTCGAGGTGCTCGGCGAGCGCTAGCGCCTTACTCCCTGGGAGACCGCCGCATGACCCGCCGCCTCGCTCTGCTCCTTGCTCTGCTCGCCGCTACCCCCGCGCTGGCGCAGGAGCCGGACGGCCTCGTCACCCAGCCCAGCGCCCATCCCGTGCGGGAAACGCTCGACCGCCTCGCCGCCGCCGTCCGCGCCGCCGGCTGGACCGTCTTCACCGAGATCGACCATGCCGCGGCCGCCCAGGTGGTGGGAATGCCGCTGCGCGCCCGCACCGTGCTCTTTTTCGGTACCCCCCGCGGCGGCACGCCGGCGATGCAGGCCCACCCGACCCTCGCCCTCGACCTGCCCATGCGCATCCTGGTCTGGGAGGACGAGGCCGGCCGGGTCTTCCTCACCCGCAGCACCGGCGAGGACATCGCCCGCCGCGTCTTCGCCCGCCATGGCGTGGCCATGCCCCCCGAGGCCCAGCGCTCCATGGAGGCGATGCTCGCCGGCCTCGCCCGTCAGGCCACCGAGTAGCGCCCCCTGGGTTTCGCCGTCCGCCGCCCAAGATCACCATCAAGGCGCATCAGAGAGGAGCATCAAGCATGTCCGACTACACCCCGCCCAAGGTCTGGACCTGGGACAAGGAGAGCGGCGGCCGCTTCGCCAACATCAACCGCCCCATCGCCGGCCCGACCCATGAGAAGGAGCTGCCGGTCGGCCGCCACCCGCTCCAGCTCTACTCGCTCGGCACGCCGAACGGGGTGAAGGTGACGATCATGCTGGAGGAGCTGCTGGCCCTCGGCCATGCGGGCGCCGAGTACGACGCCTGGCTGATCAGGATCGGCGAGGGCGACCAGTTCGGCAGCGGCTTCGTCGCCATCAACCCGAATTCCAAGATCCCGGCGCTCATGGACCGCAGTGGCCCGGCGCCGATCCGCGTCTTCGAATCGGGCGCCATCCTCACCTATCTGGCCGAGAAATTCGGCGCCTTCCTGCCGACCGAGCCGGCGAAGCGCGCCGAGTGCCTGTCCTGGCTGTTCTGGCAGATGGGCTCCGCGCCCTATCTCGGCGGCGGCTTCGGCCATTTCTTCGCCTATGCGCCGAGCAAGATGGAGTACCCGATCAACCGCTTCGCCATGGAGACCAAGCGCCAGCTCGACGTGCTGGACCGTCGCCTGGCCGAGAGCGAGTACCTGGCCGGCACGGACTACACCATCGCCGACATCGCGGTCTTCCCCTGGTATGGCGGGCTGGTGAAGGGCTGGCTCTACGGCGCGGCGGAGTTCCTCGCCGTCCATGAGTACAGGCACGTCAACCGCTGGGCGGACCAGCTCCATGCCCGCCCCGCCGTGCAGCGCGGCCGCATGGTCAACCGCGTGCAGGGCGAGCCCTCGAGCCAGCTCCACGAGCGGCACGAAGCGAGCGACTTCGAGACCAGGACGCAGGACAAGATCGGGGCGGCCGGCTGAGCGCCCGGGGCTGCGCCGCGCGGCGCAGCCCCCAAGCACCGTCAGTGCGCCAGGGCCGACCGGTTCGCCGCCGACGTCTCGAGCTGCCGGCTGACCTTCAGCGTCATGGCGACGATGCCGCCGACCAGGGTGACGCCGCCGAGGACGAGCAGCCCCGCAGTGAAATTGCCCGTCGCATCGCGCAGGTAGCCCATCATGTAGGGCCCGGCAAAGCCCGAGAGGTTGCCGATGGCGTTGATCGCCGCGATCCCCGCCGCGGCCGAGGTGCCGGTGAGGAAGGCGCTCGGGATCGGCCAAAGCAGCGGCGGCGTCGCCGAGACGCCGATCTGGCTGAGGCAGAGCAGGCCGAGCACCAGCACCGGCGAGGAGACGAGCCCCGCCCCGGCCACCCCGACGGCGGCCAGGATCATGGCGAAGCACACATGCTCCCGCCGCTTCAGCGTCCGGTCGGAGTTGCGGCCGAGCAGCACCATGCCGATGGCGCCGAAGACGAAGGGCAGCGCCGCCAGCAGCCCCGCCTGGACGTTGCTGACGCCAAACCCCTTCACGATAGTGGGAAGGAAGAAGGAGACGCCGTAGCTCGCGGCATTGAGGCAGAAATAGACGAAGGCGCAGGCCAGCACCCGCGGGTCGCTGAGCGACCGGCCGATGCTGATGTGCTCCGTCGTCTGCTTGTGCTGGTGCTCCGCATCCAGCCGCGTCTGCAGCCAGGTCCGCTCCTCGGCGGAAAGCCAGGTCGCCTGGGCCGGACGATCCGTCAGGTAGAAGATGACGCCAAGCGCCATGAGGATGGACGGGATCGCTTCGAGGACGAAGAGCCACTGCCAACCATCGAGCCCGCCGCCGCTGAGGTTCAGCAGCGCGCCGGAGACCGGGCCGCCGACGATGGAGGAGAAGGGGATCGCCAGCATGAACAGGGCGACGACGCGGGCGCGGTAGACCGAGGGGAACCACAGCGTCAGGTAGAAGATGATGCCGGGGAAGAAGCCCGCTTCCGCCGCGCCGAGCAGGAAGCGGAGGATGTAGAACACCCATTCGGTCGACAGCCCGGTCGCCGCCGAGATCGGCCCGATGAAGGCGAAGAGGCCGGAGATGAGGCCCCAGGTGAACATGATGCGGGCGATCCAGAGCCTGGCGCCGAATCGGTCGAGCGCCAGGTTTGAGGGCACCTCCAGCAGGAAGTAGGAGATGAAGAACAGCCCCGCCCCGAGCCCATAGGCCGTCTCGGTGAGGCCAAGCGCCGCATTCATCTGCAGCTTGGCGAAGCCGACATTCACCCGGTCCAGGTAGGCGACGAAGTAGCAGACGAAGAGGAAGGGCATCAGCCGCCACATCACCTTCCTGATCGTCGTGGTCTCGATGGCGTCCATGCGGCCGCTCCTCCCCAAGGTGTCACATCCCGACCGAAGCGTGGCTCGCCCGGGATGGTTCCTGACCCTGAACGAGGGGAAGCGGGCCGGCAGCGGGAGGCATCCCCGCAGCCATCCGCGCCCGGCTTGTGGCCTTGGTCCTGGGGAGGGGGTGGCTTGCGGCGCGCCTCCGGGGCGGGACCGGGGCGGCCCTACAGGATGAACCAGCTGGCCGAGGGCACCGCGCTGTTGCCGCCTGTCCAGTGCTCGATGGCGATTTCCATGTCCGGGGCCAAGCTGCCGCCAGTATTCATCTGGACCACATCGTAGCTGATGGCCGTGTTGCCGCCGTGGATTTCCTTGCCATAGGTGTCATAGGCCATGAGCATGACCTGGCCTGTGCCGGTGAAGGCGGCGCCGGCCTTGCTGCTGCCGATGAACTTGAAGGCCTGGTCGCCCAACAGGCCGGTATTCGCATCGACCGCGCTCAGGTCGATCTTGGAGCCGTTGTCCCAGCGCAGCCAGCTGATCCTGTTGCGCGCCGCGGCGCCGACCCCTGAGTCGCCGTCGTCGAACACGAAGCGCGCTTGGTCGCCGTAGAGCAGGTCCTGCCCCGTCCCGCCGTTCAGCAGCCCGTTGCCGCGCAGTGGGCTGTTTCCTTGCCCGCCGATGAGAGTGTCAGGCGAGTTGAGGCCGCCGACCAGCGAGTCGTTCCCCGCTCCACCCTCTAGGGAGTCGGAGCCGTAGCTCCCATCCAACGTGTCGTTGCCGTAGAAGCCATACTGATAGTCGTTGCCGTCGCCGCCCGGCAGGCGGGCGGCGCCGTTGCCGCCGTTCAGCGTGTCATGGCCCAGGCCGCCATAGATGACGTCGTTGCCGTCGAGGCCGTTGACGGAGTCGTTGCCGTTGGTCCAGGGATCGTTGCCATATTGCCCTCCATTCCGCACGGCTTTACTGGACCATGGGCAACTATCGGTGATTATTAAAGTATTGCATCGTCTTGTCCCCTCATGTCTTCCGTGCGTGCAAGGGTTTGGGCGAACCAGTCCGCGCCCGTCGCCGCCTCGATCCCCGAAGCGGTCGGACCCCTTCCCCCTCCGCCGCGTCGCGGGATAAACCCCCATAGGACTGCCGCAAGGAGACGCCCTAATGCCCGCCTTCGACCTCGTGCTGCGCGGCGGCACCTGCGTCCTCCCCTGGGGCGAGGAGGCGGCCGATATCGGCGTCCGCGCCGGCCGCATCGCAGCGATCGGCGACCTCCGCACCGCCGACGCCGCGGAGGCGATCAACTGCACCGGCCTCCACATCCTTCCCGGCCTGATCGACGCCCATGTCCATCTCCGCGACCCGGGCGACCCGGCGGTGGAGACGCTGGAGACCGGCACCCGCGCCGCCCTCCTCGGCGGGCTGACGGCGGTCTTCGACATGCCGAACACCGCCCCGTCCATCACCGACCGCGAGCGGCTGGACTGGAAGCGCGGCTATCTCGAGGGCCGCGCCTGGGTCGATGTCGGCCTCTATGTTGGCGCGTCGAAGAAAAACATCGCCGAGCTCGCCGCACTCGAGCTGCAACCGAATGTCTGCGCGGTGAAGGTCTTCGCCGGCAGCAGCACCGGCGACCTCCTGGTCGAGGACGACGCCTCGCTCGAGGCCGTGATGCGCAGCGGCCGCCGCCGCATCTGCTACCATTCGGAGGACGAGTACCGCCTGCAGGAGCGCAAGCCGCTCTTCCGCAGCGGCATGCCGCATCGCAACCACATGGTCTGGCGCGATGTGGCCTGCGCCCTCATCGGCACGAAGCGGCTGATGGCGCTGGCCCGCAAGACCGGCCGCCCCGCCCATATCCTCCATGTCTCGACGGCCGAGGAGCTGGAGCTCCTGCAGGACTACCGCGACGTCGCCACGGTCGAGGTGTTGCTCAACCACCTGACCCAGACCGACGAGGCCTATGACCGCCTCGGCGGCTATGCGGTGATGAACCCGCCGATCCGCGAGGAGCGCCACTTGCGCGCCGCCTGGGCCGCTGTGGCGGACGGCACGGTGGATGTCGTCGGCTCCGACCACGCCCCGCACAGCCGCGCCGCGAAGGAGCGCCCCTGGCCCGACGGCGCCGCTGGGCTGACCGGGGTGCAGACCATCGTCCCGCTGATGCTCGACCATGTGAGCGCCGGCCGCCTCAGTCTCTCCCGCCTTGTTGACCTGATGTGCGCCGGCCCCGCCCGCGTCTATGGCGCGACCGGCAAGGGGCGGCTGGCCGCCGGCTACGACGCCGACTTCACCCTGGTCGACATGAAGCGCCAGCGGACCATCGAGGAGAGCTGGATCGTCTCCCCCTGCGGCTGGACGCCCTTCGCCGGCCATCGCTGCACCGGCTGGCCCGTCATGGCGATCCTCCGTGGCGCCGTCGCGATGCGCGAGGACGAGGTGATCGGCACCCCGCGCGGCACCGGCGTCCGCTTCGCCGAGGCGCGGGGCTGAGCGCTACCAGAGCGAGAATTCGGTGCCGAAATTGGTGGTGGTGAGCCCCCCGCAGCGGGCCGCCTCGGCGCACTCGGCCCGGATGCGGCCCTCCGGCCCGAGGCCGAGGGCGAGCGGCACCGCCGGCTCCGAGAGCTTTGCATAGGCGAGGTCCACCTCGAAGCGCAGCGAGTCGTAGCGGTCGCGCTCGACATAGAAGATCAGGTCGCGCGACACCGCCTCGCCCGGCTGCAGATCGGAGGGCTCGGCCGGCAGGGCGGTGGCGCCCTCGAACAGCACGCCCTGCCGCAGCACCATCTCCTGCCGCGCCGCCTGGCCATAGCGCGCGGCGGTGACCTCGACGGCCCCCGCCAGGCTCTCCGGCGACGGCTCCGGCTCCGGCCCGGCGAAGCGCATCCCGGTGGCGATGACGTTGTAGGTGAGGCCCAGCACCCTGACCCCGGTCTCGCCCACATTGGTCCGCGTGACGGTGGAGCGGATGGCCAGCCGCCCCTCCCGCTCCCCCGCCTTCTCCAGCGTGGTGGTGACCGAGACGCTGGGCGGCGCCAGGCCCGGCTTGATCCGCGCCTCGTAGATGAAGGTGTAGACGCCCCAGGCCCCGGCCCCGAGGATGGCCAGCGTCTGCACCACCGTGCTCAGCCGGTCGAGGCTGAAGCGGCTGGTCTCCTGCGGCGTCCCGGCGGCCTGGCTCATGCCGCAACAACCCGGCACCGGGACGCCGGTTGCCTCACCACAGCCCCGGCCAGCGCCGCGTCCGGTTGGCCTCCTACGCCGCGCTGAGGGTCGCCGGCCCATCCGCCACGCCGCGCCGCCCCGGCAGCGGTGCCGCCCAGCAGTCGACGCGGCCGAGGCTCCGCGTGCAGTAGGGCGGCGGCGCCGGCGGCGCCTCCTCCGGCCTGCAATAGCCCTGCCCCCGGTCGAGCCGCACCACCGAGCAGTCCGGCCCCGTCGCCACGGAGACGACGGCACCCACCGGCGACCGCCCGATGGCGGCGACCGAGCCCGCGGTCACCGCCGCGCCGATGCCGAGCGGCGCGCAGCCGCCCGGCAGGACCATCAGGAGGGGGAGCATCGGACGCATGGCCCCGAGCCTATGCGCAGCGGACTTAACGCCCTGCCAACAGGCTGCTATGCACCCCCCGCTTCCAAGGAAGGGACCGCGTGGCCGACATCTTCGACGAGGTGCAGGAAGACCTGCGCGCCGAGCGCATGAAGCGGCTGATGGCCCGCTATGGCGGGCTGCTGGCCGGGCTGATGCTGCTCGCGGTCGCCGCGGTCGGCGGGCTGCAGGGCTGGCGCTGGTGGCAGTCCCGCCAAGCGGCGGAGACCGCCGAGACCTACCTGGCCACCAACCGCTCTGCCGCCGAGCCCGGCGCCGACGGCAAGGCTGCGGCCGACCGTTTCGCGGCCGTCGCGGCCGGGGCGCCGCCCGGCTACCGCAACCTGGCCCGCCTCCGCGCCGCCGCGCTGAAGGCCGAGGCCGGCGACCGGGCCGGGGCGCTGGCCCTTTGGGAGGACATCGCCCGCGATGGCTCGATCGACCCGCTCTACCGGGACCTCGGCACGGTGATGTGGGGCCTGCACTCGCTCGACGCCGGCGACCCGGCCGCGATCGAGAGCCGCCTCGCCCCGCTGGCCGAGGGGCCCTGGCGCGCCTCGGTGCAGGAGATCCGGGCGCTTGCCGCGATGAAGCGCGGCGCGACGGAGGAGGCGAAGCAAGCGCTCACCGGCCTGGCCACGGCCCCGGCGACGCCCCAGGGCGTGCGCGAGCGGGCCGGCAAGCTGCTCGCGGAGATCGGCGGCTGATGCGGACACCCCTCACCCGCCGCGCCGCCCTGCTCGGGGGCGCGGGCCTGCTGGCCGGCTGCGAGTCGATCACCGACACCTTCGACAGCGTCTTCGGCGAGCGGAAGGTCCCGCTGCGCGGCGAGCGCCGCCCGGTGCTGGCCGTGGAACGCCCGCTCAACGTCGAGGAGGGCCTGGCCCAGGCCCCCGTCACCCTGCCGCCCCCGGCGCTGAATGCCGACTGGCCCCAGGCCGGCGGCACCATCGGCCATGCGCCCGGCCACCCCGCCCTCGGCCTCCGCCTGGGCGAGGCCTGGCGCACCGCCATCGGCACCGGCACCGCCTATCGCCGCCGGCTGCTCGCGCCGCCCATCGTCGCCGGCGGCGCGGTCTATGCCGCGGATGCGCTCGGCCAGGTGACGGCGCTGACCGCGCTCGACGGCCGCCGCCGCTGGTCCTTCGACAGCCGGCCGGAGAAGGACCGCGACGGCGCGCTCGGCACCGCCCTCGCCTTCGACGACGGCACCCTCTACCTCGCCACCGGCATGGCCGAGGCGATGGCGCTCGACCCGGCGGATGGCAAGCCGCGCTGGCGGGTCGACCTGCCCGCCCCGGCGCGCGGCGCCCTCACCGTCGCCAATGGCCGCGCCTATGTGACGACGACGGAGAACCACCTCCTCGCCCTCTCGGTCGAGGATGGCCGCACCCTCTGGACCTATCGCGGCCAGCCGACCGTCACCATGGCGCTCGGCCTGCCCGCCCCGGCGGTCGAGGGCGACATGGTCGTCGCCGGCTTCGGCTCCGGCGAGCTGGCCGCCATCCGCGCCAGCGACGGCCGCGCCCAATGGAGCGAGACGCTGAGCTCCGCCGCGGGCGGGGGCCTCGCCGACATCGCCGCCATCACCGCCCTGCCGGTGATCGACCGCGGCCGGGTCTTCGCCAGCGGCCTCGGCGGCATCACCATCGCCCTCGACCTCCGCTCCGGCCGGCGCCTCTGGGAGCGCGACGTGGCCGCGGCGGATACGCCCTGGGCGGTCGGCGACTGGGTCTTCCTGCTGACGACGGGGGCCGAGGTCGCCTGCCTCGGCCGGGATGACGGGCGGGTCCGCTGGATCGCCAGCCTGCAGCGCTACAAGGACGAGAAGCGGCGGCGGAACGTCATCCAGTGGGCCGCGCCGGTGCTGGCCGGCGGCCGCCTGCTGGTCGCCGGCAGCAATGCCCAGCTCGTCGAGGTCGACCCGGCCAATGGCGACATCGCCGGCCGGGTCCGCCTGCCGGACGGCGTCATGCTGCCCCCGGCCGTCGCCGGCGGAGTCATGTACGTGCTGACGGAAGATGCGGTGGTGGCGGCGCTCCAGGGCGCTTGAGAAGGGGACATCCGGCGGCCGATGCGCCAGGCCTGCTGCCGCTCGCCTGGGCTCGCGGCCGCAGGCCCGGCTTTTCGTCCGGGCGAGCGAATTGCCCCTCCCGGGTGTTCCACCCGTCCGGGGTTTGCTCTAGGGGAGCCATCATGCTCCCCACCATCGTCATCCTCGGCCGCCCGAATGTCGGCAAGTCGAGCCTCTTCAACCGGCTCGTCGGCCGGCGGATCGCCATCGTCGACGACACCCCCGGCGTCACCCGCGACCGCAAGGAGGCCGAGGGCCGCGTCGCCGGCCGCGATGTCCGGCTGCTGGATACCGCCGGTCTCGAGGAGGCGGCGCCGGAGACCATCCAGGGCCGGATGCGCGCCAGCTCCGAGGCGGCGCTGCGCGAGGCGGACCTCGCCCTCTTCGTCATCGATGCCCGCACCGGGTTGACCCCGGCCGACCGCGCCTTCGCCACTTGGCTGCGCCGCCAGTCGGTGCCGGTCGTCCTGGTGGCGAACAAGACCGAGGGGCGCTTCGGCGGCCAGGCCGCCTTCGAGGCCTATGAGCTCGGCCTCGGCGACCCGGTGGCGGTCTCGGCCGAGCATGGCGACGGCATGGGCGAGCTGCACGACGCCATCCGCGAGCACCTGCCCGCCGAGGCGGAGGAGCAGGAGGATCCGGACCGGCCGCTGCGCCTCGCCATCATCGGCCGCCCCAATGCCGGCAAGTCCACCCTGTTGAACGCCCTGTTCGGCCAGGAGCGGATGATCACCGGCCCGGAGCCCGGGCTGACGCGCGATTCCGTCGCCGTCGAGTGGCGCGACGAGACCGGCGCGCTCGTCCGCCTAGTCGACACCGCCGGCCTCCGCAAAAAGGCCCGCATCGAGCAGGCGCTGGAGAAGATGTCAGCCGCCGCCTCCATCGCCGCGCTGAAGGAATGCGAGGTCGCCGTCCTCGTCGTCGACGCCCTGCAGGGGATGGAGGAGCAGGAGCTCCGCCTCGCCCGCCTGGCCGAGCGCGAGGGCCGCGCCGTCGTCATCGCGCTCAACAAGTGGGATGCGGTCGAGGATCGCGCCGCCACCCGCCGCCGGATCGAGGATGTGCTGACGGCGAGCCTCGCCCAGATGCGCGGCATCACCGTGGTGCCGCTCTCGGCCCAGACCGGCCGCGGGGTCGAGAAGCTGATGCCGGCCGTGCGCGAGACCTATGCGAACTGGAACCGCCGCATCCCGACCGGCGAGCTGAACCGCTGGTTCGAGGCCATGCTGACGCGCCACCCGCCGCCGCTCTCGGAAGGCCGCCGCATCAAGCTCCGCTACGCCACCATGCCGAAGGCCCGGCCGCCGACCGTGGTGGTCTTCGGCACCCGCGCCGAGCAGCTGCCGGAGGACTACCGCCGCTACCTGGTGAACGGCTTCCGCGAGGCCTTCGCTATGCCCGGCGTGCCGATCCGCCTGCAGCTCCGCGGCACGACCAACCCGTATGCGGAAAGCGATACCTAGCCGCTTGCCCCGCACGGGCCGCCTGATTATGGTCCGCCGCCCTGGGGCGGGTTCGCGGAACGCACTCCGGGGATAGTGCTTGATCGGGCAAGCGACGCCGTTCCGGGCCTACCGGATCGATGCTTGCCCTCCGGACAGGTGGCCGAGCGGTCGAAGGCGCGCGCCTGGAAAGTGCGTATACGTCAAAAGCGTATCGTGGGTTCGAATCCCACCCTGTCCGCCATAAATCCAGCGCAACAGGCTGATTTCGTTGAATATTTCTTGCATCGATCACATTCAGCCCCCATCCGAGCCCACACACTCAAAGAAGGTGGCAGTCCGTAACGGTGCTTGGTGAGGTAGCGTTAGGCTTGCAAGCCATGGCGCTCGTGAGGCGGACGCCGTGATGCGGTAGAGGGCGCATCAGCAACTCGTACGGTCCGATCGTACTGATTTGAGGCAAAACAGAGAGATCCCGGCCATTCTTGAGGCTAGGTCTGAGTGGCCGTACCGATCCGGTTCTCTATGCCTTTTCGGCGGCAGTCCAGTTAGATGGCGATCCTACCGGGACCCACCACCAAACTGCGGTAGGCTGGGTCGCATGTTTCACGCCAAGACCATTGGGCTGAGCGTCGACAGCCTGCACCGTGCCCGCGGCCTAGTTTGGTCGTCGGGATTCGGGACTCGGCAGACGGTCTTGGCTAGCCGAAACCACACAAACACACGGCTTCCGCTAAACCCCAGCGGTGAGTATCGTTCGGGGCGTATCGTCGTCATGCCCTCTGCTTGCCGATGGTTGCGGATGGCGTCGTCGGTGGTTGACATGGCCTTGAGCCCCGATCGGCGCCCGCGCAGGGACCTCCGTTAGAAGCTAGCGACAAGCCCGCCGTCGGCGTTTGAGGGACACATGAGAGTATTGTTGAGGCAACGTCCGACACCGGAACAGATCAGTATTGTGCGCCGCATCCAACAGGGCGTGTCCCTCATCCGCGGTGCTGCAGGTAGCGGTAAAACCTCAACGGCGCTCATGGCACTGCGCGCTGTGACGGGGGCGGCCGTGAACCAGCTACGCAACGACGGCCGCCTGCCCGCGGACGTGCTCGTACTCACATATTATAATTCGGTCCGCGGTTATGTCGCAACTGTAGCGCGAGAGGAATTAGCTGACTACTCCGATGATGTGCGCCTTTATGTTGCAACATTCGATAAATGGGCATTCACGACCTTAGGTTGGACCGGCTCGCTGCCGATTAAGGCAATCGAAAATCAGATAAGCTACCTTTCGCAATCATTCCCTCGAGACATTGCGTTCGTAGTCGATGAAGTCCATTACGTCCTTGGACGATTCAGAGCCGATGCGCTTGATGATTACCTCGCAGCGCAACGCACAGGTAGAGGTGCGTCTCCTCAGATGGACCGAGGCATGCGCCAAAGACTGTTAGACGAGGTCATCAGACCACTTCTCAAATGGAAGGCAGCAAGCGGCTACAAGGACTTTCACGATTTGGCCGCGTCGATGGCTGAGGCGGAACCCGAGGCGTTTTATGACGTGATCGTCGTCGATGAGGCGCAGGACCTGTCTGCGAACCAACTCCGAGCTGTGCTTCGTCATGCGGCGGCCGACGCCACGATTACAATCATCACCGATTCGGCGCAGCGCATCTATCCAAGGGGGGCACCGTGGGCTGAAGCGGGCCTAATGGTTCCCTCGAATCGAAGCTTTCGACTCACACGAAATTATCGAAACACCCGTGAGATCGCGGCGCTCGCAGCATCTATTGCTCGCGGAATTTCGATAGATGATGACGGCAGCCTGCCAGATCCAAGCGTTTGCGAGCGCAGCGGCGACAAGCCAGTCTTTTTAAAGGGTTTGTTCAATCGTCAGCTTGCCTATGCCTTGGCAAGGCTCGCAAGCATCGACTTAAAGAATGAAACCGTAGGTTTTTTGCACCTCAAGGGTGGCGGATGGTTTGGTGACGTCCGCACCGCTTTAAGGCAGGCCGGTTACGACTATTGCGAACTGCAAGGCGTGAATGAATGGCCGGAGGGCGATGCCAACATCGGGTTGTGCACGCTGCATAGTGCCAAGGGTCTCGAGTTTGACCATGTTTTCATGATCGGCCTTGCCCAAGCTCACACGTCGTACGGCAGTGCTGCAGACGACGACCGATACGAGAGTCTTCGTCGTCTGCTCGCCATGGGTGTCGGACGTGCCCGCAAAACGGTCTGCCTTGGGACAAAACCTAGCGAAGCCTTGGCTGTGTTGGATGTCATCGACCCTGCCCTCGTTGAGGAGGTTTTCGTATGACTGTGATTAACTGTATCACAGCGCGGCAGATCGAGGAGGTCGTGCACTTCACTACTAACCACGGCTGCCTAGGCACTCTTTATACGAAGCTACTTCAGTCTCGGCAGCGCTTAAGAGAAGATAATTTAGTGAAATATCTTTTTGCGCCAAATTCAGAACTAAGAAAAGATCCGGCGTATCTGGATCATGTGAGCCTCTCAATTTCGCACATTAATACCCAATTCTTTAATGTTAGCGCAAATTCATGGCACCGCGGCGAGCCAATATTTTGGTGTATTTTATCATTTAATCCAGAAATCCTTTGTGACGCAGGCGTCGAGTTTGCTACTACGAACAACATCTACACCTCGGTACATCGGGCCGAAGGTGCCGCTGGTCTTGAGGCGTTATTCGCCAACACAGTGGTTCGATGGCCTGGAAACGTTGTGCGACGCACTTCCACAATGCCGTCTTATTATCCAACCTGTTTCCAGGCCGAAGCGCTTTATCCTTCAGCGATTTCAACCGAGCATTTGCAACGGATCTATGTTAGAACCGCTTCCGATCAGAGTGAGGTCATTGGCTTCTTGAAAGCGTCCTTTCACCCTGACGTTGAGGTGCTGATTGCACCACACAAGTTTGGCAATAGGGCGTCATGATCTCAAACCGCGAATTACAAACTCGTTTGTCAGCTACCTGGGCAGCCTACGGTGACGCCCTCGGTTTCATTACGGAACTAGCTGACGCCGATCGGGTCCAGTATCGTGCGGGCTCTCGAAAGGTGACCCGGCCAGTCGAATGGCGCCGGAAGATCGGCAGCTATGGTGGAGCTAGCGTAATCATGCCTGCTGGATCTTATTCGGACGACACTCAACTGCGTCTTGCGACATCAAGGGCGATCCGCTCGGACGGCAGCTTTGACGTCGCATCATTCGCAAAGGTTGAACTTCCCGCCTGGGCAAATTACGCCCTTGGGGCAGGGATCGGTTCGCGCGAAGCCGCTGCCAACTTGGCACGAACGTCTGCTACATGGTATTCGAACTTCTTCGAGAACAAGCGAGCAACCTACGTCCTGGGGGGCGGGAACGGTGCGGCAATGCGAATACAGCCGCACGTTTGGTCAGCTCCCAATCTGAGCGATCGCCACGCAATATTCCGCGACGTGGTGCGTAACACGGTCTGCACACACGGTCATCCACGAGCAATCGTCGGTGCGTGTTTTCATGCAGCCACACTTGCGCTGGCGCTGGCTCACGGTGCTCCTCCAGACGTTAATGCGTGGGAGGAAGTGATTTCCTCTCTTCACGTCCTTCCTGATTTAATAATTACGGATGGCGATCTCCGCCTGTTTTGGGTCGGTCCTTGGCTTGAGAAATCCGGAGGCAAGATTGAGGATGCCTTTGCAAGGGTTATCGACGAATTGCTGTCGTACGTGGTTGCGCTTGCTGGCATTCAAGAGCACGAACTTTCTAAGGCATACAGTTTAGCTTTGGATGTTCTTACCGCTCGAGAGCCTGAATCACGGGGATCGGGTACGAAGACGGCGATGCTTGCGGCATTTCTTGCAGCGCGCTGCGACTTGTCGCAACCCTTCGAAGCTATTGAAATAGCTGCGAACTGCCTCGGATCGGACACCGATTCCATTGGAACAATGTTTGGCGCGATTGTGGGCGCTTGCACTGCTGCCGAAAGCAGTGAAGCCCTGCAAGACCGCCGATACATCGAGATTGAAGCGTCACGTTTAGCCGCGATAGCTACGAAGGAACCCACGACGTCGTTCCGATATCCCGACCTGCGATCTTGGAAACCAGCCAGGGCTGCCGTTGACGCGATCGCCAGAGCAGATGACTGTCTTATTCTCGAAGGAATTGGCCGCCTAAAGCCAGCCTTCGGTTCGCCAGTGCAAGATAGGAATGAGATGCATTTGCAGTGGTTTGAGCTTGAGTTTGGGCAAACGATACTTGGGCGGGTGCGCGACGAACCGCGCAAAGCTTCTTCGGCTCCATACAACCGAACCCCGTCTGAAAAATCTCCAGGCAAGGTCGCTGGAACCGCGCCGAAACTGCCGGACCTTTTCCTCGGCAAAGGAGATCGTGGCGTACCGCGGTCTGAGCCAGCACGGGCTGAACCAATGCGACCAGCACAGGCCTGGTCTGAACCGACACGCGCTGAACCAACACGCGCTGAACCAACACGCGCTGAACCAACACGCGCTGAACCGCCCTCAGCAACGCTGAACCAGATGCTTCAAGAAGTGATCGAATCGGGATTCGACCCCAAACTGGTTGGCAGTTTCCTGCTCGGACAGGTTGAGTCAGGACGATCCAATTTCGTCGAGCGTGGTATCGCACTTACCGCTACAGTCCTCACAGCCTACGAAGCCCGCATGCGAAGACGGAAGTAGTACCAAGTGCGCTCTCGTCCGCCGTGCCGTGCGCACGGCGCGGTGGCCTCGTGCAATAGCGCATTCGGTATGTCAGAGCGCTGCGTAGGGGTTTAGCAGGGCGTTACAGGCTAGTCCTTACTCCCGCGCCAGATTTTGCAGGGCTTCTAACTGAAGGTGGGTTCTGAGGCCATGCAAGCGGAACGGCTGAACAGGACATTTGCCTAGGTTGTAAGGACCTCGCACTGCGGGAATGCGGCCGTCTAGCCTGTAGTGCCGCGCCCAGAGTCGGGTTTAGAAAAGCTTTGACGTTGGTCATCGCCATGGCCGAGGGCTTTTCAACGCCAGGGCGTACCACACTGCATCATCCGCTCCGATGCAAATGCCTCCGACAATGAGGAGGTGTATTCGATCATCATCGCCAGCAGCCCCAACGTGCTTGCCTTCGCCGTCCGTCAGTTTCATGCCCTTTATCCCAACATCATCTGGCTTTAACGAAGCCGCATGAAGATTTGCGGAACAGCGATGCAGCCCTCAGAAGGTCGGGCATCGAGTTGGGGACCACTCATTGAGGTCGCAACTCTAGCCTTTGAGATCAAGCATCCTGTGGGCCTTACCCAGGTCCCAGTAGCGATCCCGGGACCTGCCTTCTTCCCTGGCGGTTGTGGCCTCGTTACCGCCGACCTGCGTCTCGGGACCAAGTTGCCGGTCGGCGGCATTATGGTCATCGGCCACAACTACGGCACCGTGGAGAGCTACGAGGACGACACGGCGCGTGGTGGAGAGGTGGAGGTATCAGCCACATGGAAGGGGCTGCGCAACGTGCTCACACACGCGGGTATCCGACTCGATGAGTGTTTCTTCACCAATGCATTTGTTGGTTTGTTGCCGCCCGGATCGCCCGAAGGGAGCCACGAAGGACACAATGACCCTACCTTCCTCGCAGCCTGCCAGAGTTTGATCGAATACCAGATTGTCAAGTTGCAACGGCCGCGGCTCATCCTGACACTCGGCCTTGTTGTTCCGGGCTTCCTTGCACCTTTATCTTGTGAGTTAAGTAATTGGTTTAAGATTGACGGTTACGCCGACCTCGACGGCAACCGCACTGGCGGACCAGTGCGCTCTGCGTCATTTCAGAGCCACCAAACCACCGTGGTAGCGCTCACGCATCCATGCCGTCCCGCCAACAGACGATTTCGCTCCTATGAGAAAAAGCGAGGAATCAACGCGGAGTTTGCCATGCTGCGCGACGGACTAGTGGCGTCTGCCCGCCAGTCGGTATCCGTTGGAGGCGGTTAGGCAGCGTGGTTGATCAACCAAGTCTTATGGGAACACTCTTGATGGTGGGCGAGTTCGAATAGGTCCTAGCACCATCTGGGCAGAAACAAAAATTCCAGAGCATTTTCAGACAGTTATTGGCCACAGGCAAAATTTCGTATCACATTGAAATCGCACGAAAATCAGGTCGTTTCCGCCCAGGTAGTGCTAGCGAAGCCACGTCCGTAGGCCCTTGGTCCAGGCCGAGCACCCAGCCACACCTGTTGTCACTAAAAGGCCGTTGGGAGGTGTCCTGAGGCCGACACGGGCTATTTGTCCGATGATGGACCATCATCGTTTTGCGCTACGATCCGGTTCACTAGAGAGATGACGGGCGCGCATACCTCCCACCACAGCCTGGTCCGCGCCTATCCTCACATGCCTCCAGCCGGACCAAGGTACTTGATGGATGGCTTTTCGCCCGTACCAGCGCAATGAACACCCCGCTTATTTGGTAAAAAATGCTCGCCGTTTATGACGCAGGTGAGGCGGGCGCCACATTCGGCTTAATTTGTGCGGGGTGGGGACGAATAGGTCTTCTCCCCTTCTCCGCATGAGGTTGCTCTATGCCCGCACGAGCCCGCCCCCTGTTGGTTACCCATTCGGGCACCTTCCACCTCGACGATGCCTTCGCCTATTCAGTCCTACGGCTTGCACTCGGCCTTAAAGCCCCGGGCGGCGACCACACCCTGGTGCGCACCCGCGATCCCGCAGTAATCACAGCAGCCGACCACGTGTGGGATGTCGGTGCACATTATGACTCCGCTGCCGGCCGGTTCGACCATCACCAGCGCGGCGCACCCCGGCGCGATGACGATGGCACGCCCCTCAGCGCGGCGGGCTTGGTGTGGCGCGTCCATGGCGAGGCCGCTGTGCGTGTCCTGCTGGCCGGCTGCGGCACGGACCTCGCCCCCATAGTCGCCGCGGCCATCGACGACGAGGTGGTCCGTCGGATCGACCAGATCGACAACGGCGTCGCATACCCCGAGGACACCCTTGGCCTGTCCTCCCTGGTGGAAGACTGCAACCTGCCTTGGAACCTGCCCCAGGCGGCCGCGCAGGAGGCCGAGGACGCCGCCTTCCTACGCGCCGCAGCCCTGGTGGCGGACGTTCTCCAACGCCGCGTGGCGGCCGTGCGGGCACGCCTTGCCGCCGAAGCCGTGGTGACGGCCGCGCACGCCACCTCCGCCGATCCCCGCATCCTGGAGCTTGATCGCAAGCTGCCCTGGCAGGGGGCCGTGTTCGCCCACGGCCTGCCGGTCCTGTACGCCGTTTATCCGGTCCCCTCCGGGACGTACATGGTGGACGCGATGCCGCCCGAGCCCGGCTCCTACGCGCAACGCCTCCCTCTGCCCGCGGCGTGGGCCGGCTTGCGCGAGGCGGCGCTGGCGGAGGTGTCGGGCGTGCCGGATGCGGTGTTCGTCCACCCGCAGCGCTTTATCGGTGGTGCACGCTCACGTGCAGGGGCGATGGCCATGACCGTGAAGGCAGTCGAGATTGGGGGTGGGGCAGCAGTGTAAGCCGACATCCTGCCCCACCTTCGTTTGCAGGCATTGGAGGTAGGGCGACCCACCTCCACCATCGTCAGAGCCGCGCGCGCCGCATCCGTTCTTCCTGGATGCGGGCCGCTCGCTTGCTCAGCCGCTGCCCTCGGGTGATGTGGGCGTCGGCCTCATGGGCGGTCACGCCGCTGACGGAAAGGCCGGCGTGGAACGATGCCGCCGCCTTGGTTTGGAGGCGGAGATATATCCGCCCGAGCCGGAGCAAGCCGACGGGGTCGGAGGGGTCAAGACAACAAAGGCTAACCATGATGATTGACCTCATCTTGGGGTGACCCGGCGACGCTGCCGGGCCTCTCCAATCCTCCGTCACGACCACTGGATTCCAAGCGGGATGTCCTGTCCTCCCTCGGGAAGACCCTACCAGGTCAGCGCGGGGGCCAGTTGGTCATCGCTCAGCGGTGCGCCAGGAAGGAGGAAGCCGGCTTCGGCTTCGGCTTCGGCTTCGGCTTCAGAATCCGGATGCCCAGTCGAGGGTCCAGCGTCGGCAGATCCTGAACGTCCGAGCCGAAGGCTACAGGCTCGGGGTTGCCCACCGCACCAGCCACCGCGAGGCGGCTTCGAAGTATTCGTCGTTAGAAGGACCGCGGCACGCCCTCACGGCCTAGCCAGGTTCGAGCAGCAGGACGGCAATGCGCGGTCTTTCCGTGGCGGCTTGCACAGCGACAATCAGGATGGTTGGCAGCGTCAATCAGGATGAGCGCGGCGCCGGGGTCAGCCGGAGGTCGGGCGTAGCCCGGCCGTAGGCTGACCCCGGCGGGCGCCTTTGCCCGATTGGGTGGG
>JAESFQ010000008.1_pt1 | contig 200564 bp, 186 predicted proteins | sample 9269431 | NCBI WGS metagenome assembly JAESFQ01 (sample SAMN14502588, study PRJNA617103) | algae metagenome | isolation source: Plectolyngbya sp. WJT66-NPBG17 and co-occurring heterotrophs from well... | place: USA: Mojave Desert, Joshua Tree National Park, California | collected 2006-08-06 | reverse complement strand
AGTTTCATCACTAGAGCAAGGTTTTTCGTATCTAATTCGGATGCTCAATCAGTTTTCTGGTTGACAATATTGTATTACTTCAAGTGAGAGTTCTTCTTTTTCATCTGCCTAGAGTGATCAAAGAGGGATAGGGTTGGATTGTCCAACAACAGTGATTGAAGTCGGGTGTTACAGGAGAATGATCGCTCTGGGCGGTTGGCGCGGTTGGTGAAGCGTTTTCGCGGAGATGCCAACACGTATGTTTTTGGTGCTCAACTTGGCGTGACGCACAGCACCATTCGCCGTTGGGAGAGTGGTCAAGGTGGCATTAATGAGGAAGCGATCGAGAAATTGAGCGATGGCACTGGCATTCCTCCCGATACAATTCGGGCTTATCTCAGAGGCAATCTCAGTCTTAGAGTGTGTCTAGGGCTTGAGGAAGTAACTCAATCTGAAGCGCAAACCGTGATCGAACAGCTACCGATGTTGTCAGCGCAAGAATTACTGGCGGTCTTGGAAGCGGTGATCGCCCAACTCCTCAAACGGCTACCCAATGTTCGACCGGAAGTGACACAGATTCTACAAGCTGCGATTAATCTTCTGGGCATTCCGCGATCGTCAAACGGCTCAACTGCCTCCGACACATCAAAATCTGCGGCAGAAAGATTTTTGCCGCAGATTTTGATGCGATCGTGGATGGGATTGAAGCACGATATGGCAGTGTGAATTCGAGGACGATCGCGCAGTTCACTGAGAAGGTTGGGATTCAGTCAAGTGAGCGCGTGATGAGAATTTTGCAGGGAGATATGCCGCAGCAAACGGACTTGTTGAAACTACAGTCTTATCTCCAAATTGGGCAAGACTAAATTTGGAGAATGGTTTCAATCCAAGGCGTTGAGATCTTGCAAGGTGATCAATGTTTTTTAGTAATCACTGAGTTTGCGTAATACTTGATAGATTTCGACCATCGCTAGGGTATCGAGGTGGCAGTAGTCTTTTAGGTCTACGATCGCTTGAGTTTTCAGATCTTGATCAGCACATAGAATCATTTCCTCCCAAACCGTCTGAGCGTGATCGCCGCGCTGAACAGTGAGAGTTTTGTAGCTGAGGGCAGGAACTAATGTTGGAAGAACTTTTTTGATTGAGGTTGAGCCTCGGAAATCAGGGTGCTTGTAGTGCTTTTTGAAAATATCTTCGAGATCCCACAGGCGATCGACGATCGATTCCAAATGCGCTGCGTATTCAAGAAAGTTCTGGGCCAGTCTTCGCAGTAGGCTGGCTTCAAAGGATTGGTGGTAAACGGCGATGGAGCCTGTTGGGGCAATGTCGATCGCTAAAGCGGCAAGGAGAGCAGGTTGCGGATCGGAACTATCGGTATGAAGGTACTCACGATGTTTAATGCTGCCATTTTCAAGATTTTTCGGATTCTCTCCGAGCGCTATCGCAACCGTCGCAAGCGGTTTGGGCTTCGCTTCAATTTGATTGCAGGACTGATTAACTATGAACTTGCCCATCCCATTTGATTCGTGCAGGAGGTCTAATGCTTCGGGATCTTCGGTCTTTTCCTCGATCGACTCCTCCGGCTCGGACTCTTCATCGTTGAGAATCTGAGGATTGGAAGGGGGGCGTTTCTGGCTTGGGGTCGTCTGAGTCGTCGGAACGGGTTTGACTTGAGCGAGGGACGTTTCGCAGATCGCCCACAATAAGAGTAAGTTCAACAGTGAGAATTTGATTATTCTGACCTTTCCACTTAACCCGCTGAACTTTAGCATTGTAGGCACTCTTGACGATCGATAAGTTTGTAAGCTGTGTTTCTAGATTCTGTAATTGCACATTCACTTGAGCGAGTTGGAATGTTCTATCTCGCTCTTGCTGCTCATATTCCTGTAACTGTCGCTGATATTCTTGCTGCTGGCGTTCAATATCGATACTACGCTTACTCACTTCTAATGGATGCTCGTATTGCCGATATTGATAATTCTCTCCAGCGCGATCGAGTTTTGCCTGTGAGAGTTCTAATTCTGCTTTGGCTTGTTTAACATCGCGCTCCCGCTGCCGTAACTTCTCTTGTTCGTGGGGCAGAGTGCTAGGGGAGAGATCATTCGGATTGAAGCCTTGCAGTAAATCGATTTTGCGCTGCTGTCGGTTCCAATTCTGCTCGATTTGTTGCAGGGTGACTTGTTTGCGATCGATTTCTGCCTCTTCCTCTAGAAATGATGGCGTTGGGAGGTTGGCGATGTCTGAGGCGGATTTGGGCGGAAGGGGTTTGATTGGGACTTGTTTGAGTCGATCGAGTTGGATCAGGACTTGGGCTTTTTGCGCTTCTAGTCGTTGTCGTTCACGAGTGCGATCGCTTAAAACTTGACCCATAACAACGACATCGCCTTCACGGACTTTCAAATCCTCCGGCGCGGATAGGCTCAGTTCTAGAATAAAGCGCTTGGCTCTGGTGTTGGGAACTGGAGAAGCTGCGGGAGTTGAAACGAGAGAAGGACTTGGGGTAGGAGTTGGGTTCTGTGCTTGGGCGGTACAGCTTGCTAGAAGAAGACAGGCTGTGATTATTGTCGATCGATTCATTGAAAACGAGGGCAATCACTTTGGGTTAGTGTGCCCTCGCTGTCGTGTTCATTTGATTCAACTCAATGCTGGGTGAGCGGATGGCAGATCAACCGAAACGGCTGAAATTACGGGCAGCGCCTCTTCCCTCACTCAGATCGGCTCCTACATTTCAGGTTTTCTCATCTTTAACACCGTGAGGCAACCTTTTTTAAACTCAAAGGGATCAAGCTGTCATCAAGCCTCTGTAGAGATCGATCGTCTGCTGAGTTCATCTCATTTCTGAGTGCTTTGTCTCGAAATATTACGATTCTAGGCTTCTGTTAATAAGTGTTGCGGTCTCTTGATTGACTTGCTAGGGTATGCGTGTTCACTTGCATTGACTGTTTCTTATCGTTTGGAGTGAGGTGTCTTATGCTTTATCCTGCGCTCACCGCTGACCTCCTTTCCTAAATTCCAAGCGGGTCTGCGACATCCACAACGAAATATTGAAGCACTGCGAAATATCGCTTGTCAGTTTTCCATCTCAAAGCACGGATCAAAGACTTACTTCGGTTCTTCCCCCTTATCCATTCAGCAAAGACTAAGAACCCGGCAGAACCGCAACATTGGAGGCTTTATGAATATTCAAGGAAAGACTGTTCTCGTCACAGGGGCTTCTCGTGGCATTGGACGAGAAATCGCACTGGAATTTGCCCGACAAGGAGCGCGACGATTGATTTTAGTCGCGAGATCGCAGTCTCGGCTCGTGGAAGTTGCAACTGAAATTGAAGCATTCGGGGTCGAAGCACTCCCTGTCGCGCTCAATTTGATCGACTGTGTGGAGGTCAATATTACGATCGCTCAAATTTGGCGCGATTACGCCCCGATTCACATTCTGATCAACTGTGCAGGTGTGGCATACCAAACGCCTTTTCTCCTCTCCCAGCCGTCCCAGATGCAAGAAGAGGTTGCACTCAATCTCATGGGAATGTACAACATCACGCGCTTGATTGCCCGACGGATGGCAGTGCAGCGACAAGGAACGATCGTCAATGTATCGAGCCTGATGGGGAAAATTGCCGCCCCGACGATGGCAACTTATTCTGCGACCAAGTTTGCAATTTTGGGATTCACTCAAGCTCTAAGAGGAGAACTTGCAGCCCATAACATTCGAGTGATCGCCCTACTTCCGTCTCTAACCGATACAGAGATGGTTCAAAACTTCCAGTGGTTTCGATGGATCATGCCAACTACGCCACAGCAAGTAGCTCAGACGTTGGTTGCAGGACTAGAACGAGAATCGACTGAAATTTTAGTAGGATGGCAAAGTCATCTCGCAGTCTGGGGTAATCGTTTGATGCCCTGGTTAGTTGAGAAGGTTTCACAATTTGCGTCTCCGCTTTCTAAGAGCCATCCTGACCTCGATGCTCGACTCAGAGCAGCCAGGGTCTCTCGTTAAAGCTTGCTCATTGCGGACGGGGACTGATCGCTAGCGTTAACGTCCCTGTCGCATACTGCTCACTCAATTGCTGTAGAGCCAATTCGATCGGATGAAATGTAAGCGTCACCGTCTTATCCGCCACTTTCGCCGTTTGGAATCGATTCGCCTCGATCTCAATTCTCACATTCTCCAGCATATCAACCACGATCGACCCACTGAGCAATATCAAAGCGTTCGGCTGTGATGCTGCAATCTCCTGAAGTTTCGGCGCGATTTCTTCATCCATGAACGAAATCGTTTGTAGCTGGGTGCTGGCAGGATTACCGATCGTCGCCGCAATCCCCTCTGTCATAAAGACCAGAAAATCTTACCCACGCGGGTAAGACTGAATTGCTCATGCAGCCAATAGATTATACCAAATTGAAAATAGACTGCAACAGATGGACTATGGAGACTACTCAAAGGCCCCCAGGATGGGGGATTTAGGGGGCGAGGATCTGTTGCAATGAAAAGTTGATTTGGTATTAGAAGCAAGTTCCAATCATGACTCGCGACTCAAAGTTAGGAACACAAACCACGATCGCTGATGATCACAGCCATCGTTACGACACAACCGGAAAAAAGTGTTGGGTTACGGGAATTTGACCATTTTTGTATATCAGGGAAAATGAATTATGCCTCAGTTAACCGTTAGTTTTTCACACATCGATGTCCATGATGATGCTGACAACTGGCCCAATGGTACGGGCGAAATCTACTATGACCTTCTCATTAGCAACCAAAGCATTGTTTCTCGTCCGAGCAATAATCCACAAAACGTAGATTCGGGAGGCGTAATCTTGATTAATGAACAAAGAACGCTCAACCGACCTAACAATGACCCGAATGCGTTTGTCAAAATCAACGGATGGGTCAGTGAAGCGGATGACTTCTTATCCGGTGGCGATGACCGTGCAGGTGGATTTGAACACATCCACAATGCAGGAAATGGTTGGGGAGTTGGAACACATGACGCTCGGCTCCGAGGTGACGGGTTAGATGTCACAGTTCACTACAATATCTCTGTTGTTCAAGACAGTGGACTGTAATCATTCTGTCTATTGAATTCTCACGATTGTGAGAATTACAAATACAAGCCTGGGTATTCAGCCTGGGCTTTTTTGTTCACAGCATTACTCCCCTAAAAATTCAGATCTTTGCAACAGTAACCACTTCATTGCTCTAATTGACGCTCCAACAGTTCAAGAATCTCAGTCCTAGCCGACTCCGGTAGCTCATTCCATCGATCGCTATTTGCAAACAGCACCACAACGCGATCAGCAAAAATTGCAACAGTGAATGAGAACAATGCAGCGACCAGAATCGGCATGATCACAATTCTCTGTGTGTGTTCCACTTTGTCTTGCTTCATACGGTTCGCGACCTCTAAACTCAGTTCAACTTGCTTAATAGTCTCTCGCGGGCTAGAACTCTTTGTTCCATCAAGCAACTACAATCAGAACAAAACCGCTCAGTTTTAACAATGACGAAAGAGTTCACGCGCCGAAAATTCATCGCTACTGCAACCCTAGCAACAGGATTTGCCCTAGCAGTCCAACCTATTTCAGCCAAAACGATCACCACTGATGCAAAGGGATTAATTGCAAGTGCCATCAAAATTCCCGTTGCAGATGGCGAGATTCCTGCGTATCGAGCGCAGCCTGCAATAGGTTCCAACTTTCCCATTGTTTTGGTGATCCAGGAAATTTTTGGCGTACACGAACATATTCAAGATGTCTGTCGTCGATTTGCCAAATTAGGCTATGTCGCGATCGCACCTGAATTATTCACGCGCCAAGGAGATGTCTCGAAGTTAAGCAGCATCGATCAAATTCGTCCCATCGTTGCGAAAGTCCCTGACGCTCAAGTAATGTCTGATCTCGATGCAACCGTGAACTGGGCAGTACGATCGGCAAAGGGAAATGCTGAACGATTAGGAATTACGGGCTTTTGTTGGGGAGGACGAATTACCTGGCTCTATGCAGCACATAATCCTCAAGTCAAAGCAGGAGTGGCATGGTACGGGCGGCTCGTCGGTGATACAACACCACTGACTCCCAGACATCCGCTCGATATTGCCTCGACGCTCAAGGTTCCAGTTCTAGGACTGTATGGCGGCAAGGATACAGGCATTCCTCTTGAGACAGTGCGCCAGATGCAAGAGCGGCTCAAAACCGGGAGTAGTCAATCTGAGATTATTGTTTACCCAGATGCGCCTCATGCCTTCTTCGCGGATTATCGCCCCTCTTATCGAGAGACAGAAGCCAAAGACGGGTGGCAACGACTTCAAGCATGGTTTAAGCAGCAGGGGGTTTAATTAGCGATCGCAACATCGCCCCTCACAATTCCGCTGACTCCGAATACAGCCCGTCTGCGCGAATCGCTGTCCATGTTTCCTCACAGTCGAATAAGCCAGCCATTGAAGCGGAATTCCTGTCACCTTCCAAACCAGGCGACCGAAGGAGTGCAAGACATCCGAAGCTTCATCCAAACTCGGCTCTGCGATGAACTCTTCCAGTTCTGCTCTGAATGCTGACCATTGAGATCGAAGTGTTGGCGCATGACAGCGATCGTATTTTGCCATTCCAGTTCGGTAGTACCTGAAAATCTCAAACATTACTCACCCTTGGGCTTATCGGCTCCTGGTAAGCCATTCGGAGTATAGACCGATTCAGTGACATGGATGCGTCCCAGAATCGTTACTCCAGTCGTAGCTAACACGACGACAATTTGAGAGATGCCGTTAGGATCAATCTTGCCTGTGTCCTGATAAGTTTCGACGTTCTCTGCGACGACAGGCGAGATGGAAGCGACCCTTGCGGTATCTGCTTCGCAGCGCGCAGTAAGAACGGCTCCCCAAAAAGTGGTGCTGTGAAAGATGCTCTTTTTGGGGGCAGTAGAAGAGTTTGTAACCTGCATGATGAATGCTCTAGTGAATAGCGGCAAAGGTTACATCACGTCTGAGCAGCATGGTTACGGAGCGTGGGAAGTACCCAAAAGGGTACTTTTTGAAATTGTTGATCGAACTCCCCCAGACTCTAATCTTCCTTCATCTCCAACTGGTAAACCCGCATAGATCGATGTTCCGACATCATCCGCCAATAGTAGCCATCTGGAGGACTGGGAGAGCGATCGCTACATCGATACATAAAAATTGGTTCCCCCTTCCGAATCGCCCGTTTCAACTGCTTGATCACAATCGGAGTATCATCAACCTCCATCCAAAACAGATGCACCTCTCTACAGTAGCCATATTGCAGCAGACTGAAGATCAGCCATTGAATCACCTCTTGAATGGTCTGAGAATTAATTCCACAAGATCTTTGTCCATAGCTGCGTAGTAGTGGGCTTGTTCGTTGTTTGGGAGCCAATAGAGAGAGAAGACTTTTCATAATAGGGGTAGAGGAATCACCCGTTTATGATGCGCGCTCTCGGCTGAATTGCAGCCTCAAAATTGCCTACTATGTAGCATGCAAGAATCCGCACATCTCGCATTTCCAAATGTCGATCGATTTCCTTCAACCGAGCAGGTTCCCTGTGCCAAAGGCATCGCGCCGATACTTCTCCCGTTTCGCCTCCTGATGCTCCGGGATGCCCTCCTCACCGATATAGCAGAATTTCACCTTCTTTCCCTTAGAACGCCTCGACTCGAATATCGCCTGCTCACCTTTCGCACTCGCTGAGTTTACTCTCAGGCTCTACTTCTGCAAGTCGCGCCAGAACAAAAATAAGATAAAAACAAAACAGAGATGATATTAAGTGCATGAATTCAAAGCCCCCATGTCGAGAACTCGGACGGAAATCCCAAAAGCACAAGCTCAAATCTGGAATCAAACAACGATTCAATGGAGCCTGTGCCTACTGTGGACGCACTCCCCGTATTCTCACCTTGGATCACATCGTGGCTGAATCCAAAGGGGGCAGGAATGTCAAATCGAATTTAGTCGCAGTCTGTAACCGCTGCAATCTAAGCAAAGGTAGTCTTCCCCTCTGGCAATGGTGGCAAGCCTCCCCCTGGTGGAATGAAGAAAGAGCGATCGCTCTTTCTGCAACGGTATTGGTCTGTCCGCTTAAGTCGCCAGCATCCGCAACGCTACCGCTTCCGCCGTCTTAATGCCGTCAATTCCTGCCGAAAGAATTCCGCCTGCATAGCCTGCGCCTTCTCCCGCTGGAAACAAGCCTTGAGTATTCACACTCTGCCCATCTTCCCCGCGCTTGATCCGAATCGGGGAAGAGGTTCGGGTTTCTACGCCAGTCAGAACCGCATCGGGCATCGCAAACCCTGCGATCTGTTTTTCAAAGGCGGGGAGGGCTTCGCGGATTGCCGCGATCGCGTACTCTGGCAAGCTAGATCCCAAATCTCCTAAATGCACACCCGGCGCATAGGACGGCAACACACTGCCAAACTCGCGCGACGGACGATCGGCAATAAAGTCTCCCACTAATTGCCCTGGAGCCTCATAGGTTCTGCCCCCTAACTCAAACGCCCGCATCTCTAACTGTCGCTGCAAGGCAATCCCCCCTAAAGGACTCCCTGGATAATCTTCGGGCGAAATGCCAACGACAATCCCACTATTGGCATTGCGTTCATTGCGAGAATACTGGCTCATGCCATTCGTGACGACATGCCCTGGCTCTGAAGTCGCAGCAACGACTAATCCACCGGGACACATACAGAAGCTATAAACCGATCGCCCATTTTTGGCATGATGCACTAACTTATAATCTGCCGCTCCCAATCGTCGATCGCCTGCATATTGTCCGTACCGTGCGCGATCAATCAGGGGCTGCGGATGCTCAACCCGGAACCCGATCGAGAACGGTTTCGGCTCAATATAAACGCCTTGATCGAACAACATCTGGAACGTATCGCGGGCGCTGTGTCCAACTGCTAGCACCACATACCGACCTTCGAGGATTTCTCCGCTGTCTAAGCGAACGCCCTGCACTTGCCGATTCTCGATCAAGACCTCTTCGACTCGACTTTGGAAGCGAATCTCACCGCCCAAAGATTCGATCGTTGCTCTCATCTTCTCAACGATTCCCACCAGCTTAAATGTCCCAATATGCGGACGGTTCACATACAGGATCTCCGGTGAAGCGCCCGCATTGACTAATTCCGTCAACACTTTCCGCCCATAGTGTTGAGGGTCGCGAACCTGGCTGTAGAGTTTGCCATCGGAGAAAGTTCCTGCTCCGCCTTCGCCAAACTGGGCATTCGATTCTGGATTAAAGTCGGCTCTCTTTTTCCAAAAGCCAAACGTATCTGCCGTGCGATCGCGGACTTGTTTCCCCCGCTCTAGCAGAATCGGGCGAAATCCCATCCGCGCCAGCATCAGTCCCGTAAACAGCCCACAGGGACCCGTGCCAATCACGATCGGGCGCTCTGTAAATCCTTTCGGAGCTTGAGCCACGGGACGATAGCTCATATCCGGTGTCTCTTTCACCCGCGAATCTTTCTTAAACCGTTGCAGCACCCGTTTTTCTTGCTTTGTTTCTACGTCCAGAATATAGACCGCAGTAATCTTCTCCCCTCGATTGCGGGCATCATAGCTGCGCTTAAAAATGGAATACCCAACCAATTCTTCCGCTGTAAGGTGCAGCATATCGAGAATGGCGCTTTCAATTTCCGCTTCAGTATGATCTAACGGGAGCTTTATTTCACTAAGTCGCAGCATAATCTAGAGTCTAACCGACAAAGTTAAGGATAACGTCTCTGCGATACCGACCAACTCCGTTTCGGGAGCGTTGCCTTTGGCACAGCAAAGCTGTTCGCGCACCGTTTAGAAAAAGGTAGATCACTCTGCTATTTCCATCAACGGTAGTGCCATTTAAGAAAGGACAGAGAAAAATGGGTTAGGACAGACAGTTTACAATTGCAAAGCTTCTGATGATGGTCAATTATTCTTTAGCCTTTCCAAAATAGGACTACCGGTGTTTGGGCTTGAAGACTTTGAACAGCAAGGGAAAAGTCAACTGCTCCACAATGCCATATGCATTCACTGAGACAATGCCATTCTCAATCTTACCGATGTTGCCAATGTACTGCCTTGCAATATAGTCAGTGGTATTACCTTTTTTACGGTCTCCGGTTTCATCAATGACTAATGTGATTGCTCGTCCGTTTAACTGCTGCAAAATCAGTTCCAATCGCTGTTTTTGCAGTGCAATGGCTGACCAGGGAAATTCAGTCAGACAATGGTGTAGAACTTGATCACTTGACAAGCCAACGGCACGAGCAATGGCAGGGAGTGATTTGCGTGGCAAGCCGCTGATCATGCCGAGATGCAAAGATTTGAACGCTTCAAAATTGCGGACATCGACGAACAAGTCTCGGTAGACCGCGCAATAGTTGTCGATGAAGGTGACGGTGCTGACGGGTGCGCATAGCTCAACCATCGGTTTAGTCAATATTTCAAGAACTATCTAGAGTGATGAAAGAGGGATATACTGATGCGGGGGATGTAAGGTTAACCTTCCCATGAATCTTTGGGAACTCTGGAACCTGTATTAACCAACGCCTAATCTGCACATCCATGAAATTACCGAAATCTGGAAAAGATTCGCTTACGAGTACAAGCAGCATTCAGGAAAGTGCATGAACGGATCTGTTCTAGGGGATGGTGAGAAATTAGCTCGACGCTCCGATCGAGGTGGCAATTATCAGAAGCCTTGGGATTATAGACACAGCAAATAGAGCCCTTCGTTAACGAATCCGTTTAGCAGGAATATTTTGTCCAGATTGGTGCAGAATCAATTGATTCACTTGTCCCTGTTGATCCTTGACAAACGTAATCTGGGCATCGACTTCCTTGATGAAAAAATTGGTTTCTAATTCGGGGAATAATTCTACGATTCGTTGACCCGTTGCCTGAGCAAAGAGACGATCTCCTGCTTTGGTGATCGTCAGAGTGAAACTGGGAGATAGTTCATAACGACCGACATAAGCCTCATAAAATTTAGGATTTAATGCAATGACTTTTCGCTCTTTGGGTGGTTCATGTTTCTCTAAAGGAAACTGCTTCTTCAGTAAATGCAGCCCGATATCATCGATGCTATTGCTGGAATTCGATAAGACCACGACTCCCCATTGCTTCTTTCTGTCGAAGCCGATAAAACTGTGATAACCCCCTGTCTGTCCGCTGTGCCAAACAATTTCTGTCCCATATTTTTGATATAGATGCCAGCCTAGCCCAATGCCTAAATCTGATGCGCCCGTTTGACGTTGGATGTTCTGTGTTCTCTGCATCGCAGGGAATAAAGTGGATTGAGTTAAGCCCAAGTTTGCTGCTAGGAAGTTTAAGAGATCATGGGTCGTAGAACGTAATGCGCCTGCACCCGACAGGGTAGGAATATCCCAATTTTTAACAGGCTTACCGATCTCATTGTGTCCTGTCGCGAGGCGCGATCGCATCTCCGATGATAACTGAATCTTAGTACTTCTCATTTGTAACGGTTGAGTGATTCGCGTTGTTACTAGCGTTTCATAATCCATTCCAGATTTCAAATTAAGAATATGTCCGAGCAATCCAAATCCCAGGTTTGAGTATTCGTACTTTGTGCCGATCTCTCTGGTTAATTGATAGCTAGACAAGAATTCATATAATTGCTCGATCGTGTAATTTGCATAGGGATTCTCGATGTCTTTTGAATTCAAATTATCCGGCAGTCTAGGTAATCCTGATGTGTGCGTTGCCAAATCAATTAGCGTGATCTCTTTCCCATTACGATGAGGAACTTTAACGGATTTTGGTAGAAATTTTGAGATTGGATCATTCAGTTTTACCTCTCCCTGCTTCACGCCATCTGCCAACAAGAGAGCGGTAAACACTTTACTAATCGAGCCAATTTCAAAGATTGTATCTCCATCCGGTGTACGAAGATCTGACTGAGCCATGCGTCCATAACTGATAATTTTGCGTCCTTGGGGATCGATCCATCCAACCACGATTCCGAGGCTCTGCTTTTCTTGGTCAATGCGTTTCTGCAAAATTGCCTGCACTGTCGCATCGGACAGATTAGACTCCGAGGTCTTGGCTTGATCTAAAATCACCATTCCTCCCAGAACTAGAGCCGCTAAGAGTACAGCATGTTTGAGCATAGGTCATCTTCCAAATTCAACTTTGCCAGAAAATCGCTAAATGCCTTGACTTCATGGAGTCAGCTTCTTCTCAATGCGGCGATCAGGGACAAGCCACATCACTGCAACTAAAACGTATAGTCCGCAGGCAATTAGCGGATTTATCAGGGCGAACGAAATTGCGATCGCGTAAATCAAGAGCGAGACTTTGCCTTTGAAATCTCGACCCATTGCGATCGCTAATGTGGAATCTTGACCGTGGGAGGCAATCAGAACGCGAGTCAGGATGAAGTAAGCGATCGCATTGAGTAGAAGAATCGCACCATAACAAGCAACCGGGACAGGGGCGAAGTTCTCTCCCATCCAGCTTGTGACGAAGGGAATAAGCGACAACCAAAACAGCAAATGCAGATTTGCCCAAAGGATACGACCATTCACCTGTCGTACCGCTTGAAGCAAGTGATGGTGGTTATTCCAGTAGATGCCGAGATAAATAAAGCTCAGCACATAGCTCAGAAAGACCGGAATCAGAGGGCGCAGGGCGGCGAAGTCGGTTCCATGCGGCGTTTTGAGTTCCAACACCATAATCGTAATCAGGATGGCTATCACCCCATCGCTAAAGGCTTCTAATCTTCCTTTTCCCATCGATGACATACTCCTGCTGAATTCAGGGCGACGCGCTTCTTGAATCTTACTTTATGGCACAATCAGAACCCGATTACTGTGCAAGGTGCAAAAACTCTCGAATCGATTGTGCGATCGCATTGGTTTGTTTCAATTGATTCGAGCAATCTTGAGTCATAAAATATGCTCAACTTAAGTTTGGAGGAGGTAAACGTTACCTGTTCGATCCGAAGTGCAGTTGATTCGAGTTCGTGACGGTGCAGCAGTGCCAGCATTGTTGCTACCTCTCTCAACAGCGCACATTAATGATTTTAGAACCTTTTGGAGACCGCGCCTCAGAACTTTAGAAGATGAAGATCAATACTGGGATTGGGAGCAAAAGCAGAGAATCTATTTGTCAGGTGATGAAGGGATATTTGAGGGATATGTGATCGAGTGTGAGCAAATGACCCAAGGATTAATGCTTCTCCAGACTCAGGGGCATCGCTCTCAGGTAGAGCCAGACCGACTGCTAGTGTATCACTCCTTAGCAACTGCTCCCTGGAACCGCGTTACGGCTCCTGATCCCAATGGTTTTCGAGCCGTTGGACGGGTTCTGTTGAAGTTTGCCCGATTTCGGAGTGAAGAACTGGGCTCGTTCCAAATTCGCCATCCGCCTCATCAACGACTCAACCGAATCGAGGTCAGTACGATCGAGATATTATGCCAATGCCTCTCGAACAATTTCGCTCTCACTCTTACCAGTTTCCTGAGTGCTGCCCTCTATTCGATCTTTCCAAGGATGAGGAACCCTTGCGCCGACCATCGGCTGTTGACCTTTTCCCATCGTGCTACTAATGATTTGATACGTTTTCTGATGGATGCAACGATGGAATGAAATAGGGATAGAAGCGCGGTTGTCGAGGATTGCGGTAATTTTTGCGATCGCGCTCAACTCCCTGCCGATTAAAAATCACCAGTTCACAGCGCTGATTAATAGCGAGATTCCGTCCGTACTTGATCGCTTCTCCCTGGGTGTCAAAGATGGCAGTAACGCGATTGCTCCCTTCTTTCTTTACCGCCCACCCTTCAGGATGAGGAACAATATGTTGATGTCGTTTTGGCATAGTTGAACAACCGAATTGCTATCACTGATAACTGAGCTAACTTGCTGAGAATAGGATGCCCACGATCGAGAAGTGAGTCGCGATCGATAACCGAGCTAACCAAGTTGACCCTTACACATCGGTCGCAACAGGATAGAGGTCATTCTCAATAGAAGGCTAATTTTTTGAGTGAATTCTTGTCTGATCGCAAAATCGCCCAAATCTCTCATATTTGAAGATCAGATATCGTTGACGAATTTGTGATCAAAATCACAGCATTCGCGGAAAGAGATCGCGAGAGATAGCTAGGGGCACAGAGTAAGCTAAAGAAAATGATTTAGCGCTATCCTTTGCGACCTCGAAGCCGTGCACATGATTTCGTCACCCCTCCGAATTGCCCAGATTACTGATTTGCACTTGTTTGCCCAATCCGAGCAGTGCTTATTAGGAATGCCGACTTTGCGATCGCTAAATGCACTGGTCGAGCAATTGCAGCAGCTTTATCCGCAGCCTGATCTATTGCTGCTCACCGGAGATTTGTCGCAGGATGGAACGATCGAATCTTACGAGCGCTTACAAATGTTACTCAGTCCGCTGAAAATTCCGATCTACTGGCTCCCTGGAAATCATGATTGTGTTGAAGCGATGGAGCGCTCGCTGACTCGGTTCTATCTAGACAAAGCTTTCGAGCGGGGTGGATGGCGCTTTTTGTTACTGAACTCTCAAGATCCCGGCTGCGTTCACGGGCGATTGTCGATCGAAAGTTTGAACTGGCTCGATCGCCAGTTAAGCCAAAACCTTAACATTCCGACAGTCGTTTCGCTGCATCATCCACCGTTTGCTGTGAATTCGACTTGGCTCGATACGAGTATTTTGCAGAACAGTACGGAACTTTTGGAAGTTCTCGATCAATATACTCAAGTGAAGCTAGTAGTCTTCGGGCACATTCATCAGGAATTTCAGCAGCAGCGGAGCAGCGTGACGTTTTTGGGAACGCCCTCGACTTGTATTCAGTTTGCGTGTAAAAGTGACGATTTTGCTCTGGGGCAAGAGCCGCCCGGATTTCGATTGATTCAGCTCTATTCAGATGGAACGTGGGAATCGCAAATCAAGCGTGTAGAATTCAGGCACGCGCTTGATTTGGCGGCAACTGGCTATTAAACGAATCTTGCTACCGAGGTTTAACTTCTTCAGTCATTCGCGTAAATTTCAGCGGTTGACTGGAATCCTCGCTATCAATCAACAAGAACGCTCCTTCTAATCGAATCCGCTGAGATCGCTCTAATGCCTGAAAATAGCGAGCCTCTTGATTCATGACGGCAGGAGAACACACTTTTTTCGTTGCACCAATCGCACCAACCGTAAAAGTCATTTCAGATTCGCTGCTCTCCTGACTTTGAAATGCGGCAAAATATCGATTGCACCCGCCTTGTCCAGTGAGGCGATTTGAGTCGTTAAATCGGATTGTAGTTTGTACTCGATCGACAACTCCCGTTCCGCCTAAATCTTCGAGCAACCATTCTGTATTGAGCAATTGCTGATTCATTTCGGTGGATTGGGCTTTGTTTTGTTCGTTGCACCAAGCTTGTTTTTCAGGACTCCAGACTTCGCGGGTGAGACAATTGTATTTAGGTGACTGGGCAATGGTTCTGTTTGATACTGACAGAATGGACAGCAGGCTTAAGCTCGATAAGACTAAAGTGATCAGTGTTTTCTTCATTTCTAAGGGATTCCAAGCATCGCAGGTAACTTAATTTATCCTGCCAGATTGTTAAACCTAGAACACTTCTGTTTCAAAAAATGATTCAATCGTTAAATCGATTCAGGGTTGAAATCAATCAGTTCGCGAGTGGCATAAGTTCCGACCGGACTCCAGAGCAAATAAGGCACAAGTAACAATGCTGCTAGGGCAGAAATCGGAAAGACTGCGATCGCTAAAATAAGCCCCAGAACTCCCCCCAAGCCACCAATCACTGTTCCGATCGCGAGACTGCGAAGCCTCAACGTGACTGGAATATATGCCACCGTGACAATTTCAACTAGCAAATAATATCCCATAAGCAACCAGGTTTTGAGGCTACCGGGATCTTCTCGCCAGACTAATAGTGCAGAAATCGCACCACAGGTAAAAATCACTGTCCAAATCACCGGGATCACAGGTTCAACGATCGCTAACCAACGCGGAAGATTGAGCCGTTTTACCCAGCGAATATCTTCTTTGGGTCGAATCAAAAAACTTCCTAGCGCGACTAATACAGTCACGATCGCAATAATCATCCAAGGTTTCAAGAGAAAATTCCTAACGCTGCCGTCTCAAAATAACGGAAGAGTTACGATCGTGACCTGTATCGATAGATGGAACTATCCGCCAACGTGAATTCGAGGACGTTGCCGAGGATTTTTTTCAGCTTTCCGCAACACTTCACGAGTGAGAATTGCGATATCACCTTCACCGAATAGAATAAACCGAAGCAAATACTGAATCGGATTGCCTTCGATCCAACCGAAATAGACGTGCGGAAGCCTGCCTGTTTCATCGCGGATTGATAGGGCAATCGCAGCGATCGCATTCGGAACGGCAGCGCTTTGTGCCCTCAAAATTCGATAGTTTCCGACTTGTGCGCCCTTGACTCGAATCGTATCGGCAAATTGCGACGCATCAGAGATCTGAATCTCCAAAAACAAAATCGATTCATCCGGGGGAATGTGCGTATCTTCTCGAACTTCTTGTTCTTTAAGAAAATATTCTCGTTCGTCACCCGTGTTCAATCGATTGGCGATCAATCGAATTGCATGATGATTTTCTTGCACCATGAACTGACGCGCTACATCATCAAACTCAATTCGTTCCGCTCGTAGTTCAGTCGATCGCCAAACTCGTGAAACTAACGAAGTCACAATAATCGCCCCAATAAACATTGATGCTATCCGAATTCCTTCAGGTCGCTCAATGATGTTCACGATCGTAGTGTAGATAAACACGACCGTAATTGCACCAAACGCGATCGTCGTTTTCTTCGATCGACGATTTCGAGTCGAAAGCGTCACTGCAAACGCCGCTGAACTCATCAATACCAGAACTCCGGTTGCATAAGCTCCGCCTTGTGCTTCAACATTCGCCTCAAAGATAATCGTGACAGCAAAAGCAATCAGAGTATAGATCAACACCAAAGGACGAATCATCAACGTCCAACTGGGAGCCATTCCATAGCGCGGTAAATAGCGCGGCACAATGTTCAACAATCCCGCCATCGCGGATGCCCCTGCAAACCAGAGAATCGCGATCGTGCTTAAATCATAAACAGTTCCAAATCCATCTCCTAAATAGAGATGCGCGAGATATGCAAGTGCCCGTCCATTTGCTCTCCCACCTGTTTGAAATTCTGCGGTAGGGATCAAAAGCGTCGTTACAAGACTGCTAGTAATCAGAAAAAAGCTCATAATCACTGCCGCAGTTCCTAGTAATTTATGAGTGTTACGGATTCTGCCTTTGGGAGCTTCTTCGGTATCGGTTTGCCGTCCCTTGACCAATGGCATCACCGCTACACCTGTCTCAAATCCAGACAGTCCCAGCGCTAGTTTCGGAAAGAGTAATGCAGAGACTCCAACAATCAGCAATGGATTCGATTGTTGGGCAAACAATGCTTTCTGCCAATCGCCAATCACCGATAAGTTTTGAAATACTTGGTAAGTCCCAGCGCCGATCGTAATCAGATTTAAGAACAGATAGATTGCAACTAGAAAGACAGCAATCCCGATCGCTTCTTGAAAGCCTTTGAGAAAAACCGCCCCCAGTAAGGTAATCAATATCAGCGTGATTGCGATCGTTTGCTCGTGTAAAAACTCAGGAACAAAAGGATTTTCAATAATGTGAGCCGTGGCATCAGCGGCAGAAAGTGTAATCGTGATAATAAAATCGGTTGCGACGAATCCAAGAAGACACAGCACAAACACTTTGCCCTGCCACCATGGAAGGAGATGTTCAAGCATTGCGATCGAGCCTTCGCCATGTGGACTAATCGCAGCAACGCGACGATAGATCGGCAACGCTCCAAACAGCGTTAATAAAACCAGGATCAAAGTCGCGATCGGAGAAAGTGCCCCGGCTGCCAGTGCTGCAATTCCGGGCTGATAGCCGAGCGTGGAGAAGTAATCTACCCCTGTAAGACACATCACCTGCCACCAAGGTTTTCGGATGTGATTTTTTTCTGCTTCACTGCGATCGGCGTTTAGCAACCATTGCGCGAACTGCCGTCGGTATTGTTTCGGCGGAACAATCGGGCCAACCATGAACACTACTCCTAAGAACTTAACAATTCTGATTCAGATAGCTTCTGAATCAGAATTTTAATCTGTCAAACTTTAATGTTGCAGATTACCGCTGTTGAGATAACTATCCAAAGTTGAGGATTGTTAAGTTGAGCGATCGAGCCAGCGATACGGATGAGCAACAAAGGTGAATCGATCGAGAATCTGCGTGGTACACTGACCGCAATTCATTCTGTTGGGCATCTATGCGAGTTCAATTGAAACGGGTTGGAAACAAGCTTACAGCGCGGTTTGGCATTGTGGTGATCATGGGATTGGCAGTAGAAAGTCAGGTTCTCGCTCAAGCGCAGAGACTACCCCCGCCACCCCCCACGGTTCCGATTACGCCTGCTCCGAGTGCGCCGCTTCCGACGGTTCCAGTTGCGCCTGCTCCGATCGATGGCGTTCAAAATCCAAATGATCGGATTTACACTGCGCCCCGAACAAACCCGATCTTATCTCCTAGACAGCCAGCAAGCGAAGGATTTCGCGTTTTCGTCGATAGCGATAGCCCGTTTTTGTTGCAGCAAGTCCGATCGATTCAACCCGATGCGTTTATCCAAAATTTTGCAGGGCGCAGGGTGATTCAAGCGGGTTTGTTTAATGATGAACTGAAAGCCCGCCAGCAGGTTTCACGTCTCGCAGCACAGGGAATTGATGCCCAGGTTACAGGTCGATCGCCACAATTCGATTTTGGCGATGCTGCGCGGGGATACTATGCAGTGATTCCCGGCAATCCGCGCGAGGTGCAGGACTATCGCGATCGTGCAATTCGTATTGGTGTGTCTCAATCGCTGGTGCAAATCCGCGATCGTCCGCGTGGGTTACATTTGGCGGTCGGGCCTTTTTCCAATCGACGCGAAGCCGATCAAGTCGTGCAGTATTTACGCGATCGCGGCAGTTTAGATGCCCGATTGTTTTACGATCGCTAAACAAATGTTGCCACTGCCCAACTGAGTCCCAATCCTAACCAAGCAATGACCACCAGAATTCCTAGAGCCTGAGACTGACTATATTCTGCGGTCTGCAAGTCTAATCGCACTAAAGCTTCCGCAGTCAGCACCATAATAATCGGCAGAAAGATTTTGAACCAGTTCAGCAAGATCGATGCAAATCCCGCCATTACCAATAGCGAAGCGAAAGCAACTGTATCTGAGCGAAACCATTTCATCAGCATTTTCTGAGAACTGGTGAGCGGGTGCATCAAAATAATCGCCAGCACCACACCGAGTCCAGCCGCAGAAGCAAGCGTCGTCCACAAATAAGCAGTTGAAATCACGATCTTGCCGAATGTGGCGTAAGCGACGAATAGTAATGATGCTGACAGCCAAGGAAATCTTTTCATATCGCTAGGTGCTAAACGACGCGATTTTGGCGAACACATTCAGCGTACCAGTGATAACTGGATTTGGGTATGCGTCGCTGGGTTTTGTAATCGACGTAGGTAATCCCAAATCGTCGATCGTATCCCCACGCCCACTCGAAGTTATCGAGAAAACTCCAAACAAAGTAGCCCCTAATTGGATAACCTTTGATCGCGGCTCGATGAACGCCTTGGAGATGTTGTCGTAAGTAGAGAATACGATCGAGATCAAACACTTCTCCAGAAGGTTTCAATTCGTCTTGAGCAGCGCAACCGTTTTCAGTAATAAAAAGCTTGAGATCAGGACGATGTAAGGTTTCGCTAACGTGACGGATACCCCAATACAAACATTCTGGGACAATCTGTAACCACGGCATATGTAACGCTGGATAGCCTTTCGGAAAATCAATCCATTCACATCCCTGCCAATTGTTTGCTGCTCTGATGTAAGTTCCGGTGTAGATATTTAATCCCAGAAAATCTATAGGTTGATGAATCGTTTGGAGATCACCTTGTTGGACTTCTGGAGCATCATTTTTTAACTGTTCTAACAATGCTGGGCTATATTCACCTGTCAACGCTGGATAAATTATTCCACCATTGCCACAATGATAAGGAAACGCCTTTTTTGCTGCTTCAATATTTTCCGGTGATTCGCTGATTGGAACTGTGACACCGAAATTATCAACTAAGCCGATCGTCGATTGCGCCGAATTTGCTCGAATTGCCTGACACGCTAATCCATGCGCCAATAAAGCATGATGTGAGGTTTGCCACACTTCTTTTTTCGATCGAACTCTTGTCCCCGGAGCGTGTTGCGGCTTCTGAAGAACGTCGTATCCCATGTGTGTGAAGCAAGTGATTTCGTTTAGCGTCATCCAATTTGTAATCCGATCGCCCAATCGAGATACGATCGCACTGACATAATCCGCGAAATCCTGTGCCATTTCTCGACTCTGCCAAGAGCCATATCGATCTTCTAGCGCCTGCGGACTATCCCAGTGAAACAACGTTGCATAAGGAGTAATGCCGTGATCTAACAAGCAATCGACTAATCGACGGTAGAAATCGACTCCCGCTTCATTCACTTCGCCGCGTCCATTGGGCACAATCCGACACCAAGAAATGCTGAATCGGTAATTCTTCACTCCCAATTCCGCCATCAGTTTGATGTCTTCTTTGTATCGATCGTAGTGTTCACAAGCGATCGCGCCTGTCTGTCCTTGAAAAGTATTTCCACGCTTTGCGCTAAACGTATCCCACACGCTCGGTTTACGTCCGTCTCGGTTGACTGCTCCTTCGATCTGATATGCCGAAGTTGCAGTGCCCCACTCAAAGTCGGCTGGAAACTGATAGCTAACCATTCTGATTTGAATTGCGAGAAGAGAGCAGAAGTACGATCGCTAAAATCAACGAAGGTGATAATACTGCAAACAATACGTTAACGGTCGTCGGCTCAATTTCTGCAAGAGGAGCAAGATATTTAATCGCGATCGACAATACCAACGATGCGCCCATTACTTTGAGAATGACAGACAGCGTATCAAGATTCATAGCGTTCATAAGCTTCCACAATTCTCTGCACTAACGGGTGTCGCACGACATCAGCTTTCGAGAGATTACAGAATGCGATCGTATCGATCGATTTCAAAATCTTCTGAGCCATTGCCAACCCCGATTCTTGATTCATCGCTAAATCGGTTTGAGTAAGATCTCCAGTGACAACCATCTTGGATTTAAATCCAATCCGAGTCAGTAACATTTTCATTTGTGCAGGCGTTGTATTTTGCGCTTCGTCAATGATCACAAACGCATTGTTTAAAGTCCGTCCGCGCATATATGCGATCGGTGCGACTTCAATCACGCCACGCTCCATTAATCCGCCAATTTTCTCAGGCTCTACAAATTCGTAAAGCGCATCGTAAAGCGGACGCAGATAAGGATCAATTTTTTGCTGCAAATCTCCGGGTAAGAACCCAAGTTTTTCTCCTGCTTCTACTGCCGGGCGAGTCAAAATCAACCGCTCATACTGATTTGATAACAAGGCTTGAATCGCTAACACTGCGGCTAGATAAGTCTTTCCAGTTCCCGCAGGGCCAATACAGAAGGTTAAATCGTGCGATCGAACTGCCTGAATATACTGCCGCTGTCGAAATGTTTTCGCCCGAATTGCTTCCCCGCGTCGTGTCCGTCCCAGCACATCTTGCTGAATCGTCTCCAATTCGCCTTCTTGCTGCGTATCTAACGCATGACGCGCCGTGAGAATATCGACGCTTGAAATCGCCTGTCCTTTGCTCCAAGAAGCTTCCAGCGAACCAATCAATCGCTTAATCAACTCAATCTGACTCGATGTGCCCGTGATCAACAACTCCTGCCCGCGCAATACGATCGTAGCTCCAGTTTGACGGGCAAGCGTTTTCAGATTGTCTTCCTGAATTCCAGACAAGGCGATCGCGCTTTCAGGACTCGGTAACGGCAGCGTAAATTTTTCGACCATGCAATACCCAATAAGGACTCTACTTCTAGTCTAGGGGTTTCGCCTGCGATTGTTCCAATGAAAAAGGCATCTCGCTTTGGAAATGCCTTAAGAATTTTAATTTCGAGTCGGTCGCTTGGGTGCATCTCCACGAGGAGAAGGACGACTTTGGGGTCGATCGCGCGGCGGACGTTCATCGGTATCCCGATTCTGACCGCTTCCATGAATATCTAAATTCACAGTCTGTCCTGCCGATTTCGCAACGCCTTCGATCGCGCTCCGAATCGCTTGAACATTCCGCCCTCCGCGCCCAAACACGCGCCCTTTGTCTGTCTCTTCAAACGCCATCCGCACCCAAATGCGCGAACCATTCGATAGCACTTCGCAATCGATCCGCAGCGCATCGGGCGTTTCTAAAAAGGGCTGTACGAGAAACCGGATCAGTCCGGCATAATCTGGAATTTCAGGTTTCACAGGTTTTAGACTGACTCAGCTTTCACTTGCTCAAACACATTGTTTTTGAAGAGAATATCGCGAACGGTGTCGGTCGGCTGTGCGCCTTTCTTTAACCAATCGAGAATCACGGGCACATCTAAACGGACTTCATCCGATCGCGGATTGTAGAATCCGACTTCTGCCAAGGGGCGACCATCGCGGCGACTGGTGCTTTGAGCAACGACAATACGATAACTAGCTTCGCGCTTTTTACCAAAGCGCTTTAATCTCAGTTTGAGCATGACTGGAAACGGGGACTCCTATGAATGATTACAAAGTGATACGGCGAAAATTTGCCATACTTCCTTCCCAGAATAGTCATGGTAGCACAGTGCAAGTAGTTCAATCTTGCGATTAGATTGATTCTTCGATGAGCAGAACAATCCGATGCTCTCTGGGTGCCATGTCATTGGGAGAGCGTTTGTCGATCGGGTAAGCTAATGTTGAATTGATACCAAGCAAAGCATAATTTTTAACGGTAATGGTTAACAAAGATTTCATTCTTGAAAACTTGGAACAACTTCCAGAGGAGCGATGGCAGGAAGTCTTAGATTTCATTCAATTTCTACAGCAGAAAGAAGCTGCTTTGGAAGAACTTGAAGATGCAGAAGATGTCGCAGATGCCGAAACCGCGCTTTCTGAAGACGGCTTTATCCCTCTTACTGAAGTCAAACGAGAATTGGGATTGAAATAGATGGCTTACGAAGTTGGCTTTAAACCGTCAGCCTTGCGCCAACTTCGCAAATTGGACGAAGACATTCAAACCGCGATCGTCGAAAAAGTAGAGGCTCTAGCGGATGATCCCCGCACTGAAGGTTGCAAAAAGCTGAAAGGAGAACAAAATCTCTACAGAATTCGGGTCTTAAAGAATTATCGAGTTGTCTATCAGATTCAAGATAAACAACTCGTTGCTACTGTTGTCAAAGTTGGACATCGCCCCGATATCTACCGCCAAAATAAGCAGCGATCGCAATTCTACAAATTGCCAAAGCCCTTTTTCTTTTTATCTTTGCCGCCTTTTTTCTTCTTGCCGCCGCCGCCTTGGTAGCCTCGGTATCCCGGTTGAGGAGGACGCATTCCGCCGCCCATGCCACCACCGAAAGGATTTCCGCCACCAAACGGATTGGGAAGTCCGCCCATTGGTCCACCCATACCGGGTAAGCCCATTTGACCGGAACCCATTTGCTGCATCAGCGATCGCATTCTTTGGAAATTGCTCACCAGTTCGCCGACTTCTTTATCCGAATGTCCTGAACCTCTAGCGATGCGTTTCCGCCGACTGGGAGAGTTGGCGAGGAGATCGGGATCTTTGCGTTCTTCGATCGTCATCGAACCAATCATGGCTTCGGCTTTTTTCAGTTGTTCTTCGCCTTTTTGAAGCTGTTCTTCGTTCACCATCTTGCCCATGCCGGGAATCAGCTTCATGACACCGCCAAGCGATCCCATGTTTTTAAGCAGACGGGTTTGTTTGAGAAAGTCGCTGAAGTCAAATTTGGCAGAGAGAATTTTCTCTTGCATTTTTTCGGCTTCTGCCATGTCTACTTCTTCGCGCGCCTTTTCAACCAGCGTGAGGACATCGCCCATGCCGAGAATTCGCGATGCCATACGATCGGGGTAGAACGGCTGTAGCGCATCGACTTTTTCCCCGATCCCGATGAATTTGATCGGTTGTCCAGAGATGCGACGAACCGAGAGGGCAGCACCCCCACGCGTGTCACCGTCCATTTTGGTGAGGATTGCGCCTGTGACTCCGATTTGCTCGTGGAAGGTTCGAGTTAGGTTCGCGGCTTCCTGACCTGTCATCGCATCCACGACGAGCAGGGTTTCGTGCGGTTGAATCGTGTCTTTGATGCGCTTGAGTTCGCCCATCATCGATTCGTCAATCTGCAAACGTCCGGCAGTATCGACGATCACGACATCAAAGCCGTCGGTTCTAGCTTTTTCGACTCCCTGACGTGCGATTTCAACCGGATCAGCATCTTTGCCTAGGTCAAATACGGGAATATTGATTTGTTTACCGAGGGCGATCAGTTGGTCGATCGCAGCAGGTCGATAGACATCAGTTGCAACCAACAAAGCTTTGCGATTTTCTTTTCGCAGGTGGAGCGCTAGTTTTGCAGTAGCAGTCGTTTTCCCGGTTCCTTGCAAACCCGCCATTAATACGATCGTAGGAGCCGTTTCTGCTTCAGCCAGAGGGACGTTCGCGTCGCCCATGACTTTGACAAGCTCGTTGTAAACGACCTCAATGAACTGTTGATCGGGACGCACCCCAGAAATTACTTCAGATCCGAGGGCGTTTTGTTCGACTTCTGCGACAAAATCTTTGACGACTTGCAGGTTGACATCGGCTTCGAGGAGGGCGCGACGAACTTCCCGCAGGGCATCTTTGACATTCGTTTCGGAGATTTTGTCTTGACCGCGAACTTTTTTCCAGGCTTGTTCTAAGCGATCGGCAAGAGCATCAAACATAGGAGGAACTGATCAGAAGATATCTCTTCCAGAGTAGCGTGTTTCTGCATGATAGAAGCGCGATTGCAGAGTGCGGAAATCTCTCCCTGTTACAATAAGAGATCAAATTGCCTGATGCGCTATGACACCAATTCTTCAAGCTGGTCAGTCTTATACGTTTCGTAGTTACTTTGAGTTGCCGTTTGAAGCGGATGAGATTTTAGCGGAGCTTGGATTTACGCTGGTGCGAACTGAATTGGAGTTTCCGCGTCATTTGGGGACGCTTGATCGATTACCGGAAACCTTACGGCGGATTCAGGAAAATCTACGCTATGCCTCCTTGAGCAATGAGCAAGCACGACGCGAGTTGCTCGTTGCACCCGTTGTACTAGATCTGTGCCACTACACACAGGCGCAACTCAGAATCGAGTACACCTTGGTTGTAAGCGAGTGGCTAAAGGGCAGTTTGGACTATTACTTGAAAGCAGAGACAAACTTGTTAGTGGTCGAAGCAAAAAATGATGATTTGGTGCGTGGATTTACTCAGCTTGCTGCGGAGCTAATTGCTTTGGATCAAGCAGGTCGCATTGACTCACCAGTTTTGTATGGGGCGGTGACAACGGGAGATATTTGGCGGCTGGGAAAGCTCGATCGAGATCAAAAGCGCATTGAGCAAGATCTGAATTTGTATCGGGTTCCAGCCGATTTAGAAGAACTTCTGAGAATTCTTGTAGCGTTAATGACGTGAGAATACTGCGACGATCGATGCTGAGTGATAGATTTGAGATCGTTTTTCCTCCGAGCTAATCGGTTTTCACAGATGTCAAACCAAACTGTTGTCGATCGTATTTACAAATTCAATGAAGAACGCGATCCTGAACTGTTGAAGCTGAAATACAAAGCGATGTCAAAAGATGCGTTTGTGTTTCTGCGGGGAACTTGTCATTTGTTTTATCAGGATCTGCTTGTCGAGGGTGTGTTTCAATCGGCTCCGCCTGTATGGTGTTGTGGTGATCTGCATTTGCAGAATTTCGGCACGTTTAAGGGAGACGATCGCTTAGTTTATTTCGATGTGAATGATTTTGATGAAGCGCTCTTAGCTCCTTGTACGTGGGATATTGCGCGATTGCTGACGAGCATCATTGTTGGCGCTCACACGCTCAATGTGGGGGATGAAGATGCCCTCCAGCTTTGTCATTATTTTCTCGAAATCTACACTAAAGAATTGTCCACCGGAAAGGATCGAACGGTGCATGGAGAGGTGTCAACCGGATTAGTAAAAGAGTTGCTGACCGGGTTGAAAACTCGCAGACGAAGAGACTTTCTAGATGAACGAACCGAGATCAAAGGCAAACAACGATCGCTGAAATTAATCGAAGGTAAAACCACACTCGCTACGGAAGCACAACGTCAAATGGTGACAGAAGCGATCGCGCAATGTGCAACGACTCAAGTGAATCCGAAGTTTTACACCATTCTCGACGTGATGCACCGAATCGCGGGAACTGGGAGTTTGGGACTCGATCGCTATGTGATTTTAGTCGAGGGCAACGGTTCACCAAATCAGACTTATTTACTTGATCTCAAAGCTTCTCGATCGTCTTCGCTGCAACCTTATACGCCTTGCCCGCAACCCGATTGGAAAAGCGAAGCAGAGCGAATCACCGCAATTCAGGATCGATTCCAAGAGTCCCCGCCTGCGTTGTTGACTCCGTTAATGATTCACAATCGTCCTTACGTATTGCGAGAACTGCAACCGACCGCCGATCGCGTCAATCTCGAAACCAAAAACGGCAAGATTAAACGCTTGAAAAAAGTGATCAAAACAATGGCAGAAGTAACCGCATGGGGACAGATGCGGAGTACAGGGCGGCAGAAATCCGCAATCGCAGATGACTTGATTGCGTTTGCTCAGACGGCTGAGGAGTGGCGTCCAGTTTTGATCGAATTTGCGCGATCGTATGCGGCACAGGTTGAGCGAGATTATCAGGAGTTCAAAACGCAGATTGGGAAATGAATCTACTGCTTCGCCTGTTGTTGTCGTGTGGTCATGTCTTCATACATCGCTTGGCTCCCAAACCGACGCGCTAAATCGGTTGCTTTTTGCGAATCGGCTCTTGCGGCTTGCGCTTGTCCAACTTGCTCATAGGCACGAGCGCGATACTCATACGCTTTGACATAGAACGGATTGAATCGGATTGCAGTCGAAAAATCCGCGATCGCCGATCGATAGTCCTGCATCCAAAAGTAAGCGACTCCTCGATCGATATAAGGACGCGCCGATCCAGAAGGCATCCGTTCAACGGCTTGATTGAAAGTGTTCAACGCCGCGCGATAGTTTCGAGCCTCAATCTGCCGATAGCCTTGCTCGATCAACGACCATACATCGGTTTCTGAAGTTTGTCCGGCGGTGGCGGCTGAAAGTTCAAGCAGGCTGAGTTCGCTTTGATATTGATGTCGGGTGGTTTGCAGGGTCAACAAAGAGGCGCTTTTCTCGGTGTCGAGTTTCGCCTGTCGATCGTCACCTAAACGCGATCTCACGAGTGCCAAACCGGAGTACGCGATCGCGGCTTTCGGGTCGATTTGCAGAATGCGATTGTAGCTGTCAACGGCTTGGGGCAATTGACCGCTTTGGAGTTGTGCAAATCCTCGACCGCTGTAAGCCTCCTTGAAGTTTGGGTCAAGTTGGATCGCGCGGTTAAACTCTGCAATCGCGCCTCGATAATTTCGGTTTCGTAGCTGTCTCAAGCCTTGCTCAAAGGCGCGATGACTTTGGGCGCTTTCTTGTACGAGAGACGGCGGATTCACTTGAGCGAGGATTTTCGGGTGTCCTACGAGAAGCGGAGCGAGAAAAAATGCGAACGCCAAGCGTGGTGCAAGCACCGAAAGCCAGATCTGACCAGACTTCATAGCGGAATCTAAGTAAGGAACGGCGACAGTTCCGTAAAGTTTTTACAGAATTGTCGTGTGACCTCCTTATTAGTGCCCAGTCATACTGCGTCCGATCTCATTGAAATCCGCATTGTCAATTAAACTTTCGTATAAAAACTTTCCGCCGCTGATCACAAGAATGCGATCGGAGAGTTTCAGCAGTTCGTCTAGGTCTTCGCTAACGAGCAGAACGGCAACGCCGCGATTGCGAGCCTGAAGGATTTGATTGTGAATGTCCTCGACTGCGGCAAAATCTAGACCAAAGCAGGGGTTTGCTGTGATCAAGAGTTTGACGTGAGCCGAAGAGAGTTCACGGGCTAAAACGGTTCGCTGAACGTTGCCGCCGGATAAATCTCGTACTGGGGTTTCTGGGGACGGCGTTTTGATGTTGAATTGTTGAATCAATCCTTGAGCAGCTTCTCGAATGGCTTTGAAGATTAGCAATAAGCCTTTCGATTGAGGGGGTCGATCGAAGGTTCTCAGCGCCAAATTTTCCGCCACGCTCATGTGAGGAACGCAGGCATTTTTCAGCGGCTCTTCAGGGAGGAGAAATACGCCGTGTTGGGTCATCTGCGATCGAGTCGCCTGATAAATTTCGCCATTGACCAATACTTCACCGGATGTCGCGATTCGCTGTCCGGCTAACACTTCGACAAATTCGCGCTGTCCGTTGCCCGAAATGCCCGCAATGCCGACAATTTCACCACTGTGAACATTCAGATTTACGCCTGAAATGGCTTCGAGTCCATTATCTTTATCGGCGTGAAGACTGCGGACTTCGAGAACCGGAACCGGATTATCGTGGGGCACTTTCTCGACGGGTTGCGCCTCGCGACGTTCGCCCATCATCATTTCGGTAATGTCAGGAACCGCTAAGACTTTCATGCTGCCAGTCCCCGCTAATTTGCCGCGTCGCAAAACGGTGATTTCATCGGTAAAGCCTGTGACTTCGCGCATTTTGTGGCTGATCAGCAAAACGCTTAATTGTCCTGCACTGACTTGTTCACGCAGCAATCCGAGAATTTCATCGGCTTCGTTTGGAGTTAAAACCGAAGTTGGTTCATCGAGAATCAGAATTTTGCTCTTGAGATAAAGCAGTTTGAGAATTTCGAGCTTCTGTTTTTCGCCTGCTGCAAGTTGAGATACCAAAGCATCTAGCGGCAACTGAAATGGCGAAGTTTGCATAAATGCTGAGAGTTTTTCGGTTTCAGATTTCCAGTTGATCAGCAAATTGCCGCCCGATCGAGCAATCACCAAATTTTCTGCGACGGTCATCGCCGGAACCGAGGTGAAATGCTGATACACCATACCGATTCCGTATTTTTGGGCATCGCGTGGAGAAGCGATCGTACAGTCCTGCCCGTCTAGCTGAACCTTGCCGCTCGTAGGCGTATAAAATCCCATAATGCACTTCACGATCGTACTTTTTCCCGCACCGTTCTCGCCGAGAAGCGCGTGAAAGGTTCCCGGTTTCAGCGTCATTGAAACGTGATCCAAAGCGGTAAAAGTTCCGAAGCGTTTCGTCATTTCTCGGACTTCGAGCAGCGGCGGCAAATTTTGAGTTTCTAAAGTTGAAGGTTCGGTTGCAGTCGTCATAGTGTTTGATTTGAATGGATTAGTTCAATGAGGTTCTCCGCTTCGTTGTTGTAGGCTTCTGCCCCCTAAGTCCCCCATGCTGGGGGACTTTGAGAAATTGAGGTTCTCTTGGCTCGAAGTCCCCCATTCATGGGGGATTTAGGGAGCTTCCCGAAGTCAGAATCGAAGCGAATCAATTAATTCAATGTCCCCAATGCGCCAGGAGCGCCAGAAATCGTGCGTTTCGGCGAACAAGTCAGAATCATAATCACCAGCGTCAACACATACGGTGCAGCATTGAACAGATAATATCCGCCCTCAATTCCCACCGCTTGCAACGCAGGTCCGACCGCTTGCGCTCCCCCAAACAACATCGAAGCCCACAAGCACTGCACCGGATTCCACCGCGCAAAAATCACCAGCGCCACTGCCATCAATCCCTGTCCGCTCGAAATTCGCTCCGACCAACTCCCCGGATAATACAGCGACAGATAAGCCCCACCAATTCCCGCCAAAAATCCGCCTGCCATAATACACAGCATCCGCACTTTCTTAATCGAAATCCCCATCGCCAAAGCTGCTTCAGGATTATCGCCCACCGCTCGAATAAACAATCCCCAGCGCGTAGATTTGAAAAACCAAGCCATGATGGGCGCGATCGCAATTCCCAACACAAACAGTAAATTGATCCGAAACGTCTGCTGGATTTGCGGAATCGAACTCCAATCACCAAGCCCGATCGACGGAAGCGCAGGTGCGGATGGTTGAATAAACGGTTTACCCAAAAAGAACGCCAATCCACTCCCAAAAATAATCATGGCAATTCCCACTGCCACATCATTTACCTTGGGTTGCTGCGATACCCAAGCGTGAATGAACGCTAACAGCATTCCAGCAATTCCAGCGGCAAGCACACCGAGCCAGGGAGATATCGCGCTTCCAACCGTTCCCTGAGTCAAATAAGACACGGCATAAGCGCTCATTGCTCCTATCAGCAAATTGCCTTCTAATCCGAGGTTAATTTTGCCGCTTTTCTCGGTCAAACATTCGCCCAGACTCACAAATAAAAAGGGTGCGCTTCCTCGTAGCGTTCCTGCCACGATCGCTAAAGGAATTCCCCACCATCCGATCGCTTCTGCTGCCATTGGTCTAACCTCCCTGAACGGCTGATGATACGGGCATTTTCGGCTCTGGCTCTTTGAAGATTTTGAACCGACCATATAGCGATTCACTGTACAGCACGACTAAAAAGACTAATCCTTGTAGAACATACACGGTGGCATCTGGGAGATCCAGTCGCCGTTGTAAGATACTGCCGCTTGCAAGAATCCCACCAAACAGAATCGCAATAATACTTGCAGCAATCGGGTTATTTCGCGCCACAAACGCTACCAAAATACCCGAATATCCATAGTTTGCGTTCAGTGATTCGTTCGCGCGCCCATGCACTGCGGCGATTTCAACCATTCCAGCCAGTCCTGCACACGATCCCGCAAGAAAACAAATCGCTAAAGTCAACTTTCCGACGGGAAGCCCCGCGACTCTTGCAGCTTTGACGTTACCGCCCGCAGTCCGCGCCGCAAAACCAAACGTTGTTCGTTGAATTAGAAAATAAGCAATCACACAAGCCACAATGCCGTAGATCAGACCGTAGTGAACTCGCGGGAATAATGGAATTGTGCCTAAGCGATCGAGATCTGGAATCGCATAGCTCGATGGCTTATTGAGCGAACTCGGATCGCGCATCGGGCCGCCCACCAGATGATTCAAGAGCGCGATCGCAATATAGTTCATCAGCAAGCTACTAATCGTTTCGTTCACGGCGCGGTAGTGGCGCAAGGCTCCGACAATTCCAATCCACAATCCGCCGCCAAACATTCCCGCGATCGCCATCGAAACTTGAGCCACGACAGCAGGCGCTTGATTGAGTGCAGAAAGTCCAACGATCGTCGCGGCAATTCCGCCCATCACTAATGCACCTTCGTTGCCGATAATCACGAGCCCCAATCGGGCTGGCAATGCGGTACAAAGCGAAGTCAACATTAACGGAGCCGCACGAATCAGCGAATTTTGAAACGATGACCAGCTTCCGAAAGCCGCTTGATAGATCGCAGAATACACCTCGAAAGGATTTGCACCAGCGGCAAAGCAAAAGAGTCCAAACAAAACCAGTGAAAAGAGAAGGGCAGCGATCGGAATACAAATCGCCTCTAGGGTTTTGCGCCAATTTCCAACAGTGAGCATATGAGCAACCTATGCTGAATCTCAAACATTTTCACCTTTTTGCTGTGCCAAAAATGTACTCCTGCTCACGAATCGACTCAACGCCCGTCGCAGAGTTGATTTCGCTTTCAAAATCCCGCGCTACGATGACCATTAAGAACTTCACACCTCACCGCTATGAATCTTCTCACTCAAGTCCTTCACATTGTCGGTTCAGGAGCAAGCGCTTACATTCTGTCGAGCAGCATTCGCGATCCCAAAACGCGCCCGAATTTAATCGCAGGGTTTCAGATGGCAGAGTCGGGGTCTGTCCCATTTTTGCAAGCATTACGCGATCGAGCCGCTTCAGAAGGAGAAACTTGGCTCGCTGAAAGACTCGATCGACACGCCAGTGACGAAAAACGGCACGGTCAAATCTTCGCTCACGGTTTAAAGCAACTCAATCAGCGCGTGATGGATTTTGGCAAAATGCGCGAGAAAGAAATCGATGGCAGACCGGATGAATCAAAACGGAGTCCGTTCTTTGGGTCGTATTTCAAGGGTTATTCTCAAGAACAGTTGAAGCCTGAAAACATCGAGTGGGGCGTGTTTCTTGCCAGCACTTACATTCTGGAACTCGATGCCAGCAAGGACTTTTTGCGCCTCTCGAATGCGTTACCCAACGATGCCACCAGCGCAAATCTGAAAAAAGGAATTCTCAGTGTAGCTCAAGATGAAACTGGACACGCTGCTTATCTGCATGAAGCGATGGAGCGTCGATACGGAGCGCGACAAACGCAGGTTTTAGTCGATGAATGGCGGACTCGCAAAGTGGATGCGATGCTTGCTGCGATGCAGAACTTCATCACTAAGGGTGGAAAGATGGCACAAATGGTTGAAGAAGGTGCGCCTGTCGATATGGCAGCGGAAGCCCCAGTATTGGAACAAATGGCAACTTAAACGACTTAAACGATAGGGCGCGATCGACAGACGCGATTCCTTGAAGTCACGTTAAGGGACTGTTCACGATCGACGATTGTGATCCATCATAGAAAGCGCTAACTCGATCGCCCCCGCTATGATTGCAAAATTTCTTCGACTGTTCAAATCCTGCATCGTTCTGTTCACGCTCTGTCTCGTTACTTCAGGCTGTATCAATTACGATGTGGGAATTCAGTTTGATAGCCCAAATCGGGGCGCGATCGTGCAGCGAATTCAACTTGACGATCGTTTAATGACGTTTACCAGCGGTACGGCTCAAACTTGGTTAGCCAATATCAATCAGCGAGTTAGACGACTGCAAGGAAAAACCCGCAAACTCTCGAATCAAACAGTGTTAGCAACGATTCCGTTTAGCAATGGACAAGATTTAGAGAAGAAATTTAATCAGTATTTTAGTGTTGAACTTGCGGCGAAGATTCGGAATAAAAAGCCGTTAGAACTGCCGAAAATCGATTCTAAACTACAAGTGAAACAAGCGAATTTCCTACTATTTGAGCGGACTCGATTGATCTACGATGTGGATTTACGATCGCTCGGTGTCTCTGCTCCCGACGGCAATGTTTTGGTCAATCCAAATTCGCTTTTAGAATTGCAATTTAGTCTTGATGCACCGTGGGGCGCACGAAGTTTGACTCGCACAAAAAATGGGGCAATCATTCCCGCTCGTCGCAATGGGAAGCAATTAATTTGGACGCTTCAACCGGGTCAACAAAATCATATTGAAACCGCTTTTTGGATGCCAAGTCCGCTCGGAATTGGAACGGCGATCGTCCTAGCGATCGTTGCAGTTGGAATCTATTTCAAAAATCAACAGTTACCGCCTGCGGCAAAGCCTGCGGTCTAAAGAACTATGGCGCGTCGTTCACAGGATTTGCAGCGCTGGCTGATCATCGGATTAAGTGGCCCGATCATTGCTTTGAATGTTTGGCTACTCAGTCAGCTTTTCGCTTATTTTGATCATCTGGTTGCGGTTTTAACGATCTCTGCAATTTTAGCGTTTCTGCTTGATTATCCGGTTCGAGCGTTTCAGCAAGTTCGGATCAAACGGCAAGGTGCGATCGTCATTGTGATTTTAATTACGATCGCGCTTGTGGCAATTTTGGCGACTACACTGATGCCAATTTTGCTCGCTCAAACCGCGCAGTTATTAGAGAAAATTCCGGGGTGGTTGGAAACCAGTCGCTTAAATTTAGATGCTTGGGATAATTGGGCAAAAGAGCGAAATTACCCGATCGATCTAAAAGGTTTTGGAGGTCGATTAAGTACACAAATTGAAAACCAAATTCAAATTATTGCACCTCAAGCATTAGGACTTGCATTAGGAACCGTAACGGGATTAGTAGATACAATTTTAGTCATTGTTTTAGCGTTTTATATGTTGTTGTATGGAGCGCAGCTTTGGCATGGATTGTTAAATCTCGTTCCGCCTAAATTTGCAGTTCCTTTTGGTGAATCACTGCGAACGAATTTCCATAATTTCTTCTTGAGTCAGATCCTTTTAGCGCTGTTTATGGCATTGGCGGTCATTCCCGTTTTTACTGCCTTAAAAGTTCCATTTACGTTAGTTTTTGCATTAATTATTGGAGTCGCTGAAATTATTCCATTTATTGGTGCAACGCTTGGAATCGGATTAGTGACCTTATTAGTGGCGCTGCAAAATGGTTGGTTAGCGTTTCAGGTTGCTCTCGCGACGATCGTGCTGCAACAATTCCGCGATAATCTTCTCGCTCCGAAAATTATGGGAGACTTCACCGGACTAAATCCCCTCTGGATTTTCATCGCCTTACTGATCGGATTGCAAGTCGCAGGCGTGTTAGGCATCATTGTTGCGGTTCCGATCGCAGGAACGATCAAAGGAACGATCGATGCGATTCGTCACGCCAATGCTCCGATCGTCGCTCCGCCCGAAAAAGAACTTCCCCCACTTGATTAGATTTTCTTCCGATTCGCTTGAAGCGAACCTTGCTAAACTAGCGGCGTGATTTGGAGCATCAGCGATGAGACAAGTTAATTTTGTAATCATTTTCGTGATCTGTTTGGCTTTGGTTTTGTTCGGTATTGAAAACACCGAACCTGCTGTGATTCACGTTGTCCAGAATGTTCAGTTTCAAGCCCCTTTATCGATCGAGCTAATCCTAGCCGCCGGAATTGGAGCCGTTCTAGCTTGGGTGTTTAGCGTTTGGTCACAAGTTCAAAAAACGGTCGAAATCCGCAAAGAGGTGAATGTCCGCGAAGACCGGATTCACGAACTCGAAGACGATCTTGAACGCTACAAAGCCGAACTCGAAGAACAACAGCGCCTTTTACCCGCCGCCCAAACCGTTCAAGATGCAGAATCGCGAGAGATTTACGCTCAGTAGAACAACTGGAAAATGCCAAATCTCAGCGGTTTATCGAGTCGAGACTGGAGTTTTTGTGTACCATTGACCCTATTAGCCTTTATTGTGCTGGCTGCCGTCTACTTTGCACGGGTCAAGATCCGCTAATTCCCTCAATTTATGCCAGTCTCTCTCGCTCAAGATGCGATCGCGCTTTTAATTGATTTAGCTGAACGCGGTGAAATTGATCCGTGGGATGTGAAGGTGATTGATGTGATCGATCGCTTTCTGAGTGAGCTTGCACCCGCAACGGGACGAGAGCTTTACGAAGCGAATCTCTCCCAGTCGGGGCAAGCCTTTCTCTATGCGTCGATGTTGCTGCTGCTCAAAGCGAACACGCTGGCTCAAGTAGACACCACGCCCGAACTTCCCGAATTTCCTGAAGGCGACGAGTTTCTAGACGGCATGGAATTCGGGCAGACTGCTCTCCCGCTAAATTTAGAGCGTCAATTGCGTCGTAGAGCCGTTGCCCAACCGCCCCAACGTCGGCGCGTCACTCTCAAAGAACTGATCGAACAACTGCAAATCATTGCAACTGCGCTAGAAGAGCAGGAACCACGCGCTCGAATCAAGCGCACCAAAATTCCGAGAGCCGAAGCCGTTAAAGCGATCGCAGCTCTCGCGCACGAAGAAAATTTGTCTGAAATGGCAGTTGCGATCGAAGGATTTTTCGCGAATCACTGGTCAGATGTCTCGAACGGACAGGACTGGATCGACTTTGAACTGGTTTTAGAATTTTGGGTGGCAGTCCAAGAACGCAATAATAAAATTGAGCCGCATCATTCGGAAAACTACGAGCGAGTAGGCGTATTTTGGGCGTTGTTGCTGTTATCTGCTCAATCAAAAGTGGAATTGTCGCAGGATGAGTTTTATCAAGAATTGCGCGTGAAATCGCTAGTTGGTTTACCGATCGAGCTTGCAGAAGCCGTTTTACCTGATTGAGAAAATCGCCATGACTGCATTAGTAATCAATCTAAAACCCACGATCGAGCTAACGGATGACGAATTTTATAAGTTCTGCCAACAGAACCCAGACCTTAGAATCGAATCCACCGCAGAGGGAGCGCTAGTTGTTATGCCCCCAACCGGAGGAGGTTCTGGAAAACGCAATGCCGACTTAACCACTGACGTAAACCTGTGGAATCGTCAGACTGAGTTAGGAGCTGTCTTTGATTCTTCAACAATCTTTCGCCTACCAAACGGTGCAAAGCGTTCGCCTGATGTTGCATGGATTACGAACGATCGCTGGAACGCCTTGAGCCTAGAAGAACAAGAACGATTTCCGCCGATAGCACCTGATTTTGTGATTGAACTGCGCTCCCGCACCGATGACATCGAAGACCTCGAAGCCAAAATGCAGGAATACATGGAAAATGGTGTGCAACTCGGCTAGCTACTCGATCCTTTCACTCAGGAAGTCAAAGTTTACCGTCAAGGGCAGTCCGTGGAAACGCTTCAATCACCAGTCACGCTTTCAGGTGAAACGGTCTTGCCTGGATTCAGTCTCGATCTCAGCCGAGTTTTTCGCTAATTAACGCCAAAATCTGAACTATTTTCGATCGCTTGATTGCACCTTGAACATTCCCACCGACGACTGTAGCTCTTCCGCCACATCAACCGTTTGCCGCAGCGCTTTCGATACCCGCACCGAGGAATCAGAAGTCAGAGTCGAAACTTGCGCCACATCTTTGATCAAATCTGTCACAGATCGAGAGGTTTTTGCCTGAGACACCATCGCTTCAGAAATCGAATTCACTAAGCTATCCATTTGCCCAGACACTTGAACGACATGAATTAGATTTTGCTTGGCGTTGCGGGCGAGGTGTGCGCCTTCAACCGCTTGCGTCGCTCCACGATTCATCGCTTCGACCACTTCTGTGATCTGTTGCTGAATCGTTTCGATCGAAGTCGCAATTTCGCGGGTTGCGGTTGCCGATCGAGATGCTAATTCCCCGATTTCGTTCGCCACAATGCCAAATCCGCGCCCATGTTCTCCCGCGCGAGTTGCTTCGATGCTGGCGTTGATCGCGAGTAAATCGGTTTGAGTCGCAAGGTCATTAATCAGCGACACGACGCGCCCGATCTGCTGAGAAGACTCACCCAGCTGTTTCACTTTGCGAGTGGCATCTTCGACCGTTGCTCTGAGGCTGTAAATGCTCGTAACGGTCGAATCCATTACGGTTTCTCCAGATTTTGCGGCGTTGGTGGCGTTCTGGGCTGCGATCGCGGCTTGTTGGGCGCGATCAGCAACGGATTGCATCGATAACGTCATCTGCTCAACAGAATTGAGCGTGCGGGTCGTTTCTTGCGCCTGTTGGCGGGCTTGAGCGGCTAAATGCTGCACTTCACCTTCGTTTTGGTTGAGCAAATCGCCCACTTGAGCAGAGGTATGTTTGACTTTGAGAACAAGATCGCGCAGGCTTTCCACTACTGCGTTGAAGAAATTGGCAACCGTTCCGAGATCATCAGCGGTAGCATTCGCACGAACGGTCAGATCACCCATAGAAACGTTTTGAATTTCGCTCAGGAGTTGAATGATTTGCTGCTGGAGAGAGCTTTTCCGGTCTTCGGCATCTCGAAGTGCTGACTGTCTTTCTTGCAGAAGTTTCGATTGATCCAAGGCATAGCCAATTTGGACAACAAGCTGTGTGAAAAAATTAATCTCAGACGATTCCCAATCCCGATCGCGTCCGCAACTCTGAGCGCAAATTAGCCCCACAATTTGATTCTCTTGCTTAAGCGAAACCGCAATTTCAGCTTTGATATTCAGTGCGGCAAGATGTTGACGATATCGATCGTTTATTTCTTTGTCCGCATCCTTGATCACCCAAGCCGATTGAGTGCTGTATTGCTCGAAGCGATCAAATCCTAATGGCGCTTCAATTGTTTTTCCAATCACGCTGGGATTCTCATTGCCAACCGATTCAGCGATCACAGTTCCATTCACTGTATCGGATAAAAACTGATAGACCACGACACGATCGAGTTTGAGAAAGTTTCGCGCTTCATCGATCGCAGTTTGGTGAATTTGAACCGGATTCAGCGATCGACGCATTCGGATCGTAATTTCGCTCAAGGCTCTGATTTCTCGTGTTTGCTGTTCTTGGCGCGACACTTCGCTGGCGAGTGAAACCTTGGAAGCATTGATACTATCTGCCATGCGGTTAAACGCGATCGCTAACTGCCCGACTTCATCTTTGGCAAAAATGCGGGCACGAGACTCTCGATCGCCGTTCGTAAACGCTTCGGTCGTTTGCTGTAACTCTTGAATCGGTTTGAGAACAATCCGCCGAAAAATCGTTGTCCAAGCGACGATCGCCGCGATCGCCAAAGCAAATACGATCGCTTCTTGCTGCATACTGCTGAACAGTAATTGATTCAGCGCATTTTCTGGCGTTCCGCGCACGAGAATTGCACTGGGGTTGTCGTCGATAACGGGCACAGAACCTTCGGGCGTTTCGACAATGCGACTGGGAAGGGCTTTTGCGGCGACGGTGTAGGTTTGTCCGTTGATATCGATCCGTTGCGTGACCGCTTCGCCTTTCGCATCGATCGCGGATTTGAGAATGGCTGGATCATACAGCGCCACATCGATTTGCTGGCTGTTTGCAGTGTCTTTACTCAGCGCGGTTGCCAGGTTAAATTCACCGCTGTCGCGTCGGAGATAAACCGCACTGTAGCCACCACTGAATGCTTTTAGGGTGTTTTCTACGATCGATAATTTGCGATTCACAATATCCCCGAAGACGAGAACGCCGATCACCGCATCTGAGTTTTCAGGATCGCGAACCGGGGTGACAACATAGCGAATTAGGGCATCTTGTCGGGTGAAGCCATCGGGTAAGGGCGGCGCTTCTTTGCTAATTTCGTCCCAACCGACGACGGTACTCGCTTTGACTTGTCGCCCGTCCTTCAAGACTTGCTGAATCAGGGGAACCAGTCCGGCAGTGGTCACAGTTTCTTTCGATCGCTTATTATTTGCGTTCGCAATGATGCGTAAATCTTTGCCGATTAGCGTTGCATATTCCATGCGACGGGCTTTCACTTCGTTTTGCAAAATCTGTTGCAGTTGATTTTGCAATTCGGTTGCAAAATTTTCATTGCGCTGATGGTTTTTGGTTGCAGCGATGATCGCAGGGTTATCAGATTGCCCACGCGATCCGAACCCCATTTGATTGATTTTAATGTTGTAGTTCGTTTCGGTAACTGCAACTTCAGACTTCGCTTGGGCGAGGAGTTGAGTCCGTAAACTATTGGTTAAAACAATCGAGGAACCAATACCGAGTCCAATAATCGGAATCAATTCACAAACAAGTAGGGCAACGAGTTGTTTTCGTCCGATCGATAAGTTGTGAAACCAGTTGGATGAAAGCGGGCGGGTAGGAGTGGGGCGAGATTGAGGTGCGATCGGAATTTGAGAAGGGCTGTCTAACATAGGAATTGCACGAGGATAACTTTCACTCCTTAAAGATATTAAAGGGAATTTTGCGGATCTTCTGGTGTTCAGTTTGACAACTTTTTAGACTTAATTCTGACCTCAGAGAATTTAGACAGCAACGATCGATTTCACCATCGTTTCCAAGGTTCTCAAAAGAACTTGTTCGTTGTATGGTTTTGAAAAATAAGCGACTGCGCCTAAACTTTCAGCAAGCTTACGGTGTTTTTCGCCACTCCGAGAAGTCAGCATCATTACCGGAAGCTGAGAAAGCTGATTGTCCGATCGCATTTTTGCCAAAAATCCATATCCATCTAGTCGCGGCATTTCAATATCACAGATCACCGCTTGGACTGATAAACCTGCTTCGAGTCGTTCGATCGCGTCTTGCCCGTCTTTTGCTTGCTCAACTCGATAGCCAGATCGCTCTAACGTCAACGCCAAAAATCGCCGCACGTTAATCGAATCATCGACGACTAGGATCGTTGGAACTGAGCTTCCGGGAAGTTCGGGGCGCTGAGTCAGACTCGCCCTCAACTGATCGCGGAACGCATGGTCAATCGCGGGTTGAGTTTCCGATCGCTCACAGCTTGTCACCCAGCGCAACAGTTCCGTCACATTCACCAAAGGCACGACGCGACCGTCACCGAGAATCGTACAGCCACTAAATCCAGTCGGGAGCGGCAAGTTGCCTTCGACTTTGCGATTGGTCGCTTCTTGTTCGCCCCAACAGCGATCGATTTGAATGCCAAACCATTGAGGATTTTGATTGAGAATGATCACGCTCTGAGTCGCGATCGTCGGCGGAGTCTCGAACCCGTGAGGAATTCGGGGACAGTTAAACTGCAGCCATTTCTGCAGGCGAACCAGTTGAACCATGTGATCTTGCCAGTTCAACACTTCGCTGCCGGGAGTCTGAATGATCTGATTCGGTTGCAGCAAAAGTAATTCTGAAACAACATCAGTCGGAAACGCTAGTAACATTCCTGCGCTTTCAACGAGCAATACTTTTACGGTTGAAAGCGTGAACGGAACCGACAACGTGAACGTAGTTCCTAAACCCGCTTTTGTATTCACGCTAATTTCACCGCGAATCTGTTTGAGATTGCTGCGAACTACGTCCATGCCAACCCCGCGACCGGAAAGGGCTGTAACCTGGCTACTCGTACTAAATCCAGGCTCAAAAATCAGCGACAACAGTTCTTCATCTCGTGCCGCATCGAGCAGCACCGGGTCGAGTCCCATTTGTTCGGCTCGATCGCGAATTTTGTCGATCGGAATTCCTTCCCCGTCATCTCGAACCGTAATGATCGTGCGGTTGCCTTCTGTCGATGCCCGAATTTCGATTACGCCTTCTGACGATTTTCCTTTCGTCTCTCGCACGTTGGGCAACTCGATCCCGTGATCAAACGCATTTCGCAACAGGTGCATCAACGGATCGTTTAACGTTTCGAGGATATTACGATCGATCAATGTTCCCGCGCCCGCCATGTCGAATCGAACCTGCTTGCCATACTGCAACGACCATTCCCGCAGCGCTCGTGGGAAGCGGTTCAAAACGTCCGAAATCGGGCGCATTCTAAGCTGAGATAGCCCGTTCTGCATTTGTTTCGCGGTTTTGTTCAAGTTCCGCGCCGATTGATCCGTATCATCCAAACTCAGATCAATATCTTCGCTGACTTCTTGAAGCTGCACGATCGTTTCCATCACCTGCTGAGACAGCAAGTGCAGATCGCCATATCGATCGAGTTCTAGCGCATCAAATCCCGCGCGACGAGTTGAACTTTCAGACAGCGATCGTGATCCCGATAACGTTACGCGATCGTATGCCGTTCTCAGTTTTGAGTTCACCTGATCGAGAATCTGTACTCGTTCGTGTAGCGTTCTTGATAGCGATCGTAATCGTTTGAGATACAGATCTAACCCGTTACGATCGATCGTCAATTCACCAAACAAATCATTTAGCTGATTCAGTTGCCGTACCGGAACGCGAACGGTCGTATCTTGATCTTCTGCCACCGGAATCGCTTCAGGTTCGGCTTCAAGCACTTTGAAATCGGTCACTTGAGCCTCGGGAGGAGCCGATCTTGCTGGAGCGGGAATCGGCTGAAAATCGGTATAGCCCACATCCTCGATCGCATCTGCAGCAAGCGCTTCGGTAAACCAATCCCCGATACTCGGCTCTAAAACAGCAGGCGTTTCGGCAAAATCAATCACTTCCGGCACAGTACCATTGATCGAAATGGGAATTTGCTCATACTGTCCCGCGATCGCAAACATTTGTGCCGTTCGCCAAGACTTTAGAGCGGATTCTGCGATCTCGATCATATTCGCGTCCTCGTGTTCAATTTGTTGCGAAACCGATTGACAAAGCTGAATAAAATTCGTGAGCTGTAGCATTTCACCGAGTCCGCCCAATTCTTGCGCCAGAATCGAAACTTCCTCACGCAGACAAGGCTGATCGGGGGTAGCTAAAACCGCCTCCAATCGCTGCAAACAGCCTTCAACTTCGCTTTCAAACAACAGCGGCACAATGTCCTGTCCTTCTTCCGGCGACAGCACCGATGCAGCATTCTCTTCCTGCGGATCGCCTAGCTCCACGTGCAGCGCATCAAACACCGGATACGCCTCAACCGCAAGCCATTCCGCATCGACACAAGAAGCCTGATGACGCTGCATCGATTCTCGATCGAACTCCACCACCTGCCGCAAACACCCGACCGAAGCCAACAGCAGATTTTCCAATCGGGGCGAAACCACGATCGATTTATCGATCTTCAGCACTTTCCAAGAATCTTCCAGCCGATGGGCAAGCTCGCTGAGAACCTGAAACCCCATCATGCCCGCTCCCCCTTTGATCGAGTGCGCTGCCCGCAGTGCCGCATTTGCTTTCGCCGACTCGATCGGGTGATTAGACACGCCCAAAATCGTCGCATCAAGCGTGTCTAAATACTCTTGCGCCTCATCAAGAAACTGGCGGCGAATCTCAAGCTCTCTATCTTGCTTCATCTAAATTACCTTAAACGCGCCCACTGATTCCTGTAGCTCTTTTGCCACACCGACCGTTTGCCGCAGCGATCGCGAAACATCGAGCGAAGCGGTGGAAGTCCGTCCCGCTGCTGCCACGATTTCCTGCATCAACTGAGTCACCGCATCCGAAGTCTGCACCTGAGTCACCGTCGCTTCTGAAATCGATTGCACCAAGTCATCGATCCGCCGCGAGACGGAGAGAATCTGTTCCAAACTCTGCTTGGCATTGTCCACAAGCCGCGTTCCTTCCACAACCTGCGACGTGCCTTGCTCCATCGCTTCCACCACTTCCGAAGTTTCGCGCTGAATCGTGGCAACAATTTGTTCGATCTCTCTTGTTGCCGCTGCCGATCGCGCAGCTAGTTCTCCGACTTCCTCTGCAACCACCGCAAAGCCTTGTGATCCTTCATCTGCCCGCGCTGCTTCGATCCCGGCGTTGATTGCCAGCAGGTTCGTTTGCATTGCAATTTGATTAATCAACGAAACGACTTTAGAAATCTGCTGGGACGATTCGCCCAAGCGTTTGACTTTTTTCGCAGTTTCACCGATCGTGTCGCGCAGTCCGAGAATATTCTGTACGGTCAACTCCATTGCGATTCCGCCTGCTTCTGCGGTCGAAGAAGCTTCACGTGCGACGTTTGCCGCTTGCTGGGCGCTGCGAGAAACGGTTTGAATCGATCGCACCATGTTCTGCACGGAGTCCAAGGTGCGGTTGGTTTCTTCTGCCTGCTGCATTGCTTCTGCCGAAAGCTGCCGCACCGACTGTTCATCGGTATCCAGCGAATCGTTGACCTGGACAGCGGCGACTTTTACTTGCGTGACGATCTGCCGCAAACTTTCAACGATCGAGTTAAAGAAGTCGGCAACTGTACCGATTTCTCCTGCCGTCACATCCGCCCGAACGGTGAGATCGCCATCGACTGCCCCTTCCACATCGCTGAGCAGATCAATTAATTGCATTTGCAGTTCTTCTTTCTGCTGCTGCCGCTCTTCGGAAAGTTGCTCTGCCGCTTTTCTCGCCGTTTCGGTTTGCTCAAGCAGCAAGGCTTGGTCAAGCGCATACCCGATCTGAGCCGCCAATTGCCCAAAGAAGTCGATTTCCTCAGCTTTCCACTGGCGCGGGTCCGCACATTGATGAGCGCAAAGGAGTCCAATCAGCTCTTTGTTTTGCAGAATCGGTGCCACAATATTCGCCTGCACTTCTAGCCGCTCTAGAATCTCGCAGTGGCAGTGCGTTAAGCTCGCTTGGCGGAGATTATCCATCGACCAAACGCGCCCATCGCGATATCGATCGATAAGCGTTGCCTCCATCGGATCATTGATAATTTTTCCAAAGGCTTTGATCCAACCCGGTGCAACAGATTCGGTCGTAATCGTGCCGCTTTGATAATCGGGAGCAAAGCGGTAAATCACGACGCGATCGACCTTCATAAAGTCGCGAATCTCTTCGACGCTGGCAGTAAAAATATCTTCAGGAGACAGCGATCGCCGAATTGTCGCAATGATCTGACTCAATAATCGGGCGCGTTTGGCACTCTCGGTTTGCTGACCGACAAAGCTTTGCAGTTGCCCCGCCATCAAGTTGATATTGCGTCCCAAAACTCCGACCTCATCTTCGCTCTTCACCGTGACGCGCGTATCGAGCTTGCCATCTCCCAAATCTTTCACCGCGCTTGTCGCTGCCAAAATTGGACGAGTGGCGCGATCAGCTAACCATTTCGCCAGTAGTCCGGTCGCTACAATTGCCGCCCCGGTTCCCAGTAAGAACGTCCAGAGTAGCTGTCGCTGTGGAGCATACGCCGTTTCAGTCGGAACAGATAGCACCACATCCCAACCCAAATCGGGTAAGCGATCGCGTCCTGTCCAGGGCACAAAGCTAGTAAGAACCTGCTCGGTTTCATTGCCAATCTTCGTATTGATCACGCGCGAACTCATCGATCGACGCGACTGTATTTCCGAAAACTGCGAATACACCGAAGACGCGATCTGACCTACTTTCGCTTCTTGCGAGGATAGGAAGATCTGATTGCTCGCATCCAAAACGCTGAACTCTGCGCCAGTTCGGTTATAGTTCTGAAGCTCTGCTGCCAAGCTCTTAATCGGCATCACCGCGCGAATGATTCCGGTGCGACGATTTGAGCCACTTTCTTGAACCGGAGCCGTCACATAAACGATGTAAGCGCCCGCATTGTCTGCCCGAACAGGACGACTAATCAAGACGCGATTCGACTGCAACGCCGCCCGAAAATAGTCTTGCTCTGCTTGTGATGGAATATTGGTGCGATCGTTCTGAAAAACTACGTTCCCATTCAGGTCAAATAGCGCGATTCCTTCGTACACCCCGTTCGCATCAGCAAATCGTTCTAGCAAAGCACGCTTATCATCTTGAGATACCACATCTCGCACCGATGGAACCGTCAAAATGGGCAGACTGGCGAGGACCTGAACATCGGCGGTTCGCTCTGCCATAAAGCTCGTCACTCGCTGACTTAGCGTGGTCGCAAGCGTTTCTTCGTTAGCAATAATCTGTTTCGTGATTGAACTGTTGGCGAACGAATAAGCAATCGCACCGATTCCCAAGAGAGGCAAAGTTCCGATCGCCATTGCGATCGCGGTTGCCTTGGTCTTCAAACTTAACCGTCTCAGGGCTGGAATACCAGGCAAATTGCTGACAGGGAGCCCTTTCGGAGTCGCAGCGGGTTTCGATGAAAGCTCGATCACACTGGGATCAGAACCGCGATCGACGGGCTGATCCCGTTGGGCTGCGTTTAGTTGATCAACCATAAGTTAAAGTTCTCAAACGGGTAGTGGAGGTAGATGAGACGTAGGTGCATAAATCGCCTGATGAATAGAACACAAGGGTAGTGTTGAGAAAATCTAAGCTTGCTGAAGCAGCGGAGACTGTAAAATCGCTTCGCCGTCCAGCATGAATACAACATCTTGAGACTGTAAAATGCAAGCGCGCGAGTACGGGATCAATCCCTTCGTGACATGGCTCGGAACAGGCTGCAACGCATCCGGTAGTGCCCAAGCGATCCCATCCACTTGTTTCACAGCGGCAGCCACAGAAATCGAACCCGTCCGCAAAATCACAATGTCATACTGCTGCGGACTGTAATCGAGCCTGCCCACATCCAGCAGCATCGCTAGGTCTATCACCCATAACACGCGGCTGCGACGGTGCATCAACCCTAAAAGTCCAGGCATCAAATTGGGCATCGGAGTCAAGTAGCGCGGCTGGAGTACCATCACTTCCTGGACTTGTTTCATCGGCAATCCCACCTGAGTGCCCTGACCGACTTCAAACTTGAGATAGCTCTCCCCCAGATTTTGGGGTGCAATTTCGCCTTTGCGCGTGGTTGCTAAAGCCAAGACTGAGTGATCCACGGGTTATCCTCCTACCGATCGCACAGCGCGAATCAGTTGCTCTCGTGTAAACGGCTTGGTGATGTAGACATCTGCACCCTGACGCATTCCCCATAAGCGATCGATTTCCTGTCCTTTTGAGGTACAGATGATGATCGGCACTTTTTGAGTTGCGGGATTTTTTTTCAGGCTGCGACAGAGTTCAAATCCGCTCATTCCCGGCATTACAACATCGGTAATGATCACATCGGGTTTGATCTCGATCGCTTTGTTCAGAGCATCTTTGGCAGTCACGGCTCCAATGACGCTATAGCCGCCTTCGCGCAAATAATGGCTCAGTAGCTCCATTTCCGAAGGCGTATCTTCGACGACTAAAACCGTTCCCATTAAAGTTAAGCTCATAACATTTCACAGCGGGTAGAAGGGGCATTTCCGAAGCTAGTTGAGGTATCGAAACACGGTTTTCACGAGTTCCGATTGGGTAAAAGGTTTCGTCAGATAGCCAGATGCACCGACGATCTTGGCTTTGGCTCGATCGATGAATCCGGTATGTCCTGTCACCATGATGATTGGGGTTTGCTTGAAGCTCGGATGGCGACGCAGCAGCGAACAGAGTTCATACCCGTCGAGGTTGGGCATTCCCACATCGAGCAAAATCATGTCAGGTTTGCTGCGAACCACCTGCATCAGCGCTTTCACCGGATCGTTAATCATAATCACCGAGACGCTGGAGTCATTCAAGAAGGTACTGATGGCTTGTAGCACCGTGGGACTATCATCGATACAAGCGATCGTGTATTGCGCCTGGGCGGTGGAAGTCGCGACGGAAGGCGGGCTACTGGTTGCGCTGGAAACCCCGCTGGGAATCGGCATTCTCGCTGGGGCTTGACTCGCGGGTGGCGTAAAGCTCAGGGGTCGCGGCTGTGGAACTGGAACACTGGGGACTGGACTCGGTAAAGGAAGAGCAGCATCGGGACTGGTCGCTTTTGGGATCGAGAGTTGTCGCAGTTCGGTATGGCAGCGCTCGACGATCGGGCGTAAATCTAGCTGACAAAGATTGGGATACTCCAGAAAGTTCGCTTTTGCAATGACCTCATAGATGCCTTCTGTCACACTGAGAAACGGTTTCAGCACCTCGATCGCTAATCGTTCGAGCAGTTCGCGTACCTGCGCTGGCTCGATGAACCGCTGATCGATCAGCCATCGGATCGCTTGGTAGTCAGCGCTGTTGGCGGGATAGTTTCCAGACGCGGTTTCAAACTGGCGCAACTGCGATCGATCCAGCAGCTTCAGTGAGGGAACGCGATCGCACATCTGATCGAGAATGCGATCGAGTCGAACAAACGGCTGAATCGAATTAGTGGCAAATGCAAGCCTGCCTTCGTCCAGGTAGAGTAACCAGGAGGTTGACCCGCTCATGATTTGCAAGCATCCATCGACTCGACGGCTGATCAATTGTGCCAACAACGAAAGCGGTTGAAGGCGTTGAAACGGTCTGTGACTAACCATAACTAACCATAAACATTAGGCGAAGTTTCTGAGAAATGAAGTACGCTTCTACACAAGTTGCGCTTCTGGAGGTCACGCATTTTTCAGGGATAAATTTATCTGGCAATCAGTGAAAAACCTGGCAGTGTATCACTTATAGGAAGCCTATCAGTACTGAGAACAGTCGTGTCATCTTAATAGAAACTTGATAAAGATAGAGGCATTTCCTCATACTTTGGATTCCAGTTTCTAGATGCGAGAAATCCGAACTATCTAACTAAGACAGTCCGCAAACGCGGTATTGGATTCAAAATACTCTTTTTACTGGAAAACTGGCGATCACCCTATCTGTATCACGACTGTCTTTGCTCGCTGAAGTAGATACCAACCTCCTGATTACAGGGTCAGAGCGACTGATCGATCACAGGGGTGTAAGCTCGATCGTGACTTGCAATATTTCCAGGGAACCAAGAATTAAAACCCTCAGTATTTCGGATCATCAATAGATTACTGGTAACTTTACCAAATAACAAGTAACATTTGTAGAAATTCGTACTGATTGTATTTTGATATACCAATTGTTTTGGTCTTAATCGCTTAAGCGAGAGCTTAAATTTCCTGAACTAGGCAGGGTTTCAGCCCTTTTGCTCAACTGGAGTAAAACGAGCACTTCTTAAGAGGTTGTGCTACACACTACAATTATTTTTGCAAGTTAGAATTGGAAATCAGTCAACAAATAAAAGTATTTTGCTGGCTTATGTATCATTTTTAACTCAGCATTTTGCTAAACAAACATTGAAATTAAATCAGCGATCGCGTCAGGATTAGCTGATTCTTGTAGAGCCTTATTTTTGTATCAAACTACGTAGAAAGATTAACTATTACTGCAATTTAATCTACGACATTCGCAATTCTGATAGAAATTCACTATTCAAAACGTTGTGTTGCAGAACGCAAGGAGAAACTCAGTTGTTAACCTCTACCTTATTGGCAGTTGCGCCGAACACTTTGGAATGGAGTCCGACGGTTGCGGCAGTGATGGTCGGCTGTAATATTTTGGCGATCGCGATTGCCAAGTTCACGATGAAAAATCCGAGTGCGCCGCCTGCGATGCCGGCCTCAAACTTTTTTGGTGGGTTTGGCTTACCTGCGGTGATCGGCAGTACTTGCTTCGGTCACATTTTGGGCGCAGGTGTGATTCTAGGCTTATCGAACATGGGCGTTTTGTAAACTCTGAGCGTCCGATTTCCAGCTTTATTTAGACAAAAAAGGACTTGGTAAGCACATTCGCTAGACCAAGCCCTTTTTCTTTTGCGCTAGACTCTACTCGCCTTCTAGCACCGACGGAATTCCCAAAACTGGACAGGGGAACGGAGTACCCAACTGGCGCACCAATGGGTGAGTAGCCGAATCACAGCCCAAGATCAGCAACGACGCTTTTTCTGCCGCGACAACCTCTTTCAACTCTTTCGCAACGATGCCAAACCGCAAATGAGTTTTGAGCGAACCGCGCCACTCCTCCGCCATACAGCGGGCATTCCACAAAATGCGATCGGCTTGCTCAAACAATTCCGCTGTACCAAACTGCGCTTTCGTTGCCGTTTCCAATTCAGCGATCGCAGTTCGACTGGTGCGCCATTCTCCTTCGGCTTTGATCTCAGCTTTGCGCTTTGCACCCGAATCGAAAACGGGAATGCGGTTCATAATCCCGTCATCAATCACGTACACGACTTGAACCGTGACTTGTTTTCCGGTGGCTAGGCGCGTTTGGTGAGCAATCCACAGCGTCAAATCGAGCGCAGTCTGACTGCTGGGTGAATTTGAGTAACCAACGACGAGGTTAATCTCGGAATCTTCCGCACCGTTTGAAGCAGGTGCCGGAATAAGAACCATTTTTTGGACAAGATCAGTACGACCGAGCGTTCCTTGGAGTCGTACCAGCATGGAATGAACGTTCATGAGTTTCAACCTCTCCTAACTACACGGGGTGCGAGAGGTGGGTGAGGGAGTTTCGTCCGATCGCGATTGGCGATCGATTCAGTTAGGACACTCAGGGCGGTAATTCGCACGCTGAGCCGTCCTCCCAATGCCGACGGAGTTAGCTGACGGGCTAAGACTGGAAGGTGTCTTTCTCAAACCGATGTTTGAAATTCGCCCCAAAAATTGGTTCCTCCGCTTTGAGTTTGAGCGATCGATAATGCGACTCAACTCAAATTAGGCGACCCACAGATTAAGCTTCCCTAGATGTTCACACAACAGACTTGACGTGAGTTTGGCAACAAAAAACCAGGACTCCTGGCTCAAGTTGTTGTTGATTAATTTAATACAGGTGAGCAAGTAAGAACTGCTACTTGTAAAACAAAAAGTGAGGTGTCAGTAAAATCCGGCCTCAGTAGCAAATTCGATCCTATTATACCAATCGCTTTTAGAAATGCCCTGTTTCTTCAAATACTGTATTCTCATTGACAGCGAAAATGTTCGACTTCAGTATTTAGTTTCTGAGATCGTGATCCCGCTCACATCCGTCTCCAGAGCTAAATTGTAGCCGATGCGACAGTTTACAATTTAGTGATTCGACAATTGAATTTCATCAGACTGTGATTTTGGAGCCTCCAACATTTGCTGATAAAGTTTTGCAGCGCGACTAGAGCGCTTGAATTTATCTAAAAGCTCTAAGTAAGCAAACGGGAGAGCAATCACCCAAAATACGCTTGCGATCGCAATCATAACGATTGAAATCCGCTGTTCTTGCTGGGTGAGATTATCTCGATCGTGGTGGAAAAATTCGAGCCAGCTAATGAAGAGAACGGGGATGACCGCCACGTAAAACAATCCCCCAATCAGTAACAAAACCTGCATAGCAACCATTTCCTCAAACTTGCATGATGCCAGGAGCTCAACCGTTTTAGTGTTCCCAGTTTTTCCTGAGCAAGACGCACCCTCTTTGCCTCCTCTAGAGATGGTACGCAATTCTGTTGACCCTTATTAGCAGGATGACCATATCCCGCAGCATAACGTTACAAGAACGCGCACTGATACCGAAACACTTTACGTTACGAATGCTACGTGCATATAGCATGGTAACGCATCGGTGATCGAGATCACAGACGATAGAACAATAAACCCACTCCAAATAAAGAAATCAGGACACCAATGACAGATCGCATACTAATCTGATCGCCAATGGCTTGACTGATCGGTAGGACAAAAAGTGGACTGGTACTACTGAGCGCTTGGGCGATGCCAGTGGTGGCGTATTTGAGCGAGATTTGCTGGAGCCAGATGCCGAGATAAGTACTAATGAAGGCAGTTCCAGCAATGATGATGAGTAAACGACGATCGCGTAAGGGTTTGATCATTTCACGAGATTGGCGCTGTAAGAGTATCCAGACAAAAAGCGCGATCGTGCCTCCAATCAGCCGAATTAAGGTACTCCAAAGAGAGTCGATGTCTGCGTTCACCAGTGCGGCTCTGGACATCACAGCGCCTGCTGCTTGACCGATCGCCGCTAATAACCCATACAGACTTCCTTGCAGGGGGCGAATGTTCCCGTGGGTGTCGGCAGTCCGTTCTAAAATCACCCAGATTACCCCTGCGATCGTTAATCCGATTCCAAGCCAAGCCGAGACGGAAAGCCGCTCCTGGAGAAAGATCAGGGCAAGAATGGCAGACAAGGGAGGGGCGAGCGTTTCAAATAATAAAGTGCGTCGTGCGCCCATACTATTCAATGCGCTGAAATAGGCGGTATCTCCGAATCCGATACCAATCACGCCGCTGAGAAATAGGAGAAAAAATGGGGTGAATTCGATCGATGGAAATGATTGCCCGGTGATTAAGAAAGTCAGGCAGAGCAGCGCGATCGCGATCCAACCTTTGGTGAAATTCAAGGCTAAGGGTGTGATTTGTCGCCCGACTCCGGTATAAACAATCGAGCCACACGCCCAAATAAATGCAGCCATTAGCGCAGCGAGTTCGCCCCGAAATTGAAGAAAAAAAGACATTAAAGCAAATCCACCAGTTCGAGGGTTTGAGCCGGATCAACGATCGTATTCGCGCAGAGAATTCCAGAAGCCGCGACCGCAGGAACCCCAATCCCAGGCATAGTACTATCTCCAACGCGGTAGAGATTCGCGATCGGGGTGTGACAATTTGGAAAGAGTCCCTGCCCTGCTGGAATTCCTGCCCCATATGTTCCTTGATATCGTCGCAAATATCGGGCATGAGTCAGCGGCGTTCCAATCAGTTCTAAAACGATGCGGTTTCTCAGAGCAGGAATGATGCGTTCGACTGCGCGAAAGAGAGATTGAGATCGCGCTAACTTTTTCGATTCGTATTCAGAATCGCGTGTCCAACCTTCAAACGGTTCTAACGTATACGCATGAACAACGTGATACCCAGACGGTGCTAAATTTTTATCCCAAACTGTAGGGATCGAAATCATACAGGTATTTCCAGGAACCGTAATATCTCGATCGTCATGGATTACCACATGATGTCCAGTGAGATTTTCTAATCCTTCTGCACGAATGCCTAAATGAAGGTGCATAAAGCTATTGATCGCAGGAGTCTTAAGCGATTTTTGACGATAGGAACTGGGGAGATCGCTTGGCTCTAAAAGTTGAGAATAAGTGTCCCAAATCGAGGCGTTAGAAATGACGATCGATGCCGATATTTCTTCGCCGTTTCGAGATCGAATCCCTCGAACTTTTCCTGACTCTACAAGAATTTTTTCGATGTGCGTTCCCAGTTTTAGCGTTCCGCCCCATTTTTTCAAGCCCCGAACTAACGCATCCACGATCGCACCACTGCCCCCGATTGGGTAATCGATTACTGATCGCGTTCGTTCTCCAAACATAAAGGCGACTTCGGGCGCGATCGTGCCGTGTGCCTTGAGTCCAGAAAGTAGAAAGCACTCCAAATCGATCAGCCGTCGTACCCAAGGATCACGAACAGTTTGATCCATCAAATCCCCGACCGAGCCTTGAATCATACCGAGATGCGGCAGCAACTTTAGCAGCGACGGGAGATATCGACTCAGCAAAATGGGGGCTAATTTCCAATCGCTACGGAGTGCCAAAGTTGGAATTCCACGCAAGCCATCGTATAGATTGAGAAACCGCTTTTCGAGTTCAACAAGCTCGATCGCACCGTGCGGAGAAATTTGTGAAATTGCCGATCGATACTCTTCCAAATTGCCGTAAACCGGGAGCGTCGCATCGGGAAAGTGATAATGTCCAAACGGATCGTAGGGAACGGCTTCGACCGATTCGCCAAGCACGTCGAGAACTTGACGCAAGGGATTGACGGAATGACGATCGCTTAATCCGCAATAAAACGATGCCCCGGAATCGAAATGAAACCCCTGCCGTGAGAAGCCATGCACCGCGCCTCCTGGAATCGAATGGCTTTCACAGACAATCACTGACTTTCCGTAACGTGCCAGCAGTGCGCCTGTGACGAGTCCCCCGATTCCGCTTCCAATCACAATCACATCCGCGTTTTGCATAATTTCTCGTCTCTATCTTTGGAGTTCTACCATTCCTAAACATTATTGTTAAAGTGAATTGTCGATGCGAGAAAATTCACTATGGCACAAGCAAAATTAGGAGATACCGTCCGCGTTCACTACACGGGCAAGCTCGATGACGGTACAGTATTTGATTCTTCGTCGAATGGCGATCCGCTGGAATTTACGATCGGAGATGGCAATATCATTCCAGGCTTTGAAAAAGCGGTTGTGGGAATGAGTCCGGGAGACGCAAAAACAGAAATTATCCCCGCAGAGCAGGCATACGGAGATCATCGCGAAGAAATGGTCGTGATTGTCGAGCGGACTCAGATGCCGCCAGAAATGCAGCCAGAAGTCGGTCAACAGTTAGAAATTCGGCAACCATCAGGAGAAACGATTCCGGTGGTCGTGACTGATCTGTCGGAAGCAGATATTACGCTTGATGCAAACCATCCTTTGGCAGGAGAAGATTTGACTTTTGTTATCGAATTAGTCGAAATCGGTTAGTAAACCTGATCAATCGCGAATTATTAGGCTTTGTGGCAAAAGTTGTTGTTCACAAAGCCTTTTTATTTGTCAAAATTCCGTAATCTATGTGAAACCTTGTGAAGCTCGATCGTGATCCGGATTTGTCCGTGCGCGAGAGAAATCTAAATCAGAACCCTTCAAATCCTAAGCAATCTTACCTACTGCCTAAAAGGTAGAAGCGGTAAGGCTTTGAGTAGCCTCGATCGTCGAATTTGCGACTCAATTGATTTGACAAGTTCTGTAACACATGGTTTCTATCGATGAAGAACCCTTTTTGGTTGTTGAAAAACTGTTATGCGTAAGGGACTGCTGCACAAGCCCGTTAGCTTTTTCGGGCCGATCCTTGACAAAATCATTCTGACGCATTTTGTCGTGGTCGGTCTGCCGACGGTGCTGTATTACTACATTCTGGAGAATGGATGGGATCTTTCCTTTCTCCACGTTCTGATTCCGATTTTGTATCTGGTGACATCGATCGTGGTGATTGGGGAAGCAGTGTCCACGGCGCTTACATACCGTCGTGGACATATCGCCAAGATGCCAAAATTCGGGATGGTGCAGCGGTTCATGCGCTCCCCTCGGACTCAGCCACTCTATCCGCTGCTAAAACATTCCGGTGCAGTGCCAAAATGTTCGCTGATTGTGGCGGCATATCTGCCGAATGAGCAGCAAATTATTTTTGAAACGCTAGAGCATATTCTTCAGACGATCGAGCGTCCCGAAGAGGGTTTAGAAGTGATTCTGGCATACAACCGACCGGAACGGTTAGCCGTGGAAGATCGCCTAGAGCGAATGGCAGAGCAGTATCCAGAACTCAAGCTGCTTTGTGTCGAAGGAAGTCGATCGAAAGCACAGAACATCAACGCAGCTCTGGAAATTGTCACCGGAGAAGTGACTGGAATCTTAGACGCGGATCATCACCCGAATGCGGATTGTTTTTCCCGCGCTTGGCGATGGTTATCAAATTATCGATACAGTGCAGTACAAGGGCGCAACGTGATTCGCAATCAGGATGTCAACTTCATGACGCGAATGATAGCGGTGGAGTTTGAATGTATCTACGGAGTCAGCCATCCGGCAAAATCGCTTTTAGTGGATACGGGTGTGTTTTGTGGCGCAAATGGATACTGGAGAACTTCGGTTCTAAAGCGAATCGGGTTCTCTTCACGGATGCTAACCGAAGACATTGATGCCAGTTTTAGAACCTTGTTGAGCGGACATAACATCGTGCATGATCCCACGATCGTAGTTACCGAACTCGCGCCTGTGGATGTCCGATCGTTCTGGTTCCAGCGGAAACGTTGGGCACAAGGGTGGCTTGAAGTGACTTTGAAATATCAGGCGACGATTGTTCGATCGATGCGTTTGGATGGCTGGCAGAAGTTTTACTGGACATTGCTTTTGGTCTACAGTGCAGGGTTTCACTTTATTGCGCTGCAAGCTTTCCCGATTACGTTGAGTTTGACGTTAACGGGGTCAAACGCGCCCAACATTGCCCCCGAATACATTTGGACGATGACTGCATTAACACTGGCAAGCGGCCCGGTACAAACATTAGCAGCATGGTTGGTTAGAACCGATGCAGTAAAACAGTCTGCAAAAGATTTCCTAATCTACTGTTTGTTTATTCCGTTCTACTGTGTGTTCAAGAGTGTGATCGCGATTACGGCAATTTACGATCATGTTGTCGGCAATACTGAATGGATCGTGACTCGTAGATCGACAGATGCCCTTCCAGAAGCCAAATAAAATCTCCCATAAGGGAGTTGCTAAGTGATGAAGTCCCCAACCAAAATTCTTTGCTCCGTTGATCACCCAGATCAAAAATGGGGTTAACGGTGCGAAGTCCAGCGAACGGGGCTCACTCACACTTAAGAAATCTTAATAGAAACTCAGCATCTTGATTACGAAATGTAAAGTCTGGAAAGCCAGAGAAAAGAACAAGTTAAGCTTGCGACAGTTTTTCATTAGTTTGTAGAAGAATTCACAAGGCTTCATATGCGTGTTTTATTGCTTTATCCAGTTTTCCCTCAAAGTTTCTGGTCATTCGAGAAAGCATTGCAGCTTGTCGGTAGGAAAGCAATGCTGCCGCCACTGGGACTAATTACCGTCGCCGCGATTCTGCCCCAAGACTGGGAATTTAAGCTTGTCGATCGTAATCTTCGCGACGTGACCGAAGCCGAATGGAACTGGGCAGATCTCGTTGTTATGTCCGCGATGATTGTGCAGAAAGGCGATCTGCTCGAACAGATTCGAGAAGCAAAACGACGCGGAAAGCGAGTTGCAGTGGGCGGCCCTTACGCCACAGCACTCCCGAATGAAGTTGCAGAAGCGGATTATCTCATTCTGGATGAAGGCGAAATTACCTTACCGAAATTTACCGAAGCGGTTCAGCGCGGAGACACACACGGGACTTATCGATCGGATGGTGTGCGCCCCGATGTGACGATTACCCCGATTCCTCGATTTGATCTGCTCGATTTCAATGCTTACGATAATATGTCGGTGCAGTTCTCGCGCGGCTGCCCGTTTCAGTGCGAATTCTGCGACATCATTGTTTTGTATGGGCGCAAACCCCGAACGAAAAGCCCAGAACAATTGCTGGCAGAACTCGATCGCTTATACGAATTGGGCTGGCGACGATCGATCTTCATGGTCGATGATAATTTCATCGGCAACAAACGTAATGTCAAACTGCTGCTAAAAGCCCTACAGGTCTGGATGGCAGAACATCAATATCCTTTCCATCTGAGTACAGAAGCTTCGGTCGATTTGGCACAAGATCCTGAACTGCTGGATCTGATGGCAGAATGTAATTTTAATGCGGTGTTCCTCGGAATTGAAACACCGGATGAAGCAAGTTTGACGCTGACCAATAAGCGCCAAAACACCCGCGATTCGCTGTCAGATGCAGTCGATACGATCGCGCGATCGGGACTCCGAGTGATGGCAGGCTTCATCATTGGATTTGATAATGAAGAGTCAGGCGCGGGCGATCGAATTGTGCGATTTGCCGAACAGACGACAATTCCGATCGCAATTTTCTCGATGTTGCAAGCGTTACCCGATACAGCTTTGTGGCATCGTCTCAAACGCGAAGGTCGCTTGATGGAAGATGTCGCGAATATCAATCAAACGACCCTGATGAACTTTATGCCGACTCGCCCACTCGAAGAAGTGACGCGGGAATACATTGATGGATTTTGGCGACTGTATGATCCGGCGAACTATCTCGATCGAACCTATCGCCATTTCCTTAAGCTGGGTGCGCCAAGACATTCCGCTAAACTCAGAAAAATCACTTGGAAAGTGGTTCGAGCGTTTGCAACCGTGTGTTGGCGGCAAGGCGTAGTGCGGAAAACTCGCTGGAAGTTCTGGCATCACTTGTTCAGCATTCTCAAAAACAATCCGACTGTTGCAGAGCATTACCTTTCTGTTTGTGCGCTCAATGAACATTTCTTAGAATATCGTCAAGAAGTTCGTACCAAAATTGAAGCGCAACTGGCAGACTACCTAAAGCGTCAAGAACTCAACAACTCACTAGAAGCGCTTCCTTCTAAAGCTCAAACTGTCTAAGAGGGCGATTTAGAAGTAGTTGTTCACTGCGATCTCGCTCGTATCTTCCAGTCACGGGCGAGATCGCAACGGGGTTAGAAAATTTGTCAAACTTACGTTCCGCTTTGAAGCGTCAACATGAGGCGCTACAATGTGACGGTTGTATTCAGCAAACCTACCTTGATTGAGCGTTACACCCTGCCTGAGATGGGCGATTTGTGGACGGATCACTATAAGTTCAAAACCTGGCTACAAGTTGAGATTGCAGTGTGTGAGGCACAAGCAGAGCTAGGTTACATTCCCGCCGAAGCCGTCGAAGAAATTAAGTCGAAAGCCAAATTCGAGGTGAGCCGCATCCTTGAAATTGAAGCGCAAGTTCGTCATGATGTGATCGCATTTCTAACGAACGTAAACGAATACGTTGGCGATGCTGGACGCTATATTCACCTGGGCATGACCAGTTCCGATGTGTTGGATACGGCGCTAGCCCTGCAAATGGTCGCAAGTTTGGATGTGATCATGACGCAGGTGGAAGCGTTGATCCAAGCAATCCGATATCAGGCGCAACAACATCGCAATACGGTGATGATTGGTCGATCGCATGGCATTCACGCAGAGCCGATTACGTTCGGATTTAAACTCGCGGGCTGGCTGGCGGAAATGTTGCGACATCGCGATCGCTTATGCGCTTTAAGAAAGTCGATCGCAGTCGGTCAAATTTCAGGAGCGGTTGGCACTTACGCAAACATCGATCCGCGGATTGAAGCCTTAACCTGTCAGAACTTGGGACTAGAACCGGATGCTGCATCGACTCAGGTCATTTCGCGCGATCGACACGCCGACTATATGAATTGCCTTGCCTTGTTGGGAGCTTCGATCGAGCGTTTTGCCGTTGAGATTCGCAATCTGCAAAAAACCGATGTCTTAGAAGTCGAAGAGTTCTTCTCGAAAGGACAAAAAGGATCGTCTGCGATGCCGCACAAACGGAATCCGATTCGATCGGAGCGACTCACCGGAATGGCGCGATTGCTTCGGGGTTACGCCGTTGCAGCACTCGAAAACGTCGCACTTTGGCACGAACGCGATATTTCTCATAGCTCTGTCGAACGAGTTGCACTCCCAGATGCCTGCATTCTCACCCATTTCATGCTGGTTGAAACCACAGATCTCGTGAGAAATCTGCTGGTCTACCCCGAAAACATGGCGCGGAATATGAACGTTTATGGCGGCGTGGTGTTTAGTCAGCGCGTGATGTTGTCGTTGGTGCAAAAAGGCTTGAGTCGCGAGGATGCGTATGCGATCGTGCAATCTTGCGCGCATCAAGCCTGGAATCGCGACGATGGCAACTTCCGCAAACTCTTGGGCGAAGATCCGCGCGTGACTCAAGCGCTTTCGACTGCCGAACTCGATGAATGCTTCGATCCACAAGTTCACCTGAAGAATTTGGATCAGGTTTATCAGCGTTTAGGCATTTAGCGGACATTCACTGAGAAAGCGTACTGATAGCCTTTGTAGTTCGAGTCAAGCATAAGTTTGTAGTCTCCTGTTTCAGTGAGTTCGCCTGTCCAAGGACTCTGCTGCTCAGGAGAACTGACTAAATTTTTGCCGTTGGGTGCGATGACCATGGGAAAAACGCCGCCTCGATCGCTAGTTATAGTTAACCGCTGACCTTTCGCAAGGTTGAGGCGATAGGTGTGAGTACCGACCCCGATAAAGCGATCGACAATTTGAATTTCATCTTGACCTTCGCCGAACTCGACGCGCTCGATTTTCTCACCGCAATTGTTTTCAGTTTTTGATTTTGCAATCCATCCGGGTGTTTCATCTTCGATTCTGAACCAACCGTTCTGCTCGTCTTTGACCTCAACAAACGCACCGTTTCCCAGTTGTCCAACAATGTTGTCTTTTGAAGTAGCGTTAGGTGACGATCGCACATTTAAGGGCGATTCTGGGTCGTTGACTTTTGCCATCCGAATCACACATTTCTCGACGGTGCGAGAAGCTTTCGAGGGTGCGCTGATCGGTGCAGCGGGTTCGGGATTTGGTTGAGTGGGAACTGATTGAGGATTGGCGATCGGAGAGTCTGAAACAGTAGGAGCGATTGGAGAAGGGCTAACAGAAGGACTTGGAACCGTTGCGACTGGGGAAGATTGGGGCGCAGATGAACAGCCTGCAACGAGCGCGAGAAGCGCAACACATCCAGTAAAACGTGACCAAGAAGCGTGAAGCGGGATCATAATCGAGCGGAGTAGTATTGTATATTCAGCTTCAATCACAGTCGATCAAATCACGGAAACATAAAGCGCTAAACTAAAAATCCAGAATTCCTTACTTTGTATGTTGGTTGCTGCTTTTTACAAATTTGTTCATCTTCCCGATTATGTGGAACTGCGATCGCCATTATTATCCCTCTGTCAGACCCAGGAGATTCGCGGAACAATCCTACTGGCACAAGAAGGAATCAACGGCACGATCGCAGGATCAAAAAGCGCGATCGACACGGTTTTGAACTATCTTCGTCAAGATCCGCGATTTGCAGATTTAACGACAAAAGAATCTATTTCAGATTCACCGATGTTCGATCGCATGAAAGTCAAACTGAAAAAAGAGATTGTCACGCTTGGACAGTCAGAGATTGATCCAACTCAGCAAGTCGGAACCTATGTAAAACCGCAAGATTGGAATGATCTGATCTCTGATCCAGAAGTGACGGTGATTGATGTGCGAAATCAGTTTGAAGTCTCGATCGGCAGTTTTGAAGGCGCGATCGATCCGCAAACTCAATCGTTTCGACAGTTCCCAGACTATGTACAAACGGCACTCGATCGCGCAAAGCACAAGAAAGTTGCGATGTTTTGCACGGGTGGAATTCGATGTGAAAAAGCGTCATCTTATCTGCTTTCTCAAGGCTTCGAGCAGGTTTATCACCTCGAAGGCGGCATTCTGAAATATCTAGAAGAAGTGCCTTCTGAAGACAGTTTATGGCAGGGTGAATGCTTTGTGTTTGATCAACGAGTGGCAGTGACTCACGATCTTAGCGATGGTTCCTACACGATGTGTGAAGCCTGTGGTCATCCAATTTCGCAAACTGAGCAAACCTCACCGCACTATCAGCCCGGCGTGTCTTGCTCGTATTGTTTAGAGGCGTAAAAGAAAAGGGGCTGTTTATCATCAGCGCTACAGGCTGCACAACTGCAACAGATGATAAACAACTCCCGCTCAACTGCTCGAACTTTCTCCACGATAGGAAAACTTCACTCTGAACTACATTCCCCAGGTGGGCACTTTATTCGATCGAGTTCTCCCTACAGATTGACGAATTTGCTGACCCGATTCGGAACAATGAGGAGTCTTAAAGATTAGGATACAAACATGGAAAATATGACTCAATCCGCCACTCTTGACGAAACGATCGCGCTTTTACAATCTGGATTAGTTTCGATCGACCCGGAAGCAGCGATCGCCAATATCGAAGCGTGGCAACAACAGGTTATCGGAACGGATATGGCGGAAACATTGGGTGAATTGAAATTAGCGATCGATGGTGGAGTCCGCAGCGGTGAGATTGGCTCAATTCTGTCGCACCTCGGCAAACAAGCCGCTGCCGCGGCAGAGACACAGGAAGGCGATTCTGCATCGAAGCTACAACAGTTAGGCGAACTGCTTTCTAACGCGATGCAATAGTATGAGAACGCTAAGAAGCATTCTTCTTAGCGTTATTAATTGCAAGGTTAGTAAAGGAAAACCGAACCGTTGGCTTCAACTCGCATCGTTGTTCCATCTATCGCTAAATCTGTAGTCGTATCCAGCGTAACCTCGATCGTGTTGGGCGATTTTTCTGCTTGTTTTGGCGTGACTCTGAGCAACCCAGAATCTTGGCGATCGAGCGTTACTGTCATCGGAACGCGCAGTCCTTGAAGCGTCGCCGTTCCTTGTCCAGCTAGCGTTCTGAACTGGGTATCTCCTACCACTTGATAGTTAATTGCAGCATTTGTTTTATTGACTAGCGTAATATTGACGCGATCGCCGTTTAGGGTGACCCGCGCTTTTGGTGTAAATTGCACTTCGGGGGCAGGTTGAGAAATTGCAGGCATAATCGTTCCCCCAAACGCGATTGCACTTGCTAAAATTCCAACTCCAATTTGTTTCAACATGACGAGTCTCCGTAGTATTTTGAATTCAATTATTGCTCTGGGATATTTGTATGTTCTTTGTCGTTAACTTCATCATACTCAGCAGTTTGTTGATGTCATTATTACAGTAGTTGCAATTCTACGAAATTTCATCCCAAAACAACAGATAATCTCAATCAATTATCTGTTGTTAAAATGATAATTTTATTGATATCTTAAGCGATTATCTAGAACTGTAAAGATCAAGCTGAGGCATACTTTTACTGTGACCATTTTTAGCAAATTTTTCGGCTAGCAGTTGGCGATAAACCGCTTCATAACCGTCTACCATCTGCTTCACCCCAAAATTATCTTCAACGTGCTTACGACAAGCAAAGCGATCGATCTGGTCAACTCGCTGCACCGCTGCAACACATTCATCCACGTTTTGACACAGAAATCCTGTTTCTTCATGCACAATCACTTCAGAAGTCGCCCCTAATTCGAGCGCGATCACAGGCGTTCCGGCGACCATCGATTCGATCATTACTAATCCAAACGGTTCTCGCCACGTAATCGGAAATAGCGTCGCGATCGCATTTCCCATCAATTGATTCTTCTGCACATGATTCGCTTCGCCCAGATATTGAACCTGTTCGCCATCAATGTGCGGCTTGATTTCCTGCTCAAAGTATTCGACATCCACTCGATCAACTTTGCCTGCCATTTTCAGCGGGTAGCCTGTGCGTTTCGCAATCTCGATCGCGTGATGCGGGCCCTTTTCCGGAGAAAGTCGCCCTAAAAAAGCCAGATACGGCGGCGTGTCTGGCTGAGAAAAAAAGTGATGAGTGGAAGGGTCAATCCCGTTATAAACCGTTGATACGTAATTCAGTCCTAATCGGGGTTCTCGCTGCGTGTTGGAAATACTGACGTAAGGCTGCGATTTGCAAAAACTAAAGGCTTTTTGATTATCTAAACTGAAAGTCCCATGTAATGTATGCACTGTCGGCGTTTTGACTAACTGAGCGCAAGCCAAAGCTGCAAAACCAATGTGTGAATGAATAATGTCAAATTCATCAGCATTTTGATAAACGCGGCTCAACTGAAGCGCTTCATACACTGCCTGTTCTTGAACCGATGGATCAAGGCGTAAGGCACTCGGATGAATTGCATCGAGTTTTGCCTGAGTCGTCGAATCTCCCGTCGCAAACAGGGTCACTTCATGCCCGCGACGAACTAACTCCTCCGTGAGCAAACTCACAACCAGTTCCGCTCCGCCATAAGCAGGAGGAGGAACCGTTTCCCATAAAGGAGCAATCTGAGCAATCCGCATTGTACGCCTCCGTATTAGAAGTATCGAGTCGCAGCATACGAGTTTTTGCTGAACTTTCACATCTGGCTACAGAGTTACCACTGCGGATAGATGAGACGAGCATTGCGAATCACACAGGTCGATTCAGCAAGCCAGTCGAACGTTTTTTCGAGTTCAGAGAGATTAATCAAGCCGTATTGCCACAAGACGATCGGTAAAAGCGTCGGTGGCTGATCGCAGTATTCTAACGCCAGCGAGATCGAGTCCGATGAAACTTCAAGCTCATCGGTGAGAAATTGAATTAATAACCGGGTGCTCTCAGGCATGGGATTCGATCACTTGAATTCGACCGATGCGAACGGCGTAGAGCAAGCGATCGATTGATCGCTTTTCTTCGTTGCTGGTCTGGTCGTCGAGTAGCGCAACTCTGAGCTGTTGGCAGTCGTGCGCGGTCATTGTGCCGCTGCTGCTAACTTCTGCAAATAACTCAGAAAGAATATCAGATGGTAGGGGCAGATCGTTCATCGGGAAACCTAGAAAGGCACTGTGATATCACTATCGGCGGTTTGGACAAAAGAAGCGGTGACAGATTAAAGGCTGGTACGTGACTTTTTCCTCATCAGAGAGTGACCGATATCACGTTTTTAGGAGAAGTCCCGGTGATGATTACGACGGCTGTTGATTCATATTCGCCTGATGCGACCTTGGTTCAGGCGAATATGAGCGCGATCGATGCGTTTGAACAATCGAGTGCTGCGGGCGTGTGGGCGTGTTTGGATAAAGCGACGATCATTTCAGAACTGCGATCGCGCATTGCCGATCCGTTTCAGATTAATCAAGGTGGGCAACCGTTCTGCGGCCCTGCGAGTGTTTTGTTTGAACTGGTGCGAAAACAGCCGAGTCGCTACGTTCAGATCTGTCAAAACTTGTTTGAAAGTGGCGGATTTCAAGGAACAAAGCTTTGGATTCGGGCAGATGAGGAACTGAGGGGGAATGTCGATCGCACTCTCCGAATGAGCCAAGCGGATTGGATGGTGTTAGCGACACTGAGAGAGTCTGAAAATCTCTTGTTTCCCGTTGAGCCAAATGCACCCGATTTGATTCGCAACTTAGCAGGAATGACGAAATCTTGGGAGATTAAAGGCTGGATTCAAGAGCTTTTAGGGTACTCAAAAACAACCCATCATCAGGCGTATTTGTTCAACGATCTCGATGCGATGAATCAATCGATCGCGGCTATTCAAGCGGGCGGCGTGGCGATGTTGCTGATTACGGCTGAGGGATTGCTGAAAGATAATCTGTCGCCGATTCCGTTTCCAAGCCATTGGGTGACATTGCTTGGAAATTTTGGGGTGAATGGCGATCGAGTAAACTTTGATATCTATACCTGGGCGCAAAAAGTAACGGTACAAACGGATGTGAACTCGTTTAAGAAGTACTTCTGGGTGAGTGTGACGGGAATGGCGTAGTCAGCTTGATCGATTTTTCGCTCCGATTGTGAATTCGGAAAGCCCCCTAAATCCCCCATTCTGGGGGACTTTGAACAGAGATTTTCCTGAAGTCCCCCAGAATGGGGGATTTAGGGGGCAGAAGTCGACTACAACGAAGCGAGAGAATCGATTCGTGAAATCGGGAGCTTTGCCGATAAAATAAGTACCTGTTCTATCCGGGCTAGGGTTTATGTCTGTCCTGTCATCTGCGCCATTCTCTGCTGCCGAAATTGCATCTGAAGGAATTAAGCCTGACGAATACGAAGAGATTGTGCGGCGTTTGGGTCGCCATCCGAACAAGGCTGAACTGGGAATGTTTGGCGTGATGTGGTCGGAACACTGCTGCTACAAAAATTCTCGATCGTTGTTAAAGCAGTTTCCGACCGAGGGCGATCGTATTCTCGTTGGGCCAGGTGAGAATGCAGGCGTGATCGATCTGGGTGATGGCTTGCAGTTGGCATTTAAGATCGAGTCGCATAATCACCCTTCTGCCGTGGAGCCGTTTCAAGGTGCTGCGACCGGAGTGGGCGGAATTTTGCGCGATATTTTTACGATGGGGGCAAGACCGATCGCGCTTCTCAATTCCCTTCGATTCGGAACGCTCGATGATGCTCGGACTCGTCGGATTGTAAACGGCGTTGTGGCTGGAATTTCTCACTATGGGAATTGCGTCGGAGTGCCCACGGTTGGGGGTGAGGTTTATTTCGATCGAGCTTATTCCGGCAATCCATTAGTCAATGTGATGGCGTTGGGACTGATGGAAACGACGGAGATCGTCAAGTCGGGCGCGAAAGGATTGGGTAATCCGGTGCTGTATGTTGGATCGACGACCGGACGAGATGGCATGGGCGGCGCGAGTTTTGCCAGTGCAGAATTGAGCGATGAATCGATCGACGATCGACCCGCTGTGCAAGTCGGTGATCCGTTCCTCGAAAAGTCCTTGATCGAAGCTTGTTTAGAAGCCTTCAAAACAGGTGCAGTTGTTGCCGCGCAAGACATGGGAGCAGCGGGAATCACTTGTTCAACTTCAGAAATGGCGGCGAAAGGCGGAGTCGGAATTGAATTAGATTTAGATCTGATTCCGGTGCGAGAAACGGGAATGGTTCCATATGAATATTTACTATCTGAATCACAAGAGCGAATGCTGTTTGTGGCAGAGAAGGGACGAGAGCAAGAACTGATTGATGTTTTCGAGAAATGGGGACTTCATGCAGTTGTTGCTGGAAAAGTGATTGAAGAAGAGATCGTGCGAATTCTGTTTCAAGGTGCGATCGCGGCTGAAATTCCCGCGACAGCTTTGGCAGACAACACACCGATCTATCAGCGCGAACTGATCAGCGAACCCCCCGAATATGCTCAGAAAGCTTGGGCATGGACAGTCGAGAGTTTGCCAAATTGCGATGAAAAGGGAATTGGTGATCGCAGTTGGAATCAGATCTTATCCACTGTTTTGAATACTCCTACGATCGCATCGAAACGCTGGATTTATCGCCAATACGACCACCAGGTTCAAAACAATACCGTTCTGCTTCCTGGTGGCGCTGATGCCGCAGTGGTGAGAATCCGCCCCCTTGCGGATTCTCAGAGCGCTTCAGTGATTCCCGATCCAGCTTCGTTAAACAAAGGAGTCGCTGCCACGGTAGATTGCAATCCTCGGTATGTTTATCTCCATCCCTACGAAGGTGCGAAAGCCGCAGTCGCAGAAGCCGCGCGGAACCTTAGCTGTGTTGGAGCAGAACCGATTGCGATTACCGATAACTTAAACTTCGGCAGTCCAGAAAAGCCGATCGGGTATTGGCAACTCTCCGAAGCCTGTCGCGGACTGTCCGAAGCTTGTCGAGAGTTCTCCACCCCAGTCACAGGCGGAAACGTTTCTCTCTATAACGAGACTTTAGATTCTAACGGCAAGCCAGAGCCGATTTATCCGACTCCAGTTGTGGGCATGGTTGGGTTTATTCCAAACCTCGATCGCATTGCAGGACAAAGCTGGAAACAAAGCGGTGACGTGATTTATTTGTTGGGATTGCCGCTCTCAGATTCATCTCTCAGCTTAGGTGCATCTGAATATCTAGCAATGGTGCATCAAACGATCGCAGGAAAGCCCCCGGTCGTAGATTTCGATCTCGAACGCAAAGTTCAAGCAGTTTGTCGATCGAACATTCGCAGCGGTCTGATTCAATCCGCACATGATTGTGCAGAAGGAGGAGTTGCGATCGCGCTTTCCGAATGTTGCTTCGGGCATCATCTCGGCGCAGAAATCGAGATTCCAGCAAATATAACTCGAATCGATCAGGTTCTCTTTGCTGAAGGAGGAGCGCGGATTATTGTTTCTGTGAAACCTGAATCAGTTGCAGAATGGGAAGCCGTTCTAAATTCAGAACTGAAAGATCGTTGGCAGAAACTCGGCACAGTTGGCGGTGAATCCTTGAAGATCTCGATCGCCCAATTTTCGATCATCAACGCTACGATCGCAGAGTTGTTCACAGGTTGGTCGAGTGCGATCGAGAAAGGGCTAACCGAATAGTCCTCCGTTGTGTGCGATATTAAGGAAATGTTAAGAATCTGTGTTCTACAAGACTCCGTTTCTCAACGTTCTGATTGCTGTCTAACTACGCAAAACCAATCCTATGCTACCTGACGACCAGTTTTTGAGCGATCCTGTTGAGCATCATCCTGATAAACCAGAAGAAGCTTGCGGGGTGTTTGGAGTTTATGCGCCAGGTGAGGCTGTGGCGAGTTTGACTTACTTCGGATTGTTTGCTCTACAGCATCGAGGTCAAGAATCAGCGGGAATTGCCACGTTTGACGGAGACCAAGTTCATCTTCACAAAGATATGGGCTTGGTGTCGCAAGTCTTTAACGAAACAAAGCTCAAAGAGCTACCGGGAGATTTAGCGATCGGACATACTCGCTATTCGACTACCGGATCAAGCCGCGTCGTGAATGCTCAACCTGCACTGGCAAAATCACGGTTGGGAACGCTAGCACTAGCACATAACGGAAACTTGGTAAATACTCGTGAACTCCGAGCAGCACTCGCCGAAACAAATCACGATTTTGCCACAACAACGGATTCCGAAGCGATCGCACTCGCGATCGCAGAAGAAGTCAATCATGGAAATGATTGGATCAACGGTGCGATCAATGCGTTTAAGCGATGTCGGGGAGCGTTTAGTTTAGCGATCGGCACTCCCGATGGCATGATTGGAACCCGCGATCCGAATGGCGTTCGTCCTTTGGTTTTAGGCACTTTGGCGCAAGAAACCCACGATGCTCCATTGCGCTATGTTCTCGCTTCGGAAACCTGCGGGCTCGACATCATTGGAGCCGACTACGTTCGAGATATCCAGCCCGGTGAAATGGTGTGGATTACCAAGGATGGAATTCAATCAATCTTCTGGTCAGACCAACCCGCGCGGAAACTCTGTATTTTTGAAATGATCTACTTCGCGCGTCCGGATAGTTTGATGCACGATGAGACGCTGTATAGCTATCGATTGCGAATCGGGCGACAGCTTGCAAAAGAATCGAGCGTTGATGCGGATATTGTGATCGCCGTTCCAGATTCGGGTGTTCCGGCTGCGATCGGCTTTTCTCAGGCATCTGGCATTCCCTACGCAGAAGGCTTGATCAAAAATCGCTATGTGGGTCGCACCTTCATTCAACCGACTCAAGGAATGCGCGAAGCGGGAATTCGGATGAAGCTCAATCCGCTCAAAGATGTCTTAGCGGGCAAGCGTGTGATCATCGTCGATGATTCGATCGTGCGCGGAACCACAAGCCGCAAGATCGTTAGAACGCTCAGAGATGCAGGTGCGATCGAGGTTCACATGAGAATTTCCTCGCCTCCGGTCACGCATCCTTGTTTCTATGGCATTGATACCGACAGTCAGGATCATCTGATTGCCGCAACAAAATCGGTCGAGGAAATTGCCAAGCAAATCGAGGTCGATTCGTTGCAGTATCTCAGTTGGGAAGGAATGTTGGACTCGACTAGAGAGAATCCAGACGAGTTCTGTTCGGCTTGTTTTACCGGAGATTACCCGATCGCGATTCCGGAGACGATCAAGCGATCGAAGTTGATGCTGGAAAAAGCAGGGAAATAGTTGCAACAGCGGGTAGAAACGTTCCGTCGGAACGTTTCTACAGCATTGGGGAAGGAGTCTGAACGCTTCGCTCTCATCTCCAACCCTTTTTCTTAGGCATACCGTGTAAGCCGATCGGTTTACACGGTATGCCTAGATCTCTCGCCCCCTAAATCCCCCATTCTGGGAGACTTTGAGCAGAAGAAAATTCCAGAACGCCGAGGAAATTCTCAGTTTCAAAGTCCCCGAAATTTGGGGGATTTAGGGGGCTGAAGCCGACCCAAACGAAGCGAAAAAGCTAGCCGAACGAATTAGCTCTCCACTCGCACTAAACCGAAGCCTGTTGACGTTGATAAAGCGACCAATACAACCCCTTCTTCCGCAACAGTTCATCGTGTGTGCCTTTCTCAGCAATCACCCCTTTCTCCATCACCAGAATCAAATCCGCGCGTTTCAACGGTGCAAAGCGGTGAGCAATCAGAAACACCGTTCGATTATCAGAAATCGATTGCAAACTCTGTAAAACCTGCTGCTCAGTTTCACTATCCAAAGCACTCGTCGCCTCATCCAACACCAAAATCGGACTATTCGACAGGAACAATCTCGCTAGAGCAATTCGCTGCCGTTGTCCACCGGATAATGCCGTTCCGCGTTCCCCAACGTTCGTTTCATAACCCTGTGACAGCTCACTCACAAAATCATGAGCCGCTGCCATCCGCGCTGCTTCGACCACTTCTTCTGCTGAAATATCTGGGCGACCGAGACTAATGTTATCCACAATGTTGCCATTGAAAAGAAAGTCTTCCTGCAACACGACCCCCATCTGACTCCGCAACGAATGCAAGTCCGCGCTCTTGATATCAAATCCATCGACCGTAATCCGTCCCGCCTCCGGTAAGTACAAGCGCTGCAACAACTTCGACAGCGTACTTTTACCCGATCCGCTGCGCCCTACAACACCTACTAACATTCCAGGCTGGACATCAAACGAAATCCCTTTTAGCACAGGCTCTTGATTTGGGCTGTAGCGGAAAAAGACTTGATCAAATGAAACCTGTCCTTTCAGCGGTGGCAATACCAATCCCGATCCGGGTTCTGCTTCCGGCGCAACGTTGAGAATATCTCCGATTCGATCGACAGATAACAACACCTGCTGTAAGTTCTGCCACAGTTGCACCAATCGCAACAACGGCCCCGTCACCCGTCCAGAAAGCATCTGAAACGCGACCAACTGACCCACGGTTAATTCTTGCTTGATGACTAAATGCGCCCCGACCCAGAGAATCAGCAAATACGAGAAATTAGTCAGAAAATCCCCTAAGTTATTGCTGATGTTAGAAGTCGTTGAAGCTTTGAAGCTCGTGCGGATATAGCGGGCGAACAAACCTTCCCAGCGATCGCGTGAAGGTTTCTCTGCACTGTGCGCTTTCACCGAATGAATCCCCGTTACCGTTTCAACCAGAAACGATTGACTATCAGCACTGCGGTTAAAGGTTTCATTCAACCAATTTCGCAAAATCGGCGTTGTGGTTAATGTCAATGCTGCATACAGCGGCAATACGGCTAAAGCAACCCCCGTCAGCGGAATGCTGTAAAAGAACATCAACGCTAGATAAACGACCGCGAAAATCGAATCGAGAATCACTGTCAAAGCAGTTCCCGTAAGGAATTGCCGAATGTTCTCTAATTCCTGCACCCGCGCGACCGTATCCCCGACCCGACGCGATTCAAAGTACGCCAGCGGCAATCGCATCAAATGACGGAACAACTGCGCTGAAAGGCTCAGATCCAATCGTCGTGCCGTATGCGTAAAGATAAACAGCCGCAGAATTCCGAGTAGCGCCTCAAACACCGCAACCGCTAAAAGCGCAAACGCCATCACATCAAGCGTCGGAATACTGCCCTGCACCATCACTTTATCAATCACGACTTGCGTAATCAGTGGCGTCGCCAATCCCAACAGTTGCAGCGTAAACGACGCAAATAAGACTTCTCCCAGCAATACGCGGTATTTCCACACCGCAGGCAGGAACCAAGTTAGATTAAACCGCTCTTGCTTTTGAATCGCTTCAACCTGCCACAGTTGCCGATCCCAAAGCTGCTCGACCATCAATCGATGAACTGCTTGCGGAGTCATCGTCGGATCTTGAGGATCAGAAATAATTAAGCGATCGCCTCTCACCGCATACGCCACCACCCAATGCGGCTCTTCTGTATCTCCCCAGAGCATCAACGCCGGAAACGTCAGCAATCGCGCACTCTGCCAAGTCGTTTCAATCCGTCGCAGTTGTAGCCCTAATTTCTCTGCTGCATCTACTACATTCGTCGGGCGTTGTCCGCGCAGTTGTCGCTGCACCCAATCCATCTGGACTGGATTTTGCAAGTGATTGGCAACCATGGTTAAACACGCTGCCGCGCTATTCATTCCCGCTACAAACGGAAAGCCGGATACGGGTTGCGGCGATTGATCAGTTTGGGGGAGATACTTCGATCGAGCAATCGCCCAATATCGATCGACATCCGGCGAACTCAATGCCGCCCAAATCTCACTGCGCCACTGTACCGCTTGGACATCACTACTTGCGGCTCTCGCTTTCCATCCGGGCAACTCCAGCAAATCCCCGATCCATTCTCCCGGCTGCAACACGCGCGAACTGTTGTCTTCTCCGACCAGTCGCACTTTTCCAGCGAGAATAATCAACTGGACTCCCGCATCCTCACTCGACCAAAGCACATCGCCCAATTTATAGCGGCGGACTTCTGCCTTCGTTTTAAATTGCACCTGTTGTTCAGGATTGAGGAAACACAGCGGCGGCGATTCCCAGGGTAAGCTGGCAGCGAGATCGTTCGTTATCATGAGCGCAGTAAAAGTCTAGGGGGCTGAAATTCGGGAAAGATTAGCAATGCGTTCTTCAGTCTAATCGTTGACTTGAAGTTTCACGGTCATCTTTTGAATCTTTTCGGCAATCCAACGATCGAATAATTCCGTCGTTAGCATCTGCTTCAATTGGGGATTATCTAAGGTCGCAGGCAACACATCCTCAACCCGAAAGAGCGCCCATCGATCCTCTAATTCAATCGGGCCAACTAAATCGCCCGTGCTGGCAGAATCGATCGCGGCTCTAACGGTATCGGGCATTGTACCGCGACTTACCGGGCCCATCATGCCATTTGCAATACGATCATCCGCGATCGAATGTTCTCGCGCCAACGTCTCAAAGCTCTCCCCTTCACTGATTTGCAGCTTTAGTTCGTCTGCTAGTTCTTTGTCCTCAACGATAATGCGGGATAGCACAACACGATCAAGAAACACTTTACGTTCGATGAAATATTCTTGTATTTTCGGTTCAGTCGCAACGATCTTCAGCTTTTCGTTTTTGAAGTTGGTCGAAATCTGCTGATGAAACGCCGTGTAGTCGAGTCCATTGCGGTTGAGCCACTCTTGAAACACATTCGGATCGCTTAACTGCTGCTGAATTCGGAAATCTACGACGGCTTGTTCGATCACCGCAGGATTGATATCGAGATCGTCGCGGGTTTTAATTTCGGTTTCCAGCACGTACTGCCGCAGGATATCGCCGATAAACCCTTGCAGCTTACCCGAAGTTTGTAAAAAACGAAGGCACTCCCGGAGACTAAGAGAAGCTTCGTCGATCGTTAGAAAAGCGTTATTTTCCATGAAGGTAATCTGTTGCGATGTCCAAATCGATGTTAACGTGCCCGAATCTACTGAGATCTTGCCACGAGATAGGCGAAGCTCTCCGCGATCGCGCGACAAACCACTGAGATTAAACTAGAATCTGGCGTTTATAGAGTCCGCAATTTCAACTAATTCGCATCATGACTTCACCGCATCTTCAAAAATGATACGGAGAGAACACAGGAGTTAGCTTTTCAAGAAATCTGCAAGACTCGTTCAATTCTCCGTACAGCTTCTAATTTTTGCCTGGAAACTTTACGGAATTCTTCATCACTTATAGAATCGTTAAAAGATCTAAACTCCGACCGGGAAACCGGGATTTGTGGCATGATCGATCAGTAACGTTTTGCGATCGACAGATATTTCAAGAGGAAACTACGCGATATGACTCTTCGACTTGGTGATACCGTTCCCGACTTTACTCAGGATTCGTCTGAGGGAACGATTAATTTTTACGAATGGGCAGGCGATAGCTGGGTTGTTTTGTTCTCCCACCCTGCGGACTATACTCCGGTTTGTACGACTGAGTTGGGTCAGGTTGCAAAAGTCAAGCCCGAATTCGACAAGCGCAATGCAAAAGTGATTGCGCTCAGCGTCGATGATTCAGAATCGCACAAAGGCTGGATTGGCGATATCAACGAAACTCAAGGATGCAGCGTCAATTTCCCGATCTTGGCAGACAAAGACAAGAAGGTTTCTGAACTGTACGACATGATCCACCCGAATTCTAGTACGGGTTCGACTTTGACGGTTCGATCGGTGTTTATCATCGACAACAATAAGAAACTCCGCTTGACCTTTACCTATCCTGCCAGCACCGGACGCAACTTTGATGAGTTGCTGCGCGTGATTGACTCGCTGCAATTGACCGACAACTACAGTGTTGCAACTCCGGCAAATTGGCAAGATGGTGGCGATTGTGTGGTCGTGCCTTCGATCCCAACCGAGCAAGCCCGCGAGAAGTTCCCCAAAGGCTTGACTGAGGTGAAACCTTACCTCCGCATGACTCCGCAGCCGAACAAGTAAGTTTCGATCGCTGTGATTTCATTGACTGGGTGAGGAGACTCGCCCAGTTTTTTATCTTTAAAGACTGACGGTTCAAACCGCTGTGAGATTTGTAATCGATCGATTCACCCACTCCGATAAAGTGGCTTGCTCTTCGATCGAGATTCCCGTCAGCATCATTTGTGATAGCGCCATTGCAACCGGGGGCAGCGTAATCTTCATTTGCTCTCCCGCTTCCGTTAGCCAAATCCGCCAAATTCGGCGATCGTGGATATCACGTTCTCGCCGAATTAAGCCCCGTTCGGACATTCGATCAAGAACTCCGGTCAACGTTCCGCCCACTTGCTGAAGCTTTTCGCCAATCTCAGAAGTTGCCTGTCCATCTTCTTGCCATAGACAGCACAGCACAACCCAGTGAAACGGAGTTAGTTCGTAGGGATCAAGCCGTTCTTGAAATCGACGGGTTCCAAGTTGAGCGATGATTTTGATGCGATAGCCGAGATTATAAGGGGCAAGAAGCGCCTGCCAGCCATCAGAATTCGTCGCAGCAGGAGAGTTGGACAAATTGGCGATCATCCGATCAATCATGTCCGAATACTGCTCACGCTCTGGATAAGAGATCCCATGTAGCGCCGTTTCTCGAATCTCAACTGCGATCGGGGGCAGAATATCTTCGAGTTGCTGTCCTGCTTCTGTCAGCCAAATTCGCCAAATCCGACGATCCTGGACATCGCGTTCTCGACGAATCAAGCCGCGCTCACTCATACGATCGAGAACTCCGGTCAGCGTGCCACCGACTTGCTGGAGTCGATCGCCAATACTAGAAGTCGCCTGTCCGTCTTCTTGCCACAGACAGCACAACACAACCCAGTGAAACGGAGTCAGTTTATACGGTTCAAGCCGCTCCTGAAATCTGCGTCCCAGGAGTTGAGAAAGAAGTTTAATGCGATATCCAATACCGTGGGGGGCAAGCAACCGTTTGAGATTTGCGGGGATTTGTTCAGTTTGGGAAGAGAGCATCTACGTTACTAAAAGTGTGGATTAAACAACTCAGATCGCGAAGCTCGGAGCGGGTAGACAGTAGAGAAAAATCTTGAGTAAAGAGATTTTAGCTTAAAGTTATTTTTCTGAAGCGAAAAAGCGAAAAATACGGGATATCTAGTGATATTTGTATCGTAAGCGACGGATGAAGCGACAAACCGACATCGCTTACAATCTCTCACGAATTTAATTGATTTCACAGCAAAAATTTAGGAGAAGTGAGCCAGATTAATTGGCTATTACTGATGGCGCTTCCGGTATCCGGTAAGAGCAACCCGATCGCGCCTGCTTTTTTCAAAATAATGCGATCGCGCACTTCTCCCCAAAGCAACAATTCCGCCCACCCGCTTAAATCAGGTTCATGTCCAACCAGTGCCAGACTTTTCTCTGGGGTGCGCCAAGCGTCTATCCAGGAGTGCCAGGACTGAATATCGCCCCCTGGTGCAAGATAGCCAGCGATTTCTAGAGCATCGCTCAGATGAGCCGCTTTGAGAATTTCAGCCGTTTGCTTGGCGCGGGAGAGTGGGCTAGTCAAAATCAGATCAAACTGCAATCCCAACGCTTGAAACCGTCTTGCAACTTGTTCAGTTTTGCGCTTGCCGTCCGAGGTCAGCGGTCGCTCATCGTCGTTGGCATAGTCGCCGTGTTGTCCTGCCAGTCCGTGCCGGATGAGATAAAGCTTCATACGCATTTAACCAAAAAGGGCTACTTGGATCTTTACTGCATCCTTCGCCCTATACGCTTCCTGCTTTAGATTAATTCACTCCTTTCGGATAGTTTTGCTCCGGATTGACCAATCGCAGCAGTTTTTGTTTCACCTGAGCATCAAACACCGACCATTTCGTTTTGGCGTATTCGCTGTTTTCGGTGAAGCCTGAGAGAAATCCCATCGGGATTTCAAAGCCGCCCGCTTGCGATCGCCCGCCGCCAAAAAACCGCCCTTGGGCATCTTGTCCAAATGCCTCTTTGATAAACTCATCGGGATCAAGCGTAAGTTTATTCGTGCGAAGCGACCCAACCACAAACTCGAGTTCTTCATCTTCGTCGTGAACGATGCCATACACCACAGCCGTATGCACGTTCTCTTCAGTCACCAGGAAGTCAGCGGCTTGCGGGATTGCATCTCGATCGTCGTAGCGCAAATAGCCAACACCCGCGATCGAGAAATTATTGTGAACGGTGCGATTTTTCAGCGATCGCTCAATCACATCCATGACTTGTTTCGATCGCGACGACTGCATCACTGCATTCAGCAGTTGCGCGTCATAAAATCGGCTCAAGAACGCCGCTGCAAGAAAATCTTCTTCTTGTGCCTGCATCAGTCGGTTCGTATCCGATCGTAATCCGTGCATCAGAGCAGTGGCGCATTTTACGTGCTCAGACGTGCTGTTATCAAACTTCAGCATTCCCGACTGGATATACTGCGTCAAAATCGTCGCAGTTGCACGGGTATAAGCGCGGATATCGACAAATTCAGCTTTGAGGTCGTCCTGCATACTGTGATGATCGATCACAACCGTAATCGGGATATTCGCCTGCTGAACCGACGTAAGAAGCTGACTTGTGGTTCCCTGATTGTCAATCAGCACACAGCCTTTGTAGTGAGAGAAATCCTTGGTTTTTGCGGTTTGCGTCGTGATTCGCTGAAGCGGTAAGGCAGTTAACTTCACGAGTGCAATGTTTTCCTGATGCGAGAGCGTCCCAGCATAGACGATTTCAGACTGTATCTCGTAGCGTTGAGCAATTAATTTGTAAGCCCAAGCGGAAGAGAGCGCATCTGGATCAGGAAAATCCTGTAAGATAACCAACTGTCGATCGCCTCTGTGCCGCTCTAAAACCTGGCGAAATGCCTCGGTTTTTTGCTCTTGTTCGGGAGAACGCATGACATCGTAAGGAAAGCGCCCGCGATGCTCGTAGTTCGCACCGTTTGACGACTTTAAAACCTCGTTACCTGTGGGCATAGCGAAGCTGGTTGATGGAAGTTCAGTTGGATTCAGTCCAGAAATGCCGGAGTCTGGTTCCATTGTGATCAGTGAAGTGAATGGCACAGTCGAATCGGATTGCATACTTGAAGATGTGCGAAAAATAGAACCAGCCTGGTCGATCGCAGTTTTCAACGCGACAAATCGTAGGCACTTCCTGATCTTCGCAAAAAACTTCAAAAAACGGCAGAGCGATTTGTCTAGTTTCCCTCATTCGATAGAGAGGATACCGAACCGAGATGCAATTCCCTATCAAAATCTCACTCTTCGCGCACGCCTCCAATGACGTATTTTTGCCATTCTTGGTTCACGCCGTTTTTGACGTGCTTCGTCACTTCAAAGTAAAGGCTACTGTGGGGACGGTGTGGCGGATTGCGTAACGGCATTGCAGCTTCTTTGGGGGTGCGACTGCCTTTTTTAACATTGCAGCGCACACAAGCGGTTACAATATTTTCCCAAGAATCACCGCCGCCTCTCGATCGTGGAATCACATGATCCAGCGTCAAATCGTCGCCCGTATAGCCGCAATACTGGCAGGAATGCCCATCGCGGTGCAACAGATTCTTGCGGGTGAGCGGAATCTCTTTGTAGGGCACGCGCACATAGTGACGCAAGCGAATCACTGTGGGGAGTGGAAACCCCGAATAAATGAACTTTCCGTTATGCTCGACTTGCTCAGCTTTGCCTTTAATCAGCAGTACAACTGCTCGCCGCCAACTGGTAATATTGAGCGGTTCGTAGGAGGCATTGAGCACCAAAACCTTTCCCATTCGGATTGTTTTAAGACGTGCTTATTTGCACTGATGCTAACATATTCAATCAATTTGGTGCTTGAGAGCTGAGATCGTTAGTCTGAAACTCGTCGATAGATGCGTGATCTGTATTCAGCGATGCAAATTCGTTTAAGCTCAGGTGAAATTTTTTATCTCAAACTGTTTTATCTCAAACTGTGGGAGCAAGCTGCTTTTTACCTTTCAACCAATAGGTTGCCATTTCTCCGCGTCCTTTGACTTGAATCACGCCACGCGACTCGAAATAATGAGTATCGGTTAAGCGCTTGTAAGTCGCTTCGGTCACTTGAATTCCGCCTGCTACGCCGTGAGACTCCATCCGACTCGCAATATTCACCGTATCGCCCCACAGATCATAAATAAATTTTCTCAATCCGATCACGCCTGCAACAACAGCCCCGGTATTCATCCCAATCCGAATGCTAAAAGCTTCTCCGGTGTCTTGGTTGAACTGAGCGATCGCAGTTTGCATATCGATCGCCATATTCGCAATCGAAACCGCATGATGATCGCAAGGATGCGGCAATCCACCGACGACCATATAAGCATCCCCGATCGTTTTAATTTTCTCTAATCCGTGATGCTCGGCTAAACGATCGAAGCGAGAAAAAATCTGATTCAGTAATGCAACGAGTTCTTGGGGAGAAGTGCGAGCCGAGATATCGGTAAAGCCGACGATATCTGCAAACAAAACGGTGACATCGCCAAACCCATCTGCGATATGGGGCTGAGTGGTTTCAGAAGTGTTTTTGAGCCGTTCCGCGATCGGGCTTGGCAAGATATTCAACAATAGACGCTCGGATTGGGCTTGTGCGGCAGCGAGTTCAGCGGCAGTATCTTGACTGGTTGCAAGCGCGATCGCGAGTTCATTCAAAGCCGTTTGCAGCTTATCCACCGATGGACGAAACACGAGAATGCCTTCGAGCAGAAGAATCAAAAGCAGCAAGCCGAAAAGACTCAATTCGACTCGCCGCAGTTGAGTAATTCCCGCTTGAGCTTGCTGATTGTAGGTCAGGACAAGCTGATTGATTCCGTCTGAGAATTCTTTTCCAGCATCGCGAATCTCACGCAGATCCGCGATCGTTCTTTGGGGATTCGGTCGCCGCGATTCGGATGCGATGAGTGACTTTGCCGCTGCTTGAATGCGTTGATGAGAAGGCGCAAGTGCCGCTGCTTGACGTTTGATCTCATCTCGATCGCTGTTAAAAATCATCGCTTTATGAATCGCAGTTTGCACGTTGAGATCGGCAGCATCCCAAGCCTTGAGAATCTCCTCAATTTCTTTGAGCTTGAACGAGTTCTCTCGATCAGCCTCGATTTTGAGCGCGAGTGCGGCTTCTCGCAGTTGCAAGCTTAAGATTTTTTGACGAGTGGCAATCTCAATCACCGTGGAATCTCGGGTCTGCTGAGACAACATTGACTGTACGATCGCTTGACCCAAAAGTGCCAGAAATGCCACTGTACCGAGTGAAGCAATGTAAAGTGAAGTCAAGCGACGAGTCGCGGATTGGGGTGTCGGCATTTTCAGAATCGCGAATAGAATCTATCGCATAGATTTCCCGATTTTGAAAGAATTGTTGAAATAGAGTCAGGAGCCGATCGGTGCATTCGATCGCGATACGGTGTGATTCGAGGAGTGAAAGGGATGTTGAGTTGGGATCAAAGTTCGAGTATTGCTCTGATGCAGCGGGAGCGGGCTTGGGTTGAGATTGATCTTGCGGCGCTGTCTCATAATGTGCAGCAGATTCTTAGCCTGATGACTGCGAAAACGGAGTTGATGGCGGTCGTGAAGGCGGATGCTTACGGACATGGAGCCGTGACGGTAGCGCAAACGGTGCTGCAATCTGGGGCGACGTGGCTCGGTGTGGCAACGATTCCAGAAGGGATCGAGCTACGAGAAGCGGGAATCGAAGCGCCAATTTTAGTCCTAGGAGCAACGCATACTTCTGAGCAAATTCGCGCGATCGAGCATTGGCATCTTCAGCCGACGCTCTGTACTCCGAAACAAGCACTAGTCTATTCAGAATCAGTCCGCCGCGCGACCTTGCCGATTCATCTCAAGCTTGATACTGGAATGTCACGCCTGGGAACTTCCTGGGAGAATGCAGTTGAATTTGTGCAGTTGGTGAAAGGACTGCCGAATTTGTCGATCGCAAGTATCTATTCGCATCTCGCCACGGCTGAGGATCTCGATCCGACGATTCGACAACAGCAGCAGCAACGGTATGAAACTGCGCTTCGCGCCTGTGGGTATGACTTTAACGGCAAGCATCCTCGATTCCATTTAGCGAATTCAGCCGGAACGATCGTCGATTCAAGTTTGCACTATGACATGGTGCGGACAGGGCTTTTATTGTACGGACTGTATCCAGCGGATCATCTGCGGTCGTATTTAGATCTTCGTCCGGTGATGCAGGTGAAAGCGCGAGTGACTCAGGTGAAAACGATTCAACCGGGAACCGGGGTGAGCTATGGCTATCGATTTATTGCCGATCGCGAAACTCAAATTGCGGTGATCGGAATCGGATATGCGGATGGAGTGCCGCGCAATCTATCGAACCAGATGACCGCATTAGTTCGGGGACAACAGGCGAAGCAAATCGGGTCGATCACGATGGATCAATTAATGCTCGATGTTAGTCATATTCCAGCCTTGCAAGAAGGCGAAGTGGTGACGCTCTTGGGACAAGACGGCAACGAGAAGATTTTGGCGGATGACTGGGCGAATTTATTAGGAACAATTTCTTGGGAGATTCTATGTGGATTTAAACATCGACTGCCGCGCGTTGCAGTAGGCAAACCTCTGATCAAGCGAGAAATGTTCGATCGTCGATCGCTACGTTAAGCTGAATCCATGGGTCGATTCTCAGGAGCGAGATCGTGGTTTTTATCAATCCTAAAACTGACTTCGCCTTCAAAAAGATCTTCGGCTCTGAGCAGAGCCACGCGATTTTGATTAGCTTTCTCAATGGCATTCTCTACCAAGGGGAATCGATCGTCCAAGATTTGACGATTCTCAATCCCTACCAAGCTCCCAAAATTCGCGGCATCAAAGATACCTATCTCGATGTCAAAGCGCTTCTCAGCACAGGCAAAACGGTCATTATCGAAATGCAAGTGCTAAATGTTGAAGGGTTTGAAAAACGAATTCTCTACAATGCTGCGAAAGCTTATTCGATTCAGCTCAGTGCGGGAGAAGCTTATTCCACGCTCAATCCAGTCATTGCACTGACGATTACCGACTTCGAGATGTTTGAAGACATCGAAAAACCAATCTCTCACTTCATTCTGAAGGAAAAGGAATGCTTAGTGAACTATGCGATCGAAGATTTGGAGCTAGTGTTTGTTGAGTTGCCGAAATTCAAGCGAACTTTGGATCAGCTAGAAACCTTGACGGATAAGTGGATTTATTTTCTGCAACACGCACCAGATTCACGCACTGTGCCCGAAACAATGGGCGAGGTGAGAGAGATACAACAGGCGTTTGAGATGGCAAATCAAGCGACGTTAACACCAGAGGAGTTGGACGAGTTGGAACATCAGCTATTTTTTATTCAAGATCAGCGAGGCGCGATCGCGAAAGCTGCAAATCAAGCGCTTCAACAGGGTCTTCAGCAAGGCGATCAGCAGGCAAAACTAGAAATTGCCCGACGGTTGATCGGAACAATGGATGATGCCACGATCGCACAAGTCACTGATTTGACGATCGAAGAAATTCAACAGATCAAGCGAACCGATTAAAAATGAATAGTTTCTGTTTCTGCGATCGCGCTTTCAAGCCATTCCTGCATTGCAGGTAGTGCCAGAATTGCCTCTGCATACGTTTGACAAATCGGATCAAGCTTCACATCATACGTGCGAAATCTCAGTACAACAGGCGCGTAAACGGCATCTGCGATCGTAAATCGCCCAAATAGAAATGCTCCTCCCGCGCCGTATGTCTCTCGGCAATCGCGCCAAATGGTCGTAATTCGATCGATATCTCGCTGCACTTCTGGCGTAATGTCGTAATTTGGAAAATGCTCTCGACAGTTCATTGCCATCTGATTTCGTAGCGGCAAAAAACCACTGTGCATCTCGGCACAAATCGATCGTGCGATCGCGCGTCCTGTTCGATCGCCTGTCCACCACGATCGTTCAGGAAACATTTCGCTCAGGTACTCAAAAATCGCCATCGAATCCCAAATTGCTCGATCGGCATGAATCAGAACCGGCACTTTCCCGTTTCCAGCAGGGCAATATTGCCGAATTTGGGCAGTCGATCCTGGCGTATACAGTGGAATTTGGATCTCATCAAACGGCAACTCAAACTGCTTCAGAGCCAGCCACGGACGCAATGACCAGGATGAATAGTTCTTGTTGCCGATGATTAGTGTGAGTAAAGCCATAAACTTATTTCATTCCTTTTTCTCTAATCTCGACCTGTACAAGACAATCCCTCTACGATCGCTGAAGGTGTATAACAAGACCCGTTCCAATCTGCATCGCCTCCCAATTCGACCAAATTCTTCAGCGCGGTATACACACTGCCCGCGACCATCGTATCTTTGACTCTGCCAACGATCTGCCCTTTCTCGATCCGATACCCCAGATCGACATTGACGGAGAACTCTCCAGAAATTCCAGCCCCGCCGCCCAGCATTTGATCTACAATCAATCCGTTATCGATCGATGAAATCAATTCTAAGAGCGATTTCGTTCCCGGTTCAATTAGCAAGTTAAATAGTCCCGGTGTCGGATAGCTGCCCAAGCCCGGTCGAAATCCGTTCCCTGTCGTTCCGCTTCCTAATGCTTTTCCAGTCGTGCGATCGGTATAAAACAGCTTGAGTTCACCTCGATCGATAAACTGAATCATTCGCGTCGGTGTTCCTTCATCATCAAACGGACAGCTAAACGGCCCACTATTCGGCTGTTGTGACAGGGTAATTGCCTCTGAAGTCACGAGTTTGCCGAGTCGATCGCTCCAAGGCGATGCCCCTTCGATCACCTGCTTACCGTTCAACGCTGATTGCACCGTACCCCACAGCATATCCGCCGCTTTCGAGGTAAACAGAATCGGAATGCGCCCTGCTGGAGTCGAAACGTTTTCTTTCGCCCAGTCCAACCGCTGTAAAACTTGTTGTGCGATCGCCGTTGGATCTAATTGATCGCGCTCGGTCTGCCCATCGGAAACGTTGAGAAAATCATCGCCCCGAATCCATTCCACTTCGAGAAAGCCGCTCAAGGTTGTATCCATATAGCCGCAATCAAGCCCGTTGGAATTAATCAAGCGTGTCGTTTCCGCTTCGCAATCCCAACCCCCGGAACTGAGGACTTCTGGATAGCGATCGCGCACGAGTTCGATCGCGATTTCCCCCCATTCGACCAGTTGTTCGACTGTGACCGATTGCCCGACATCGGGATAAGACAGTTGAGAAGCGGGCGAAAGTTCGATTTCTTCCGGCTCAGTGAGTTGACTGATTGCGATCGCGCGATCGACTAAAGCCTGGGGTTCAACCTCTCCATAAGCAACGGCTAACCCTGGGCGACCCTCTTTCCACAGTCGTAAAGCGGTTCCTTCAGCTTCGGTGCTTTCGAGTTGTTTGAGCCGATTCGCTTCAAAAAAGACAGGGCGAGACAGCGATTGCGACTGAAACACTTCGGCACAGTCGGCTCCGGAGCGCAAGGCAAAATCGAGCAGTTGTTCGGGCAGAGAAGAAGACGAGATCGACATAGAAACCTGGAAAACAGAGGGCAAAGAATTAGGGAAATTGGGCGCTCCCCAACCCTTGATCACTGTACGCCAAATTGATTTCCTGTTGACGATCGCGGCTGAAATCTAGCGCTTGGTTGACTAGAGAACTCCCGCGATAACGCTTTCGATTCCGAGCAATTCCTTGAATTCTGAATTAAATAACTTCCAAGGTTGCAAGGTTGTCTCGCCCTCACCCCAACCCTCTCCCAAATTGGGAGAGGGAGCAAGAGTCCGGTTCCCCTTCTCCCAATTTGGGAGAAGGGGTTAGGGGATGAGGGCGAAGATCTCAGCATTCATCAATTCATATCCCTCATTCGTCTCGTTGAGATCGACCTTTATACAATCCAATCACATACCCAATCACACCCGCTCCGATCGCAGCTTGTGACGCAAACAATAAGCTTTCAATCTCACTGCTTGGAGGCTCAAACAGCGGTTTGAACCACGGTTCATAGGTTGGATGAATTTCTTTAATCGCGCCTTCTGCTTGATTATCAGAGCCGCTAAATTCACCCCGCACAAACATCAAGGGAAACGCAGCGAGAGCGATGACTGCGATCGCAAGGAGCCAATTTTGTCGAGCTAAAGATCGTTTCATTGTTTGATCAGGTTCAAGGTTTGCAATTCATTCCGGTTGTAGGTTTGCAGCCAGTTCCATACCAGCACCGTTAACAGTCCTTCGCTAATCGCAAGCGGAACTTGAGTCACTGCAAAAATTCCAGCAAACTTCAGAAAAGCTGCCCAAACGCCACCCGATGCCGCCGGAAATGCTAACGCCAGTTGAATCGAAGTCGTAACGTAAGTCAGTAGATTTTCTAGAGCAGAAGCGAGAAAAATCGCCGCTTTCTGATGTCCGGTTCTCAGCACCAAATGATAGATTCCATAAGCGACAAAAGGGCCGACGATCGCCATCGAAAACAGATTTGCTCCGAGCGTCGTTAAGCCGCCATGCGCCAGCAAGACCGCCTGAAACAACAGCACCAATCCACCTAACACCGTCATCACTGAAGGGCCAAACAAAATCGCACCCAGTCCAGTCCCAGTCGGATGTGAACAACTGCCCGTAACCGATGGAATCTTCAAAGCTGATAATACAAACGTGAATGCTCCCGCCAATGCTAAGAGCAATTTCAGTTCGGGATTCTGTTGGGTAATGCGAGTCAGCGATCGCAATCCCATTAAAAAGAACGGCAGCGAAACCGCCCACCAAAACGCCGCCCATTGAACTGGCAAAAATCCTTCTGCAATGTGCATTGCCTGTGCAGGAGCCGCAGCACCGATCACCAAATACAAACTTAACCCTGCCATTGCAGCAAGGTTTATCCATTTCCGAGTCTTCATTCTGTACCTCGCAGAACTTTGAGAACGATCAAGCTGGCGGGCATTCTGACTGGGGACAAATCCCTTCACAGTTGCGGGACAGCGGCAGATTTGCACTGCTCTTTCCCCGTTTCCTCGATCGACGAATTACGCGATCGAACCAACTTTTATTCGTGCCTTACTGTATCACCCTCAATAGAGACTTTTCGATTCACATTCATGCAATGCAACATCTCGCAATCTTGGGATCTACATCTGTGGAGATAGATCGGAGTGCAAGCTGCTTGATAAGGTACTTACGCAGTCTTTAACATCTCTGTATGCTTGAATCTACTTTAACAACACCACTCAGTACCGAACTATTACCAACTGCGACTGCTCCTTTACTGCCCAGTCTTTCGACTTTGAGACAGTCCAGCGGAACATTGACTTTTAGCAATGGACAACTGATCAGCGACTTTAAGACTCCGACTGGAGAAACGAAAGGAACGATCGCGATCGCGCAACTCACCAACGATGTTTCTACTGCACTCCAACAGGTGCAAGGAACACTCAGTTTCGATCAAGGCATTGCGACAAGCAATCTCACGACACCGAGCGGAGATTTCACAGGGACGACCGCGTTTTCTGAGTTAGTGAGCAATACGGTCAGCGAGGTAGTCAAAAGCATTTCAGGAAGCGTTCCGTTTTCGGATGGTCAGTTAAACATTGATGTTCCAACAGTCATTGGTGAAGTTCAAGGAACGATCGAGTTTGGGAATGGTGCATTCGTGACTAATCTAACGACACCGATTGGGGATTATTTTTCGTCGATCGACTTTAGAGAGCAAGATCAATTTCCGTTCAGTTTCGGCAACATTCCGGGCGTGGTGAACTTTAATGATGGCTTGGTCACTTTGGATTTAGTGCCTCAAACTCAAGGCGAAGAGATTGCAGTGCCAATTAATGCACTCAGCGGAAATGTCGTGTTCAACAACGGACAAGCAACGTTGAACATTCCGACTGTGCTGGGTTCGTTTGGGACAAACTTCGACCTATCAGCACTCACCACTCAGACGGTTACAGAGGCTCTAAGTGGTTCGGGTACAGTTACTTTTACGAATGGAATTGCTGCGATCGACACAACAGGAGGCTTAGGCACTGTGAAAACAACGCTAAACCTCCCGCAACTCGCACAAGATATCGGCTCAGTCTTGGCAAACACACAAGGCACGATCGGCTTTGATCAAGGGATTGTGACGAGCAATCTGATCACACCAAGCGGCAACCTTGCAGGCACGATCGATCTATCCGCCTTGATTGGTTGAAGCTCGTTTTCCGGTCATCGTTAAGGTTTCGGTTGAATTTGCACTTAGTACTTCAGCCGTTCCTTGCAGACTATCTTGCACCACTTGAGCATTCACCCGCACGCGAACTTCCTGCCCGTTTACCTTCTGACGATGCTCTAGAGATAAACGATCGCCCGTTAGTTTCACCTGTGGCAAACTGACTGTTGTCCCTGCAATCTCTGCGGTTGCCTGTGCATTCTGAAACGATTGTTTTAGTCGCAGCGTGTAGGGAATCGATTGTCCCGCTTTGGTTGAAAGCGTTCCTGTCCAAGTGCCATCGACTTGTGCCGGAATAATCCACAGATAAGCTGTGCGATCGGCAACGGTGACTCGTCGATCGGGTTTCCAATCGCCCATTGAGAACGCATGAGAAACAACGCGGCTTCCAGGTTTGAGTTCGCTTAAAAGCTTCGGACGCAGTTCCAGATTGATTTTAGGCAAGAGGTAAAGCGTTACAACCGATGCTTCGCGAAAATCAGTGCGAAACAGATCTTGCTGCACGAACTGAACGCGATCTCTGACTCCCGCCTGTCTTGCGTTCTCATTACTTTGATTGACCAAACCCGGATTAATCTCGATTCCGACTCCCCGCTTTGCACCAAATTTCTGAGCAGCAGTAATCACTAATCTGCCATCTCCCGATCCCAAATCGTAAACAATGTCATTGCGCCCCACATTTGCCAATTCCAACATTCCCAACACGACGGCTTCAGGCGTGGGAACATAGGGAACCGCAGGGGTTGCTAGTCCAGGATTCGTTGGGGCTTGCGCTTGCGTTTGTGGAACGTGGACTGCAATCATCGAGAACGCAACCACGACACCAAGAAATTTTAGCGATCGACGCACAGGAACCTCCTCACATAGAATTTCCGTAGACAGAAACTCCCGAAGATTTAGCGCGATCGGATTCTCTCAGTCATCTATCGCAATGCAGATCACATTCTAATGATTTTCCTAAACTCTTTCACAGCCTCGTATTGGTCGTGATAAACGATGTAGCGGCAAAAGATATCGATCGGAAGATTGGGCAATAAGTTGCTTTTTGCAACTTTCTGATATCCGTCGCTTTGAAGCTCATAGAAAGCGAGAACGCCATCTTCCCAGAACCAAACCTCTTTCACTCCCAAGCGTCGATAGCCTTCCAACTTATTGATGCCACCGCTGGTCTTCACGACTTCAATCACAAGATCAGGAGAAGCTTTTGGAGCATCGAAGTTGTAGGACTCGTCGGGTTCGTTCCGCGCACCGAGTTCTTTGTTTCCCAGTGAAGGACTGCCCCGCTTGTAGTAGCGCACGTCTTTCTCGTCCATAAAGGCTTCAAGCAATCGAACAAGGGTGCTTTTGAAGTCCTCATGTTCTGGGCTAATTGGCATAATCTCAGCGTTTCCATCTAAATAAGCCAGTTTGACCCCTGCGAAGCATTCGAGAGAGCGATCGAGTTCTTCAAACTGCTCCCAGGTCAAGTCGTGAATGACCGTTGCGGCTCTAGGTTTAGGCGCTTGTATTACCTGAGTTGTCATGGGCAATTACCAGACCGGATAATCCATTATGAGGCTAAATTTTCTCTTTCTTAATCCACTTATCTACGCTTTGTGGTTCGTAAGCAGAGAGTCGATCGAGTAACGTTTCTGGCTCTGTTGCCTCGATCACTAAGGCTCGATGGACAGGACGCACAAGCTTTTCGGTAACGGCTTGATCAAAGAATTGCAAGAGCGGATCGTAGTAGCCTGCAATGTTTAGCAATCCGTGGGGCTTTTGATGCAAGCCTAACTGCGCCCAGGTGAGAACTTCGCAAAACTCTTCTAATGTGCCGTAGCCGCCAGGGAGTGCGATAAACGCATCTGATAGTTCTGCCATTCTTGCTTTACGATCGTGCATCGTCTGCACTGTTTCCAGTCGAGTGAGTCCTTGATGCGCGAGTTCTTTCGATACCAAAAATTCTGGAATTACGCCAAACACTTCGCCGCCTGCTGACAGGGCTGCATCTGCGACCACGCCCATTAATCCAACATTGCCACCGCCGTAAACTAGAGTAAGTCCACGGTTTGCGATCGTCGTTCCTAGCTGAATTGCTACCTTTTCATAGCCTGGGTTTCGACCCAGACTCGATCCACAAAATACACAGATTGATTTCACAAGAACTTGCCTCACAGCTTGATTGCAAACTTTATCACACGAACCAAGTTAGTCGCGTCGTTGATACGCCAGATAGACTGCTTCGAGAAATAAATCAGGTGTCATTTGAAACGGTAGATCCTGCATTCCGATCAGATCTCTTGCTTGTCTTGCGAGTTTGAGACTTAGATCAGTTCTGGCTCTCGCATCTAGCAGCGATCGACGCTGTAAGTATTCTCGAATCACGGCAAAGTCATCGGGTAGGAGTGCATTCAAGTTTTGAGCCGTTAGGAGTTCATCGGCTAGAGACTCGGCTTCAGATGATGTGGTGAAAGTGGAAGCTGCGATCGAGCGTTCTTCTTGAATCACCATCGTTCCTGCAATCAGATCGCCCAGTCGTTTCTCGCGCTTGGTCAGAATGATCAAGAGCATCCCGACAAAAAAGGTATCGTCGATCGGGCGAATGAGAGCGCGTAGGATCGCTTGAGCTACACCGATCGGCTGTCCATCATCTCGAATCACGCGAATTTTGCTGTAGCGTTTTCCAGGAGTTTGACCCCGCCACAGCGTTTCAAAGAACACGAAATATCCGGTATAAACCGCGAAGGTCATCAAGATTGAGATGGCGGTAATCCATAGCTCAATGTTGCTAACAGTCGGAAAGTACTGCTGAAGCTGAAAGGATAAGACAGTCCAGAAAATTAGTAAGCCGATCAGCACCGCACCCCAAAGCAGATAATCCACAACGAGCGCGATCGTGCGATTGCCGATGCCCGCTAGGGTGAATTCTAATTCGACGCTTTCGGGGGTGCGGATTTTGATGCGATTAAACAGACTCATAGCGGTGATGTGAATCGAGAAATGTCTCAGTCATTCCCAATTTAGCCGCGATCGCGCAATTCCAAGCCTAAACCTTCGCGTCGCGATCGTAAATCATAGTAAATCACCGCTTTAATCACTTGCCAAAACGGGGTCACGAGCGCACTCGATACCAAGCTGACAACGAGAAACAGCAAAATCGCGATCGCGGCAACTCCAGGATCGCTATCTTCTCCAGACGGCAACGCTACGCCGAGAATTTGGCTCGGAATATTCACGATCAGGGTGAGCAGAAAGGCAACGACCACGATCCATTGAATTCGACCGACGGAACCCTTTGTAAGATTCCAGCTTCGACTAAATGCAGTGGTGGCATCCACTTGATCTTCAACCGCTAAAGGCACTTCGTAGATCAATAATCGCGAGATCACTCGAATTAAGGTAAAGATCGCTGCAATGACTAACACCGCGATGAGTAGTCCACCGATAATACCGAGTACGGGATTCACGGTCGCTAACACTCCGGTCAGTACAGCAAGAATCGCAAACGCGACCAAAAACGCCATGTACAGCCCCGTGTAAACCAATCCGAGCAGCAACCCCGCAGCAAAGAAGTTCCAAAGCCTCGGAGTCGTTTTCTGCTCTGCTTCGGTGAGCGTTTCGGGCTGATTGATCAACTCTTGATAAGCGAGGCGGCAGATCCGAGCGGAGATTTCTGCGGACTTTGCCCACCCGTAAATCGGAACAAAAATCCAAAGATAGGATCTCAGGACTAAAATCAAATAGCGTTTGAGGTTGGAGCGATAAATGCGAACCCCTGCGCTCACCACATCCCCGACGCTTAACGGCTGAATGGAGTTACTTGGACTGAGATTAGACATAAGCTCACCGTGAATGAATCACACCAGAAAGGCTGAGGCTATCTTAGGCGAGGTTGGCAAAAATACCGCGCTGTTTTTCACAAAACTATGAATGTAAAACGCTGGATTGCTCGACGGGAACCGAATTGGAAGCGACTCGATGAACTGCTAACGCGAATTGAACGACGCGGATTACGATCGCTCTCGACTGAAGAGATTAAAAGTCTCGCGAGCTTGTATCGATCGGTGTCGGCTGACCTCGCGCGGGCGCGGACAAATCAAACGCTAGTCGGAAATACGATCGTGCAGGATCTTCAGCGGTTGACCTCGCGCAGTTATAGCCAGGTGTATCAAGGTTCGCGCAAACAAGAGTGGAAGAATGCGATCGACTTTTATCAATGGGGACTGCCGGAAGTGGTGCAGCAGACATTTTTGCATACTGCGATCGCAACGGGGCTGTTTTTCTTAGGAGGATTGATCGCGTGGTGGTTTTCGTGGCGCGACCCGCAGTTTCTCGAATTGATTGTGCCGGAACATCTAATTCGGATGGTGCGCGATGAAGGCAAGCTTTGGATGGGGTCAATTTTAGGCAGTGAACCGAAAGCAGCGAGTCAAATCATGACGAATAATCTCGGTGTGACATTCCAAGCAGCGGCAGGTGGAATGACGATCGGGATTTACACGATGTTTTTGCTGTTGATGAATGGTTTGTTGATTGGTGGAGTCGGGACGTTAGTGGCTCAGAACAATCTGGCGTTTCCGTTTTGGGCGTTTGTGTTTCCACATGGATCGCTAGAACTGCCAGCGATTTTTCTCTCGGGGGGTGCGGGATTGCTGATAGCACACGGCGTTCTGTTTCCGGGACAATATCGCCGGATTGATGCCATGAAAGTTTACAGTCTGCAAGCCGCGCAGTTGATGGTCGGGGTGATTCCGATGTTAGTGGTGGCGGGCGTGATTGAGGGGTTTTTCTCACCTAGCCCGCTGGTTCCTGATCCGCTGAAGTACTTGGTTGGGATTGGGCTGTTTATTGCACTGGTGCAGTATTGCAGCCGCAAACGACCTACTCAATCAGTTTGAGAAACTGGCGCACCCCGTTCGATCGAATGTGTTCTTGTGATTCTGAGGGGGTTTTCTGTAAGCAGCGCTCTAGATATTCAGTCTGCTGGTCTTCGGTCAGTTCGTCTGCCAATAGTCCTAACAAGCCACGCCATAGACGATTCAATCCGAAGGTGGGAGTGGATTCCAAGCGCGTTTCTGAAGTGGGTAAAAGTTCTAAGTCTTTGTAGAGCGACCAATTTTGGGTTTTGCGATCGAGATTTTTCATGAGAGTCTCCTCAATGGGGATTGCAGGAGACACATCAAACCTGTCACCATACGATTTCGATGCGATCGAGCGTATGTCCGAATCTTTTTCTGTGCCTTATATCACTAATCTATCAAAATTGATGATTGCTGACTCTCCCTAGAGGCAGAATAGACGGGCGGATTGGGCAAATTTCCTAATGTTTGTAGGGTTATTTGCGGTTTTCGTTAGTAATCTAAACTGTTTCGTGACGAACGCTAAAGCATTTGTGGCAAACAGAACGGTATTGGTGATGAATGCTTTAGTATTCGTCACGAACGGAACGATATTTGTGACGAACGGAACGGTATTTGTGGCGAACGCTTATCTTGAACTAGCGAACATATAAGAATCACTAATTGATCAAGGCTACTTAGTTCCAACTTACTCGCTTCTACGATTAACGTGAATTCGGCAAGCCCTCTCACTCCGATTCTGTCCCGCCCCGGAATTAGAGTGAGAGAACCCGTCAATTTACGCTAGTAATAGAAATCTCACGATAATCTACGGATTGACCACGCTCGATCGAGCAACCTTCTCTTTGAATAGACTCTGCCATCCGGCTTTTCGTGCTTCGATTGGCTCTGGTGATTTATTCCACAGCGTTTCGTAGAAGAAGAACGACATTCCCGCATAGCCTTGATCACGGACGGCTTTGACTTGTCGCTGGAGTTCCTCGATCGATCGAGGCGTGCTGGACAATCCGCTTAGAACCCCGATCGCGGTCGGAATATGGTCACGCGCAGCGCGTAGCGTTTGCCAAGTCGCGGGATTAATGCGATCGACAAACTTTTGCCCCTGAAAATAGATCTGCGGAATCACTTCTTCGATCAGTCCCGCTTGTTCCCACTTGTGCCAATCGACCAGCATCGTTTCGTAAGCGTAAGGCAGATCGAGCGGCGAAAGTGAAATCAGAACATTGCTTTTTCGAGCTTTGACCGTTTGAAAAACTTTCGCGAGAAAAGCGCCAAGTTTATCCGATCGCCAACGTGACCACTCTGGATCTTGAGCATTATCGGGCGGTGCTTTACCGTTGTGTTCCTGCTTGTAGAGATTCACCGTGTACTCGTCATAGCCAAACGAAACAGGTAAACCAAAGTGATCATCGAACTGAATCCCATCGACATCGTAGTTATCAACCACTTCGGTAACGAGATTGAGAATAAACTGTTGTACTTCGGGTTTGAAGGGATTGAACCAAACGGGAATTTGAACTCGATCGAGGGCAGCGGATTCATAATCGACTGAGCCATCTCGCTTTTGTGCCCACCAGTCCCGATGTTTCTGCGCGAGTTCTGACGCTTTCGGAGCCATGAAACCGAACTCAAACCATGGAATCACCGCCATCCCTTTTTGATGTGCTTCAGTCACGATTTCTTTGAGCATATCTCGGCTCTGAAGCCCTGATGCGATCGGGCGCGGATCAACTGCCAATCCAACCTCTCGCTTCATCACTTGGCTTGGATAGAGTGTGTATCCCCAATTCCAAACCGTTGGGTAAAGCGTGTTGAGATTCAATCGCGCGATCTCACTGACAGCACTGCTCAACTTGTTTTTCTCAAACAAAACATCACTATCAATGTTCGTTAACCAAACGCCACGAATCTCTCGTGCTTGAGTCTCAGGTTTTGGCAGATAGCGATCGCTAATCAAACCTTTTGTGTCGGGCAACGTTTGGCAAAGAAACGCCGCGATCTCACCCCGACTTGCAGTGCGATTAGGATTGAGCCGTTGAGCATTCGGAAAATTCACCGTGATTTGTCGTTCGGTTGTTGCTGCGATCGCACCTTTCGCATAAGTTGGAATATCTCCCAGGTCTAAGAATACTTTGCGGGTCAATTCCACTTCATTCGTCGGTTTCAGCTTCAATCCGTTCGCCAACGCCGTTAAAGCCTGCACTCTTGGGATTTCTAGATCGGGGCGAAAGGTTCCGTCATCAAAGCCAGAGAAAAAGCTTGATCGATAAGCCTTTTGAATCGCCTCTTTTGCCCAGAAATTCCCCGCAACATCCCGGAATTGAATCGATTCGCGCGTCGGTGAACTGATTTGATCGGGAAAAGCATTGACCACCATTGCGGCAAACTGAGATCGTGTGACCGGATCATCGGGTCGAAATTGATTGTTCGGAAACCCGCGAATGATCGCCTTCTGCGTGAGCGATTCAATGCACGATCGCGCCCAATGATTCTGGATATCCGTAAATTTCGGCTGAGAAAACGCTGACGGAGCGATCGTTAAAATAACGATCGTTAACAATCCAAGCATCCAAGCGCGACGCATATTACACCTTTGATGAGTCGTAAATACCATCGCATTTGTGGAACGCGATCGCGCAATTTTTTATGGATTATTTACCGAAACTCGATCGAGAATCCTCAAAAAGTCTTGAACAATCACTTCCTCATTTGTAGCGGTTAATATCGGAACGTGAATAAACACACACTGTTGATTCAGAGTATCTAGATGTTTGAGAACACGGTAGTAAAGATAGTTGCAAACGAAATTCCCTGCGTCGTGACTAATCTCTGTCACGCTCGTAGACTCAATCAAGTTCTGCAAATCAAGCCGCGATCGCAGAATTTCGCTTTGAAACTTACCATTCGATTCGAGTGAAAGTCGCTGTCGCAATTCCGCCATTCCACAACAGATCGTAATATCCGGCTGAATCTCGTTAATTTTTGCGATCGTGTGCTTCGGTGCCAGTTCAAAATCAACCGGAAGCTGTCTGAGAAGATGACAGTCTGAATGAAAGCGATCGCGTTCTAAGATCGCTTGAATCAGATCATCTGAAGCATTCGATCGCTGATGTTCCATCCAAGTTGTAAACGAAGTCAATAGAATTCGCATCGGTCTACTAAAATCTAAGTATTCAGACTGGAGGATTGGAAAATGCCGACGATCGCTGTTGTCGATTATGACATGGGGAATCTGCACTCTGCTTGCAAAGGACTAGACAACGCAGGCGCAATCACTCTGGTAACGGACTCCGCGAAAGACATCGAGCAAGCGGATGCAGTCGTGCTTCCTGGTGTCGGTGCATTCGATCCCGCAGTTCAACACTTACGATCGCGCGATCTGGTTCAACCGATCAAAGATGCGATCGACAGCGGCAAACCTTTCTTGGGCATCTGTTTGGGACTACAAATTCTGTTTGAATCAAGCGAAGAAGGCAAAGAACCCGGACTCGGCATCATTCCCGGAACTGTAAAACGCTTCCAGCCCGAACCAGAACTTACGATTCCGCACATGGGTTGGAACCAACTCCAGTTCACCCAATCTGATTGTTCACTTTGGCAACAATTAGGGACAGATCCTTGGGTGTATTTTGTGCATTCCTACTATGTTGAACCGAGTGATCCAAACATTCGTGCCGCAACGATCACCCACGGAACACAGACCATCACAGCCGCGATCGCACATCAAAACCTGATGGCAGTTCAATTTCACCCAGAGAAGTCCTCTACGGCTGGATTGCAGCTACTATCGAACTTTGTTCAATTGGTAAATCGACCTCAGTTATTGAACGTATGAGCTACTGGTTTGAGTGATGAATTTCAGTCGTTTATCGCTCCGGTTCAGTCGGATAACTGCCCCCTAAATCCCCCATTCTGGGGGACTTTGAAACCAGAGGATTTGTCTTGAAGTCCCCCAGAATGGGGGATCTAGGGGGCGCAACTAACTTTGCTTTTCACGATTGATTTAGGATTGCGCTATGAGCCTACGGATTTACGGCAATCGATCGCTAAAAACACTTCCAGGACAAGAGACTCGCCCGACCTTAGCACGAGTGCGTGAAGCTGTGTTTAACATTTGGCAAGGCTCGATCGAACACTGTCGCTGGCTTGATCTCTGTACCGGAAGCGGATCAATGGGAGCCGAGGCACTCTGTCGAGGAGCTTCGATCGTCATGGGTATCGAACAATCTGCGCCTGCGTGCCGAGTGATTGAGCAAAACTGGAAACAAGTCGCTAAGCCAGATCAGTCTTATCAAGTGCTGCGGGGCGATGTTGTCAAGCGCTTAGAAAAACTCTCTGGGCAACAGTTCGATCTCATTTATTTCGATCCGCCCTACCGCAGTGAATTGTATGTTCCGGTGCTAAATGCGATCGCGGCTCTCAATCTACTCGCTCCCGATGGCGAACTCGCAGTCGAACATCGCCCTAAATTGACTCTGCCTGATATCCCTTTAACAATTGTTCGCCAGAAACGCTACGGCAGCGCTGCACTCACGTTCTATCAACCTCAATGATCTGGAAATCCCCGCTTCTTGCTTTGTTAGTTCTCGCGTCTGCCACACCCGCAGTTGCGCTTCCACCGTCAGAAGACCAACCCGAAGAAGTCTCGCGGACTGAAATCATCACAGAAGCTCGATCGCCTATTGATAACGCACCTTTAACTGCTGCTGAATATGCGGAACTTCAAGCCGAAATTCAGCAAGGTCAGCCCGTGAATCCGCGTGATCAAGTTTCGCCCGAACTGAGAAGAAAGATCGGACTTCTGCGTTTGCGAAGATTTATCAAACGAGTGTTTCCGTTCATTCCGCTTCGGTAAGTCTCTATCGACTTCGGTTCTGGCTTTGCTGAACTTGCTGCATGAATTGTTCGGGGCTGCGAGCCGGCTCTTTGCAGCTTAAACCTTGACAGACAAGCGCAATCGCATTTTCTGGCAAAGCATCCAGCACCATAAAGGCAGCCGTTGGTAAGTACTGCGTTTCTAAAGCTGCAATTCGCTCGATCGTACTGCGGATCAGGGTTTGATTTTGGAACCAATCTAAGGCAGTAAACAACGTAGGACAAGCAGAAGGCGATTGTTCCATCACACTCGCGAAAGCTTGCAGTGTTTGTTCTGCTCGATCGAAGTAATCTAAGTCATCAGTTAGCAAGGAGAGACGAACTAAATTCGCGATCGCAATGCCATTTGCAGAAGGCGTTGCATTGTCCACATAGCTCCGTTCTCGAATCAATAAATCTCGACTCGCATCTTTTGCCGTGTTGTAGTATCCGCTTAGTTCATCACTCCAAAGATACTGATCAAACTCAGCTTGAATCCGAATTGCTTCTGCCAACCAATCCGTTTGATTTTCCGGGGCATCAGACTGAATGCTTCGAGTCACTTGATGCAGATCTAGCAATGCTTTGATGAACAGCGCAAAATCTTCAGATTGCGCCAGTACTTCAACATTGCCGTTGTAGTTGATTCGATGAAACCGTTGAGCGATCCATTGATTTTGCAGAATAAACTCTGCGGCTTGACTCGCTAATTCTAAAGCTTCCAAATCTCGAAACACCGCATACGATCGAGCCAATCCCGAAACCATCAAACTATTCCAAGCCACAATCATTTTCGTATCGGTTACGGCTGGAATTCGACCCGACCAAGCGATCGATTTTGCTTCCTCTGCATTTCGAGCGGGCGGAAATGTTTCACTAATCCCAGTCCCGTATCGAAGTTCAAATAGCTTAGTTAACGCGGATTCAGCAAGGTCTGAAAGCTGACCGGACTGTTTACGCTGAAGCACGATCGTGCCTTCAAAGTTGCCCGAAGGCACGACCGAGAATTGTTCTGAAAGTTCTGCAAATTCTTCTAAAGAAAGCGATCGCTGAAGTTCGTCATAGCTCCAGACATAAAATGCACCTTCTTCCGGTTCTGCATCTTCCGGTGTGACAAAACTATCCGCATCTTGCGCGGCATAGAAATAGCCTTCCGGTGCAGTCATTTCGCGCTTGAGCCATTGAACCGTTTGTACGATCGCTCTTTCAAATGCTGGCTCTTGTATCCCCGATGCCCACAGATTTGCTAGATACTCTACAATCTGCCCGTTGTCATAGAGCATCTTCTCAAAGTGCGGCACTGTCCAAGTCGGATCAACCGTATAGCGATGAAACCCACCCGCAACCTGATCAAAAATGCCGCCAAGTGCAAGATCTAATCCTCGCCGTGTGGTGACTTCTCGCGCATTGTATCGATCGAATTCAAACCTAACTGCATGAAGCGCCGCATCCGCGTAAGGAATCATTGGAAACCGAGTTCCGGGCATCTGTGCTGAGAGAATTCCAGTACTGTATTCCAGCCCGTCCTTTAACAATGCTTGACTCAAGGTTTGAGTAGCAAGCAAGACAGAATTCTGTAAGTTCGTCAGAATCTCAGCTTTCACCCCATCGACCTTAGCTCGATCGTCATCATACAACCGCCGCAAAGTCTGTAAGATATGCAAAAATCCCGGTCGCCCGTACTTAGCATCGATCGGGCAGTAGGTTCCACCATAAAACGGAGCTAAATCATCAGGCGTGAGAAAAATGTTTAGGGGCCAGCCGCCTTGCCCCGTCATCATCTGAAGCGCCTGCATATAAATGCTATCGAGATCCGGACGTTCTTCTCGATCGACTTTAATCGGCAGATAGTTCTGATTCAGAAATTGCGCGATCGTCTCATCCGAAAACGCTTCTCCTTCCATCACCGTACACCAGTGACAAGAAGAGTAGCCAACCGACAAAAAGATAATCTTATTCTCGCGTCTAGCTTGCTCGATCGCATCCTCACCCCACGCCCACCAATCGATCGGGTTGTGGGCATGTTTTCGCAGGTAAAGACTCTGAGACTGGATTAAACGATTTGGCATAGGAAACTTTAGAACAAGAATACAGTTCTAATCACGCCGATCACAGCATCCCGATTGCTTTGATTGTAATCAGGATTCGTGATCCAAATAACTCCTGGTGTGACTGCAATGTTATCATTGATGCGATAGCGGTAGAACGCTTCTAAGTGCAGCGAATTATCACGATCGCGAAATCCCAAATCACTGCGCGTCAATTTCGGCTCTTGTCCGACAAACAATCCGCCCAAGTTCCCCCGCCTAAACAAGTCAGGAAATGCAAGCGTGACCGCCCAGTTCCACACATCGCCGCGACCCTGACCGATGTAGTTATGATTCGCATAACCGACCCAGCCGCCAAGCGCAAACTTCGGGGAAATCTGGAACGTTCCAGAAATACCATACGCATTAATGCTAACTGGACTTCCAAAGTTGCTATTTGCTAAGTTACTACCCGTTGCACTGAGGTTAAACGGATCATCCGGCTGAATATCAGCACCAAACGGAGCATAAGCATTAATGTAAGTAAAACCAATCCGAGAAGTCGGACTCAGGTTCAAAATCAACTGCGCCAAAGCACCATACTGACCATTAAACAAACCATTTCGATTTGCTGGATTGTTCGCAGTCGGAGTTAAGTAACCTAAGTTAATTTCCGCCGCTGTTCCGATTCTCTGCCGAATCCCAACCCCTGCACCAAACGAATAGTTATAGATCGGGTTCCGTAAAGCAAACAGAGAAACCGCACCCCCGTCAAAATAAGGGTTTAGTTGAGAAGACGCATCTAAATCAACAAACCCGTTTCCCGTACCTGCAATATACACATCGGTGCTATCGGTTACAGGGAAACGGTAGCGCAACAGTGCAAGCCCAACCTGACTGCCACTATCTCCATCAAACTCGACCCGTCCCATGTTCGTGCCCAATACGCCCAAGCCCCGAACTCCGGTCGGACTCGTAGCATCTTGAGTCGTTTGACCAAGCGGTACAACGTTATTTGCCTGAAGTCGGGTCGTTAACAAATCTCGACCTGTAAAGCTCGTGTTCAGGTTCAATCGCACCCGATACGATAGCGTGGGATTGCGTTCAGCCTCGGTGCTAGTAATCGCATTGTCGCCACCTAGAACACTCACTGCACCCAATACAACTTCACCTTGCAACTTAGTTGTGGTCGAAAATTGCTGCCGTTCTAAAGTACCAGTCCGAGCTTCCAAAGCATCAACCCGACCGCGAATCGTTGCAAGCTCAGTTGCAAATTCTTGCTGAAGTCGCTGCAAAGTTACTAAATCTTCTTTTTTAACTAAATCAGCCGTCGAAGCTGCGATCAGTTCATTGACTCGATCGAGACAAGCATTTAGCCCCGCCGCAAATTCGTACCGAGTCAGTGCCCGATTTCCGCGATAAGTTCGATCGGGATAACCTGCAATACAACCATATCGCTCAACCAACGATTGAAGCGCCTGAAATGCCCAGTCTGTGGGGCGTACATCCGAAAGCTGAGAAACGGAAGTCACTTGCTCTGAACTATTTGCAGGTTGCGGATTCGCAGGAACGACCGGAATTGTCAAAGTCGCATCGGGTGCTTGTTGTGCGATCGACTTTGGTAATTCAGCCGCGCGGAGACTCAATGGCGCAAGCACAGCGGAGCTTACTGCCATTGCAATAAAGCAGGTAAATGAAGCAGGTTTCATCAGTCATTCCTCACCATAAAAATATGATTTGAATAAGACCCGCACAGCTATGAGGTCGATTGAAACTCAGTCCAAAAGTCGTTAAAAAATGCTGAAGCTCAAGTGAAAAGCAGCGATAGTTATCAATGACACGCTTGCAATGCAGATTGGTAACTATCGCTAGATTAGTAACGATTTTATTAATGCTCGACTGTCTAAAGGATGATAGATTCTAGCGAAATCATAGGTTTAACAAACTGCAACAATTGATGCTCACTGTTGCTAATTTCGTCTTTCTAGTTTTCGCAAATTTTCTGAGCTGTTCGGCAATACGTTAAGCTGGATTGATGTGTCGGGTGATTTAGCGCGGGTTCCTCTCATGTCTCTTCTGCGTTTTGTTCTGCTTAGTGCGATCGTGGGCTTTCTCGTGATCTTCGCGCTCTCCAATTGGGGCGTGTCGGTTTCGCTTGTGTTTCTCGGCATTCCCTCGCCTGCGTTTCCTTTACCCGTGTGGATTTTGGGAGCGATCGCGTTCGGAGTTGCAACGACTTTGGTAATCACGGCACTCTTTGGATTAGCCAGATTTACCGCACGTCGATCGGAGCGCAAAAGCGTTCGGCAAGCCCCCACGCAGACTAACAGCTATGCCTATGCCGAAACCCCTCGCGAGTCTACACCGCGATCGGTAAACGATACGGCGGATGATTGGTTTGGAGACGATGGAGACGATTGGACAACCGAGCCGAAAGATCGGCCCAAACAGGATTTTGAAACGAGACAAGAGCCGACTTCAGGAAAGCGATCGGGTTCGACCTATTCCTACACTTATCGGGAACCACCGGAACCGAAAAAGCCTGATGTTGTAGATGCAGAGTATCGCGTGATTCGACCACCAGTACGGAAATTGGATGAGGATGAAGGTTGATGTTAAAAGGGGTAAGTGTCTTTTTGATCGGAATGATGGGGGTCGGGAAAACCACGATCGGGCAGTTGTTAGCAAAACAACTCGATTATGAGTTTCTCGATGTCGATCAGTTTATCGAGCAGGCGACGGGGCAAACGGTTTCTACGATTTTTGCAGAGTCGGGAGAAGCGATTTTTCGCCAATTGGAAACCGCAACCTTATCACAGGTATCTGCACGACTGCGGCGCGTAGTCGCAACAGGTGGCGGCATTGTCGTTGCACCCCAGAACTGGAGCTATTTGAAACATGGTGTGATTGTGTGGCTCGATGTGCCCGTTGAGCAGTTGCGGGAACGGTTGAGCCAAGATACGACGCGACCTTTGTTGCAAAATCAAGATTTGACGGCTCGATTGACGCAGCTTTCTCAAGATCGTCGCTCGTACTATGCCAGAGCAGATATTCACATTCAGGTGATGCCGGACGAAACTCCGGAGCAGACTACGCAGCGGGTGATTGATGCGATCGCGCAAGAATGCGAGAAAAAACGCCAGATCGACGAATCGATCCAGCGCTTGAATCAAGAAATGCCGTTTCAGGCGAATTCGTAATCTATTTCACCACCGCAGGACGAACCGCAGACGGACGACGATCGATCACTTGATCAACCAATCCATAGTCTTTCGCTTCTTCTGCGGACATAAAGAAATCGCGTTCCGTATCTTGTTCAATACGATCGAGCGGTTGTCCCGTGTGATCTGCTAGAAGCGAATTCAGCCGCTGTTTGAGATACAGAATCTCTTTTGCCTGAATTTCGATATCCGTTGCTTGTCCTTGTGCGCCACCCAGCGGTTGGTGAATCATAATCCGCGAGTGAGGTAAGCTCATGCGCTTCCCCTTCGTTCCTGCACTGAGCAAAAATGCCCCCATGCTGGCAGCAAACCCGACGCAAATCGTAGACACTTGCGGACGAATCTGCTTAATCGTGTCATAAATTCCCATGCCAGCGGAAACCGAGCCGCCGGGGGAATTGATGTAGAGATAGATATCTTTGTCCGGATCTTCGGATTCGAGAAACAAGAGTTGGGCGACGACCAAGTTCGCCACGTCAGAATCGATCGCGCTACCGAGGAACACAATTCGTTCCCGCAACAGTCGGGAATAGATATCAAAGGCGCGTTCGCCCCGTCCAGAAGTTTCAATAACGGTAGGAATCATGAATCCAGCCCAGTAATTTTTTTCATTTTAGCGAATGAACGCGCGGTCGTTGGGGTGTTTGCCGTAACCAACAAATTTACGAATGATTGCTTAAGTTGAATGATCGTAATAAATTGGCTGAGAGAACTTAAAGATTGACTTGAGGTAGTTGTGAAGAAATCAAGCATTTTATTTCTGTTGCTGTCAACGGGAATCGTGATGGGAACGGCAACAGGCGTATATTATTTCTGGCGACAACTGACCCATTTACCAGAGTGGTATACCCAAGGACAGAGCAATCCTCGAACTTATGCTCAAATTCAGAAATCAGGTGCAGCCGTTGAGAAAAAGATTGAATCTCAAATTCAGGCAAGTCCATCTTCTACAAATGTTGGTAGTGCAGCCAACTCACCGACTGATGAGCTTTCTAGCCCTTCTAAAAATGTCCAGGTGGCACTTAATTCTCAGGAATTGAATGACTTGCTGGTTACAAAAATCACAGAGAAAAGCGGTGGGCAACCTCTACCAAGTTCCGTCAAAGGGTTTCACACTTCGGTCAAAAATGACAAGATGAAAACAGGCGCAGTCGTCGATGTGAAGGAATTGCAAAACAGCGGATTAGGGGCACAACAACAAGCATTGCTAACAGAAATTACCCAGAAGGTTCCGATGAACGATCGCAAAGTTTACATCGGAGTTGAAGGTAAACCTGAGATTCAAAATGGCAAGTTGCGCTTTGATCAAAATGCCAAAATTCAGGTCGGAGACATGAGTTTTACGATCGCTGAAGTTGCCAACCGTTTGGGCGTGGCTCCCGAAAAAGTCCAAGATCAACTCAATCTCGAACTCAAACTACGCGGTCTGACCGTGAAAGACATCGACTTCCAAGACGGCAACGCTATCCTCAGAGGTGCAGCTAGATAAAAAATAATCCTTTACAGAGTTCCAAGAGGACTCCGTAAAGGATTGAGTTTTAAACATTAAATTTCAAACTACGACGCAATTAGCTGCGCACCATTACTTGAACATTGGCGTTTTGCAAGCCAGGACGTTTTGCAACATTGCTAAGGGTTTGTTGCACAGCATACTTTTGGTTCACAGAGGTCATCAGTTCTGCAAGGTTGTGCTTTCTCGCCACGCCCCACAAATCTGCGATGATGCTGAATGTGCCATCTTCGTTGTGTAGCCAACCGATGTCATAGCTGCCATCTAATACCGCAACGATGTCAGCATGAACGCGCTGACAGCCCATTCCCCGAACTTCAGTGTTCGTTTCGACCGTGAAACCGAGATCGCGCAACGAAGTCTTGAGCAATTCTGCATCGGTGATCTTGCTGCGGAGGGTACTAAAGTGTGACATATTGTTATTCCTGCTTAAATGAGTGATGTTTGACTCGTTTGCTAACGGTAACAGCGGATGAATGCAGTGACCGTCTATCTAAAGACTTCTTTTTTTATCTTAGGGCAGACCTAGGGGAGAGAACACTTCGAGAGATTGAGTTATATGAAGATTTCGATCGCTGAATTTTCGCACTGTGGTTCGCTAAGATTCAAGTACTGTTTTCAAGAAATTAACCGATGACCGTTACTCAGTCTCAGCGATCGATCTTTTCGACGATTTTACAGTCCGACCTTAGCCCAAATCCGACGTTTCAAGCGGCTTGGTTAACGGCGCGCGTTCTAGTGGGTGCGTTGATGATTCACAATGGTTTTAGTAAGTTAGCTGATGTACAAGGCTTTGTTGATCACGTCATGAGCGTGATCGGCTTCCCATTCCCGTTATTCTTTACGTACTGTGCGGCTTATACAGAAATTGCAGCTTCGATTCTGTTAATTCTGGGATTTCTAACGCGGATTAGTGCATTGTCGCTAGTATTTACAATGCTGATCGCGGTTTACTTTCATGTGAAGGGAACAGGATTGCAGATTGCGCCATTAGAAACGGCTTCCCTGTATTTGCTCTGCTATCTCTTGTTTACTGTGGGAGGCGGGGGAAATTTCTCGATCGATCATCTCTTATCGCGCGATCGCACAAATTCCTAAAACGAATGGTCTAGATCGGTAAATCTGCAAAACCTTTCAAGTCTCGTAAATCTACAGGTCTAGACCATTTTTTGAAAAAAGCTGGAGGATTTATTCTTCCTCTTCAAATTCGATCTCTTGTTCAACGGTCTCGTTTTCTGCTGCAATTTCTTCAAGCGCTTTCTGCATCCAAAGTTTTGATAAGTCGATTAAGCTAATGCTGTCCGGCACAGTGACCATTGATTGTTTCCTCCTTCTCTATCTTAGAGCGTAGCGAACTCTGTCTTAGGTTTCATGGATAGATCTACCTATTGAAACATTTGTTTACAGTTCGTTGAATTGAGGCAAAATTTCTAAGATTTTCAAACTTCGTCTGGGTTAATTCCCATTTCTCGGAGTCGATCGGCGAGTCGATGCGCTTTCGATTCTGCATTGTCCGCGCGTTCTGCTCCGGTGGGAATGACTTTGGTTGCGATCGCACCATCGCAACCAAAGTCGCGCGACATCTTCTTCAAACTGCCCTTCCCACAGCATCAAACCGATTCCCGCTCCATTTAACCAAACGAGTTCTCCAACTCCGCGAATTCCTTGCGGTGGAGTTAACTCAGTGTAGCCATCGGCTGAAATTGACCACACTCGTAACAAGGCTCCATCCATTTCATCTTGTCCTTGAGTCCGTTCAAGCGGATCGAATACTACGTAGTACCGCACTCCGATTTGGGCGTAAATCTCTTTTTTTGTCGTAGTCCTGCCTTTTTGCCGCGATTTCCGACTCAAAATCAACTCATCGCCTTCTTGATTCAACACGATTTCGATACAGACTTCTGGCACTTTGCCAAATTCCCACACAAAGTAAGAGCGGTTGCGCTTTTGGAAGAAGTCTTCAGCGCACTGTACTCCCAAGCTCAACATTGAATCAGGAACAATCGGATCACCGTTAAGTTTGTAGAAGAGTCCAACGTTGGCAGCAGCCAAAAAGGGTACGGGTAAAGCTTTAGAGCTATAAAGCGGTTCGACTAATAGCCGTTGCTGTTTTTCAGATTGAAAGTTGTCCACGGGAGTATCGTCCTCGATCGTCAAATGGCTGATATCTAACTCATTGACGATTTCTTCATTGTCCAGAAGTTGCTGAGTCTCATCGTTCAGAAGTTGTTGAGTCATGAGTAGTCACTCAATGGGTGCTTCAATTATCGATCGAACTTCAAACACAAAAAAGGGGAAGTGGTAAACTTCCCCCTTCTAACTTCATGCGGATGGCGAGACTCGAACTCGCAAGGCAATGCCACACGCACCTCAAGCGTGCGCGTATACCAATTCCGCCACATCCGCCTAAGCCTTAACTACAATAGCAGACAAATTGCCATTCCGTGACAAAGTTTTTCGGATTTGGAGCTTCAGCACGATCGTGGTTTTTGCATCCCCGAAAGCGGTAAACTCTAAACTTTACTGACTCTCGCAAAATTTCTCATGTCGTTTCACGCAACGTTAGATCAACTGATCGCGATCCTTGGGGCATCTTTCCAAAATTTACCGAATTCAAACGCAACGGGCATTACCACTGATACGCGATCGATTCAATCCGGTGAGGTTTTTCTAGCGCTGCGGGGCGAGAAATTTGATGGGCATGATTTTGTGCGATCGGCGATCGAGCAAGGTGCGATCGCTGCAATTGTCGATGATCAGTTTGAAGCGGCTGATCTGCCTGTTCTAATTGTTTCCGATACTTTGCAGGCGTATCAAGCAATCGCGCATTGGTGGCGTAAACAGTTTGAGATTCCGATTATTGCAATTACTGGATCAGTGGGAAAAACAACAACAAAGGAATTGATTGCAGCAGTTTTATCGAAATACGGAAAGGTACATAAAACACAGGCAAACCATAACAATGAAATTGGAGTTCCGAAAACGCTATTGGAATTGAATTCGGATCACGATTTTGCTGTAGTCGAGATGGGAATGAGAGCATTAGGGGAAATCGCGCTGTTGTCGCAAATTGCTAGCCCTGATATTAGCGTGATTACGAATGTAGGAACGGCACATATTGGGAGATTGGGTTCGAGAGACGCGATCTCACAAGCAAAATGTGAACTCCTTGCAGAAATGCCGAAAGATGCTATCGCAATTCTCAATCACGACAATCCTTTACTGCTCGAAACTGCTCAAACCGTTTGGCAAGGCAAATCGATCACTTATGGATTGCAAGGCGGCGATTTGCAAGGACAATTGATTGATACTGAAACGCTCAAAGTTGGAGAAGATCAGTTTCCGTTACCGCTTCCCGGTGAACATAACGCACTGAATTTTCTGGCAGCATTGGCAGTCGTGCAAGCTTTGGATCTGGATTCTTCAAAGCTAACAGCAGGCGTTGAAGTAGAGTTACCGGGAGGACGATCGAGACGGTATGAACTCTCAAATGATGTCGTCATTCTCGATGAAAGCTACAACGCGGGTTTAGAGTCGATGCTAGCTTCGTTGAAATTATTAGCTCAGACCAAAGGCGATCGCAGAATTGCTGTGCTCGGAACGATGAAAGAATTGGGAGATTGGTCAGTTCAATATCATCAGCAAGTCGGGGAACAAGTGAGAGATTTGAAACTCGATCGAGTATTGATCCTCGCTGATCCCGACGAAGCGCAAGCAATGGCGATCGCGGCTTCTCCAGTTCCCGCAGAAACTTTCACCACTCATACAGAAGTCATCGAGCGACTGAATCAATTGATCCGGTCGGGCGATCGACTGTTATTTAAGGCATCTCGTGCGGTAGGACTCGATCGCGTAGTTGCCGCACTAATTCTGTCTAAATAAGTACCTCTTACTTACTGACCCTCAAACTCAACAGAGCGATTTACTCCTTTTAGCTGATGCATCCTATCACTTGAGAAGGATGTTAATCTACCGTTGACTCAGCGATTCTGTCATCAAAGGTAGTGTTTCAAAATTACAGCCTCACTGGCACATTTCACTTGTGTTGGGCGAAGTCTGATGAGGAAGTTTCTATGAGTCAAGTAGCAAATTTAACATGGGAACTCGGTCAGAGTCTCCTGGCGCAGATTCCAACCGATCGAGGAGTCAACACACCGGAGGAAGCTGCTCTGGTGTTTTCAGGTCCTCGATTTTTTGTTGCCTTAATTTCGGGAATCGTATTAGCATTTGCATTCCAATTACTGTTCACAAATCTATCGGTAGCGGCTGGAATCTCTTATCTGGGGCACTCTTCGGATGATCATGATTCGCATCATCATTCAAGCGGCAGCGGTGGCGGAACGATTCGCAAAATCGGTTTTGCAGTCGGACTCTGGACGCTGATCACCGTAACGATTTCGCTGTTTATCGCTTGCTTACTCGCCGTGAAACTGAGCTTGCTCACAACTGCGGGTTTAGGCGCGATCGTCGGTCTGGTCATCTGGGCGGCATACTTTACTTTGCTTGTGTGGGTAAGTTCGACCACGGTTGGATCGCTCATCGGTTCGGTGGTAAATACTGCAACCTCTGGATTTCAAGCGATCGTGGGAACCGCAACCGCTGCACTCGGAGCAAGAGCGGTCAACAACCAAGTCGTTTCGACCGCAGAAGCAGCAGCAGCAGCGGTTCGCCGCGAATTGGGATCTGCGATCGATCCATCGAACATTCGGGATTCTCTTGAAGACTATATTGAGCGGTTGCGTCCGGCGCAGTTGGATTTCGGACGGGTGCGGCGCGAACTTGAAAGCTTGGTGAACGATCCAGAACTGCAAAGCATTGTCGGTGGAGGTTCGCCCACGGAAGTGATGGAACGATTGCGTCACGTCGATCGCAATACGTTTTTGAAACTGATTAGCGATCGGACTGATTTATCGAAAAAAGATGCCAACCGCTTGGTCGATCAGCTTGATTCAATTTGGACAGAAACAGTTGGACGCTTCCAACGCAAAGATCCAACGCAAGAATTAACGGAATACTTGAAAACCGTTCAATCGGGACAGGTCAACACGAATGATTTGAATCGTCGTTTGGATCAGCTCACTGAGGAATTGCGTCGTCAAGGTCAAGTGTTGCAAAACACGCAGCAAGATCAGATGTCGGGAATGCGTGATACGTTCTCGAATTTGGCGCAGCAAGGATCGAAGCAGGGACAACAACCTGGCTTAGTCAATCAAGCGATGCAGATGGGTTTCGCAAGCTTGATGAGTACGGTGATGGGGCGGGCAGACCTTCATGATCTCGATGTTGAGAAAATCATCGGACAGATCCAATCTGCACGCGATAAGGTGATGTCGGGCGCACAGAAGGTTACAGATCAAGCTTCTTCAAACTTCAGCCCGATTAAAGCGGATGTCGAGAACTATCTGCTAAATACCTATTCTTGGCACTTCAACCGGGAGACATTGGACAATGAATTCCGCGAATTGCTGCACGATCCGGAGGCTGATCCCTCTGCGGTCAGACGCGAACTCGAACGGTTAAATCGTGGCGATTTCGCCGATCTTTTGACTCAGCGTGGCGATTTGTCTCCTGCACGAATCGCTGAAATCGCTGACCAACTTGAAACGATTCGGACAACTACGCTCAGCACCGTTCAGGCCGCTGAAGAACATGGGGAAACAACGGATGTCCGCAGTCGCGTTGAGAACTACTTGAGATCGACCAACAAAGACGAACTTAATCCCGACACGATCGAGCGCGAAGTTTCACTGCTGCTCGACGATCCAGAAGCGGGTTACGATGCGCTCAAAAATCGCTTGAGTCATTTCGATCGCGATACCTTAGTTCAACTGCTCGGACAACGCCAAGATCTCACGCCTGAAGAAGTCGATCGCACTATCGGCAAGTTTGAAAGTGCCCGCGATCGCGTTCTTAATTCGTCCCAGGAAGCCCAAAACCGAGTCCGTTCTGAAGCGGAAGCGCTGCGGCTGAGAGTAGAATCCTACTTGCGAAATACGAACAAATCGGAACTCAATCCCGACGACATTAAGCGCGACTTCCGCACGTTGCTCGACGATCCACAAGCGGGAGCTTACGCACTCCGGGCGCGACTGAGCCAATTCAATCGCGATACCTTAGTTCAACTGCTCGGACAACGCCAAGATCTCACACCCGAAGAAGCCGATCGGATTGTGTCTCAGCTTGAAGATGTTCGACACAACGTCCTTCACGCGCCGCAAATCGTGGCTCACAAAGCAAAAGATCAAGTCGATCAAGTCACCACCACGATCGAATCTTATCTCCGCAATACGAATCTCTCAGAACTTGATCCCGATGGCATCAAGCGCGATTTGAATGTATTGTTGAGCGATCCGAAAGCAGGTGCTTCTCGGCTCAGAAGAAGACTAGCACAAGTCGATCGCGAAACCATTGTAAAACTGATGGCACAACGTCCCGATCTGAGCGAATCTCAAGCCAACCAACTGGTCGATCAAACCCTATCCTCGATTCGGGGTGTCGTGCGATCGCCGCGTCGTTTAGCATTGAGAACCCAACAGCGGGTACAAAACTTCCAATCGACTTTCGAGAACTATCTACGAAACACGCACAAGGAAGAACTCAACCCCGATGGCATCAAGCGCGATCTGCAACTCCTATTGCGCGATCCAAAAGCTGGATTTGGCAACTTGAGCGATCGCTTATCGCATCTAGATCGCGCCTCGATCGTGGCACTGCTCTCTCAGCGAAACGACATCAGCGAAGCAGAAGCAAATCGCATTGTGGATCAAGTGCTTTCTGTACGCGAACAGGTCATGGCACAGATCCAAGCCGTTCAGCACCGGATTCAAAGCGTGATCGATGGCGTTCTCGATCGCATTCGCAACTATCTAAATTCGCTCGATCGTCCTGAGTTGAACTATGACAGCATTCGGACGGACATTCGCACGATGTTCCACGATCCACAAGCAGGTTTTGATGCGTTGCGCGATCGTTTAGGGAGCTTTAACCGCGATACGGTCGTTGCTCTCTTGTCCTCACGAGAAGACATCTCTGAAGCCGAAGCAAACCGGATCGTCGATCAGGTAGAGAACGCAAGAACTTCAGTGCTACGTCGTGCAGAACGCATTCAAGGCGACGCACAGCACCGACTCGAAGAAGTCAAACGTCAAGCGAAGAAGCAAGCCGAAGAAACCCGCAAAGCCGCAGAAACAGCAGCATGGTGGTTGTTTGGAACGGCATTAGTTTCCGCTGGCGCATCGGCTCTCGCAGGCGCGATCGCGGTTGGATTCTAAGAGGTTTAGAGAAAGTATCTCGCTTCGTTGTTAGCGGCTTGTGCCCCCTAAATCCCCCATTCTGGGGGACTTTGAGGAAGAGGAAACGACTTGATGGCAAGAGCGAGCTTAAGGATGAGGCTGCTTGATTGGTCAAAGAAGCTTTTCTAAACGATCGCTGACGAGACTGCAAATCTGTTCCATTGCATCAAAGTCCCCCAGATTTGGGGGATTTAGGGAGCGAACTCCACGCCAACGAAGCGAAAACTCATTAACCTCACATCTAACAAAAATGCAGCCCTCCGATTTCTCATTTAGAAAAGGGGAGGGCTGCATTTTTTATAAAAACAAAATGAAACTAGACATCATAAATCCGACATTCAGCCGCATCTGGATGATCGTCGCAATAAGTAGTAAAAGAGCTTTTCACATCCGACGATCGACGATGCGAAATTTCTGCCTGAACTTCTTCGACCGCATCCCAAGCACTGGCACACTGATCGGACGTGGTTCCATCCGTATCGCAAACATCATGGGCTTGATCGACAAGTTCGGTGAGGCGTTGTTCGATCGTGATGCCTTCTTCGAGTTGAGTCATAACTTTACCCTTGGTGTAGTGAAGATTGGGTGACTAATTCCAGTGTGGCTCCGGATTCTAAAAGCGTGTGGACTTCTGCTTTTATTTAATGATCACTCAGGCACGCGGCTCACTTTCGTATCACGCAGCTTTGTCGATCGAGCCACTTGCTGATGATTTTTAATCGCGTCATAAATCGCAGTCTGCCGACGCGCCTGATCCCGACTGATGCTGTACAGATTGTTTCCGAGTCCCGGTGCATCCCATTGATTGGTGCGCGGATTGATATAAGAATAGGTACGCGCTCGTAAAACTGCTTCAGAGCCTTTCAGTCCTTCAGCATATGCTTGCCGTAAACGATCAATATAGCCCCCTCGATCGAGCGCGGCTAACGGTGCTTGATTCGCTAGATCGATTCCGTTGAGTTGTTCTTCGAGTCCGAGCCGCAATCCCGCAGAAAGCGCAGTTTGTTCAATCTCCTCATACTGACCCCGTAAGCGATCAAGTTGACGACGATCTGCCTCATTCGGAGAAGCCGCGCCATGCTGATAGGAAAAGCTCCCCATATTCCAGCGACGATTTCCCGGATCGACGTGCCCGTAATACGCCCAAGTTTTGCCACCATTAGGGGTGCGGGTTCCTTCAGCGCTACCCACTGCTTTCGCAACGAGTGAATCAGAACCGCCATGAAATAGCTCATCGGGAGCCATCGCGACTAAGCGATCGCCACTCACTACAGTCGTTGATCGCGGCAATGGACGAGGCTCGATCGCGCTAGGAGAACTCGGCTCATCGGTAGAAGATTCGGGAACTTGGAAGGTGATTGCGGCTGATTTCTCGATCTCTTTAGGGGCAGGTTGAATCGGTGGACTTGAACTCTGTGGAGCAAAGTTGAGCAGTCCTTGAGCTTGCGTCGATCGCATTTCACTCAGCGTCAAAACGATCACGCTCATCATCAGAGAAACAATCTTTTTCATCGTGGATTTAAAGTTCGTTGCAATAAGCTTTTATCGGGTTCGACGAGTGCCCAACTATCGTCGGATTGCTTGAGTAAAGTCGCAAACTGAAGAATCTTTCCGGTCGCGATCGCGTCTCCAGCTTTTAGCGCTCCTAGTTTCGGAGCTTCTAACCCACACAACCGAAACAAATAAGCAGGCGTATCGGCTCCCGCAAAATACACGCAGCCCCGCTGATCGATGTACGCATTTCCATCAGAAGCCGCATAAACCGATTGCCCTTCTAACGCGATCGAAATATCTCCGAGTCCGCCGATCACTTTTGCTCCGGCGATTTTATCTCCAGGTTTTAGCTGCCAGCTTTGATAGAGCTTTGGTTCTGGAATCGTGTTCCCAGTGTGGGGTGAAGCAGCACAGCTAGAAAGCAGGCTGAAGAGAAGAACAAATCCGACTTTAGCGAATCCAGAACTTATATCCCAGATATTGATTCCCTTCATACGAAACTACAATAAACGTCTGAGAAGTCGATCGTTCTAACGCATCCGATGCGACTCGATAAGCTTCGCGCTCAGTCTGCGTTCCACTCCGAATCGAGAGCTTGGGCAGGATGCAATAAGGCTCTTTCAAAGCTTTACGGACTGCATCTTTAGAGTCTCCATTTTTCAGCAAAATCAGCTTTGCAATGTTGTCTTCAGAGATGGCTTGCTGCGATTGCACTGCTCCCTGACATTCCAATGCAGCTTCTTTGCTTCCAAAAGAAGGGAGTCCCATCGCTTGAAAAAAAATCCCAAGCGCCAAAACCCCCGCAACCCCTGCCAGCATTTGATTGGAGTTGAATTTTTCGATCATAATTTGCCTCCGACGAACAATCCCAACGTCACTAATAACAATCGGTAGATTCCAATCCGATTCGCTTGGGGAATAAACAGAGCGGCATAAGCAGCTAACAGTGCAGGAACGAAGATCAACAAAGTGACCGGAAAGTTCAGAATCGGCATTGCCACAACCAAGTATTTCAGCCCGATCCGCAGTCCTGCCGCTGCTAACACCCAGAGCGCGGCATCGATTGCAATTCCAGAATTCTGTTCCGGCAGTCGCAGTAGTTGCTGCATGAGGCGGTGCAAGGGTTTACGGCGACGGGGGCGGGCAGTCGGAATGCTGGGGCGAAAGGGCGGGATCGAAGGTTGTGGAGGGCGCAAGGTCGTTTGTACAGGACGATGTGCTTCGAGCGGCAATTGCACTGTTGAGACGTGCGGATTCGAGGAAGGTCGTGTTCCGTCTTGTGTCTGCATTTTTTCGACGGTCGCTTTGAGTTCGTCGATCGCGCTCCAAGTTGCATTCAGTTGCTCATTGAATTGAGCAAGTACAGCTTCGATCGCTGCACCGCGCTCTGATGGAGGAGCTTCCCAAGCGAGCTTAACCCGTGTCGAAGCGGATTGATTCGGTGACTTGCTCGTCGCTTGGCGCTTCGTCGTGGGGGCTTTTTCAGTTTTCGTTGTGCGGCGTTTTTTTGTGGGGGTCGCTTCGGTGGTAGACTCAGCGAGGCTTGTACCACGCTCCGGGTTCGATTCACTGGCGCTTGAAGGTTCAGCGATCGACTTGGCGGGTTGCCGTTTTGCGCTCGGCTGAGTTTGGGTGATCCGAGTTGACTGGCTCTCTGTTTTCACTTCTGTCATCGCGGCTCCTGGGGCAAGTGAATCTTTAGTACGATAGTACTATTAATAGTATTAATGTGCTACCTTCCAGAAGTCAAGCGAATCCATTAAATTCATTTCAAAAGACATCTCTTTACCATAAAACGTTGCGCTTTTGTGACAGTGAGTACAAAAGTTAGGTTTCGCTTCGCTTACAGTAGAAAAAAGCGATCGTCGTAGGAGATCGATTATGGGCTTGAAAACACAGGTTGAGATTTTCCCACTCAAATCGATCAAAGGCGGAATGGCAGAGTTTTATACGCCGCAGTCAAGTCATGAAACGATGCTGGTGAACATTCCCGCTCATACGATCGATGATTTATTCGTTCATCGCACCCAAACCGATCAGTTGCTGGTTGTGCGCGGTAGCTTCATTCTGGTTGTATTACAAAATCGTAAGTATCAATACATTCCATTGAGCGAGTCGCAGCCGCAAGTCGTAAAAATTCCGCCGGGAGTGCCGCATGGCGCAATTAATCTTCATGATTCGCCCTGTGTGTTGGTCAATGCGGTTCTTCGACATAGGGCATCAATCGATCGAGATTATCGCCCATTGCGCCGACCGATCCCCTACGATATGAATATAGCTCACCAACTTCAAGGAATTCCTCGTCCTCGCATCGCTTAGGATCGTGAATGAAATAAGGTCGGTCATTGCAAGGTTAATTCGCCCTCACCCCCAGCCCCTCTCCCAAATTGGGAGAGGAGAGCTAGAGTCCGGCTCCCCTTCTCCCAATTTGGGAGAAGGGGCTGGGGGTGAGGGCAAAGATCTCAGCATTTATCAGATCCGCATCGCTTAACAAATTGTTTTTAATCTTGAATCTGCCGTTGATAATTGGCATTCAAAGATCTCGCTCACTTGTGTTTCATGCCCCTCACTATTCTTGTCGCAGAAGATGATTTAGGAACCCGCCTATCGATCAGCGACTATCTCGAATGTTCTGGTTACTCTGTGGTTTCGGCTGAAAACGGTAAAGACGCGATCGCACTCCTCGAAACGCATCAGCCGCATTTGATTGTGACCGATGTTTCGATGCCGCTAATGGATGGGTACGAATTGGTGCGACAGGTGCGACGACGGCCTGCCCTGCGCTTATTGCCGATCGTTTTTCTGACCGGACGCACTGATACAGATGAGCGGGTTCGGGGCTATCAGCTCGGCTGTGATGTTTATTTAGCGAAACCGTTTGAGCTACCCGAATTAGGGGCGATCGTGCGAAACTTGCTCGATCGCAGTCAGATGATCGAAACCAGTTGGCGATCGCGGCAGGAATTCGAGGTGTCGGAAAGCGCAGAACGCGAAAAGATCGTTCCAGATATTCACATCACGTTTACCGATCGAGAAAGAGAGGTGTTAACGCTGCTGAGTGATGGATTGTCGAATATTCAAATTGGCGATCGATTGCACCTGAGTTCGCGCACGGTTGAGAAGCACGTTAGTAGTTTATTAAGGAAAACAGAAACGAGCAATCGAGCAGAACTGGTACGGTTTGCGATGGAGCATCATTTAGTGGTGTAGGCGATCAAATCGGTTCATACACCATCTGCGGTACTAGCACTCCATCCGCGCGAAGTTCACCGATTCCCAAAAACCGTTCATCCTTCACCCGTACCCATTTCGGTTGCTCGACTTCGATCGCAATTTTTTGCCCCTGACACCAACGACGCGCGATCGAACTTTCCAAAACCAATTCCGGTAAATGCAACAATGCGGTTTCTGGCTCGACTAAGGGAACCGGAAGTTCTTCGATCGTTGAACTTCCTTTCAGTTCAAAGCCGCTACTTTCCGTTCTCAACAGTTTTGCTAACGTTGCCCCGGTGTCCAGTTCCGCGCCCAAATCTCGTGCGATCGATCGAATATAAGTTCCGCTGCCACAGGAAATCGCTAAATCGAGTTCGGGAAAATCCCCCGATCTGAACTCCAAAATCTCTAATTTGTAAATCTCAACGGTGCGGGCTGGAACCTCGATCGCTTGTCCCGATCTCGCCAAATCATACAGTCGCTTGCCCTGTACCTGAATCGCACTATAGTTCGGCGGAATCTGCTGAATCACACCCTGAAACAGAGAGAGCTTTGCTTGAATTTGCTCTAAGCTCAGGTGCGAAACGGCTTGCTCTGTGAGAATTTCGCCTTCAAGGTCATCGGTTGCGGTCGTGATGCCAAATCGAATCGTCGCTTGGTACGCTTTATCCTGGCGTAGATATTGCAGCAATCGAGTGGCGCGACCGAGTGCAATCGGTAAAACACCCGTCGCCGTAGGATCGAGCGTTCCAGCATGACCCACTTTTTTTAGCTGATAGATCCGGCGAACTTTTGCCACACAATCATGCGACGTAAACCCAAACGGCTTATTGAGATTGAGAAAACCATCCACGCGACTATTACCTATCTGCTACCTATCCAACTGCGCCAAAGTCAAAGACTGAACCAAATTTAACCGTAGCGGATCTTGAGACAGCGCACGCGCATAAGTCGCAGAAAGATACGGGCGATAGTCCGATCGATTGGCGATGTAAGTACTAAAAAACGCCAAACTGAGCGCATTCACATAGCGACGGGCAAGCGTGGGAGACGGCCCGATCACTTCAGGCGGCACAGGAACCCCTGGCGTGTCGCCTTCCTCCAGTGCTGAAAAATGCGTTCCACGATCAACGACAGCCAAAAAGCGATCGCGGGTTTGTAGCCAGGTAAAAGGCTGGATCTGTTCGGGCAAGGCAGGCGCAACCGTATCAGCATTACCCGCCATGATCAAAGTCGGCGTTTTGATTTGAGCGATCGAAGATTGTCCGAATACAACGCTGTCGATTGGGTTAATGGCAATAATTGCTTTGACGCGCGGATCGCTCAGATTGTAGTTAATCGGGGGCAGTCCAGCAGCGCGGCATTGCAGCAACACCGAGAGATTCAAGGTGCGATCGATTTCAGTCGGCTGACACGATTGTTGCAATTGCTCAAAGTTGATCGATGCTCCCGCAAGTGCCATCACCGTATATCCACCGAACGACTGTCCGAGTACACCAACTTGCTTAACATTCAACCGCTTGTAGCGCGGATCAGAAGTCGCTCTGCGTTCCAGTTCATCCAGCACATATTTAATATCTAAAGGTCGATCGATAAATTCGCTCGGACTGGTGACTTCGCTCACAATGCCATCAACGAGGGCTTGGAGTTGTTTCGCATTGCTGCCCGGATGTTCGGGAACCGCAACGGCAAATCCATGTGAAGCGAGATGTTCGGCTAGATATCGAAACGTTCCGCGATCGGAGCCGAGCCCATGCGAAATCACGACGACGGGAACCGAAGCGGACAAAGCTTGACGACGGGCAAAAGGTAGATAAACATCAACCGGGAACACCCGCTCTCGCCCCAAAGCTTGAACGAATCCCCGCGATCGATCCACCAGTCTCAGCGTTTCTTTTTCAAATCCATAAGCTCCACGAACTGAGAGATCTGGAATATTGCCGCTCGGTAGCGGTGTGTTTTCTTGACGCGCGAGTTCCACGATCGTTTGAGTCGCGCGGGTCGTTTGATTGATTAAATTGCCAAAATCTCCCGCAATATCCAAACTACGCTGTAAATCGATCCGGAGTCCGCGCGTGGGAAATTTGCGAAACACATTGAGTAAGGTCAATCCCTCCGGATCAGCCGATGCCAAAATCAGCGCTCCACGGATTGCGAAAAATCCGGTATCGCGCGACTCTGGCTGAATCACTTCGCCCAAGCGCCGGAGCAGAATTTCGCCTTGCTGAGTGTAGAGAAACTGAGAAACCGCGATCGGACTTAAATCCGCCCGTGTTACAAGCGCTTTGCGTAGGGTTTGGAGTTGTTGAGGCGTGACATATTGCGAATAGACATAGAGATCGCCATCGAGCGCACCCGTTCGCGCATAAGCTTCCAGCGCTGAGACTGAAATCGATCGCTCTAAAATTCCATAAGACAAAAAGACGCGCTCCGCCGCCGATGCGGGACGACTGAAAACCGCGATCGACATCAATCCCGCGATCACGTGAAGCGCAAATTTTAACCGCTTAAACTGCCGCATTTTAGGCTTTCTCAAAAATAGTGCTGAAAATTCTCTGTTCAGGCTCAACTGCCCCATTCTGACGCACAGATCTAGGAGCGACAAGATGCAGGATGATCAAGAGATCGAAAAATCTGCCTTGCGGCGAATAGCCTAAAGCGTGACATCTGTTTTAAGTTCAATCTATCTGTAATAGGGATTTAGCAACCGCTGATGCGTCAGAGTATTACAATCGAGATCGTTCTAGCTTCACCGAATCGATCCCACGATTTGCGATCGCAACCCTTTTGGTACGCAGCATCATGACAGCTTTTTGGAGTCAGTTTTTTGATTCAAGTTCTTATATCCCACACGGACATTGCTATCTTTGGCAGACCGGGTTAGTTTGGCTGCACATTACAGGCGATGTGCTGATTGCGCTGGCATACTACTCGATTCCGTTAACGCTCCTTTTCTTCGTGCGGAACCGTCGCGATCTGCCGTTTAACTGGATTTTTCTGTTGTTTGGCGCTTTTATCATTGCGTGCGGCACAGGTCACATTCTGGATATTTGGACATTGTGGCACCCGGACTACTGGATTTCTGGCGGAGTGAAAGCGTTCACTGCAATGATTTCAGTCCTCACAGCCGTTGAACTTTATCCCTTAATTCCTAAAGCCTTAGCGCTTCCCAGTCCCGCACAGCTAACTTTGGCAAATCAATCGCTTCAAGTTCAAATCGGCGAACGTCGTCAAGCTGAAATCAAACTGAAGCGCTATCAAGACCAACTCGAAGAATTAGTCGCCCAACGCACCGTAGAACTGACTCAAATCAACGCACAGCTTCAGCAAGAAATCATCGAGCGGCAGAGGATTCAAGAAGAACGAGAATCGCTGCTACGCCGAGAGCAACGCGCACGTGAACAAGCCGAAGCCGCCAATCGCGTCAAAGATGAATTTCTCGCGGTACTCTCTCATGAACTGAGAACACCACTGAATCCAATTCTGGGCTGGACGAAACTTTTACAGAAGCAGCAATTAAAACCAGAAAAAGCTGCGATCGCGTTAGACACGATCGAACGTAATGCCAAACTCCAAGCTCAGTTAATCGAAGATCTGCTCGACATTTCTCGGATTGTGCGCGGGAAGTTGACGCAGAATACGACTGCGATCGACTTAAAGACGGTCGTTCTGGCGGCAATTCAAACCGTTTCACTCGCAGCAGAAGCGAAACAAATCGAGATCGAAACCACGATCGAAGCCGAGGTCGGACAGCTTTTAGGAGATGCAGGACGATTGCAGCAAGTCGTTTGGAATTTGCTCTCGAATGCGGTGAAGTTTACGCCCGAAGGCGGTCGGGTGAAAGTGATTTTGACCGGGGAGGATTCTGATCAGGCAAAAATCATCATCCGGGATACAGGCAAGGGAATCGCGGCGGATGCACTTCCTTTTGTGTTCGATCGCTTTTGGCAAGAAGACAGTACGAATACTCGTCAATTCGGCGGTTTGGGGTTAGGACTCGCGATCAGTCGTCAAATCGTAGAGCTTCACGGCGGCACGATTACTGCTGAAAGTGTGGGTGAAGGACAAGGAGCAACTTTTACGGTAAGATTGCCGCTCCGTGCTCCGGTTCCTGTTCCCGTTCCAATTCGATTGAGTGTTAGCGAAAATTCAACTTTAGAAGGGCTGCGAATTTTGCTGGTTGATGATAGTCCGGATTCGCGTGAGTACGCCAAGTTTGTTCTGAGTGAGGCGGGATCAGAAGTCACCGGAGTCGATTCTGCGGAAGCTGCATTAGAAGCACTTTCCCAACAGATCCCCGATGCGATCGTCTGTGATATCGGGCTACCAGAGATAAATGGCTATGAACTAATTCGACAAATTCGAGCGCGACCGATTGAGCAAGGCGGCAAAATTCCTGCGATCGCACTCACGTCTTATGCAGGAGATTATGACCAACGACGAGCGATCTCGGCTGGATTTCAACAACATTTATCGAAACCTGTAGAACCAGAGCAGTTGGTTAAATCGATCGCAGCAATTTGTCCCTCTCGCACTGTAGAGAAGGCATCGGGCTTGAAGTGAGCGATCAGAATGTGGGTGTAAAGTGGAGTGCGATCGGCAGAATAGCAGTGTTTATGGGGGGAAGCTACCAGATTGCGACTTTCGATCGACATCGATTTCGCAATTTAGCCTGTATAACGATTCATACAGTATTTCTTAATTTTGATTTTTCTTCTGAGAGTCACACTTGGTCTAATTTTTAGTGATAGGATGAACTCCCCGAATCTCTGTTTTTTATTTAATCGAAGGTCATCTAGATGACAGTTTTACCATCCGAAGTGAATGAGCAGATCCAGACCGACTCGAAATTAGTTCGCTATCTCAGAGAAGAGTTAGCCGTTTCAGACGACTTTATCGAGCTTGCTCTGCGTCATTGCGAACAAGAGCGCGGCACTTTACCGATGGTGTTGTGGCGCTACGGATTCGTATCGATCAACCAACTCGATCAAATTTTTGACTGGATGGCAAAGTAGATTGCTGTGTAAATTACTGTTTGCTCATTTTGTTGAGGAGCCAGAGCGAAGTTGAAATTGCGACAAACTGAGCCAAGATTACGTTGATACTCGCTTGCACAACGAGAATATCGATCGGTTGAATAAACTTTCCCGGATCGACGTTCACAAAGCCCGCAAATCCTTGATTCACCGCTTTACCAAAGAGTAAACCGACGATCGCTTCTGCCCCCAAAAGCGCTAAAAGAATTCCAACCAAACTTGCCGTCAATCCTGTCCGAATCGTTTGAATCGCTTCTGCTTTTTTAGGTCGCACCGCTGCTTCCGCATTCAGTCGCCGCCCGATCGCAACGTACTTAGTTAACGACCAGAACATATTGAAGCCCAGAACGGCAATTCCACACACCGTCAGCACCACCCCAACGCCTGTCCCTGGATTCGTGCCTGCTGGATTCCGAGTTGAAACCGCCGCAAACAGCAAAATCGCGCTAGAGATCACCGTCAGCACCAATTGAAACCAAAAACTAAACCAGCCCGCAAATCGAAACGTGCTTGCAATTTCTCTCAGCGTGGGAGAAGAATCAGATTTCGCCATAGGAGTCACACAGAAGCTAGTTCCAGCTTATAGTACTGGGTGAGCGATCGCCTGAACCGAATCAAAATTCGATCGTGTTGTAGCGAACATTTGACCGTACCACCCTTTACGGTAGGATGAACTCATGTCTACCCTTTCTATTTCGGGAGTTCCTCACGTCTACGATCTGACGGCTCCAACCTCAAATCCGGAAGTTTTGGTGTTCGTCCACGGTTGGATGTTAAGCCGCAATTACTGGCAGCCCCTGATCGATCAGCTTTCTGTCGATTATCAGTGCTTGTCTTATGATTTGCGCGGTTTTGGTCAGTCTCAGCCGCGCCCTGTTGCATCAATATCAGAACTTAGCGATCGTGCTTCTAGCACGGTTGCAGTGGCGACGCAGAACGCGATCGCACAATACAGCCTGCTCTCTTACGCCAGAGATTTAGGAATGCTATTGAGACAGCTACAAATTCCTAAAGCTTGGTTAGTTGGGCACTCGCTCGGTGGATATGTGGCGCTGTGGGCAGCGGATCAACTGCCAGAACAGATTCAGGGCGTGATTTGCCTGAATTCTGGAGGCGGCATTTATCTTAAAGAAGCATTTGAGCAATTTCGATCAGCGGGACAGCAGATGGTGAAACTGCGCCCGAAATGGTTGCCGCAAGTGCCATGTTTGGATTTGGTGTTTACGCGGGCGAATGTGGTGAGTGCGATCGAGCGATCGTGGGGTCGGCAGCGGGTAATTGATTTTGTCAGCGCTGATTCTGAAGCTGCGATCGGAACGCTGCTAGATTCGACGACCGAAGCAGAGGTACATCGTTTGCCGCAAGTGGTGGCGCGATTGTCTCAGCCACTTTATTTCATCGCTGGGATGAAAGATACAGTCATGGAGCCGAAGTATGTTCGGCACTTAGCGAGCTTTCATTCATCGTTTAGCGATCGTGCTGATAATGTGTTGGAAATTCCCGACTGTGGACATCTATCAATGTTAGAAAAAACCGATGTAGTCGAATCGCATATCCGCACCATTCTGCGTTCTTGAATCTGCGTTCTTGAAAAGGTAGCAAGAAAGGATACAAGTACATTGATATTGAAATATGCTATTTTTTAACCTAAAGCAAAAAATATGCTGACTTTTCCGTATATTCATCCAGATGAGCGCAATATGCAGAAGAGTTCCGTATAGCATCCCATTTCGGGGCGATAGGTTGAAACTTTTCGGTATAGTCAGTCGATGCTATATCGCAAGTTTCAGTGTAATAAGAGTTATGCCGCTATACAAAGATATAGGTGCTGGGAGGCGCAGTTTGATAAGAGCGATCGTTGCAAATTTTATCTACGGCATTATCTTCGTAGAAGTACTTATTGGTATGTGGTTGGGCTTTCTTACAATTGCAGTACTGGTCTGTCAAAAAATAGATGATGGGAGAGACTAAGATGAGACTGACGCGCTTCATCTCCCATCATGGTCAAAAAATACATCGTCAATTTGAGTGCTGAAGAACGTGTCGCCCAGGTGTGGTGAACCGCACCTGGGCGACACGCAGCCGACCAATTGACCCGTGCGCGAATTCTGTTGAAAGCAGATTGCAATCAACATTAAATCTGTTGAGGCTCATAATAATGGTAAGTTTCCCATAGTTGATAATTTCTGGTTTTCTTTCCTTGGTCGTTTAATTATCTGGGGAGCAATAGCTATTATTGTTAATAAACTAATAGCTTTTTTTAAGTAACATTTAGAGATTGTTGCTTAAGTGTCTTTAATCAATGCTCCGGACAAGGTTGAGCGCCGTAGCATCTCAACACCAAGAAACAAGCATACGAATTCTGAGGGCAGTTATTGCAATAGCTTTAAACACGAAAAACGTAACAAGTGTTTAATCAAGCTTTGGATTTTGAGAAAATCCAATCAGTATTACAAGTCGTACAATTTTACTATTTCTATGTACGACGATACCTGTCGGTTCCTCGCCGAACACTTCTCCGCCGACTTTGCCAGTTGGCTGCTAGGGGAGCCTGTCACAATGACAGAATTGCAACCTTCTGAACTCTCTCTCGACCCGATTCGAGCCGATGCCATGATTCTGCTCCAATCCGAAAACTCTATTCTTCATATCGAGTTCCAAACGCTGCCAAAGCAACAAATTCCCTTTCGGATGGCAGATTATCGCCTTCGAGGGTATCGGCGCTATAAAGACAAATCGATGCGGCAAGTGGTGATCTACCTCAAGCCTACGACCTCAGAAATGGTCTACCAAACTAGCTTTACGCTCGAAAATACCCGTCATGAGTTTCAGGTGATTCGATTATGGGAGCAACCTGCTTCACTTTTCCTGCAATACCCTGGACTGCTGCCTTTCGCGGCACTGGGACAGAGTGAAAGCCCAGCAGAGATGTTGCGGCAAGCCACTCAAGTTGTGGATCAGATTGAAGACCTAACCACACAAGCGAATTTGATGGCAGCCTCAGCGATTCTGGCTGAGTTACGATTAGAGGAAGATGTGATTTATCGTTTGGTACAGAGGGATATTATGCAAGAATCTGTGATTTACCGTTCGATTCAGCAAGAAAGGGATCGCGCGATCGCACTCAATCTTCTACGAGAAGGCGTATCGATTGAAACCGTTGCTCGTGGCACTGGCTTATCGATCGAGGAAGTTCAGCAACTTCAGCAACAACTGAATAACTCCGCACAAAGTTAAGTTTGATTGATGTTCGACAAGCTAATCGTGAAGACACGGCATAAACAGCACAGTGGAGCGGACGGTACAGAGACTTCGCGCTTCGTTCTAGTCCTTTCGCTGCTGCTCACTTTAGCCATTAGACCACTTTGAGTTACACTCGGATGCTTCCCGCCACATTGCGATCGGTACAGTGCGTATCCCACGGCTTGTTGAACATTTTCGGGAAAGTCTTTTAAGTCGTCAAGTGAGTTGGCGATCCATTCTACGGATTTTGGAGGTGAATTCATAGCCTCGATTATGCTAATTCTGGCATAGCTTCGTCAAGTCAGAAAACTCTCGGATCGGTAGATTGCTTGTAATTGTCGGTTAATAAAAAAATTGGACGATCGCATCTCATTCATTAGCAGCATGAGAGAAAGCAACGATTCAGCGTTTTCTAGTTTTATGGTCTTGATGCGACTTTTCAAGTGGCTCGTTCCATGTCACACTACCGCAGGGTTTGATCTTGGATTGAGGGCATGAACGATCAGATTGATGTGCCAGAGAAAAAGCGATCGACAAATTTAGAGCGAGTTTTTGCGATCGTTTGGGTTCTCGCACTGAGCGGAATTACGTTTTTCAATCAGTTGGGTAGCATCGGGTTGGTTGATGAAACGGAGCCGCTGTTTGTCGAGGCAGCGCGGCAGATGACTGTTACCGGAAACTGGATTACGCCATATTTTAATCAGGTGACTCGGTTTGATAAGCCACCGCTAATTTACTGGCTCATGGCGATCGCGTTTAAGACGATCGGAGTGAATGAGTGGGCGGCTCGGTTGCCGTCTGCGATCGCGGGAACGGTGTTAGTCGGTTTCTGCTTTTACGCGATTCGGCGATTGGTTTCGTCGAGGATTGCGCCGTATTTGGGATCAGCGATCGTGGCATTTAATTTGATCACGCTGTTCTTTGGGCGGTTGGGCTACTCGGATATGTTGCTCAGTGCTTGTTTTGGCGGGTCGCTGCTGGCATTTTTTCTGGGTTATGTGGAATCGAATCAGCGGTGGTATCGATCGTTTTATGTGCTGATGGGGTTGGCGGTTTTAACAAAGGGTCCAGTTGGGGTGGTGTTGCCGAGTGCGACCGTCGTTCTTTTCCTAATCTGGGCGGGGAAACTGCGCGAAGTGCTACGGGAGATGAAACCGATTCGGGGCACTGGAATTTTTTTGCTGGTTAGTGTGCCTTGGTATCTGCTGGCTTATGTTCAGAATGGAAAGGCATTTATTGATTCATTTTTCGGCGTGCATAATGTCGATCGCTTTACCAGCGTGGTGAATCAGCATTCAGGAAGTTGGTATTACCATTTGCTGGTTGTGCTGATCGGGTTTTTCCCGTGGTCGCTGTGTTTGCCTGCTGCGATCGCTCACGTTCTAACTCAACGAAAATGGAAACAAGAACCGCGATCGCAGCATTTCGGAAAGTTTGCACTCGTGTGGTTTGCGGTGGTGCTGATCTTTTTTACGATCGCGGTTACAAAATATATTACCTATACCCTACCGCTTTATCCTGCTGCAGCGATTCTTGTAGCGTTGTGGTTTTCGGATTATTTCTCACAACCTAGATATTCTCGCTGGCTTAAATTTACGGTATATCTTAGCGTTGCTGCTTCGATCGCGCTTGGAATTTGTCTTCATTACAGTCCGAATTGGCTCAACCGTGATCCGGCAATGCCAAATTTGGGATTGAGAATGCAGCAAACTGGATTGCAGCATATTGGTGCATCGATTTGGATTACAGCCGCGATCGTTGGATTGATCTTAGCGGTGCGATATCAATTGCGTTGGTATTGGGCAGTGAATCTTGTCGCTTTTGCCGCATTCATTCTATTTTTCATCACTCCTGCTGTTGGAATTATTGATTCAGTTCGACAATTACCGCTGCGGCAGATTGCTCAAGGAACGATCGAGGATCGACGACCGAATGAACCGATTGTGATGGCGACGGATGCGTTTGAGAAGCCGAGTTTGGTGTTTTATACTCGTCAGCCGATTACCTTTCTCAATCGTGCCTACATGATTCAACCTTATTTACAAAAGCTGCGGAAGGAAGGAAAAATAAGCTCGATCGTCATGATCACAACGCCAACCGCATTGCAGGAAGGGAACGTGAAACTAAATCAGTACCAACCGCTTCAACAATACAGTCAGTATCAACTCGTGCGCGTTCCAATTCGTCCTGTGAAATAACATGATGCGATCGATTCAAAAATGGTGGGCAAATCAGACTAATCAGCAAGTTGCTGCAATCCTATTTGTGGGGCTATTATTTCGCAGCTTCATTGCATTCTGGTTGCCGCCTGGATTTGATGAATCGTACTACTACATCTACACTCAGCACCCAGCCCTCAGCTATTTCGACCATCCGCCCCTCGTTGCGTTTGTCACCGCGATCGGCATTTGGCTCACAGGCGATGTGTCTCAGCTTAGTATTCGGATTGGCAGTTTGTTGCTGTTTCCAGTCACGCTGTATTTCTTATACCGTGCAACAGTTCACTTATTTTCTGTCCGGGTTGGATTGATTACGTTAGCGATCGCGTCGGTGATTCCGATTTTTCAGCTCGGTTTCGGCACGTTTACGCTACCGGATTCGCCGCTGATGGTGTTTTGGACGCTAACGCTGTGGGTAGGCGCGATCGAGTTTTTTCCAGAAAGTCGCGAGTATGTTCCTTCCTATCGAATTGCAGTGATCGGGCTGCTGGTTGGGCTGGCTTGCCTCGGTAAATATCACGGGTTTTTGCTCGGATTTGGCTTGCTGGGATTTTGCCTCACAAGTCGGCGGCATTGGGCAGTGTTTCGATCGCCTTGGACGGTGCTAAGTTTTTTACTATTCTTAATCGCATTCTCGCCTGTGCTGTATTGGAATAGCCAAAACGATTGGATTTCTTTTGCGTTCCAAAGTAAGCGCAGCGTTCCCAATCGCACTTTCAAGCCTGCCAGAGTGCTAGATGTTGCGTTTGCTGCCTCATTATATTTATTTCCTACGTTTGGATTGCCGCTTTGGTTTACGAGTATTCGAGAAATCATATTAACAGTGAGATCAAGATTTAAAAACTCGATTCATTCTTTCGTTCTCTGGACTTCTGCGCCAGTGTTCATTATCTTTACGCTCATCGGCGGCTATCAGCAAATTTTACCGGGCTGGACAATGCCCGGATTCTTTGCAGTCACGCCTTTGCTGGGGTTGTATGCTTCTCGTTGGCGATCGAAGATCTTAAACCGCTGGCTGCTCGGCTCCACGATCGCAGTCGTCGCCCTGCTGCTCTTCGCTTTATCTCACGTCACGATAGGAACCCTGCAAAAACCAGGGCAGTATGCTTTGTTCGGCGGCTTCGTTGCACCTCAAGATGATCCCTCGATCGAACTCATCGACATTAAACAACTGCGCCGAGAATTTTCTCGATCGCCGCAACTTCTGACGGCGCTAAAGAACGCTGATTTTATGTTCAGCAACCGATTTCATCTCGCAGGACACATCTCAATGGCATTAACGCCCCTGTATTCAACCCCAATGACCTGCTTTGATAAACGCGACCTGCGCGGCTTTGCCTTTTGGTCAACAGCAGAGCAATGGGTCGGCAAAACCGCACTCTACATCACGGCAGATCGATTTGAAGCGCCTCAAGAAGACTCGTCTGCGGAATTTGTGCCGTACTTTGAAAAATTCACCAAGCTTGGAGAAGTCGAATTGCGGCGCGGCGGCGTGGTCGTCGATCGCATTCACGTCTTTAGAGGGATAAACCTGCTGAAGCCATTTCCGCGTCCATACTGAGTCGGATCCATTACTACTCAATTTTCATATACGAATCTAGCAATTTAGTCTAAACCTTTAACTTGTAGATAGACGTAATTGCGATCTGACGATTTCACCGGTTATGAATTATAATTTTTCTAAAAGTTAAGCCTAAGTAATATTTCCTGAGAAAATTCAATAAAATTTGAAAATTTTTTAAAGCGACTTAAATCTAGGCGCAGAGGGACATATAGAAACTTCTACGTAGTTTGTATGAAAGAATCGTATCGAACAGCACTTGCGCGGGTCGCTTAATCGGGTTAATGTCTTCATCGAGACTTCACACCCAGGAGAGATACGTAATGCTGAAATTCATCCGCAGCAAATCCGTGCAAACCTTGGCAATGTCGGTGGGCATTGCAGCTACTGCATTTGTCGGTAGTGCGGTTCAAGCCCAAACCGCAGCTTCAGGAGTGACTACATCTCAAAATCCAGCTTTCCAGATTGCTCAGGCAAGTTCGATCGCGGAAATGGAACGCGCAATTTTCAACGAAATCAATAAATACCGCGCCAACAAAGGCTTACGTCCGCTAGTTTGGAACGACGAAATCGCAAAACAAGCCCGTGAACACAGCCGCAACATGGCGAAGAAAATCGTTCCGTTTGGACATCAAGGATTTGAGCAACGGGCGAAAGCGCTCAACAACAGCATTCAGTCGCGTGGAACTGGAGAAAATGTCGGTTGGGTGATGAGCCGTCGCGACCCGTCAGGGAAAGTCATCGATGCCTGGATCAAAAGCCAAAAGCATCGTGAAAACATTGAAGGCGAATTCAGCATGACCGGAATCGGAATTGGGTTGAGCGCGATGGGAGAGTACTACTTCACGCAAGGCTTTGTGCGGAAATAAGGCACAGGCTGGCATCAGGTGTAAGATACGTGAGGTGTAAAATGACCTATCTTGCCTTATGCAGCCGCGTGAATTTCAGATTTGCGATCGCGATCTCACTCCCGAACTCCTCGAACAGTTTCTAACCGCAACCGCGATCGCAGCCGATACGGAAACGATGGGGCTTCTACCGCAGCGCGATCGATTATGTTTAGTTCAGCTTTGTGATGAAAGTGATCGGGTGACTGTCGTCAGAATCGAGCGGGGACAAACAGAAGCGCCGAATTTAAAGCGATTACTGGAAGCGCCCGAAATCACAAAGATCTTTCACTTCGCGCGATTTGACATCGCAACGCTGCGCTATCACTTGGGAATTCAAGTTACGCCTATTTTCTGCACCAAGCTTGCAAGTAAGCTAATTCGCACATATTCGCCCCGTCACGGATTAAAAGACGTAGTTCAGGAACTTGCAGGCGTAGAACTCGATAAAAGCGCTCAAAGCTCCGATTGGGGCAATGCAATGAATCTTTCGGAAGCACAACTGCAATATGCAGCGAATGATGTGCGGTACTTGATCCAAGCTCGATCGAAGTTAATCGAAATGCTGGAACGCGAAGAACGTTTAGAACTTGCAGAGCAGTGTTTTCAATCTTTGCCTGTGTTTGCTCAATTGGATATCTTGCAATATTCAAATGTGTTTGAGCATTAATCAAGCTACGGTGTCGGGCTAGGACTCGGAGACGCAGCCGGATCAGGCATACTCGGCGGAATTTTATCGGCAACAATCAGCGCTTCCATCACTGCTTTAACAATCGGAGCTGCCACCGTCGAACCAAACGCATCTTCACCCTTCGGCTCATCGATCACTGCTGCAACAACATATCGAGGAGCCTCGATCGGGAAAATACTCACAAAACTCGTAATCTTCGCGCCTTCGATATAGCCACCGTTTGCGCTCGCTTTCTGGGCAGTTCCGGTTTTGCCTCCGATGCGATAGTTCGGAATTTGCGCTGCTTTCCCGGTTCCGTTCTGTACCACAGATTCCATCATGCGGAGAACAGTTTGAGCCGTTTGCGGGGAAAAGATTTGCTTCGATTCGGTGTGGGGAGACTGCCAGTAAGGTTGTCCATTCTCATCGAATAAGCCTTGAACCACATGAGGCGTGAGCAATTTACCGCCGCTTGCCAAAATGCCGTGGAGTTGAACGAGTTGCAGCGCTGTGAGCGAGAAACCTTGCCCAAACGCACTGGTCGCCGCATCGACTGGAGATTCTGAGAAGGTCTTTTGATCTTTAAGCTGTCCAGCGGTTTCAAACGGAAGATCAGTTCCCGTGAGCTGTCCTAACCCGATCTTTTGCAGCCAAGCATAGTAAGTCGGTCGGGGCATCTGTTGCACAATCCGCACCATTCCCACATTGCTCGAATGCTCCAGAATCTGTGTAATCGTGCTGGCTCCGCGTGCGCCTGCGCTGGAATAATCGAAGTTCTGAATAGGCCAGCCGTCGATTTGAATCGCGCCTTCATCATTGATAATCTGATTCGGTTTGATCGCTCCTGCTTCAAGCGCGATCGCAACATTCAAGGGCTTAAAAGTTGATCCCGGTTCATACAAATCCGTTAATGCCCAGTTTTTAAACTGCTCGACTTTCGCTTTATAAAATTCATTCGGATCGTAAGACGGATCAGCCGCTAGTGCGCGAATTTCACCGTTTTTAGCATCCATTACGATCACGACACCGCGCTTTGCGTTGAATTTCTTTAACTGCGGTTGGAGTGCGGTAATGGCAGTGCGTTGGACTCGACTATCGATCGACAACTGCAAATGCAAGTTATCCATCTGCAAAAATCCGCCGGGAATGCGATCGGGCATCATCACGCCTGATCCCGTCCGACTCAACCGCACCGATTTCACCGATCGTTCGAGCAAATTCTTGTGGCTATATTCGACTCCCGCTTGCCCGATGCGATCGATATCTAAATATCCGACCACATCCGCCGCGATACTCTGCTGTGGATAAAGGCGTTGTTGCTGTTGCGCGAGTTCTAATCCATCAATTTGCAGGGCTTGAATGCGATCGGCAGCCGATTCGGACACGGCATATTCGACTCGGATTCCACTTTCTGCTGAGTTCAGTCGTTGCAGCAAATCGCCCGCAGGTGTGCCCAAAATCGTAGAGAGTTTGGTTGCGACCTCGGTTTTAGGAGATTTAAACGAAATCGGGTGAGCATACAGGGTGTAGACCGGACGATCGATCGCTAAAACATTTCCATTGCGATCGATAATTGGGCGGCGAGGCACGAACGGACGTAAAAAAGTCGTTTGTTGAGCGCGTGCCTGTTTCAGTAAACCTGAGGATTGGAAAACTTGCAGTCGGACTAGATTTAAAGTCAAGAGTCCCGTCACACCGATCAAGATTGCCCAAACGAGAAAAAGGCGACGAACGCTCGGTTTTGCTTGTGCGGTGCGAAATCGATCGACAATCTGAGCTGTCGTCGAGGAGTGCAAAACTCGATCGCGAAACTGTTCCACGATCGGCGGTAAGCTCGATCGGACAGAACGGAAGGAACTTGGCGACGGGCGACGGGGTGAGGAGGTGGGCTTTCCTCGTTTTGACATGACTAATATCCTAGAGGTGCAACGGGCGAGGATTGCGAAGATGCACTGACGGGCTTTTCAGGACGAGCCGGAGCGGGTCTAAGAAAAATCAGGCTGTCGGGATTTTGTGGGACCAGACTTGCGCCGGGGCGATTTGACTGATTCGCGATCTGATTTTTTAGCACTTCTCCGTTTGCCGTAAACTGGCGTTCATTCCGGCGAAGCTGTTCCAGTTTGCTGTACTCTTTGCCCCAAAGCTGTTGAGCATACACCGTCCATCCGTAAACCGCAAGTACCGCTCCCGCCAACACAAAGGTTGCAAATACGGAAACTTGCTGAGTCAGCAGCAGCGATCGTAACCACTGAGGAGGCTTCTCCGGGTTGGGTAACTGCCGCACCGATGCCGTTGGTTTTCTCGATCGTTTGGAATTGAGTGCCGCAGCCATATCGCCCTCACACACCTTGGTACTCTGAACGCAGAAAGATTGATCGTCCTTCAAGCGAACATTGTATCGGTAGTTTTAGTGTGTGAAGACGAAAGTAACGTAAATTCCGTATTCTCACCCGATCGGCAGTACCAATCGGCTCATGATGCGTCCATCGTCGAGTTTGTAAAGGTTGAATTCCGATCCCATTTGCTGCATCAAGGCTTGACAGATTGCCAAATGTAACCCAGGAGTTTTATCAAGTGTAGACGGAGCCAGTAAATCTACGGCGCGTCCAGCTTCGAGATCTTCGACTAGCCGAGGCTCGATCGTGCCATCGTCGGTGATAGCGATTTCCATCCACTGCGAATCAATTTGACGACACCAAATATCAATCCGTCCGCCGGGATTCGCTCGCTGACAGGCGATCAGCAGCAATTCATACAGCACGAGTTCGATCTTGGTGATGTCTCCGAAAATCATCGGATTGATTTCGTGATGCACTTGTGACCAGAGTTGGCGCTGTTTGATCAAATGATCCACGCGATCAAGGGCGCGTCTGACGAGTCCAACCATTTGCACTGTTTCACTTCTCACCGTGAGTTGCCATTGTTCGTCGCGAATGACTTGGCGCACAGGTTCGATCGCGTCGTCGATTTGCCGGACTAACTGGGCTTGGCGAGGCGCTTCAGCAGAAAGCTCACTCAATCTAGAAACGCTAAATTTCACCGATCGATACATATCTTCCAACCGACGATGCTTATACCAACTGAGTCGCTCTAATCGATCGCGATCGCGTTTTAATGCTTCGGACACCATTAGATGTCGTCGTGACCAAGCGAGTTGAGCGACCAACGTATTTAAAACAGTGAGATGTCGATCGAGCCAGTGTCGCCCCAAACTATCCGCCACCAGTAAAACAGCGGTCGGTTCGTGTTCGGGTGCAGTTCTCAGCGTGATCGCTAGCAATTGACCGATGCCAGGAGCATTTAACCATTGCCGGGTTTCGATCGGGATTTCGTCGATCGACACTGGCAAAATTCCGTCATGAGCAAGAACGCGACGGAGAAAAATATCGGTTTCGATCGAGACTTTCAGGACAGGAGCGATGTTAAATTTGCGATCAGCGTTCGATTGCACAATTCGCCCAACTCGCCGACCCGCCGACCACGCGACCAGTACCGCCATCGGAGCTTCTAGAATCTGCGCGATGTACTGCAACGCTGATTTTTCTAATAGATCTAAATGCTGAGTCTGCTGAATCGTGTTCAAACCCCATTGAATTGTTTGATAGATTTTCTGCTGTTGGTCGTTCTGCTGCTGAAGTCGCCACTGTCTCAGAACAATTCCAATTTGTTGAGCCGCAATTTTCGCAAACTCACCCTCTGACTGATTCCACGATCGAGGAGTTTCGTGCGCCAAGACCAGCAATCCTTCTACGGTCTGTCCGGGTGCAGTATTGCAGACTAACAGCGATCTCACTCCCAGTTCTAACAATGGAGTCCGCCACGCCGCAAAGCGTAGATCGTCTTCTAAGTTTTCAATCGCGATCGCGTTGGGTTGTTTTTCTAGCATTTGCCAATCGATCGGGCTGAGTGATGCCAACCACGAAGGCAACGGTCGCTTATATTTCGGCTGAGTTTGATAGCGCACTTCAAACGCATCGTGATCCGAGTCGTACAGTAACGCGAGAACACGATCGACATTCAACCGCTGATTTAATAACGTTGCTGCATTCTGAAGTGCAGAAACACCGTCGCCTGTGCTGTAAATTGCTTGAGCAATTTTGGCGGTTAGAGCTTGATCGAGTTTGATTTGTTCGATCGTGTCTTCCATGCCTTCGAGCGGTGATACGAGTGAAATCAACTGCGCGGCTGCCCGCATGAACTGTTTATCCTCGTCCTGCCAAACTTTCGGCACGTCGCTTTCTGCTGCAATAAATCCGAGTAGTTCATTTTGGTAAAGAATTGGAGCCGCGATCAGCGATCGAGCGCGAATGTATTCCATCACTCGCACGGTGATTTCGGCTTTGAGCATTCCCATCGATTCCCCGATCGCAATCACCTGATCCGCTTGCAATGCTTGATAAAATCCGCTCATTTCCTGAACGGTTAAGCCCGATGATTCATCGATCAATCGAGTTGCTTTCTGATTCGTTGCTCTGCGCCAAAAATAGCGGCGCGTCCGTTCAAACCAATACACGCTAGTCCGACCAGGCTGAACAAAGTTCTGAGTTTGTTCAATAATGCGATTGAGTCGGCGATCAAAATTCGGCAGCGATCGCAGTTCCGAAAGTATCGCTAACATTGGGCGATCAAGTGGTTTAATCTGTTGTCGCTTCCAGTTCTGTTCTGCAATTTCTAGCGTTGCCGCAAATTCTCCTAACACCATTGAGATTAGCGCTTGTTCTTCGGGTTTCGGAAAATTTCCCCACAGACGCGATCCGACGATCGCCACTCCATAACACTGAGCTTTGAACGAAATCGGAAAAAGCATCGTGCCTTGAATGTTCGCTTTTTCAGCAAATTTTCGCCATTCATTGGCTCGCTGTTCCGCCCGCAGATCAGGCAGAGTGAACGGTTTTTGCTGAATCACCACTTGTTCGAGAATATCTCCAGGAGTCAGCGCAAATCGTTGTTTTAGCAAAGGTGCATCCTTGAGCGGACTCTTACCGCCTTTGCCAAACAAGCGATGTTCAGCGCGATCGTACAACCCAATCCAGACGAGATCGAAGGAAAAACAGGTGTTGAAATAAGCGTAAACCGTTTCGATCGCAACCGTGTCACCCTCGCGCAACTGTTGTAGGACGCGACCGAGGGCAGTGAGTTGTTGTTCAGATTGCGTTGTCTCTTTCGAGTGACCCATGTGATCAGCCAGGGGGATAGCGCACGGGGCAGGCGGACTTGCCTACTCGTTTTTTAGAGTGCCCGGAGGGAATGGGTTTTGCACGAGTTCAATCCGTCGATCGCGGCTCAAAATGCGCTACTGTAGCGTTGCTCTCTTGTTTTTTCTCGATTTTTCCTGTGTCAGATTTATATCGATCGATTCTTCGTCCGGTTCTGTTTTCTGGATTGAATGCTGATCCGGAGTGGCTCCATGTTCAGACTTTGCGATCGCTGTCGTGGCTCAACTCTTCGGATTGGCTGCGATCGCAAGTTGATCGGCTCTATGGCTGTGAGTCTCCGCAGTTGTCGCAGTCGCTTTGGGGGTTGAGGTTTCCAAATCCGATCGGGTTGGCGGCAGGCTTTGATAAAGATGGAGTGGCGGCGAATATTTGGTCAAGTTTTGGGTTTGGGTTTGCGGAATTGGGAACGGTGACGTTTCACGCTCAACCCGGAAATCCTCAGCCACGCTTGTTTCGCTTGACTGAAGATCTCGCAGCCCTCAATCGAATGGGATTTAACAATCAAGGCGCGGCTGCCCTTCGGTCGCGGCTTGAACAACGACAACAGGGAATCCCGATCGGAATCAATTTAGGCAAGTCGAAAATCACGCCGCTTGATGCTGCCGCAGAAGATTATTTGGGCAGTTTTCGATTGTTGAAGTCGCTCGGCGACTACTTTGTCGTGAATGTGAGTTCTCCGAATACACCGGGACTACGATCGCTGCAAGCAACGGATCAGCTAGAACCCATTCTGTCTGCACTGCAAGCCGAGAATCAATCGGAAAAGCCGCTTCTCGTAAAGATTGCACCCGATTTGGAATGGGAAGATATTTCTGCGATCGTGGATCTGGCTCAACGTTATCAACTTTCTGGAATCATTGCGACGAATACAACAATCCGCAGAGATGGACTGAAAACACAAACCGTTGGCGGAAATTCGATCGCCCAAGAAGCAGGTGGAATTAGTGGCGCTCCGGTGAGAGATCGATCGACGGAAGTGATTCGATCAATCTGGAAACACACGCAGGGAAGCTTGCCGATCGTGGGTGTGGGCGGTGTGTTTTCAGCCGAGGATGCTTGGGAAAAGATTACGGCGGGCGCAAGTCTGGTTCAGGTCTATACGGGTTGGGTTTATGAAGGGCCGACAATGGTGAAACGGATTTTGCAGGGATTAGAGGAACGGTTAGCGCGATCGAGCTTTGAAAGTTTGAAAGATGCGATCGGATCAGCGAACAGAGTTTAATGTACATTCGACCCGTTTTTTCGCTTCGTTTCGGCCAGCTTCTGCCCCCTAAGTCCCCCAAAATGGGGGACTTTGAACCTGAGCGTTTGGCTTGAAGTCCCCAAAATGGGGGATTTAGGGGGGCTTACCGGATTTGCAATCGAAGCGGGAAGTTTCACTGCACTCGCGCACCTTTAACCCTACAGAGTGATGCGGGGATCAAAGGGCTTTCCAATATTAAAAAAGAAAGCTCTGATAGTTCAGCATGAAAACAGCGTTTCTAATCTTAGGCGCACAACGCAGTGGTACATCGGTTACAAGCCATATCCTCTCGAAATTCGGTATCGATTTTGGCTCAGATCAACATTTTATTCAGGGCGGACACAATCCGATTTTCTTTGAGCTGCAATGGATCAATGATGCCAATAACCAGTTAATTCAAACATTAGGGCATCGATACACAGATTTTTTCTTACCGATCGAGCAAGATTTTGAAAGCGATCGATTCACCCAGCACGAGGAAAATCTACACCGTAAAATTCTTCAGGAATGGGGCGAAACTTCGTCGATCGGACTGAAAGATCCGCGCTTTTCGCTCACTCTTCCAGTTTGGCAACGAGTTCTTTCAGCAGCGGATTATCGTTTGAATGTAATTCTTGCATTTCGCTCACCGTCTAGCTTTCTCAAGTCGAATCAATCGCTGTTTCACAACTGGGAAGGCTGGGATATCGATCGCCATCTGCGGTTCTGGCTACAACTCAACTTAGCTGCAACCTACTTTACTCGCGATCTGCCCGTCTATTTTCTTTGCTATGAGGATCTGATGATGAATCCGCACGAAGAAACTGAACAATTCGCAAATTATTTCAAGCTCGATCCTACCTTTGTCGATCGTGCAGCGGCAGTTATCGATCGCTCTCACTACCATCATCAAGCTTCGACTGAAACGGGTGTTGCTTTGATTGATGAGTATTATCAGCGGTTACGATCGCACATCGTTTCTACTACCGATTATGTGAACTATGGCAAAGCTAGCAGCTTACGTTAAATGAATATGCTTCACAACATTGAACAGCTAGAGCGCGTCGAATCTCAAATCACCCAGAAAGGCTTAACCGTTTGGTTTACAGGATTGAGCGGCGCAGGCAAAACAACCATCTGCCAAGCCGTTTACAATAAGCTGATCGAGCAAAGCTTAAAAGTCGAACATTTAGACGGGGACTTAGTGCGCCAAACCTTGACAAAAGGATTGGGATTTAGTCGCGTCGATCGAGAAGAAAACATTCGCCGCATCGGTTTCGTCGCTCACTTACTCACTCGCAATGATGTGATTGTTCTCGTCTCAGCGATTTCGCCTTATCGATCGGCACGGCAAGAAGTCCGACAGCAAATCGGCGCATTCGTTGAAGTGTTCGTGAATGCGCCGTTATCCGTCTGCGAACAGCGAGATGTCAAAGGACTCTATCAGCGGGCGCGAAATGGAGAAATTCAGCGCTTTACAGGAATTGATGATCCGTATGAGTCGCCTTTGAATCCAGAAGTCACTTGCTCGACTGCAGAAGAAACGATCGAGCAAAGTGTTACCAAGGTCATCCAGGCAATCACGATCGCTAATTTCCCCGCACCGTCAGCCGATAATCTCGATTGACATTCGGTGTTACCGTTCCTACCCAGATTTGATACGTTCCGGGTTGCCATTCACCTTGTTGCAATCGCACATCCTTACCCGTTTCTCCCGAATCCGCACAGCGAACTCCACCTGGTCCCGAAATCACTAGCGTCGTATCTCCACCGCCACTATCTACTCGAATCGACAACGAAGAAACAGGCTGCTTCAAGGTCAACGTATGATCCGGAGTCGGATCACCAAAGCCAATACACTTTTGATTTTCCCGATCGCTGTTGCTCACGATCGCAGGCAGCGAAGTTGCTCCTCCAGTCGATCCCATCATCATGCCGGAAGTCGTTTTACTATCTAGCGTCAAAGACTTAAATGTTTCGGCTTGCGCGATCGCAGGAACCGAAATCACCATTGACAAACTCATTCCCCATATTGCTATCTGTTGTGTATATCGAATCATTGGGAAAACCCTCATAAGTTGATTTTTTTACTGTTGAAATATGATTTATTGATCTAGATTTGCATTGTAGAATCGAAGGCGCATTCGCATCGAAATAAGTGTTCGCTTTGTAAAACTGACTCTTTTGGACTTTGGGAATAAAATTACACCTGTAAGCGAGGATTGAGATGCCGATCGGAATCTTGACTGTGCTACTATTTCTGGGATTACTCACTGTGCGACTTGTCCTACTTCCTTCAGAAGTGCTGACGTATCTTCAAGTTCCCACTTGGGCATTTTGGTTTTTGGTTCTAAGTGTTATTACTTGGTTGCTTCGAGACTGAAGCAACTAAGTAATTCAATCTTTTTGAGAAACAAGGGTGCAACGGTTAATACAATTGAGCAGTGCCCAATCTGCTATGAAAGAATGCCTACGCTGCCCCCTGTAGAAAACTATGATGGCATCACCGGAACAAGAAGCGGCAAGGCTGACCACCTTATATGGATACGGCATTCTTGACACACCCCCCGAAGCCGCGTTTGACAGTTTAGCTCAGTTAGCCGCGCAAATTTGCGGTGTCCCGATCTCGCTTCTGAGTTTTATCGATGTCGATCGACAAGTGTTCAAAGCGAGAGTCGGAATCGATGCGATCAAGATGCCGCGTCGCAAAGCGATGTGCAATCACACGCTGACCCAATCCGATGTTGTGGTGGTCGTCGATGCGTCTGGAGAGGAACGCTTTATCGCACATCCATTGGGATCAGATGTGCAGCCGATTCGGTTTTACGCAGGGATGGCGCTGATTGATTCGGATGGCTATGCGCTCGGAACCTTATGCGTAATGGACTACGTGCCGCAAAGTTTGGATGCTTCACAAAAAGCGGCGATTCGATCGCTCTGTCAGCAAGCGATTACCTTACTCGAACAGCGTCGCCAGATTCGGGAGTTTGAATATTCTACCGTCCAAATGAGATCGACGGGAATGCAGCTACAGCTACAGCTACAGCACGTCGTCACACGGGTACTAGCAGAATCTGCCACCCTTGACGAAGCGACTCCCCGACTTTTGCAAACGATTTGTGAACACGCAAACTGGGATTTTGGCGAATTATGGATTGCCGATCGCAGTGCGAATGTAATCCGCTGCACCGCACGATGGAGCCGATTAGCAGGACAGTTTACCGAGTTTGAAAGCTCCTCGCAATCGTGGGTCTTTGCGTCCGGATTTGGATTGCCGGGACGAGTATGGAGCAGTGGCGAACCGCTGTGGATGAGCGATGTCGTATACGACAAATTGTTTCTACGATCGCACATTGCCGCGAAGGTCGGACTTCATGCCGCGATGGGTTGCCCGATTCTCAGCCACGCTGGAGCGGTTGGCGTAATTGCATTATTCAGCCATCGAGTCCAGCCACCGGACGAAGAAATGATGACCACGATGATGGTGGCGATCGCGTCTCAAGTGGGACAGTTCATCGAGCGCAAACAAGCTGAAGAAGAATCGAATCGCCAAAATGCTCGATCGCATCTCCTCGCGGCGATTACATTGCGAATTCGTCGATCGCTGCACATCAATGAAATTCTCGAAACAACGGTCGCGGAAGTTCGGCAGTTTTTGCAAGCCGATCGCGTGGTGATTTACCGCTTTGATGAGCAGTGGGATGGAGTCGTTGAAGTCGAATCGGTGAAAGAAGGCTGGACTTCAGCTTTGGGCAAACACATTGAAGATACTTGCTTTAAAGAAGGCGCTTGGCGACGCTATCAGCAGGGCAATACAACCGCGATCGAGGATGTTGAAATTACGCCGCTGACTCCTTGCCATCAAAGGCTTTTACGACGGTTTGAGGTGAAAGCTAACTTAGTTGTTCCGATTTTGCAGAATCGAGACAAGGAAGCAGAACCGCAACTCTGGGGACTATTAATCGCGCATCAGTGTGAAAGTCCGCGTCATTGGCAAAGCTTTGAAGTTGCATTTCTAACTCAGCTTGCAGATCAAGTTGCGATCGCACTGATGCAAGCTCGACTGCTCGATCAAGAACGACAACAGCGATCGACTTTAGCCGAACAGAATTTAGCACTAGAGCAAGCACGAGCGGAAGCAGAGCGCGCTTCGCAGATGAAGAGTACCTTTTTAGCAACGATGAGCCATGAGATTCGGACTCCGATGAATGCGGTGTTAGGCATGACCGGATTGTTGCTCGATACAGAACTGAATGCGACTCAGCGCGATTTTGTCGAAACTGTTCGGACAAGCGGTGATAATTTACTCACGTTGATCAATCAAATCCTGGATTTCTCTAAGCTCGAAGCGCGAGAAATGGAGCTAGAAACGTTAGATTTTAGCCTTGCGTCTTGTATCGAAGAAGTCGCGGATCTCTTTGCGCCGGCGGCATTTGCGAAAGGGTTAGAGATTGGAACACTGATTCATCACGATTTACCGATCGAGCTTCGGGGCGATGTGAGTCGATTGCGGCAAATTCTCACGAACCTTGTGGGCAACGCGATTAAGTTCACCAAACAGGGCGAAGTGATCATCGAAGTGGTTTTAGAGTCGGAATCGGAAACCGCAGCGACGATCGCATTTTCTGTCACCGATACCGGAATCGGCATTCCCGAAGCGGCTCAAGCGCGATTGTTTCATCCGTTTGCTCAAGTCGATGCTTCAATGACTCGGCGCTATGGAGGAACCGGATTAGGTTTAGCAATTTCGCGTCAGTTAGTCGAATTAATGGGCGGCACGATCGAGGTTGAAAGCAGACCGAAAGCTGGATCGAAATTCTGGTTCACGCTCACCTTTGAAAAGCAACCTGAAGGTTCCTCTGCTCAAGTCACACCGATTCCCACCCTCGATCTAACACAATTGAGATTGCTGGTCGTAGATGATAATGAAACAAATCGAACCATTGTGCGCTATCAAGTTTCAGCTTGGGAAATCCAAGTCGATGAAGCCGAGAACGCCACGATCGCATGGCAGAAATTACGAGATCGAGCCGCGGCGGGAATGCCTTACGATTTAGCCATTCTCGATATGCAAATGCCCGAAGTCGATGGCGAAATGCTCGGCTTACAGATAAAGTCCAATCTCACTTTAGCCACGACTAAACTGATCATGATGACCTCGGTGCATCGATGGGGCGGCGCGAAACGCATGGCAGAACTAGGATTTTCTGCTTATCTGATCAAGCCTGTAAAACAATCGCGATTGCTCGATTGCATCATGAGTACGATGGCTCCAAGCGAAACCATAAAGCCCACTACTCCGATTCACACACCTCCTACTCAAGCAAATCTCAAAATTCTGCTAGTCGAAGATAACATCGTGAATCAGAAAGTAACTTTAAACCAACTGAAACATTTAGGCTACACTGCTGATGTCGCGGCAAACGGCAAAGAAGCGATCGAGATGCTGGAGCAAATTCCATACAATCTCGTGCTGATGGATTGTCAGATGCCGATCTTAGATGGCTATGCAGCAACGCGATCGATTCGAGAACAACAATCGCAGCGTCAAAGTGTGATCATCGCACTCACCGCAAATGCAATGTTAGAGGATCGAGAGCGATGTTTAGCGGCAGGAATGGATGATTACTTAAGTAAGCCAATCTCTAAAGAGAAACTGAGCGAAAAGCTAACCTATTGGGGCGAGTTATTAGAGCAGCAAGCGGTAAAACAACAGATGAATTTAGCGATCGATTGGGAGCATCTCCACCAAATTTCAGACGGAAACAAAGACTTTGAGCGCGAATTGCTGCAAATCTTTTGGGAAGATACGCAGCAGCATCTAAGTTCGGCAAAAACAGCTCTAGGAACAGGAAATGCAATCTCTGTTTCGCGTTCAGCCCATCATGTTAAGGGTTCAAGTGCGAATGTCGGATTGTACAAAATGCAAGCGATCGCATCAACTCTAGAAGAACAAGCTTTGAGCAATAACTTAACGCAAGCATCGACTCTAATCTCACAGCTTGTTGCAATGCTAGGAGCCTTGAGAAAGTTCTTAGATGCTCAAAGTTAGGATTTTACTTAACCTCCCATTCACAATTTAATAGCCATTTCTTAACTTTGTTGTGAAATGCTACTAACATGGGCAAATCGTTTTACCAAAGCTGGATTGGGGGTTTGGCAGCCGCGATCGCGTGTGTCGTGTTAAGCCTGTTTTTTGCATTTGAACTTTCTGCAACGACACCCAATCAAACGACACTCATCGGATTCGCCTCTCTGCCTGCGGATACCTTCGCTCCAGGCATTGATGCAGGTGAGAAAGTCTCGGCAAATGGTCGAACAGGACGCTTCAAAGGACAACCCGTTCAGGGGTTTAGTGCCGTTCAATTTGCCGATCGAACTTCTTTCTGGTTCATGACTGACAATGGCTTCGGAGCCAAAGAGAACAGCGCAGATTTTTTGCTCAGGCTCTATCGGGTTGCTCCTAGCTTTCGCGGTAAAGGTGGCAATGGATCAGTAAAAATTCTCAACTTTATCCAGCTTGCAGATCCCGATCGCAAAGTTCCTTCCAAATTGGTGAATCGCGATCGTACTTTGACAGGTGCAGATTTTGATATCGAATCGTTTGTGATTGCGCGGGATAAAACGCTGTGGATTAGCGACGAATTTGGTACATATCTATTGCACTTCGATGCCAAAGGGAAATTATTGCAAGCTCCGATCAAGACTCCAGATCTTCGGGGTGGATTTGTGCGATCGCCGCAAAGTCCCGACCTCAACGGGGGTGCAAATCTTGCTAGCTCAAAAGGGTTTGAAGCAATGGCAATCAATCCTGATCGAACAACACTCTATCCAATGCTAGAAGGAACGGTCAAAGGTGATCCAGAAGGATTACTCAGAATTTATCAAGCGAATGCACAAACTGGAAAGTTTCAAGGAGTCATCGGATATTACAAACTAGAAGATCCAAATAATGCTACAGGTGACATGGCAGTGATTAATAAAGATGAGTATTTAGTGATTGAGCGGGACAACAAACAAGGAGACGAAGCTAAATTCAAAAAGATATACAAAATAAATTTATCTAAGCGAGATAAGAATCAGTGCGTTGAAAAAGAAGAAATTGCGGATCTTCTAAATATTCAAGATCCAAACGATCTCAATCAAGGTAAAAACGCTCAATTTCGATTTCCATTTCAAACGATCGAGAATCTCCTCGTCATCAATTCCAACACAATCTTGGTTGCAAACGACAATAACTATCCGTTCTCAAAAGGTCGCCCACCCAATATCGACAACACAGAAATTTTGCTGTTAAAGCTTCCCCAATTGCTCAATCTGGATTCTCGAATCGGTTTACCCAAACATTAGCTTATGCGTTATCTCAACTGTTCTAAATTCATTCTCCCATGTATTCTGATTGCTCTAGCCGGTTGTGACAAAACTCTTGACACCGCCAAAATTGGAGACACGATCAAATCTGATATCACCAAACAAGGCGGAACCTCGATCAAATCGGTCATCTGCCCAGACAATATCAAACCAGAAGCAGGCAAAGAATTTGAATGTACAGGCATCCTGGATTCGGGAGCGGGATTTGTCATCTCCGTTAGACAGCAAGACCTTCAAGGAAACATCTTCTGGGAAGCATCCAGCGTCAAAGGATTGCTCAATATGTCTCAGCTTCAGACCGAATTTGAGCAGGGCTTGAAAAAAGAAATCGGTCAAGCCTCGATCGACTGCGGCAAGGCAGAAGCTTATCGATCGGTTAAACCTGGAGAAACCTTCGAGTGTCAACTACTCAAGCGCAATGCCGCTAAACCTGCCGACAAACCCAAAGCAAAATCCCAAACTGCCGGAGATTCAACCAAACCCGCGCAACCCAATGACACGATTCAAGTCACGATTCAACCTTCCGGCGATATCAACTGGCAACGAATCATCAAAGTAGCAGATGCAAAACTTCTAACGCCAACACCTACAGTAGCAGCAACGCAAAAACCAATGGAATTTACAACACCAGAGACACCAAAGCCAGAAGCTTCAGATTCAGGTCAGGCTTCGACTCCACCAGCGGCAAAATCACCCGAAGATTTTCTCAATCAGCCGGGAGCGGCAGATGATTTTAATTGAAATTCGATAAGTTCTTGCGCTTCGTTGCCCATCCGCTCTGGAATAGAAACGCCGTGAGAGCGATAGCGAACTCGAGGTCTGAATAGGTTATGTCCAAGCTGGACTTCTGAGAAATTCGATCAGTTCTCGATTCACGGTTTGGGGAGCTTCCTGCTGAATCCAGTGTCCACAATGCGGGATCAACTTGAACTTAAACGGAGCCAAGATCCACTGTTCGATCCCGTCCATCAGTTTCGGGCTGAGAATCGAATCTTCGTCGCCCCAAAGCACCAACGTTGGAACTGAGATCGGATCAGGCGATCGCATCCAATCCCTCACCCAATTTCCTGATAGGAATAATTGACGGTAATACTTCATCGCCGCCGCGATCGCACCTGGTTTTTGCAATGCGGCTTGATATTCTTGAATTTGCTCTTGAGTAAACGCCCCTTTTCGTACCGCTTGCTCTTGAAACATATTCTGCACAAACGCTTTCAGGTTCGCCTGAATCAGCCATTCCGGGAGCAGCGGCGCTTGAAATGCTAATACGTACCAACTCCGACGCAGTTGATCCAAATTACTCAATAAATCTTTGGCAAATCGCTGTGGATGTGGGGCACTGAGGAGCGCTAAACGATCGAGCGAATTTGGAAATTGCTGCGCCAAACGCCACGCGATCGCGCCGCCCCAGTCGTGTCCCACCACATGAGCACGGGAGTAACCTAATCGATCGATTAAACTGCGAATATCTGCGCTCAGAGTATCCAGATCGTAGCCGCTCTCCGGCTTTTCTGAATCGTTGTAGCCTCTGAGATCTGGAACAACAACTTTGAAATGTCTCGCCAGTGCTGGAATTTGATAGCGCCACGAATACCAAAACTCAGGAAATCCATGCAGCAGGAGAACGAGATCGCCCTCTCCTTGTGTCACATAGTGCAATCGGATTTGGTTGGCTTCAATAAATTGATGTTGCCAATTCGAGTCAGGAACGGTCATAGTCGCTTCTATACCAGCCACGAGTTTTCTGCCTGTGGAGGGGCATCGGGCTGTATGAATGACGCACCTCGCTTTCTGCCGCATTATCTCATTCAAAGCGCACCAACAGAAACGAGGGGATCACGTACAGGCAAAATACATTCGACTCTGTAGATCTAACTTACCGCAAGCTCTCAACGGGTGCGATCGGGCAATAATCCGACGGTTTGATTTGATACTTCACCAAGTTGGCTAACTCTTGAAGCTGGCTGATCGCTTCTGCGCCTTCTAGCTTCATCAATTCTCGATCGTCACGCATTTCAGTCCAGGTGATGCCATAGTCGGACACCAAGAACCGAATCAGGTGATTGTTTCCCAAACTCACCATGAACGAAGCGCTATTCATTTGACCGCCACAGGTGTAGCAGGATGCCAGGTAACCCCGGTTCTCTAGTACAGTTGCCAAAGCTTGGAGGTTCATCACCAAGTCTTGGACAAATTGACGGTGTTGCTCTGCTAGTCGTATAAACACAGTTGCCCTCCAATCACCACAATCAATTGTAAACCTTCTCTTAACAATCTACCAATTATTTTACTGATACTATAGCGCGATCGAGAATAGTCGTAGTGCACGTATGTTAAATAGGATACTTTTGACTAATAGCCGACTATTAGTCATGTTAGCTGACTCGATCACAAGTCAAAGTAGCAAACGCAACAAGTCTAAGAAAGCACGGAATTCTTAATCTTTTGTACCAATTTCCTTGACGAAAGTTTGGGTTGTGATTGCGCTAAAAACCGTTGAAAAACCTAAGAACCAGCGATATTGAAACTATCACATTCTAGAGATGGAATCAGGAAAATGGGATTAATCGATCGATAGATTTCATATCATCAATACATAAGTTTTATCTCAACAATAAAGGGGATCAATTGATCCCCTTTATCAACAGAATGAATTCGGCTTTTCTAATCGAAAACGAATTTAATTCGCTTGCCACCAACCTGCTGCGGGGCCCACAAATCGCACCACAATCCATCCACCCACTAAGAGCGCAATCCCGACCCATGCCCCGGTCGATGTCCACTGCATGAACTGTTGCGTTTGCGTTTTGGTAACTGGCAACCAAGGCGCGATTCTAGGTTCTTTACCGTAGTTTTCGCCTAAAGATTCTTTCCGACGTTTTGCTTCTCCCATAGGTTTTTTATGCGTTGAGGTATAGGTCGATCATATCGCGTTTGCTTATTCACCCGCATTGCTAAATAAGGTGGAATCAAGATAGTTGATGCGGGCAAAAGGACTCAGCGCAGTTAAAACTTGGCTGCCGTAGCTGCGGTGAAGAACACGACTGTCTAGCAAGGCGACGACTCCTTGACTTTCTCGGACTGGAGAAACGGCACGCTGAAGTTCGCTGAGGGCTGCGGGGAGCAGATAAAGTCGAAACCAGTCTTGGCGGTGTTGTTTGTAGTGAGCCACGCGACCCGCGACAAGGGGATGTTCTAACGAAGGAATCGGCAAAGTTGCGATCGCCAAAACTTGCGGAGCAGGTAAAACGCTCTGATGTTCGCGCCAAAATTCCCAGCCTGTAACTAAAATTCCGTTTTCCTCTAAACAAGTACGCTCGACTTGAACTCTGGACCCAAATTCCGCCGCAAGAATTGATCCGACTTGCGATTTTAGCGGAGTGTCACCGACGAGAATTACAGAAAAGCCTTGAGCCGAAACGTTGAGCAGCGATCGCAGTTCCCGCAGCAATGCGGGTTGAAATTGAGGCGTATTGGGTAAAGGAATTCCTTCGGGCTGATAAAGCTGCACGAGATCTTCTTGCCGATCGAGCGCGAATTTCAGACAAGTCAAATCGTCTTCGAGTCCGATCGTCGATCGATAAATCGTGGCATCTGAATCGAGATCTAACGCTCCACCGATTAATACAGTCGGCTGCTGTGACCAGATTGGCGTGAGGGCAGAGGCAACTTCGATCGGAGCACAATGTAAAAGAAACTGTCCAGATTGTCGCGCGATCGTCACCCAAGTTAAGCGATCGCTTTGGCTGAATTGCTCGAAGAATTTTGCCCAGTTTGGCGGCAACGATTCAGTCAGTTCCTGATAAAGCTCGGTCAGAATGTCGCGTTCAGGTTGCTCTAGCAAATAGCATTCGTAGGGATTAGCAGGATGCTGGAAAACGGCGCGAATCAGTTGAATCCGAGTATCGCGAATCACTTCTACATGAGCGGGACAGGCTAACATCAGCGCTTCCCAATCAGCGGATTCGAGGTGTAGCGTCAATTGATCCCGCGTCCAAGCTTCGAGATCGTCCACGCCATCGATTACCGTGGGAATTCCTGCTGGAAATCTGCCTTCGTGATTGAGTCGATCGCTTAACCACGTTTCGGGAGTCGTAATCAAAATTCCTTTGTAATCTGGAGAAATCCAGCGATCGCCTGTTTGAATCGGTTTGGGATAACTGATCCACTGCCGCAAGCGGGGTATTTCAACTCTTAAGATCCGCTGCTGGATCAGTTCCGGTACGACCAAGATCACAGGTTCATGCCACATCAAAATCGGCACAAGATAGCTTAATCGATAGCGTCCCTGGAGATCAGAGGGGGTGCCTGTTTGAATCAGGGCGCTCCGTCCAATGCGAAGTGCCCGTGCGACTAAACGCGCCATCGTTAAATGGTGCGACCAGTACAATTCGCCTTGCTCTCTGAGAAAGGCACGTAGTTGTTGATGAACTTCTACCTCGATCACACGCTTCGCTCACTGCGGAACTAAACCATCATTTTGACATACTCATAAAAAACCCTGCGGCAAGTTATCTCACCCCAGGGTTTTTTATGCTGGATTAACAATTAGCGTCGTCTGCCGCTGCCAAACGAAGAACGCGATCGCGTTCCGCTGCCAAACCCGCTCGGACGACCCACTCGGCTCGGTGTAGAACGATTCGATCGACGAAGCGTACTAGTTCCAAAGCCTGATCCGCTGGGTCGATCTCTGTTGATTGCAGGACGACGAACGCGCGGATTATTGTATCCAGGCGATCCGATGCGCCCCGTAGAGCGAAACACTTGGCGATTGCGTTCAACCGCTGGCGGTGCTTGATAACGCTGTTGATAGCGGGTGACTGCCTGACCATAAGAGGAACCGTATCCACCAAATCCAGTCAGCGGCACGCCGGGTTGGTAGAACGGCGGCACATAGTACTGGGGACGGAAGAGCAAGCTACCGATCGCTTGACCTGCCACTGCACCTGCAAACGGTGCCCAGAAGTTCGGCTCTTGTCGGACGACGACCGTTTCTGCTCGTCCGGTTTGTGGATTGGTCACGTTCTCAGTAACGTTATGAACGTACTCGATTTTGAAGTCTTCAGGAATGTGGAGCGAGGCTTGCCCGTTCTCAGATTTGAGATAGCCTTTCTGACCTGCTTTCACTTCGTCCGGGGTCAGTTGAGCCAGAGGTAAATTCTCGGTTCTAAACGACGAATTGACTCCCGCAGGCGTGTCTCTCAACAACACTGTATATTCGCCAGATCCGTCGTCGAACGTGGCTTGCTGAACCGCGTACTGTCCATCTGGCAATTTTTGATCGGCGCGGGCGGTCGTTGCGGGACGATTCGTTTCAGTTCGAGCCGGATCACCCAGCGAAGAACTACCACAGCCTACCGTCGTCCAGCAGAGCGCAACAGACATTGAGAGAGCAAGAAATTTTCGCATCATTGATCGAGCGAGTTTGATAGAGAACATTGGCGCGTTTCCTTATTCCGTTCTAGAGTCTTTTTCTACAATATCCAGCATCCTAGCGAGAGAAAAGTGGATATTTCTAGAGGGGGATCAATTCTGGATAAAATTCCAGCATCTGATCGGAATTCAGTTCGTCGCCGAGCCGAGAAGGAGAAAAGTGAATTTGAATGGCTCGGAGCCGTTCTTGGTAGTGCAGGTTGATGATAGCTTTCAGCCCCGCTTGAAGCGCCCGCAGATCGGCTAGATCCGTTTCGAGTTCAGGAACTTCCCCTTCTGCTGCGATCGTAATCATTACAATCAGATTCTGGGTAACGGGTAACGTCAAAGAATCGGTCGGGCTTTCCGTACCTGAATCCAACTCCGGCGCACTCAAATAACGTTGAGCCGAATCGGTGAACAGTTCATTCACATAATCGCCCGCTTCGCCTTCGTTCCAAACGGCATCGCCCTCATTTGCTGCCGATCGCCAATACGTTTGATATTGCAGCAAACTCTGACAAACTTCGACCAGTCCTTCGCCCAACGTTTGCAGGTCGCCTTCGGACTCGATCGCGGTTCTCCCTGCCTGATTCAGCACACCCAACAGCGGCGCGACCTCATCTCCTGCCAAATGAATAAAGATCCGGCAGACTATAAACCGACTTTTGCCCGTGAATTGATTTAATCGTTCGCGCCATGAACTCATAAAAACGCCCTAAACTCTATTTATGATTCAGTCGCTACTGTAATAAACTTATGGCACAAAAACGTCTGCCATAAGTGGAAACTTCTGACTCGTCTTTATCAAGAAGAAGACTGAGGCTTTTCTTCTTGAATCAACTTCTCTCGTTCTAGGAACGATCTCTCATGAGTTTCTCTCAAGTTAAGCGGGTGCTACTCGGTAAAACGTTGCCAACCAGCGCCCATGCGGAAGAGCGGTTAACAAAAGCAGCAGCGTTGGCAGTTCTCTCTTCAGATGCCCTTTCCTCTGTTGCTTATGCTACGCAAGAAACCTTAATTGTGCTGGTGATTGCGGGAACCAGTAGCAATGTTTTGGATTGGTCGCTGCCAATTGCGATCGCGATTATTGCATTATTAACGATTGTGATTTTGTCGTATCGTCAAACGATTCGCGCCTATCCAAAAGGGGGCGGCTCGTACATTGTGGCACGCGGCAATTTGGGGTTATTGCCCGGATTGATTGCCGGGGCTTCTCTAATGATCGATTACATTCTGACCGTTGCGGTGAGTGTGTCGGCTGGAATTGATAACTTAGTATCTGCTGTTCCAGCGCTGCGTCCGTTGACGGTGGAATTGTGTTTGGTCTTTGTGCTGCTGTTGATGATCGCAAATCTGCGTGGAGTCAAGGAATCTGGCAAGATTTTCATGATCCCGACCTATGCCTTTATTGTCAGCGTCTTTTTGCTTGTGGGAACGGGGTTGTTTCACCAACTGACAGGAACGGTTGACCCGGTGCCATTTCCAACTGAAGGACTGCCGAAAATGACGGAAGGGTTGGGGGTGTTTCTGGTCTTGCGGGCGTTTGCTGCGGGCTGTACTGCCCTTACCGGAGTCGAGGCGATTTCGGATGGTGTTTTAGCGTTTCGTCCCCCAGAGTGGAAAAATGCTCGACAAACGCTGCTGATTTTGGGCGTGATTCTCGGCATTATGTTTCTGGGAATTACGTATCTCTCTCAGGTGTACCGACTGGTTCCAACCGAAGCAGAAACCGTTCTATCGCTGTTAAGTCGGCAGATTTTTGGCAACGGTAGCCCGATGTATTATTTCCTGGTGTTGTTCGCGACTCCGACGATTTTGCTGTTAGCAGCTAATACGAGCTATGCCGATTTTCCTAGACTCTGCTATTTCTTGGCGCGGGATGGATTCTTGCCGAGACAGTTGGCGCTGTTGGGCGATCGCTTAGTCTACTCAAACGGCATTCTGCTTTTGAGTATTTGCGCTGCGGTTCTAATCGTCGTTTTCAAAGGCAATACAACCGCGATCATTCCTCTGTATGCGGTAGGAGTTTTCACATCTTTCACGCTGTCACAGGCGGGAATGGTTGTGCATTGGTTTAGAAATAAAGAGCGGGGCTGGAGAGCGAGTGCGCTCCTGAATGGACTGGGAGCCATTGCAACCACGATCGTGCTTGCGGTTGTGATTTGGACGAAGTTCGCGTTAGGAGCTTGGGTCGTCGTTCTCACCGTCCCGCTCGTTGTGCTGCTATTTCTAAGCATTCGACGACATTATCAATACGTTGCCGATCGCTTAACGATTCAGGATTTGTCTCCTCGGAGCTATATTCCTCGATCGCGGGGGGAAGCGGTGACGCATCCAGCGATCGTGATTGTCGGACAACTCCATCGCGGAACGGTCGAAGCGTTAGACTATGCGCGGAGTATTGCCGATGAAATTGTCGCGGTTCATGTTGATGTGGGCACGACGGATTATGACAAGTTCCGACGACGCTGGCAGGAATTGGAAGGGGATATCGAATTAGTGGTGCTGGATTCGCCTTATCGATCGGTTGTGACTCCGATTTTGGAGTTTGTGAGTCAATATGAGGCTCAACATCCGGGGGTTTTATCGACTGTGATCATTCCTGCATTTGTGCCGCGTCGCTGGTGGGAAGCGCTGTTGCATAATCAAACGACGCTCTTCCTCAAAGCCGCATTGCGAACGAAAAAGAGTCGAGTGGTGACGACGGTTCGATATTACTTGTAGCGTTTAGCGATCGCTGTAGAGATGCGATTCATCCCGTCTCTACCCGATCGGGACGTTGCGAAATACTTTGACATTGGGAATATCCAAATCGATTCGATCGAGATCTTCCGGAACCCGCACAATCACAGAGGCATTCATCGTCGCACCCGGACGCATACTCGCCATATTAATGAATCGCTCTTGGGGCGTTCGCGTCTCAACCGCCGTGTATTTCTCATTCGTGCGGGTATTCAGCGCGATCGTATTCGGTAAATCAATTTCCGTGAGTCCGGTGACGGGTCGATCGAGGCGACGAATTCGCAGATCGATTCTGGCTAGATTTAATCTTCCCGATCGCTCGACTCGGTTTGCTGACAAAAGCTCGACTTCACCCGACTGATCTCGCGTCGGCTGTAAAAATTTCCCTGGTTCGACTTGTTGAAACCGAGTTTGAGCAATAAATGGCGCAACTGGACGGCTTTCAGGCTGGTTCGATGAATTCGACTGGGACGCAGGCTGCACAGGTTCGACCTGCCGCCGTACACTACTTGCCTGAATTGCGGCATAGCAACTAAGGAAGAATGCAATCACTGAGAGCAAGAGCGCTAGACCTGAAGCGATGTCTGTAATTGGTGCGCCTGTACTGTTATTTGCTGCGGGTGGGATCGGGCGAGGATCAGGACGGCGCACAGAATCGAGATCGGGTTCTTGAGCTTTTCGGGGCGGATAATTACGTTCTTGCACCATAATGCTCACTCTCGAAGGATTGTGGTTCAATTCTATTGGTGAAAGAGAATAGTCTACCTTCCCCAAAAGAGGGATCTTCGCTAATTTCAACGGTGCATTGTTTCTGAGATACCTTCATGACTGCGCTATTCTCCCGCTTCGCTGCAAGTCTGTTGAGTTGTGTTTCGATTACGTTTTTTATTGCTAGCTCCCGCGCGAATCCTGCACCTTCAGTCTGTTTGCGGGATCTGGCTCCGCAAATTGAAGCGATTGTCAATCGTCCAAATTTTGTGCGATCGCGCTTTGGGGTGTTCATTCAAACGCTGGGCACTCGTCAAACGCTGTACAGCCGCGATGCAGAACAATTTTTTATTCCTGCTTCCAACGTCAAGATTTTAACTACAGCGGCAGCTTTACGGGGATTGAGTCCGACGTATCGGATTCGGACTTCGGTATATGGAACTGAAACCCCGGACGGATGGCGCGTGAGATTAGTCGGACGGGGCGATCCAAGTTTTAGCGATCGACAATTAAAAGATTTGGTTCAGCAGTTAAAGCAGCGAGGGATTCAGCGAATTTCAGAATTGATCGTTGAGGATAGCTATTTTGGTCGGGATGCGGTGAATTCGGGCTGGGCGGTTGGCGATATTCAAGCGACTTACGCCGTTCCCGTGAGTAGTTTGATTTTGAATGAGAACGGTTTGGGTTTGAAGGTATTGCCGCAAGCGTTGGGGCAACCGCTCAAAGTGGAGTGGGATGATCCAACAGAAGCAAATCGCTGGAAAATTGACAATCGATCGCGGACTGTAGACGCGAAAGCCGAGGAGTTTATCGAAGTCGGGCGGGATCTGAGTCAGCCGATTTTGAAAGTGACGGGTCAATTGCACGTCGGTTCTGAGCCTTCGATGAACGGCGTGGCGATTCCGAATCCGGGCGAGTATTTTTTGCGAAAGTTTGTCCGATCGCTCAATGATGCTGGCATGACGATCGCTCGATCGAGTGTGAGCGATCGGGCGATTCAATCCAATGGAATTGAAGTCGCTAAAATCGACTCTCCACCGTTAAGCGAATTAGTAAAAGAGGCAAATCAAAACAGCAATAATCTTTATGCGGAGGTACTTCTGAGAACGCTAGGTGTGCAAAATCCTAATGCAGCAGGACGCACTGTGTTAGAACACGGTCTGACATCTGTAACTAGTAAATTAAATCAGTTTGGAATTAATAAAACTGAAATTGAGTTAACAGACGGGTCAGGTTTAGCGCGGCAAAATTGGAGTACGCCTGCTGCATTCGTGAAAGTACTGCAAGCAATGTCGCAAGAACTGGAAGGAAAGTACTTTCGTGAATCTTTACCAATCGCGGGCGTAAGTGGCACGCTACAAAACCGATTTCAAAATAGTCCAGCCAAAGGAATCACACGAGCAAAAACCGGAACGTTAACGGGAGTTACCGCACTTTCGGGATACATCGAACCGCCCAATTATCCCTCGATCGCATTCAGTATCATGATCAATCAATCGCCTGATTTTGCACCTGTACAGCGAAATGCGATCGATGAAATTGTCGGATTGTTGGCGCGTTTACGATCGTGCTAACCAAAAACAATCGCGCTCTGACCCGAAAGCCAAAGCGCGATTGCCGTTCTTCTACTCGATGTTACTTCGTCGCCGCTGCTTCTCGTGCTGCGGTCGCTTCATCGGGATGAATTCCCAATCGAGTTAAATTCACTCGACCTCGGTTATCGATTTCGCGGATTTTCACCACCACTTCATCGCCAACTGCCACTTCATCCTCAACCTTGCCGACGCGATGATCGGCTAACTGCGAAATGTGAACCATTCCTTCCTTACCCGGAAGAAACTCCACAAACGCCCCGATCGGAATAATTCGAGTCACTTTACCCGCGTAGATATCGCCCGCATTCAGCTTGCGCGTCATGCCTTGAATAATCGCTTTCGCGCGTTTCGCTTTCTCGCCTTCGATCGCGGAAATCGTCACCGTTCCATCTTCGGCGATGTCGATCTTGGCTCCGGTTTCCTCGGTGATCCCTTTGATCGTCTTACCGCCCGGCCCGATGATCAGACCGATTTGATCGGAATCGATTTTGATCGTGAGCAAGCGAGGCGCAAACGGGGATAATTCTGAGCGCGGTTTGTCGATCGTTTCGAGCATTTTGCCCAAGATGTGCAATCGAGCGGGTTTCGCTTTGTGAATTGCATTGGCAATCACATCCATCGGCAACCCAGAAATTTTCATATCGAGTTGCAGCGCGGTGATTCCCGTGTCGGTTCCCGCCACTTTGAAATCCATATCGCCCAAGAAATCCTCGATTCCTTGGATATCCGTGAGGATGCGGATTTCTTCGCCTTCTTTGATGAGTCCCATTGCCGCACCGCTAACGGGTTTGATAATCGGGACTCCCGCGTGCATCAGTGCCAGCGTTGACCCGGAAACAGAACCCATTGAGGTCGAGCCGTTTGAAGATAGCACTTCAGAGACGACCCGAATCACGTAAGGAAACTGCTCTTTAGGCGGAAGGACGGGAACGAGCGCGCGTTCTGCCAATGCACCATGACCGACTTCTCGACGACCGGGCGATCTCATCGGGCGCGTTTCTCCCACCGAGTAGGGCGGGAAGTTGTAGTGATGCAAGTACCGTTTTTCGGTGTCGGGATGCAAATCATCCAAGTCCTGCTCGTCGCCTGGACTGCCGAGAGTCGCGATCGACAATACTTGAGTCAGTCCCCGATTAAATACGCCGCTGCCGTGAACCCGCTGCGGCAGAACTCCAACGCGACAGGAAATCGGACGAATCTCATCGAGTTGGCGACCATCGATCCGCACGTTATCTTCAACGATCTGCCGACGCATCAGCTTCTTCGTGACATCTTTAAAGGTGTTGTTGAGCGCTTTGGCATCGGATGCTGCGGCAACTTTTACCGGATCTTCTTCGGGAAGTTCCGCGATCGCACTTACGATCGCTGCTTTCACTTCATCGAGTGCGGCATCGCGGATCGTTCTGTCTTTTTCTAAGCGAGCGAGAATTTCTTTGACTGGAGCCGTCGCGCGTTCGCGGATAAAGTTCTCCAGGGTTTGATCCATGACTGGAGCTTCTTCTTTGACGATCTCGATGCCAAGTTCTTGAAGCAAATCGCGCTGTGCTTGAATTAAGTCGCGCACTGCTTCGTAACCGAAATCGATCGCTTCGATCATGTCGGCTTCGGGCAGTTGATTCGCGCCCGCTTCGACCATGATTACGCCATCGGGAGATCCCGCTACGACCAGATCCAAATCGCCAGATTCAATCTCTTTATAAGTAGGATTGATGACGAAATCATCGCCAACTAAACCCACGCGCACAGCTGCCATCGGGCCATTGAAAGGAATCTTTGCAAGAAGAACCGCGATCGATGCCCCGGTTACGGCTAAGACATCCGGCGGCACTTTTTCATCCATCGACATCGTGGTGGCAACGACTTGGATGTCATCACGCAGCCAGGAAGGGAACAGCGGACGGAGGGGTCGATCGATTAAGCGACTGGTAAGAGTTGCCTTTTCAGGGGGGCGACCTTCGCGTTTGAGGAATCCACCGGGAATTCGTCCGGCGGCGTACAAACGCTCTTCATAATCGACCAGTAAGGGGAGAAAGTCGATGCCTTCTCTTCCTTTCGCGCGAGTCGCAGCGACGAGAACTGCTGTATCTCCTGACTCGATTAAGACTGAACCTCCAGCTTGGGGTGCTAACAAGCCTACTTTAAGTCGAATATCCCTACCATCGAAGGATATTGACTTCTCGAACTCTTGCATGAAGTATATTTTCCTTTCTTCTTTTTTGCTACTACCGCAATCCTAGCACTGATATACTTTTGCTGCTTTTTTAATTTGTAAATACTGGAAAAGTCGCAACTGAATATGAGTGGTGAAGTCACACAATGGGGAGATGGAGAAAGGGCTACATTGTGTTTTGCAAAAGGGGGGCTGCGCGATTTGGTCAGGTTTATTGGCGAAATCATCATCGAAGCGATCGCGGTAGAATGAGTCGAGTCGATGGCATTTGAAAGACGAGGTAATAACTTGTCAAATTGCTTAAACAACGAAAAGAATTCTTGATTTTGCGTGATATAAATCGCGATCAATCAGATTAACTTTCGCGGCAGATCTTCGTGCTTGGCAGTGCGATTTGCCAGAAGATCAGACCCAGTTCGAGCTATTTCGCTCTTCATTTATCTTCATTTAATAGATTGGTATGGCAGTTTTACATGGTGGGTGGTTCTCTCAGACATCAACGCCGCAGAATGGCGGTTTATTCCTATGGGGGGAAACGTGGCGCAGATTGGAACAGATGCCAATAGACGCGGGCATTCCAGCGCATCCCTACGCGATGAACCAAGCGGAACTGCTAGCGTTTTTAGAACCGTTGGGGTTGAAGCTGCCAGGGTTGAAAATCGAAGCGCCGAAACGGGGACGCAAGAGCGCTCCGAATTTAGAGAATTGGATGACGCGAGTGTTGGCTTTACCGATCGATGGAGAAGCGCCACACCTTTCGGCAACTCCGATCGCGGAATGGGTGCTGTATCCGTGGAAAGTTGAAGGGCTCTGGTTGAACCCATCTCAGGCGTTTGAATTTCTCAATTCCTTGCCGCTGGGTGCTTTGGGAGATGATTCGTTTTTAGGCGGAGATTTGCGGTTTTGGTCGCATAGTGCGCGATGGGCACTGGATTTGTTAGCTCGATCGAAGTTTTTACCCGATCTGACTCACTGGGAAGCTTTGCTGGATAGTTCAACCGATCAAGCGAGATTGCGTCACTTTGTTCGCCAAATGCCCTCCGTTTGTCGGCTGTACCAGAACGGTGAAGAATTAGCGATCGATCTTCCGATTGAACCCCAAGATCTACTCCGAGATTTCTTGAATCAACTCATCGATTCACAAGTTCGCAAATCAGTGACGACAACAAGATCGACATCGATTTTACAAACCTGGATACAAGGACTCGGCACAAAAGCATCAACGCTCAGTGAGACAGACTCGAAAACGCTCTCGATCGCTTTAGCGAATTGGAAAGCGCCACTCCAAAAAGACCAAGAACAATTCCGAGCCTGTTTGAAACTGATTCCACCTGTGGAGAGCTACCAAAGCTGGAAAATTGAATATTTGCTGCAAGCGATCGACGATCCAGAGTTCACCGTCAGCGCACCGATTATTTGGCGCAACCCGGTTGAGCAACTGAACCACGAGGGACGAATCATTGATCGACCTCAAGAGACTTTATTAATGGGATTGGGACTTGCATCCCGCTTGTATCCGCTAATCGAACCGAGTTTGCAAGAAGCCCGACCACAAGCCTGTTTGCTCGATCCAAAGCAAGCGTATGAGTTCATTATGAATTCAGTGTGGCGATTGCAAGATAGCGGGATTGGTGTCGTTTTGCCGCCAAGTTTGGCAAATCGCGGAGGACTTGCGAATCGATTAGGACTAAGAATCAAAGCATCAACGCCCACGAAACAAAAGAAAGGCAAGCTTGGATTACAGAGCTTGTTGAATTTTGAGTGGGAATTGTCGATCGGGGGTCAAAGTCTAAGCAAAAAAGAATTCGATCGATTAGTCGCGCAGAATTCTCCTTTAGTTGAGATTAACGGCGAATGGGTGGAACTGCGATCGTCAGATATTCGATCGGCTCAGTCTTTCTTTGCGGCGCGAAAGGATCAGACAACGTTATCGCTGGAAGATGCGCTGCGAATTAGTACCGGAGATACTCAAACGATCGAGAAACTTCCAGTCGTCAGCTTTGAAGCATCAGGCGCATTGCAGGAGTTAGTCACAACACTAACGGGAACAGGAACGCTAGAGGAAATAGAAACACCCAAAGAATTTAAAGGCGAATTAAGACCGTATCAAGCGCGAGGAGTTGCATGGCTACAGTTCCTTGAAAAATGGGGCTTGGGGGCTTGTCTAGCGGACGATATGGGCCTTGGGAAGACAATCCAGCTAATTGCCTTTATTCTCTTACTAAAACAGAACAAATTATTAGAGCAACCGATCCTATTGGTTTGTCCCACTTCAGTTCTTGGCAACTGGGAACGTGAGGTGAAGAAGTTTTCTCCAACCTTGAAAGCGATCGTGCATCACGGCGATAAGCGATCTCAAAATCAAGCCTTTACCAAAGCAGTTCAATCCTGCAGCTTAGTCATCACAAGCTATGCTCTGATACAGCGCGATCTCAAAACACTCCAGCTTGTTTCATGGCAAGGCATTGTTTTAGACGAAGCTCAGAACATTAAAAACGCTGAAGCAAAACAATCTCAAGCAGTGCGAGAACTCGAAGCCGAATTCCGAATTGCACTCACAGGAACGCCTGTTGAGAACCGTTTAACTGAGCTTTGGTCAATCCTCGATTTTCTCAATCCAGGCTATTTGGGACAGCGGAACTTCTTTCAGCGACGATTTGCCATTCCGATCGAGCGTTACGGCGACACAACCTCATTGCAAACATTACGATCGCTCACTCAACCCTTCATTCTGCGACGACTGAAAACTGATCGCTCAATCATCCAAGACTTACCCGAAAAACAGGAGATGCCTGTTTACTGTGGATTGTCTGCTGAACAAGCCGCATTGTACCAAGCAACCGTTGATCGATCTCTTGCCGAAATCGAAGCCGCAGACGGCATTCAGCGCAAAGGCATCATTCTCGCACTGCTTACTAAACTGAAACAGATTTGCAATCATCCTGCATTGTTCAACAAAGAGGAAAGCCTTGCATCGGCTCGATCGGTGAAGTTACAGCGGCTCGAAGAAATGCTCGAAGAAGCCGTTTCCGAAGGCGATCGCGCTTTAATTTTCACCCAGTTTGCAGAATGGGGAAAGCTTCTTAAACCGCATCTAGAACAGCAATTAGGACGTGAAACGCTCTTTCTCTACGGCAGCACCCCGAAGAAACAGCGAGAAGAAATGATCGATCGCTTTCAAAACGATCCGCAAGCTCCGCGCATCTTCATTCTGTCGCTCAAAGCAGGCGGTGTCGGCTTGAATCTCACTCGCGCAAACCATGTATTTCACTACGATCGCTGGTGGAATCCGGCAGTTGAAAATCAAGCGACCGATCGCGTATTCCGCATCGGACAAACCCGCAATGTTCAGGTGCATAAATTCGTTTGCACTGGAACGCTAGAAGAACGAATTCACGACATGATCGAAAGCAAAAAAGCTTTGGCAGAACAAGTTGTCGGCACAGGTGAAAACTGGCTAACCGAATTAAATACCGACCAATTAAGAGATTTACTCTTGCTCGATCGTAGTGCAGTAATAGAGGACTAAACCCATGAGTGATTCGTACGCACAACCCAATCGTGAATGGTGGGTACAACAGTGGATCGATGTATTAGAACGCATCGGATTTACACAGCGATTAGCACGCGCGAGAAACTATGCTCGACAAGGAAACGTTCTTAGCATCGAATTTGAAGGCGCGGAAGTTACCGCAATAGTGCAAGGTACAGCACCCGAACCGTATGAAGTTTCCTTCTCGCTCGATCGCTTTACCGACGAACAATGGGACTACGTAATCGAATCAATGGCAGAACGCGCGATCTTCTCTGCCAAACTCCTTGCAGGCGAAATGCCGCAAAACATTCAAGATGTCTTCACGGCAAACGGACTCAGCATATTTCCATTCGATAAATCTAATATTCATAGTCGCTGTTCCTGCCCCGATCCCGCGAATCCTTGCAAACATATCGGCGCAGTTTACTATTTATTGGGCGATCGCTTTGGAGAAGATCCTTTCGTTTTATTCCAACTGCGCGGACGCACCAAAGACGAGATCATCAGCGCTCTGCGGCAAATTCGGAGTTCAGGACAAGAAACTACGACTTCAAATTCTGCGATCGTTCGTCAGGCAACCCCGCTCAATCCCGATCAATTCTGGCACTATTGCGATCAGCTAGAGCCTTCTCTAATTGTCATCACGCCCTCACCCAGCAGCGAGACAGTTCTAGATGTTCTCGGACTACTTCCGGTCAAAGTGGAACCGCCTGCAAATCAAGCCGCAATGGAGGCATTGAAGCTAATTTATCAAAGCGTCGGAATGGAAGCGGTAAGAATGGCAATGGCGATCGAGACATAAAAGATTTCTATCCTTAAAAAGGATAGAAATCTTCGATTTAATTTCCTCAATTTGCCCAATCATTTCTATTAGAAAAAACACAATTTTGTGTAGAGCTAAGGATAGGGATAAGGGTAGATCCATCGGTTAGATAAACATTAGTGACAGCCTTCACTTGGGGTTTGCAAAAGTGAAGGCAATTTATACTTATACGCTCGAAGGCTTTCTAAGTAAGTTGTGCGATGCTTCGTGCATTCCCATCACAGCTTGTTTATTGCTAAGGACACGGCATACTTTAAATTGCTTTCAAGTATATAAAATTACATTGAAGCAACCCCGTATTTGCATGATTTGTTTGAAAGTTCAACGCAGATTTCACGGAACCCGGTAGAGAAAAGGTGCCAAGAATGGTAATTAGAAAGGGTACGAAATTATGCTCTGGCTGAATCATGGTACAGCAAAGTATTTTGACCGAATCCTTCAGAAATGCAGAGGTCAACCAACTCAATTGGATCTTTGGCGCAAGCCGTAATGGGGCACTTCCCCCAATTTTGACGGCTCGTAGCACTAGCTCGGCTTCTCCTGGCGGGCTACCCGGTGGCGGAACGGATACCGCTGGAAACGGTGTGCTTCGACTCACTAACAACACGACAAGTCAAGGCTCTTTCGTCATCTACGATCGACCCATCAACGCATCGGCAGGGCTTTCCGTTGACTTCGTTCTCTATTCCTACGGCAGTACGACTCCTGGCGCAGATGGACTCAGCTTCTTTCTGATTGATGGCAGTCAGAAACCCACCACAGCCGGAGCTGTCGGTCGCAGCTTAGGCTACTCCTTGGATTCAGACCCTGGCTTTGAAGCGGCTGGAATCGTCGGGGGCTACTTAGGCATCGGGTTTGATGAATACGGCAACTTCTCGACCAATCTCGCTGGTGCTGGTGGCGGCGCGACTCGCACTGCCCAATCAATCACCGTTCGCGGTCGAGAAGGTTTAACCTACCCGCTCCTCGCTACCACCGGAACGCTCCCAGGCGGTGCAAGAATTGACGCTGAGAGCGAAACTCGTGGCACAGGTCGGCGTGCCAGAATTGATCTGACTGCTAGCGGCGTTCTTTCCGTTTTCTTTGACCTCAACGGGGATAGCACCCTGACCGAAAACGAGCGCGTTATCTCAAACGTGAACGTCGTCACTGATAATGGTGCGCTCCCCTCGACCTTTAAATTCGGATTTTCGGCTTCCACAGGCGGACTTACCAACGTCCACGAAGTCAATAATCTTGAAATCAAAACCTTCGATGGAGCCTACACGCCGCTCGTTTCATTTCCTCCCATTAATAGCCTTGTTACCCCAAACAACCCTTTAGTTGTCACTGCAAGTCTCGATGTTGCCTCGACTCAGCCCGTGGTCATTCCGCTTAACATCGGCGGTACAGCAACACGCGGAACCGACTACTCGCTTTCGGCAGACTCAATTACGATCGAACCTGGACAAACAACGGGCAGTGTTGTTCTCACCAGCAATACGCTCGCTGCAAACGGCAAGACCGTTCAGATTAGCCTCCAGACACCCAGTAATGCTGCACTCAATCCAGACGCAACCTCGCGCAATGCCACCCTCACCGCCCCATCCGACTACCTCAGTATCGTTCTGCAAAACCCAGGAACGAGCCAGACCGCGATTTGGGGATTAAACGGCAACGTATTAGCACCCTCAGCATTTGTTCAACTCAATGGCAACGTTGTTCAACCTGGCACGGATTGGAGACTGATTAGCAACAACGCAGACTTCAACGCAGATAGCATTCCCGATATGGTGTGGTACAACACCGCCAATACCCGAACCGCAATTTGGTATATGCAGCCGGGTACTACTGGACTGTACAACGTCATCGGCAACAATTCTTTCGTGAGTCTGCCTGGAGCAACTTCCCCTGTCCAGCCTGGCGCGGGATGGGAGCTAGTGACGGTCGCGACTCGATCGGGTAGCACTCCCGAATTCGTTTGGGAAAACCGCATTAGCGGAGCCTCTGCAATCTGGCAGCTCAATATCAGTCCCACCACGGGAGCGGCAACCGTGGCGACACCTGCCGGGACACTCATTAAAGACAGTAATGGAAATACCTTGCTAACAGGCGGCGCTGCGGGCGGTTGGAAACTGATTGGGGCTGGGAACTTCGGCGGTTCAGGCACAAAAGACCTGCTGTGGTTCAACACAACGACCACTGAGACAACGATTTGGCAACTGAACGGGACGACGCTTCTCAGTGCAGGATCAGTGAAGACAAGCGGCGGAGCGACCGCAGTGACAGGCGCAGGCTGGCAGCCTGTGGCAATTGCGAATGTCGATCAAACAGGAACAGATGAAATTGTCTGGCAGAACGGAGGACAAGTCGCGGTCTGGTCATTAGGCAGTAACTTCACTCTGAACGCCAAATCCACGACGCTTGCTCAAACTCTAGCCGCCGGAGAGCAAATTCAAGCGGTGGCAGATGTGGATCTCGATGGCACACTGGACTTGCTCGCGCGAATCACCACGAGCAATGTGGATACCACTCGGATCTATACGATTGATCCGACGACCTTCGCGGTTAGAACTCCGACCACAGCCCGCTTCGTTACCTTCCCTGGTCAAACGGCTCCAGTGGTGACAGGCGACGCTCGTTGGAACATCATCGATCCAGAGCTTGTGACTGCGGCAGTAACCTAAGCTGTCCAAGTACAGGACGATCGTGAATTTCGATCGTCCTGTATTCGCACCAAGAAGGGGCGGTTTCGCCTCTTCTGCTTCAAACTGTCCCCCCAAAGCCGTAGACTGGAGAATGCAATTTAATCCGCTTAAAGCTGAAAGACTGTGCGAAAAATCATCATTGCTGGCAATTGGAAGATGTTCAAAACTCAAGCGGAAACGATGGAGTTTTTGCAAGGGTTTATGTCTCAATTAGAGGACACACCAGACGATCGAGAAATTCTCCTGTGTGTGCCGTTTACCGATTTAGCAGTGTTATCGAAGAATTTGCACGGGAGTCGGATTCAAGTGGGCGCGCAGAATGTTCACTGGGCGGATTCTGGGGCGTTTACGGGCGAGATTGCAGCCCCGATGCTGTTGGAATTGAGTGTTCGATATGTCGTGATTGGACATAGTGAACGCAGACAGTTTTTTGGAGAGACGGATGAGACGGTGAATCTGCGGTTGAAAGCGGCTCAGAAAGCAGGATTGAAGCCAATTCTCTGCGTGGGTGAAAGCAAGCAGCAGCGGGACGCAGGCGAAACCGAAGCGGTAATTTTTGAGCAGTTAGAAAAAGGATTGGCGGAAGTCGATCAAGCGAATTTAGTCATTGCTTATGAGCCGATTTGGGCGATCGGGACTGGAGACACTTGTGAATCGATCGAAGCGAATCGGGTGATCGGATTGATTCGCAGCAAGCTGACCAATCCGAACGTCACGATTCAATATGGCGGCTCAGTCAAGCCTGAGAATGTAGATGAAATCATGGCGCAACCCGAAATCGATGGTGCGCTCGTCGGTGGTGCGAGTCTCGATCCGAAAGGATTTGCTCGGATCGTTAACTTCCAATAGAACCTAGACGAAGCGGGTAAGCTGCACGCGATAGCGGTCTTTCTTTGTCACCATCACTTCACCGACTTCGACTCGTCCTTTCCCCCGAATCGCGATTAGATCGCCCGATTTTACGGAATAGCTTGTCGAAGTCGTTTCCTTCCAGTTGACCCGCACATCGCCCGCTGAAATCAACTCTGCCATTTTGCTGCGCGACATTCCGAAACCCGCAGACGCGATCGCATCTAACCGCATCGATGCCTCAACCGTTGTGAGTTCCTTCTTCTTTGGCTCTCGGATTTTCAGCTCTTCAAAGCCGATCGGCTCCACTTTTACCGGAACCGATCTCACTTGATTCAAGCCCGTTTGCAGAAATTCAACCAGTTCGGGAATAACGATCGCTTGTGCGCCTCGCTCTCCCAAAACAATGATGTCACCGACTTTTTCTCGCACAATTCCCGTTCCAAGAATTGCGCCTAAAAAATCGCGGTGTGTTGCCGCATCAAACAAGAAATTTCCGGCAATATCAAGGGCAGCAAGTTCGACTTGAGTTGGATCGAGCGGAATCTCCGATCGAGCGATCGCGATTCGTTGCCGTTCTGCTTGCGGATAGCCGCCCCATGTCGCGATCTGAACTTCGGTGAGACGAGCAAACGATCGCGTTACCTCTGCAATTTCAGGAGGCGAGAGAAAATCGCTAACGACCACTTCCCAAGTCTTGATCGCTTGCTCGGCTTGGTCGATCACCCGCGCGATCGTGTCTCGATTTTCCACACCCTTGAGGAGGTCTTCCCTTGGTAACATAACGATTAGAGATTAAAAACTATATTTTATCGAATCGTACAGTATGACCCAAACGAAACGCCGATTTACCAGCATTGAGGAATATTTAGAGTACGACGACGGTAGCGATCGCCGTTACGAATTGGTGAATGGAGAATTAATCGAGTTGCCTACCGAAAGTCCACAGAATCTTTTGATTGCTGCATTTTTACTGGTTCAATTCGCTCAAATTGGAATCCCGGTTTACCGTCTTGGCATCAAACATCAGATTGCTGTCAGTTCTATGGAAGTAACCGCCCGTGAACCTGATTTCATGGTGCATTCTGAAGTTTCTGCCCGTGTGATGCTTCAGCAAACTCAAGCCCTGCTTCGTCAAAATGCGCCTGCTCCGTTGTTGGTCGTAGAAGTGGTGTCTCCAGGAAAGTCGGGGACTGAGAATTATGACCGAGATTACGTTGAGAAGCGCAGAGAGTATGCAGAACGCGGCATTTCTGAATATTGGCTGATTGATCCCGAAAGAGAAGTTATTCTCGTACTTCAGCTAGAGGCACAACAGTATATTGAAGTTGGAGAGTTTAAAGATAGGGATGTTGTCGCTTCTCCTACGTTTTCCGAATTGCAATTGACCGCTGAAGAAGTTTTGAGGGCTGGGAGATGAGTTATTTAGTTGCAGTATTGCGCGATCGTATTCAAGCAGAAGAAGCATATTCGGCACTGGAAAGAGAAGGCTTGCCGATGGATAAGATCTCGATTTTGGGGCGGGGATACAAGAGCGCGGATGAATACGGTTTGATTGATCCGAACGAAACTGCGAGAAAACAAGTGCGATTGATGGCATCGTGGCTTGTACCGTTTGGTTTTGTGGGTGGAGCGGCGTTTAATGTGATTACGGGCTTAGATACGTTTGCATGGGCGGGCGAGATTGGCAGTCCGCTGATTGCAGGAATTTTGGGCGGGTTGTCGGGCTTGATGGGCAGTGTGTTTGTTGGGGGTGGTGTGGGAATGGTGGTGGGTGGCGGGGATGCGTTGCCGTATCGAAATCGTCTCAATGCTGGAAAGTATTTGGTCGTGGTGAAAGGTTCAGAAACGCTGATTCGGCAAGCAACTCAAAGTTTGAGAGCGTTTGATCCTGAAAGTTTGCAGGGATACGCTGAATCGAACCAGGTGTATTAAGCGAGATGGAGCGGGATCTCGATCGTAAATTCTGTTCCTTGTCCAACTTCAGAAGAACAGGACAAAGAGCCGTGATGCTGTCCGACTACGATTTGATACGCGATCGATAATCCCAATCCAGTTCCTTGTCCGATCGGTTTTGTCGTAAAGAATGGATCAAAGATTTTCGCGATAACGGGTTCTGGAATTCCTTTCCCGTTATCGCAAATTTTTACGATCGCAGTCGAATCCGTTGCTTCCGTGAAAATCGAAATCAGTAGCGGGTGATCGCTCACATTTTCCAGCGCATCGATCGCATTACTCAGCAAATTGAGAAACACCTGATTGAGTTGTCCAGCGTAGCATTCGATTTTGGGCAGCTCTTCAAAGTTCTTTACGATCTCGATTTCACGGCGCTTCATGGTGTGCTTGAGGCGATGCTGCAATAAAAGTAATGTGTTTTCTAGTCCTTCATGCAGATCGACGCTTTTGAGTTGAGCTTCATCCAACCGGGAAAAGTTTCGCAAACTCAGCACGATCGATTGAATTCGTTTTGCGCCTTCCTGCATCGATTTCAACAGCTTTGGGAGATCAAGCGTAACAAATTCGAGATCACAATCTTCAATGTAGTTCTGAATCTCTTCGATCGCATCTGGATAGTGTTTTTGATATCGCTCCAACAGTTCCATCAGGTCACTCACATAGTTATTTGCGTGAGTTAAGTTACCAGAGATAAAAGTCACCGGATTGTTAATTTCATGAGCAATTCCAGCAACCATCTGACCTAAGCTCGACATCTTTTCTGACTGAAGCATTTGAGCTTGTGCCCTTTGCAAACTTTGCAGCGCATTCGATAGCTTCTCGGTACGTTCATCGACTCGCAGTTCAAGGTCTGCATTCGTTTGCTCAAGGGCGACAAACGATTCTCGCAGTTGCTCCACCATGCTATTGAACGATCGAGCTAACGTTGCTAGCTCTTCGATCCTCGAAATCCGCACAGTTTGGTTTAGATCTCCCCGCGCGATCGCAGAAGATGCAGTGTTCAGCCGATTAATCGATCGAGCAATCCACCGCGCAGTCAGTAGCCCTAAACTCGTCGTGACGACGAGCGCGATCGCACAAAATAAAACAGTCGTTTGAGCATTACGATTGATTTGCTCTGTAAAGTCAGATTCCGGCATTGCAATCACGACAAGCCAATCGAGTCCATATCGATCGCGCCAGGGATTGACCTGCACAAAAGTGTTGTATCCTTTGATCGATGCTTTAATCCATTTTGGTTCACGGACTTGATTCAAATCCCCGAATTCTTTGGTTAGATATTGTGTTGTTTCTTTGATTAACGAATTACTACTTTCTGCTCCTTTAATTCGTTGCGGCTTATTGTTTTGAACTGTGTAAGTTTTTTCGCCGCTAGAGTTTCCAACCAATAACCCATCTCGTTCTAGGATAAACACCGCTGCCGAACGACTAGGACGCAACTGACCGAGAAAATCATTAATTCGATCGAGCAAATAATCAATACCCATCACTCCAATCAGTTGTTGTCGATCGTCAAACACCGGATAACTGGCTGAAATCGACATCACTTTGTCATCATTCCAGAAGTAAATCCGCGTCCATAAAGGCTTTTTAGCAGCAACCGCATCGGTATACCAAACTTCCTGACGCGGCTCATAAGGCACTTTGGTTACCAGCTTCGTCGGGCTTCCTTGCTCAATGTCGTAGCGGTAGTATGCTCCCAAGTGTGGTGGCTCGATGATGTCCATTTGAAGAACGTTCTGAGCATCGCGGTTAATTCCAACAAACTTGCCATCTTTGTCTGCAAAATTGATATAGGCAAAATCCGGGTAGACGCGCATCTGTTCCCAAAAATAGCGTCCTAATGTTCGCAAATCGCGCGATAAGATTCCGCTTTCAATGCTGCGGGCGTTGACCTGATTTACTTTATGCGGTTGAACTAGATAGTTATCTAAATGCTGATCGACTCGTTTACTCGATTCGTTTCCAAGCTGATTGACCAATTGCCCGATCGCGATTTGTCCATGCCTCAGCGACCAGTATCCGGTTAGTCCTACGGCAATAAAAATTTGTGTGACAAATGGAATGACGAGAACATAGCTCAGGGATATTTTTGGTGATCTGCGGAGGAGTTTCACAAGTTTAACGGGGGCAACGACTCGTGATTAGAATGCCCCTGATCCCAAGAAGTTTGCTTCTCTATGAAGAAAAAATGAGGTCAACACTGTTTTTGCGGCTCCAGTTTGCCGCAAAAACAGTGTTGACGATCGGGTACTTAAATCCGCTCCCGTACAGCCAAAGTCCACGCATGAAAAAGCGGCAGCGGACATTAAAACCTGTCTTCAAGCAGGCGTTTTGAAACATCAAATTGCAGAACGATTTTCGCTCGATCGTATTGCTGAAGCGCATGAATTGATGGAGAGTGGAACCGCGATCGACAAGATCATTATTGAATTGTCAGAAGGTTTTGATCCAGAGACCGACTCAAAAGAGCAGATTTTAGCTGACTTAAAAGAATCTTTTCGTCAAGCGGAATCAGGGCAAGCCCTTCCACTCTCTGAGCTTTGGAAGTGGCAGTAATCGCAATTTCTTGTCAGGGCAAGATCCATTCAACTATGAGATCGTAGAGCATTAACTTTATCGACAAGGCTTAAGTTGTAGGTACCATTCTAGTAACCGTTGAGCAGCGAAAACTCCCTCTAGAATCTGCCTTTTTTGATCGACGAAATTGTCAGAAGTATTCACTGTGGGGACGCGCAATCGAATACAACCTGATTTTCCTGCTTTCGCAAAACACATATCCGACTCGATATCTCCTTCAAACTGGTGCTTCAACTCGCTCACCTGCTCACCCATCTTCCTAAACTGCAAATCAACCTTGCCATGTGGTAACTTGTGAACAATATCGACTTCTTTGGGCAGACCAACTGGACGAAAATAGATGAAGTTCGATCCAGCAGGTTTTGCTCCTGGTTCCTTCATTTCTAATTCAGGTGCGTATTCTTTTACTAATTGCCAATACATTTGCCAAAAATCTGTAACAGGTGCATCTGCAACAACTTGATAACCAAGGGTGCCTTTCTCGATCGCAGCTTTGAGTAGAGCCTCCTTGTACCGCTTGCGTTCACCAAGTTCCTGATTGCTGAACCACTCTTGGATTGCTTCGTAAGTTACTCTCGAATGAAATCCCTTCAAAGCATCATCACTGCTGAAGTATCGCTTTGGTGCAACAATCACCGTGCAAAACTTCGCGCAATTTCCTTGCTCTAGATAGCTCTGCCCTCGAAGTTGATAGCGCTCTGCCTGTTGAGGCTGCAAATTAGCATTCACTTTGTTCTCAATCAGTAGCTGCACTTGATTTCCATCACTATCGCGTAGCAAAATCTCTAAATCTGATTCACCGCTAGATTGAGTAACTGAGCGTCGAGCATTTAGAAGACACTCAACATTACTCTCAGGCTTCATTACCTGATCGACAAACCACTGGCAAAAATCAAATGATGTAATAAATTCTTCTAATAGCAATAAATCGATATCACGCTCACAAACACCAGAGATAGGAATTGAGAAAGCCATGCCAGTAACACAAACTGAAATCATCTACAGTGTATGTGCAAGTTGAGTTGCCGCAGAAAAAATCGGGGCAGCTTTCACCACCCCGATCTCAATTCAATTATCAAATTTACAGTTGCGGTACGTAGCGTTCTTTCTCAGGAACTGCCGTGTATTCTGCAACGATTTGACGGAACTCATCACCATCAATGGTTTCCTTCTCAACCAACAGATCGACTAAGCGATCAATGACTTCGCGATTTTCCCGAATGATCCGGCGAGTATCATCTAAGCAATGTTCAACGATCGAGCGAACTTGAGCATCAATCCGAGAAGCAATCTCTTCGGAATACTCCGATCGCGTCATCCAACCGCCACCCAAAAACACTTCGCCTTGCTGACTTTCGAGCGACAACGGGCCTAAATCCGACATCCCGTATCGAGTCACCATCTGACGTGCCATTCCGGTCACTTGTTGAATGTCGCCGCCTGCACCCGTCGTGACTTCAGAATCTCCGAAGATCACTTCTTCTGCGGCGCGTCCACCCAAAGCACCTTTGATTCGTGCTAGGATTTGCGATCGCGAAATCAATCCTTGATCTTCACTTGGCATAAACCAAGTTAAACCACGAGCCTGACCGCGAGGAACTAAGGTGACTTTCTGCACTGGATCGTGTTCTTTCACCAAAGTACCGACGATCGCGTGCCCGATTTCGTGATAAGCAATCAAACGCTTGCTCTTACTATCGGTGAGCGGTGTGCCTTCCATTCCAGCTACCACACGATCGACAGCATCATCGATTTCTAGCATTGTGACCGCTTCTTTGCGACGACGTGCAGTCAGGATTGCAGCTTCGTTCAGCAAGTTCGCCAAATCTGCACCAGAGAAACCGGGAGTCCGACGCGCGATCGCTTCGAGTGAGACTTCTTCTGAAATCTTCTTGCTGCGAGCGTGAACGTTGAGGACTTCGAGGCGACCTTTGATGTCGGGGACATCGACGCTGACTTGTCGATCAAAACGTCCGGGACGCAATAAAGCTGAGTCGAGAACATCTGGTCGGTTCGTTGCTGCGATGATGATGATTCCGGTGTTGCCTTCAAACCCATCCATTTCGGTTAAGAGTTGGTTTAGGGTTTGTTCGCGTTCATCGTTACCGCCACCGATACCAGCACCACGCTGACGACCGACAGCATCAATCTCATCGATAAAGATGATACAAGGTGCGTTTTCTTTCGCTTTTTTGAACAGGTCGCGGACGCGGGATGCACCCACACCAACGAACATTTCAACGAATTCAGAACCAGAGATCGAGAAGAACGGAACACCCGCTTCTCCAGCGATCGCTTTTGCTAACAAAGTTTTACCCGTTCCAGGAGGTCCTACAAGTAGAACACCCTTGGGGATTTTTGCGCCAACTGCGGTAAAGCGTTCAGGCTTTTTCAAGAACGTCACAACTTCTTGCAGTTCTTCTTTCGCTTCTTCGATGCCTGCGACATCATCAAATAGAACGCCCGTTTTCGCTTCCATTTGGAACCGAGCTTTAGACTTACCAAAGTTCATTGCTTGTCCAGGGCCGCCCGGAACATTGCCCGATCGACGGAACAAGAAAAACAATCCACCCAGTAAGAGAACCGGGAAGACCAAGTTTCCTAACAATCCCCAGACTGCACCATCGTTGCGAATCGGGTGCGAATCTAGATTGACGTTGGAAGAACGGAGGCGGGTGACGAGTTCGGGAGTATTGCCGGGGAGATCGACTCGTAAGCGTTGTAGCCGATTGTCCAGATCTGGATCAACCGCTTCTACAATGGCAGTCCGACCCCCATCATATAAGTCAACGCTAGTGATGCGATTCGCGTCTAAATACTCCAAGAACCGCCCATAGGTCATACGGGTGCTGGCAGTGTTTCTACCCGTATCGGGCGCGGTTGGAGCGATTGATCCTTGCCACAGGAAAAACCCAACGACGAGCGCGGGAATTGCCCACAGCAGGATTGTTCTCCAAGAAGATTTCATAAACTGGCAACCTCGTGATACGGCTACAACGGTAAAGATCGATCGTTATTTAGTATGGGATTTTCCATACGGGCTGTACGATGCAATTTCGCTCAAGCTTGAGGCTTGGGTGAAAGGCAGGTACTTTTACGGATTCTCTACCAAATGGTTAATGAGAGGAATCTTAACTAAATTTAACTTAATTTTGAGACTTCCGACAATCAAATGGGAAATTGGGAGCCGGAAATAAGGAACTTCTCCGACTCCCGCGCAATCAGGATGCGATCGACAAGGCTTGCTCAAACCGTTCTCGATCGAGTCCTTTCTGATTTAGCAGTAACCAGGATTGAACTAAATCAGGTCCTTGAAGTGCCCCAGTAAGTGCGGCTCTGAGCGATTTCATCACGATGCCTTTTTTCAAGTTCTGCTCTTTCACGACTTGTTTGATCACGTCTTGAGTCGCAGTCTCGGTCAGCGGTGACGGCATCGCTTCTAAAATGGCTTTAAGCGCTGTCGCTGCGCCTTCTTGCTGCATCTGTGCCTTCGCATCGTCGTTGAACTCTAACGGCTGGAATAGATAGCGTGTCATGTCTACGGCTTCATCCAGTCGAGCAAGACTCGCAGCGACAAGAGCGCTAACTTGTTCGAGCCAAGCTCGATCGCTTTTCTCATCAAACACGTATCCCGCTGACTTCCACACTGGAATTAATAAATCGGTGACTTCGGGAACGGGCATTGCGTGAATGTACTGTCCGTTCAGCCAGTTCAACTTATCCCAGTCGAATTTGGCTCCGGCTTTATTGACGCGATCGAATCCGAATTTTTCCGCCGCTTCGGAGAGCGAGAAGATTTCGGTCATCGGTTCAGGGGGCGACCAGCCGAGGAGCGTCATATAATTCGCGATCGCTTCTGAGGTGTAGCCCATGTGCTGAAAGTCAGAAATCGAAGTCACACCATCGCGCTTTGAAAGTTTCGCGCCCGCTTGATTCAAGATCAGCGGCGTATGACCGAATTCGGGTAAAGTCGCGCCCAGTGCTTCGTACAGTAAGATTTGCTTTGGAGTATTGGCAATATGATCTTCGCCGCGAATCACATGGCTGATATTCATGTCGATATCGTCTACAACCACGACAAAGTTGTAGAGCGGTTGACCAATATCTATGCCTTCTGCCGCGCGTGCGATCACCATATCGCCACCGAGATCGCGACCTTTCCAACTGACAGTTCCGCGAACGAGATCTGTCCAGGAAATTTCTCGGCTGTCTTCGATCTTGAACCGAATCACAGGTTTGCGACCTTCAGCCAGATATGCGGCTTCTTGTTCGGGTGTGAGATTGCGGTGACGATTGTTGTAACGAGGCGCTTCGTTTCTGGCTTTTTGCGTTTCCCGCATCGCATCAAGTTCTTCTGGCGTATCGTAAGCGCGGTAGGCGAGTCCTTTTTCGAGTAGCTGCTGGATCTTCTCGCGGTACAAACTCATCCGCGCGGTTTGATAGACGGGTTCTTCGTCCCAGTTCAAACCGAGCCAGGTCAGACCCTCGAAGATGTTTTGGGTAAATTCGGGCTTCGATCGCTCTAAATCAGTGTCTTCGATCCGAAGGATAAATTTTCCGCCGTGGTGACGGGCAAACAGCCAGTTGAAAACCGCAGTTCTAGCCGTTCCGATGTGAAGATTGCCAGTGGGACTGGGTGCAATACGAACGCGAACTGTCATGAGTAGAGTAGGAAATTGTGCATTCCCCATTCTAACGGAGCGCTGCAATTAGGATTTCGTCTCGATCGGTAATTCAACCCGCACGATCGTCCCTTGTCCTAACTCACTCTGAATCGCGATCGTCCCGCCCTGCAATTCGACGCATTGTTTTACGATCGCTAATCCCAATCCGCCACCGGGAATCGTATCGACGTTTTTCGCGCGGTGAAATGGCTCAAAAACCAATGCCATTTCTTCGGTTGGAATCCCTAAACCGCTATCGCTGACTGTTAAGAGAATGCGATCGACACCACGGTGGATTTCTAGATTGATCGCTTGCTTTGAGAATTTCAGCGCGTTGCCCAGAAGATGATTCAAAATCAGGTTGAGCAGTTCGGGATCAAGCCTGACTTGCGAACTGTCTTCAAGGAATCGGAACTGAATTCTGTCATTGCTTTGCAAATCTGAAACCACGCTGAGGCAGAACCGGTGTAAATCAAATGAATCGGGCTGTACCGCGATCTCATCTGTGCCCATTCTTCGGAGTGTTAAAGCGTTCGTCAAAATGGTTGTCATTGATCGAACTGCTTCGCGAATTTTTTGGAAATAGCGCGACCGACGATCTTCGGGACAGTCTGCACCAAGTCGCTCTAGAAGTTCGGCAGAAGTCAGCACGATCGATAAAGGCGTGCGAAATTCGTGAGATGCCGTGGTGATAAAGCGCGATTTTAGTTCGCGCAAATCGTCTAGCGCTTGAGTTACCTCGGCTTCCGATCGCTGCCGTTCTGTAATTTCTTGTTGTAAACGGGCATTCACAACTGCGAGTTCTTGAGTGCGTTGCTGAACGAGTTGTTCAAGATGCTGTTGCTGATAATATTTCTGAAGGGCAATTTTGATCGCGCTGTAGAGTTCAAGCGGCTCGATCGGTTTGATTAGATATCCGAACAGCTCAGTTTGGTGAGCAGAATGAAGCGTGTCCGGGTCAGAATAGCCTGTGAGAAAAATGACGGGAATTTTCCAGCGATCATGAATCGTTTGGGCGACTTCAATTCCGGTTTGGTCGCCTTTGAGTCTGACATCCATTAGAACGAGATCTGGTGCCGTATTTGCAACAAGAGATAAAGCGGAATGTGCGGAATCGGCGATTCCGGTAACGGCATAATTTGCGGCTTCTAAACGCGATCGTAGACTTAGCGCCACGATGCTTTCGTCCTCAATAATGGCAATCTTTTCACCCACCATTTTTGGTTCACCTACCTGTGTAGACGATCGATCTGACGGGACTGACAAAGCCGGAAATTGAATGACCACGGTTCAGTTTTTTTTGAATCAGGAACAAGGTTCATTATGATAATGAATCAAGATTTGGATGAGGTGCTAGAAAACACAAATGTATGAAATATAACTTCGGTGAGCAAATCAAACTTTGCTCAAGGTATTAGCAGAAAATATACCCCAATGCAGTTAAATACGCAGATGATCGAGTTCAGCAGTGTACATCATTCTAGTGCAGTTTTAATCGAATCAACGAGTCTGAATAGGCTCACTGTCACAAGTCTTTTTGCTTCAAGCCAGCATCAATACACCCCGATCTTTTGCTGTCTTGATCACCTATTTAGCGCACTACTCATGATAGAAATGTTTATCAAGTTTGCGTTTTAAGTAACATTTGTTATTGTCTTAAATGCGCGGGTTCGCATTTAAGACACATGGCATCGCAGCAATCCACGGAACTCGATCGATATCGCGCCGTAGATAAAGCGGGTGTTTCGGGTGTCCTAGTTTCGTAACACCCAATGAATAGCTATTTTCTGTTTGAAAATACGGCAGAACTTCGCGATCGCGCTGCCACAATCCGCCCCAATTTCCCCAAGCCAAAATGATTAAATCGACTCGTTCTGCCAGAGTGAGCAAATAGCGATCGTTCTCTATTCCAATTGGCTCTGCTGCCTGTTTCAATAACTGCGGCGTTTTCGCTCGGTATGCAAACAGATTCACTACTTCGAGTCCGCCAAATCCCCAACTTTTTGCAAATCCGATACAGCGTCGAATCGTTGGATCATTCAACTCTGCATCGGCTTGATTGGGATTGAGCATGACAAAACCGATGCGCGGATCAGAATTCCATGACCGCCAAAGCGCATATCGGTAAGCTCCACTCGAATCAAAGATCGTGCCGTTACCCGATCGGTTCTCGTCCGGGTCGTACTGCATGGATATATTCACTGCCTGACTCTGGAAATCCTCGACGGTAAACGGCTTCTTCAGGTTTGCCCCAACCTGATTGCAGAATCAATTCCAGCATTTCGCCTTTTCCCTGCTGGCTCAACGCTGCCCATTCGGAGCGTTGTAAAATTCGCTCAATATCATCCGGTGTAACCAATCGATGCAGCTTACCGCTGTTCATACTGAGGTAGAAATCGAATCCGACAGTAACCGATCGCCAAAATTCGACGATCGCACCTTTTTCAGCTTTGAGGATCATCAGATCGGAAGGCAGACTAATCAACTGTTCGTGAATTCTGGGACAGCAGCAAGTTCTTCCCTGAATGTTGAGCGGAGTCCAAACGACTCCAGAGACTTGATGTTCGATTTGGTATTGATGGATTGCGGTGCGGAAATCTCGGTAAGCGGTGAATCGCTGGATGCCATCGGAATTGACGAAGCGATCGAGCAGTGGATTAATTCCAGAGGGCATCGCGGCAAGATTCAAGCGTTGCCCATTCATGCAGGCTTGCCGTTCTTGCGACAGAATTTGGAGCAGTTCCTCAGTGCTGTAGGCTTGGGGCATCTCAGGAAGTGGGGCTAGGTGTCCTACTCGAAATCTTACCGAGGAAATCTCGCACTGTGAAATTTCTTGACGTGATTCTTAAGAATCAGAACTATTTTGCCTGCGGAACCAGTTCTGAATTGATTTCATTTACGGGACGACGCTTGAGAATCACGGATTCCGATCGCGGTAGTAGATCAAAAACTTTACGAAATTCATCGTCGATCTTCTCGTAAGGAATTACTCCAATTTCGTTCAATCGCACCTTTCCAGCTTGATCAAATACGACGGTCTGAGGCACAAAGCCTTTGTAGTAGTAGCCTGGTTCTTTCGGGTCAAACTTCTCTTTTATCGGAAGCGAATCCACCCGAATCGCCAGAATGTCGATCACGCGACCGTAGAATGCTTGTGTTTGTGAAACCACGTTTGCGAATTGCTTAGAATCGCTGCTGTCATCGGTATAGAACACAAGCAGAACAGGTTTTTTCTGATTAAGGGCATCGGCTAAGGTAACTTTCGGCGGGACGAGCGATCCATTTCCGGCATAGAGCGCAAAAATATCGCCATCAAAGCGATCGTCGTCGAGACTTGCCCAAGCAGGTTGCGCGATCGTCAAACAGAGCATCACTAGCGCAACAAACGCCAATACCAAGCGGTTAAACATAAGGGTCAGAGAAATGAACGTCACTCTTTCCCATTGTGACGGAAGACGGGAGCAGATTACTGATCGAGTTTTTCGGGTTTGCGGATGGTGAAGGAGACTTCGCGCGGGAATTTTGGAGTTTGAGATTGTGTAATCGTGGGTGGTTCGACAGGCGGCGCTTCAGAAGTTGGAGAATGGATCAAGCTGAAGGGAAAACCTGCGCGTCGATCGAAGTTTGATGCGATCGCTAAAATTGCGCCACCCAAGATGAAAAATGGGAGCGGCAACGTTAATTCCTGTGCCCACTGAAAGACTTGGGATAAGGCAAAAAACACCAAAAAGCAAATTAATCCGAACTGTGCTGTTGAACTCATCCTTTCACTTGCCCGCGTTACGATCTTTTTATAGTACACATGGTTTCCTCATTTTGCTGTTTAATTGCGAACGGCAAACGATCGGGGATTCTGAAACGTAAATCTTTATAGCGAGCGATTGCTGTGAGGATCATCACAGATTTCACAATGGAACTGTAGGACACTAAACAGCTACCGATTTCCAGATTTATCGATTGGAGACGTTCAAGTTATGGTGAGTCAAGCTTTTAACGATCGTTATGAATCTCAAACGCAAGCGATCGCGCGTCAGTTGCTCAGTGCGACCCGTGAATCGCGATCGTGGTTTGCTCAAGTGCGCGATCAGATGCAGTGGGATGATAAGTTGCTCGGATGGGCAATGGGAAATCCAGGGTTACGGGTGCAGTTGTTTCGGTTGATTGATTGTTTGCCATCGCTGCGAAGCAAGCCCGAAATTGCGCGACATTTGCAGGAATATATGAGCGATCGGACGGTCGAACTTCCTGCGGCGTTGAAGAATTTACTCAACTTCGCCAATGCGGAATCGATGCCGGGACAATTGGCGGCATCGACGCTTTCTACTGCGGTCGAAACATTGGCACATAAGTACATTGCGGGTGAAAATCTCAAGCAGGTCTTGAAGACGATCGAGCGCTTGAGAAAAGAGAAAATGATGTTTACGGTGGATTTGCTGGGTGAAGCGGTGATCACCGAAACCGAGGCGCAATCTTATCTCGATCGCTATTTAGATCTAATGGCGCAATTGACCGAAGCCTCGAAATCCTGGTCAAAAGTTGAGCAAATCGATTTCGCTGATGGCAAGCCACTTCCGAAAGTTCAGGTTTCCGTCAAGCTTACAGCGTTCTATTCTCAGTTCGATCCGTTGGATGAGGAAGGCAGCAAGGCGCGGGTTGCCGATCGTGCTAGAACTTTGCTGCGTCGCGCTCAGGAACTTGGTGCAGCCGTTCACTTTGATATGGAGCAGTATGCTTACAAAGATCTGACGCTGGCAACTTTGAAAGCATTGTTGCTGGAAGACGAGTTTCGATCGCGTTCTGACATTGGAATGACGATTCAAGGTTATCTACGCGATAGCAAAGATGATTTGCAAGGCTTGGTTGATTGGGCAACGGAGCGTGGAACTCCGGTGACGGTTCGATTGGTCAAAGGGGCTTATTGGGATCAAGAAACGATCAAAGCGGTTCAGAAAGATTGGGATCAGCCTGTGTTTAACGACAAGGCTGAAACGGATGCGAACTATGAACAGTTAACGGAACTATTGCTCGAAAATCACGAGGTTTTGAATGCAGCGCTCGGAAGTCACAATGTTCGATCGCAGGCTCATGCGTTAGCGATCGCGAAATCTCTCAACATTCCCAAACACAGAATCGAGTTTCAAACCCTTTACGGAATGGGTGATAAGTTAGCGAAAGCGATCGTGGATCAAGGCTATCGCGTTCGGGTGTATTGTCCTTATGGCGAACTGATTCCCGGAATGTCGTATCTGATTCGTCGATTGTTAGAGAACACGGCAAATAGTTCATTCTTGCGGCAGAATTTAGAAGAAAGACCGATCGAGGAATTGATTACGGCTCCCAAAGTTAGCGAACATTCTGAACTGAAGGCTTTGGATAAATTCGAGAATGCCGCAGACACCGATTACTCGAATGATGCAAAGCGCGATCATATTCAATTGACTCTAAAATCAGTCCGTCAACTGTTCGGCAAAACTTACTTACCGTTGATCGATGGTGAGTTTGTCGAAACAACTGAGAAGATTAGATCCGAGAATCCATCGCGATTTAGTGAGACGGTTGGCACGATCGGCATGATTAGCATCGAACAAGCCGATCAAGCGATCGAGGCAGCAAAATCCGCCTTTCCCGCCTGGCGACGCACTCCCGCAAAAGAACGCGCTCAAATCCTTCGCAAAGCTGCCAATCTATTTGAGCAACGGCGCGAAGAGTTAATCGCTTGGATGACTTACGAAGTAGGTAAGCCTGTCAAAGAAGGCGATGGAGAAGTTTCCGAAGCGATCGACTTCTGTAACTATTACGCCGATGAAATGGAAAGACTCGATCGAGGAGTTGACTACGATTTTCCCGGTGAAACGAACCATTATCGCTATCATCCACGAGGCATTGTATTAGTCATTTCTCCTTGGAACTTCCCCTTAGCAATTCCGGTTGGAATGACGGTTGCAGCCTTAGTAACTGGGAACTGTACCTTATTCAAACCTGCCGAAACTTCCTCAGTGATTGCGGCGAAGATTGCAGAGGTTCTCATCGAAGCAGGAATTCCGCGCGGCGTGTTTCAATTCATTCCCGGTGAAGGTCATACCGTCGGCGCACACTTGGTTAAACATCGTGATGTACACATGATTGTGTTTACCGGATCGCAAGCTGTAGGATGTCAAATCTACAAGGATGCAGCCGTTCTACAACCAGGACAGAAACATCTCAAGCGAGTTGTGGCTGAAATGGGTGGTAAGAATGCGATCGTCATTGATGAAAGTGCAGACTTAGATCAAGCCGTTCAAGGAGTTGTGCAATCGGCTTTTGGGTTTAGTGGGCAGAAATGTTCGGCTTGTTCTAAAGCGATCGTACTTGAACCCGTGTACGAAACCTTCTTATCGCGGTTGGTCGAGGCAACTCGATCGCTCAACATCGGAGAAGCGGAATTACCGAGTACAAAAGTTGGACCTGTAATTGATGGTGAAGCTCAACAGCGGATTCAGGACTACATCGAGAAAGGACGAACTGAGGCGGAAGTTGCGATTGAGCTTCCCACTCCTGAAGGTGGTTACTATGTCGCTCCAGTGATTTTCACAAATGTTCAAGTCGATGCCAAAATTGCCCAAGAAGAGATTTTTGGGCCAGTTTTAGCAGTGATGCGGGCGACCTCGTTTCAAGAAGCTTTAGAGTTAGCAAACGGAACGCCTTACGCTTTAACAGGTGGATTGTATTCGCGTACTCCATCACACATTGAGCAAGCACAGGCAGAATTTGAGGTCGGTAATCTGTACATCAATCGGGGAATTACGGGCGCGATCGTGGCGCGTCAACCGTTCGGAGGCTTTAAGCTTTCGGGGGTGGGTTCTAAGGCGGGTGGAGTCGATTATCTCCTTCAGTTCCTTGAACCGCGTGTGGTGACGGAGAATGTCCAGCGTCAGGGATTTGCACCGATCGAGGGTGCAGAGTAACTTCCTAAGAGGTGTTTTAAAGGTACGAAAAGATATCCCGCTTACGTTTCAGCCCCGACTTCCAGTCCCTACCGTGTACACACAAGTCGATCGTCGCTTCGTTTCAGTCGGCTTCAACCCCCTAAGTCCCCCAAACTTGGGGGACTTAGAACGATAGAGATTTCTTGAAATTCTGGAACTTTCTTGTCTCAAAGTCCCTCAGAATGGGGGATTTAGGGGGCGAGAAATCTGGGCAATGACAGATCAAGAGACTGGTGTGTACATGGTAGACTTCCAGTCCGGGGGCGGGTCATGCAGTGAACGACTACTTTTTTAAACATTCGATAGGCAGAGCATATTGCCCTGCCTATTATTGTTTCTCCATCTGCCAACTGAGAAGAATCACAGGGATCAACCCCACAAGCACGATCGCTAATGCTGATCCAGAAGCTTCTGCCAACCGCTCATCCGATGCAAGATTGTAAACATGAACTGCTAACGTATCAAAGTTAAACGGTCGAATAATCAAAGTTGCCGATAGCTCTTTCATCACATCGACAAACACTAAAATCGCAGCCGCTAAAACTCCTTTCCACAGCAGCGGAATGTGAATGCGAAACAATGTATTCGTTGCCCCAAATCCCAAACTCCGAGAAGCATCATCCAAACTCGGTTTAATGTTCATCAAGCTTGCTTCGATGCTATTGAATGACAAAGCTAAGAACCTGACCAAATAAGCAAAAATCAGCGCAAAGATTGTTCCACTCAATAGCAATCCTGTTGAGATGTTGAACGTCGATCTCATCCAACTATCGATCGCATTATCAAATAATCCAAACGGCACTAAAATCCCAACCGCAATCACCGATCCCGGCACTGCATAACCCATTGAAGCAACGTAAGTCGCGACTCGCATTGTGATCGATCGATTCAATCGCAATCCATACGCCAAGATAATCCCAATGACGATCGCCGCCCCCGCCGCCAGCCCCGACACAATCAAGCTATTGCTAGCAAAGTTCCAAAATCGTTGATCAAACACTTCATCCCAGTTGTCCAGTGTCATCTTCAACAAGAAACCTCCAGGCAAAAAGAAGCCGAGCAGCAATGGAACAATGCAGAGTAGTAAAGCCGCGATCGCTCTAATTCCCCGAAGCTGATATTTCTGAAAAGACTGTGAACCGCTCGATTGATAGTACTTCCCTCGTCCGCGCGAAAACTGCTCCAACAAAATCAAAGCAAAAATAAATATCAATAAGCATGCAGCTAACTGAGTTGCAGCCAGTCTTTCCCCCATTCCAAACCAAGTGCGATAAATCCCAGTCGTAAACGTACTCACTTCAAAAAACTGAACCGTTGCATAGTCATTGAGTGTCTCCATCAATGCGAGAGACAATCCCGCCACGATCGCTGGACGCGCCAACGGTAACGCGATTTTTCTAAAACTCTGCCAAGGACTACATCCCAAACTCCGACTCGCTTCGAGCGTACAAACCGACTGAGATAAAAACGCCGATCGAGCTAATAAATACACATACGGATACAGCACCAACACCAACATTAACGCCGCACCCCAGAGCGATCGCACATTTGGAAACCAATAATCCTGCAATGTTTTCCAACCAAACCACGATCGTAAACTCGTCTGCACAATGCCATAAAAATCGAGCAAGTCGGTGTAGGTATACGCCAGGATGTAAGCGGGAGCGGCTAACGGCAACAATAACGCCCAAGTTAAGATCCGACTTCCCGGAAAACGGCACATTGTTACAAGCCAAGCGGCTCCGGTTCCAATCACTGTGACTCCAAGCCCAACCCAAAGCATTAATAACAGTGAATTAATCACATAAGTTGATAGCACTGTTTCGGCTAAATGCTGCCAGATCGATCGCGCATCTGCAAACAATCCGCTCAACACTGCGACGATCGGTAACGCAATTAATCCAGCGATCGCAATCACTACGATCGTCCAACCACTCAGCGCCGTTTTTTTCCGTGAAATCTGCATATCCTCTAAACAAATCTTCTAAACCACTTTACTGTGGTTCCAAAATTGCTGATGATAAGTGTCAATAAGCTTGAAACGATAAAAAATGTTTGAATCTATTCTCCTGCAACTCGATCGCGTTTCAAAACAATTTTCTGACACACCCGTTGTCGATGCGGTGTCGCTAAAACTGCGGCAAGGAGAACTTTTGAGTTTATTAGGGGCTTCTGGCTGTGGGAAAACGACGTTACTGCGATTGATTGCCGGATTCGAGCGACCCCAATCGGGAACGATTGAGCTTGCAGGTCAAGAAGTTGCAGGTGCGAATCGGTGGCTGCCTCCAGAGCAGCGTGATATCGGCATGGTGTTTCAGGACTATGCGCTGTTTCCGCATTTGACCGTGGCGCAGAATGTCGGTTTTGGATTAAAAAAGTCTCAGCGTAAACGATCGAGTTATCCCCCTCAGCAGGCGAAAAAAACGATTGCAGACGCGATCGCGCAAGTAGGATTATCAGGCTTAGAAAAGCGCTATCCCCACGAACTATCAGGCGGTCAACAGCAACGAGTCGCACTCGCGAGAGCTTTAGCCCCTCAACCTGCTCTGATTCTGCTCGACGAACCTTTAAGTAACTTAGATGTGCAAGTACGATCGCATCTTCGCCAAGAAATTCGATCGATTCTAAAAACAACGGGATCGACTGCGATTTTCGTCACTCACGACCAAGAAGAAGCTCTATCGATTTCCGATCGTGTTGCCGTGATGAACCAAGGCAGACTTGAACAATTAGCTACTCCTGAAAGACTTTACAATGACCCTGCGACTCGATACGTGGCTGAGTTCGTGACGCAAGGAAATTTCCTACCCGCAACCTATGATGGTAAAGGCTGGAAAACTGCGATCGGAACATTCATTCTCGATCACATCCGCGATCCAATCTCAGATGATGCAAACCTGATGATCCGACAGCAAGATATTCGATTAGAACCTGATGAAAAAGGCACGATCGTAGTCGTCGATCGACAGCTTCTAGGACGAGATCATCGATATTGCATCCAGACCAGTTTAGGAACTCGATTGCAGGTGTTAAGCGCGATGAACCCCGTTCTAGACATCGGAACACGAGTGAGAATCAGAGTGAATTTATCGACTGTGCGAATCTTCTTCAACGACTAAGAGACTTGAGCAGATCAAAGTTTTTTTGCCATTTCTGCTGTTGTTGTGGCGTTAGAATTTGCGCGATCGTGTCGCTATACTGATTCAAAGGTTGCGACAGAGCTTGATTCAGTCGTCCTGCTTGTAAGTCCGACTGGAGTTGTTGCATCAACTGTGGATTGTTTTGCAACTGTTGAACTATTTCGGTCTGCATTTCGCGACGTGCTTTCTGAATTTGAGCCGTTTGCTCAGTCGTTAGCTTGATGCCTTTGAACTCATCTGGAAGCGCTTTCGATTGCTGTGTGGCTTCTCCAGTCATCGCTTCGCGTAGTGCATCAATCACAATTTGCTTCAGATGGTCACGCTGTTCGTTTGTTTTTTGCTGAATGAAACCTTCGATCGCGCTTTTCGAGTCTTTCACCTTAGCATCCGCCTGACCGGAAAGCTGTTTAAGCAATTGAGCCGCGTTGGATTGCTCTAGTTGATCAGTCAGTTCTTGCGATCGACTTTGCTGAGTAACCGCTTTCTGAATTGGTTTTATCGTTGAAACGGGTTCCGTCTTTACGGGCGGAGACTGAAATAGAGCAATCCCACGCGGCGATTGTGTCAATGCAACCGCCGCCCCAACGATGCCCGAAACCATCAACGCCAACGAAATCAGCACCCTACCTTTGTTCGGATTCATCGCCCTTTCCCAATTCACTACAGATAGGATTCACCTCGATCGCTCAATTTTCCAAATCTGCAACAAAAGAAATTACACTTGTTCAGATAGATTGAGAGCAAGCGGTATGCGGCGCGATCCGATTTTTTATCAAATGTTTCAGCGCTCTCCTGCGTTACTGTTCGACTTAATTGGCGATCGACCTGCGAACGCGGATGACTATCGCTTTGATTCAGTGGCGGTAAAGGAACCAAGATTCGAGATCGATGGCGTGTTTTTGCCACCAGAGTCAGAACCGGGAGTCGTATATTTTTGCGAGGTGCAGTTTCAAAAAGACCCAGAACTGTACGAGCGTTTATTCGGTGAATCGTTGTTGTACTTTTACCGAAATAGTTCTCGATTTTCGGATTGGCAAGCGGTAGTCATTTACCCTTCGCGGAGTACGGAACAGGATAAGGTTTATCCACATCGATCTCTGTTGAATGGCGAACAAGTGCATTGAATTTATCTGGATGAATTGGGCGATGTACGATCGTTACCTGTGACGGTCGCTGCGGCAGTGTTGACTATTGTAGAAGAGGAGGAAGCTCCAGAGGTAGCACGGTCTTTGCTAGCAAGAACTGAGCAGGAACTGACCGAGCGAGAAAGGGCAGATCTCATCGACATTGTGACCTCTATAATGGTGTACAAGTTCGCCAACTTAAGTCGATCGGAGATTCGAGCAATGTTAGGACTGAATTTGACCGAAGAACCGCGTGCCATTCGGGAAGCTAAGGAAGAAGGACGACAAGAGGGACGACAAGAGGGACGACGAGAGGGACGACAAGAGGGACGACAAGAGGGAGAGAAATCGCTGATCCTCCGTCTACTTGTAAAGAAGGTAGGGGAATTAGATCAATCGATGCGCGATCGCGTTTCTAATCTACCCTCTGAACAACTCGAAGATCTCAGCAATGTCTTGTTAGACTTCACCAAGCTGGCTGATCTAGAAGATTGGTTTACAGATCATGAATAGCGAGATCGCAGCATCATAGTTTTTCCGACAGTTTGGAAAGCCGTTGAGGGTTAAACTCTCTTAAGTGCATCTGCATAGCGTTAAACCCTCTAATCTGCGATTCTGTGCTGTATCAAATTTCCCACTCCACAATTTATACTTACAGTGATGCTGTGTCTCTACAACCGCATCTGATTCGATTGCGACCGCGATCGGATGGTTGGCAAACACTCAAAATGTTCTCGCTGCAAGTCACACCCCTCCCGATCGCACAATCCGATCTGACCGACCTTGATGGCAATACCTTGATCAAAGTTTGGTTTTCATCTGAGCTAACAAAGTCGCTCAATGTTCAAATTCTTTCGCAAACTTTGACGCATCAATCGAATCCCTATAACTATCTACTAGAACCTTGGTCGATCGCACTTCCGATCGACTATCCGACTTCGCTATTTAAACAACTCCAACCCTATCTTGGCTCAACCGATGGCGTCGCACTTCAACTCGCTTATGAAATTGCGGAACGATCACAGAACAATGTGACTCAGTTTTTAAACGAACTAACAGAGCAAATCTACACAAGCTGCCAATATGTGATTCGGGAAACTGGAAATCCTTATCCGCCTGGACTCACTTGGACACAGAAACAAGGATCTTGTCGAGATCTAACGGTGCTATTTGTCGAAGTCTGTCGCGCGATCGGACTTGCTGCAAGATTTGTCAGCGGCTATCAAGAAGGAGATCCAGAACATCCCGATCGCTCTCTTCATGCGTGGGCTGAGGTCTATCTACCAGGTGCAGGTTGGCGAGGATATGACCCCACACACGGGTTAGCAGTCAGCGATCGACATATTGCGCTTGCTGCAAGTGCGATTCCAGAGTATGCGGCTCCGATTGTGGGAAAGGTTACGCGATCCGGAGGTGTACAATCCGTAATGAACTATACCTTACAGATTCAAAGACTTTGAGATCCGCCGTTTCAGTAATGCTGCTCCCAATCAATGTTTGGCATCTGTTCAAAGGCTTCGTTGATGCACTTTTCCCATTGTTTGCGAATCCGAGTGAGGTAAGGCGCATCAATATCTAAACAAAGCTGATAGCGAACTTTGAAACTATCGGCTTCGTACATAATGAGATTGATCGGAGGCCCAACCGAGATGTTGGAAATCATCGTTGAATCGATCGATAAAAGCGCACATTTCGCCGCCGATTCAGCCGAGGTTTCAAACGATAAAACGCGATCGAGAATCGGTTTTCCATACTTCGCTTCGCCAATCTGCAAAAACGGCGTTTCTTTAGAAGCTTGAATAAAATTACCTTGACTGTAAATCATAAAGAGTTGGGGGGCTGATCCTCGAATCTGCCCACCTAGCAAAATTGTAGATTGATAGTCAATTCCATCTTTTTCTAACCACGGGCGATTCTCGTCTTGAACTTGCCGCATCATGCTACCAATGTACCGTGCGATTTCGTATAAGCTCGGAAGCGTGTGTAAGCTTACTTCTGATTTGGCATCGATCGCTTGCTGTAGCAAAGTCAGAACAGATTGAGTGACGGAAAGATTGCCAGAAGTGCAAAGGATTAAAGTGCGATCGTGTTCGATCGAGAAGTCAAACAGTTTCTGATAGGTCGAAATGTAATCGACTCCCGCATTTGTTCGAGAGTCCGCTGCCATGACTAAACCTGTTTTTGTCAGAATTCCAAGGCAATAGGTCATACAAGTTGTCCTGTACTGGTCATATTACTGATGAGCGAAATCCTCGAATTCGCGTTTTTCTATCGCCCTAATTTTATCGCCCCAATCCTTGCGGTGTGATTTGAAGTTCCACTCGTCCGCCTTCTTGCCCACCATTGACCGCGACCTGTTGAGTGTCGAGCTTTCCGGAGGCTTGCGGCCCGGCAATGCTAAAAGGTGGATTGTTCTGCTGATAGCTGACACTACCATTCGCTTCAAATTGTTGAGTGGCAAGAAACCACTTCACGCGATCGGCGCTCAAACGCGATTGATTTTTCTCTCCCACCCCGCGCACATTGCCGCTGAGGTCTGCGACTTGCTGATCAATCTGCATCTCACCCTGATTTGCTGTCAATGTGACTTGTTGGGCGGAATTGACGATCGTAATGGGTTCACTCGCTGACAAGGTTTTTTGATCGATATTCCAAGCGAGGGCATTTCCGTTAATTTGTGTGTTCGACTGCTTCAGAGCAATTCGAGCATTCTGGCGAAGCGTGACAATCTTGGCCTTCAGATCGACTTCACTCTGGTCAGCGCTGCCCCGATCGGTAATCTGCTTATTTTCATATCGATCGATTTGAATCGGTCGATCGCTGTTGAGCTTCTGATCCTGAATCAGCCAAGTTAAGCGTTCTCCTCGCATCTGAAGCGACGGTTCTTTTACTTGCGCGACAATCTGACCTGTGAGATCAACTCGGCGGGTGCGGGTCAAAAATCGCCCTTCTTTTGCCGCCAGTTGCACCTGTTTGTGATCGCCGTTGAAGCCGTTCCGAATAATTAGCACGTCTTCAGTCGGTCGCCATTCGAGTTCGTTTCCTTTCAACACGGAGCCATCGCGAATGTCAATGGCGGTAATTTGCCCTTTGAGAACGATCGATTTCCCGTCTTGCTGAATATCGCTGCGCTGCGCCTCGATCTTGAATACAGGCTTGCCGTCCTGGAAAAGCTCACCTTTCGGCTCCTCAACGGTCGCATTTTTCTGATCCTTTGCATAGACAGCCTGCTTCGCCTTGACCCGCCACCAAAGCTGCCCCTTATCGTTCGCTTGCTCTAAGGTGACGTTGTTAAAGGTCAGGTTGCTGTCAAACTTTTGTGCGCCTTGAGTATCTTTTGTAAGCTGTTCAGCAGCGCGGTTGCGATTTCCACAGCCGCTTGCACCGATTAGAAGCGTAATTAGAGCCAGATTTAATAAAATTGAGCGACGCAAAATACAATTCCTCAAGCCAGAGAACCAAGGAGCAAACCCTGTGGGAAACGGAGCCACCGAGATAAATGACGAAATCTATCTCGATATTGCTCCCGACCTCTCTACTTTAAGGCGAATGCTCGTCGTCGTGGTCATCCATCACACCAATACTGGTTAATGGGCGGTAAGTATAGCTCCGAGGCGTTTTCTGAATGTCTTCTTTAATGTTGTCAAGATCAATATAGCGATCGGCAACATTGATCAAGCTATCACTGGTCATCGATCGTAAGCTGACGACTTCGACCCGGACTCCCCGATAGCTCACTGCGTTTACTGCATAAGCAAGATCGCCATCACCGCTGACTAAAACGGCTGTATCATACGATCCCACAAGCGACATCATATCGACCGCGATTTCGACATCTAGATTGGCTTTTTTTGAGCCATCCGGCAGTTGTACTAAATCCTTGGAGATCACGCGGTATCCATTGCGGCGCATCCATAGGAGAAAGCCTTGTTGTTTTTCGTTGGTACGATCGACCCCTGTGTAAAAGAACGATCTCAGCAATCTTGACCCAGAGGTTAGTCGGACTAGAAGCTTGGTGTAATCGATTTCGATTCCGAGCTGTAGAGCGGCGTAGAATAAATTGGAGCCGTCGATAAAAATGGCAACTCGTCCGCGATTTTCTAGCACTTGCTCAGGCGAAAACACGGTCTCCGTTTCGTGATTAATATGATTCAACACAGTTGATATCCTCAGATTTTATATGAAAGGTTTTGAACTTGAAAAAGTAGCGAACACGCTCAAGGGGAACTTTCGACCGGAAGTTCGAGTTTTTGAAAGACAGGTTGAGGCTTTTGAAGGGCTTGTTTAGCACGCAGTATTCCCCATCTTGCTTGATTGGAGAAAGTGATTGACATATCACTTAAGTTAGCGTCATTAAAGTCAATACTAAAACCTAATTGTTGATAAACTGCCGTGCTAGTACGAGGAATAATTGGTGATAAAAGATACGCAGCAAGCCGCACCGATTCCAAAACCGCATACAAAACTTCTTCTGCTTCTTGATTTTTCCCTGCTTTGTAAAGTGACCAAGGGGCTTGTTCGTTGATGTATTTGTTACCGAGCCGAATCAGCGTTAATACTTCCTCACAAGCGACATTGAAGGCTAATGATTCGTATGCTTTGGAAACTCGATCGCCTAATTCTTCTGCTACCAATCGTAATGGATGATCGGCTGAAATCTCAACTTCAGGAACAACACCGCCACTATTCTTATGAATCAATCCCAGCGTCCGATTGAGCAAGTTTCCGAATCCGTCTGCCAGATCCGCATTGCACATATCGACAAAGCGCCCTTCTTCAAACACGCCATCGCGCCCGAATTCAATTCCTTTAAGAAAATAGTATCGAAAGGCATCGACTCCATATCGTTCGACTAGGGCAACAGGATCGATCGCATTCCCGCTACTCTTGCCCATCTTTACGCCATCCTGCACGAGAAATCCATGCCCAAATACCATTTTGGGAAGTGGCAATCCGGCTGATATCAACATTGCAGGAAAATAAACCGCGTGAAATCGCAGAATATCTTTTCCAATGATATGAACATCAAAGGGATACCACTTGGAAATTGCATTCTCTAATGTGGGTGCTTGATCCGGTTCTAGCAATGCCGTAATGTATCCGAGCAGCGCATCAAACCACACATAAATCGTGTGTTTCGGATCAACTGGAACTGGGAAGCCCCAGTCGAAATTTACTCGCGAAACTGAAAAGTCTCTCAGTCCCTGACTAACGAAACTTAGAACTTCATTTCGACGAATCTCAGGCTGAATAAACTCCGGGTGTTCAGCGTAGAGTTTTTCTAGTTTTTCTTGATAGTGGGAGAGCCGGAAAAAATAATTTTCTTCATCGCGCCATTCAACTTCTTTATTGACGTGAATGGCGCAGCGATTTCCTTCTAGCAATTCACGCTCTTCCTTAAATTCTTCACAGGAGACGCAATACCAGCCTTTTTGCTGGCTGAGATAGATATCGCCGTTTTCCCACACGCGCTGAAAAAACTCTTTGACGATCGCATGGTGCCGCTCATCCGTCGTACGGACAAAGCGATCGTAGTGAATGTCTAACTGTGTCCACAGCCGCTTAAACCCTTCAACAATCAGATCACAATGTTCTTGCGGCTCTCGTCCCAAACTTTCTGCGGTGCGCTGAATTTTCTGCCCGTGTTCGTCGCTTCCGGTGACAAACCGAACCTGCTTTCCACCCAAACGCTGAAATCGCGCGATCGCATCTGCCGCGATCGTCGGATAAGCGCTCCCAATGTGGGGCAAATCATTGACGTAGTAGAGCGGCGTAGTCAGAGCGAAAGTGGGCTTTTCTGAAGATAGAGTCATAAATATCGTGAAAATAACCCCTGTAATTTAATTTGCCAATCCGGGCAGGGGTGTGAATTTTGAGAGCCGATTAAACCAGCGTGATCGACATCGGGTGGAAGCATGGTTTTCATTTTAACCAGCAAGTTGTGCGCGATACGTCGCGAAATCTTAAATCTTACTGTCAAATTTTCTGAGGGGATGAGTCCTCGATCGCGCATTTGTTCCTTTGCCTCAGTGACTCCCGCGAAATTATAAACCCTGCGAAATTGCCTATATTTTTAGTCTCTGTTCGCTAACTCTGGCTTTTCATCCTAAGTAAGCTTACTAAAGTGACATCAAAACAATGATCAACTGAAGTAATCTAAGCCTGAAAACTCCGTAAATGTATCGAAATTCCTCTAAATTTAACATTTCAATTCAGAAGAAATATACGGATTATCTAGGCGTTTCTTAACCTGCAATTCATAAAACAGAGTGGAGCGAACTTGCTCGAAAATTCAGTACATTCCCTCAAAGCTTTGCTGCTGTTAGAAACGAATAATAGCAGGCATAGAGTTAGTCTATTAAAGCAACATCATGAAATTCATCAAAGGTCTTTGTTCAGTTGTAACTATTTCTGCGATCGCAGCACTCAGCCACGCAGGTTCTGCTCAAGCGATTTCGTTCAACATTACCCGTGGTGTCGCAGGCCCAAACGGTGTCACGAATCAAGGCGCATTCTCTGACTTCTCAAACAAAGCCGGAACGAGAACGATCGACTTCAATTCCGGCTCTGCACCGACGACAGGATTTGCAAAATATACTTTCGAGAATGCAAGTGTCAGCAGCGTTCGTGCGGATCGGTGGGCACCCGCAGGCGCAAACGGTGAAGTCAACGAAGGCAACTACCTCGCGGTTTTCCAGGGTGGCAGCGTCACGATCGCGCTGCAGGAAAGCTTGAACTACTTCGGGATGAACTGGGGTGCAATTAGCCCTGGAAACGTTTTCTCGTTCTTCAAGGGCGATCGCTTGGTCAAGTCTTTCTCGACTGAAGATGTGAATCCGGTGGCTCCAGTGAGAGCGACTCAACATTCTGGCGAAGGAAACGGTTATCTCCACTTCTACGCGGATAAGGAAGCAGACATCTTCGATCGCATTGTGATCACCCAAACAGGGGGCGGTGGTTTTGAATCAGATAACCACTCTTTCCACATGGCAAGCTACGGCGATCCGAGAAAGGTTCCTGAGCCGACAGCGGTTCTGGGCTTGATGGCTGCGGGGGGTGCATTGTTGCTGAAGCGTCGCAATCAAGCACAAGTCGAGGAGTAATTTCTTCGGTCAGACAAATTAAATTCTAGTCGCACTAAAAAACTCCCGTCGATTGCACTCCTAAATTCAGGGGTGCTTTTTTCTGTTCAGAACTTGAAACGCACACTCTACAATAAGAGTAATTCTTTGACTTCGGCATTTTTATTTGTGTCTTAAGATAATGGTTGGCGCGAGTCAATCCCGTTAATAAATAGAAAGAGATTTGTTCTGCACTTGAGTATTGTAGGTTTCATGCCAGGTTTGAGCCCCCTTCAGGTTTCCCAGTTGATGCTGATGAGCGTGGGTACGAGGATGTATTCGTATCACTGCGATCGCGTCCCCAAAAACTGCGCTGTTCTCGTTGTGAGCAATCACCGCAGTGTGATGGATGCGATGTTGTTGATGAGTGCGATCGACCGCCCGATTCGGTTTGCCTGCCATCACTATATGGGGCAAGTTCCGGTGATGCGGGAGATTGTAACGCAGTTAGGATGTTTCCCCTTAGATAGCGATAAAAATCGGCAGAGCAGCTTTTTTCATCAAGCGATCGAGCTTTTAAAGTCGAGACAGGCGGTAGGCGTTTTTCCAGAAGGGACTTTATCGATGGTGCAGCCCCCGCAGCCGAATCACATGGGTGAATTTCATCGCGGGTTCGCACATCTCGCACTGAGAGCGCCGATCGACGAGTTAGCGATTTTACCCGTCGCAATCTCGCCGCAGCGCGAGACGATTAACCCTGCGATCCCGCTGAAAGTCTTGAGTTTCTTTGATCCCGCTGAACCTTTATTTGACCAAGAGGGGTGGCATCCGCTAGTTTTGTATCAGGATGTAAATATACTTATTGGACATCCAATCTGGATCACTTCGGCTCAACGTGCTGACTATCAAGGCAAATATGCCAAGAAAGCAGTCGTTGAACTGGTCGATCGTGCCCAAACTGAAATTAAGACATTGCTACACCAAGGCTACTTTTAAATTTTCACCTTTTTTCTCATGCTTCAAAGTTCTCCTTGCTTCCTTACTCCTAAATCGCTTCGCCCCCAGTTCCCGCTGTTTGTGTTTCTGCCTGGAATGGACGGCACAGGGCAGTTGCTAAGAGCGCAAACGGCTGGATTAGAGGCGGGCTTTGATGTCCGGTGTTTGGCGATTCCGCCGGATGATTTGACGAATTGGGAGGATTTGGCACAGCGAGTCGTGGATTTGGTCAAAACTGAGGTGAGAGCGGATCAAGATCGATCGATTTATCTCTGTGGTGAGTCGTTTGGCGGTTGTCTAGCGATGAAGGTGGCGGCGTTGGCTCCCGATTTGTTCGATCGATTAATTCTCGTAAATGCGGCTTCGTCGTTTAATCGCAGACCTTGGATCGGTTGGGGCGCACAGATTAGCCGCCATTTGCCACAGCTTGTGTATCAGTGGTCGTCGGTTTCTTTTCTGCCGCTGCTGGCTGCATTTGATCAAATTGCGCCACTCGATCGACAAGCCTTGGTCGAAGCGGTAAGATCGGTTCCGCAAGACACTTCGATCTGGCGAATGGGCTTGTTGCATCAGTTTGAAGTGCCTGTCGAACAACTGCGATCGCTCACGATCCCGACTTTAATTTTGGCAAGCGGAAAGGATCGATTGTTGCCTTCGCTGGTGGAAGGCTATCGGCTCAAAGCTGCACTTCAAAATGCTGAAGTCGTTGTTTTACCTGATAGCGGACATACCTGTTTGTTAGAGACAGACGTGAATTTGTATCAGATTTTAGAAGAGCATGAGTTTTTGGTTGAGCAATCATAGTTTCGCGATCACTTCTACCGCGTTGGTGACTTTTCAGTGATTCCAAGATCAGGCGGAATTGCAGCGTAAATCCAGTGATCAACCCACTGCTGATTTTCATAGATAAATCTACGACGAATACATTCTTGCTGCATTCCAGCGCTTTTTGCAAGCGCGATCGACGCATGATTATCTAGATTAATTTGGGCTTCGATTCGATGAAAGTTGAGGTCAGTAAACCCGCTCATTAATGCGGCTCGAACCGCTTCTTTTCCAAATCCTCGCCGCCAATATTGGTTATGAATTTCGTACCCTAAAATTGCCCATTGATTCTCGTCTCTGCGAAGTGTGGATAAATCAATGTTGCCTAAATGCTGATTTGTAGCACGACAAAACACGCCAAAAGAATAGCTTTGATCCTTTAATGCTGTCTGCTGCTGACGCTGACAAAGCTTGGAGAACCAAGCTCGATCGCAGTGTGAAATGTCCTCTTGCCCAGGATCGTAGGGATGCTGCTGTGGAAGCCGACCTGAAAATCCTGCATACCAATCTTCGTAATCGCTTTCCTGATGTGGACGAAGAATCAGCCGCGCTGTCTTAATCTGTGATGTCCAGTTCATATAATCTCGCAAGAAGCGCGATCGCTCCTGTTTGATGAAGCGATCGCATTTTTCCTCTATGATCCCTCAGTCCGCAGCTTTTCTAAAACACTACGATCTTCAAGCGTTGAGGTGTCGCCAGAGATTTCAACTCCTGCGGCTAAATCTCGGAGCAATCGACGCATGATTTTGCCCGATCGCGTTTTCGGTAAAGCGTCCGCAAATCGGATTTCGCCCGGACGCGCGATCGCGCCAATTTCGCTAACGACGTGCTTTTTCAACTCTTTTGCCAGGTCTTCACTCGGTTGATGTGTTCCTTCGAGCGTCACGAAAGCGACAATATCTTGACCTTTAATTTCGTCTGGCTTCCCAACGACTGCGGCTTCTGCAACTGCGGGATGGGAAACTAATGCAGATTCGACTTCCATTGTGCCTAAACGATGTCCAGCAACATTAATCACATCATCGACGCGACCCATTACCCAGAAGTAACCGTCTGCATCTCGACGCGCTCCGTCGCCTGCAAAGTAGATGTAGTTGCCGTCTTTGGGTGGAATGTGTTCCCAGTAGGTTTTGCGGAAGCGATCGGGATCTTTGTAAACCGTTCGCATCATTCCGGGCCAAGGATGACGAACGGCTAGGTAACCGCCTTCGTTTGTGGGGACGGAGTTGCCATCGAGATCGACCACATCGGCTAGGATTCCGGGAAAAGGGAGGGTCGCAGAACCGGGTTTTGTGGCGATCGCACCTGGGAGCGGTGTGATCATGATGCCTCCGGTTTCGGTTTGCCACCAAGTATCTACGATCGGGCAACGATCTCCACCGATGACGCTCTTATACCACATCCAAGCTTCAGGATTGATGGGTTCGCCCACAGTTCCAAGCAGTCGCAACGAAGAAAGATCGCGCGAGTTCGGATGTTCGTCGCCCATTTTGATAAAGGCACGAATCGCAGTCGGAGCCGTGTAGAACACAGAGACTTTATGCTTTTCAATCACGTCCCAGAAGCATCCAGGATTCGAGGCACGTGGTGCACCTTCGTACATTACCGTTGTTGCCCCATTTGAAAGCGGACCGTAAACCACATAGCTGTGCCCGGTGATCCAACCCACGTCAGCGGTACACCAATACACATCATTTTCTTGCAGATCAAAGATCCACTGAGTGGTGATGTGTGCGTAAAGATTGTATCCGCCCGTCGTGTGGACAACGCCTTTCGGTTTTCCTGTGCTGCCTGAAGTGTAGAGAATGAACAGCATATCTTCACTGTCCATTGGTTCGGCAGGGCAATCGGTTGAGGCATCTTTTTCGAGATCGTGCCACCAAAGATCGCGATCGCTAACCATCGAAATATCCTGACCCGTCCGTTTCACCACCACGACTTTTTCAACCACAGTGGTTCCTTCAGCCAAAGCCTTATCGACTTGAGGTTTCAGAGGCACGATCGCATCTTTGCGCCATCCGCCATCTGCGGTGACAACAACTTTCACTTCCGCATTCACTAATCGATCGCGTAATGCCTCTGCACTAAATCCACCAAACACAACCGAATGAGGCGCACCGATTCGTGCACAAGCTAACATTGCGATCGCAGCTTCAGGAACCATCGGCATATAAATGCCAACCCCGTCACCTTTTTTCACTCCCAAGCTTTTCAGCACATTCGCAAACTTGCACACTTCTTGATGCAGTTCGGCATATGTCAGGGTTTTAGAGTCTCCGGGTTCGCCTTCCCACACGATCGCGGGCTTGTTAGCGCGAGTTGCTAAATGTCGATCGAGACAATTGTAAGAAAGATTGATCTTGCCATTCACAAACCATTTCGCAAATGGCGGATTGTTCCAATCGAGAACAGTATCCCAATGTTGGAACCAATGAAGTTCTTGTTCTGCCAATTCTGACCAGAACTTGAGCGGATCGGCTTTAGCTCGATCGTATAAGGTTTGGTATTCTTCTAAATTCTTGATCCGGGCGAGTTGCGAAAATTCCGCAGTAGGGGGAAAGAGGCGGTCTTCTTGAAGGATTGATTCGATCGTCGGTTGTGACATCGCTTGTATTTCAAAGTATCTAAGACAGAATCGGAGAAGTCTCCTATCCAAACGATACTGGGTTCGTGTGTTTGATCGGTAGAATTCAAGATTGAATTTCGTTAAGGGAGCGATCGTAGATTCTCGATCGCTCTCTACTGTTACAAGGTTGGATCAAACACGATTTGATGGTTTGTCTCTGGCAGTAATCGCTTCAGCGCTTTGAGATATTCCTCTGCTTCTGTCCGTTTGCGAAATCGCTGAATGATACTGCGCTGCAAGTTTGGCAAGAATCGAACAATGCACCAGGGATGAAGTTGAACAGAATAATTGAAACCCGCAGCAGGATTACCCGCGCCGATCGAGGGTTCGACTGGTATCATATTGGCTGTCTCCATTGTGAGATGCGATCGCTCTTGAGTTGTCCAGACCGAGGAGCGATCGCCTTTGAACAACTTCTATTAAAAGGTGCTGTAACACCTTTGTCAAGGATGAGTTTGTTTCGTGTACGAGTTCGCGAGTTAGCAAAAGAGCGCGGTTTAAAGTTGAAGGATGTGTCTGAGCGCTCAGGCGTGAATTACAACACGGTTAAAAGCTATGCTCGCACCGATGCTTTATCAACAGCCGATGTTGTTGCGTTGATCAAAATCATGCGGGTGTTGAGTGTATCGATCGAAGAGCTAATCGAGATCATTGAAGAGTAAGGCTCGATCGATTCAGCAAACGTTAAAGCGAAATCAACAAATGCTTGAGCAAAATCAGCAAACGTTAGAGTGAAATCAACAAACGTTAAAGCAAAATGAGCAAACGTTAGAGTAAAACCTGTAATTGCATCAACGACTTAAACAATTACATGAGCAATCTGAGTAATTGCATAGACAATTTAAGCAATTGCATCAACGATCGCAGAAAACGCTCAGAGTTTTGAAGAATTAGAGAGAGCGATCGCGGCTTTTCTGTTTATATATAAAAAGAATCGAGAAAACGACGATGAGCATCTTAGACGATATTTACAACGCCTTTGAACCAGAACCTTTACCTGCGGGTTCTCCGGTTTATGTTGATTGCAAAGCGGTCAGAGGCGGAAGCAATATCTTTGTCGAACTGGGTAGAACCATTCAGAAATCGAATAAATACACTTGCCAACTTTATACCGGACACCGCGGCGGTGGGAAATCAACCGAGTTGCTACGACTTGAGCAAGACTTGGAGCAGAAAGGTTGCGTGGTCGTTTACTTCTCTGCTGAAGACGAAGATATCAACACCGAAGACGTAGAATACACCGATCTTTTACTAGCTTGCACTCGTCATTTATTAGAACGGGTGAAACAGGCAGACGCAAAACCGATTTTGAGTTGGCTCCAAGATCGCGCCAAAGCCTTTGACGATGTTTTAAACACTCAAATCTTTGTTGACGATCCAAAATTAGAAATCGGGATTAAAGAATTCGCCAAGATCACAGGCACGATTCGGACTCAACCGACGCAACGCGCCAAACTGCGCGAGATTTTGACACCCTACACGGAGAATTTAGTCAAAGCGCTCAACTATTTTATCGATGATGCTTACAAGAAACTGCCGCCCGGTAAAAACAAGATAGTTCTGATTGCCGATGGACTCGAAAAGATTACGCTGATTACAAAAGATGGCGGACGCACCAATCACGATGAGATTTTTATCGATCGTAGTACTCAATTAAGAGGCTTGAATTGTCACGTCATTTATACCGTTCCGATTTCGTTGGTGCTGTCGAGCCGCGCTTCGGATTTGATGGAGATTTATAACTGTACGCCGCAAGTGTTGCCGATGGTGATGGTTCGTACCAAAGACAATCAGCCTTACCAAGCCGGAATTGAGGCAATGAAACAAATTGTGCGCTGTCGGATTAAATCGATCGACAAAGCAAAGGGCATGGCGCTAGTCGGCGAGGTGTTTGATACGCCAGAAACGTTAGAGCAATTTTGTCTAATTAGCGGCGGGCACGTTCGGAATCTGGTGCTGCTGATGCAAACGGCGATTAAGTACAATGAAGAAGAGCGGCTTCCAATCTCAGGTAATGCTTTACTTCAGGCGATTCGGCAGTTGAGAAAAACTTACCGCGATACGGTCAATTCAAATCAGTGGTCGCTGTTGGCAACGGTTCATCAAACGAAGACGATTCCTAATGATGACGCGCACCGCAGTTTGTTATTTAACCGCTGTTTGCTGGAGTATCTTGTGGAAGGCGAAACTTGGCAGGACGTTCATCCGGTACTTTTAGAGGTTTCGGAATTCAAGACGGCATTCAAAGCGATCGCAAAAATACAAACATGACTTCAGATTCGATCGATTGGACACAAGAAGCTGAACTCGATCCAGACAAAGAGTATCGGGCATTGGTTCGATCGATTCGCTACAATCGCGGCTTTGAATTGCTGTTTGTGCAATGTTCTCCAGCAGAAGGAACTCGTTTGATCAAGAAAGCTCGTGAGGATTTGCCGAGTAAAAAGCTTGAAGTTTTGACGTTAGAATCGCCGATCGATAATCTCTATGATCTTGTAGATGCAATCCCGAATAAGGATCAGATCGATGCCTTGTTTATTGAGGGGATTGAGCGATCGTTATACGAATACGAGAAAGAACAACTTTGGCAGGATTCAATCGATCGACGTAACTACAGCGAGAAAAAGATTCCCCGTCTCCTTGGACATCTCAATCTAGGTCGAGAACGCTTCCGAGATCATTTCAAGTTCTGCATTGTCTTCCTGGTTCCTAAGTTTGCGCTCAAGTATCTCATTCGTCGTGCGCCCGATTTTTTTGATTGGCGCTCTGGTGTGCTTGAGTTTGTGATGGACACCGATCGATTGCGGCAGGAATATCAAGAGATTTATCTTGCAGGATTTCAGTGGAAAGAATATTTAGCGCTCACGGTTGAACAACGACAGCAGGAGATTTTAAGAATTCAGGCATTGCTCGAAGAACCTGAGCAAACCCTTGAACAGAAATCTGGACTGTATTATAAGCAAGGATTTATTCTTTCTAGTATCGAAGAACATGAAGCAGCGATCGCGAGTTACGACACAGCGCTGAAATACAAACCGGACGATCACGAAGCTTGGTACAATCGCGGCAATGCACTGGAAAAACTCAATCGGTACGAGGAAGCGATCGCGAGTTACGACATAGCGCTGAAATACAAACCGGACTTGCACGCAGCTTGGAACAATCGCGGCATTGCACTGAGAAATCTCAATCGGTACGAGGAAGCGATCGCGAGTTACGACGCAGCGCTGAAACACAAACCGAACTATCACGCAGCTTGGTACAATCGCGGCTATGCACTGGGAAATCTCAATCGGTACGAGGAAGCGATCGCGAGTTACGACGCAGCGCTGAAATACAAACCGGACGATCACGAAGCTTGGAACAATCGCGGCTATGCACTGGAAAAACTCAATCGGTACGAGGAAGCGATCGCGAGTTACGACACAGCGCTGAAATACAAACCGGACGATCACGAAGCTTGGAACAATCGCGGCATTGCACTGAGAAATCTCAATCGGTACGAGGAAGCGATCGCGAGTTACGACGCAGCGCTGAAATACAAACCGGACGATCACGAAGCTTGGAACAATCGCGGCTATGCACTGGAAAAACTCAATCGGTACGAGGAAGCGATCGCGAGTTACGACACAGCGCTGAAATACAAACCGGACTTGCACGAAGCTTGGAACAATCGCGGCTATGCACTGGGAAAACTCAATCGGTACGAGAAAGCGATCGCGAGTTACGACACAGCGCTGAAATACAAACCGGACGATCACGAAGCTTGGTACAATCGCGGCAATGCACTGGGAAAACTCAATCGGTACGAGGAAGCGATCGCCTCCTACAATAGATCCCTAGAGTTTTTGCCGAACGATGCAAGTGCTCTCTACAACAAAGCTTGTTGTTATGGATTGCAAGGAAAAGTAGACGAAGTGATCGAACAACTCAAACAAGCGATCGACCTCGATCCTGAATTTCGCGAAATGGCAAAAGCCGATGCTGATTTTGATAGCATTCGCAACGACGATCGCTTTCAAGTTTTAATCAACGAGCATGAAAATGAATAGTGCGATCAAAGCACTTGAGAAAGCTAATTTTCAGACCGTTCGCCAATCTGCTTGAGAATTTGTCGATCGACCAAATTCAACAATTCATGCAATAAAAAAGAGGGCACATCGTCCCCCTTTTCCAAAGTTTTGAACTAAATCTAAACCTGTCCACCTGCCGCCTGAAGACGGGCACGAGCGCGTTTCAAAGCTTGAGTCGCTTGCAGCTTTCCTTGTCTAGAATCGCCTTGATCCGCTTGAGCAAACTTCGCTTCTGCTTCGGTGTAGGCAGTTCGAGCCGCATCGAGATCGATCGATTCACCGCGCTCTGCTGCATTCACAAGAATCGTAACTTCGTTCTTTTCAACTTCTGCAAAGCCGCCCATAATTGCGATCGGAACCCAATTCTTATCAGACCGAACGCGCAGAACGCCCGTTTCAAGTGCGGTTAATAAAGGAGCGTGACCGGATAAAATGCCAAGCTGCCCAGTAGTGCTAGGAAGAATCACTTCCTCAGCCGAAGAATCCCAGACTGTTTTATCTGGCGCAATGACACGAACCGTTAAAGCCATAGTAATTAAGGAGAATAATGAACGATGAACGGGTGCAGAATCATCCGCACCCTTTAGACTTATTTAGCTTCAGCCTTCATTTTTTCAGCTTTCGCGATCGCTTCATCGATGTCACCAACCAAGTAGAATGCTTGCTCTGGTAGATCATCGAGTTCGCCTGAGAGGATCTTCTTGAAGCCTGAGATCGTCTTTTCCAACGACACATACTTACCTGGCGATCCGGTGAAGACTTCAGCCACGAAGAACGGCTGCGACAAGAAGCGCTCAATTTTCCGCGCGCGAGCAACAGCAGTACGATCGTCTTCCGACAGTTCATCTAAACCAAGAATCGCAATGATATCTTGCAGTTCTTTGTAGCGTTGCAGGGTAGCTTGCACTGAGCGAGCCGTATCATAGTGGTCGCTTCCAACGATCGCGGGTTGCAGCATCGTAGAAGTTGAATCCAACGGATCGACTGCGGGATAAATTCCTTTTGAAGCCAAACCGCGAGAAAGTACCGTCGTTCCGTCCAAGTGAGCGAAGGTCGTTGCTGGAGCGGGGTCAGTCAAGTCATCCGCAGGCACGTAAACCGCTTGGATCGAAGTAATCGAACCTTCAGTCGTCGAGGTGATCCGCTCTTGCAAGTCACCCATGTCTGTCCCCAGAGTCGGCTGATATCCCACCGCAGAGGGCATCCGACCAAGCAGCGCCGACACTTCAGAACCCGCTTGCACAAATCGGAAGATGTTATCCACGAATAGCAGTACGTCTTGCTTGTTCACATCGCGGAAGTATTCTGCCATCGTCAGACCCGACAAACCGACGCGCATCCGCGCTCCCGGTGGTTCGTTCATCTGACCGTACACCAAGGCGATCTTGGACTCGTTGAGATTGTCCTTTTTGATTACGCCCGACTCGATCATTTCGTTGTAAAGGTCATTTCCTTCACGAGTCCGCTCACCCACACCCGCAAACACGGATACACCGCCGTGATTGGTTGCAATGTTGTTGATGAGTTCCATCATGATGACGGTTTTGCCGACACCTGCACCGCCGAATAGACCGATTTTTCCACCACGACGGTAGGGAGTCAGCAGGTCGATCACCTTGATTCCGGTTTCAAACACTGACGGCTTGGTTTCAAGCTCGGTCAGTTTCGGTGCGGCGCGGTGAATTGGAGAAGTTTCGGTGTTGTTGACGGGACCTCGATTATCTACAGGTTCGCCCAACACATTAAAGATGCGTCCAAGGGTTGCGGTTCCGACGGGAACGCTGATCGGTGCGCCCGTATCAGCGACTTCCATCCCGCGAACTAGACCATCTGTGGTGCTCATTGCGACGGTGCGGACTTGGTTATCGCCTAAAAGTTGCTGCACTTCGCAAGTCACAGACACTTCTTGACCCGACTCGGTTTTGCCAGTGACCTTTAAAGCGTTGTAGATTCGAGGCATTTTGCCGTCAGGAAATCGAACGTCTAGAACGGGTCCGATAATTTGTGTGATGAAGCCGATGTTTGTTTTCTCTGCGGTGGTGACCATGAAGAACGCCCTACAAGTTGTGGTTCTGTCTACTATCTTAAATACACGAATTGCGCTGATTCGCCACAGATTAGATTATCACTGAAGGGTTACAGATGATTAAGCAATTTTTCCTATTGACGATCGTTTTGTTCTCTATGACACTGCAAAAGAATTAAAGGCTGAGTTCACAATTCGTCGATCGTACCTAACCCACTGTCTGTAAACTGGATAACCAATTCTTGCCCATTCAGTAAAGCGGTTCCGATTAAAGGTCGTCGCCCTTTCGCAAAGACACGAATGGCACGTTCCTCTCCACCCCAAAGAATCGTTGCTTGATGAACGGGGACTACAGTTCGGCTATTATCTGCCAAATTCACCCGAAGAGCGTGAAGAAACGGCAACTGTAACAAGGCAACAGCATCAGGCATGCCGGTCGATGACGATTCCAGAAATCACCGTTTGATTCGCTCCATCACACCGCCGAAAGAAGCAGCAACGTTGTACCCGATGCGAATTCCGAACAGTCGAGCAAGGGGACGCTTCTCCCTGAGAATTCGAGAGGCTTCTAACCCAGTCTCATCGACTTCATAATCACCTGTTTCGATGTCAATGATCACCATTTTGCTGATATTTTCTTCTGTCTCGACTTGATGACGAATGCTGTTTTCGTACCATTCCTTTGCAAGTCGGGCGACTTCTTCACGGCTGAGGAGAATTGCTTGCAGGGGCTGACTCTCGATCTCTAACTCATTGGTTTCTCCATCCTAACGTACAAGCCGCTTTTGGCTTGCGATCGATCAATTCCACAAAGTCTTCTCAATCACGTCGAAATTGCTACTTCAACAGATCGACTACAGCCGATCAGAAAAATCATAGCTTAGACTCAAGCCTGTCTTTCCAAGGGAGCATCGCAAATGTGCAAGTTTGAATGAGATCGCCTAGAGTAAAGTGATTCTGATTGAGGCAGAAAGCGCATGACTCCAGAGCAACAGGCACGGCTCAAAGCTTGCATCCGAGAAGCAGCCAGCCTCCTGTATGCAGCGAGAGGAGATGCAAACGCTCGAAGACGTTGAGCGCGTGGTGCGGCGGCAGGTATTGAGTGAAGTTGCACCGGAAATCAGGCATTTTTTATCGAGCAGGTCCGGGGTCGGATTCGGAGCCTCAAAAGCTGCATTGGCGAGTTAACGATACATCAGCAGCAAGCTGAGCGACTGGGAGTGGAACGATGTACGCGCTTTGACTGGCATCCAAGTCGGACACAACCCCTTCCATCGCTTGGTGCAGGAAACGACGCTTGCGGATACCGAGGTGCAGGAGGAGGTTAAGGAAATTAGCTTAGATGACGGCAAAGTTCG